>Ga0247831_1000004_pt1 | contig 427559 bp, 405 predicted proteins | sample LaCruzMarch2015__9_FD_192406 | JGI IMG/M metagenome (GOLD analysis project Ga0247831, IMG submission 192406) | Freshwater microbial communities from meromictic Lake La Cruz, Castile-La Mancha, Spain - LaCruzMarch2015_1m | ecosystem: Environmental > Aquatic > Freshwater > Lake | place: Spain... | reverse complement strand
GCAAGATCCTGGCCCACCTCAGGGCTTGGCTTGCTTGGATTGTCGTCGCAATTCTGAACGCAGCATACCACCCGGGTCGCCAATATCAGGCGGTCACATCACCCTGAACGGATTGTTCAAGGTCAACTAACTAACCACAATCAGCCTCCGGCAAACCACGGGCGGTTCAGTCCGCCCGGTTTTGCTTCAGCGCAATGAGGCGCAGGATCGGGCCTGCAGAGCACGGCTCTCGCCGGATCGTCAGACGCGGGTTGAGGTGCGGCAGGCGTCCGGGCGGGGCCCGGCCCCAACGGACCGGACAGGGCAGGGCATTGGAAGGGTCGGCTGGCGTGAGAATGGCGGCGGTGCTGTCGTCACGCAGCGGGGCGCGGTCGTGGATTTCGGTGAGGGGGAGGGGGAGGGGAAGGATCGGGTCCATGCTGCGCCTCGTGTGGGTGAGGCGGGCAGGGGACACCGGGCGGGTTAACGCGGCGTTGGGGGTGCGCCCGCCCCGGGGGGCAGGCGCGTGGGGGGTCAGGCGTTGACGCTGTCTTTCAGCGCCTTGGCGATCGCGAATTTCACCTGTTTGTCGGCGGCTTTGGTGACGCTTTCCCCGGTGGCGGGGTTGCGGACCTGACGCTCGGGGCGGTTGCGGCAGATGACCTTGCCGAGGCCGGGCAGGTTGACCGCCCCGCCTGCGGCCACTTCGCGCGCAACGACGGCGGCGATCGCCTCCAGCGCCCCGGCGGCGGTTTTCTTGTCGGACCCCATGGCGCTGGCCAGGGCAGCCACCAGTTGCGTCTTGGTCATCGGTTTGGTCATGTCACTGTTCCCGGTTCTTGCCCCGCTTGGCACGCGGAGGATTGGCGACGCCCTGTGCGGGCGGGTTGGATCGCTACACAGCTTTTCGATGCGCAAATCAAGCGATTTCCGCCGAAAACTTGGGCTTTGCGCAAAGTCAGAGGAAGGCGGTTTCCTCGAAGCTGCGCAGTTTGCGGCTGTGGATCCGCTCGATCGGCATTTCGCGCAGGCGTTCCATGGCGCGGATGCCGATCTGCAGGTGGCGCGCCACTTGCGTCTTGTAGAATTCCGACGCCATGCCGGGCAGTTTCAACTCGCCGTGCAAGGGCTTGTCGCTGACGCACAAAAGCGTGCCGTAGGGCACACGGAAGCGGAACCCGTTGGCGGCGATGGTGGCCGATTCCATGTCGAGCGCGATGGCGCGCGACTGTGACAGGCGCTGCACAGGGCCGGACTGGTCGCGCAGTTCCCAGTTGCGGTTGTCGATCGTGGCGACGGTGCCGGTCCGCATGATCCGTTTCAGCTCGTAGCCTTCCAGTTGGGTGACTTCCTCCACCGCATCTTCCAGCGCGATCTGAATCTCGGCCAACGCGGGGATCGGGACCCAGATCGGCAGGTCGGCGTCCAGCACGTGATCTTCGCGCAGATAGGCATGCGCCAGCACGAAATCGCCCAGACTTTGCGAGTTGCGCAGGCCGGCACAATGCCCGACCATCAGCCAGGCATGCGGGCGCAGCACGGCGATGTGGTCGGTGGCGGTCTTGGCATTCGACGGGCCCACCCCGATGTTGACCAGCGTCACCCCCTGCCCATCGGCGCGGGTCATGTGGTAGGTCGGCATCTGCGGCGTGCGGCCGGGCGGGCCAAGGGGTTGATCCGGCGCGGTGATCACCTGATTTCCGGTCGAGACAAAGCTGGTGTAACCCGAGGCCGGATCGGCCAGCATCTTGCGGGCATAAGCCTCGAATTCATCGACGTAGAACTGGTAGTTGGTGAACAGGACGTGGTTCTGGAAATGCTTCGGGTCGGTCGCGGTGTAATGCGACAGGCGGGCGAGGCTGTAATCCACCCGTTGTGCGGTGAACGGGGCCAGGGGGGCCGAGCCATCGGCGTTGCGCAGGCGCTCGCCGTTCACGATGTCGTCGTTGGTGGTGGCCAGATCGGGCACGTCGAACACGTCACGCAGCGAAAACTCCAGCACGCCTTCCTGCGGCACCGACACCGCCGGGTTGCCGGCAACGGCGAAATGCACCGGGATCGGGGTATCGGACGGGCCGATCATCACCGGAACGCCGTGGTTCTGCATCAGAAGGGTGATCTGCTGGATCAGGTACTGCCGGAACAGATCGGGCCGCGTCACCGTCGTGGAATAGGTGCCCGGGCCCGCCACATGGCCGAAGGACAGGCGGCTGTCGGTCTTGGCGTGGCTGGCAACGGTCAGCCGGATTTCCGGATAGTAGGCGCGCACCCGGGCACCGGGTTTGTGGCCCTGCAGCGTGGTGTTGAAATGCCGGGCCAGAAACGCCGTCGCTTCGGCGTAAAGCTGCTCCAGCCGGTCGACGGCGGCGGCCGCGTCGGTGAACGCCTCCGACGGCATGGGCGCGGGGCTGTAGGGGGCGTCGTCGTGCATCTGTGCGGTCCGATTTTGGTCCGGTATGTAGATAGAAGAGTGACGCTGTGCGCAAGTGAAGCCTTGATGACGGGATGCGGGGCCGCGATAGTCCGGTGCATGGTGGTGTTGCTGTCCCTTGGTCATGGCTATTCGGCGCAGGCGCTGGTGCCCGGCGTTCTGGCGCGGGGCGGCCGGGTTATCGGCACGACCCGCAGCCCCGAGAAGGCCGAGGCGTTCCGGGCGGCGGGGGTGGAACCGCTGATCTGGCCGGGGGATCTGGCGGCGGCCTTGGCGCAGGCCACGCATCTGCTGTGCTCGGCGGCACCGGACGCAATGGGCGATCCGTTTCTGGCCGTGGCGCGGGAGGCGATCGCGGGTGCGCGCGCGGGGTGGGTCGGCTATCTGTCCACCACCGGGGTTTACGGCGATCATCGGGGCGCTTGGGTGAACGAGGATACGCCGGTTGCACCGGGATCGGCGCGGGCGGTGCAACGGGTTCTGGCGGAACGGCAATGGCTGGCGACCGGGTTGCCGGTGCATGTGTTCCGCCTTGCGGGCATTTACGGCCCCGGGCGCGGGCCGTTCGAGAAGGTGCGCGACGGCACCGCGCGGCGCATCCTGAAGCCCGGGCAGGTGTTCTCGCGCATCCATGTCGCGGATATCGCGCAGGTGCTGCTGGCCTCGATGGACCGTCCCGATCCGGGCACCGTCTACAACGTCTGCGACGACGACCCCGCCCCGCCCGAGGATGTGCTGTCCTATGCCGCGCATCTGCTGGGCCTGCCGGAGCCGCCGGGGGTGCCCTATGACGAGGCCGAGATGACCCCGATGGCGCGCAGTTTCTATGCCGAAAGCAAACGGGTGCGCAACGGGCGGATCAAGCAGGCGTTGGGGGTCGTGTTGCGCTATCCGACCTATCGCGAGGGGCTGGCGGCGATCCTGGCCGGGTGAGGACGCGCCACCTGGGTGGGCGGCAGCATGGGTTGGACGACGAGACGTCCTGCGCGCGATCCGGGGGTGCGGTGTGCGCCGGTGCAGGGTGGTTGCTGCTTGGCGACGCGACGGCGGGCGGTTACCTTTGCGCAACGCCCTCCAAGCAAGCGAGCCCGCACATGACCGACACGCCCTATACGCCGCCGAAAGTCTGGACCTGGGACAAGGAAAACGGCGGGCAGTTTGCCAGCACCAACCGCCCCATTGCCGGGGCCACGCATGACGCGCCGTTGCCGGTGGGCAAGCATCCGCTGCAGCTTTACTCGCTGGCCACGCCCAACGGGGTGAAGGTGACGGTGATGCTGGAGGAGTTGCTGGCCCGGGGCCACGCCGGCGCGGAATATGACGCCTGGCTTATCAACATCGGCAAGGGGGATCAGTTCGGGTCGGGGTTTGTCGGGATCAACCCGAATTCCAAGATCCCGGCGCTGATGGACCATTCGGTGACCCCGCCGCAGCGGGTGTTCGAGTCGGGTGCGATCCTGCTGTATCTGGCGGAAAAGTTCGGGGCGCTGCTGCCGGTGGATCCGGCCCTGCGCACCGAATGTCTGTCCTGGCTGTTCTGGCAGATGGGATCGGCCCCCTACCTGGGCGGCGGGTTCGGGCATTTCTATGCCTATGCGCCGGTCAAGATCGAATATGCCATCGACCGCTTTGCGATGGAGACCAAACGGCAACTGGATGTGCTGGACCGGCTGCTGGCGACGCGGCCCTTCGTGGCCGGGGCGGAATACACGATTGCCGATATCGCGATCTGGGCCTGGTATGGGCAACTGGTGCTGGGGCGGCAATACAGCGCGGCCGAGTTCCTCGATGTGACGTCCTACACCCATGTGCTGGCCTGGGCGGAACAGATCGACGCGCGGCCTGCGGTCAAGCGGGGCCGGATGGTGAACCGCAGCTTCGGCGACCCGGCGATGCAGTTGCACGAACGGCACGACGCGGCGGATTTCGACACGATGACGCAGGACAAGCTGACCAAGGCAGAATGATCCGTCAGGCCGCCACCCCCCGCCGCATCGCTGCCGGGGTCTGCGCCGCGCGCACCGGGAAGTCTGGCAGGCAGATCCGCCGCGCCAGCCCGTCTGGCACGCCTTCGGTCAAAGGGCGGGTGCCCGACCGCTGATTGGCGCGGTCCGGTGAAGATGCGAAGCTCATCGGATGGCCGATCACGGGGCCCTGCGCGCGTGCGCGAGGCAGGTCTACCCCGCCGTCCGGGTGCCCACCATCGCCACACCCAGAACTCCCAGCACCTTGGCCTCGATCTGTGCGGCGTCCATCCCGGCGACGCGGTACATCGCCTCGGGGCTGGCCTGGTCGATGAAGATGTCGGGCAGGACCATGGAGCGGTATTTCAGGCCCCGGTCAAAGACCCCCGCACCCGCCAGCAGGTGTGCCACATGGCTGCCGAAGCCACCCACTGCGCCTTCCTCGAGGGTGATCAAGGCCTCGTGGTGGCGGGCGAGCGACAGGATCAGGTCGCGGTCCAGCGGTTTGGCGAACCGGGCATCTGCCACGGTGCAGGACACGCCACGCGCCGCCAGCGCCTCGGCGGCTTTCAGAACCTCGGCCAGGCGGGTGCCGAACGACAAAAGCGCCACGCGGGTGCCTTCGCGGATCACCCGGCCCTGCCCGATGGTCAGCGGCATCCCCCGCGCGGGCATCTCGACCCCCACGCCCTCGCCGCGCGGGTAGCGAAACGCAATCGGGCCGTCGTCATGCGCCGCCGCCGTGGCGACCATGTGGACCAGTTCCGACTCGTCCGCCGCCGCCATCACCACGAAGCCGGGCAGGTTGGACAGAAAGCCGATGTCGAACGCCCCGGCATGCGTCGCGCCATCCGCCCCCACCAGCCCGGCGCGGTCGATCGCAAACCGCACAGGCAGCCGCTGGATTGCCACATCATGCACGACCTGATCGTAACCGCGCTGCAGGAAGGTGGAATAGATCGCGCAGAACGGTTTCATGCCCCCCGCCGCCAACGCCGCCGAGAAGGTCACGGCATGCTGTTCGGCGATCCCCACGTCAAAGCAGCGCGCGGGAAAGCACCCCGCAAACAGGTCGAGGCCGGTGCCGTCGGGCATCGCGGCGGTCACCGCCACGATCCGCGCATCCTCTTCGGCCTCGCGCAGCAGGGATTGCGCGAACACCTTGGTATAGGCGGGGGCGTTGGGGGTGGATTTCACCTGCACCCCGGTCAGCACATCGAACTTGGCCGTGGCATGGCCGCGGTCGCGCGCCGCCTCGGCCGGGGCATAGCCCTTGCCCTTTTTGGTCAGCACATGGATCAGCATCGGCCCGGTGGCGCGGGCCTGCACGGTGCGCAGCACAGGCAGCAACTGGTCCAGATCGTGGCCATCAATCGGGCCGACATAGGAAAACCCCAGCTCCTCGAACAGGGTGCCGCCGACCGTCGCGGCCTTCAGCAGTTCCTTCGCCCGCCGCGCGCCTTCCTGAAACGGTTCGGGCAGCAGGCTGACCATCCCCTTGGCCGCCGATTTCAGCTCCTGAAACGGCGCACCGGCATAAAGGCGACTGAGGTAGGCCGACATCGCCCCCACCGGCGGGGCAATCGACATCTCGTTGTCGTTCAGCACCACGAACAGCCGCTTTTTCAGATGGCCCGCGTTGTTCATCGCCTCATAGGCCATGCCGGCCGACATCGACCCGTCGCCGATCACCGCCACCGCATCGCCCGGGCTGCCCCCCAGATCGGCGGCACAGACGAACCCCAGGGCCGCGCTGATCGAGGTGGAGCTATGCGCCGCCCCGAACGGATCGAAGGGCGATTCGCTGCGCTTGGTGAAGCCCGACAACCCGCCTTCGCTGCGCAGGGTGCGGATGCGGTCGCGCCGCCCGGTCAGGATCTTGTGCGGGTAACACTGGTGGCCCACGTCCCAGATGATCTTGTCGCGGGGGGCGTCGAACACGGCATGCAGCGCCACGGTCAGTTCGACCACCCCCAGCCCTGCACCCAGATGCCCCCCCGTCACCGACACCGCAGAAATCGTCTCGGCGCGCAACTCGTCCGCCAGGTGCCGCAGTTGCGCATCGGTCAGCCGTTTCAGGTCGGACGGCAGCTTTACACCGTCGAGCAGCGGGGTTCGGGGCAGGTCGGTCATCATCGGCTCCTAGATGTCGCGCGTGATGGCAAATCGCGCCGCCGCGATCAAGTTTTCCGCCGCCGCACCGTAAGGTCGCAGATGGCCTTCGGCTTGGGCCACCAGCGCCGCCGCCTTGCTGCGCGCCGCATCCAGCCCCAGAAGCGAGACGAAGGTCGCCTTGCCCGCCGCCGCATCCTTGCCCAGCCGTTTGCCCATCGCGGCGGCATCGCCGGTGACATCCAGAATGTCGTCGGCGATCTGGAATGCCAGCCCCAAAGCCTGCGCATAGGCCCGAAGCGGCGCAGGGTCCGCCCCCGCCAGCACCGCGCCGGCCTGCGCCGACCAGCCGATCAAGGCACCGGTCTTGCCCGCCTGCAGCGCCGTGATCTGGTCCAGCGTCAGCGGCTCGGGCGCGGTTTCGGCGGCAATGTCCAGCGCCTGGCCCAGCACCATGCCTTCCGCCCCGGACGCGCGCGCCAACCCCGCGACCAGGGCAATCCGCACCTCGGCAGCCCCGAGCGCCGGATCGCACAGCAACTGGAACGCCAACGCCTGAAGCGCGTCGCCGGCCAGCACGGCGGTGGCCTCGTCCCAGGCCACATGCACGGTTGGCAGACCGCGCCGCAGGTCGTCGTCGTCCATGCAGGGCAGATCGTCATGGATCAGGCTGTAGGCGTGCAGCGCCTCGACCGCCGCCGCGGCACTTGTGGCCCGCCCGGGTGCGACCCCCAGCATCGCGGCGGATTCAAGCACCAGAAACCCCCGCAGCCGCTTGCCACCCCGGGACGCATAGCGCATCGCCTGCACCACCGGGACATCGCCCAACCCCGCCATTGCAAGGTCAAGCCGGGCTTGCACTTGCTCCGCCGACCGCGCCAATGCGTCGGGAAAGCTCACAGCCCCTCCACCGGCGTCACGCCCACCGCCCGGCCTTCGGCGGCACGGATCAGGTCCACCTTCATTTCGGCGTCGGCCAGTTTGGCCGCGCAATGCGCCTTGAGTGCCGCCCCGCGATCATAAAGCGCGATCGACTGTTCCAGCGGCACCTCGCCCTTTTCCAGCGCCGACACCACGGCTTCAAGCGCCGCCATCGCCTCTTCGAAACTCATCTCGGTCACGGGTTTGTCGGTCATCCGGGCTGCCTTCCCAATTCCATCACATGCGCCGCAACGCAGGCCGTCAGGGCAGGCAGATCATAGCCCCCCTCCAGACAGGATACCACCCGCCCGCCACAGATCCGGTTCGCGAGGTCGCAGATCGCCTGGGTCAGCCAGCCGAAATCCTCGCGCCGCCAGGCCAGCCCCGCCAGCGGATCATCGCGGTGGGCATCGAACTCGGCGCTGATCAGGATCAACTCGGGCGCAAACGCGCCCACCCGGGTCAGGGCTGGCCCCCAGGCGTCGCGCATCGCCGCCCCGCCGGTGCCGCCCCGCAGCGGCAGGTTGAGGATCTGGCCATGCGCGCCCACCTCGCCCACCGCCCCGCTGCCGGGATAAAGCGGCATCTGGTGGCTGGAGACAAACATCGCGCGCGGCTCGTCCCACAGCAGGTCCTGCGTGCCGTTGCCATGATGCACGTCGAAATCCAGCACCGCGACGCGCGACAGCCCGTGATGGTCCAGCGCGCGTTTCGCCGCGATGGCCACCGTGCCGAACAGGCAGAACCCCATCGCCGTGGCGGTTTCGGCATGGTGCCCCGGCGGGCGGCAGGCGACGAAGGCCCGCCCACCCTCGGCGATCACCGCATCGACCGCCGCACAGGCCCCGCCCACCGCGCGCAGCGCCGCGTCCCATGACCCCGGGGACAGGAACGTGTCGCCATCCACCGCCGCCCAGCCATCGGCCGGCACCGCCGCCCTGACCCGCGCCACATGGGCGGCAGGGTGACAGCGCAACACCTCGGCCTGCGCCGCAAGCGGTGCCTCGCGCCGGGTCACCGCCAGCCCGGCCAGCCCGGCCTGCACCGCCGCCAGCCGCTCCACCCGCTCGGGGTGGCCGGGCGGCGTCACGTGACCGGCAAAGTCGGAATGGCTGTAGATCAGGACCACGCGGCTCTCATTTTCCGTCCACACCCATCGTCGGGGTCAGACCACCGATTTCCTGCGGCGGGGGGCAGACTGCCCGCCCGCCCGTTCCGCATCCCCGGCGTTCAGCCCTGTTCGTCCTGACATTCCAGCACGGCTTCCAGCCCGGCCATCGTGCCGGTCAGGTCGATCGACAGCACTTCCGCGCCATCGTGGAACATCGTCATCGTCTGGCGTTCCGCGATCGACATGAAGAAATCGACATTGTCGAATTCGATATCCGCCCCCGGCACGTCGTTCAGGTAAAGCCCGCGCGCCTCGCCGTCAAAGCTTTCGCCGTCCAGCGTGAAGCTGATCGGATACATCGCCCCGTCTTCGATGTCGCCCCAGGCCGTGTTGAACACGGTGACGTAGCCCACGACCTTGTTGCGGTCCAGACCGATGCGCACCAGCGATCCATCGACGAATTCGCCCTGGATCAGGCAGCCGTTGCCAAGCGTCGGGTCGATCTTGACCGCCCAGTAATCCGAGGCGCCCCAGTCGATCAGGTCCTGTGCCAGCCCGGCCCCTGCCGTCAGCGCCACCACAATTCCTGCCAGCCCGCTCATCCGTGCAATCATGTTTCCCTCCTGATTTGCGCGCGCAGCCTAGCAGGCGGCGCGCGCAGGCCAAGCACAATTCCGCCGATCCGCGCCGCGCCCGATGGCGGTGCCGACCGGCCGCGCGGGCCCGCCTCAGTCGGGCTGCAGCATGTAGCCTTCGCCCCGCACCGTCTGCAGATAACGCGGCTGGCGCGGGTCCTGTTCGATCTTGCGGCGCAGGCGGGTGATCTGCACATCGACGGCGCGCATCTGGGCCCCGGCATCCTCGGGTCGCAGCGTGTCCCCCTCGGGCCTGTCCCCCACCAGGCGTTCGCGCGGGATGGCGGTGCCCGGATGGGCGGCAAACAGCCGCATCAGCGCGGCCTCGGTGGTGGTCATCCGCACCTGTTCGGCCCCGCGCCACAACTCGCCCCGGTCTATGTCATAGCGCACCTGCCCCAGATGCAGGGCGCGTGGCGCGGGCGCGGCGCTGACCGCCGACGGCACCCGGCGCAGGATCGCGTTGATCCGCAGCAGCAGCTCCTTGGGCTCGAACGGCTTCACCAGATAGTCATCCGCCCCCGCCTCCAGCCCCTCGATCCGGTTCGCCGTTTCGCCCCGCGCGGTCAGCAGCAGGATCGGCACCGCCATCTGCCGCCGCAGGGCCCGGGTCAGGCTGATGCCATCCTCGCCCGGCATCATCACGTCGATCACCAGCATGTCGAAATCAAGCCCGGTCAGGATGCGCCGCGCCTGAGCCGCATCGCGGGCGATCGACACCAGAAAGCCGTTCCGGATCAGGAATTTCTGCAACAGGACACGAATCCGCTCGTCGTCATCGACGACCAGCAGATGGGCCAAAGGCTCAGTCATCTCTTGCCCCGCGTGTCACAGCCCGGTCTCCTTCAGGCCCTGATACTGCCGCCGCAGGTCCGGGTCCATCATCGCTTCCAGCACGGTGCGAAACCCCTGAACCGCGACGGGACCCGCCGCGCGATAGGCGCTGCGCATCCGGGCGCGCTGCGCGTCCGACAGGCTGCGTTCCAGCGCGGCACCCTTTTCGGTCAGAAACAGATGCCGCTCGCGCTTGTCGGTCTTGCCCACGCGCGCCTCGACCATCTGATCCGCGAACAGGGTGCGCAGCACGCGGTTCAGCGATTGCTTGGTCACCCCCAGGATGGTCAGCAGGTTGCCGACCGTGGTCCCCGGGCTGCGGTGGATGAAATGCACCGCGCGGTGGTGGGCGCGGCCATAGTCCAGCCCTTCCAGAATCCGGTCGGGATCGCTGGTGAAGCCGCGATAGGCAAAGAACATCGCCTCGATGCCCTTGCGCAACTGTTCGTCGGTCAGGAACAGCAAGCCGTCGCTGGTGGTGGTGTCTGCCATCGCATCCTCCCGGTCGGCAACTTACGTCAGCCTTGTTGACATTCCAAGACTCAACTGTTAGCCAATCCTCCGATTTCGCGCAAGATCATGTCCGAAACGGACCAATATCGCGCAACATCTGCAAAGCGGGAGGCTTCGATGGCAGGGTATGACGATCGCGACGGGTTCATCTGGATGGATGGCAAACTGGTGGACTGGCGCTCGGCCAATGTCCATATCCTGACCCATGCCCTGCATTATGCCTCGTCGGTGTTCGAGGGCGAGCGGTGCTACAACGGCCGCATCTTCAAGGGCACCGAACATTCGGAGCGGCTGCGCAAGTCGGGCGAACTGCTGGACATGGACCTGCCGTGGACGGTCGCGCAGATCGACGCGGCGAAAGAGGCGACCCTGAAGGCCAACAACCTGACCGACGCCTATGTGCGCGCGATTGCCTGGCGCGGGGCGGGCGAGGATATGGGGGTTGCCTCGTCCCGCAACCCGATCCGGCTGGCGGTGGCCTGCTGGACCTGGGGCAGCTACTACGGCGAGGCCAAGATGAAGGGCGCGAAACTCGACATCGCCAAGTGGAAGCGCCCCAGCCCCGACACCATCCCCCACGCCGCCAAGGCCGCCGGTCTTTACATGATCTGCACCATGTCGAAACACGCGGCCGAGGCCAAGGGCTGTTCCGACGCGATGATGTTCGACTATCGCGGCTATGTGGCCGAGGCGACCGGGGCGAACATCTTCTTCGTCAAGGATGGCGAGGTGCACACCCCGCTCGCCGATGCCTTCCTGAACGGCATCACCCGGCAGACGGTGATCCAGATGCTGCGCGACAAGCAGATCAAGGTGCATGAACGCCACATCCTGCCGTCCGAACTGGAAGGGTTCGAACAATGCTGGCTGACCGGCACCGCCGCCGAAGTGACGCCGGTGGGCTCGATCGGCGACTATACCTTCGAAGTCGGCGCGCTGACCCGCGAAATCGCGCTGGATTACGAACGGATGGTCCGGGCGTAGGGTCGGGTGGGACGCATGGGCGAGGCTCGGGCCGCAACCCTCCGCGCGGCGTTCGGCCAGAACCGGCCCGGACCGGCGCGGAACGGGATTGATCCGGGCCCAAGCCTTTGCCCGTGCGGCGCAAAGACCGTCGCGGGGATTGTTCGGAGTGGCGGCGGGGGCTGACCCGTTCGGCCGTCCCGGCGGTTCTTACCAAGAGCGGCCCCTCGCTGTGTCGAAGGATCACGTGCCGGACTGCAGCCTTGCGCAAGCCCAGGCCGCCGCATCGGCGACCGCCGCATCCGGGTCACCGCTCAGGCCCCGAGCCACCGCCGCAAGGTCGGCCCGCCCCGAATTGCCGATGGCATACAGCACGTTGCGCACGAACCGGTCGCGCCCGATCCGCTTGACGGGGCTGCCTGCAAACCGCGCGCGGAACCCGGCATCATCGAGGCCCGCCAACTCCGCCAGCTCCGCCGCCCCCCCGCGCGGCTGATAGCCGATCTCGCGCGCGGCCACGGCAAACTTGTTCCACGGGCAGACCGCCAGACAATCGTCGCAGCCGTAAATCCGGTTGCCCATCAACCCGCGCAACGCAGGCTCCACCGGCCCGCGATGCTCGATGGTCAGATAGGAAATGCAGCGCCGGGCATCCAACACATAGGGCGCGGGAAAGGCGGCCGTCGGGCAGATGTCGAGGCAGGCCTGGCATGACCCGCAGTGATCGACCTCCGCCACGTCCGGCTCCAGCACCGCGGTGGTGAACATCGCCCCCAGAAAGAACCACGACCCCAGATCGCGCCCGACCAGATTGGTATGCTTGCCCTGCCAGCCCACCCCCGCCGCCTGTGCCAGCGGTTTCTCCATCACCCGTGCGGTGTCGACGAACACCTTGATCTCGGCTCCCGACACCTGCGCAAACCATCCCCCCACCCGTTTCAGCCGCCGCTTGACCAGGTCGTGATAGTCCCGCCCCTGGGCGTATACCGACACCGCCCCCCGGTCGCGCTGCCCCAGAACCGCCAGCGGGTCGCCCTCCGGGGTATAGACCTCGGCAAACATCACGACGGAACGGACCGCAGGCCACAGGGCCGCCGCCGACCCGCGCCAGGCCTCGCGCTCGGCCATCCAGCCCATCTGGCCGTGATGCCCCGCCGCCAGAAACGCGCGCAACCGCCCGGCGGCCTGCGGCACCGCATCGGGCGCACAAACCCCCATGGCCGCAAAGCCCTCGGCCAGGGAGCGTCTGCGCAATTCCTCCTTCAACCTCTTCACCTGTTCACAAGTATCCCGGGGGTCCGGGGGCTGGCCCCCGGTGCTGTCCGCTAGAAATCCAGATCGGCGTAATGCGCGGGCGGCGGGAACCCGGGCACCTGATCGGCCAGCAGGGTGCGGAAACTGGGGCGCGACTTGATCTTGGCATACCAGTCCTTCACCGTCGCATTGCGGTTCCAGTCCACGTCCGAGATGTAATCCAGGCACGACAGATGGGCGGCGGCGGTGAAATCGGCAAGGCTCATTGCGTCCCCCGCGATCCAGCGCCGCTGATCCAGCAGCCAGGCCAGATAGTCGAGGTGATACTTGATCCGCCCGGCTCCGGTTTTCACGTTCTTCGAATCCGGATAGCCCAACCCCATGACCTTCTTGTTCAGCCGTTCATACAGCAGCTTCGAGGTCACCTCGGCATGGAACTTGTCGTCGAACCACGCGCAGAGGCGGCGCACTTCATAGCGGGCCTCGGCGTCGCGCGGCATCAGGGCGGGCTGCGGGATGGTTTCCTCGAGGTATTCACAGATCGCCTGGCTTTCGGACAGCACCTTGGTGTCGATCCGCAGCACCGGCACCTTGCCGGCCGGGTTGCGGCGCAGGAAATCGGGCGACGCCTCCCAATAGCGTTCCTCGATCAGCTCGACCTCCTGCTTCTTCTCGGCCAGCGTCAGGCGCACCTTGCGGCAGAAAGGCGACAGCGGGAAGTGATACAGGCGGATCATCGACGGGGGTACTCGTGCACAGGTATCCGCCCGTCTTGCCGTGCCCGCGCGGCGAATTCAACCACCATCGCGCCGAAAGGGAGCCGGGGCGCCCTAGCCGCCGGGCTGGAAACAGGCGGCCCGGCCGTCGGCGGCGATGGTGTCCGCTCCCGACAGGATGGCGCGGGTGCGCTGCCGCACGAAATCCGAGGGCTGCGACGCCGATCGCCCCTTGGGGTCGGGCAGCACGGCGGCCAGCCGCGCGGCCTGTGTCGGCGACAGATCGGCGGCATCCACCCCGAAGTGATGCCGCGCCGCCGCCTGCACCCCGAACACGCCCTCGTCGAACTCCGCGATGTTCATGTAAACTTCGAGGATCCGCCGCTTGGACCAGACCAGTTCCATCGCGGGGGTCAGAACCGCCTCCATCGCCTTGCGGATGTAGGAGCGGCCCTGCCACAGGAACACGTTCTTGACGACCTGCTGGCTGAGGGTGGAGGCCCCGCGGTTCCCACCGGCCGCGATCGCATCACGAATCGCCGCGATGTCAAAGCCCCAGTGCAGGCAGAAATTGGCATCTTCCGCCGCCACCACCGACCGCGCCATCACGGGGGCAATCGCATCCCACGCCACCCAGTCGCGCTGCAGCCCGCCCAACCGCCAGCTTTCCGACCACTGATAGAGGTTGCCCGGCGGCGGAACTGCAGCGAACAGCCCGATCAGCAGCGCATAGACCGCCGCGATCCCCAGTACCGCGCGCATCAGCCAGCGCCAGACCCGCCGCCACAGGGGCAGCGCGGCGGCAGGGGCTGGCGTCTTGCGCGGGGTTCGGGCCATGCGTCAGCTTTGGCACCAAGCCGCGCGACAGGTCAAGCAATCGCCCGGCGGTTTGCATTCGGTGTTTTGGCTGCCATCCGTTAGGATGGTTGCGGGTGATCGCGGCCGGGGGAGAAGCCATGGACTTTTCGGACAAGTGGCTGGGTCTGGCGGGGGGCGGTTTCGGGTTTTCCGCCATTGCCGGGATGGGCGTCTTCCAGATCGAGTTGTGGAACATGGCCGGGGGGGCGGTGCCGATCCGGGCGCTGATCATCGGCAAACGGTTGGGGATCACGCTGCAGGCCGAGATTGCCCATGCGGTGTGTCTGCTGACCGGGGTCACCTCGGCGAACGACTTTACCACCATCGGCTCGAACGGGCTGGACTGGGCGCTGGCCTTCGGGATCAAGGCGGATTCTCTCGTGAAATCAGGGTCCTCGGCGGCAAAGGTCCTGGCGGAGCTTGCGTCGACCAGCACCAGTTGGGCCGCGCGGCAAAACTGGGCAAAGCATGAAACAGCCAAGAAGGCCGTGCAGGGGATCATGGGCGATTTCACGTTTTCGCCGCAGGGGCCGTCCTTCGTGCTGCTGCCCACCCCGGCAGCCCTCGCGATCGGGGCGGGGCTTTATTACGAATGGCAGGAGCTGAGCAAGGTCGGTGGCGATCTGGGCTGGAAATACTCGCCCCCGATCTGGAAGTTCGAGAATCGCGGCGGCAACCTGTTCCTCAGGATGAGCCGGATCCCGGCGCAGGACGGCGATTCGATCAATTTCGAGGTCCGCGTCGACGGCTGGGGGATCGACGATGTCATCCGGTTCATCCCGCCGGGGCAGGGCCGTCCGCAAACCTATCTGTCGGGCACCGTGTATGGCGGCAGATTGTTCGAGTTAGGCAGTACGGGCAAGGGAAAGGCGGGCGTCAACATGACGGTATGTCGGCCTGCGGGACTGTCGAAGTCGGGCTTTTTCGGGATCGACGCCACCAAGGATGTCGCGCGCAACCAGTTCCTCGATCTGGGCGTGTCGGTCTGCAAGGGGCGCAACAACATCTATCACTGGTCGTCGGAGCGCTATATCCGGGTGCATGCCGATGACGCGGGACGGCTCGATGCCTGCCTGTTCTCGACCTGGGGCGACTAGCTAGGCGTTGCGCCGCCGTTGATCCAGAACAGGGCGAGTCCCGACCGATCCGCTAGACGAGGGCGATACCGGCTCACACAGGAGGAAGCCATGGACGACAAGACCGAAAAGCCGCGCCAGACCGTGTTCGAAAAGATCGAGGTGACCGGCGGCCAGTTGATCGACCAGATCAAGGACCTGATCCGGCAAGGCAACATCCGCACGCTGCGGGTGCGGGCCGGCGAGGATTTCATGATCGAAATGCCGATGACCGTCGGGGCGCTGGCGGGGGGTGTGGTGGTGCTGACCGCGCCGTGGCTGGCGGTGATCGGGGTGATTGCCGCGATGGTGGCCAAGGTCACGATCGAGGTCGAACGCGACGCCGGGGAGGCGTCCGGCACGCCCCCGGCGGCTGGCGACACCCAGGACGGCCCCACCGAAACCGACCGCAGCACCGACGCCTGAGTGCGGGTTGCGGCGACCGGGCCGGGTTGGCCGGTCGCCGCAGTCCGGGTCAGGTGGCGGGGGTCGCCTTTTCCAGCGCGGCGCGCAACGAAGCCTCGTCATCATGGGTCAGCGAGGTTTGCAGCACCCGGCCCTGGGCATGGAACGCGCGCAACCGCTCGATCACCTTGTCGCCGGTCATCTTGCGCACCAGCACGAACACCGCCGCATGGCCCGGCGTGAAGCCTTCGGCCAATTCCTTCATGAAGGCATCGTTGATCCCGATGTCGGTGTAAGCCCCCGACAGTGCCCCGGCCCCGGCCCCCACGGCCGCCCCCAGAAGCGGGTTGAGGAACAACAGCCCGATCATCGCGCCCCAGAAGCCGCCGCTGACCGCGCCGAGCGTGGTCAGATCGGCCACCTGATGCAGTTGCACCTTGTTGTCGAGCGACCGGGTCACCACGACCACATCCTCCATCTCCAGCAGGTATTCCCTTTGCAGCTTGACCAGTTCCGCCCGCATCGCCATGGCGGTTTCGGCATCGTCAAACGCGACAACAATCAGATCAGACATCTCGGTTCTCCATGAAAAAGCCCGCGCCGATGATGGCACGGGCCTTGTAACGCCGCCATGAGGCAGATCAGGATGCCGACGCCGCGCCGTCTACTCCGCCGGAACCCGCAGCCCTTCGACCGACAGCGGATGCAGCAGGCGCGTCAGCATCTCGCGCGGGCAGACCTGCAGGAAATTCGCCCGTTCGTTGTGCCAGTCCGCCAGAATCCGCGTGCCGTGGCGGCTGCCGGTTTCCTGCACATGCCGTTCGATCAGGTGGCGCAGTTGCGCTTCCCAGTGCGGGTGCCCAAGGCCGCAGACCACCAGCGACTCCGGGTTGATGAAATCCTCGGCCACGCCTGCCGGGTCGTGGATATAGGCCATCCCGCCGGTCATGCCTGCGCCGAAGTTCGCGCCGATCCGCCCCAGGATCACCGCGACGCCGCCGGTCATGTATTCGCAGCCGTTCGACCCGCAGCCTTCGACCACCACCGACGCGCCGGAGTTGCGCACAGCAAACCGCTCTCCCGCGCGGCCCGCCGCGAACAGCGCGCCGTCGGTCGCCCCGTAAAGCACCGTGTTGCCGATGATCGTGTTGTCGGCAGCCACCAGCGGCGAGGCCATCTGCGGGCGCACCACGATGGTGCCGCCCGACAGCCCCTTGCCGACATAGTCGTTGGCGTCGCCCATCACCTCGATCTTCAACCCGTTCACCGCAAAGGCCCCCAGCGACTGCCCGCAGGACCCTGTCAGCTTGACCGTCAGGTGATCGGGCTGCAGCGAATTGCGCATTCCGAACTTGCGCACGATATGGCTGCTGGCCCGCGTGCCGATGGTGCGGTGCGTGTTGCGCACCGCATAGGAGAGTTGCATCTTCTCGCCGTCTTCAAAGAACCGCGCGCCGTCCCGCACGATTTCCGCATCCAGCGTGTCGGGCACATGGTTGCGCGGTTTGGACCGATCGAAAGTGATCTTGCCCGGCCCGTCCACCGTGATCAAAAGCGGGTTCAGGTCGAGGTCGTCCAGATGCGCCGCCCCCCGGCTGACTTGGGTCAGCAGATCGGCCCGACCGATGATCTCGTCCAAGCTGCGCGCGCCGATGCTGGCGAGGATTTCCCGGACCTCTTGGGCATAGAAGGTGATCAGGTTCACCACCTTGTCGGCGGTGCCGGTGAACTTGGCCCGCAGATCGGGGTTCTGCGTGCAGACGCCGACCGGGCAGGTGTTCGACTGGCACTGCCGCACCATGATGCAACCCATCGCGATCAGCGCGGCGGTGCCGATGCCATATTCCTCGGCCCCCAGCATCGCGGCCATCACGATGTCGCGCCCGGTCCGCAACCCGCCATCGGTGCGCAGCGTCACCCGCTCGCGCAGGTTGTTCATCGACAGCACCTGATGCGCCTCGGTCAGGCCCATTTCCCACGGCAGGCCCGCATATTTGATCGAGGTGCCGGGGCTGGCCCCGGTGCCGCCGTTGTGGCCGGAAATCAGGATGATATCCGCCTTGGCCTTGGCGACCCCCGCCGCAATCGTCCCCACCCCGGACTGGCTGACCAGCTTCACCGTCACTTTCGCGCGCGGGTTGATCTGCTTCAGGTCGTAGATCAGTTGTGCGAGATCTTCGATGGAATAGATGTCGTGGTGCGGCGGCGGCGAGATCAGCGTCACCCCCGGCGTCGAATGGCGCAGCCGCGCGATCAGCGCCGTCACCTTCATCCCCGGCAACTGCCCGCCCTCGCCGGGCTTGGCCCCCTGCGCCACCTTGATCTCCAGCTCCTCGCAGGCGTTCAGGTATTCCGCCGTCACGCCAAAGCGGCCCGACGCCACCTGCTTGATCTTGGCGCTCGGGTTGTCGCCGTTGGGTTCGGGGGTGAAATGCGCCGGGTCCTCGCCGCCCTCGCCCGAGTCGCTTTTCGCGCCGATCCGGTTCATCGCCACGTTCAGCGTCTTGTGCGCCTCGGGGCCCAAAGCGCCCAAGGACATGCCCGGCGTCACGAACCGCTTGCGGATCGAGGTGATCGATTCGACTTCTTCGATCGGCACCGGTTTGCCCAGATGCTTGATGTCCAGCAGGTCGCGGATGTGGATCGGCGGATTGGCCCGCATCGCCGCCGAGTATTGCTTCCACAGGTCATAGCTGGCGCGGTCGCAGGCCGATTGCAGCAGGTGCATGGTCTGGGCTTCCCAGGCGTGTTTCTCGCCCGACCGCCGCGCCTTGTAGAACCCGCCAATCGGCAGGACGTCCGTGCCCCCCAGCCAGCCGCGCGCGTGCACCTCTTCCAGCTTTTGCTCGATGCCGGAAACCCCGATGCCCGAGATGCGGGAATGCATGCCGGGGAAATATTCGGCCACCATCGCGCGGCTCAGGCCCACCGCCTCGAAGTTCAACCCGCCGCGATAGGACGAGATCACCGAGATCCCCATCTTCGACATGATCTTCAGCAGGCCAGCGTCGATGGCATCGCGATACCGCCGCATTGCGTCGGTCAGGGTGCCGTCGATCAGCCCGCGCGCCACCCGGTCGGCAATCGAATCCTGCGCCAGATAGGCGTTCACCGTCGTCGCCCCGCAGCCGATCAGCACGGCGAAGTAATGCGGGTCGATACATTCGGCCGAGCGCACGTTGATCGAACAGAAGGTGCGCAACCCCTTGCGGGTCAGCCAGGAATGCACCGCGCTGGTGGCAAGGATCATCGGCATCCCGACTTTGTCGGGACCCTGATGCTGATCCGTCAGCACCAATTGCCCCGCGCCCGAGCGCACCGCATCCTCCGCTTCGGCCCGGATGCGTTCCAGCCCCTGGCGCAGATCGTCCAGACCCGTCCCCACCGCAAAGGTGCAGTCGAGATGCGCCACCTGCGCCCCGAACCGCTGCACCATCACGTCGAATTCCGCATTGGCGAGGAACGGGCTTTCCAGCACGAGGATCTCGCTTTGCGACGAATGTTCGTCCAGCACGTTGCGCAGGTTGCCGAACCGGGTCTTCAGGCTCATCACCCGGCCTTCGCGAAGCGAGTCGATCGGCGGGTTGGTCACCTGGCTGAAGCTTTGGCGGAAGAAATGCGACAGCGGGCGGTAGACCGACGACAGCACGGCGGCCGGGGTATCGTCCCCCATCGAGGCGATCATCTCCTTGCCGTCCTCGGCCATCGGGGCCAGGACCTGCTCCAGTTCCTCCATCGTATAGCCCGCCGCGATCTGCCGCTTGCGCAACTCGGGACCGGCGAACATCGCGGTTTCCGGCACGTCGCGCAGCAGATCGTTCAGGTTCACCACCTTTTCGATCCAGGCCCCATAGGGCTGGCTGGCGGCCAGACGATCCTTCATCTCGGTGTCGTGGTAGAGCTTGCCCCCGACCATATCGACGGCGATCATCTGCCCCGGCCCAAGCGCGCCCTTTTCGCGCACCGTGGTTTCATCCACCGGCACCATCCCGGCTTCCGACCCCGCGATCAACATCCCGTCGCCGGTCACCACATAGCGCATGGGCCGAAGCCCGTTGCGGTCAAGCCCGCCACAGACCCAGCGGCCATCGGTCATCGCCAGCGCCGCCGGGCCGTCCCACGGCTCCATCACCGCGTTGCAATAGGCATACATGTCTGCCCAGGCCTGCGGCATGTTGGTGGTGGCCTTCGACCAGGCTTCCGGCACCAGCATCGTCTTGGCCATCGGCGCGATGCGCCCCGAGCGCACCAGCACCTCGAACACCGCGTCGAGCGCGCCACTGTCGGACGCCCCCCCGGGGATGATCGGCTTGATGTCTTCCGCCGCGTCGCCGAAGTTGTTCGACGCCATGCGGATCTCGTGGCTCCGCATCCAGTTGACGTTGCCCTTCAGCGTGTTGATCTCGCCGTTATGCGCCAGCATGCGGAACGGCTGGGCCAGCCACCACTGCGGGAAGGTGTTGGTCGAATACCGTTGGTGATAGATCGCGAAGGCGGACTCAAACCGGTCGTCCATCAGGTCGGGGTAGAACACCGCCACCTGTTCGGCCAGCATCATGCCCTTGTAGATGATGGACCGGCACGACAGGCTGCACAGATACAGCCCCTGGATATGCGCCGCCAGCGCCGCCTTTTCGATCCGGCGCCGGATGATATACAACTCCCGCTCGAACGCCTCGTCGTCGATGCCCTTTTCGTTGCGGATCAGGATCTGCTCGATCTCGGGCCGCGTCGCGTTGGCCTTTTCGCCCAGGACGCTCACATCCACCGGCACGTGCCGCCAGCCATAGATGTAGTGCCCCATCCGCAGCACTTCGGTTTCAACAATCGTGCGGCAGCGTTCCTGCGCGCCAAAATCGGTGCGTGGCAGAAACACCTGCCCCACCGCTATCAGCTTGTGCATGTCGGGTTCATGCCCGGTGCGGCGGATCACGTCATAGAAAAACCGCGCCGGGATCTGCACATGAATCCCCGCCCCGTCGCCCGTCTTGCCATCGGCATCGACTGCGCCCCGGTGCCAGACCGCCTTGAGCGCGGCAATCCCGTTCTCCACCACGCGGCGGGAAGGTTTGCCGGAAATCGCCACGACCAGCCCGACGCCGCAGGACGCATGTTCATCCTCGGCGCGATACAGCCCGTTTTCGCCAAGCCATGCCCGCTTGGCTTCCTCGGCGGCGACCCAGGCGGCGTCAAAGGTTGTCATGGATCAGGCCCTTTCTGGAATGGGGAAGTTGCGACAACACGGGGTCGCAGTTGAACAACGGTTCGGTGGTGGCGAAACCGGGCTCGCCGGGAAAGATGAAGGCGACGGGGCTGCCGTCCATCGGCAGCCACTGTGTGCCGTCCCACCATTCCGACGGGCCGGAAAAGAACAGCCGCCATTCGGGATGAATGTATTCGTTCCCGCGCGACTGACGCAGCACGGCCCCGGCCGCATCGGATTCCTCGAACGAATACTCGGTTTCCGACAGGGTGATGCCGTCGATCACAAAGGTCCGGCCGGTCAGCCGGTCATAGCCGCGCACGTCGGAGTCCTCGCCGGTATCCTTGCGCAGGCTGAAGATGAAATCGTCGCGCCCGGTGGACAGCAGGTTGGAAAACGACGCCGGATCCAGCGCGCCGGGTTGCAGTTCCTGTTTCACCGTCGGGTTCAGCTCATAGCTTTCGACCCATTCCGCCTCGGCGTTGATCCGGCTCTGGAAAAAGATCCCCTCCTGATCGAAATCGGCCCGCCACTGGTCGCCGGGCGCGTCACCGCTGCAGCGATAGTGGTTCGACACCCGGCATTCGTTGGATTGCACGGTCAGGAAAACCTCGCACCCCTCCGGGGCGGCCCACTGGTTCGCGGCCAGCGCGGCCCCCGGTGTCAGGGTCATCAGGCACAGCAGAAGGGCGGGTTTCATCGCGTCTGTCGTCCTTTTCACAAGGTCAGCTTTGCTGACCGATCCAGAGATGGCGTCTGCCAGGTTGTCGGCACGGGGGGTGCACAGGGGGTGCACAGCAGGCACACCGTCATTCCGCCGCGATTGTCGCCGGTTGCGCAAGATAGGCCAGGATCGAGTCCGCCGCCTCGCGCCCGTCGCGGATCGCCCAGACCACCAGGGACGCCCCCCGCACGATGTCGCCCGCCGCATAGACTCCGGGCAGGCTGGTGGCATGCGTGCGGAAATCGGCCTTGATCGTGCCCCAGCGGGTCACCGCCAGCTCCGGCACGCCCCACAGCATTGGCAGCGTCTCGGGCTCAAAGCCCAAGGCCTGGATCACCAGATCGGCGGGTTCGACGTAATCGGCCCCCTCGATGACTTCCGGCGTCTGCCGACCGGTGGCGTCGGGGTCGCCCAACCGCATCCGCTGCACCATCACGCCGCTGACCGGGTTTCCGATGAACCCCTTCGGCGCGGACAGCCAGACGAAGTCCACCCCCTCTTCCTCGGCATTCTGCACTTCGCGCATCGACCCCGGCATGTTGGCTTTGTCGCGCCGATACAGGCACTTGACCGATGTCGCCCCCTGCCGGACGGCGGTGCGCACGCAGTCCATCGCCGTGTCGCCGCCGCCGATCACCACAACCCGCTTTCCCGCCGCGTCCAGCGTGCCGTTGTCGAAATCCTCGACCTCGTCGCCGAAGGATTTCCGGTTGCTGGCGGTCAGGAAATCCAGCGCGGCCACGATCCCCTCGGCCCCCGAACCGGGTGCCGCGATGTCGCGCGCCTTGTAGACGCCGGTGGCGATCAGCACCGCATCATGCTGGCCGCGAATGGCGTCGAAGCTCAGATCCTCGCCGACCCGGCAGTTCAGCACAAACTGCACGCCGCCCTGCTGCAACTGGTCAATCCGTTGCATCACCACGGGTTTTTCCAGTTTGAAGCCGGGGATGCCATAGGTCAGCAGCCCCCCCGCCCGGTCATAACGGTCATAGACCGTGACCTGCACGCCGCGGCGGCGCAGCACGTCTGCCGCCGCCAGCCCCCCCGGCCCGGCCCCGATGATCCCCACCGATTCGGCGCGTTCGGCATGCGGGCGGATCGGCTTCACCCAGCCCTGTTCCCAGGCGGTGTCGGTGATGTATTTCTCGACCGCGCCGATGGTCACCGTGCCGTGGCCCGACTGTTCGATCACGCAGTTGCCCTCGCACAGCCGGTCCTGCGGGCAGATGCGGCCGCAGATTTCCGGGAAGGTGTTGGTGGCCTGGCTGATCTCGTAGGCTTCCTGCAGCCGTCCGGTGGCTGTCAGGTTCAGCCAGTCGGGAATGTTGTTGTGCAGCGGGCAATGGGTCTGGCAATAGGGCACGCCGCACTGGCTGCAGCGGCTGGCCTGCTCTGCAGCCTTCTGGGCGGCGAACTCGCGGTAAATCTCGTGGAAATCCTCGGCCCGCAGATTGGGCGGACGCTTCTCTGGCGTTTCCTTGCTCAGGGTCACGAATTTCAGCATGCGTTGCACGGCCATCAGACAGCCTTTCAGCCCAAAGGTTCCGACATCTTGATACTTTGGCTGCGGACGGAATAAAAGTCAGCATTGCTGACGTTATATGCGGAATTTTGGCGGCACTGCGGACATATCTTTGAACTCTTGCCGAAAATAGGTCAGTATATGATCACTATCGGTTCAAAGCCCGGCGGTCAGGGCCGCCAAAGCCACCGCCCCGACGATGATTCGCCACCAGCCGAACAGCGCATAGCCGTGTCTCGTCACGTAGCCGAGCACCCAACGCACCACCAAGACCGCCGTGACGAACGCCACGACAAACCCGACGGCAATCTCGGACACTGCTGAAAAATCGAGCGTGTCCCGGTTCTTGTAGAGGTCGAAGGCCACGGCGGCCGCCATGGTCGGCATCGACAAAAAGAACGAAAACTCCGCCGCTGCGCGCTTGCCCACCCCCAGCATCAGCGCGCCCACGATGGTCGCCCCGGACCGGCTGACCCCCGGCACCATCGCCAGACATTGAAAGCCGCCGATCGCCAGCGCCTTGCCGAACGGGATGGTCATCGCATCTTCGTGTAGCGCGAGCGGAACCAGCCGGTCGATGAACAACAGCACCACACCGCCAAGGATCAGCATCACCGCGATCAGTTGCGGGCTTTCGAACAGCACCGCCTTGATGAAGCCATGCGCCAGCACCCCCACCACCACGGCGGGCGCAAAGGCCAGCAGCACCGACACCACGAACCGCCCCGCCGCCGGGTCGCGCCCCACGGTCGAAAACACCGCCCACAGCCGCGCCGCATACAGCGTCAGGATCGCCAGAACCGCGCCAAGCTGGATCACCACCTCAAAGGTCTTGCCGGCGCTTTCGAACCCCAGGAAGTGCCCGGCCAGCAGCAGATGCCCGGTCGAGGACACCGGAATGAACTCGGTCAACCCTTCGAGCAGACCCAGAAAGGCGGCGGCAAAGGTCTGGTCCGCCATGGGTCAGACCTTGCGCAGGTTCTTGGCCGAATCCTTGATCGCGGCATATTGGCCCGACGGGCGATAGCGCCACAGGTATTCCGGCAGCACCGCCTCCATCGCCGTCGGCTGGATGCCCAGATCGGCAAACCCGCGCGCGCCCGGCGACACCACATTGTCGACGCCGAGCGATCGGACCTGATCCAGCGTGATCATGCCGTTCCGGAACAGCCCGCCGGTCAGGGTCGACAGAAGGTCAAGGCTGAACCCCATGATCCGCGCCAGCCAGAACGGCAGGTTCATCACCCACTTGCGCCGCTGGATCACCAGGAGCATGCGCTGCATCAGGCCCTTGAACGTGTCCACATCCGGCCCGCCAAGTTCGTAGACCCCCTGCGCCTGGCCCAGAACGCCCATCACCGCTGCCTGCGCCACATCATCGACGAACACCGGCTGGAACCTTGTGTCCGCCCCGACCACCGGCAGGACCGGCCCCATGCGGGCCATTCCGGCAAAGCGGTTGAAGAACTGATCCTCGCTGCCGAAAACCACCGAGGGACGCAGGATGGTGGCGGTCGGCATGGCGGCCAGAACGCCCGCCTCGCCCGCCGCCTTGCTGATGGCATAGGCGCTTGGTCCGGATGAAGATGCCCCGATGGCCGAGATATGCACCATTCGCGCCACGCCACATTCGGCGGCAATCCGCGCGATGCGGGCGGCGCCTTCGGCCTGAACGGCGGTAAAGCTGTTGCGCCCGCCCTTGTCGAAGGTGCCGACGCAGTTGACCACCGCATCCGCCCCCAGAGTGGCCGCGCGCACCGACGCGTCATCGCGGATGTTGCACAGCACCGGCTCGACCTGGCCCGGCGTGCCGTAAGGCCGCACGAACAGCGCCTCGTTCGGGCGGCGCACGGCGACCCGGACCCGCCAGCCCTGTTTGGCCATCCTCCGTGCGATATAGCGCCCGACAAATCCCGAACCGCCGAAGATCGTGACCAACTTGGCCATGCAGGGCCCTTTCCGTGTCTGAGATGCCGCCTGAATAACTTTCGCAGGCCCCGCCAGCAAGCGCCAATCACCGCGACGGGCGTGCGACAGCCGTGCGACAAATTCCCGGGCTGCCCGTTGACAGTCCCGGTGCGGGCGTCTAGATGACCGCGCAGTGCCCAGATGGCGGAATTGGTAGACGCACTGGTTTCAGGTACCAGCGCTGCAAGGCGTGGAGGTTCGAGTCCTCTTCTGGGCACCAATCCTTCAAAAGACCGCCCTTGCAGGCGGTCTTTTGCATATAACGGTTCCGTGATCGCGCCCCTTGATCACAAAGTGCCGATCTGCGCAGAATGCCGCCATTCCGTGACACGCCCGGGCCCCGCCCCGGCATTTTCCAAGGACCAGCGGCATGGCATTTTCCGAAACCAGCCTGACAGAACCCCATCACATCGCACTTGCCAAATTCATCAGCGTTGTGCCGCCAGTCGGAGGGGGCCAGGTTCGGTCGGTGACGGCGACATCGACCATTCTGACAACCCCGTTCGACCGCAAGAAACTGGATGCAACCAAGGGCATCGAATCGAACAAGGCTTTCGAAACCCTGACCGGATATACCCAACAGCAGTTGCTGGAAAAGTGGCTGAGCGACCGCACCACGACCTGCAACGAATTCTGCTCCAAGGCCGGCACTGCGATGGGGTTTGTCGCGAAAGGAAAGTATGACGGCGTCGGTCGGTTCGACATTGCCGACTATCTGACACAGATCGGGCGAGGCCATTGTTGGGTGCGCGCCGACAGCGGAGCGAAACCGGAATATGGCGATGTTTTCCGGATCTTCGAAAAGGCGCTGGATCAGAACGGTGTCAGCCGCAACCATATGGGCGTGTCGCTGCACCTTGACGGCAAGGATTGGTATACGGTTGAATCCGGCCAAGGCGGCCCCAGCACAGGCTATGACGCGGTCGAGCGCAAGAAACGACCGTGGCCCGAAGCAGGCGTTCAGGGCTGGGTCAACATGAAGGCGCTGATTTCGGCCGAGGACAAGATATCTCACTGGCTCGGCGGATGGTGGGAAGTTCGGCAAAGCGCGGGCGACATCTGGTATTACTTCTTTTCCGCAGGCGGCAAGGTCGAGTTCACGCCGATCCCGCCGACGGTGCTGTCGCAACCGCCGGTGACCGCCTCGCTGACGGGCAGCTTCCGGATGAAGGGCATGTTCGGGGTCGAGGTGTTCTGGAACAGTTTTGACCTTGACGAGGAATTCACCATCTTCGTCCCTCCGGCCCCCAAGGACAAGAACACCCCGCCAAGCCGGAACTACACGATGAAGGGCAAGGTGGTCGGCACGTCGAACCAGCTTTCGGCAAAGCGTCTGATGATCCAGGGGCTGCTGTGACCGGGCAAAGGTTGACCCCTGCCGGCATCGACCTGTATTGAGACGCCAGACCTCATTGGCGGGACGCGCACCTTGACCATTCATCTGCACAAGGGCGACCTGCCCGACGGCCTGTCGCTGGGCCCGGTTGTCGCGATCGACACCGAAACTATGGGGCTGGACCCGCGCCGCGACCGGCTGTGCCTGGTGCAGCTTTCGTCCGGCGACGGCAATGCCCATCTGGTGCAGATCGCGCGCGGGCAGACATCGGCACCGAACCTGCAACGCCTGCTGACCGACCCCGCGGTGATCAAGCTGTTCCACTTTGCCCGGTTCGACATCGCGGCGCTGCAGCGCGGGCTTGGCGTGGTCACAAGGCCCGTCTGGTGCACCAAGGTCGCGGCCAAGCTGATCCGCACCTTCACCGACCGGCACGGGTTGAAATACTTGCTGATGGAATTGGTCGGCGTCGATGTGTCCAAGGCGCAGCAGACCTCGGACTGGGGGCAGGTGGTGCTGACCGATGCGCAGAAGGAATATGCGGCGTCGGATGTGCTGTATCTGCACCGCCTGCGCGACGCGCTGGAGCCGCTGCTGGCGCGCGAGGACCGGCTGGATCTGGCGCAACGCTGTTTCGATTTCCTGCCGACCCGGTCGGAGCTGGATCTTCTGGGCTGGGACGAACCGAATGACCTCTTCCACCACTAGGTCGGGCACCACTGATTTCCTGACCACCGGTCGGCGGGTGATCGCGCGCGAGGCCGGGGCGCTGGCCGCCCTCGGGGCGGCGCTGAACGGCACGTTCACCGCCGCCGTCGATCTGATCATGGCGTCGAAAGGCCGGGTGATCGTCACCGGCATGGGCAAATCGGGGCATATCGCGCGCAAGATCGCCGCCACCTTCGCCTCCACCGGCACACCGGCGCAATTCGTCCATCCGGCGGAAGCCAGCCACGGCGACCTCGGCATGGTCACCCGCGGCGATGTGGTGCTGATGCTGTCGAATTCCGGCGAGACGACGGAACTCGCCGACATCATCGCGCATACCCGGCGGTTCGACATCCCGCTGATCGGCGTGGCGGCACGCGAAGGGTCGACCCTGCTGCGGCAGGCCGATGTGTCGATCCTGCTGCCCGATGTGCCCGAGGCCTGCGAGACGGGGATCGTGCCGACCTCGTCCACCACGATGACGCTGGCCCTCGGGGACGCGCTGGCCATCGTGCTGATGGAGCATCGCGCCTTCACCCCCGACCATTTCCGCATTTTTCATCCGGGCGGCAAGCTTGGGGCGAAACTGATGCGGGTGCGCGATCTGATGCACGACGACCTGCCGCTGGTGTCGCCCGACCGTCCGATGGGCGAAACCCTGCTGGTGATGACGCAAAAGGGCTTCGGGGTGGTGGGCGTCACCGGGGCGGAGGGCGATCTGGTGGGCATCATTACCGACGGTGACCTGCGGCGGCATATGGACGGGCTGCTGGCGCTGACGGCGGCGCAGGTGATGACCCGCAACCCGCGCACCATCGGGCCCGAGGCGCTGGCCGAAAAGGCCGTGGCGCTGATGAGCGACCGCGCCATCACCTGCCTGTTCGTGACGCCCGAGGGCAGCAAGACCGCCATCGGCATCATCAAGATCCAGGACTGCCTGCGAGCGGGCATCGTGTGATGGCCGCCGACAATCTGCACAGCAGGCTGGTCGGGTTGTTGAAGATCGTGTTGCCGCTGGCCGCGCTTGCCGTGTTGTCGACCCTGTTTCTGGTGTCGCAGGGCGTCGATCCCGAGAATGCGATTCCCTATGCCGAGGTCGATATCGCCGACCGGGTCCGCGAACCCCGGGTCACCGATGCCGCCTATGCGGGGATGACGGCGGATGGCGCGGCCCTGTCGTTGCAGGCCGCCGATGCCCGGCCCGGCGTGGCGGGGACCCCGAATGCCGGACAGGCGACCGGCGTCACCGCACGGCTGGAAACCCCCGATGGGGCCGTGACCGACCTGGTGGCCGGGACCGGCCGGCTCGACGCGGTGGCGGGCCGGATGGATCTGTCGGGCGGCGTGGTCGTGACCTCGTCCACCGGCTATGTGATGGAAATGGCCGGGGTCAGCCTGGCCACCGACCGTACCGCGCTGGACAGCGAGGGCGAGGTCAGGGCGACCGGGCCGCTTGGCACCCTGACGGCGGGGGCGTTGCACATCGGGAAATCGGGCGACGAATATGTTGTGGTGTTCAATGGCGGGGTCAAACTGCTATACCTGCCGAAAGACTGAAGGGATGCCGGGGATGCGCCTGACCTTGATTGCCTGTGCCGCCGCTCTGGCGTTGGGCTCTGCGGCCGCGGCGCAGGGGACCGACATCACCTTTGGCGGGATGCGGGGCGACACCTCGGCCCCCGTCCAAGTGGTGTCTGACAGCCTGACGGTGGATCAGGTGACGCAGCGCGGCGTGTTCAGCGGCAATGTGGTGGTGACACAAGGCGCGATGCGCCTGACCGCCGCCGAGATCGAGGTGGAATATACCGAGGCGGGCGACGGCATCCAGCGCCTGCTGGCGCGTGGCGGGGTGACGCTGACCAACGGATCGGATGCGGCGAAATCCGCCGAGGCGGTTTACACCATCGCCAGCGGCGATGTGGTGATGACCGGCGATGTGGTGCTGACCCAGGGCAAGGCCGCGATTTCCGGGCAGAAGATGGTGATGAACCTGACCAGCGGTCAGGGCCGGATGGAGGGGCGGGTCACCACGACCTTCGTGCCGGGCGGCAACTGATGCCGGAACTGACCGTCACCCTGGGCGATGCGGGGCTCCATGTGCGGCATCTGCGCAAGAGCTACAAGAAACGGCTGGTGATCCGGGACGTGTCGATGTCGCTGAACCGGGGTGAGGTGGTGGCGCTGTTGGGGCCGAACGGGTCGGGCAAGACCACCTGCTTTTATGCCATCGCCGGGTTGATCACGCCCGAGGGTGGCCAGGTTCTGATCGACGGGCGGGATGTCACCTCGCTGCCGATGTATCGCCGGGCGCGGCTGGGGATCGGCTATCTGCCGCAGGAAGTCTCGATCTTTCGCGGGCTGTCGGTCGAGGACAACATCCTCGCGGTGCTGGAAATCGCGGAATCCGACCGCCACAAGCGCCGCGAACGGCTGGAGGAACTGCTGAGCGAGTTTTCCATCACCCACCTGCGCCGCGCGCCCGCACTTGCCCTGTCGGGTGGCGAGCGGCGGCGGGTGGAAATCGCGCGCTGTCTGGCCGCCGAGCCGAAATTCCTGCTGCTGGACGAACCCTTTGCCGGGGTGGACCCGATCGCGGTCGGCGAGATCCGCCATCTGGTGCATGACCTGAAACGCCGGGGCATCGGGGTGCTGATCACCGACCACAACGTACGCGAAACGCTGGATATCGTCGATCGCGCCTATATCCTGCACGATGGCAAGGTGCTGATGAGCGGCACGGCGGACGAGGTGGTGCGCGACGAAATGGTGCGCCGGGTCTATCTGGGCGAGAATTTCCGGATCATCTGACCGGTCTTCCGCCGGTTGTGACGCTGATGTGACAGCAGAGTTGACAACGCGCGCCGCCGGTCGCCAAATGACGGGGATGCGACCGGTCCGCGCCCTTTTGCCCCTTGCCCCTGCGGCCGAGCCCCGGCCCCGCGCCTGTTCGCGATTGTCCCTTTTGCCACGTGTTCCCCCAACCCTGACGCGTCTTGCGGCAGGGCGTTTGTCTTGCAAGGAGGCCCCATGCGCTATCAGATCAGCGGACGTTCCATCGACATCGGCGAGGCGCTGCAGACCCACGTGAAGGCAGAGCTTGGCGAGGTCGTCGAGAAATATGCACAGCGCCCGACCGATACGGTCGTCACGTTTTCCAAGGTCGCGCATGAACATGTCTGCGAGACGATCATCCACCTGTCCACCGGGCTGACCGCACAGGCGAGGGGTCATGCCACGGAAATCTATGCCGCGTTCGAATCCTGCCGCGAGAAGATGGACAAGCAGTTGCGCCGCTACAAACGCCGGTTGCGCAGCCACCACCGTGACCGCGCGGAACCCGTTGAATATGGCGGCGGACAGGCCTATATCCTCGCCCCAAGCGACGAGATCGAGGATGGCGATACCGACAGCCTGACGCCGGTGGTGATTGCCGAGATGGAGACGAAGATCCCGTCGATCACGGTGGGCGAGGCCGTGATGCAGCTGGAACTGGCGGGCGACCGGATGCTTGTGTTTCGGAACGAAGGACATGGGGGCGTGAACGTAGTGTATCGCCGGGATGACGGCAACATCGGCTGGATCGACCCCCGCAACAGCAAATGACGCAAGGCGGCTTCTTGCGCAGGAATGACGGCGACCCATGGAACTTTCGAAACTGCTGATCCCTGCGGCAGTGCGCGTCGTGGGTCACCTGACCAGCAAGAAGCGCCTGTTTCAGGAACTGGGCGAGATTGCCGGGCAGGCCTATGGCCTGTCCGCCGCTATGGCGATCGACGGGCTGCAGGAACGCGAAAGCCTGGGGCCGACCGGGGTGGGGCAAGGCATCGCCCTGCCCCATGCGCGGCTGGACGACATCAGCCGGATCATCGGGGTGTTCGTGCGGATGGAGCGGCCGCTGGACTACGACTCGGTCGACCGTCAGCCGGTCGACCTGGTGTTCGGGCTGTTCGCGCCAAAGGAATCGGGGGTCGAACATCTGAAGGCGCTGGCGCTGGTGTCGCGCACGATGCGCGATCCGGGGATTTGCGCCAAGCTGCGCGCCAACACCGACCCGGCCAAGCTGCATGCGATCCTGACCGAGGCGCGGGTCCCGCAGGCGGCCGCCTGATCGCGGCGCGGGAGCCGGGGGTTTCACACCCCCGCACCCCCTTGGGATATTTGGGCCAGTTGGAACGGGACAATCGGAGGCGTCAGTCGCGCCAGCGGGCAAAGCCGAAGGCGGCATAGTCGCGGGCATAGGCCGCCTCGGCGGCCTCTTCCAGATCGGGCCCCCAGATCGCCTGCAGCGAAAACGGCCGGGGCTCCGGGTCGGGGGGCAGGGTCGGGCAGGGCAGGCCGAGGTTGGCGGTCAGAAAGGCCAGACCTTCGGCCAGGCGATCCTCTCGGAAGGTCATGTCGGGGGCCTGCACGGCGGCGAAACCCTGGGTCACCGCGAGCTGGCTTGCGACATGCGGCATCACCTTGATCTCGGTGCGGCCGGTCAGGTTGAACCGGGCGAAGTCGAGGAACACCTTGAAGCCGGCCCGGAAGCTTTCCGCGTCGGCAAAGCCCTTGGCGCGTGGCGGCAGGTCGAACCGGTGCACCCGTTTGAGGTAGGGGCGCAATTCGGGCAGCCAGTCCTCGGCCAGATAGTCGCAGAACGCCGCATGGGCGCGGGCAAGCGGGTGGCGCAGCACGGTGAAGCTGCGAAAGCGGGGGTGGCGGTCTTTCCAGATGCGCAGGCTGCGGCGTTCGAACCCGGTCTGCAGCGGGCCGAACCCGGCCAGCCAGTGGCGCAGATTGGCCTCAGGCCCGCCCTTGATCGGCTGGAACAGCAGGCCCGCCCCGTCGGGGGCGATGTAATGCGGCACGCCTGCGTTGCGGCGGGGTTCGAAATTCGGGGTATGCGCCGCCTCGAACCAGTCGATCCGGGCCAACGCCGCCTCCATCTCTTCGGGGTTCGAGACCTTGTCGCGCAGCGCCTCGGGGTTCTGTTTCTTGAACTTGGTGTCGAGGGCGCGCAGCCGCGCCGACACGCCCAGAAACTGCGCCAGGCCGTTGAGCACGTCGAGGTCCAGCACATCGGCATAATCGACATAGAACGCGGTCTGCCCGGTGACCTGCAACCGGCGCAGCAGGCGGACCTGAAACTCCTGCACGGCGCGGCTGCGGGTCTTGAATTCGACAAGGTCGAAGCGGGGCCGTGGCGTGCGCAGGTGCCGGGTGTTGGCGAGCCACCACTGGTCGGCCTCGACCGCGATTTTCCAACTGATGTAGCTTTCCAGCGGGTTGCGGGTCAGGATGATCTTGGCGCAACTGGCATCGTCCAGCACGAGGTCGGGCACCCGGGGATCATGGTCGTGGAAATAGCGGAAGCCCGCCAGCCCGTCGGTCTGCGCCCGCATGGCGCGCAGGAACCCCGAGGGGTCGGCGTCGCGGCCCGCCAGATCGATTCCGAACGCTGCCTGCTTGTTCTCGCCGCCGATGAAATAGGGGTTGAACGCCTCGCCATGGCATTTCACGCCCGAAAGACGGTTCAGGTTCGCTTCGAGGAAATTCGACCCCGTGCGCATTTCGGCGAAGATGACGAAGCTTTTGAACACGGCCAATTCATTTCACCAGATAGGGGCGACCGCGCCGCGAGGTGGCCGGTTTGGGGTCTTCGCCGGTCGGGAAATCGCCCATCAGCACCGGCTGCATGCCCTGATTGCGCAGGTTCTGCAGGAACTGGCCAAACCCGGTCAGATCGTGCAGCCGCGGGGCTTCGGTCAGGCGGCGAACCGAGCGCGGGCTGATTTCGTCGATCACGGTCTGCAAGGGTTCCATCGGGTTTTCCACGAATTCGGCGAGCGTCCAGATCCGCACCCGCGCCTTGGTCCAGGCATTGCGCAGGATCCCCAGATGTTCGGCCTCGATCTTTTGCAGGCGGGCGGCGTCCTTGCGGATGTCGCCAAAATTGCGGTTGGACAGGAACAGCGGAATGGCCCAGGCCCCCGAGATCACCGACACTTGCGCATTGGGGTCCCCGGCGATGAACCAGCCAAGCTCCTGATTGTCGTTCGGGCCGAACTGAAAACACTGTCGTTCGCCGCGGGTGTTCCAGATGAGGTTCGACAGAAAGCTTTTCGGGTTGTAGTCGCGCATCGCGGCGCTGTCGGACAGCGCGCCGTTGTAGACTTTCTCGCCCCCTGCATATTCCACACGGGTCGGCGCGAAAAGATGGCCATGCGCGCGGGTACCAGTGGCTTTGCCAAGCCAGGTTTCGAAGCCGTCGAACAGCTCGGAAAACCCTTCGAACACCGAATAGGGGGCTGCGGTGCGGCCGTTTTCCCAGTTTTCGTTGGGATAGCGGCTTTGCATGTAAAGCCCGGCGCGCCCTTTGGTCCGCCGTTCCACCGCCTTGGCGAACAGCCGGTCGATCTTGCCGGGGTTCGGCTCGCCCACCGCCTGTTTGGACGGGTCATCCGACAGGAAGGTTTGATACAGCTTGTCGGCATGCGGCCACATCTTGCGCGCCACAAAACAGTCGGACCGGCGCAGCAGTTGCAGGTGGTCGTCGTAAAAGATGTGCGGCTTGCCCTGGAAGTCGAATTTCGACAGGGTCAGCGACCGGCTTTCGACCGATGTCGACACCTGCCGCACCAGCGTCTGGAAATAGCTTTCATCCGGGATCCAGACCCGCTTGAAGTAGCGGTCGATCTCGGCCCGTTCCGGGTTTTCCAGAATGGCCGACAGGGTCTGCCGGGTCAGGCACCACCATTGGCTGCCCAGATGCGGCACAAGGCCCGGCGGGATGCGGCGGCGGAAATGCACCCGGCGCTGCAGGCGGACATAGGCATCGAACAGGCGGCGTTGCTTGCGCCAGGAAAACGGGAAGCGCAGGGTGAAGCGTTCCAGGTCCAGCCCGCCGATGGTCCAGCCGACATCTTCGGTCGTGACGCTTTCGATGAAATCGGTGCGCGGGCGGGCATCGAGATAGGCCAGCATCTCTTCGACCGGGCGCAGCGGCAGGCAGGAGCCGGACGCCAGATAGACGTGCCGAACGGCGGGAAAATCCCGCAGCATCACGGTGGCCGCGCCCTGCGTGGCCCCCACGATCCCCCAGGTGCCCCATTCGCAGGCGTGCCGACCGGAAAACCGGATGTTGGTCAGGTCGGACAGCCCGGCCCGCAGCGCATCATAGGGTCTGCGCCGCACCCGCGCATCGACATGGATCACCACCGGGCAGCCGCGTTCGGCCCAGTGGCGCGCAACCTGTGCCGCGCGGTCCAGCGCGGTGTGGCACAGCAGGATGAACCCGACGGTCACGCCTGCCCCCTCATGCCCAGTTGCCCTTCGACATCAGCCCCAAGATCTCCAACTGCCGCCAGTTGATGTATTTCTCGCTCCACTTGCACCACAAGTCGGGCTGGGTTCCCAGCCCTGCCTGATATGCGCGGTATTCATGGCTGTTGGCATAGTGCTGCTTCCGGTCCATTTCCTCTTGCGCCTTGAGGGGAAAGGTATCCAGAAATTTGGCATGCAGAAGGCAGCCCGACGCCTTTTCGCCGCCCCATTCGTCATAGACCTGGTTCAGCCCGCGCGGCAGCAGCATGTGGGTGGACGAAACATAGGCATAATCGCGGTGCCATTTCACCAGCGGAACCTTGTTCAGCGCGGGCGCGCGTTCCGGCAGGTCGGCAAAGAACATCCGCGCGCGCGGCCCCCCCTGGATCCACAGGTTGCCGAAGCGGCTGTTGCGGGTGATCGAATAGTTGCCGGAGTCGAAATACTGCGCGATCTCGAACGGGTCCTGCCCTTCGCGATAGGGTTTGGCGTCGAACGGGCCCTTGGGATACATGTCGAGCAGCATCGCCGAGAACGACTTGATCGACGACGCATCCAGCCAGTCGGTCAGCGCGCGCAAGGGCCGGGTGTCGCAGAACGGATAGACGAAGAATTCATCCGGATCGACAACCAGCGACCAATGGCCATGGGCATAGCGCATCTGCAGCCAATTCAGCCAGTCGACCCCGAAGCGCGCCCGTTTGTAGCTGTGCTGCGTGGTCCACAGCGACACGTCGGATTGCTCTGCCAGATAGTCGCGGCTGCCGTCGTCGCTGTCATTGTCCACCATCAGAAAATGGTTGACGCCCAGGTTGCGGTAATAGCGCAGGAAAAACGGCAGGCGCACCCGTTCGTTGCGCAGGGTGGTGAACACCAGCAGATCGTCGCCGCCGATCATCGCGGTCCGGTTCGTCAAGCTGCGCAGCTCGTTGCGCTTGCGGATCGCGCGGATCCGCCAGCGTTTTCTGGCCAGACGCAGCGTGTAACGCGACAGGATGCTCAACCGTCAGACTTTCAGTTCGGGTTCGGACCGGGGTGTTGCTATCAGACGAGCTTTAAGACGGTGTTGAAATGGTCCGCCCAGGACGGCGGAGGTCGGGGATTTTGCCTTCGGACGGGCGCATCTGGCAAGCTTAGCGTCTTTACTGTTTCCACCCAAGAATAACTGTCGGTTGGGTCAAGGTAAATCGGGTAGTCCCCAAGGAGGTCGCGGATCACCGGCAGATCGGACGCGATCACCGGAATGCCAAGCGACGCCGCTTCGACCGGCGGCAGCCCGAACCCTTCGGCAAGGCTGGGAAACAGCAAGGCGGCGGCCCCGTGCAGCAGCGCGGCCACTTCGCCGTCCGGCAGGCCGGACAGAACGGTGACGCCGGGTGCTGCGGCCAGCCGGTCGAACAGCGCGCGGTCCGCCCAACCCTGGGCGCCAATGACCACAAGGCGGGGCGGCGGTTCGCGGCGGCCCAGATCGGCCCAGACCTGCAGCAGCAGGGCATGGTTCTTGCGCGGCTCGATCGTCCCGAGGGCAAGGAAATAGGGCTGCGCCAGCGACAGCCCGGCGGGGGCCTGCGTCGGCACCGGCGGCACGACACCCAGATGTGCGACCACCCCCGCAGGCACCCGCCCGGCGCGCAGCAGGTGGGTTTCGCTGACCGCGCGTGTGGGGGCGGCGGTGTGGATCACCAGATCGGCATGACGCGAGGTCGCGGCGATTTTCCGGTGGAAACTCGGCACGGTGTCCGGGCGGGCAAATTCGGGGCGGTCCAGCGGGATCGTGTCATGCAGCAGGACGGCGATCCGGAACCGGCGGTGCAGGCAGGCCAGCGTGCGATCCGACAGGTTGGAATGGCCGACGTTCAGATAGGTCGCGCCGTCAGGCAGCCGCCGCAGCAGCCGCGCCAGCCCGATGTGCGACGCCCGCGCGACCGCCAGCCGCCGCACGGTCGCCTCGGCCTGCCCGCGCAAAGCCTGGTGCCGGTTGGTCAGGCGCGACAGAAGGTCAGCCGGGCCGAGGGGGCCCCCCGCCACCAGCCCCGCCACGGCTTGCATCCCGACCCGGTCCAGCAGCAGATACCCCGCCGCCGTGCGCACCAAGCCGAACAGCGGGGCCTCGCGCCGCAGCAACTCGGTCAGATAGGCCCGTTCGACGCGGTCCACCCCGGTCAGCGGCCCGCGGCCCAACCGGGACACCAGCCGCGTCAGGTCCAGCAGCCGCGCCGGGTCCACGCGGTTACTGCGCGGCCTTCTGCTGGGCCAGCAGGTCGTGCAGATAGGCCGCGAACTCGACGTTCAGATCGGGGCGGGCCAGCGCAAAGGCAACGGTCGCCTGCAGGAACCCGGCTTTCGATCCGCAGTCGTAGCGCTGACCCCGGAAGCGGTAGCCGAACACCTTGCCGGGGGTTTCCGACTCTTCGGCAATGGCATCGGTCAACTGAATCTCGCCACCGGCCCCCTGCTTCATGCGGTTCAGGTTCTGCAGGATCTTGGGCGTCAGGATATAGCGCCCGATCACCGCGAGGTTCGACGGGGCCGTGCCGACGGGAGGCTTTTCGACCATGCCCTTGACGGTCACAACCGCGCCCATGTCTTCGGCGATGTCGAGAACGCCATAGCTCGATGTGCGTTCCGGGGCGACTTCCATCGCGGCGACCATGTTGCCGCCGGTTTCCTCGTAGGCCTCGATCATCTGCTGCAGGCAGGGCTTTTCGGCCGCGATCACGTCATCGGGCAGCAGCACGGCAAACGGTTCGTCGCCGATCAGCCGGCGGGCGCACCACACCGCATGCCCCAGCCCCATCGGGCGGTTCTGCCGGACATACGCGATCGCGCCCGAGTCCATGTTGGTGTCCTTCAGGATCTCCAGCAACTGCTCCTTGCCGGCCCGCCGCAGGGTGCTTTCCAGTTCGGGCGCGTGGTCGAAGTAATCTTCCAGCGCCGACTTGCCGCGCGAGGTGACGAAGATGAATTCCTTGATGCCCGCCGCCCGGGCTTCGTCGATCGCATACTGGATCAGCGGGCGGTCGACGAGGGTCATGATCTCTTTCGGGATCGACTTGGTGGCGGGAAGAAAGCGGGTTCCCATGCCTGCCACCGGGAAAACGGCCTTGGTCACGCGCGGCAACCTTGGTTTGATCGATTTGTTCATGTCTTCAACCTTTGGATCGGTGCGGGAATTCGTCGCACGCCTTTGTCACTACCTTATTCCGTCAGAGGGGGGCCGGTCTATATCCGGGGCGACGGGTTCTGTCGGAATGTTGCCCAAAATCGTCAGCCCTGAGGCCGCTTTGTCGCGTTGTTCGGACCGAATGGGCGAAAGCTTGCCCATCTGGCAGCTTCCTCTGCGAACCGGGTGGCAGATCGGCACAGCCGGATCCGGGGTCCGCTGCGATCCGACCAGCCGAACACGCCGCCGTCCTGCAGCCAGAAGCCGTCCGGGTGAAACCGCATCCGATGCGGGATCGGGCTCAAGGACAGGCAGATGACGGTCGCGATGTCGCCCTTGGCGACGGCGGCGCGCGCCTGTGCGATCAGCCGGTGCCGACGCCAACGACGCCCTGCGAACAGGTGGCCCGGTCTCGGCCCGGTGTCGGGCAGCGGGCGAAACGTCGGCACCGGCTGCGGATCAAGCGGGGGGGGCGGATCGAGCGGGCACGCCAGCCCGTCGGCCCAGCCCGCTTCCAGCGTGGCAAGCACCCGGTCCGCCTCGGCCTGGTGGATGCGCCGAGCGGCCAGATGACCGATCATCCGCGCGCGTTCGCGCAGTCGCAGCGCCGCGAGGCCGGTCTCCAGCGCGTCGGGTCGGTGGCGGCGCAGAAACAGCGCGCTGCTGGCGGCGATCTCGGTCAGGTCGGTGGGCACCCTGTCGGCCCGGCGGCGGTCGCTGGCCAGATAGCCGTGATGCACCTGCGCCAGCGGCACCACCGCCGTCAGCCCGGCCATCCGCAGGTTGACATCCGCCTCGTCGAGATAGAACCGGAACCCGGGGTCGAACCCGCCCGCCGCGCACAGGGCGTTGCGGCGGAACGCGCAGTTGGTGCCTTGCGTCTTGACGGCGCGGCGATGGGTGCCCGCGCGCAGGGTGATCTGCCCCAGCGGCACCACGATGGAATGGTCCTGGCCCTGCGCATCCACCTCGCAGGCCTGCCATTGGTAGGAAATCCCGTTGCGTCCGCGCACGAACCCGGTCGCGGCCACAACCCCCGCCTCGGCAAAGCCCGCGCAGAGCCGTGTGAGCCAGGTGGGTTCGGGCACCGCGTCGTCGTCGATGAAGGCCACGATCTCGCCCGCCGCCTGATGCAAGCCCGCGTTGCGCGCCGCCGAGATGTTGGCCTCGTCGAACGTCACCAGTTTGACCGCCAGCCCCTGCGCGCGCACGGCGGCAATGCCTGCGGGGTCCGCCACCACGATCACTTCGAAACGGGAGTGATCTTGCTGCGCAAGGCCGGTCAGGCACAGTGTCAGGGCTTCGGCCCGATGGCGGCTGACCACGATGACGCTGGCGGGAAGGACAGCACCTTGCGGCGTCATCCGCCGGTCATGCCCAACATCATCGCTTCGATCACCGCGACGTCGCTGGGGTTGTTCAGCTCCCAGAACTGCCGCCCGCGCGCCTCTACGGTGACGCACAGCACGCGGCGACCGTTTTCCAGGAACCGCAACTGCTCCAGCCCCTCCAGCGTTTCCAGCGGGCCGACTGGCCAGCCCGGATAGGCCAGCAGGGCCGCCGGGCGATAGGCGTAGACTCCGACATGGTGGAACACCGGGGTCGGTTCATCGTCGGCATAGGTGCGCCCGGTATAGGGGATCACTTCCTTGGAGAAATAAAGCGCCCGACCCCCCGCCCCGAACACCGCCGTGGTCCCGCCCACCCGTCCGGCCCGCCGATCCGCCAGAAACCCCGCCACCGACCGCCCGTCACAACGCAGCACTGGGGTCGCGATATCGGCATCCGGGTCGGTCTGCAGCCCGGCGATCAGGTCCTCGACGAACCAGGCGGGGGTCAGCGGCGCGTCGCCCTGCAGGTTCACGATGATGTCGTGGCCGGGCAGCAATGCGGCCACCTCGGCGCAGCGTTCGGTGCCGTTCAGCCAGGCGGCAGAGGTCATCACCACCTCGGCCCCGAAATCGGCCGCATGGACGCGGATCCGGTCATCGTCGGTGGCAACCACCACGCGGTCGACGCCCGCCACGCCCATCGCCGCTTCCCAACTGCGCCGGATCAGGGTCTTGTCACCATCGGGGCCCTTCAGCGACACCAGCGGTTTGCCCGGATAGCGCGAACTGGCATGGCGGGCGGGGATGGCGATCAGGACGCTCATCGCACCAGGTCCACGCCGGGGGCGTAGGCGATGAAGAACGGATTGTCCCAGCCGGGTTTGCCGTAAGCCAGCGGGGTATGGTCGTCGAACCGCACCACACGCCCGCCAGCGCCGCGCAGCACCGCGTCCCCAGCGGCCGTATCCCATTCCATCGTCCGGCCCAGCCGGGGGTAAAGGTCAGCCTCGCCACAGGCCAGCAGGCAAAATTTCAGACTGCTGCCCGCACTCGTCATGTCGCGCACCGCATATTTCGCGATATAGGCATCGGTCGCGGCGTCGCGATGGCTTTTCGACGCCACCACCATCAGCGCGGCATTGTCCGGCTCGGCCACCCGGATCGGGCTGCATGGCCCGGCGATCGCCGGGTCCAGCGGGCCGGTTTCCTCGACCGACGACCCGTCCGCCCGCGTGTAGAACAGCCGTCGTTGTGCCGGGGCATAGACCACGCCGCGCGTCGGAACGCCGTCCTGCACGAAGGCGATGTTCACCGTGAAATCGCCGCGCCGCTGCACGAATTCCTTGGTGCCGTCCAGCGGATCGACGATCAGGAAGGTGCGGGCGGTCAGGGCGTGGCTTGCCGCCTGTTCTTCGGTGATCAGCGGCAGGTCGGCAAAGGCCGCCCGCAGACCGGCGGAAATCAGCGCATCCGCCGCCTCGTCGGCTTCGGTCACCGGGCTTTCGTCCGACTTCGACCTCACGTCGAAATCGGGGCCGTTGTAGACCTGCATGATGCGCGCGCCCGCCTCCAGCGCCAGTCGCCGGATGACGGGGATCAGATAATCATAGTCCATGTCTGCCCTGCCGACCCAACGGGCCGACCCCTTTTGATTGAAAAGCGCCTCTGCTTCCTTTATCATCCGCTCTAAAGGGAACAGCAAGATTTCCCGTCGCATAAAGGTCGTTTCCGACCAGAGGTCCGCACGATGTTTCAACCGACGCTGCGCAAGACGCCGACCGGTTCCGCCTTTGCGATGATGGAACTTATCTTCCATGCCTCGGTGCGCAGCATCCGCAAATCGCACGGAAACGCCGTGGTCGGCCTGATCATCAGCATCGTGCAGTCGTTGATGATGGTCCTGATCTTTTACGTGATGCTGTCGTTGCTGGGTGGGCGGCAGTCGGGGATCCGCGGCGATTTCATGCTCTACATCATGTCCGGCGTGTTCATGTTCATGACGCATACCAAGACCTTGCAGGCCGTGCAGGGGTCCGACGGGCCGACATCGACCATGATGAAGCACACGCCGATGAACACCATCGTGGCGATTTCCTCGTCGGCGCTTGGCGCCCTTTATCAGCAGGTGCTGTCGGCGGGGGTGATCCTGTTCTTTTACAACACGATGTTCGTGCGGATCACCATCGACGACCCGATCGGCACGTTGGCGATGCTGATGGTGTCGTGGGCGTCGGGGATCGCGGTGGGGATGGTGTTCAAGGCGGTGACGCCCTGGCAGCCCGAGGTGTTCGGGATCCTGACGACGATCTACGCCCGCGCCAACATGATCGCTTCGGGCAAGATGTTTGTGGCCAACACGATGCCGACCTCGAAGCTGGCGTATTTCGACTGGAACCCACTGTTTCACACCATCGATCAGGCGCGCGGGTTCATTTTCCTGAACTACTTCCCGCATTACAGCTCGATCAGCTATCCGTTGATCGTGACGGCGGTTCTGATGATCGTGGGGCTGATGGGGGAGCATTACACCCGCACGCATGCCTCGGCGAGCTGGTCGGCCGGGCGATGAGCGGGGTGGTGATCCGGGCGGCGATCCTCTGGCTGGCAGTGTCGGCCCGGATGGCGGCGGCCGACGGTCTGCCTGCGCTGCATGACGTGACCGGGGTTGCGGGCAACGACGTGTTGAACATCCGCGCGGCCCCCGATGCGACGGCCCCGGTTCTGGGTTCGATCGCGCCGGACGCCACCGGGGTCGAGGTGGTGGGCCTGTCGCCGGATGGCCGGTGGGCCGTGGTGAACACCGGCGAAGGCCGGGGATACGCTGCCCTGCGCTATCTGGCCCGGCAGGCGGCACCGGAGTGGTTTTCCCTGCAGGTGCCGCTGACCTGTTCGGGGACCGAGCCGTTCTGGTCGTTCGCCTATGACCCCGCGCAACCGGTCGCGGTGTTCTCGACCCCCGAAGGCCAGGCGCCGTTCGAGCTGACGACCCGGTGGCCGGGAACCCCGTATCAGCGGACCGCCGCGCTGGCCCTGGGGGATCGCCGGTTTGCCACCCTGCAGGCGGCCGCATGCAGCGACGGCATGTCCGACCGCGCCTATGGCATCGCGGCCAGCTTTTTCATGATCGGCAGCACCGGGCCTGCCATCCTGTCCGGGTGCTGTTCGCTTCAGCCCTGAACCACCCGCAGCGTCAGGTTGATCCGCCCGCCCTGCGGCAGCAGCGTCGAGGATCCGTGCCGCACCCGGTCCACCCCATGCCAGGCCAGCCGCGCGGCCCCGCCCATCACCAGCACGTCGCCCGACCGCAACCAGACCGACGACGTGCCCTCGGCCCGGTCCACGCCGCCGATCCGGAACAGGGCGTCGTCGCCCAGGCTGATCGACACCACGGGGGCGGTGAAATCGCCTTCGTCGCGGTCCTGATGCAGGCCCATCTTCGCCCCCGGCCCATACCAGTTGACCAGACAGCAATCGGGGTCGCGCCCGTCGTTCGACACCGCCCGCCATACCGCCAGCACCGACTCCGGGATCGCAGGCCAGGCCATGCCGCCCGGATGCTGAGGCTGATAGCGGTAGCCGCGCCGGTCGGTCACCCAGCCCAGCCGCCCGGCGCAGGTCATCCGCACCGACATTGCCCGCCCGCCCGGCGTGACCGGCACATAGAGCGGCGCCTGTGCCAGAACGCCGCGCAAATCCTGCACCATCGCCGTCTGGCAGGCCCCGTCCAGCAGCCCGTCATAAAGCCCGCACCCCCGCACCGCCTGCGGTACCGGCGAACGCGACAGGTTTGTATCGTTTTTCATCATCAACCCGGTTTGTGGCCGCCCCAGACCGCTTGCAGGGCCGCAGCCCCCCCCCTATATACGCCGGGAAGCCAGACGGGCGACACCCGGATGGTTGCACTTGGGATCGGGGCGGGATGCCTTCCTCACAGGGTCCAGCCCCACATCATCGCCGTCAGAAAAGGGTGAACATCATGGCCAAAATCATCGGAATCGACCTCGGGACCACGAACTCCTGCGTCGCCATCATGGATGGCTCGCAGCCGCGCATCATCGAAAACGCCGAAGGCGCACGCACCACGCCGTCCATCGTCGCCTTCACCGAAAACGAGCGTCTGGTCGGACAGGCCGCCAAGCGGCAGGCCGTCACCAACGCGCAGAACACCATCTTTGCGGTCAAACGCCTGATCGGCCGCCGGTTCGACGATCCGATGATCGTCAAGGACCAGAAGAACATGCCCTACAAGGTGATCAACGGCGGCAACGGCGACGCCTGGGTCGAAGTGCGCGGCGAGAAATACTCGCCCAGCCAGGTTTCGGCCATCATCCTGCAGAAGATGAAGGAAACCGCCGAGTCGTATCTGGGTGAAACCGTCACCCAGGCCGTCATCACCGTGCCCGCCTATTTCAACGACGCGCAGCGTCAGGCGACCAAGGACGCGGGCCGCATCGCCGGTCTGGAAGTGCTGCGGATCATCAACGAGCCGACGGCGGCGGCGCTGGCCTATGGCCTCGACAAGAAAGAGGCGCGCACGATCGCCGTCTATGACCTTGGCGGTGGCACCTTCGACATCACCATTCTGGAGATTGACGACGGGCTGTTCGAAGTGAAATCGACCAACGGGGATACGTTCCTCGGCGGCGAAGACTTCGACATGCGGATCGTCAGCTACCTTGCCGACGAATTCAAGAAAGAGCATGGCGTCGACCTGACGCTGGACAAGATGGCGCTTCAGCGCCTGAAGGAAGCGGCGGAAAAGGCCAAGATCGAGCTTTCGTCGGCCAGCCAGACCGAAATCAACCAGCCGTTCATCTCGATGGACCGCAACACCGGCCAGCCGCTGCACCTGGTGGTCAAGCTGACCCGCGCCAAGCTGGAAAGCCTGGTCGATGATCTGGTCAAGAAGTCGATGAAGCCTTGCCAAGCCGCGTTGAAAGACGCCGGGCTGTCGGTCGGCGACATTGACGAGGTCGTGCTGGTCGGCGGGATGACCCGGATGCCGCGCGTGATCGAAGAAGTGACCAAGTTCTTCGGCAAGGAACCCCACAAGGGCGTGAACCCGGATGAAGTCGTGGCCGCCGGTGCCGCCATTCAGGCCGGCGTGCTGCAGGGCGATGTGAAGGACGTGGTGCTGCTGGACGTGACCCCGCTGAGCCTCGGCATTGAAACCCTGGGCGGCGTGTTCACCCGCCTGATCGACCGCAACACCACGATCCCGACCAAGAAGAGCCAGATCTTCTCGACCGCCGAGGACAACCAGAACGCGGTGACGCTGCGGGTGTTCCAGGGCGAGCGCGAAATGGCGGCCGACAACAAGATGCTGGGCCAGTTCAATCTGGAATCGATCCCCCCGGCACCGCGCGGCATGCCGCAGATCGAAGTCACCTTTGACATCGACGCCAACGGCATCGTGACGGTCAAGGCCAAGGACAAGGGCACCAACAAGGAGCAGGCGATCACCATTCAGGCCTCGGGCGGTCTGTCGGATGAAGACATCGAAAAGATGGTCAAGGACGCCGAAGCCAATGCCGAGGCCGACAAGGAACGCCGCGAACTGGTCGAGACCAAGAACCAGGCCGAAAGCCTGATGCATTCGACCAAGAAGTCGCTGTCCGAACACTCCGACAAGGTGGACCCGTCCACCGTTGAGGCGATCGAGCTGGCTATGGGCGCGCTGGAAGAAACCCTGAAGACCGACAACGCGGGCAAGATCAAGGGCGGCATCCAGAACCTGACCGAAGCCGCGATGAAGCTGGGCGAGGCGATCTACAAGTCCAGCCAGTCCGACAGCGACGGCGACGCGGATGAGCAGCGCGGCGTGGACGAGGATATCGTCGATGCCGACTTCGAAGACCTGGGCAACAACAAGCGCAAGTAACGGCGCTGCACCGGAACGGCGGGCGGGTCGGCAACGATCCGCCCCTTCGCGGTTCCGTAAGGGGAAGTGCCCATGGCAAAACGCGATTACTACGAAATTCTCGGTGCCTCCAAAGGCGCGTCGGCCGATGAGTTGAAGAAAGCCTATCGGGCGAAGGCGAAAGAGCTGCACCCCGACCGCAATTCCGACAATCCCAATGCGGAGGCCCAGTTCAAGGAAGTGAACGAGGCCTATGACGTGTTGAAGGATGAAACCAAGAAGGCGGCCTATGACCGGTATGGTCATGCGGCCTTCGAGGGCGGCGGCGGCGGGGCGGCGGGCCAGCGGGGCTATGGCCAGCAGGGCGACTTCGCGAGCGCGTTCTCGGACGTGTTCGAGGATTTGTTCGGCGATTTCATGGGCGGTCGCGGCGGCGCTGCCGGGGGCCGGTCGCGCGCGCAACGCGGATCGGACCTGCGTTACAACCTGCGGGTCAGCCTGGAAGAGGCGCATCAGGGCGTGCAGAAGGCGATCAACGTGCCGACGTCGGTTTCCTGCGAGACCTGTCGCGGCACCGGGGCCGAGGGCGGTGCCGAACCTGCCGTCTGCCCGACCTGTTCCGGCATGGGCAAGGTCCGGGCGCAGCAAGGGTTCTTCACGGTCGAGCGGACCTGTCCGACCTGTTCCGGGGCCGGGCAGATCGTCAAGAATCCCTGCAAGGCCTGTGGCGGGGCGGGCCGGGTCGAGAAGGAACGCAGCCTTTCGGTCAACATCCCGGCAGGCGTGGAAACCGGCACCCGCATCCGCCTGGCTGCCGAGGGCGAAGCCGGGATGCGCGGCGGGCCGTCGGGGGATCTCTATATTTTCATCGAGGTGAAGGAGCATCCTCTGTTCCAGCGCGACGGCAGCCATCTGTTCTGCCGCGTCCCGATTTCGATAGCCACGGCGGCGCTTGGCGGCGAAGTCGAGGTGCCGACGATCGACGGCGGCAAATCCCGCGTCAAGGTGCCTGCAGGCGCGCAGACCGGCAAGCAGATGCGGCTGCGGGCCAAGGGGATGCCTGCGCTGCGTGGGGGGGGCGTGGGCGACATGCTGATCGAGCTGGCGGTGGAAACCCCGGTGAACCTGACCGCGCGGCAGAAGGACATTCTGCGCGAGTTCGAAAAGCTGTCCGAGGACAATAACCCCGAAGGCAATTCGTTCTTTTCCAAGGTCAAAGGGTTCTGGGACAGCATGAAGGGTTGATCAAGCCGCCCCGACAAACAAAAACCCCGCCAGCAGGCGGGGTTTTTTCATGTTTGCAAGCAGTTCTGCGACAGATCAGGAGTGCGATTTGCCCTTGATGCCCGCCCACAGCCGCTTGTTGGTCAGATACAGCAGCGAGGCCAGCACGGTCAGCATGATCACGGCGGTAAAGCCCGCTTCCTTGCGCGCCATCATTTTCGGCTCTGCGGCCCACATCAGGAACGACGACACATCCATCGACATCTGATCGATGGTCGCAGGCGTGCCATCGGCATAGGTCACCAGATCTTCGGACAGCGGCGGCGGCATGGCGATCCAGCTTCCTTCGATGGTCGGATGACCATGCTCGTCCTTGCACGAGTCAGGGATGCCGCCGTTCGGGAAGGCCTTGTTGTAGTAACCATCCTCATCGCCGGTTGCGCAAGCCGGAGGTTCGTCCGGATAGCCGAGCAGCAGCGCGTGGATGTATTCCGGGCCACCGGTGCCCTTGAACAGTTGCGCGATGCCGGTGCCGTAGGGACCGTGGAACGCCGCCCGGTTCTTCGCGATCAGGCTCAGGTCCGGGGCTGCGATCGATTTGTTGATCGGAAATTTGTCAGCCGGGGTCAGCGGACGAAACTCGCCCTTCTCGGCATCGAAAAGCTGCGGGTTTGACGGCTCGTCGTTGATCGGGAAGGCGGTCGCATAGGCGCGCACCTGATCCGCGGGCAGTGCGGGGCCGCCGGGATCGGCCAGCGTCCGGATCGGCACGTATTGCAGGCCGTGGCAGGAGGCGCACACCTCGGTATACACCTGCAGCCCGCGCTGCAGTTGCATCTGGTCGAAGGTGCCGAACGGGCCTTCGTGCGGGAATGCCACGTCTTCGATGTGAACTTCGACGGCCGCTTGTGCCGCCCCCGTTGCGAGGGCCAGCACGGAGGCGGTGGCGAATGCGAGTTTCCTGATCATGTCAGTGCTGTCCTTCTCTCACTCGGCCGCTTGAACCGAGGGCCCGTAATGGGCGTTGAAGTCTTCTTCGATGGTCTTCGGCTGCGGCAGCGGTTTTTCGATCACGCCAAGCAGCGGCAGGATCACCAAGAAATATCCGAACCAGTAGGTCGCAGCGATCAGCGAGATGTAGGGGTAGATACCTTCGGTCGGCATCGCACCCACCCAGGTCAGCACCACGAAGTCGATGACCAACAGCGCGAACCACCATTTGAACATCGGCCGGTATTTGCCGGACCGCACCGAAGAGGTGTCAAGCCACGGAGCCAGCGCCAGCACGGCGATCGAACCGAACATCGCCAGAACGCCGAAGAACTTGGCATCGACGATGCCGAAGGTGACGAACTGGGTCAGTTGCACCACCCAGACATCGGCGGTGAAGGCGCGCAGGATCGCGTAGAACGGCAGGAAATACCATTCCGGAACGATATGGGCGGGCGTCGAAAGCGGGTTCGCCTCGATGTAGTTGTCGGGGTGGCCGAGGTAGTTGGGCATGAACCCGACGATGGCGAAGAACACCGCCAGAATGACCGCCAGCGCGAACAGGTCCTTCATCACGAAGTAGGGCCAGAACGGCACGGTGTCCTTTTCCGCTTCGGCCTTGGACCCGCGACGCACTTCAACGCCCGTGGGGTTGTTGTTGCCGGTGGTGTGGAACGCCCAGATGTGCGTGGCCACCAGCGCCGCGATGATGAAGGGCAGCAGATAGTGCAGGCTGAAGAAACGGTTCAGCGTGGCATTGTCCACCGCAGGCCCGCCCAGAAGCCATTCCTGGATGGTCGGCCCGACCAGCGGGATCGCCCCGAACAGCCCGGTGATCACCGTGGCCCCCCAGAACGACATCTGGCCCCAAGGCAGCACATAGCCCATGAAGGCCGTCGCCATCATTGCCAGGTAGATCAGCATGCCGATGATCCACGTCACCTCGCGCGGCGCCTTGTAGGAGCCGTAGAACAGTCCGCGGAAGATGTGCAGATACACAGCCACGAAGAACAGCGAGGCACCGTTGGCATGCAGATAGCGCAGCATGTAGCCGCCGTTCACGTCGCGCATGATATGTTCGACCGACGCGAAGGCCATGTCGATCTGCGGGGTATAGTGCATCGCCAGCACGATGCCGGTCGCGATCTGCAGCACCAGACAGAACGTCAGAACAATGCCCCAGATCCACATCCAGTTCAGGTTCTTCGGTGTCGGCAGCATCAGCGTGTCATACATCAGCCCGACGATGGGCAAACGCTGGTTGAGCCATTTTTCCCCCCCGGTCCGGGGTTCGTAATGGTCGTGCGGAATTCCGGCCATGATGCTTCCTTACCCGAGCTTGATGGTGATGTCGTCTTCGAAGGCCGCAACCGGGATGTCCAGGTTGCGCGGCGCCGGACCTTTGCGGATGCGGCCGGCGCTGTCGTAATGCGAGCCGTGGCAGGGGCAATACCAGCCGCCGAAGTCGCCGGCCTTGTCGCCGATCGGCACGCAGCCAAGATGGGTGCAAACGCCGATCATCACCAGCCACTCGCCCGCCTCGTCCATCGTGCGGTTGATGTCGCTGGCGTCGGTGTCGGGTTTGTTGAAGTTCTCCGATTTCCGATCGGGCAGGTCGGTCAGGGCCACGGCGCGGGCCTCGGCGATTTCGTCCTCGCCCCGGCGGCGGATGAACACCGGTTTGCCCAGATACTTGACCGTCAGTTGCGTGCCAACCTCGACCGCGCTGATGTCGACATAGATCGACGCCAGAGCCTGCACATCCGCCGACGGGTTCATCTGGTTGACCAGCGGCCAGACGGCCGCACCGGTGGCAACCGCAGCCGCCCCGCCGGTCGCGTAATACAGGAAATCGCGGCGCGTGCCGGACGGTTCTTCAGCATGGGACACGAGAATTACTCCCTTCAACACGCCCGGAAAGGGGCGTCATACATCCATCGGGCCACGGGAAACCGCCGCCTTTCCCTGCGATAACTAGCCCAGCCGACCGGCCTCGTCCAGCGGGCAATGCCGCGCAAGTTGACGCATCCGCGCCAGATTTCCGGCCTCGCGCAGGGGTCGCCGCGCCATCGCCGCCGGCAGGGCAGGCGTCATGCGGCGGGCGGCCGGGTCGCCAGCATCGACGGACGTTCGGCAAACTCCGCGGCCCAGGCGGCCAGGTTGGGCCGCCCCGCCCGCCAGTCCCGCGCCGCATGGCGGAAATCGAGATAGGCCAGCGCACAGGCCAGCGCGATCTGCCCCATGTCGAGCGGCCCGGCCAGATGCGCGGTCCAGCGGCTTTCCAGCGCATCGAGCGCGCGGGCGACCTTGGCCCACTGCGCCTCGATCCACGGGGCGAACCGCGCCTCTTCCGGGCGCAGGCGGATTTCGTAGACCATCAGAACGGCGGCATCGAGCATCCCGTCCGCCGTCGCCTCCAGCACCAGCGTGTCCCACAGGGCGGGACCGGCGGGATAGAGCTTGCCCCCCGACACCTGATCGAGGTAGCGGCAAATCACCCGGCTGTCATAGATCGCCCCACCTTCCGCGCGCACCAGCGCCGGAATCTTGCCCAGCGGGTTGCGGTCAACCGGCAGCGTGCCGGGGTCCAGCGGCGTGCCGCCGACCACCTCGATGGCAACCTGATCGGTCAGACCTGCCTCGATCAGCGCAACCTGCACCTTGCGGCCGAACGGTGTGGTGGGGGAGGTGTAAAGCCGCATTCAGACCCGCCGAATCCGGAACCGGGCCAGGAGGGCCGCGTCGATTTCCACCCCGCGCGTGCCCCAGTGCAGCGTGCGCCGGACCCGGGCGGCGGTGTTGGTCTGGTGGTCGCCCCCGGCTGCCCGGTCTGCCGGGCGATGCACCGCCACGCCGTCGGCCAGATCGTCCAGCGCATCTTCGGCGCGCTGGTCGGTGCGACCCACCGCAACCCGCCCGGCCAGCGTGCGGCGCAGCGCATAGGCGGCTGCGGCAACCGCCCCGAGTCGCAGGGCAATCGGAACAAGCGGGGCAAGGGGCAGGGGCATCGCAACCTCCGTCTGGGTCGGATGAAGCCTAGGCCCTGCCCGGTCGGCTGTAAACCGGAACCGGGGCGATCGGCGCTATTCCGGCAGATCCCGCATCAGGGCGGCGATCTGGGCCGCAGCGCCCGGCCCGCTCTGCGCCTCCAGCTCCGCCGCAGCCGCCAGGCGGGCCTCGGCCGGCTTGTTCTGGTTCAGCTTCCACGTCCCTTCGACCGACCCCAGATCGATTTGGAACGGCAGGATCATCCGCATCATCCGGTCCATCACGCCGTCACCCATCTTGGCGGTGCGCCACGGCGGCTTCGGGAGAAGGCGGGTCTCGAAGTCATCCGACACCACGTCAAGATGCGGCAACAGGCTTTCCGGGGCACCCGCCCGCAGCACCCCCCGCAGATGCACCGCGACATAGTTCCATGTCGGCACCTGATCGGGCGTGTCATACCAGTCGGGCGAGACATAGGCATCCGGCCCCGACACCAGCAGCACCGCAGGCGCGGGCAGGGCCGCCCGCGCGATCGGATTGGACCGCGCCAGATGCAGCCGCACCACCTGCGCGTCCCGGGACAGCTCGAACGGGATATGCGCGGCCAGCGGGCCATCTGCCGCGTTGACCGAAAGGATGCCGAATCCCCGGGCACGGGCAAAGGCCAGGTTGCGGTCGCGCGGGGTGGCGCGGAAGGCGGGATTGGGGTGCATGGGGCGGTTTTCCACGGTCAGGCCGCCACGATACGCGACGCGCCCGCAACTTCAACCGCCCCTGACCGGAATTGTCAGTTGCCCAAAGGCCCGGACCCGTCGCACCATGCGGCAGAGATGTCGACCGGAGCCATTTCGATGCGTCTGCTCGCCTTTGCCGCCCTGATGATCCTGCCCGCCCTGCCCGCGCAGGCGCAGGACGCGTTCCGCTGGGTGGTCGAGCCGTCGTTTCAGGACGCGGGCGCGGCGCATCAGGGGGTGGTGCCCCTGAAGCAGGGTGATCTCTGGGGTTTGATGGGGCGCGATGGGGCCTGGGTCTGGGAGCCGCAGTTTCAGGCGGTGGGCGACGCCGGGATGGGTCGCTTTCCGGTCCGGCAGAACGGCAGGTGGGGCTCTGTCGATGTTCTGGGGCAGGTGACGACGCCCTTCGAGTTCGACGCCATCGGCACGCCCTCGACCTATACCCCGATGCAGTGGCAAGGCACCTGGTATGCCATCGGCCCGGATGGGCAGGCCGATGAGACCCCGCTGCCGTTCGACACGTTGGTCGGCAATGACGGCACCTGCATCGTCGGCACCGCGAACGGCGTGCCGGTGGCGGTGCATCTGGGCGACGAGCGGGCCATATTCCAGCCCGAAGGGGCGACGGCGATGTCGGCCCCCGCCGAAGGGCAGGTCGTCGTCCGGTTCGGCGACAGGGTCGGGCATCTGGACTGTTCGTTCGGCAACCTGAACGGCGGCGACGCGCCCTATGACCAGGCGCGGCGGTTTGGGCAGGGGCTTGCGGCGGTTCGGCTGGGCGAGACGTGGAACTATGTCGGCGAATATGACACGATAAACCAGTTCCGCACCGATTTCGCCGCCGCCCGCGATTTCGCCGAAGGTCTGGCCCCGGTGCAGGACATAGGCTCGCTGAAATGGGGCTACATCGACCGGCGCGGCAGCTATGCGATCGAACCGCAGTTCGATCAGGCCTATTCGTTCTCGGATGGCCTCGCGGGCGTGCAGATGGGCGAGAAGCGTGGCTTCATCCTGCCCGATGGCAGCTTCGCCGCCCCGCCGCAGTTCGACGATTTCTGGCGGCACGACGGCGGGGTGGTGCCGGTCCGGGTGGGCGATCTGTGGGGGGTGATCGCGCCCGAGGCCACCGACCCGGACGCACGGCTTTCCCTGCCGCTGCAGGCCCTGACCGATGCGCAGGCGGACCGCGCACCGGGGTTCACCCTGCAGCCGTCGAACCCGCATTACTATTTCGTGCAGGAATTCGTCTCGTTTCACTCGGTCTTTGTCTCGCCCGATCAGACGGTGATGCTGACCACGCTGAACTATGACCAGCAAGAGATCGCCCTTTGGGATTTCCGGTCACATCGGCTGATCCGCAAGATCATGGTGCCCGAGGCGACGCAGGCTGTGCTGCTGCCTGGGCGGCAGATCGTGGCGGTGGGGCTGGCGACGGGGTATCTGGCGCTGCTGGATGCCGTCACCGGGGCGGAGGTGCACCGCATCCACCCGCACCAGGGGGCAGTGATCGACATGGTGTTGTCGCCGGACGGTGCCACCCTGGCCACCACGGACGGCACGACGATCCAGCTTTGGGACGCGAAAACCGGGGCACAGGGCGTGCAACTGGCGGAAAAGGCGCACAAGCTGCGGTTCTCGCCGGACGGTGCAACCCTTTACGCCGGGTCGAAACGCGGCGGGCTGATCGCGATGACCCTGAGTGGCGGGATCATCGCCCGGCAGCCCGAAGGCCCGCCGCTGGACTATGGCGACGGCCCCTATGCAGGATCGGTGCCGGACATGGCCCTGACGCCGCAAGGGGCGCTGGTCAACCTGCGCACCGTCCATGAACTGCAGGCGGATGACCTCTACCATGCACGCAACTGGCTGGAGGTCGTGACAGCCGAGGGGTCGCGCCAGATCGACCTGCCCAAGGGCATCGGGGACATTCTGACGCTGGATGTGTCGGCGGACGGCAAGCTGGTGGCCTATGCCGGGCAGCGCGACGAGGAAGACGCCGAGGATGTGGCGGTCATCGAGGTGCGCGATCTGGCGACGGGGGCGGTGGTGTTCAACCAGGCGCTGGACCGCGCCGCCGATGCCGCCGAGGCCGGGCTGACGCGGTTCATCTTTTCGGTGGACCGGCTGGCCTTCACCCCCGGCGGCGCGTTGGTGGTGGTGGGGATGGAGGGGCAGGACATCCTGCTGCTGGACCCGGTCAAGGGCCAGGTCACCGCCCGGTTCGCAGCACCCCTGACCGGAGCGGAAAGCGCGACCGCGCTGCTGGCGGGAACGCGGTATTTCTCGTCGGATGGCAACGGCAGGGTCTGGATCTGGGATATGGCGCAGGGTCGGCTGGAAAGCGTTGTCCCCACGGGGGGCTTGGGCTTTGGCGTCGAGGAAGAGATCGAGACGGAGGGGACGCGGTTCTACCTCTATTCCGGGCTGGAGGAGGGGATGGCGAGCGCCTTCGACATGGAAACCCTGGCCGCGATCCCGCTGACCGAGGACGAGATGGCGGCGATTGCCGTGCGGATGGATTACGACTCGACGCAAGCCTATCCCGAAGAGGTGCAGGCCCGGCTGGAGGCGTTGCCGGATTCGACCGGCGGCATCGCGCTGGCCCAGGGGCGGCTGGGGGTGGTGTCGGAGCCGGTCGGGTTGCACGCGGCCTATGACCTGGCGACCGGGGAGTTGCTGGCCGAGTTTCTGGCCACCCCGGAAGGCGAATGGCTGGTGCTGACGCCCGAGGGGTTCTTTGCGGCGTCGGAAAACGGGGCGCAGCTGGTGTCGGTGTCGTCGGGGTTGCGGGCGTTTTCGGTCGATCAGGTGTATCAGGCGCTGTATCGCCCCGATCTGGTGGCGGCCAAGCTCGCGGGGGATCCGCAGGGCGAGGTGGCGCGGGCGGCGGCAGAACTGGACCTGGGGCGGATCCTGGGCTCGGGTCCTGCGCCGATCACCAAGTTTTCGGCGCCGGTCGAGGGGTTTACCGCCCCTGCGCCCGAGATCGACGTCGAGATCGAGTTGCAGGACGAAGGCGGCGGGATCGGCCGGGTGGAATGGCGGCTGAACGGGCTGACGGTCGATGTGCAGGCCCGCAGCGCCGAAGCCCTTGTGTCGGACGCGCAAAAGGCCACCACCCGTCTGGTGCTGGAGCCGGGCCTGAACCAGATCGAGGTGGTCGCCTACAACGCGGCGGGGCTGCTGGCGTCCGCGCCCCGGACCTTGACGGTGGAATGGGACGGGGTGGCGTCTACCGAGCCGCCGGGCCTGCATGTGCTGGCGGTGGGGGTGAACGACTATGCCGACGGTCGGTTGCGCCTGAACTATGCCGCCGCCGATGCACGGGCGTTCGGCGAGGCGATGCGCAAGGCGGGGACGGGGTTGTTTTCGACCGTCAATGTGGTGACGCTGCTCGACGCGGACGTGACGGCGGAAAAGCTGGACGCGGCCTTTGCCGAGATGGGCAGGAACGTGAAATCACAGGATGTTTTCCTGTTCTTTCTCGCCGGGCACGGCAAGACGGTGGAGGGGAAATACTATTTCATTCCGCAGGATTTCCGGTTTCAGGGGGATGACCCGTTCCGGGCGGGGGGGATCGATCAGGACCGCTGGCAGGAATGGTCGTCGCGGGTCAAGGCGCGCAAGTCGGTGATGATCTATGACACCTGCGAAAGCGGCAGCCTGACCGACACCCGGTCGGTCGATGCGGCGATGGCGCAGTCGGCGGCGGTGGAACGGCTGACCCGCGCGATGGGGCGCACGATCCTGTCGGCCTCGACCGACGATGCGCCGGCGCTGGAGGGGTATCGCGGGCATGGAGTGATGACCTGGAGCCTGCTGGACGCGATGGCGGCAGGCGACACCAACGGCAACGCGACCATCGAAGTCACTGAATTGGCAAGCTATCTTGACGTGAAAGTGCCCGAGATTTCGGCGGCCGCTTTCGGGATGCGGCAGGTGCCGCAGATGTCGATCAAGGGGTCCGACTTTGCGCTGGGCGCTGCGGTGACGGTGCTGGGCGATGCGCCGGAGAGTTTCCCGGCCACGCTGACCCATGTGGTCGCCGGGGGGACGCCGGTGCTGGACGCGCCGGGAGGGGCCGAGGTCATGACGATTGCTGCGGGTGTGTTCTTCGGGGTGTTCCGCATCGAGGAGCGCGACGGGTTCGCGCGGATCGCCAAGGACGGCAAGCCGCTGGGCTGGGTTGCGGCGGCGTCGCTGGTGCCCTTGCAGTAAGGCATTGGGAACGAGGCGTTAATCCGGGGGGTTGGGCCGGAAAGGGGGATGCACCGGCTGTGCACACCCTTTGCATACACTGTGCATACGATCTGGCAGACCTTGCCCGGGTAACCATGTTCGGCGAATCGGGTGCATCTGGCCCGTCGATACGGGTGATCTGCGGGTCGCAGGACAGGCACCCGGCCCGATCAGGGGATGCATCGCGTCACCCGGGTCGTTGGCTCGCAAGCCGGAGGCTGGAGAGACAAGGGGGTGTCCGCAGGCTGGACGGTTGGGTAAATCAGGGCGCGACTGCCTGGGTAGGCGCATCTTCGCGCCTGCCAAGGGGCAGGCAGGCGCGGCCTGATTTGATTGAGATCAAATCCGGCGAGAAAAAGCGAGTCGGTGCACTCTGGACGATCATCAAAGGATTGACGCAGAAATGATCTGCGGCAGATGTAAAGGCGTCACTAAGGAGATTTTCCAATGCGCAGATTTGCTCCACTTTTCGTTGTGACCGGACTCGCTGGCTGCGTCACGGAAAAGACAGTTGACCAAATGTCCTACACTGAACAGGTGGCTTTGATAGACGTGCTGCGCTAGGACTGCGAGGCGCAGGAGGTAAAGCGGGACACGCCGGAAATGAAGGCTTGCTTGAAGGTCGAGGCAGTGCGCGAGACGGCGAGGCGGGAGAAAGCGGCAGAGGATCGGGCGTTGTTCGGCGCGGCACTTGGAGCGGGGATGACAAGCTACGGCAATGCTATTGCAACCCTCGCCTATCAGCCTCCGGTCAGGTGCTATTCGAATAGTTACGGCAACACTGTCAACACTACTTGCTACTAAGGCGGAATCCAGAATGCATCTAACGCAACCACAAGCAACCGCCGTTTCCCCAAATGAAAAAGCCGCCAGAGGATGCCCCCGGCGGCCTATTCGCCCGTGAAACGCGACCTCAACCCTGACGGGCCTTGTAGCGTTTTTGCGTCTTGTTGATCACATAGACGCGGCCTTTGCGGCGCACGACCTGGCAATCGCGATGACGCGTCTTCAGCGAGCGGAGCGAGTTTGCGACCTTCATGGGCCTTCTCCTGTTCGCGGCGCGTCTGCGCCGGATGAAAACAACGTGACCCCCGAGGAGGCCGGTGAATGGTGGGCGGTACTGGGATCGAACCAGTGGCCACTACGATGTCAACGTAGTGCTCTACCGCTGAGCTAACCGCCCGCCGTTACCCACGACAGCCCCGCCCAAACAAAAAGGACGCGGGCGGGACCGCGTCGATGGGCTGCGTATAAATAGAGTCGCAGGCCTGTTCAAGGGGTTTTGGTGCGCCAGTTTTCCGCGCTATACCCGCATGTGACAGGAGTGTGCATGACCCAGGACGCCTTCCGACTGGTCCGCCCGCTGCGGCAGGACACTGCGGTGATCTTTTCCTCGCCCCATTCCGGGCGCGACTATCCGGCGGCGTTCCTTGCGGCCTCGGCACTGGATGCCCGCGCGATCCGGTCGTCGGAGGATGCCTTTGTCGACAGCCTGTTCGACATGGCCCCGCAGCATGGCGCGCCGTTGCTGTCGGCCCGCCTGCCCCGGGCGTTTCTGGACCTGAACCGGGCGCATGACGAGCTGGACCCCGGGGTGATCGAAGGGATCGCGCGCCCGGCGCACAACCCGCGCATCGCCTCCGGGCTGGGGGTCATTCCGCGCGTGGTGGCGGGGGGGCGGGCGATCTATCGGGGCAAGATGACCCTGGCCGAGGCGGAGGCGCGGATTGCCGCCTTCTGGCATCCCTATCACGCCGCGCTGCGCGGGTTGATCCAGGCGACGCGCGCCGAGTTCGGCGAGGTGATCGTGATCGACTGCCATTCGATGCCGCACGAGGCGATCGAGGCGCATGCCCGCCCCGGCCATCCCCGCCCCGACGTGGTGCTGGGTGACAGGTTCGGCGCGGCAGCCGGTGCCGAGGTGATGGCGCGGATCGAGGCGGCGTTTGTCGGGGCGGGTCTGCGGGTGGCGCGCAACGCACCCTTCGCCGGGGCCTATATCGCGCAGGCCTACGGGCGGCCTTCGGTGCTGCAGCATGTGGTGCAGGTGGAGATCGACCGCAGCCTGTATCTGGACGAGGCGCGGGTGGACTTGCTGCCGGGGTTCGCCGGGTTCCGCGAGCTGATGGCGGGCGTGGTGGCCGAGATCGCGGCGGCGGGACGGCGGCAGATGCCGCTGGCGGCGGAATAGCCCCTCCCTTTCCCTGCAGCGAGGGAGGGAGCTTGCCCGGTCAGCGCAGGCTGCGCCCCTTGATGATCGCCTGTGCGCCGAACCTTGCGCGGATCGCATCCGTGGCACGTTCGGCGGCGGCGCGTTTCGGGGCGTCGGGGTCCAGCAGGTCGCGACTGAGGTCGGCGGCGGCTTCGGGGGCGAGGTCACTGAGGCCGACGCCGATCAGCCGGAACGGCCCCTTCGGGGCATGGGCGAACAGGTCGGCGGCAGCGCGGTAGATCCGGTCGGTCAGTTGGGTGGGGTCTGCCAGGGACTGGCGGCGCGTCACGGTCTGGAAATCGCTGCGCTTCAGTTTCAGCGTGACGGTGCGGCCCGACAACTGTTTCGCCTTGGCCCGGTCGGCCACCTGTTCCGACAGCCGCCAGATATGGCCGTCCAGCAGGTCGCGGTCTGCGGTATCCTCGAGAAACGTGGTTTCCTTGCTGATCGACTTCGGCTGTTCGTCGCGCGTCACGCGGCGGGTATCCAGCCCGCGCGCCAGATGCCAAAGCCGGTCGCCGGTGGCACCGAAGCGGGCGATCAGGTCGGCCCGGTCCCAGCGATGCAGATCGGCGATGGTGCGGATGCCGGCGGAGTCGAGCATGGTTTGCGTCGCGCTGCCGACCCCCCAGATGATGCGGACCGGTTTTTGCAGCAGGAACGCCTCGGTTTCCGCCCGCCCGATTACCGAAAATCCGCGGGGTTTGTCGAGGTCGGACGCGATCTTGGCCAGAAACTTGTTGTGGCTCAGACCGACCGACCCGGTCAGGCCCAGTTCGGTTTCCATGTCGCGGGTCAGGCGGGCCAGCAGCGTGGCGGGGGCCGCCCCGTGCAGGCGCATCGTGCCGGTCAGGTCCAGAAACGCCTCGTCCAGCGACAGGGGCTCAATGGCGGGGGTCAGGCGTTCCATCATCGCCCGGATGGCGCGGGACGCCTCGACATAAGCCGCAAAGCGCGGTTTCACCACCACCGCCTGCGGGCACAGCTTCAGCGCCTGGAACATCGGCATGGCAGACCGCACGCCGTGGATGCGCGCGATGTAGCAGCAGGTCGAAACCACCCCGCGCGACCCGCCGCCGACGATCACCGGCTGATCTCGCAGGGCCGGGTTGTCGCGCTTTTCCACCGATGCATAGAACGCGTCGCAGTCCATATGGGCGATGGTGAGCGCGGTCAGTTCGGGGTGTGCCACCACGCGGGGCGACCGGCAGGCGGGGCAGCGGGTGCCGCTGTCAAGGAAGGTCAGGCAGTCGCGGCACAGGGCGGGCATGATCCCCGACTATGGGCCGCAGGCGCGCCTCTGTCGAGAGAGCGGTGTTGCGCGGGACCCGGTTTCGGGGCAGTCTGCGGCCATCGGTTTTGGAGGGCAGATTATGGATCCGAATGACTTTCTGGGCGGGAATGCCGTGTTTCTGGCGATTGCCGCCTTCATCATCCTTTGCATCTTTCTGGGCGTGCGGATCGTGCCGCAGTCGGAAAAGCATGTGGTCGAACGGTTCGGCCGGCTGCGGTCGGTGCTGGGGCCGGGGATCAACTTCGTGGTGCCGTTCCTTGACCGGGTGGCGCACAGGATTTCGGTGCTGGAGCGGCAGTTGCCGACCGCGCAGCAGGACGCCATCACCACCGACAACGTGCTGGTGAAGGTCGAGACGAGCGTGTTCTACCGGATCACCGAGCCGGAAAAGACCGTGTATCGCATCCGGGACGTCGACGCCGCGATTGCCACCACGGTGGCGGGGATCGTGCGGTCGGAGATCGGCAAGATGGAACTGGATCAGGTGCAGTCCAACCGCAACGGGTTGACTGCGCAGATCCGCGAGCAGGTGCGGGCGATGGTCGATGACTGGGGCATCGAGGTGACGCGGGCGGAACTGCTGGACGTCAACCTGGACGAGGCGACTCGGGCCGCGATGTTGCAGCAGTTGAACGCCGAACGGGCGCGCCGCGCACAGGTGACGGAAGCCGAAGGCAAGAAGCGGGCGGTCGAGTTGAACGCCGACGCCGAGTTGTATGCCGCCGAGCAGGAAGCCAAGGCGCGCCGGGTGCTGGCCGATGCCGAGGCCTATGCGACGGGGGTGATCGCGGTGGCGATCCAACAGAACGGCATCGAAGCGGCGCAGTATCAGGTGGCGCTGAAACAGGTCGAGGCGCTGACGGCAGTGGGACAGGGTGCCGGCAAGCAGATGATCATCGTGCCCGCACAGGCGCTGGATGCCTTTGCCGATGCGTTCAAGATGCTGAAGGGGCGCGCCTGACATGTGGGCGACCTGGTGGGTCTGGGTGGTGGCAGGGTTCGGCTTGGGTGTGCTGGAGGTGCTGGTGCCCGGGTTCATCTTTCTCGGCTTTGCCATCGGGGCGGTGCTGACCGGCGTGCTGGTCGGGGTGGGCCTGCTGGGGGCCAATGTGCCGCTGCTGGTGCTGGTGTTCGCGGTGCTGTCGGTGGCGGCCTGGCTGGTGTTGCGCCGCACGGTCGGGGTGCGCGAGGGACAGGTGAAGCTGTGGGACCGCGACATCAACGACAACTGAGGGTCCGGCGTCCTGGCGAGGGGCGTTCTGCGGGCCTTTAAGATCAATCGTTTAGCTATGGTTATTCAACCGTCTGTCAGGATTTTGCCGGTGGACTTCGTCGGGGCCAAGGCGGCGCTGGTTTGTGACGGGGCCATCCTGACCTATCTGCGCGACGACCATGCCGGGTTGCCGTGGCGCAATCTGTGGGACCTGCCGGGCGGCGGGCGCGAGGGGTTGGAAACGCCGGAGACCTGCCTGCTGCGCGAGGTGGAAGAGGAGTTCGGGCTGATCCTGCCGCCCGACCGGTTGATCTGGCGGCGGGTCTGGCCGTCGATGACCGACCCGGCGCGGGCGTCGGTGTTCTTTGCCGGGCGGATCACGGCGGCCGAGATTGCCGCGATCCGGTTCGGGGAGGAGGGGCAGCGGTGGGAGATGATGGCGGTGGCAACATTCGTGGCGCATCCGCAGGCGGTGCCCGAAATGCAGCGGCGGGCCGGGATTGCCGTGGCGGGTTTGCGGTAGGGCGGGAGTCACCCAGGCTTCGCCGGGGAGGGGGCGGGGTGAACCGCGCCTTACGCCAGATGGGGGCGGAAGGCGGCGATCACTTGCGCATAGACCGCGCGTTTGAACGGCACGATGGCCGTCAGCAGGTCGTCCGCCGAAATCCAGCGCCAGTGGGAAAACTCGGGGTGGGCGGTGGCGATGTTCACCTGGTCGTCGGTGCCCAGATAGCGGAACAGGAACCACTTCTGTCGCTGGCCGCGATACCTGCCGCCCCAGACCCGGCCCAAAAGATCGGGCGGCAGGTCATAGGTGACCCAGCCCTTGGCCTTGTCCACCAGCGTCACCAGGTCGGCGGTGATGCCGGTTTCCTCCCACAACTCGCGCAGGGCGGCGGCGCGGGGTTTTTCGCCGTCGTCGATGCCGCCCTGCGGCATTTGCCAGGCCTCGGCGGTGCTGTCGATCCGGCGTCCGGCGAAGATCAGGCCTGTGGAGTTGATCAGCATCACGCCGACGCAGGGGCGGTAGGGCAGGGCTTCGCGGTCTGTCATCGTGGCCTTCGCAAACGGCGCACCGCGCCTTGGGTTTCACAGATAAACCGGGGGCGCGGTGCGGTCGGGGTCAGGGCTTCGGGGCGACGGCGGACAGGCCGCGCAGGATGTCGACGGCGTAGGCCAGTTGGTAATCCTCGTCGCGCAGCTTGGCCGATTCCTCGGTGCGGGCCCGCTCCTCTTCCAGCAGCTTGCGTTCATCCTCGGTCATCGAATCGTTGGTGATCGCGCCGCGCAGATCGGCCTCGGACCGGCCCTTGTCGGCCTCGGCCGCGGCGGCGGCCTCGGTGCCGGTGGCTGCGGGATCGACCAGCGGCTGGTTCACCACGATGTCGGGCATCACCCCCAGCGACTGGATCGAGCGGCCCGACGGCGTGTAGTAGCGCGCCGTGGTCAGCCGCATCGCGCCGTCGCCCTTGAGCTGGATCACCGTCTGCACCGATCCCTTGCCGAAGCTTTTCGTGCCGACCACGATCGCCCGGCGGTGGTCCTGCAAGGCCCCCGCCACGATCTCGGACGCCGAGGCCGACCCGCCGTTGATCAGCATGACCAGCGGTTTGCCTTGCGTCAGGTCGCCGGGTTCGGCGTTGAACCGCTCGCCGTCTGCCGCGCTGCGACCCCGGGTCGAGACGATTTCGCCCTTTTCCAGAAACGCATCCGACACCTTGATCGCCTGGTTCAGAAGGCCGCCGGGATTGTTGCGCAGGTCGATGACAAAGCCGTTGACATTGTCGATGCCGCCCAACTCGTCGACCGACTTCTTCAGCTCGGTTTCCAGCCCGGAGTAGGTCTGGTCGTTGAAGGTGGTGATCCGCAGCACGACGGTGCTGCCGACCACACGGCTGCGCACGGCCGTCAGTTTGATCGTGTCGCGGATGATCGAGACGTCGAACGGGTCGGAGACGCCTTCGCGCACCACGGTGATGATGATTTCCGATCCGACCGGGCCGCGCATCAGTTCGACCGCATCATCCAGCGCCAGACCGAGCACCGATTCGCCGTTGACATGGGTGATGAAGTCGCCGGCGAGGATGCCCGCCTGGTCGGCCGGGGTTCCGTCCATCGGCGAGACGACCTTGATGAATCCCTCTTCCTGGGTCACCTCGATGCCGAGGCCACCGAATTCGCCGCGGGTCTGCACCTGCATATCGCCGAAATCTTCGGCCCCCATGTAGCTGGAATGCGGGTCGAGCGAGGTCAGCATGCCGTTGATGGCCGCCTCGATCAGGTCCTTGCTGTCCACTTCCTCGACATACTGGGCGCGGACGCGTTCGAAGATGTCGCCGAACAGGTCGAGCTGTTCATAGACGTTCGAGGTCTTGGCGGCTTCCTGCGCGATCAGAGGGCCGGCCACCTGGGTGGTGATCAGCGCCCCGGCCAAGGTGCCACCCATGGCGGCCATCACGAATCTCTTCATGCCTGTCTCATTCCTCTAATGCCGCGAACCACTCTGTCGGGTCCACCGGCTTTGCCCCAAGCCTCAGTTCCAAGTAAAGCGTTTCCGTCCCGGCTGTGCCACTGCCATCTTGCGCGCCCGGCCCGCCCGGCACCAGTATGTCGGCATTCGCCTGCGCCGCCCCGCCCATCAGACCGACCGGAACGCCCGACGCGATCACGTCGCCCACGCTTCCATAGACCGTGTCTAACCCCCCGAGGATCAGAAGATAGCCCCCACCGGGTTCGAGGATCATCACATTTCCGTAGTCGAGCAGCGGGCCGAGATACCGGATGGTGGCAGGCCAGGGGGTGGTGACCAGCGCCAGCGGCCGGGTGGCCAGCGTCACGCCGGGGCGGGTGACGCCGCGGGCATCCGTCTCGTCGGGGCGCAGCAGGACGCGGCCCAGCACCGGCAGGGGCAGCGCGCCCTTTGCCCCGGCAAATCCGGTCTCGGTGGTGTCGTCCAGCGCGAGGCCCGAGGCGAAAGCCTCCAGCGTGTCGGCACTTTCCAGCAGGCCGCGCAGCACGCCCGGATCTTCGGTGAACCGGCGCGGCAGGTCGGTGCGGTCGGACATCGCCTGCGACAGGGCGGTGCGCGCCGATTGCGCCGCCTGCAGCCCGGCGCCCAGCGTTTGCCCGGCGGCAGTCTGCAGGCGGCGCAGGTCGGCCAGTTCGGCCAGGTCGCCGCGCAGCACCTCTGCCTCGGCCTGCAGGGCGGGGGTGACATCGGCCAGCATCATCCCCGACCGCACGGTGCCGAGGGGGCCTGCGGGGTGCAGCAGCAGCAGCGGGCCGGGATCGGGGTCGATGCGCGACAGGATGCCCAGCAGTTGCGCCACCCGGTCGCGTTTGGCCTGGAACTGCCCGGTAAGGTGGGCCTCGCGGAACGAAGCCTGCCGCAGCGCCTCGCGCAGCGCCGCCAGACCGGCCTCGTAGGCCTTGATCGTGCGGGTCAGTGCCGCCACCCGGTCGCGCGCGCTTTGCGCCTGTTGCAGGGCGGTGACGGCGCTGGCCAGATCGGCGGCCGCACGTGCCGCCTCATCGACCACCGTGGCCTGCACGGGGGGGGCCAGCAGCAGCAGAAGGGCCAGCGCGCGGATCATGCGATCAGGCTTTGCCCGGTCATCTCGGGCGGTTGCGGCAGCCCCATCAACGCAAGAATCGTCGGGGCGAGGTCGGCAAGGCGGCCCCCCTGGCGCAGGCGGGCACCGGGCGGGCCGCCGACCAGGATCACCGGCACCGGGTTGGTGGTGTGGGCGGTGTGCGGCCCGCCGGTGACTGGGTCCACCATCAGCTCGCAGTTGCCGTGATCGGCGGTGACGATCATCGCGCCACCTTCCGCGAGCAGGGCCGCGAGGGCCCGTCCGAGCGCCCTGTCCACCGCCTCGCAGGCCGCGACGGCGGCCGACAGGATGCCGGTATGCCCCACCATGTCGGGGTTGGCGAAGTTGACCACGATCAGGTCGGTCCGGGCGTGGATCGCCTGCACCAGAAGGTCTCCGACCACGGCTGCCGACATTTCCGGCTGCAGGTCATAGGTCGCCACGTCCGGCGAGGGCGGCATGGCCCGGGTCTCGCCGGCAAACGGGGTTTCGCGCCCGCCGTTCAGAAAGAAGGTGACGTGGGGGTATTTCTCGGTCTCCGCGAGGCGAAACTGGGTCAGACCGTGCGACGAGACCCATTCGCCCAAAGTGTTGTGCAGTTCGGGTTTCGGAAAGGCGGTGGTCATGAAGGCGTTGTGCGCGGTCGAATAGTCGACCATCCCCAGCATCGTCGCCCAGTGTGGTTGCGGGGTGGCGTCGAAATCGCTGAAGTTGGGCTGGCCAAGCGCCGACAGGATTTCGCGGGCCCGGTCGGCGCGGAAGTTCAGGCAGAACAGGCCGTCGCCGTCCCGCACGCCCGGATAGTCACCGATCACGGTGGGGGCCAGGAATTCGTCGGTCTCGCCCCTGCCATAGGATTGCAGCACCGCCGCCAGCGCGTCCGGCGCGCGGTCGCCGGAGGCGTGGGTCATCGCGGCATAAGCGCGCTGAACCCGGTCCCACCGTTTGTCGCGGTCGAGCGCCCAGTAGCGCCCGATCACCGTGGCCACGCGCGCGCCCTGCGGCAGGGCGGCCAGCAGTTGCGGGATGAATTTGCCCGCCGAGGAGGGGGCGACGTCGCGCCCATCGGTGATGGCGTGGATCGCGACCGGCAGACCAGCGCCGGTCAGGACGCGGGCCGCGGCGATCATGTGGGCGATGTGGCCGTGCACCCCGCCGTCCGACACCAGCCCCATCAGATGCGCGGTGCCTTTGGAGGCCTGCACCGCCGCGACGAAGGCAAGAAGCGCCGGGTTGGTGGCAAAGCTGCCCTCGTCGATCGCCAGATCGATCGCGCCAAGGTCCATCGCCACCACCCGGCCCGCGCCGATGTTGGTGTGGCCGACCTCGGAATTGCCCATCTGGCCGCGCGGCAGCCCGACATCGGGGCCGAAGGTGATCAGCGTGGCATGCGGGCAGGTGGCCCAGAGCCGGTTGAAGTTCGGCACATCCGCCTGGGCGGGGGCCGACACCGCCGGGTTGTCGCCGATCCCCCAGCCATCGAGGATGCACAGGACGACGGGGGTTCGGGTCATGGGCGGGCACCTTCTGGCTGCTGGGCGAGTGATACGCGGCCCGGCGTGACGGGGCAAGGACGGCGGAGGACCTGCGGGTTTTCCCGCGCGGGCGCTCCTCGCTCCCTGCCGGTCGTTCGTCGCGGGTCGGGGATGAACGACGGCGACGGAGGGAAGAGCGGGTCTGGCCGCGTCAGGCGCGGTGATACGGCCCCCCGGCCAGAATCGTCGCGGCCCGGTAGAGCTGTTCCGTCAGCATCACCCGCACCAGCAGATGCGGCCAGACCATCGCGCCGAACGACAGCGCAAACTCGGCCCGGTCGCGGAAGGCGGGGTCGATCCCGTCCGCCCCGCCGATGACGAAGGCCACATCCTGCCGCCCGCCGTCACGCCAGCGCCCAAGCTGTGTGGCGAACTCCGGGCTGGTCAGGGCGCGACCGCGTTCGTCCAGCACCGCCAGCAGCGCGCCCGGCGGCACCGCGCGGGCCAGCAATTCGGCCTCTGCCGGGCGGCCCAGCCCGCGTCTGTCCTCGACCTCGTGTTCGCTCACCGGCCCGAGGCCGAGCGCCCGCCCGGTGCGGTCAAAGCGGGTCACGTAATCGTCGATCAGCGCCCGCTCCGGCCCGGCCCGCAACCGGCCGACGGCGCAGAGGTGGACCCGCATCTAGTCCATCGTGGCGCGATGCTGTGCGCCGGGCATCCACATCTTTTCCAACTGATAGAAGTCGCGGACCTCGGGGCGGAACACATGCACGATCACGTCGCCCGCGTCGATCAGCACCCAGTCGCCGGTGTCCTTGCCTTCCATCCGCGACAGAAGTTGAAGCTCCAGCTTCAGGCGGTCCACCAGCTTTTCGGAAATCGAGGCGACCTGACGCGACGAGCGGCCCGAGCAGATCACCATGTAATCGGCCACGTCCGACCGGCCGCGCAGATCGATCTGCACGACCTCTTCGGCCTTGTCATCGTCAAGCGACGCCAGCACCAGGCGCAGCACATCATCGGCGGTGTAGAGATCCGAGGCGGGCGTCACGCGCGCCGTCCGGGGGCCGACCGGAAGCCCGGTCGCGGGGTCTGAATGAGACAGGACATCGTCCTCCAAAACAGCACCGATAGAGCCCCGGCGCAGGGCCTTTCCCAAGACTAGCACCGGACTCGTGGAACCTCAATGACAGGGAAGCGACGCGTATACCCGCCGGTCCGGGGCGGCGCAAGTCCACGCATCGGAGGAGCCGCCGGGCCGCGCCACCCCTGCGGGCGCTGCCCCCGCCGGCGCTGCCGATCCGGTCCGCAAAACCGGGCGGCCGCAGCAGGACGCCGCGCTCGCCAGTTCGGCCAGGGGGGGCCGCCCGTACGCACCGCAGGGCCGCAATCCGGCCCATGCGGTCGCATCGTTGCGGGAGCCTGCTGCGGGTCATGGCAGCGGTCACGGAGGGGGCCGGGCGTTGGAACGGCCTTGCCTGCGCGCGTCACGGCGCGAGGTCGAAGGCCACTTCGTTGCGGCGGTTCCACGGCAGGGTCATCGGCGAGTCGTAGAACAGGAACTGCGGCGGGCCCTGCAGGGTCAGCCCCTCGGCCGCGGCCCAGGCGCGCAGGCTGGCGGTGCGGCTTTCGAGTGCGGCGGTGGTGGGGATGCCGGGAAAAGTCAGCGCCACCATCCGGCGCGCCGGGGTGGTGACAAAGCGGATGCGGTCGTCTTTCGGTGTCGGCAGGGTGTCGAGCGTCCAGGCGGCGGGCATCATGAACTGCACTGTCCAGGACGTGCCCGCGCCGGTCTGGGTGACCGGCGTGGTCATCGCGATCTTTTCCGACTGGGTCACCGGGGTGGTCATCGCGACTTTCTGTTTCGCCGCGTTGCCGCCGAAGATGTAACCGGCCAGCATCCGGAACCCCGCACCGATCGCGGCATCGCGCGACCCGGTGACCGTCACCTCGGCGGCGATGTGCGGGGCATAGCGGCGGATCTCCACCGTGCCGTCGGTCGTCTCGACCGTATAGGCCGGGGTTTCATTGCCCTTGTAGGTTTCCGCCATCGCCATTCCCCCGATCATCATTGCCGCCACCACCATCAGACCCCGCATTGCCGCCTCCATCTTGCGTTGCAGCCCGGGCCCGCGTATTCCACGGGCATGAGCGAATTTTTCGACATGGATGACCACGCGCGCCTGCCCTGGCGGTTTCATGGCGCATCCCGCTCGATCCTCGCGCGGGGCTGACGCGTCGGCCACCCGTCTTCCGTGTTCCCGCATCATTTCCCGAAACCGACCCTGTGTGAGAGTGCCATGACCGCTCGGACCCTTTACGACAAGATCTGGGACGACCACGTCGTTCATCAAGCCGAAGACGGCACCTGTCTTTTGTATATCGACCGCCATCTGGTGCATGAGGTCACCAGCCCGCAGGCCTTTGAAGGGCTGCGGATGACCGGTCGGCGCGTGCGCGCGCCGGGCAAGACCATCGCGGTGCCCGATCACAACGTCCCCACCACGCTCGACCGCGCCAATGCCGCGACGATGACCGAGGACAGCCGGGTGCAGGTGGCCGCACTGGACAGCAACGCGAAGGAGTTCGGCATCCATTACTATCCTGTGTCGGACGTGCGGCAGGGCATCGTGCATATCGTGGGCCCCGAACAGGGCTGGACCCTGCCCGGCATGACGGTGGTCTGCGGCGACAGTCACACGGCCACGCATGGCGCGTTCGGGTCGCTGGCGCATGGCATCGGCACGTCGGAAGTGGAACACGTTCTGGCGACGCAGACGCTGATCCAGCGCAAGGCGAAGAACATGAAGGTCGAGATCACCGGGTCGCTGCGGCCGGGCGTCACCGCCAAGGACATCACCCTGTCGGTGATCGGCGCGACCGGGACGGCGGGCGGCACCGGCCATGTCATCGAATATTGCGGCCAGGCGATCCGCGAATTGTCGATGGAAGGCCGGATGACCGTGTGCAACATGGCGATCGAAGGCGGGGCGCGGGCCGGGCTGATCGCGCCGGACGAGGTGACCTTCGCCTATTGCAAGGGCCGCCCGCATGCGCCCGAGGGCGCTGCCTGGGAGGCGGCGGTGGCCTATTGGCGGACCCTGTTCACCGACGAGGGCGCGGCGTTCGACAAGGTGGTGACCCTGCGCGGCGAAGACATCGCGCCAGTGGTGACCTGGGGCACCTCGCCCGAGGATGTGCTGCCGATCACCGGGGTCGTGCCAAGCCCGTCCGATTTCACCGGCGGCAAGGTCGAGGCGGTGCAGCGCGCGCTCGACTACATGGGCCTGGTGCCGGGGCAGAAGCTGTCCGAGATTGCCATCGACACCGTGTTCATCGGGTCCTGCACCAATGGCCGGATCGAGGATCTGCGCGCGGCGGCGGCGATCCTGAAGGGCAAGCGGAAGAAGGACGGGTTGCGGGCGATGGTGGTCCCCGGGTCGGGTCTGGTGCGGGCGCAGGCCGAGGCGGAAGGGCTGGCGCAGATCTTCCTCGACGCCGGGTTCGAGTGGCGGCTGGCAGGGTGTTCGATGTGCCTGGCGATGAACCCCGACCAGTTGCAGCCGGGCGAACGCTGCGCCGCCACGTCCAACCGCAACTTCGAGGGCCGTCAGGGCCGGGGGGGGCGGACACACTTGCTGTCCCCTGCCATGGCAGCGGCGGCGGCGATCACCGGAAGGCTGACGGATGTGCGGGAGATGATGTAGTGCGCGTCCGGTCCATCAAGGTCAAGAACTACAAGGCCCTCAAGGACGTCGAGATCCGCGAAATCCCGGGCTTTGCCGTGTTCATCGGGGCCAATGGAACCGGTAAATCGACCTTGATCGACCTTTTCGGCTTTCTGAAGGCCTGCTTGAAAGAGAACGCCAGAGCGGCTTTTCTCGAACGGGGAGGGTTTCGGCAAGTCCGCTCGCGCGGGGCCGAAGGGGAAACGATCCTAATCGAACTCAAGATCGATCTTGATTTCCGGTCGGAGGCCAAAAGTCGACTTGTGACATACTCGGTCGAGTTTTCGGAAGAAGGTCCGAAAGTTGTTGTCGAACGTGAAATCCTGCACTGGAAACGCGGCAGTTACGGCCGCCCCTTTCATTTCATCGACTTCCGGCGGGGGGAAGGCCGGGCCATTGCTGAAAGCTTTGACGCTTTTGACAAAGACGTCAGCGATGAAGATCTGAAGGTGGAAAGTCAGGCTTTGGATCGACCCGATCTGCTCGCCTTGAAAGGCCTCGGTCAGTTCCGCCGTTTTGACGCCGCAAGCCAGTTGCGCGATCTGATCGAGAACTGGAGTGTCAGCAACATCGTGATCAACGACCTTCGGCGCGACTCTGATGGCGGGCCAGCCGAACATCTCAGCACCTCGGGCGACAATGTGGCGCTGTTTGCGCAGTATCTGAAAGATTACCACGAAGGCGTCTTTGCAAATGTCGTTCAGGCGATGGCCGAGCGCGTGCCCGGCGTTGACGAAGTCACGCCCGACCCGACGGGCGATGGTCGGGTGCTCTTGCGGTTTCGGGATCGAAACTTCACGGAAGGGTTTATCTCTCGGCTCGTTTCTGACGGCACGATCAAGATGTTTGCCTATCTCGCCCTGCTGCATGATCCCGATCCCCATCCTCTGCTGTGCATCGAGGAACCGGAAAACCAACTCTACCCCAGCCTCATGAACGTTCTGGCTGAAGAGTTTGCGGCCTATGCAGAACGTCGCAAAGGGGAAGCCCAGGTTTTCGTGACCACTCATTCCCCGGATTTTCTGAATGCCGTGCCTTTGGACTCGATCTATTGGCTCCGAAAGGAAAGCGGTTTGACCCGAATACAGCGCGCGGCCGATGATGCGCAGCTCCGTGCTTTTGTAGCCGAAGGCGACAAGCCGGGCTGGTTGTGGCAGCAGGGCCTGTTTTCGGGTGCGAACCCAGCATGACCTTGGTCATCCTGACAGAAGAGCCGTCAATGGAAACCACGTTACGGTCGGTTTTGCCGCGCTTGGGTCTCTTGCCGGGCGACTTTCAGATCGTTGTTTTTCAAGGCGTTGGCGACCTTGAAGCGTCCTTGATCCGCCGGGTTCGCGCGTGGACCGACCCGAAAGCGCGCTTTCTGGTTATTCGCGATAACGATAACGGAGATTGCGTCGCGCGGAAGGCCCGTCTGACCGATAGGCTGGCACAGGCAGGGGGCCTCCGGCCCGCCAAAGTCCGAATCGTTATTCAGGAACTTGAAGCCTGGTTTCTGGGTGATCTGGACGCGTTGCGTCAGGCAGGTTTCTTGAAAGGGCTCTCGACACCAGCCGAATTGCGTGGCGATCCGGAAGCGCATCTGCGCCCGGTAGATATTCTTCGAAAGCTCGACCGGACTTATCAAAAGGGCATCGGTGCCCGCCGGATTGCCCCGTATCTCGACCTGAATCGCAATAGAGCGGCCAGTTTTCACGCAACGATCCGCGCAATCCAAGACCTCGCGGCCCTGAACGGAGCTTAATCCCCGATGACCCCTTTCACCACCCTGACCGGCATTGCCGCGCCCATGCCGCTGGTCAACATCGACACCGACATGATCATCCCCAAGCAGTTCCTGAAAACCATCGCCCGCACCGGGTTGGGGCGGAACCTGTTCGACGAGATGCGCTATACCCCGGACGGGGCGGAGATCCCCGATTTTGTGCTGAACCAGCCGGCCTATCGGCAGGCCGAAATCCTCGTGGCGGGCGACAATTTCGGCTGCGGGTCGAGCCGCGAGCATGCCCCCTGGGCGCTGCTCGACTTCGGCATCCGCTGCGTGATCTCGACCAGTTTCGCCGACATCTTCTACAACAACTGCTTCAAGAACGGCATCCTGCCGGTGGTCCTGCCGCCGGAGGCGGTCGAGGCGTTGATGGCGGATGCGCGGCGCGGGGCCAATGCGCGGATGACGGTGGACCTTGCGGCGCAGACCGTGACCAGTTCCGACGGCACGGTGTTTGCCTTCGACATCGACCCGCATCGCAAGCATTGCCTGATGCACGGCTTGGACGATATCGGGCTGACGCTGGAAAAATCCGCGTCGATCGACAGCTATGAGAAAAAGGCGGCGACCCTGCGTCCTTGGGCCTGAAAACCCCGCACCCCCAACATGTTGGGCCGTCCACAGGGGCGGCCCTTTTTCGTCGCGGCTTTGATGCAATCCGGCGACAGTTCTTCCGTGAAACCGCCACAAAGATTACGTCAAGTTAACCAACGTGTTGCGGGACGACGGGAAAGAAGGCACAATTTGGGCAAGATTGAGGCAGTCCGTCACAATGTGGCGAAAATCATCGGAACAAGGGCCCGGCAGCGCATCGGGTCCGACCGGATCAAGGGTGGCAAGGCAGTGATGACCCGCATGGCAGGCGCCGTCGCGCGCGCGTTCCTGGTGGCGATCATGGTCGCGACGCCGTCGCTGGTGCTGGTGGATGTGACGACGGACACCCAGCAGATGGTGGCGCTGGTGGCGATCTTTGCCGCGGGGCTGACCTTTGTCGAATACAACGCCGTCTATCCCGGCCTTGTCGAGTTCCGCGACGCCAAGCCGTTCAACCGCGTGCGCTTCGTGATGCTGTTCGCCACGGTGTTCCTGCTGTCGGTCATCGAACGCGGCCGGGTGGAGCCGACCACCCTGACCGATCTGGTCGAGGCGGTGGGTCGCCTGGTGGGCGCGTCGATGGATTTCCCCTACAGCCCGGTGCGGCTGGCGCGGCTGATGATGGCCGATGGCGCGGACGAAGCGCAGGTCGATGCGGTGCGCAGCGCGGCGGGAATGGCCTATCTGATCTCGCTGATGTCGCTGGCGGCTTTCGTGATGATGCTGCGCGCCGGGTCGTGGCCCAGCAAGGACATGCCGTTCAACGTCTGGGTCAATCTGCCGACCTTCGAGCCGTCGGCGGGCGGCGACGTGGTGGACCGGCTGAATCGGGACGCCCGGATTAACATTGCGTTAGGGTTTCTGCTGCCATTCTTGATCCCGGCGGTGGTGAGTCTGTCGTCGTCGGGGTTCGAGCCGCTGCGGCTGACCTCGTCGCAAACCCTGATCTGGACGATGACCGCATGGGCTTTCCTTCCCGCCAGTCTGTTCATGCGCGGCATCGCGATGGGGCGCGTCGCGGGGATGATTCGCGACAAGCGCCGCGCCGAGGCGGTGTCGGCCCGGCGCTTTGCCTCTGCCTGATCTGGGGGATCCTCGCCGGGGCTGCCGGGGCCGACGCGCTTCGGATCGCCACCTACAACGTCGAGTTGACCCGCGCCGGGCCGGGGCTTTTGCTGCGCGACATTCTGTCGGGGCAGGATGCGGCGGTCGAGGCGGTGGTGACGGTGCTGGGCCGGCTGGACGCCGATGTGATCCTGCTGACCGGGATCGATTACGACATGCAGGGTCGCGCGGCAGGGGCCCTGGCGGCGCGGGCGGGCTATGCGCATGTGCGCGCGTTGCGCGGCAACACCGGTGTCGCGACCGGGCTTGATCTGGATGGCAACGGGCAACTGGGCGAGGCGCGCGACGCGCAGGGGTTCGGGCGGTTTGCCGGGCAGGCCGGGATGGCGGTGCTGTCGCGCCATCCGCTGCCCGACGGGGCGCGGGATTTCAGCGGGCTGTTGTGGGTCGATCTGCCGGGGGCCCTGCTGCCCGACGACATGACCGCAGCGGTACGCGCGGTGCAGCGACTGTCGACCTCGGGCCACTGGGAGGTGCCGGTGCAGGCGCCGGGTGGCCTGCTGCGGCTGTTGTGCTGGTATGCCACGCCGCCGGTGTTCGACGGCCCCGAGGACCGCAACGGGCGCCGCAACCATGACGAGGCGGCGTTCTGGCTGCGGTTGCTGGCGGGCGATCTGGAATGGCCACCGCCCGAGGGGGCCTTCATCCTGCTGGGGCAGTCCAACCTCGATCCGGTCGATGGCGAGGGGCGGCCGGGCGCGATGGCGGCGTTGCTGGCGCATCCGGGCTTGCAGGACCCGGCACCACGCGGCAGCCACGGGCGGAACGAGGCGGGCGATCCGGCGCTGGACACCGCGCTTTATGAGTTCGGCGGACTGCGGGTCGAGGTGGTCCTGCCGTCGGCGGGGCTGCGGGTGGGCGCGTCCGGGGTGCTGTGGCCGCCCGACGTCGACCCCTTTGCCGCCGTTCTGGCCGCCGCTTCGCGTCACCGTCCGGTCTGGGTGGATGTGGTGCGCTGAACCGGTCTTCGCGGCCGTCATCGCGGGACGCTGGCGGGGGCGGGCCTCCCCCCGGCGGGAAAGGAAACTCTGGCCGCCCGGCGTCGCCTGGTTTCGGCCATCCGGCGTCCGGCGCAAGCCCTTGCGCCGGTCCGGCGATCCGGGCTACGCAGGACGTGATCGGATGTTCCCCGAGCCTGGCCCTTGCCGCGCTTGACCCTGCGCGGGGCATTGGCTAGGCCAAGCGCGAACCCATTCAGGAGCCCGCGCATGGCCAACCCATCCCTCCTCATCCTCGCAGGCGACGGCATCGGGCCGGAAGTGATGGCCGAGGTCAAGAAGATCATCGGCTGGTTCGGGGCCAAACGGGACATCGTGTTCGACGTGACCGAGGATCTGGTGGGCGGCTGTGCCTATGATGCCCATGGCACCCCGCTGACCGATGCCACGATGGCGCGGGCGATGGGGGTGGATGCGGTGCTGCTGGGGGGGGGGGGCGGGCCGCAGTATGACAGCCTCGATTTCAGTCTGAAACCCGAGCGGGGCCTGTTGCGGCTGCGCAAGGAGATGGACCTGTTTTCCAACATCCGCCCGGCGCAGTGTTTCGACGCGCTCGCGGATTTCTCCAGCCTCAAGCGCGAGGTGGTGGCGGGGCTCGACATCGTCATCGTCCGCGAGCTGACCAGCGGCGTCTATTTCGGCGAGCCGCGCGGGATTTTCGTCGAAGGCAACGAGCGGGTGGGGATCAACACCCAGCGGTATACGGAATCCGAGATCGCCCGGGTGGCCCGGTCGGCGTTCGAGCTGGCCCGGCGGCGGGCCAACAAGGTCTGCTCGATGGAGAAGGCCAACGTGATGGAATCGGGCGTGCTGTGGCGCGAGGTGGTGCAGGAGATCCACGACAAGGAATACCCCGATGTTCAGCTTTCCCACATGTATGCCGACGCAGGCGCAATGCAGCTCTGCCGCTGGCCCAAGCAATTCGACGTGATCGTGACCGACAACCTGTTTGGCGACCTGCTGTCGGACATGGCCGCGATGCTGACCGGATCGCTTGGCATGCTGCCCTCGGCCAGTCTGGGACTGCCGGCGGAAAACGGGCGGCCCAAGGCGCTCTACGAGCCGGTGCATGGATCGGCCCCCGATATCGCGGGTCAGGGCAAGGCCAACCCGATCGCCTGCATCCTGAGCTTTGCGATGGCGCTGCGCTATTCCTTCGATCTGGGGGACGAGGCGACGCGGGTTGAAAGGGCGGTCGAAAAGGTGCTGGCCGACGGGGTGCGCACCGCCGATCTGATGGGCCCCGAGGGCGGCTCGCCGGTGTCCACCAGCCAGATGGGCGATGCGGTGATCGCGGCGCTGGACGCGAGCCTTTAGGTGAGCCCTGCGCCGTCCAACCTGCAAGGGGCGGCGCTGTCGCTGGCGGCGTTTGCGATGTTCGCCTGCGTCGACATGTCGATCAAGTTTCTGGGGGCGGGCTACAGCCCGTTCCAGATCATCTTCTTCGTCAACATGATGGCAGTGCCGATTGCCGTCGTCTATGCGATGGCCGAGCGGACCGAGGCCGGGCTGCGTCCGCGCAAACCGGGGCTGATGGCGCTGCGCTGTGCGGCGGTGCTGCTGAACGCGATGGCGGGGACGTATGCGTTTTCCGTGCTGCCGCTGGCGCAATGCTATGCGATCTTCTTCACCATGCCGATTTTCATCGCCCTGCTGTCGATCCCGGTGATGGGGGAGAAGATCGATCTGCCGCGCGGCCTTGCGATCCTGGCGGGTCTGGGCGGGGTGGTGGTGGCGCTGGACCCCGGCACCGCCACGCTGCAATGGGGCCATCTGGTGGCGCTGCTGGGGGCGATGGTCGGGGCGGCGAATTACGTGATCATCCGGCGGACCGGGGATGCCGAACGCCCGGTGGTGTTGCAGCTTTACCCGATCCTGACGCAACTGGTGGTGGCGGGGCTGTTGCTGCCGTTCAGCTATGTGCCGATGCCGGGGCGCGATCTGGTGCTGACCGGGTTCATGGCGGCGGCGGGGTTTGCGGGCTATCTGTTCGTCATCGCGGCGCTGCGTCGTGCGCCGGGCATCGTGGTGGCCCCGATGCAATACAGCCAGATCCTGTGGGCCGCGATCTTTGGTGCGCTGCTGTTCGGCGAGGCGATGACGGCGCCCACAATTCTTGGCGTGGTGATCATCGTGGCCGCAGGCGTGGTGATCGTGACCCGGCAGGACCGCGCGGCCTGAGGGCGGACCCGCCCGCCCTTGCGCCTGTGGCGTTTTGGCGCGATACCGAAAGCCCCTGAGAATTGGTTTGCCGACATGGCTGTTCCCCCCTCCCACCTGCGCGGAGCGTTGCTGTCGCTGGCGGCCTTCGGAACCTATGCGACGCATGACGTGGTGGTGAAGGTTCTGGGCGAGAGTTATTCGGCGTTCCAGACCATCTTCTTTTCCGGCCTGCTGGGGTTTCCGCTGGTCACCATGATGCTGATGAGCGACCGGACCGACGGCAACCTGCTGCCGAAACACCCCGGCTGGACCATCGTGCGCACCGTGGCGGCGGTGTTGACCGGGATCGGCGGGTTCTATGCGTTTTCGGTGCTGCCGCTGGCGCAGTGCTATGCGATTTTTTTCGCGATGCCGATCCTGATCACCCTGCTGGCGATCCCGATCCTGGGCGAGAGGGTCGGGCTGCACCGGGGCATGGCGATCGTCGTGGGGCTGCTGGGGGTGATCGTGGTGCTGCGGCCGGGGTCGGTGGATCTGGGCCTGGGGCATCTGGCGGCGCTGTCGGCGGCGGTGACCGGGGCGCTGACATCCGTGATCATCCGCAAGATCGGGTCGGTGGAGCGTCCGATCCTGCTGATGCTGTATCCGATGGTCGCCAACTTCGTGGTCGCCGGGCTGGCAATGCCGTTTGTCTACCAGCCGATGCCGGGGGTGCATTTCGGTCTGCTGGCCGCGATGTCGGCGATGAGCCTCGTCGCCGGCATGCTGGTCATCGCGGCCTATCGGGCTGCGCCCGCGATCATCGTGGCCCCGATGCAGTATAGCCAGATCGCCTGGGCGGCGGTCTATGGCTGGCTGTTCTTCGGCGAGCGGGTGGACCTGTGGACCGGCGTCGGCACCGCGATCATCGTGGCATCCGGCCTCTACATCGTGCTGCGCGAGGGCACGCCGGACGTGTCGGGCAACCGCCCCGTGCTGGAGAACCGATCGCGGTTCGAAACCGGGGCCTTTCCCCGGATCAGCCTGCTGATGCGATTGTTCGACCGCCGGCGCGCAGGCGATTGAGCGGCCCCTTGCAAACCGCCGTTTGACAGGCTAACCCCCGATCACGGTCGGAGCGTAGCGCAGTCTGGTAGCGCACCTGCTTCGGGAGCAGGGGGTCGGAGGTTCGAATCCTCTCGCTCCGACCAATTCAGAAAATCCCGATGTATCAACGTGTTAGTCGGGCGAGCTTTTCGAGTCCGGAACACTCCCCCGGACAAGAAAAGCTGACCAGACGAGGGCCGCCATCGCGATGCAGCCGCGTTGCGCAATAAAGGTCCAAGACGTTTCCAGAGCTGTATCCGAATCGGATGGTGCCACATGGGAACCGCCTGACCTTTCCTGCGCCGACGCGTCATCCCGCGTCGAGGAGCGCAAGGAGAGCATCGACACGCTTCGGGGTGACCTTCGGGTCGCTCCCGCAAAAGATCACCCGAAGGACCTCGATCCACCCCTGCGCGTTCAAGGTCAGCCTGTCCCGACAGTCCCACCTGACCCGTCGGAATGGTGAACACCCGCCACCAACATCTCGCCCCGCACTCGGTTGCCGAAAACTTCCCTTCAGCGCAGTGCGCGACCTGCCGGTCAACCGACTGCTTCCCTCCCGCGTCAAGCCAGACACACCGCTGAGCAGTTGCAAGAATGGTCAAGAATCGAGGCACCCCCAACATAAGATGACCGCTCGCGAAACCACCCTCGCCGCGCCGCACGCGCCGCTTATGGCTTTGGTCGATGTGGTATCGGGCGCGATCCTCAAGCCGGGGATCTTTGCTGCCACGGGCCGAGCCGCGGCATCGGCTGATGGTCGCGTTCGGAGGTGAAGTCAGTCTCGTTCGATCGCAGGATTTTCCGCACGGTGTTCCATGACTCTTGCAGTCCCCGCACGATATTTCTTCAGGGACCAGCCGTGCACACAAAAGGCTTGCCTAACCGGCGCGATCGTATCCACCCGCTTCAGCTACCCCCGTCCGCTGCCCCGCAACGGACGGTCTGCCGGATCAACAGGCGGATCAAAACTGGACGTCGATCACCTTGCCTGAGGCGTCAAAATTGCATGCCGAAACAAAGTAGGTGGCGGTCATCAGGTCGAGATGCGCGCCGCCGCCGTTCTTGGCGATGGTGATGTCGTCGGCGGACTGGCGGGCATAGGTGGCCGGGTCGTCGTAGAAGTCCGCGAGGATGTCGGCCTCGGTGATCGCGCCTTCGGCGAGCGGGGTCATCAGGTCGCCGATGTGGTGGACCGTGGTGGCGCGGGAGTCGACGAACACCCTTGCGCGGGCCATGGCGGCGCTGTCGACCTCGTGCATCTGCGGGGTGTAGGCCCCGATCAGGTCGAGGTGCTGGCCGGGCTGCAGCCACGCCCCTTTGATCAGCGGCTCGGTCGCCATGGTGGCGGTGCAGATGATGTCGGCAGCCTTCACCGCCGTTTCCAGATCGTCGGCCACGGCATGGCCCAGGGCTGCGGCATGGGCGCGGCTGCGCGACCAGACGGTAAAGCGGGCATCGGGAAACAGGGTGCGATAGGCATCGACCATCGAGCGGGCCACCGTGCCCGCCCCCACCAGCAGGATGCTGCGGCTGTCCTTGCGGGCGAGGCGGCTGGCCGACAGCAGGCTGTCACCGGCGGTTTTCCATTTGGTCACCAGATGGAAATCGAGCAGCGCGGTCGGGGTGCCGTCCATGTCGTCGAACAGGGCGACCACGCCGTTGACGGTGGGTTTGCCAGAGGCGGCGTTGCCCGGCATGATGGTGCCCACCTTGACCAGCGACCCCAGCCCGTCGATCCAGGCGGCACGGTCCAGCAGGCGGTCATCCCGCCGCGCCAGCAGGATGTCGGCGATCTGCGCGCGGGGCAGGCGGTGGCCCGCCTCCAGCGCCGCCAGCAGGCCGCGCCAGGTCAGATGCGCCTCGGCGTCGGGTCCGATGATCCTCACAGTCCGGCCTCCCCTTCGGTCAGAAGCCCTTCGGCCACCAGACGGCGGGCCCAGCCCTGCCAGGTTTCGAACTGATGGGTGCGCCAGCCACGCCGGGCGGCGGCGGTGATGTTGTCGGCGCGGTCATCGGCGAACAGCAGGCTTTGGGGCGGCAACCCGCAGTCGGCCTCGACATGGGCATAAAGCTGCGGGTCCGGTTTGCTGAGCCGCAGGGTGCCCGAGATATAGGCCCGGTCGAATTCGGTCAGGAACTCCAGCCGGGTCTGCGCCTGTTCGAACACGTCGCCGCCGATGTTCGACAGGGCGAACACCGGCACACCCCGGACCCGGAGCGCGCGCAGCAGGGCGATCGATCCGTCGATGCGCGGACTGGCTAACTCGTCCCAGCGGTCGTGCCACATCCGGATCTCGGGCGCCCAGTCGGGGTGACGGTCGGCACAGGCATAGATCGTGGCGCGGAACGGGGCGCCATCATCGACATCGGCATTGACGCCGTGCAGGTCCACCGCGGCGAACAGCGCCCGGCGGCGGTCGGGGCCGATCACCCGTTCGTAGAACGCCTCGGGCTGCCAGGCGGTCAGCACGTTGCCAATGTCAAAGATCACCGCTTGGGGCTGCAACATCCACCTCTTTCCTGTGCCGCGTCTCGCGCCACAATGTATAAAGCCCCGCGCCGCAGATCAGCGCAATCCCCGCCCAGCCGGTCAGGTCGGGCCAGGTGCCGAAAATCACCACGCCCCAGAAGATCGCCATCGGCATCCCCGCATATTCGAACGGGGCGATCAGCGCGGCTTCGGTGGTCCGGTAGGCCTGGCTCATCATCAGCCCGCCGATGCCGACCGCAAGCCCGGTCGCGACGAAGGCCCACCCGTCGGCCAGCGGCGGGGCGACCCAGGGGCGGAACAGGAAGGCGAACAGGCCGTCGTCCTGCGCCAGCCGCCCGTCGCCGAACATCAGGCCCATCGTGCCGGACACCACGATGAAGCCGACCTGCACGAAGAAATTCAGCGTCATCGCGCTTTCGGTATCGCGCATCCGGCGGGTCATCATGTGGCTGGAGGCATAGCAGAACGCCGAGATCAGCACGAGGATCGCCGCAGGCTGGATCACCCCCGCACCGGGACGCAGCATGATCAGCACCCCGATCATCCCGACCGCCACCGCCCCCCAGCGACGCGGCCCGACCGGCTCGCCCAGGATCAGCGCCGACATCAGCGTGACGAACAGCGGCGAGACAAAGGCCACCGCCACCGCATCGGCCAGCGGCATCACCGCAAGGCCGAGGAAGTAGGACACGTTCGACACCATGACGATCGACACGCGGAACAGGTGTTCGCGCCACCGCCGGGTGCGCAACTGGGCAAAGCCGGTGCCGGACACCTTGATCACCGCCAGCACCAGCGCCATGCCGATGAAGGCGCGGATCAGGATGACCTGATGCAGGGCATAGGACCCCGACAGCGCCTTGATCGCGAGGTCGTTGACCGACAGCACAGCCGCACCGCCAAGGGCCAGAAGGATGCCGGTCAGAGAGGCTTGCGGCGGTGGGCTGGCAGGGGTCGTCATGGCGGCAGGACACACCGGCGGGCAGGAAGATTCTGTTCTGCCTGCGACATTCTGGAGGGTGGGATGCCAGAAGGACTCACGCAGCACGGCTCTCCTGTTTCTTGCCGGATTTAGTCTCAACCAAATCAGGCCGCGCCTGCCTGCCCCTTGGCAGGCGCGATAGGGCGCCTACCCAGGCAGGCGCGCCCTGATTTGCCCGACCGACATGATTGCGGACGACCCCTTGCCCCGCCGGCCTCCGGCCTCTTGGTCAACGGACCGATCTGGAAACGCTCCACCGGAGCGTTTCCAGATCGGTCCGGGCTTGATCCTTGACAAGTGGCCTGCTGGAAGCCTACCCGCGCGCCGCCCGCACGACCCGCTCCAGCACTTCCAGAAACCTCGACCGGTCGGTCTTGCTGAACGGGCGCCCGCCGCCCTGCCGGAACGGATCGGCGGCGCGCAGGTCGGTCATCAGGTCGCGTGTCGCAAGCACCATCCCGATGTTGCGGGCGTGCAGCTCCTCGCCGTTGTGCTTGACCACCCGCGCCCCCGCCGCGAGGCAGCGCGCGGCCAGCGGGATGTCGCCAGTCACCACCACATCGCCGGGGCCCACCCGGTCGGCGATCCACTTGTCGGCCTCGTCCGGGCCGTCGGGCACGAAGACCGACGAGACCAGCGGGTTCTGCGACGGCCGGATCCCGCCGTTCGACACCAGCACCATCGCCATCCCGTGCCGGACGGCCACCCGTTCCGCCTCGAGCTTGACCGGGCAGGCATCGGCGTCGATGTAGAGCCTGCCGTCAGGCATGCAGGGCCGCCGCGTGAAACGCCACATGCTCCTCGATGAAGGTCGAGAGGAAGAAATAGCTGTGGTCATAGCCCTTCTGCATCCGGAACGCCCCGCCCTGCCGCCGCTGCACCATCGCCCCTGCCAGCGCCTCGGGCATCAGCAGGTCAAGATAGGGGTCGGCTGTGCCCTGATCGATCAGCATCGGCCCGTCGAACCCGCGCTTGCGCATCAGCAGGGTCGCATCATGCGGGGCCCACAGCGCTTCATCCGGCCCCAGATAGGCGGTGAACTGTTTGCGTCCCCAGTCGCCGGCCGACGGATGGCAGATCGGCGCAAAGGCCGACAGCGACCGGAACCGCCCCGGCAGCCCCATCGCCAGCGTCAGCGCGCCATGCCCGCCCATCGAATGCCCGGTGATGCCTTGCGCCGCCTGTTCCAGCGGAAAGGCGGAAAACACCAGCCGGGGCAGGTCTTCGGCCAGATAGTCCCACATGCGGAACTGCGGGGCCCAGGGTGCCCGGGTGGCGTTGACGTAGAACCCCGCCCCCTGACCCAGGTCAAAGGCCGGATCGTCCGCCACCCCCGGCCCGCGCGGACTGGTATCGGGAAAGATCAATGCGATGCCTTCCTCGGCGGCCCAGCGTTGCGCCCCCGCCTTGATCATCGCGTTCTCATGCGTGCAGGTCAGCCCCGACAGGAACCACAGCACCGGCACCGCGCCCTCTTCCGCCTCGGCGGGCAAGAACAGACCGAAGGTCATCTCGGTCCCCGTCGCGGCGGAGGCATGGGCATAAACCCCCTGCACCCCGCCGAACGCCCTGTTTTCCGAAATCGTCCGCATCCGACCCTCCTATCCCGTCACCCAGGCGATGATCGCCGTCACGCTGACCACCGAAACTGCGGTCGATACCAGAATGGCGGTCGACACCCGTTGGGGTGCAACTCCGTAATGCTGTGCCAGGATGAACACATTGCCCGCCACCGGCAGCGCCGCCGCCGCCACCATCACACCGGCCGCGACAGGCTCCACCGCAAAGACCGCAAAGGCCGCCACCGCCACCGCCGCCGGATGCAGCACCAGCTTGGCAAACGACAGCCAGGCGGCAATCTCCAGCCGCTCCGCACTGCGCCCGGCCAGCGAGGCCCCGATGGCGAACAGCGCGCAAGGGGTCGCCGCCGCCCCCAACAGCGTCAGGAACTCGTTGACCGGCACCGGCAGCGCCCGGCCCGTGGACCCCCAGGCCAGCCCCAGCACCACCGACACGATCATCGGGTTCCGCAGCAGCCCCAGCCCCAGCAGCCGGAAAATTCCGGGCGACATGCCGCCGCCCTGCAGCGCGGTGATCCCCAGCGTCAGGAGCGATGAAAACACGATCAGATCAACCGCCAGCACCAGCAGCACCGGCCCGACCGCCGCAGGCCCCAGCAGCAGCGTCAGCATCGGGATGCCCAGAAACCCCACATTGCCGATCACCCCGCAATGCGCCTCGATCAGCGCCTCGGCGGGTTTGGTGCCGCGCAGCAGCGCCACCCCGGCCACCAGCAGCCAGATCAGCAGGGTGGCCAGCAGGTAAGCCCAGACGAAAGCCCAGGAGAACACCGACGTCAGGTCCAGATTGGCGGCAAAGCCGAACAGCATCGCCGACAGCGCGAAGTAGAAGACGAACTTCGTCAGATAGGCCGTCGCCTCGACCGTCAAGAACCGCGTGCGCCCGGCGGCAAAGCCGAGGCCGATCACCGCAAAGAACGGCAGGGTTTTCAGAAGGATCGGCAGCATGGGACCTCCGTTCCGCCGCATCGTTTCACGGAGCCCCGCCAGCTTCAAGCCGATGCGCCTTCCTCCTGGCGCAAATATCCTCCGGGGGTCCGGGGGTGGAAAACCCCCGGCGCTCGGGCCTCGCCGGGGCCCTCAGCCGCCAATCCCTTGCCGCAGCCCGTCCCGCCACACCGCCCGCAGTTGCCAGTCCGCATCCAGATGCACCAGATCGGCCACCCGCCCCGCCGCCAGGTGCCCGCATCGGTCACCCGCCCCGATCACCCCCGCAGGGACCGATGTTGCCATCGCCAGCGCGACCCCGGGCGGCACGCCGACCTGCTGCACCATCACCCGCAGCGCCTGCGGCAGGGTCAGGTCGGCCCCGGCCAGCGTGCCGTCCTGCAGCGTCAGCCGCCCCTTCGCCCGCCGCAGGGTGCGGCCGTTCAGCGTCATCTCGGCAAGGTCGGTCCCGGCAAACCCCATGCTGTCGGTGACCAGAAACATCCCCTCCGGCTTGGCCGCCCACGCGATGCGCAGGGTCGCGGGGCTGACATGCACGCCGTCGGCGATCACCCCGGCGGCGCAAGCGCCCTCTAGCGCCGCGCCGACCAGACCGGGTTCGCGGCTGCCGAGCGGGCTCATCGCGTTGAACAGATGCGTCACGCAGACAGCGCCCGCCGCAAACGCCGCACGGGCCACCTCATGGCTGCAATCGCTGTGCCCGAGGCTGACCACCACCCCCGCCCGCGCCAGCGCCGCGATCTGCGCCGGGGTGGTGCTTTCCGGGGCCACCGTGACCATCAGGGCCGGCAGATTGCGGGCCGCGTCGCACAACGCCGCCAGATCGTCACCCGTCATCGGGCGAATCAGGCCCGCGTCATGCGCGCCCTTGCGGCGCGGGTCCAGATGCGGGCCTTCCAGATGCAGGCCCAGAAAGCCGGGCGTCTGCGCCCGCGCCGCCGCGATGCCTGCCGCGATGACCGTCCGGGTCGCTTCGGCGGTATCGGTGATCAGCGTCGGCAGGAGGCCGGTCGCGCCGAGCCCGAGGTGGACCGCGCAGATCCGGCGCAGCACGGCGGCATCGGTCGCCCCGTCCACCATCACGCCGCCGCCGCCGTTCACCTGCAGGTCGATCAGGCCGGGGGCGAGGATCCCGCCGTCCAGCATGATGCGGGTTCCGGGCAGGCCCGGATCGTCGGGGGCGAGCCGGACGATCCGCCCCGCCGCGATCGCCACCGCATGGCCCTCCAGCAGCCGCGTGCCGTCGAACACCTGCGCGCCGGTCAGGATCTGCACCGTCATGCCCGGGGCCCCTGCATGGCCAGCCACAGCGCCCCGTCCAGACCGCTGCCAAGGGCCGGGCGCACATCCCAGCGGTCGGCGAACCGCCCCGCGATCCGCACCCCGAGGCTGCCTGAAAACACCACCGGCAGCGCCGGGTCGGGTTGCAGCACGCCGACCGCTGCGGCGATCTCGGCCTCGGCCCGCTCCATCAGGGTCATGGCCACAGGATCGTCCGCCTCCACAACGCGCGGCGCAAAGGCGGCAAAGTCCGCCGGGCGCGCCGACAGGCTGAAGGCGATCACCCCGTCCATCCCGCCAAGCTGATCCAGCACCGCCTGCAGCTGGGGCGTCATCGGCCCCAGCCCATCCACCGCGCGCAGGCTGGCCGACAGCAGGCCACGGCCCAGCCAGGCCCCGCTCGCCTCGTCACCCAGGATCAGGCCGTGGCCGCCGATGCTGTGCAGGCTGCCGCCCCTCTGGCGCACGAACACCGACCCGGTGCCAAGCGCCACCACGATGCCATCCGCCTCGCGCAGCGCGCCCGTCACGGCGGTGGTTGCGTCCGACAGGATGCGCGGGGCGGTGAAGGGCAAGGCGGCGCGAAACCTGGCCAGCGCCGGCGGCACGTTCGCCCCGGCCAGGCCCATGACCACCGTCAACCCGGGCAGGGCATCGGTCAGCGCGGCGGCGGTCAGCGCGGCCCGGGTCACCGCCAGAACGTTGCGCGCGGCACCGTCGGGGTCCGAGGCGATGTTGGCGGGCCCGCCGTCGGCCCGCGCCAGAACCCGACCCTGCGAATCGGCCAGCGCGGCCCGGCACCCGGTGCCGCCCCCGTCTATCGCCAGATACAACTGCATCGCATCCCTTCTGCCGCAGGCGGCCCGGCCCTGCCGACCGCGCGGCTACAGCCCGAACGGAATGGCCGGGATCCGCGAACTCGCACTCAGCGCCGTCATGCAGATGTCGCGCTCGCCCTCGGCCGAAAGGCATTGATCCTGCCCGTTCACCAGAATCCGCGACAGCTTTGCACAGCCGAACTCCGGCAGGTCGAACTGCACGACCCGCGTCTTGTTCAGCGGCAGCGCGCCGAATTCCAGCACCACGATCGCCGAGACGACCCCGGCTGAGTCGAACACCGCCACCTCGTAGGAGGTCGAGGTCAACGCGACGCCGGTCCCGTTGGTGGCCACGAAGGTCAGCCGGCACGCCCCCGGCACGTCGGCGGCGGCGTTCAGCTCCACCTCGAAATTGCCGGTCTGCGTCCGGCCGGGCGTGCCCCACAGCAGGGCCAGAGCAGCCGCAAGGCCCAGGGCCAGGCCTGGATGAAACCCATGAAAACGTGCCAAGATCATGATCCTCGTCGCTGCCAAACCCGGAATCCACCGGCGGCACGTTGCGCGCAGCACGGCAGACCTGTCAACAGGCAGAGGTCAGGTTACTGGAATGCGCCGATCGTCCAGGGCAGCCGGGTGATCCGGCGCGCCGGAACAGTGGCAGGCCGAAGGGACCGCGCCGGGCGCAGGACCGGCGCTTGAGTCCGCCAGGTGGCATCCCACAGCACGCTGCAGCGAACCACCTGCGGGCTGCCCGCGATCTGGCAGTAGGTCGGGCGGGCAACCGGACGGTCGCCTTCCCCGGCAAGACTGCCGTGTGCGATCAGGCACAGTCCAAGCGTCAGCAGCAGGCGGGTCATCGGGGGTCTCCGGACGGGGCGCGACATCCCGGTTCATAGCACAATCGCCGCCGCCGCTTGCCCGAAATGCGAAGGAATCGTGACGTTGCGCGCGTTTCTGCCGATGCGGGACGGCTTTTCCTTTGGCGCGACGTGGCCTAGCATCATGCCATGATCCGACGCCTGTGCCTTGCCCTGTTCGCGTGCCTGCTGTGCCCCGCTGCGGGTCTGGCACAGTTTGCGGTCTGCAATCAGTCCTACGACGTGATGAATGTGGCGATCGGCGGCGATGTCGCGGGGGATTTCCAGACCGAAGGCTGGTGGACGGTCGGGCCCAACCAATGCGCCAACGTCATCAAGGACGAATTGACCAGCCGCTACATCTATATCTTCGCGCAGGATGTTTTCGGCCAGCCGGTTGTGACCGGATCGACCCAGATGTGCATCTCGCCGCGCAAGTTCGTCATCCGGGGCCTGGCCGAATGTTGGAGCCGCGGCTATGTCGCGGCCGGCTTCATCGAGGTGGACACTGTCAAGACCCAACGCTGGACCCTGTTCCTGGCGTCCACCCCGTGACGGGGTCCGCAACGGACTAGTCACCTCGCGCAGGATCGGCTAGGATCGACATGTGGGGAAGGGACTTCGATGCGGTTTCGGCGGGTGCCATGGGGCGGACGGATTGCGCGGCTGATGGCCGTGGCGGTCTGTTTTTGCCTTGCCGGGGCGGCTGTGGCGCGGGCCGAACGGTTGGCGCTGATCGTCGGCAACGGCAACTACGAGGTCGCCCCCGACCTGAAGAACCCGGTCAGCGATGCAACGGCGATGGCCGCGGCGCTGACCGATCTGGGCTTCACCGTCACGCTGATGACCGACCGCGCCGGTACTGACCTGTGGGCGGAAATGGACCGTTTCATCGCGGCTGCCGCGTCGGCCGAAAGCGTGGTGTTCTATTACTCCGGTCACGCCTTTCAGATGAGCGGCGTGAACTATCTGGTGCCGGTGTCGGCCAAGCTGCAAAGCCGCGAGACGATCGCCGAGGAGACATGGAGCCTGGATGCGATCATCGCGCGGCTGCAAAGCCGCAGCCGCCAGACTCTGATCTTTCTTGACGCCTGCCGCAACGATCCGCTGCCTGCGGTCGTCCGCGGGTCCGGTGTGGCGTCGGATGGTCTGGCGCGGGTGCAGACCGGGGTTGGCACCTTCGTGGCCTTTTCCACCGAACCCGGCGGCGTGGCGGTGGATGCGGTAGGCGATGCGCCGAACAGCCCGTTCACCACCGCCGTGCTGAAGCATCTGGGCACGCCGGGGATGTCGATTTCCGACATGATGATCGAGGTCCGCAACGAGGTCGAGGTGGCGACATTGCGCAAACAGGTGCCGTGGGACCAGTCGTCGCTGCGCGAACAGTTCTACTTCGTGCCTCCCGAACAGGCGGCCAAGCAGGAGCTGAGCGAGGCCGACTACGAATTGCTCGCGCAACTGTCGCCGGAGGATCGCAAGACCTTCCTCGATCTGCTGGCGGACTCGGGCTTTGACGCAGATTCGCTCGCCAAGGCTGAAGCCGAAATCGCAGTGGCCGAGGCCAATCTCGAGATGGTGGCGGTGCAGTCCGTCGTGGTCAGCGCCGTCGTCGACCCGGAGACCCCGGTGGTTTCCGAGGCCCCGGGGGCTGACCAGACCGGGGTCGTTTCCGACATCCCGGTGGTGTCGGAAAACGTGGTGGTGTCGGAGGATGTGGCGATATCCGAACATGTGGCGGTATCCGAAACCGGGCCCGAAGCCGAGATCAGTCCGGCCGATCTTGAGGTCGTCGAGATGACGGTGACGGTCAGCACCCTCGAGCCCGAGCCCGACCCGGCCGGGTCCGAGGAGCCGATCCGGTTGGCGGCGCTCGACTGGGACACCCGTGACATCGCGATCAACGAGGTCACGATTGAGCGCCTGCGGCTGGAAGGCAAGGTGCTGCAGCCCGACAACGACGACGACAGGGCGATCCTGGCCGCCATCGATCCCGCCTTGCTGGAGACCGAGGCGGCAACGCCGGTTCCGACCGAAGACCTGGCGCGGGCGGTGCAGACCGAACTGAAGCGGGTCGGCTGCTATCAGATGGGCGTGGATGGCGATTGGGGCAAAGGCTCGCGCACCGCCCTGACCAGCTATTATCTCGCCAAGAAGGTGATCCCGACCAGCCTGGAGCCGACTGCGGCGCTGCATGCGAGCCTGACGCAGGAAAAGAACGTCGTGTGCAAGGTGCGCGTGGCCTCATCGGCGGTGAAAACCGGTGTGCGGGCCAAGGTCAAGGCCCCCGAAGCGGCGGCGTCCAAGACCAATGCAAACCGGGTGACCACCGGGGTGAACGGCCGCCGTCCGCCCGAAACGCAGAAACAGAAGATCAAGAAGTCGGCCATCGGCATGACCGGGTCGTTCTAGGAAGAACCTTCGGGGACGGCAATGGAGATCGACCCCCGATTCACCGCAGCCCGACAGAACGCGAAAGCTCGCCGCGCCCAGAACCTGCGGTTCGCGCTGCTGGTCTGGGGCGGGGTGGGTGCGATCCTGATGTCGGCGCTGGCGGGGCTTTATGTCAGCGGCATCTTCACGATCTCGGGCCCCTCGGTCCGGGACGTGGACCAGCAGGCGACGGTGTCCACCGAAGGCGTGATCGATTCCGGTGCCAGCTATGCCACGCCCTTCGTCGATCTGGCCGGCGACCCGATGCTGCTGCGGTTCGACACCGGGTCGGGCGCGCAGAAAACCCGCGACCTGCTGCGCCCGGTCGATCTGCCGGGCAACCGCGCCGGGGCCAATCTGGTGCTGCTGTCGGATGACATGATCACCAAGGAGGAACGGCTGATCACCACCCTGCCGTCCAGCCGCGAGGATTTCGCGTTCTTTCAGGCGCAACGCGCGACGCCTCGGCAGATCAAGCCGCCGCCCGCCCCCGCCCCCGAGGTGACCGCCGCGCCCGACCTGGTGGTGATCGATGACGCCGCAGGCGCAAGCTGGGGCGAAAACCTGGATGGCAGTGTCGATGCCGGGTCCGACAGCTATAGCAAGACCCGGATCGAGGATACCACCAGCCTGAACTTCATCCTGCCCGAAGCACAGCGCAAACGCCCCTATGAGGATGTGTTCCTGCGGCTGAAGGGCAGTGCCGATCTGGGGACCCTGATGACCGAAAACGGCATGGACGCCGTTGCGGCGAAACGCTTTGCCGATGCCGCGATCGTTCTGATCCCCGAAGCCGCGCAACTCGGGCCGAGCCATATCCTGGCCCTGCGCGGCGCGCTGCGCGGCGGGGTGCGGGTGCCGGTGCAGATGTCGCTGTATACCCGCGACACTTATTTCGGCTCGCTGGCGCTGAATGATGCGGGCGCGGTGGTGATCGGGGCCGACCCCTGGGTGGAGGAGGACCTGTTTTCCTTCGCGGGCGAGGAGACGGCGGCGGGGGTCGATGTCAGCCGCAAATACCGGCTGCTCGATGCGTTCTATTCCGCGGCGATCCGCAACGGCGTGCCCTCGGCGGTGGTGGCCGAAACCATCGTGCTGCTGAGCCAGTCCTATGATCTGGAGGCCTTCGCGGCCCCGGGTGACAAGATGACCCTGCTGTATGCCCGTGACCCCGGCAGCGACGGGCCCGGACCGGGGCAGGTGCTGTATGCCTCGATCAAGGGCGAGGGCAAGACGCTGGAATGTCACGTCTTCAAGCTGGCGGGCAAAGAGGATTACGGCTGTTTCGGGGCGGGGTCCACCGCCCCGGCCCCGGGAGGCGCGGGGGGCATCGGGCTGCGGTCGGGGCTGCAGACGCCGGTGCAGGGGGTGCTGACCTCGCGCTTCGGCCCCCGGATGCATCCGGTGCTGAAAGTGGCCAAGCTGCACAAGGGCGTCGACTGGGCGGCCCCGATCGGAACGCCGGTCGTTGCGGCGTTCGACGGGGTGATCGCGGCGGCGGGGGATGGCAAGGGCTATGGCAACCTGATCCGCATCAGCCATGCAGGCGGGCTGGAAACCCGCTACGCCCACCTGAACGCCTTTGCCGAGGGGATCAAGGCGGGGGTGCAGGTCAGCGCGGGAACCCTGATCGGCTATATCGGCACCACCGGCCTGTCCACCGGCCCGCACCTGCATTTCGAGCTTTACGAGGCCGGCGAGGCGGTCGACCCGCTGGGCTCCGCCGGGGGCACGCAACTGGCGGCCAGCAACGGCACGGCGGTCGAACAACTGGTCGACCAGATCATCCGGGTGGAATCGGGCGGCAATGCCACGGCGAAGAACCCGCTGTCATCGGCCACCGGCCTGGGACAGTTCATCGAAAGCACCTGGCTGCGGATGATGAAGCAATACCGTCCCGATCTGGCCGGCACGATGGACCGCACGGCGCTGCTGGCGCTGCGCAACGATCCCACGATCAGCCGCGAGATGGTGACCGCGCTGGCCCGCGAAGGCGAGGCCTATCTGCGCGCGCGCGGCCACGACATCACGGCGGGGCGGCTTTATCTGTGCCACTTTCTGGGGGCAGAGGGGGCCAATATCGTGCTGTCGTCCCAAGATGACCAACTGGTGGGCGACGTGATGGGGCAGGGGGTGGTCAACGCCAACCCGTTCCTGAAAGGGCGCACGGTGGCCTATGTCAAGGAATGGGCCGAGATCAAGATGAACAAGAAAGGCGGGGCGGCGCTCCCCTCGGTCGCCGCGACCCCGCCGGAGGTGCTGGCCTATCAGAAGATCATCAAGGACCTGCTCGGCACCCCGACCTGACGCTCTTCCCGCTCTTGCGAGCGGTCATCGCCGACCCGCGATGCGCGCCCGCAAGGGAGCAAAGCGCGTCAGGTGAAATCATACCCGATCCTGCCGTCCTTCATCACCACCTCGACCGCCTTCATCTCGGTCTGCGCCACCATGCGCGACAGAACCTCGCGCGACAGGTCGGGCAGGATGGTGTTGGTGATGATGTTGTCCACCATCCGGCCGCCCGAATCCGGGTCTTTGCACTGATCGACGATATAGGCCATCACCTCGTCCGACACCGTCATCACCGCCCCGTGGTTTTCCTTCATCCGGCGCACGATCGCCTTCAGTTTCAGCCGCACGATCCCTGCCAACACGGTCGCCGACAGCGGGAAATAGGGGATCGTCACGATCCGGCCCAGCAACGCCGGCGGGAAAACCCGGGTCAGGTAGGGTTTCATCGCCTCGGACAGGGCATCGACCTCGGGCCGGGTTTCACCCTTGTCGGCCAGGTCCATGATCACTTCTGTCCCGACGTTCGAGGTCAGCAAAATCAGCGTGTTCTTGAAGTTGATGCTGCGCCCCGAGCCATCTTCCATGATCCCCTTGTCGAACACCTGAAAGAACAGCTCGTGCACGTCGGAATGCGCCTTTTCCACCTCGTCGAGCAGCACCACCGAATAGGGCTTGCGCCGCACCGCTTCGGTCAGGCGGCCACCCTCGCCATAGCCGACATAGCCGGGAGGGGCGCCTTTCAGCAGACTGACCGTATGCGCCTCCTGGAATTCGCTCATGTTGATGGTGATGATGTTCTGCTCGCCGCCATAGACCGCCTCGGCCAGGGCCAGCGCGGTTTCGGTTTTCCCCACACCTGACGGCCCGCACAGCATGAACACCCCGATCGGTTTGTTCGGGTTGCCGAGCTTGGCACTCGCCGTCTCGATCCGCTTGGCGATCATCTCCAGCCCGTGATCCTGGCCGATCACCCGTTCCTTCAACCGGTCGGCCAGCGTCAGGATCGACTTCAACTCGTCCGAAACCATCCGCCCCGCCGGAATTCCGGTCCAGTCGGAAATCACCGAGGCCACCGATTGCTCGTCGACGTGGGAATACACCATCCGGTCATCCGGGCTGTGGCCTTCGAGCATGTGGGTCTTTTCGGCCAACTGCCCGCGCAGGGCGTCCTTGTCGGCATCCTCCGCCGTCAGCGCCGTGCGCAGGCCGAGGATTTCATCGACCATCGTCTTTTCGTTGCGATACATGCCCTCGGCTTCGATCAGCGCGGCTTCGGCATCGGTCTTTTCCGACAGGGCTTCCCTGATGCGGTCCTCGTTCACCTCGCCCAGATCGCGCTGCGATTCCTTGGCGGCAATCTCGGCGGCCAGCGCGGCGATCTTCACCTTCAGGTCCTGCACGCGGGCCGGGGTGGTCGACTGGCTGATCGCCACCCGGGCGCAGGCGGTATCCAGCAGCGACACCGCCTTGTCGGGCAGTTGCCGCGACGGGATGTAGCGCGACGACAGGTTGACGGCGGCCACCACCGCCTCGTCCGAGATGCGGACCCCGTGATGCTTTTCCATCGGGGCCAGTATCCCGCGCAGCATGTAACAGGCCTTCTCGATCGACGGCTCGTCGATGGTGATCGGCTGGAAGCGGCGGGTCATCGCCGGGTCCTTTTCGAAATACTTGGCGTATTCCATCCAGGTGGTCGCGCCCACGGTGCGCAAGGTGCCGCGCGCCAGCGCCGGTTTCAGCAGGTTCGCCGCATCGCCGGTGCCCGCCGCCCCCCCGGCCCCCATCAGGGTGTGAATCTCGTCAATGAACAGGATGATCGGCACCGGGGACGCCTGCACCTCGTCGATCACCGACCGCAGGCGCTGCTCGAATTCGCCCTTCATCGACGCGCCCGCCTGCATCAGCCCCATGTCGAGCATGAACAGCCGGTTGCCCTGCAGCTTCGGCGGCACATCGCCCGAGGCCAGCCGCTGTGCAAAGCCTTCGACGACGGCGGTCTTGCCCACCCCCGCCTCGCCGGTCAGGATCGGGTTGTTCTGCCGGCGCCGCAGCAGGATGTCGATGATCTGGCGAATTTCCTCGTCGCGCCCCACGATCGGGTCCATCTTGCCGCTGGAGGCGACTTCGGTCATGTCCACCGCGAACCGGCCCAACGGCGTGGTGCCACCCCCGCCCGGTGCCCCCGCCGCCGCAGCCCCTGCCGCCGCCCGGCCCACACCGGTGCCGTCCATCGGGCGCATGTCCTCTTCGTCGGAGTCCTTCCAGGCGGTGCGCGCCTCGTTCACCAGCATGTCGACGTTGATCTCGGCAAACACCCGTGACATCTGCACCAGATCGCGCTTCAGCGAGGTGTTCTTCAACGCCGCGACCAGAGCATGCCCGGTCCTGATCTGCGCCTCGCCGAACAGCAGCGTGGCGTAATGCCAGCCGCGATCGAGAATATCGACCATCTGTTCGGAAATCGCGGGCATCTCGGTGGCGTTCTTGCGCAAGGCATCGATCACCGCCCCAAGGTCCTTGACCAGCTTGGCCCGGTCCAGCTTGAAATGTGCCAGCGTTGCCGACAGGTCGGATTTCGGATTGGCGGCAATGTGGAACAGCCAGTGCGACAGCTCGACGTTGCGGTTGCCCTCGTTCTTGGCGTGGCGCATCGACTGCAGGAAGGCGTCATACCCGACGCGGTTCAGCTTTCCGGCAACGGTTTCCAGACTGATATCGGCCATGTGGTCTGTCCCTTTCAAATTCGTTTTGTTTGTGATGGTGCATCATCGTTCCGAAGAAAAAGCCGCATCCGTGCGGTAGGTGCCGGGTTCGCCTTTGGGCGGATCGATCCAGCCGGTCCAGCCCAGGGCCCCCCCCGCCCCCAGCGACAGGCCCTGCACCTGATCGGCCGGCAGGGCGGGGGCGATTTCCACCTCGGTCTCGTGGCCCAGATAGCGGAACAAGAGGTCGGTCAGCCGGGCGAAATTCACCCCGCCGGGCAGATAGCTCTGATACTCCGCCAGACTTTCGGTGCGCACACCCAGCCGGATCTTCTCGTTGACCCCCTGAACGCGGCTGCCCAGCCGGCAGTTGACCCCCAGCGACGACCCCGCAGCCCCCAGACGGCTCAGGTCGGAGGGTTCGAACGGCAGCCAGGTCGGGATGTGTTCGTCGATGGTGATGCGCACCTTGCACAGCGCCTCGAGCAGTTGCTTCAACCGGGCCGGGCTTTTCACCCGCGCCATCGCGATTCCCGTCAGCGGCAGCCGCGACACATCCGGAACCCGGTCGCGGTTGCGCAGCGGCTGGCTCGCCTGCCCGATGAACGCGCCGACATAGGTCTGGAACCGGTCGTCATCCGGGTGATCGAACTGGGTGATGCCGCGCGCATCCGACCAGGCCCTGAAGAACAGTTGCTGGAACCGCGAGGTGAACAGATCGGCCAGCCGGACAAAGCTTTCGTCGCGGCCCCGGAACCACAGGTAGACTTCCGAGGTGGTGTTCAGCGGCAAGGCCCCCTGCGGCCCGAAATAGCCCAGAAAGTTCGACCGGACCCGCTGCGTGCGCCCGTCTTGCGAGTCATCGAAATGGGTGACGTTGCAATCGGGAAAGGCCAGAAACGGCTCCTGCCCCAACCGCACGCTTTCTTCCTTCATCGTCCGGTTGCGCCCGATGCGCGGCAGATCGGGGCGCGACCGTTCGATGTCGCGCATCAGCGCCAGAAACCCGAACCCCGGAGGATGCGCCCGCAGGGAGCGACGACGGTCCGAAACGGGCTTGGGGGGTTCGGTCACAGCAAGGGCCCCTGTCCGGTCCGGGGCGGCCAGGTTTTCACCAGGCCGCGCTGATCCGACCGGATCACCACCTGGGTAAAGCTGTTGATCGAGGCATATTCGGCCATGAACCGGTCCAGCACCGCCCCGATCAGGAAAATCCCCGATCCCTCGAACGCCCGCTCGTCGAACCGCAGCGTCACTTCGGTGCCGCGCGCCGCGTGAAAGCCGCCCGCACGGCGGATGGTGCGGGTCACCGGGCGGCTCGACACCGCCTTCAGCCCCTGCAACTGCCGTTCGGTCACCGAGGAGGACACATCGACGAACAGCGTCAGCAACTCGCGCAGCGCCGCCGCCTCGTCGCGGCTGCCGCGATTGTCCAGCCCCAGGAAGTTGAGCGACAGGAACGAGATCAGCCGCCAGTAGACCGGCCCGGACCGGGTGCGATGCGCCGCGTTGCGTTCCAGTTCGATCACGCTTTCGCGCGGCACCGTCGGCCCGGCGATGCAGCGCAACGGCAGGGCGGTGGCATCGTTCATCCGGAAATCCGCCCCGCCCTGCGCGATCGGCAGATACTGCGGCAGGTGGCGATTGGAGCACAAGAGTTTGATCTGCAACCGTTTCACCCGATCGGCGCTGTCCAGATGGCCGGGTTCATACAGCGAGATGAAGGTTTCGGTCCCGGTATAGCCCTGCACCTGGCCAAAGCGTTTTTCCTTGGCGGTCAACCGGCGCGGGCGCTGTGTGGCGGTGAAATACAGCGCCTCGCGTGGCTGCATCACGTCGGCGGGCACCCCATAGAGCGGATGGACCGGCACCTTGTTCGGCACGCCCGGATAATAGGCGAACACCTCGCGGATCCGGTGCACCTCGTAATGCGAGGCCGGGCTGCTGTCGGCGACCACCAGATAGTCGTGGCGCAGCGTGTCGAGTTTGACCTGGCTGCAGTTTTCTTCGAACAGGTTGATCGCCGGGGCGGCAAACAGGCGGAAATGATCGGCCCCGACCCGCGGCGGCAGGGCGGGGCGCACCTGATCCATCTCGATCAGCAGATCGAACGCGGCAGTTTCGATCCGGGACAGGATCTTTTTCAGCCCGGTCAGGCGGAAGCCGAGGAATTTTTGCGGAAACAGAAAGAACTCGCGCAGCAGGGTGAAGCCGCGGAACACCCGGGTGTCTTCGGGAAAGATCGCCTCTTCGTCGCCAAATCCGATCTGTTCCAGCATCGACGGGTCCAGCCGCACCAGCACCGGATCGCCGCGCAGGTCCAGATGGCGCAGGGTGATCCGGGTCACGTCGCGGAACAGATGCTCATAGATCGCGATGCTTTCGCCCAGATCGCCCGCCAGATGCACCGTCAGACTGTCGGTCGACAGTTTCGACAGCGGGCGACCGGGCAGGTCGGGCTTGGCGGTGCTGACCGGGCGCAGGAACGACAGCATCAGCCCGCCCGCCGTCCCCGGACCCACATCCAGCCCCAGGGCCTGAAACGTGGCGGGGCCGGTAAAGACCTTGGCCGCCGTCAGCCGCAGCGGCCACAGGGTCAGCGGCGCCGACAGCCGGAACCGGCAGGAAATCCGCTGATCCCGATCGACATAGCGCGCATCGAGATAGCTTCCGGCGGGAAACGTCGTGCCCGCCTCCAGCCCGTTGTCGGCATAGGCCGGTTCGGCCTGCACCATGATGGCACTGGGGGTCGGGGCCATGAAATTCGGCAGCAACTGGTCCAGCAGCTCGGCGGTGAAGGTTTCGAACTCGGTGTCCATCTTCAACTGCACGCGGGCCGCCATGAAGGCCGCCCCTTCCAGCAGCCCGGCCATCGCGGGGTCCAGATTGTCTTGGGTCAACCCGCCCAGTCGTTCGGCAATTCCCGGAAAATCCTCGGCAAATTCCTTGGCACCCTCATACAGCAGGCCAAGCTCGCGGTTATACGCCTCGAGGAACGCGCGGTTCATCCCCGCACCACCAGATTGGAAAGCGCCACCTTGCCCGCCCCGGTGTCGATCTCGGCCACGAATTCCAACGGAACGTCGACCGGCCGCGCCGCCATTTCGGCGGTGATGTCGAAGGAAATCCGCTGCTGCTCATCCGCCTTCAGGCTGCGCAGCTTGATCACCAGCGTCTCGGCGATCAGCCGCGGCTCGTGCGCCAGCAGGGCCGCCCGCAGGTCGCGCGTCAGGGTGCCGCTCTTGAAATCCTCGGTCGTCATCCGCGTCATGTCGAGCATGCCGTAGTTGAGCACCGATTTCTGCACATACGGCAAGCCGGCCAGCGACTGCGCCGCCTCCAGATGGATCGTGCCCATCAGGTTTCCCAGATCTTGGGCCAGATGTTCGCGCAACGTGGATTGCGAGGCCCCGTGCCGCCGTTCGATGCTGCGCGACGACAGCACGCGCCCACCATCTTCGGTCAGTTCGGAATCGTTCCGTTTGGCGTCCCGCTCGCGCGCGGCCTGCCGGAACACGTTCATCACCGAGACCTGAAACAGACCGTCACGTTCGGCCATCTTGCGATCAACTGTCGGGATGATGAAAAGAAATCGGGCAGGCAGTGCCCCCAGGCGTGGAAATACCGTCTGGGAACCCTGCCTGCCCGGTCATCTGCCAGCTCAGGCCGGTTCGTTGGTCGACATGTTGTAGACCTTGTCAACGCCGGTGCCCTGACCGCCCGTCGGGGTCTGCGGCCAGTAGAACAGCTTCAGCGCCTCGAAGTTCAGCGAGAACTGTTCCGAGATCAACGTGCCGCCGCCGCCGCCCGAACCGGTCTGGTAGGACGAAACGATGACGCGGGTCATGTCGAACTGGAAATAGACATAGGGCTTGCCACCGGCCTTGCGGACGAACAGACGGGCCCAGTCGATGTGGATGCCCGTTGCGCAATGCAGCATGATGTCGGGCGAAGCGAGGCAGATCGTCTTCGAGAAGTGCATGTCCTGCACGTTCGACCGGCCGGCACCGCCGCCCTGACCGGAGGCGGAGTTGAAGCCACCCTGCTGGGTGATGCCCCAGGAGTAGCTGTCGATGTTGACGTGATCCTTGTAGACCGCGTCGTTGTCTTCGCCCTTGATATTCGGGCCCAGTTTCAAGTGAATGTCGGTTGCCATTTGCTTCTCCTGTTCAATGGATTTTCAGGTCACGGAAAGCGCGCCCGTGACCCGTCTCAAGCCCCTTTGGGCAGCTTGGAGACCAGGCTCATCCCGATGTCCATGCCCTCCAGTTGGTAATGCGGCCGCAGAAAGAACTTGCCCATGTAGTAGCCGGGGTTCTCTTCGTCCGCAATGATTTCGACCTTGGCCGCCGCCAGCGGTTTCACCGCCTTTTCGCGTTCCGTGGCCGTCGCGGGGTTGCCGTGGACATACTGGTTGATCCAGCCCTGCAGTTCCCGCTCAAGCTGTTCGCGTTCGCGGCCGGACCCGATCATGTCGCGCACCATGCATTTCAGGTAGTGGCTGAACCGCGAGATGGCGAAGATATAGGGGATCCGGGCAGACAGGTTGTCCGAGGCGGTGGCTTCGGGGTTTTGATACGCCTTCGGCCGGTACAACGACTGCGCCCCGATGAACGCGGCGCGGTCGGTGTTCTTGCGGTGGACGAGGCTGATCAGCCCCGATTTCGACAATTCGCCTTCCCGACGGTCGCTGATCGCGAATTCGGTCGGGCATTTCATGTCGGTCGATCCGTCGCCGACGTCGAAGTTGTGCACCGGCAGGCCGGACACCTCGCCCCCCGACTGCACGCCCCGGATCTGCACGGTCCAGCCGTATTCCTTGTGGGCGCGGTTGATGTTGACCGCCATCGCATGGGCGGCGTTCATCCAGGCATAATGCTTGCCCTCATGCCCGTCGGTGATTTCTTCGAAATTGAACTCTTCCACCGGCTCGCCGTTCTGGCCATAGACGTTGCGCGCCAGCACGCGCGGCAGGGTCAGCGCCAGATAGCGCGAGTTTTCGCTGTCGCGCAGCGAGTTCCAGCCGGCATAATCCGGCGTGTCGAAGATGGTAGACAGATCGCGCGGATTGCCGAGCTCGTTCCAGCTATCCATCCCCAGCAGGGTGGAAGCGGCGGCAGAGATGAACGGCGCATGCGCCGAGGCGGCGATCTTGCCCAGGTCGCGCAGCAGCCGCACATCGGCCGCCGACTGGTCGAAGTAGAAATCGCCCACCAGCGCGCCGAACGGCTGACCGCCCAACTGGCCGAATTCGGCCTCGTAGATCTTCTTGAACAGCGGGCTCTGGTCCCACTTGGCACCCGGATAGCCGCGCAACTCGCGCTCCAGTTCCGCCTTGGACACGTTCATCACGGTGACCTTCAGCGTCGCGTCGCTTTCGGTGTTGTTGATCGTGTAGGCCAGCCCGCGCCACGCGCTTTCGATCTTCTGGTATTCCGGGTGGTGAATGATCTCGTTGATCTGTGCCGACAGTTTTTCGTCGATCTTGGCCAGCATCTTGTCGATGGTGTCCAGAATGTCGTCGGCGATCAGGCTGTCATCGGACAGGGCCTCGCGCACCAAGGTGCCGACCGCGTTTTCGACCTCCTTGGCGGCCAGATCGCTGCGCGGTTTGAAATTCTGCTTCAGGATCGCCGAAAACTCGTCGAGTTCGCTCAGCGCCCCACCAGCCCCCGCACCTTGTTCAAGTTCCGTTGCCATAATCAATTTTCCCGATGAGGTTCAGATTGGACAGGGCGGGACCCGAAACCGGGCCTCCGCCGTTCTTCATTCGTCTTTCGGCGCGTCACCCGCCTTGCGCTCGGCCAAAGCGGCCATCAGCTTGGGGTCTTCCAGCAGCGCCTTCAACTGGTCCTGCGCGGCCGATTTGCCGTTCATGTAGCGCTGCAGGTTCGCCAGTTGCTGACGCGCCTCCAAAAGCTTGTTCAGCGCGGGCACCTGACGCGCGATCTCGCCGGGGGTCAGGTCGGCCATCTTCTTGAACTGCAATTCAACCGACAGTTTGCCACCCTGATCCGGGTCCAGCTTGTTGTCGACATTCAGCGCCACACCGGGCGCGACCGAACTCATGAAGTCGTCCAGCGTGTCGGAGGTGACCGAGGTGAATTCCCGGTCCACCAGCGGCGGCTTTTCGAGCTTGGAGGCGTTGCCCGACAGGTCGGACATCACGCCCATCACGAAGGGCAATTCGACCTTCTTGTTGGCCTCGATCGGGTCAGCGTAGGCAATCTGCACGCGCGGCGGGCGATTGCGCTTGATGAAACCGGTGCCAGAATCTGCGGAAGCCATAACACTCTCCATCTATACATTTGTTGGGATGAAAGCCGAAACCGGGCGGTTGTGTCAACAGAATTTGGTGGAAATCCCCCGTCAACCGGGGGGCAGAAGCTCGCGGACAATCGCGTTGAAATCCTTGGTCATCATGTTGCGCGCCTTGAACAGCAGGATCGTGATCGGGCTGCCGGGTTCGCGGATGCGGAAGTAGTCCTCGATCAGCTTCAGCACCGCCACGGCGTGATCGCGCGACACGATCTCGGGCATCTCCTCGTCGCCCTCGATCGGGATCTCCCACTGATCCGTCGGCGAGAACGGCGCATAGGCCACCAGGTCGCGCATCCGCGCCATGGTCATCATCATGTTGTTATCGCCAAGATTCAGCACGGCATAGGAAGACGTGGCCTCCAGCAGCGTGTCCATCGCCTCGACCAGCGGCCGCCCGACCAGCTTGCGCGCCTGGATCACCAGGATCAGCGCGACGGACGATGGCTCGCGCGTGGCAAAGTAGACCTCGACGGTGCCCAGCATCCGCCAGGCGGCGCGATGGTCGGGCAGACCGGCGGGCGTGGCGGTGACGGTAAAGGTGGTGGCCCCGCCCGCAGACGCGCCCGGAATGCCGCCGTCTTCGGGGGTGTCGCCGTCCGCTCCACCGGGCGCGGGGGCGGCATCGCCCAGATCGGACCGCGCCAGCAGGATCATCTCCTGCAGATCGTTCAGCCGCCCGCGCAGCCGATCCAGTGTCGGGGTGAACCGGCCGGGGCCGGTCTGGCACACCGTTTCGATGGTCGAAAGCCCCGCCAGCAGCGCGTTTATCTGCGCATGCAGCGCATCCACCACCGCGATGTTGTCCGAACTGCCAAGCGCGCTCAACACCGCACTGGAATCGCCCGGCTTTTCGCCCTCGCGCGGGGCGATCTTGCCGCTGCCGGTGGCGTAGGCACGATACAGCACGTCGCCATAGCGTTTGTCGGTGAACAGTGGCGCGTATTCCAGCGGAGCCGCGATGGTGGCCAGCGCGTTCAATTCCTCGATCGCATTGCGGCGGTCCAGCGGATCGACCGGATGGACGGCGTCCGGATAGGCCTCGATCAGCCCGGCCACCCCCAGAACCGCGTCGGCAAACCCCTTGAACCGGCCGGCCAGCACCTGAAACTTCGCCTCCAGCACCACCAGCCGCAGATCGCGGCTGCGCTTGAGCAGCGCGTCGATCTGGCCGGTTTCCGCCTTGTGGTCGATGGTTTTCGCGTCGAACAGCGTGCCGCGCACCACGTTGAAATAGCTGGTCGGCAGCCGGTCTTCGACATTGAAGTAATAGTCGATGAAATCCGGGTCATCGGCGATCAGCAAGTCTTCGCCGCACGGCGCATCCGGCGAGATCGGCTTCAGCAGATCCTCAAGCCGCATCGCCGGGGGTCAGCGCGCGCGTGCCGCAGCGCGCACCGGAACCAACGCCGCTTTGCCTGCCAAAAAGGCAAGAACAGACAGAAGGCCAAGGGCAAGGATCAGACCGGACATGAAACCACCATCGTTGTGTTTTGCTGACAGCGTAGCCCCGGCCGCGCTGCCGGTCAATGCCGGCTAGCCTTCGATTTTCTTCAAGGCCACATCATAGGCCTCGGCAAAATAGGTCAGAAACACCGTCAGCATGCCGTGTTCGTGCGGATGGGTCTTGGCATCCCAGCGTTCGACATAGGTTTCCCAGGCGCGGGTCTTTTTCGACGACATCAGCCCGCCGGTGGCCCGCTCTTCGATCGACTCGGGCGACAGACCGTCCAGCAGGTTGGCCAGCGCGGGCTGGATCGCCGCCATCAGGGCCAGTTGGTGGCGGCGGATATCGTCGAACCCTTGCTGATAGGCGGCGGTCGAGTTCAGATAGCTTTCGGGCCGCTGCACGAACATGGTCAGCAGCGCCTCGGTGGCGTTCGGCTTGAACTTCAGCGGGCTGTTGTTCATCCCGCCGATCATCGTGCGGCTGCCGGACTTCACCATCTGCTTGGCCTGCGCGCGGGCCCCAAGCAGCGCCATCAACTCTTGCGTGGCGATGCGCAGCGATTTGCCGATCTCCTCGCCGGTCTGCCGCAGATCTCCCCGAGACAGGCTGCCCGGTGGCAGCCCCGCGCCCCGGCAGATCGCGTCCAGAAACTCCTCGGTGCCCCCGGCCGCCGTGATCGCGGGGCCGGGCGGGACCTGCGGCGGTGCGGTGGGCGGTGTCTGACGCGGCGGCGCAAGGTCTGCCCCCGGCATCGAGGCCGTCCCGAACCCCGGCTGCGGGGCCGAGACCGGCAAGACCGGCCGCGTGGCGATGGATCCGGGCTCGGCAGGTCTGGCGATCTCGATCAGGCTGTCGCCATATTGCCCCGCCAGCGGCGTTGCTCCGCGATGGGGCGCAGGCATCGGCGTCGGTGTCGGCACCATCGCCCAGGGGTCATGCGCGGCGGCGGGCGGCGGCGCGAACACCGGGGCCGCCGGGGTGATCTGCGGTGCCGCGAAGCCTTGCGCGGCGGCGGCCGGGTCTTCGATCAGCACCCGGATGATGTAATGGCCCACCTGCAGCCGGTCGTTGTGGGTCAACTGAAAGGGAGAGCTGACCCGCATCGACTGGCCATAGACGAAGGTGCCGTTGGTCGACACGTCGTTCAGCAAAAACTTGCGGTCGCGATACTGCACCTCGAAATGGCGGCTCGACACGTGGCGGCTGGGATCGGGCAAGGTCCAGTCCATCGCCGGATCGCGACCCACTTCGCACCCGCGCGAGATGGATGTGAATTCCAGTGGCCCGCCATCCGGCAGATAGTCGAAATTTTCGATGCGCAGCGTCAGTTTCATGTCAAATCCAGCGACTTGCCTCTGGGAAATAGGGCAGCCTGCAGCGTTACACACCACACCCGCGACAGATTTTTCGCAAGAGGGCATGCGCAGGCGGCGCGATGCAATCGCAGCAAAACGGCCCTTGCGTCAGCCGCTTTTGGCCAGAACCTCGCCGATGCCGATGTAATGGTCCAGCATGCGGCGGCGGCGGTCCTGCGGCACCCGGGCCAGCGCCGAATGCACCCCGGCGTTCAGCGCCCGCCCCATCAGATAGCGCGGCGGCGGCACGGCAGGCAGACCCGGCCCCGACATCGACCCCCCAGACCATCCCGCGCCCAGGGCCAGCCATCCGCCCGGTGTGCGCACCTGCTCGGCCATCCCCGCATCCAGCGCGGCATAGCGGTGCGCCTCGTCCGGTTCGGCCACCCAGGCGGCAATCAGCGTCAGCATCCCGCGGTCCTGATCGGTCAGCAGGTCGGGCATCGCCTGCAGACATTCATGCGCCCACCACACGGCATGGCGCGGCTGCAGACAATAGGCCATCAGCGTCGCGGATTCCTCGGGCGTCGGCCCGGCGGCGAGGTGTTTGACGAACTGCAGGCAATGCATGTCGTCGCGCGGACGGGTCGCAATGTCCTGGGCAATTTCGGGCACCCAGGCGTAAAGCTCTGCCGCCTTCTGGAAATGCAATCCGGGCGCGTGGTCCGGCGTGGTCGGGGCGAGCGTGTCGGTGTGCTGCATCATGGTCAGTTGATCGTTACCAGCGGGCCCTGGATCTGAACCACCCCACCCGATGTGTGCTTGGCCATCGCAGAGCCATTTGTTTCCAACTGTGCCGAGGCCAGAATCTCGACCTTGACCGCCGTGATCTTGATGCCCATCGGGTCGATGGTGATCGAACTGCTGCCGACCTTGATCTCGATCTTGGTGTCCGAACTGATGGTCAGCTTGTCGGTGACCGTCTTGGTTTCGGTGCTTTTCACGGTGACGGTCCGCGCGCCATGCACGGTGGTGCTTTGCGACTGGTTCACGGTCGAGGTCTGGGTCTTCTTGATCGTGTCGGTCCGGTTTCCGATGATCATGCGCGTGGAATCGTTGCGGATCTCGTGGGTCTCGTCGTTCTCGATGGTGACTTCCAGATCCTTCTGGCCATGCACCCGGATCAGTTCGGCCCCGGCGGTATCGTCGAAGATCAACTCGTTATACCCCGACCCGTCCATCGTCTGGGTCTTGAAACCGCTGACCTGCTTGTTGTCGGGCAGCGCATAGGGCGGCATGTTTTCGGCGTTGTAGACGCAGCCCATGATCATCGGGCGGTCGGGATCGCCTTCGAGAAACTCGACGATCACCTCCATTCCGGCACGGGGCACGAAGATCGACCCCCAGTTCGGCCCCGCCCACATCTGCGACACCCGGCAGGGCATCGATTTGGCATTGGCGTCCCAGTGGAATTTCACGGTGATCCGGCCGTATTCGTCCACCGCCCCATCCATCCCGTCGACCACCACCGCCGTGTGCGGCCCGCGCACCTGACCGCGCGGCGTCACGCGGTCGGGCGCGATCGGGTTCGTCTCCTTGGTCAGCGAGAAGTAACCGTCATAGGTCACCGAATGCCGCCCGCCCGAGCGATAGCCGCCGTCGGAGTAGTGATGATGCGCCGACAGGCAGACGTATTTGCCGTTTTCATCCTCCAGCGGATGTTCGGCCAGGGTGAACATCATGCCGGCCCCGAGGCTCATCAGGTTGCCATCGCCGCGCACCGTCGCATCGGCGCTGCGGAACGCGTCCAGCCGGCGCTGCGCCAGCTTGTCGCCATCGGACTTCTCGACATAGCGACCGGGATAGTCATAGCTTTCCAGCGCGGCGTTGGCATAGCCTTTCTCGTCTTCCTTCAGCGTCTCCATCGCGACGGTGGGGCGCTTGAAGTCATAGTCCATCAACTTGACCGCGCCGGTCGTCACCATGCGCTGCGCGATCCAGGTGTGGAACCGTTCGATCGCGCGTTCGGTCCCCCCCGACACCGGCAGATAAATCCGGGCCGGGCCGGGGACCAGTTCGAACCCGTCCGTCGAATCCGACATGACCAGCGCCTGCTGCGATCCGTCCATCCGGATGTGAAAGTTGATCCCGTATTCCTCGAGAAGCCGCCGCACGAAAGTCAGGTCGCTTTCGCGGTATTGCACGGTGTATTCCAGAACCGGCAGGTCGCCGCGCAACTGGAATTCGTAATAGCTGTTCTCGAAGCCCGCGTATTCGTCCAGCACCTGCGAGATGATGTCCTTCGCCGACATGTCGGAGAAAATCCGCGAGGTTTCCCGCCGCGCCATCGCCCAGATCCACGGGCGCAATTCGAAATCGTAGAACAGGTATTTGCCGTCCTTGCCCAGAAACCGCGCCGCAAAGACCGTCAGATTGAAATACCGCTGGCCGTGGTGGGTTTGAAAATCGACCGTCATCGGCTTGCCCAGCAACTTGTCCAGATCCACCGGATCGTTTTCGGTCACCGCACGCACCCGAAAGGTGCTGACATCATTGATGAACTCGGTGCCGGTGAAATCCAGAAGCGCCAGAGTGTTCTCGGGAAGCGGCGTCAGAAGCCGACCGATGCGGGAGTCCTGCTTAAACGACGGCATGCGATGTCCACTCTCAAGAAAGCAAAACTGAAACCGGGATGCGGGGACCAACAGCCCCTTGAATTCCCGGCAGGTTACAGAACTGCGGGCATTCTGGCAACATCGGCACGCGGCACCGGGGCCAAGCCCTAGTTTTCCAGGCTGAGGAACCCGAGGCCAAGGGCGATCGGGCCGGTGTTGTTCTTCAGTGCAACCTCGATGTAGGGCATCAGGGCCTTTGCCGACGACGCATCCTTGATCGCGTCCAGCACCGGCAGGGCCGTATCGGTTGCCATCACCAGCACCAGTTGCGGCGCGGGCGACGTGCCCTCGGTCTTGACGAGCCGGAAAGAAAAGCTGGCGCTGCCGTCGGACGCGAGGGTGCCGAACGGTTTCAGCTTGATCGTCCCGCCGTCCTGGTTGAACAGAAAGATCGCGTAAGGGCGCCCGTTGATCCCTTCGACAAGGATGGTGACCCCGTCCCCGCTCTTGACCGTGGTGCCCGGCACGCTCTGCCGCACGCTCAACGCGGGCACTTCCGCCGATTGGCGTCGGTTGACAAATCCCAGGATCGGGCATTGCGCTTCGCTGATCAGGTGTGGAACCAGCACAGGGTCGCGCTGCAACGCGGTCTTGTAGGCCTGCGCCACCTGCTCCAGCGGCGCGGTCGAGGTGGCAAATCCGTCGATCGCCATCGGATCGCCCCCGGTGGCCGGGCGCAGATGCGTGCAGTCGGGCAGCGTCGCTGCGGCGAGCCAGGCAAGATGCGCGGCCATCGGGTCGGCGGCGCTTTCGGCCGCGACCCTCGCCGCTTCGTCGGCGGCGGCCTTGGCCTCGGCGGCTTTTGCAGCATCGGCCGCAGCGGCCTCTGCGTCGGCCTTGGCCTTGGCCTCTGCAGCCGCCTGATCCGCGGCGGCCTGATCCGCGGCGGCCTTTTCGGCTGCGGCTTTTTCAGCAGCAGCGGCCTGTTGCGCGGCCGCTTCGGCGGCTTTCCGGGCGGCCGCCTGTTGTTCGGCGGTCCGGTTCGCCGCCGCCTGCTGTTCCGCCTGCCGTGCGGCGGCTTCCGCCTGCGCCTTGGCCTCGGCTTCGGCCGCTAGCCGGTCGGCCTCGGCCTTTGCGGCTGCGGCGTCGGCCTGCTTTTTTGCCTCCGCCTCGGCGGTGGCCCGGGCGTCTGCCTGCGCCTTTTCGGCGGCGATCCGGGCTGCGTCGAGGTCTGCCTGAGTCGGACCCGGCACCGGGTCATCGGTCGGGGGCTGATCGGCGGTCACCTGCGAAGTCGGGCCGATGACCCCGCCGAAATAGGCCCCGGCCGCAGCACCCGCCACCGCCAGCAGACCGACGACGGCCAGCATCCCGCCCTTGCCCTTTTTCGGCGCGGGCACCTGCTGCGGCTGGACAGCCGCCGGTTTGACCGGGGCCACCGGCGCGCCGAACGGGCTGACGTCCTCGGGTTCCGCCACCCCGGCCCCCGTCTGCGGCAAGGGGGCCTGCGGCACTGGCGCCTGCGTCAGTTGCGGTTGTGGCGCGATGATCGTGGCCGGACTCGAGGTGATGGGACCCGATGTCTTCTGCCGATCGGCCGGAACCGCCCAATCCCCCGACGCGACCTGTGCCGCGACCGGCAGCGGGGCGGGGGCCGGGGGCAGCGTGGCGGTGGTCTGCTGCATCGGCGGCATCGAAACCGGCGCGATCGGCAGCGCCCCGCCGATCACCGTCCGGTTCGGGTCCGGCGGGGCTGCGGTCAGCGATGGCACCAGCGCCGGGTTGTCCAGTGCCGCGATCACCGCTGCCATGCTGTCCGGGCGCCGTGCCGGATCGGGCTGCAGCATGTAGCTGAGCAGCGGCAGCAGATCGGGGTCCACGCCGGTCAGATCGGGAACCCCGGCCCGCTTGCCCACCGCGTCGACGATGGAATCCCCCATCGCCACGACCTTGCCCCGGCTGGCCGCTGCCACCAGCAGCGCCAGCGAATAGATGTCGGAGCGCCCGTCGACCAGCCCGCCGAAGGCCCCCAACTGTTCGGGGGCCACCCAGTTGAATTTGCCGGCAAACTGCCCGCCCAGCAGGGTGCCGCCGCCAAAACTGGCCGATTTCGCGATGCCGAAGTCGATCAGCTTGGCATGGTCGACCGAGCCTTCCTCCAGAATGACGTTGTCGGGCGACAGATCGCGGTGGACCACCCCCGCCCGGTGCGCCTTGTCGAGACCAGACGCGACCCGGCGGAACATCACCTTCACCTCGTCCAGCGGGATCGGCCCCTGTTCGATGCGTTCGGCCAAAGGTGTGCCCGACACGAACTCCATCACCATGCAAGGCCGCCCGATCGAGCGGTCGATGGTGAAGGTGTGATAGCGCACGATCGCCTCGTGGCTGAGCCGTGACAGGACCGTGGATTCCTTCTGGAACAGCGCCACGATCTTGGGGTCATGCGCCAGCGCGGGCAGCACGATCTTGATCGCCACCGGCTCGCCGTTGTGGATGTTGCGGCCCCGGTAGACCTCGCCCATGCCGCCCGAGTTGATCAGCTTTTCGATCTCGTAGGTGTCCATGATCAGCGTGCCGGTGGTAACGGCCGTCACCGCACCGGCAGGCATCATCGGCGGAACCGATGTCGTGGCGGGTGGGTTGGAATTGCCGTTCGTCATGCTGCCTATGCTTCCACGTGCCATTCGTCGTGCCCGGTTTCCCCGGGACGCGACGGTTGCGTAATGACGCTGCCAAAGGCTGCCGACCGGTCCAGACACCGCACGACCATCACCGTCACATTGTCGCGCGCGCCCCGGGCCAAGGTCAAGCCAATCAAATGGTTGCAGGCCTCTTGCGGGGCCATCCGGGTCAGCGCGTCGCACATTTCCGCATCCAGCACATGCTCGGTCAGCCCGTCCGAGCACAGAAGGAACGTGTCGCCATGCATCAGCGCCCCCGCAACCTCGTCCGTCATCGGCCTGGCATGCACCCCGATGGCGCGGGTGATCACGTTGCGGCGCGGCCAGGTCAGCGCCTGATCGGGGGTGATGGCCCCGTTGCGCAGCAATTCGTTGACCTCGGTGTGGTCCATGGTGACCTGGCGGAACTGGCCCTGCCGCAGCAGGTAAATCCGGCTGTCCCCCGACCAGATGCAGACGAAATGCCGGTCGAACACCAACAGCGCCACCACCGTCGCCCCGACCGTCGCCCCGCCCAGCCGATGCGACTGCGCCTGGATGGTGGTATGCGCCCGCGCCAGCCGATCCATGAACCGGGCCTGCAGATCGGGCGCGGAAACCGCCCGGCCCACGCTCGCCACCGCATCGCGGATCGCGGCGCTGGCAAATTCGCCTGCCTCGTGGCCACCCATGCCGTCGGCGACCACCCAGACCCCGGCCTCGCCCAGATCAAGGAAGGCGTCCTCGTTGTGATCGCGCACCACGCCGGTATCCGACCCGGCCCCAGTTTCGAACAGGAATGCTGTTTCGATCATCCGTTCCCCCGACGTGCGGATTTTCCCGGCAGATTAGGCGCAAACCGAAGCCTCTGCCTAGCCCCCGCGCAGTGCCTAACCATCCGCAGACACCCCGCGCAGGAACCACGCCAGCACCGGCCCCGATGGCAACCCGCTTCCCGCCCAGACCTGCGAGGCGAGCACCCGCGGGGCGGCGGGCGGCAGCGCGACCGGGGCCGCCGCCGGTTCGGCCCAGGCCGCCGGATCAGCCGGCAGCGGGGCGGCAAACAGCCCGATCCCGCCGCCAGACCCCGCCCCGCCCGATGAAAACGGCGAGTCGTCATCCGCAGGCAGGTCGGGCAGGTCCCAGGCGTCCGGCTCGGCCACGGGCGGGGCGGCATCGCCTGCGTCTTGCGAAACGTCCGGCACGGTTTCCTCCGCCGCTGCAACGGGGGGCGGTGGTTCGGATGTGGCGATGTCGGCAACCTCAGCCTCTGCGACCGGCCCGCTGCCAACCGCCGGGGCCGCGTCCTGCCCCGCCACCCACCAATAGCTGCGCCCCGCCGCCGCCCGCCGATGGTCGGTCAGCGCGATGTCGGCCAGCAGGGCCGCCACCGACGCCCCCGGCCGCACCGCCCAGAACGCATCCGGCCCCGGTTCCGGCACGCCCAGATCGCCCGGCACCACCGCCCCGGTCAGCAGATCGGCAGGCACCGCCAGGTCGCGCTGCGCCAGCCGCCCTGCCAGATGCGCCGCCAGCGCGTCATACCAGCCGCCATCATCGCCGATCGTCGGCGCGGGCACCCGCGCGGCATCCGCGCCGGTGCAGAACACCACCAGCGGAAACCGGCGGCCGACCCGGTCCTGGCTGGCAGCCATCACCCCCGCCACCGGCTGGCCCCACACAGCCTCGCCCACCCAGAACCGCAGCACCGGCGCGTCGTGCCAGACCTGCTCCCACGCGGGACCCAGATCGGCACGTGCCTGCGCCAGCACCGTATCCAGCCATCCCTCCAGCACCGGCTTCAGGGGTGCGGGAATCCCGTGCTCCAGAAAATCGCCCTTCGCCGGGTGCTTGCCGTAGACCGCCAGCACCATCCTCACAGCCCCGTCGGACAGCGGAATTCCGACAATTCCGACATGTTGAACGGGTTGATCAGCGCATTCACCCGCACCTCGTAGGTGACGTTGCGCCCACCGACCACGTAATTGACCTGCAGCACATCGCCCGCCTGCCGCGGGCTGCCAGCGCGCAGGAACTCCAGCAGCGCCCAGGGTCCCTGAAAGACGATCTGGCTTTCCCGGTTGTTCAACTCGGGCAGCAGTTGCAGGCTGACATTTCCCGCGCCGCCGGGCCATTTCACCGTGACCGGCGTGTTGCCGACCTTGCGCATCTGGATCGGCTGATCGTCGATCACCAGCACCGACTGCTTGATGCGGTCATGCGCCGCCGTCTGGTTCACCGTCACATCCAGCGAAACCGTGGTCGCCCCGCCCGGAAAGAACGCCTCGCGGATTTTCGCCGCCCGTTCGAACTGCCGCAGGGTCTGCAGGCTCAGCCGGTCGGCCAGCGGGCTGTCGGTGCGCCAGGTCCAATCCTTGGCCCCCATGTTGGCATGCACCGCAAGGTAGGTGTTGAAAAACCGGTCCATCGCCCCGTCCGGCCCGAACAACTGGGCAAACTCCGACAAGGGCACCTGCCGGTTGGGGTTTTTCGAGAACGGATAGCGGCTGCCGATGGTGTTTTCACACACCGGCACGACCTGGTTCATCAGCTCCTGATTGATCTGAGCGATCGTGGTCGCCGCCGCATCCCCTTCGAAATCGCGGATCGTCTGGTCCACCATCCGGTTCAGATCGGGCGGCAGCCGCGAGGCCGTGGTGCGCAACTGCCCGATCAGCGCGGGCATCTGGGCCGCCGCCTGCGCCTGCCCGAAACTCGCCGCCAGAACCAGCGCCTGCTGCACCCCATCGAAACTGCCCAGCAGCGCGTCGATCGGCCGACCGCCCGGCTCGCCCTCCATCAACGCGTGATAGTCGGCAAAATTCGCCTCGATGTCCTCGCCCGGGATCACCGGGACCGGACCGCTGCCGATGTTGCCCGCGCGCTTTTGCGATTTTCCCGCCGCCACCACGATATCAAGCCCGATCTTCGACAGGCCCGAGGTGCGCCGCTGGATCTGGTCAAACGCCGAAGCCCCGCCGACCGTGACCACCGCATCCACCAGCGCGTTGTCGGTCGGGATCACCTCTTCCAGCGCGGTCTGTTCCGGGGCCTTGGTCAGTTGCGTCTCGGCGGTGATCGCCTGCACCAGCCGCAGGATCGGCGAGGACGCAGGCGAGGACGCCGCCCCCAAGGCCACATAGGCCGGCTTGTCGGCGGCCATCGGGGCCAGTTTGAGGTTCTCCAGCACCGCCTCCCAGGCCGCGATGTAGTCGTCGCGATACCGGTTCAGCAGCTTCGGCCCCAGGTTGGCCAGTTGCTGTGCAACCTGCGCCTCCTCCGCCTGTTCACCCAGAACCCATTGCTCGCTTTCCAGCTTGATCGCGACCTCGGCCAACTGATCGAGGAAGAATTCGTGAAAGCCGCGATAGGTGAACAGCGCGGGCACCGTCAGCGCCGACAGATCGCTGCCGTCCACCGTTTCGAACACCAGCCGCGCATCCGCCCCGGTCCGTTCCACGATGTTGAAATCCGGCACCCCGGCAAACGGCGCCGTCGCCACGATCAGCGAATAGGCCTGATCGGCCACCTCCATCCGCGCCAGAATCACCTCGGCCTTCTTCACCAGATCGGCGTTCAGATCGACGGCGGGCTGGGTCAGATCGTCCAGTTCCAGCATCGCCTGCAGATGGCCTTCCAGCATGATCCGCGCCGGTTCCTGATTGATGCCGGGATACAGCACCTGCTCCCAGTCGCTGCGGAACCAGGCGCGCACCAGATCATCCTGCGGCGCGGGAGCGGCCCCGCCCAACAGCTTGTAAACCTTCAGCGTTTCATAGATCGCCAGCGTCTCGTTCACGCCGACGAAGGTCTGCAACTGCTCTTCGACCCGCAGGATCAGACGCGGGCGGAACAGCCGCTCCAGCCCGGCCGCATAGCTGTCGCGCGCCGCCTGCCTCAGGGTGCCGCGCTGACCCAGACCGAACCCTTCCGCCCAGGTCGACTCTTCGGTCGGATTGTCGAACCCGGCGGGCATCGTGCGCAGCAGTTGCAACTGGTTGCCGACCCGCAGGAAATCGGTGTCCTTCACCTCGACAGCCGACAGATCCTGCGCCGCGGCCAGTTCGTAATCCGCCATCGCCGCCTGCGCCGCCCCGACCAGCGCCCGGTTCTGGTAATAACTGTAGGACCACGCCGACAACAGCCCGACCGACGCCAGCCCCATCGCCGTCGTCACCGCGATGCGGAATACCGACGACCGGCGCACCGCGTTGCGGTCATAGCTGACCCAGCCTTGTTCGCCGAAAATCACCGTCTTCATCAGGTCGTGCAGGAAATAGCTTTTGCCCTTGCCCGACATCAGTCGGCTGGCATCGCCGCCGAAACTGCGCCCCATCGCCCCCAGCACCTGATCAATGGGCGAGCCTTCCTGCGTGCCGGAGGTGAAATAGAACCCCCGCAGCATCGCGCTGGTCTTGTAGCGGGTCGGCTCGAACACCTGCCGCAGGAAATCGACGACGGTATCCTTCAGGATGGCCATCTGCCCCGGCAACCCGAAGATCGCGATCCGGTTCACCCCGTCGGATTCTTCGGACAACCGGTCGATCACCTCGTCCGACAGCCGCGCCACCAGGGCGTCGAATTCGGTCGCGGCCTTTGCCCAGGTCTGTTCCTTGCGGTTTTCGGTCTGGAACGTGTGGCCCCAGACCCTTTTCCGGCGGCTCAGGGAAAAGCTGGCGAAGTATTCCCGGAACCCGGAAATCAGGTCGGCCTTGGTGAACATCACATAGACCGGGAAATCGACCTTCAACGTCTCATGGATCTCGGCCAGCCGCGCCCGCACCGTTGTCGCATGCGCCTTGATCGCCTCGGGTTCCGCCCGCATCAGATCGGCCACCGAAAACGCCAGGATCACCCCGTTGATCGGCTGCTTGGGGCGGTTTTTCTTCAGCAGCCCCAGAAACGCCCCCCAGCTTGCCTTGTCGGCCACCTGATCGCTGTCCTGCGTGGTGTAGCGCCCGGCGGTGTCGATCAGGATCGCCTCTTCGGCAAACCACCAGTCGCAATACCGCGTGCCGCCGAAACCCTGCAGCCCGCCCTTCTGTTGTTCGGCCAGCGGAAACTTGATGTCGGCATTGACCAGCGCCGTCGTCTTGCCCGACCCGGGCGGCCCGATGATCACATACCACGGCAGGTCATAGAGGTAATTCTTGCCACCCGAGGTCTTTTTCAGCGTGGCCAGCGCCCCGCCCATCCGTTCGGCCAGTTCGGCGCCGTCCCCGCTCGACGGCGCATCGGCGATCAGCGCGCGTTCCATCCGGCGCTGTGCCGCCCGGCGGATCAGCCAGCCGACCAGAAACCACGTGGCGATGATCGCCGCCAGACCGACGATCAGCAGCAACTGCACCCAGACCGGCTCGAACGGGCGCACCTCGCCGAAGCCGATCAACGGGCCTGCAAAAATGACCACCAGCGAAAAGGCGATGAACCCGACAGCGATCAGCAGATATCTTACCCATTTCATCGCAGATCAGCCCCGACCGTCATTGCCCCGAGATTCATTGAAGCGTCTCTTCCCGCTTGATCATGATTTCCACCCGGCGGTTCATCGCGCGCCCCTCTTCGGTCGCGTTGTCGCCGATCGGGTCGGCTTCCGCCTTGCCTTCCACGACAAACCGGCCGGGGTCGTCCATCCCTTCGGACAGCACCTTCTTCACGGCTTCCGCGCGGGCCACCGACAGGTCGTGGTTGTTCTTGAACCGCCCGCGCCCCGACATCGGCACGTTGTCGGTGTAGCCGAAGATGTAGACCGGCCCGGGTTCCGAATTGATCGTGGCCACGATCCGCCCGGCCAGGTCGTTGAACTCCTGTTTGGTGTCCGCCTTGCCGGTGGCGAACAGCGCCGCGTTGTTCACCCGGATGAAGATGAAATCGCCCTTGACCGCAATTTCGACCAACCCCGCATCCAGATCGGATTTCAGGCCCTGCTTGATCCGGTCCAACTGTGTGGACTGCGCCACGATCAGCTTTTCGCGCTCCTCCGCCGTGACAAGGGGCGTAAAGGCCGCCGTGCGGGCCAGCGTGACCGGGGAGGTCGGGTTGATCGAAAGCAGCCGCTGCGACACCGCGTTTCCCTCGCCGGAAATCAGCATCGACAGCCCGAAATACGACCCCAGCAGCGCAAGACCCAGCAGCGAGCCCACCACCCACAACGGCGTGCCGCCAAACCGCCGCCGCCCACCGAGGATCACCGGCTGCCAGCGCGGCGAGATATCTTCGTCCGGCCGGTTGGTCACCCGGCGCAGCGATTCGTAGATCATCGCGCGGATGCGGGCCAGTTCGACCGCGCCGTTGGGGGCCGACCGATACTGCCCCTCGAACCCCAGCGACAGGCAGGTCAGCGCCAGTTCCAGGATCTGAAACCGCTGTGCGGGGGCCTGCAGGGCCTTTTCAACCTCCTGAAAGAACCCCACACCGGACGTGCGCCGGTTGAAGAACCGCGCCACCATCGAATACTGCACCCAGATGTGCCGGTCGGTGCCGGGGATGTTCTGCACGATGTCATCCGCCGTGCCGCACAGCAGATATTTGGCCACCTGCGCCTCGTGGTTGTCGATGCCCGCCTTCTGCAGGTTTTCCTCGAACACCTCGATTTCGCGGGTGACGTATTCCATCAGCGGAATCGCCTCCATCTCGACCATCTGGGTGCGCAGACGACCGAACAGGATCAACAGGTTGGCCGCCGCCGCCAGCATCGGGCTTTTCGGGCCGCCCGCGCCCAGCCCCTTGGCGGTCAGGGCCACCCGCAGGTCTATCTTCGGGCCGGAATGGCTGTAATTGGTGGCCTGCGCCGTGCTGGCATCCGGGAAGAACCCGTCGGTCGAGGCGAAGGCCCCGTCGACCCGCGGTGCTTGCGGCTGCTGGCCGAACCCGCCGGGCTGCTGGAACCCGCCCTGGCCGGGGATCGGGGCCGGTGTGCCGAAGCCCCCGGTCGGCGTGCCCCAGGCATCATCCCCCGGCGGCGATCCGATGCCGCCCGGTGGCTGCCCGAAGCCGGACCCGCCGCCAAAGCCGCCAAACCCGCCGGCAGGGGGCATCGCCCCGCCGATCTGGGTGGCCTGATTGGGCGAGGTGGCGCGGCGCGGACCGCCCGGCAACGGATTGACAGGACCGGGCATCGGGTTGGGGCCGGGGGTGCCCAGCGATCCACCGATCACGGTCTTGTCCTTGTTGCTCATGACCGGTTCTCCACGATGGCCCAAAGCTCCATCTTCAGGTCAGGCCAGTCGCCGGCGAAATGCATGCCGATGGCCGGCGCGGTTGAAAACTCGCGCCACAGGGGCGAGTTCTTTTCGATGATGAAATAGACATTGCGCGACACCGCCCGGATCTGCCGGGGCGGGGTCGGAATGTGCACCAGTTCGATCCCGGGCAGGTTGTTGTTGACGATTTCCGACATCCGGGTGTTCGGGCCGACCTTGCACAGTTGCGGAAACTGCTGCTGCACCAGGCTCAGCGCGCGGCTACTTTCCACCTCGACCACGAAGGTCGCATCGCGGAACAGGTTGCGGTCGGGCACCTGCGCCAGATAGGAATTCTGCCGCACCTGCACCAGATCGAGCCGCGTCGCGCGACCCACGTCACGGCTGAGCAGCCTCTGGATGTCGCGCACCACCGGCTCGATGCAGCCCTTCAGGTCGGCATGGTCATAGGGCGCATAGGGGGGGGCCTGCCGCTTGTCCTGGTCGAAGGTCCACAACTCGCCGGAAAACCGCAGGAATTCCTCGAACAGCCGCTCGGGATGCACATAGCGGCTGGCCCGCAGGTGGCGCAACACGTTGATCTGGCGGTTCAACAGCAGCAGCATGAAGTAATCCGTCGCCTGCAACCCGCCCGCCGCCGTGGGGTCTGCGGCATAGCGCGCAAGGCTTTCCAGCTTGGTTTCCACCCAGCCGATCACCCGGTCGAGCCAACCCAGCGTCACCGGATGCGCGGTGACGGTCAGCACGGGGGGCGGAAAGGCGTCATCGAGAATCACCACGTTGTCGCGCACCTCCACGATGCGGCCGATCTTGATGCACTGATAGCCGGGCTTGGCGGTCTGCCGGATGTCCAGCTCCAGCCGGGGCGAGGCGATTTCGATCTGGGCCTCCAGCCGAAGCGCACTCGCCGCGTCGGCCACGGTTTCCGCCCCCAGCAGATAGCGCGTGGCAAGGCCCGCCTCGGTGTCCATCGCCACTTCGCGCCCGTTCATCACCAGATCGGGCAGCGTCAGCCAGATGTGCAACCCGTCGCACCCTTCGGGCACCTCGATCGCGCGGGGCAGGGGCGACACGGCGGGGCAGTCGAACGGCGTGCCATCGGCAAAGATGCCCGCGACCAGCGACAGCTCGATACGGCCCTGCTGCAGCCGGTCGCGGTTGACCCGCATCTCCTCGATCCCCCAGGGATAGGGAGAGACATGCCGCGTGCGCGCCTCGATCAGCTTTTCGACATAGCGGTCGGCCTGCTGCAGGTGGTGGGGTTGCAAGAACAGCCCCTCCTTCCACGCGACCTTGCTGAACCAAGACATCCTGCCCTCAATTTCCTGCCGGGCCATCCGCGCCGCCCGAAATACCTGCCGCCGGATGCCGGGCACCCCCGAACGCCCGCCGCCGCAATCCTGGCCGCGCCCTTCCGACTCTGGCAGTTTGCGGCCAACGTTCTGCCGGATCAAGCCTTGTGTTGCCGACTTGACAACGGGTTCGCCGCCTAAAACACAACGGGCGCAGAGTGTGCTGCGCCCGCCGTCCCGTTTCGATCGCCGCCCGGTCAGAACGACAGGCGCACCTGCGCGGTCAGGCTGTAGGCATCGCTGACATTTTCGCCGAACCGCGCGTCGGCCCGGATGTTGGCGTTGAGCTGCTTGGCCCCGGCCGATCCGCCGTTGAGCACCTGAACGTAGTTGATCCCGAACGACGCTTCGGCAAATCCGCCGATCCCGTCCAGCGTGATGATCTCGTCCGTCGCGGTCGAGGTGTCGGTATACCGCGCCGTCCGGTCATCGCCGAAGTCGTTGTAGTAGTTGCCGCTGGCAAACAGCGTCGTGGCCGAGGTTCCGGTTGGCGACACCGTCGTTTGGGCAATCGTTGCCCCGACAAAGCCGACGAACGAGTTGAACGGGTCGAGGACCAGCGTTTCATCGCCGTTGAACGTCACCTGATCGCCGGTGGTGCGCGAGTAGTTGAACCCGATGGTCGGGACCAGGCTGATGCCCTTTTCCTCGTTCAGCGTGGCGCGATAGTTGAACCGCGCGCCGATGGTCGAGGTCGTCGTGCTGAACTCCTGCCCGTCAAAGCCGATGCCTGTGGTGTCGTTCAGGGTGAATTCGGTATTGTCGAACCGCAGTTGCAGATCGCCCGAGATCTTGTCACGGCTGGCCGCCGCATAGATCCCGATATAGCTCTGGTCGAAATCGCTGCCCGACGTGCCGACGATGGCACTGCTCTGGTCCAGCGGGTTGGCATAGACGTTCTGTTCGGTGTTGCCGTAGTTGACGCCGCCCATGATCCCGATGGCCGCATCCCAGCCATTGGCATATCGCCCGTCGAAGCAGCCGAAGTCATAGCCGCCCTGCAGGCCGAAGTAGCGCGACTCCAGATCGTTCGACACCGCGATGCTGTTGCTGGAGGCGGTGCCGTTGACCGTGGCGATGCCGCCCGTGGCGCGGGCATAACCACCCGAGGAACAGGTTTCCTCGGCCGCCAGGCCCGACACGAAGGGGCTGGTCGGACGGTTGACGATGCTCGCGATCAGCGATTGCGTGACAGATGCCGCCGAGGCGATCCCCGAGATCGCCGGGTTGACCAGACTGACGACCTGGCCCTGCGAGCCGCTCTGCGACAGCACCCGCACGATGCTGCCGCCCAACGGCAGGTTCGACGTCAGGGTGGCCCCGGCCTCCAGACCGTTCAGCACGGTGATCGGCCCGGTCACCCCGGTGCCAGTGCTGACGAAGGTCACCGCCGCCGCCGTGATCCCCCCGGCCGTCGAGGTGACCTGGTCCGACAGTCCGGCGTCAAAATCGACGTTCGCCAGGATGCTGCTGAGGTTGCCCGCGCCAAGCGAGCCGACGGTCAGGCTGTCGCCGGTTCCGGCACTGCCGGTCAGGCCGATCGTCCCGGTGTTGGTGAGCGCGCCGGTGATGCTCGAGGCGCCGGTTACGTTCATCGAAGCCGAGTTGGCAAAGGTCGCACCCGCCACCGTGCCCGAGGCGATGTTGAACGTGCCGCCGGTGACCGAAACCGTGGCCGCATTCAGCGTGGCCCCGGCCTGGATGTTGGTCGACCCGCCCGCGTTGGTCAGCGCCAGCGCCGAGGCGTTGCTGCCTGCCAGCACATTGACCGTCGCCCCGTTGTTCTGCAATCCGCCGTTCAACTGACCCGCCAGCGACAGGTTCACTGTGCCGGTGGTGCTGGTGACCAACCCCTGCATCTGCCCGCCCGCCACGTTCAGCGTGCCGCCGCTGACCGTCGTCGCCCCGGCCACCCGCCCGCCCGCGGTGACGTTCAGAACGCCCGTCCCGGAAACCGTGGTCAGGCCGGTATAGCTGTTCAGCCCCGTCAGCGTCGTCGTGCTGGTGCCGGTGACCGTCAACCCGCCGGTGCCCGACATGAGGCCGCTGATCGCCGAGGCCCCGGTGTTCAGCGTCAGGATCGCCCCGGCGCCGTTCAGGAACACCGACCCCGCCCCGTTCAGGCTCGCGATGCTTTCCGCCCCGGTGAAGGTCAGCGCACTGACCGCAAAGGTGCTGTCGTTCCGGATCGCCGCACCCATTTGCAGCGCGCCGCCGGCGGTGGTGAACCGGCCCGTCCCGGACGTCTGGATATCCAGGGACGCGAGCGACCCGGTCGCGGTCACCCGAAGCTGCCCGGTCGCGTTCACATCGGTATCGCCGGTATAGGTGTTCGCCCCGGTCAGCGTGGTGTTGCCGTTGCCCGACACCGTCAGCGCCACATCCCCCGCGCCATCCGCGATCACCCCGTCGAAGGTCGATGTTCCGAACAGCGTCAGGGTGGCGTCCGCGCCGCTGTTGGTCACGCCGCCGGTTCCGGTCAGCACGTTGACCGACGTGTCAAACCCGCCAAGGTCCAGCGATGCCCCTGCGGCAACCGAGGTTCCCGCGATCGTGGTCAGCAGGTTCGTCCCTGCGGCCAACCCCCCCATCCGCAAGGTTCCCGCATCGATCGCCACGGTCGCAGCGCCGTTTTGCAGGCTCGTCCCGGTCGCGACCACGGTGCCGGTCTGCCCGGCCGTTCCGATGGACAGCGTGCTGGCGCCAACCAGGTCCAGCGCCGTCACGGTCAGCGTCGTGCCGGCCGCCGCAGTGATCGTGCCGCCCGCCGCCGACGTTTCGACCGTGCCGGTGATCGTGCTGTTGGACAGCCCGGCGAGCGTGCCGCCGTTCAGCGTGGCGGTGCCGGTCAGGTCCCCGCCATCGACCTGCAGCGTGCTGGTGATGGTGGTGTCGGCGATGATCGTGCCGGTCAGCAGGGTGGTCCCGGTCTGCACGGTGGCCGGTGCCCCCGACAATGTGCCGCTGATCGTGCCGCCGTTCAGCGTGGCGCCGATGGTGGTCGCCACGACCCCGGCCATGGTGCCGCCCGACTGGGTGAAGGTGGCGGCGGTCAGTTGACCCGCCCCGTTCACCGTTCCGCCGTTCTGGACCAGTGCCGCGATCGTGTCGGCCCCGGTGGTGGTCAGCGTGCCGGTGCCCGACACCGTCACCACCTCGTCATCGGCAATCCCGCTGCCGTCGTTGCTCAGCGTGCCCGCGCTGACCGCGATGGTGTTTGTGCTGGTGTCGACGCTGCCGGTCAGGTTCACCGTCGCCGCCGACACCGTCAGGCTGGCGGCGTTGGTCACCGTGCCCGAAACCGCCGTGGTGCCCGATGCCGCCGTGATCGCCCCGGCCCCGTTCAGGCTGCCCGCGATGGTGCCGCCCTGCAGTGACTGCGCCCCCGCCGAGGTGACCGTGGTGCCCGCCGCCACGATCGCACCGCCCGACTGGGTGAAGCTGGCCGCCGCAACCGTGACCGTGCCGCCCGTGGTGCCGCCCGACTGGGTGAAGGCGCCGGTCGCGGTCAGGGTCGAGGTGCCGTTGATCGTCCCGCCGCTTTGCGCGACCGAGGCGACCGTGTCGGTGCCGTTCACGGTCAGCGTGCCCGAAGACACCGTCACCGCCTCGTTGTCGGCCAGCGCATCGCCGTCGTCGGTCAGGGTGCCGCCGTTGACCGTCACCGTGTTGCCCGAGGTGTTCACCGACCCGGCACCGGTCACGTTCAGCGTGCCGCTGGTCACGGTCAGGCTGGCCGCGTTGGTCACCGTGCCGGTCAACCCGGTGGTGCCCGCCGTCACCGTGACCGCGCCCGCGCCATCCAGCAACCCGGCGATGGTGCCGCCCTGCAGCGCCTGCGCCCCCGTCGAGGTGACCGTGGTGCCAACCGCAACAACGGCCCCGCCGGACTGGGTAAAGCTGCCCGCGTTGATGTCCACCGTGCCGCCTGTGGTGCCGCCCGACTGGGCGAAGGCCCCGCTCAGCGTCTGCACTCCGGTCCCGTTGACCGTGCCGCCGGTCTGGGTGATGCCGGTGTAGCTGTCGGTGCCCGACGAGGTGAAAGTGCCGGTGTCCGCCACGGTCACCGTGGCCCCAGCCGCCAGCGCGTCACTGTCGGTGGTCAGCGTGCCGGAGCCCGACACGCCCACGACGGTCGAGGCCAGCGCCCCCGCGCCGGTCACGTTCAACCCGCCCGCCGTGACCGAGGTCGCGCCAGTAAAGGTGTTGTTCGCCGTCAGGGTCAGGGTGCCAGCGTCGTTCTTCGTCAACGAGCCGGTTCCGGTGGTGACGGCGGAGGAAATCAGCGTATCCCCCACCCCGCCGACCGTCAGGTTGGTGTTTGCGCCGGCAACCCCGCCTTGCAGGTCGATCTGGTCTGCATCCGACGTGATCAGCGCTGCACTGCCCAGGGTGATCGCCGCGGTGACCTCGTTCATCCCCGACAGGTTGCGCAACGCGCCGTCGCCCGAAAATCCGTCGCCGTTCAGGGTGATCGCCTCACCCGTGGTGATGCCGCCGGTCAGCGCCAGCGAGGCCCCCGCATCGACATTCGTTTCGTTGCCCGCCCCGGTCGCGCCCAACCCCGCGTCGTTCGAAACGGTCAGCGTGCCGGCCGAAACATCGGTCACGCCGGTGTAGGTGTTGATATTCGACACCGTCAGGTCGCCTTCGCCGATCTTTTCGAACCCGAAAGCGCCGGTGGACGAGATGATGCCGGCCTGCGTCGCCGAATCGCCGGTCAACACTTCAAGGTCGGTGGTGGCGGACGAGATGATCAGGTCCGACGATTCGATCACGGTGTCGGCATAGCTGATGGTCGATCCGGTGGTGGTGATGGTGCCTGTCACGGCGGTGCTGGATTCCAGCCGCAGCACGCCGGTGCCGTCCACCGTCACGTCGGTGTCGATCACGCCGGTCACCGTCGTCGTGCCGGTCTGGATCGTCACCGCCCCCGCACCGCTGAGCGTGCCCGAGATGGTGCCACCGTCAAGCGTCGCCGTCGTGGTCGCCTCGACCAAACCGGCCATGTCGCCGCCGGTTTGCCCGTAGGTGCCGGTGGTCAGAACCGCCGCGCCATCGATCGTGCCGCCCGATTGCGTGACCGCCGCCACCGTATCGATCGCAGTCACCGTCAGCGTGCCGGTGCCGGACACGGTGACCGTGCCTGCATCCGCCAGATCGGTGCCCGCGACCAGCGTCAGGGTTCCGCCCGAAACCGATGTGTTGCCGTCCACCAGGCCACCGTTTTCGAAGGCGCCGCCGGTCACTTCGAGATCGCCGGTGATCTGGCCTGCAGCCGTACCCGTGCCGGACGATGTGACGTTGCCATCGACGATCGATGTTCCATTGATGTTCAGAGTGCCGCCGTTGGTGATGGTCCCGGTCAGCGCGCCGTCGAGTGTCAGCACACCCGCAAGGGAGGTCTCTGCATCCCCCGAAATCGACCCCGGCCCGCCCACCTGCACCAGGCCGCCGGTCACCGTCACGCCCGTCGTGGCCGACAGATTGCCGTTGATCGTCAGCGTCCCGTCGCTGACCGCAACCGTGGCGACTATCGATGCGTCCCCCGCGCCGAGGGTCGGCTGGTTCAGGATGGTCCCGTCATCCAGCACGACCGCGCCGCCTGCGAGCGGGGCAGCGTCGCCATCCCAGTTCGCGCCGGCGAGATAATCGGTGCTCAATGCCCCACCATCCCAGGTCTGCGCCATGGCCCTGTCCGACAGCCCCAGCGAAACGCCGGTCGCCAGGATGAACACCAGTTCGGTGGCCCGGCCGAACCGGCAGCGACGCAGGCTGCGCTGGCGGATCCCGATCTGGCGGACGGTCAGGCGCGAAAGGCCGATCGACTTGGACGAGACAACGATTGACATGTTTTTTGATCCCTGACCGACGTCTAGGTTGAAATGAACTCCGTTGCCCGCACGGTAGAGAGGGAAAGACCTGTCCTGCAACGAAAATTGTGCGCTGCCGCGCCGATGCCGCGCCAAGCGCGGATTTAGGGCAACATTCTGACCCGCTTCGGCCCGAAAGGCCCGGTAGCGAAGGGCTTTTCTCGCGCCCTGTGCCGCGCTAGACACCCCCCATGCGCCAGACCCTGACCCAGATCGTCGAAGCCCGCATGGCACAGGGCCGGCTGCGCCCCGATCCTGCGCAGCATGCGGTCCTGCCGGTGATGGAGGATCTGCGGCTCTGGCTCGAGGCGAACCCGACCCGGCGCAGCGGGCGGTTTTCCGGCCTGTTCGCCCGCGCCGCACCGCCACCGCGCGGGCTTTATCTGTGGGGCGGGGTCGGGCGGGGCAAATCCATGCTGATGGACCTGTTCCACCACGCCACCGACATCGCCGCCAAGCGGCGCGTGCATTTCCACGCCTTCATGCAGGACCTGCACCGCCACCTGCACGCCACCCGCAAGACCGGCATCGACGACCCGCTGACCCCGGTGGCCGAGGCGGTGATCGCCGACACCCGCCTGCTGTGCTTTGACGAGATGCAGATCACCGACATCACCGATGCGATGATCGTGGGCCGCCTGTTCACCCTGCTGCTGGACGCCGGGGTTGTCATCGTCACCACGTCGAACCGCCCGCCCGGCGATCTTTACAAGAACGGCCTGAACCGCGCCCTGTTCCTGCCGTTCATCGACCTGCTGAACACCCGCCTGCAGGTGATCGAGCTTGAAAGCCCGACCGATTATCGCCAGCACCGGCTGGTCGGCGCGCAAACCTATTTCCACCCCGCAGGCCGCGCGCAAGCCGCCCTTGCCGCGATCTGGACCGACCTGACCGGGGGGGCGGCGGGCGAACCGCTGCACCTGCCCGTCAACGGCCGCACCGTCACCGTCCCACACTTTGCCAGCGGGGTGGCCCGCGCCAGTTTCTGGGACCTCTGCGCCAAACCGCTGGGTCCCGGCGACTACCTCGCCATCGCCGCCGCCGTCCGCGTGCTGATCCTCGAGGACATCCCGAACCTGTCGGCCGGCAACTACAACGAGGCCAAACGCTTCGTCACCCTGATCGACGCGCTTTACGAGGCGAAGGTCCGCCTGATCTGCTCCGCCGCCGACGAGCCCGAACGCCTGTATATCGAAGGCGAAGGCAGCTTCGAGTTCGAACGCACCGCCAGCCGGTTGCGCGAGATGCAGGCGGCGGATTGGGGGGCTTGAGGGGTCACCTCGATCAACGGGACGGCGCGTTTGTCAACACCGTGGGCAGGTAGCCGAGCCCGGTCCGACCCACCCCTTCAACCGCCTTGCGAAACGCTTGCGAGCACATCGCGGCGCCGGTGACTTTATCGCGCCAAAGCCACAGACCCTGAACACGCTTTTGGTCCAGATGATACGGCGGAACCGCAAGAAAGAAGGGCTCACCCTTGTGTTGGCCGCCACCATGCACGCCGAGCGTGCGGATTTCGGTCCGTGTCCTGTCCCAGACATCGGCCTGGATACGCAGGGCGGCGAAGAAATACGTCTTGCTCTCACACAGCCGGTTGTTCCGCCTGTCCCACTTTGTGACGGGCACGAAGTCGCACAGGCTTGGATCGTGCGCGACGATCAGATCGCGCATCGCCGCCGAAAACAGCGGCGGGATCGGCATTGAGGAAAACTCCCCGACGATCTCGGGCAACTCAGGTTCGATCGGCTCGATCAAGACCCACTGTTTTTGCAGTTCATCCCGGGTCGCCGCGTCAAACCTGCCATCCGGTGCAGAGTGGATGTCGGCGTCCGTCCAGATGCCCCGGGGCCAAGGGATCGGCATCTCGATCTCGGGTGCCAGAGAATACGTCAGGGAAGACGCGTTGGTAAGGTTCAATTGGGTGATGAAATATTTCATCGGAATATCATTCCTGTCGCACCAGGTTTGCAAGACACAGCACAGCTGTTGATTGTCGTTGTTGGTCATGCCGGGGTTTTCCGGATGATAAAGGCGGCTGCAAACTCATCGTGTCACGGAACAGCGCCTACAGGCACCGGCAGCCTCTCGATGGTCAGAAAAACTGTTGTGGGAGTGCCGATCAGGGGCATGCCCGGGCGATCAAAACCGCTCCGCCCGCAGCACCTGCGTATCGGTCACCGACACCACCCCGATATGCCGCTCCACCACCGCAAAGGCCGCGTCGAGCAGGGCGTCCAGCTTTTCGGGCCGGATCAGGCAGATCACCGCCACCATGCCCGCACGACCCACCTGCCCCTCGCGGGTCCAGCGCCCTGACCGCCCCGACCCCCCCAGCACCGGCAGCACGGTAAACCCGGTCACGCCCGCCTTCATCAACGCATCGGTCAGGCGGTTTTCCATCGGGGCCTCGATGATGATCTCCACCCGCTTGGCGTCATGGGTCTGCATGGGTCATCCTCCGGTCGCGGCAAGGGCCACGGCGATATAGGCCGGGATGCCGATGGTCAGGTTGAAGGGGAACGTCACCCCCAGCGACAGCGTCAGGTAGACCGCCGGGTTGGCCTCGGGCAGCGCCACCCGCATCGCCGCAGGCACCGCGATGTAGCTGGCCGAGGCCGCCAGCGTCATCATCAGCGCCACCCCGCCCGCCGACAGCCCCAGCCCCAGCCCGACCGCAAGCCCCGCCGCCGCCGCCGCCACCGGCATCACCACGCCAAACACCAGCGCGCCCGGTCGCAGCACCCCGCTCGCGCCGCGCAACCCCCGCCCGGCCACCAGCCCCATGTCCAGCAGGAACAGGCACAGCACCCCCTGGAACGGGGCCACGATGAATGCCTCGATCCGCGCCATCCCGTCCGCCCCGGTCAGCATCCCGATGGCGAATGCCCCCACCAGCAGCACGATCGACCCGTTGAGCAGTATCTCGTGCCAAAGCTCGGCATCCATCCGCGTTCCGGTTCCCGACCGCGAAGCCAGCCACAGGGCCGAGACGATGGCGGGCGCCTCCATCGCCGCCGCGACCGCCACCATGTAACCCTCGCTGGCAATGCCCGCCCCGGCCAGCGCCGAGGTCGCGGTCACGAAGGTCACAATCGAGATCGACCCGTAATGCGCCGCCACCGCAGCCCGGTCCAGCGCCGACAGCCGCGTCAGCAGGGACAGCAACCCGAACGCCGCGAAGGGCAACCCGAAGGACAGCGCCACCCCCCCGGCGAGCGCCGCTGGCAGCCCCCCGCCGGCCCCGTGATCGGCGACGGCCACCCCGCCCTTGAAGCCGATGGCGAACAACAGGTAGATCGACATCGCCTTTGCCGCCGCTTCGGGCACCGTCAGCTCCGACCGTGCCAGCGACGCCAATAGGCCGAGCGCGAAACACAGGATCATCGGGGTCAGCAGGTTCGCCCCCGCCAGGTTCAGGATCTCCTGCACGCGCGCCCTCTTGTGGTTTCAGCCGACATGCCGCACGCGGCGACACAGCGAAAGCCCAGCATGCCGCGCGCGGCGGCGCAAGGAAAGATCAGACCGCCACGAACCCCCGGCCCGGGTCGAACTGCTCCAGCCCGCCCTCGCCGGTATCGGTCCACAACCCATGCAGGGTCAGCCGGTCATCCGCCACCGCCGCCGAGATGAACGGGAAGGTCATCAGGTTCTCGAGGCTGACCAGCACTGCTTCCTTTTCCAGCGCGCGCGCCCGGCCCGCCTCGGGCAGATGCGCCACCCGGTCATAGCCGGGGCGCAGGATGTCCATCCAGCGGCCGACAAAGCTCGACTGCTTCTCCAGCTCGGGGGCCAGACCGCAACACATGTCGTGGCACGCCTTGACCCCGCCGCAGTTCGAATGCCCCAGCACCACGATATGCGCGACACCCAGCGAGGTGACGGCATATTCCACCGCCGCCGAGGTGCCGTGATACTGCCCGTCCGGGTTGTAGGGCGGCACCAGATTGGCGACGTTGCGGTGGATGAAGAACTCGCCTTCGTCCGCGCCGAAGATCGAGGTGACATGCACCCGGCTGTCGCAACAGGAAATCACCATCGCGCGCGGATGCTGCCCGCTTGCGGCGAGCCTGCGATACCAGGCCTTGTTGTCCTGATAGGCGGTCGCCCTCCAGCCCTGAAATCGCTGCACGAGATAGCCGGGCAGGGGGCGGGCTTGGTCCATCGTCACACTCCTGTTTCGCGGTAGGTAAAATGAAATCGCGGAAAATTCGAGAGGCATTGTGCCCCGGCCGGAACCTTTTCTTCAGCACGACCCGGCACACTCGGCCCCGGGTGAGACTTTGTCAGGTGTGGGTCATGAAGCAGAACAACGTGGTCGCCTTGCGGCCAAACGACCGGGTGCGGCAGGATGCCGAACCGGTCGCCACGATCTATCGCAACCTCGGCACCGCCTCGGCCGAACAGGTGGTGACGCGCGCGCTGGCGGAACTTGCGCTGACCATGTCGGGCCTGGCCGCTCATGTGAAAGCGCATGAGTTGTCCGATCTGGCCCGTCAGTTGCGCCGCCTGCAGCGGATGAGCGAGAACCTAGGGCTGACCAGCCTCGGGCTGGTCGCGGCCGATGTCCGGGCCTGCCTCGATCAGGGCGACACCACGGCGTTCTCCGCCGTCTGGGCCCGGCTGATGCGGATCGCCGAACGCTCGCTGGTGGTCGACAAGGGGCTGCTCGACCAGACCCATCCGTGACCCCTTGCGGCGCGCGGCCCCGACGCTAGGCTGCGTCAGCAACTTGTCTTGGATCCCGCCATGCCCGCCTTCGCCGACCCTGCCTCGTCCTCGCGCCCGCTGCATGTGGTGCCCCCCGAAGCCCTGCCGCAGTGGCGCGGCACCCAGCCGACGGCGATCGCAGGCTGGCTGCAGGCGACCGGGTTCGAGGCGGCACTCGGGGATTTGCGCCTGCTGCCGGGGGCCTTTGGCGTGGCGGGGGCTGTGGTCGGGCTGGGCACGGCAGAGGCGAGGGCGCGCGGCCGGTTCGGGCTGGTCAAGGGGATCGGCGCGCTGCCCGCCGGGGACTGGCACCTGACCGGCGTTCTGCCCGAGAGCCAGCGCGACGAGGCGGCCCTGGGCTGGCTGCTGTCGGGCTATCGGTTCGACCGCTATCGCAAGACCCCTCCGCTTGCCGCCCGTCTGAAGGTGCCCGATGGCTGCGACGCCGCCACGCTGCAGGCGATGGCGGCGGGCGAATTCCTGACCCGCGACCTGATCAACACGCCCGCCTCCGATATGGGCCCGGCAGAGCTGGAACAGGCGGTGCGCGATCTGGCCGCAGGGTTTGGCGCGCGGGTGGCCGTCATCACCGGCGACGACCTGCTGACGCAGAACTTCCCGATGATCCATGCCGTGGGTCGCGCCTCGCCCCGCGCGCCCCGGCTGATCGACCTGACATGGGGCACTCAGGGCCCGGCGCTGACGCTGGTCGGCAAGGGCGTGTGTTTCGACACCGGCGGGCTGAACCTCAAGCCGTCCTCGGGCATGCTCCTGATGAAAAAGGACATGGGCGGGGCGGCGACCGTGCTCGGTCTGGCGCGGATGATCATGCAGCTTGGCCTGCCGCTGCGGCTGCGCGTCCTGATCCCGGCGGTTGAAAACGTCATCGCGGGCAATGCGCAGCGGCCCAGGGATATTCTCACCTCGCGCAAGGGCCTGACGGTCGAGGTGAACGACACCGACGCGGAAGGTCGCCTGGTGCTGGCCGATGCGCTGGCGCTGGCCTGCGAGGACCCGCCCGATGCGCTGATCTCGATGGCCACGCTGACCGGTGCCGCGCGGGTGGCGGTCGGACCCGACCTCGCCCCCTATTACTGCGACGACCCGGCCCTGGTCCGCGCGCTGGAACAGGGCGCGCTGGCGGGCCACGACCCGGTCTGGCGGCTGCCGTTCCACACCCCCTACGAGGCGATCATCGAACCCGGCATCGCCGATCTGGACAACGCGCCGGGCTGGGGCTTTGCCGGTTCGGTCACCGCCGCGCTGTTCCTGCGCCGCTTCGTGACGGGCACGCGATACCTGCATTTCGACATCTACGGCCATATCCCCGCCGATCTGCCGGCCCGGCCCAAGGGCGGCGCGGGGCAAGGCGCGCGGGCGATCCTGATGGGCCTGCCTGCCATGCTGGGCCTCTGAATGGACCGCCGCCTGACCCCCGCCACACCGCGCATCGCCCACATCAGCCTGCAGGGCCGGATCGAGGCGCCCGCCTTCACCCCCGGCACGCCGATGCGCCTTGCGCGCCCGCTGACCGACCTGCTGACCCGGCCCGGCGGCCCGCGCGACCGCCAGATGCTGCTGGGGGACGGTTTCGTGGTGATCGACCGGGATCAGGGCCACGCCTTCGGGTTTGCCGAAAAGGACGGCTTCTGCGGGTGGTTGCCGCAAGACGCCCTGACCGACGGCCCCGCGCCGACCCATTGGCTGGCAGCCCCCGCGAGCCACCTTTACCCCGAACCCCGCGTGCAGTCGCCCGAACGCGCCGCCCTGCCGATGGGCGCGCGGCTGACAGTGACCGCGATGACGGAAAAATGGGCCGAAACCCCGCTGGGTTTCATCCCCGCCCCGCATCTGCGTGCGATCGGCGATTGGCACAGCGACCCGGTGGCGGTGGCGGAAACCTTCCTCGGCTCGCCCTATCTGTGGGGTGGCAACAGCCGAAACGGTCTCGATTGCTCGGGGCTCGTGCAACTGGCCTTTCACGCCTGCGGCCTGCCCTGCCCAGGCGACAGCGACCTGCAAGAGACGATCGGCCAGCCGGTCGACGCCCCCCCCTACCTGCGCGGCGACCTTCTGTTCTGGCGCGGGCATGTCGCCTTGGTCTGTGACCCCGACACGATCCTGCACGCCAACGGCCACACGATGTCGGTCGCCCACGAGCCGATCAGCGCCGCCCTGACGCGCATCGAAAACCAGAAGGGCGGCCCGGTTACCCATCATCGCCGCCCCTGACAACGCGGGGGCACGGCCGACCCGCCGGATCGCGCCCCTCAGTCCACCGGACGGATCAGTTTCCGCTCCAGCACCCGCAGCACCACGTCCAGATCGTGCCCGCGCCGCAGGATCTGCCCGTCCATCGCCAGCACGGCATACATCCCCTGCCTTGCGCGCAACCGGGGACGCTTTTCGATGCGATAAAGCGGAAACTCGGCGGTCCGGCGAAAGATCGAAAACACGGCCACCTCGCGCAGCAGCGAAATCCCGTAGTCGCGCCATTCGCCCGCCGCCACCATCTGCCCGTAAAGCCGCAGGATCATGCCCAGTTCGCGCCTGTCGAAACACACCTGATCAGCGCAGGTCTGGGGGCTGGCAAAGGGGGTCGGCGTCTGAACCGTCATGGCATCAGCTTACCGGCCCCGGTTCACAAATCAACCCCGCCAGACCAGTGCCACAACAACACCCCGGAACCGCCGCGACCTGATCGGAAACCCGCCACGTTCGCCGGTCATACAGGCGTCAGTAACAAGTGCGACCCCGGCGGTGCGGGTTAACAGCCCCCACCCGGCCCGCATCGCCGGACATTTGTTGCGCCAGGGCCCCCGTCGCAGGACGGGGGCTTTTCTATACCGGAAACCCGGCCGCGGTCCGCAGATGCGCCGCCTCCAGCCCCCGCCAGTTGCGTTGCGGCCCGGTCAGGGCACGCCGCGCCGCCGGATGATCCGCCGAAAGAACCCCCAGCCAGATCAGCAACGCGGTGATCGCCGCATCCTTGCCCCGGTCCGACCCGTCGACGATCTTCAGCGCGACCCCCAGCCGCCGGTCGGGCAGGATGGCGACATACACGCCCTCCGCCCCGCCCTTCAACGTGACGCGGCCCGCCATCGCCCGCATCAGTTCGGTGCAGGTGCCGCCCTCGCCCGAGATCATCTCGGGGTAGTCGGCCATCGCGCGGGTCAGGCGGTGCATCGCGCGGCTGCGCAGACCGCCTGCGTCACTGCCCCCGGCAAACCGCCCCATCGCGCGGGCCAACCCGGTGACCGAGGTGGCAAAGTTCGGCGCGGAACAGCCGTCGATCCCCCAGCCGGGGCTGTCCTCGCCCGTCGCCTCCTCGAACGCCTGCCGGATCGCAACCTGCAAGGGATGGTCGATCTCGGTATACTCCGGCCCGCCCTTCAGATGCCGGTTCATCGTCAGAAAGCCGGAATGCTTGCCCGAACAGTTGTTGTGCAACTGGCAAGGGGCTTCGTGCTCCACCGCAAGGCGCGCGCGTTCGGTCCTGTCATAGGGCTCATGCGCGCCGCAGCGCAGGTCGGCCTCGCCCAGCCCAAGCCCGGCAAGCCAGTCCGCCGCCGCCTGCCGGTGCAGCGCCGCGCCCATGTGGCTGGCGCAGGCGAAGGCTACCTGCCGTTCGGTCAGACCCGCCGCATCGGCGGCCCCGCTTTCGATCAGCGGCAGCGCCTGCACCATCTTGCAGGCCGAGCGCGGAAAGATCACCGCCCCCGGATCGCCCCAGGCCTGCACCACCTCTCCCTCGGCATCGCAGATCACCGCATGGCCCAGATGGCAGCTTTCCAGCATGCCCCCGCGCCACAATTCCACCATCGGCACTGCCGCCATCCGTCATCCCCCCAGACTTTCGCCAGGCACTCGCCTGACATTCCCCAGACATTCCCCAGACATTCCAACGCCATTCCCGCGTCACGCTTGCGCGATTTTCTGCCCAAGGGGCTTTCGCGAATTGGTCCTTTTGGACTATTCATGAAATATCGGGACACAGGTTCCTGCGCCACAGGAAAAGACCGCCCCCGACGCGGCTCTGGCACGGGACAAGGCAAAGCGGCTTGGAGGCTGGAACACACATGACACGCTGGACGACGCGCACGGCTTGCGCAGCCCTGTTGGCACTGAGCGCGACCGCAGCCACCGCGCAGGAGTCGACCAACATCGTCGGCACCGCGACTGACTGGAGCATCTTCACCGAAAACGACCCCAAGGAGTGCTGGGGCGTCTCGCCGCCGAAGGAAACCGTCAACACCCGCGATGGTCAGCCTGTGTCGGTGCGGCGCGGTGACATCCTGCTGTTCGTGACTTTCCGTCCCGGCAGTGCCGCGGGCGAGGTGTCTTTCACCGGGGGCTATCCGTTCGCGTCGGGGTCGACCGTGTCGGTGGCCGTGGACGGGTCGAGCTATGAACTGTTCACCCAAGGCGAATGGGCCTGGGCCGCCAGCCCCGCCGACGATGCCACGCTGCTCGCGGCGCTGAAAAAGGGCACCACGGCGGTCCTGACCGCGCGATCCGGCAAGGGCACCCAGACCAAGGACACCTTTTCGCTGCGCGGCTTTACCGCCGCGATGGACGAGGCCGCCAAACGCTGCGCGTCGTGATCGACCGGGCAGGCACGGCTCGCGATTTGGGCCGTTCCGTTCCGGCGTGTTTTGATCTAGACATGTCGCCTGCCCTTCGACGGAACCCGCCATGCCCCTCCGACCTACATCCCCCGCCCCGATCACCCCGGACGTGCTGACCCTGCCGCGCAAGCTGCCCGAGGGTGGCCTGCCCAATCTGGTCGGCCTGACCCGGGATCAGTTGCGCGACGCGCTGGTGGCCGCAGGCACGCCCGAGAAGCAGGCGAAGATGCGGGTGGGCCAGGTCTGGCAGTGGCTCTATCACTGGGGCGTGCGCGACTTCGCACAGATGACCAACCTCGCGAAAGACTATCGTGCCCTGCTGGCCGCCAACTTCGTGATCGCGCTGCCGCAGGTCGTCTCGCGGCAGACATCGTCGGACGGCACCCGGAAATACCTCGTCCGCATCGCGGGCGGACACGAGGTCGAGGTGGTCTACATCCCCGAAGAGGATCGCGGGACGCTGTGCATCTCCAGCCAGGTCGGCTGCACGCTGACCTGCTCGTTCTGCCACACCGGCACGCAGAAACTGGTGCGCAACCTGACGGTGGCGGAAATCGTCGGTCAGGTGATGCTGGCCCGTGACGATCTGGCCGAATGGCCGGTGCAGGGCGCGCCCAAGGTGGAAACCCGGCTGATTTCCAACGTCGTGCTGATGGGCATGGGCGAGCCGCTCTATAACTTCGAAAACGTCCGCGACGCGATGAAGATCGTGATGGACGGCGAAGGGATCGCCCTCGGGCGCCGCCGCATCACCCTGTCGACCAGCGGTGTAGTGCCCGAGATCGCCCGCACCGCGACCGAAATCGGCTGCCTGCTCGCGGTCAGCTTCCATGCCACCACCGACGAGGTGCGCGACCAGCTTGTGCCGATCAACAAACGCTGGAACATCGCGACGCTGCTGGACGCGCTGCGCGACTATCCCGGTCTGTCGAATTCAGAACGGATCACCTTCGAATACGTGATGCTGCAGGGGGTCAACGACAGCAGGGAGGATGCGCATCGCCTGGTCGAGCTGCTGCGCGGCATCCCCGCCAAGGTCAACCTGATCCCGTTCAACGAATGGCCCGGCGCGCCCTATCAGCGGTCTTCGGGCAACCGGATCCATGCCTTTGCCGACATCATCCACAACGCGGGTTATGCCTCGCCGATCCGCACCCCGCGCGGCGAGGATATCATGGCGGCCTGCGGGCAACTCAAATCCGCCACCGAACGGGCGCGCAAATCGGCCCGGCAGATCGCGGCGGAGGCCGGGCTCTGAGGGCGGGCCTTAACGTTGCGTTGACCCTGCTGTGGCAGGTTCGGCGGCATGGACCATCCTGAAGTCATTCTGCGGGTTCCCGCCGCCATGCTCGATGCCCTGCGGCAGATCGCCGGGGCCGAGGATGTGACCGTCGGGCATCTGGTGCGCGCGGCCATCACGCGGGACCTCGAACGCCGCCGATCCGCGAAGACGCCCATCCGGGCGGATGAGCAGCTCGTCGCTGGCTTGCGCTCGCTCCTCGCGCAGGATTTCGCCGACGCCCACCGCGCCGGCCGACCTTCCCCTCCCGCAGCTTCCGCTTGACCCGTTCGCCCGGCCTGATACCGCTGGGCCATGCCTCTGCCGATCCTGCCCAACCCCGCCGCCCGCCGCCTGTTTCTGCACCGTCACGCGCTGGCAGAACCGCGCGGCGGACCCGCAACCGGGCAGGCTCTGGCCGACCTGATCGCCCGCATCGGGTTCGTGCAGGTCGACAGCATCGCCACGGTGGAGCGCGCGCATCACATGATCCTGTGGTCGCGCCGTTCGTCCTTTCGCCCCGACGCGCTGAAACCCCTGCTGGAGCGGGACCGCAGCCTGTTCGAACACTGGACGCATGACGCCTCGATCGTGCCGATGCCGCTGTTTCCCTACTGGCACCACCGGTTCGCCCGCGACGCCGTCCGGCTGGAGGCGAACTGGCGCAACTGGTTCCGTGACGGCTACACCGCGCAATTCGACACCATTCTGCGCCGCATCGAGGATCACGGGCCGATCACCACCTCGGACGTCGGGCAGGGAGAGGCGCGCGGCAAGGGCGGCTGGTGGGATTGGCATCCGTCGAAAACCGCGCTCGAATGGCTGTGGCGCACCGGCCGCCTGTCGATCGCCCGGCGCGACGGCTTCCAGAAGGTCTATGACCTGACCGAACGGGTGATCCCCGACGCGCATCGCCATCCCGCCCCCCACGCCGACCGGATGATCGACTGGGCCTGCACGTCGGCGCTCGATCACCTCGGCTTTGCCACCGCCGGCGAAATCTGCGCCTACTGGAAGGCCGTGACGCCCATCGAGGCGCGCGACTGGTGCAAGACCGCGCTCGCCACCGGCCACCTGATCGAGATCGACGTGGAAGGGGCCGACGGCCAGACCCGCCGCAGCCTGGCGCGCCCCGATGTGCTGGAGGCCGCGGCCCGAGGCCCGGACCCGACGAGCCGCCTGCGCATCCTGTCGCCCTTCGACCCGGCCCTGCGCGACCGCGCCCGCGCCGAATTCCTGTTCGGCTTCTTCTACCGGATCGAGGTGTTCGTCCCCGAACCCAAGCGGATCTGGGGCTATTACGTGTTTCCGGTGCTCGAAGGCTCCCGCCTGATCGCCCGCATCGATGCCAAGGCGCACCGCGACCAAAGCCTGCTGCGGGTGCGCGCCGTCTGGCCGGAGCGCGGCATTCGCCTCGGCCCGCAACGTCTGCAGCGACTTGCCGCCGAGCTTGACCGCCTCGCCCGCTTTGCCGGATGCGACAGGGTCGACTGGCAGGACGGCTGGCAGCGCGACCCGGTTTGACAGCCCCGCCACCGCCCCGCATGGTGGGCGAAACAACCGGAACGCCCGATGACCCGACCCACCGCCAGCATTTCCGCCACCAACCAGTTGCCCCGCGTCGTCCGGGCCAAGGGCAGCTATCTGTATGACAGCACCGGCAAGCAATACATCGACGGCTCGGGCGGCCCTGCCGTCTATTGCCTCGGTCATGCCAATCCCGAAGTCAACGCCGCCGTCGCCGCCCAGATGGACATCATCGCGCATGGCTATCGCTACAACTTCACCACCGATGCGCTGGACGAGTTGACGGACATCCTGCGCGACCGCTGCGGCGGCACTCTGCGCGAGATGGTCTTTGTCACCGGCGGGTCAGAAGCCGTCGAAAGCTGCCTCAAGATCGCCCTGCAATACCAGACCGCCATCGGCCGGAAATCCCGCCGCCGCTTCATCTCGCGCGAGCGGTCGTGGCACGGCAACACGCTCGGCGCGCTCGGGGTGTCGGGGTTTGCCGAACGCACCGCCGCCTTCGAAGGCGCGTTCATCCCGTCGATCAAGGTGTCGCCCGCCAACGCCTACCGCCCGATCGACGGGGCCACGGCCGAAACCGCCGGGGCCGCCTGCGCCGCCGAACTGGAGGCCGCCATCCTGCACCACGGCGCGGAAACCATCGCCGCCTTCATTTTTGAGCCCGTCGTCGGCGCGGCGGGCGGCTGCGTGCCCGCTCCCGACGGCTATGCAAGGGCCGTCCGCGACATCTGCACCCGTCACGGCATCCTGATGATCGCCGACGAGGTGATGTGCGGTGCCGGTCGCTGCGGCCCGTGGCGCGCACTGGAGCGCGACGGGGTGGAACCCGACATCCTGTCGGTCGCCAAGGGGCTGGCGGGGGGGTATCAACCGCTGGGGGCCGCGATCTGCACCACGGCGGTCCATCAGGCGCTGCAGGCGGCGCATGGCGCGTTCCAGACCGGCCACACCTTCACCGGGCACACGGCGGCCTGTGCGGCGGGCGTCGCGGTGCAGACCATCGTGGCGCGCGACGGGCTGGTGGGCCGGGTGATGGCCAACGAGCCCCGCCTGAAGGGCTGGCTGGCCGAGGCGCTGTCGGGCACCGAGGCGATCGGCGACATCCGGGGTCGCGGCCATTTCATCGCGCTGGAACTGGTGGCCGACCGCGGCACCAAACAGCCTTTCGACCCGGCGCGGCAGTTGTTCCTGAAAATCCGGGCGCAGGCGATGGAGAACGGGTTGATCTGCTATCCGGTCGGCGGCAACGTCGATGGCGTGCGGGGCGATATCGTGATCCTCGCCCCGCCCTATACCGCAACCGACGCCGAACTGCAGGAAATCGTCGAAAAAACCGCGCAATCCGTGCGTCAGGTTCTGGCCGCCGAAGGCCTCGGCTAGAACGTCCGGGTCAAAACGCCCCGGACAGGATCACGTCGGTTTGAATGGGGCCGGAGCCTTGTCATGCTATCTGCCGGATAGGACGCCACATTGAACCATTTGGAGCCGACCATGCTGTTTCGCACCCCTCGCCTTGTCACGCTGACCGTCGTTGCCACCGTTGCGTTTGGTGGTCTGTCGCCGCTTTCCGCCTTTGCCGCAGGGACCGAAGACGGCAGTTCCGCCGCCAGCACCCCGGCTGCAGCGGCAGGCACCTACGATCAGGCAAAGAAACTGGTCTATGCCGGGAAATACGCCGAGGCGCGCGTCATGCTGACCGGCATCACGGCAGCCGAGCCGAAGAATGCCGACGCGTGGAACCTGCTGGGGTTCTCGTCGCGAAAGACCGGCGATCTGAAAGCGGCGTCCAAGGCCTATGGCAAGGCGTTGAAACTGAACCCCGGCCATCTGGGCGCGCTGGAGTATCAGGGCGAGATGTATATCCAGATGGGCGACGCCGGAAAGGCCAAGGCCAATCTGGTCAAACTTCAGGGCCTGTGCGGCACCTGCGAAGAGGCCAAGGACCTGCAAAAGGCGATGGCGGCCGCAGGCATTTCCTGAGCCGCATCCGGCCCCCGGCCTTTTGACGGGCGGGGGGCCGGAATGGGACGGCGCGTCTCAGCCCTTTTTGAGACAGCGGTTGCCCAGAACCTCGGCGATCTGAACCGCGTTCAGCGCCGCGCCCTTGCGCAGGTTGTCACTGACGCACCACAGGTTGATCCCGTTGTCGACCGTGCTGTCCTGCCTGATCCGGCTGATATAGGTCGCATAGTCGCCCACGCATTCGACCGGCGTGATGTAGCCACCCGGTTCGCGCTTGTCGATCACCATGATCCCCGGCGCTTCGCGCAGGATGTCGCGCGCTTCGTGCTCGTCAAGAAATTCCTCGAACTCGATGTTGATCGATTCTGAATGACCGACGAACACCGGCACCCGGACGCAGGTCGCAGTGACCTTGATCGACTTGTCGAGGATCTTCTTGGTCTCGGCGACCATTTTCCATTCTTCCTTGGTCGAGCCGTCATCGAGGAACACGTCGATCTGCGGGATCACGTTGAAGGCGATCTGCTTTTGAAACTTCTTCGGCGCGACCTCCTGACCCGGCACATAGATGCCCTTGGTCTGGTTCCACAGCTCGTCGATGCCTTCCTTGCCGGCCCCCGACACGGACTGATAGGTCGAAACCACCACCCGCTTGATCCGCGCCCGGTCGTGCAGCGGTTTCAGCGCCACCACCATCTGCGCGGTGGAACAGTTGGGGTTGGCGATGATCATCTTGTTCTTGTAATGCACGATCTCGTCCGCATTGACCTCGGGCACGATCAGCGGAATGGCCGCGTCATAGCGGTAAAGGCTGGAATTATCGATCACCACACAGCCCGCCGCCGCCGCCCGGGGCGCATAGACCTTGGTCGCCTCGGATCCCACGGCAAACAGCGCGATGTCCCAGCCGTGAAAATCGAAGGTGTCGAGGTCGCGGGTCTTCAGGGTCTTGTCGCCAAAGCTGATCTCGGTGCCCATCGATTTGCGGCTGGCGAGTGCCACGATCTCGTCGACCGGGAACGCGCGCTCGGCGAGGATGTTCAGCATTTCGCGGCCCACGTTGCCCGTGGCACCTGCGACGACGACCTTGTAACCCATCGGAAACTCCTGTCAGCAAGACGCGATGGCTTACCGCCGATGGATCACGCGCGCAAGGCAAAGCGCGCGTCGCGCGCCAGCAGCGCCTCGACAAAGGCCCGTTCGGCGGCGAAATCATGCGGCACCTGCGCCGCCGTCCGGCTGCCGGTCAGCGACTGGCTGGCAAAGAAGTCGAACCCATAGAGCGTGACTTGCGTCGCCGGGCTGCGCGCCAGCAGGTCGATCATCAGCAGCCCGGTGGTCGGCGGAGCCCCCAGCAGCCCGCGCAACCTCTGGAAATCCTGAACCGGCGGCAGGGCGAACCCCGGCCTGCGCGCCACATGCCACGGCAACCGCTTGCGCTTGTGCGACATCCACAGGGTCAGCGCCGGGTTCAGCCTGCCCAGATCCGCCGCCCCGATCGCCACCGCCAGCGCCAGCACATCCGTCCTTGTGCCGTGACTGCCGGCGGCGGGCATCGGCGCGCGGTTGATCCGCACCACCAGATCGGCCGCGTCGATCTCGGCCCCCCAGACCCGCTCGCCCAGACTGCGCGCATTGCCCACCAGCGCAACCCGGCCTGTCAGCCGTGCCAGCACGCCCGCCATCGGCAGCCCCATCGCGGCCAGCACCGCCTCGCGCCGCAGGGTGCGCGCGATCAGGAACTGCACCCGGGTCATGCGAGAAGCTGCCGGTAGACGGCGCAGAGTGCTTCGGCTTCGCCCTCGATCCGGTGCCGCGCCAGCACATGCGCCCGCGCCGCCTTGCCCCCCGCCGCCAGCCGCGCCGGATCATCCAGCCACCCCTCCAGCGCCTGTGTCAGCGCCGCCTGATCCCCCGGCGGCACGATGCTGCCCGCCTCCGGCACGATCAACTGGTCAAAGGCCCCGACATCCGCCGCCACCACCGGCACGCCGCAGGCCATCGCCTCCAGCGGCGTCAGCCCGAACCCCTCCCACCGGGCGGGGGCGCAGAACAGATCGAGCGTCTGGTAATGCCGCACCACCAGTGCCCACGGCACCTCGCCCAGAAACCGCACCCGATCCGCCAACCCCGCAGCCGCGATCTGCGCGACCAGCCCGGCATGAAAGCCCGCGTTTTCGCCTGTCACCCGCCCGGTGAAGATCACGCTGACCCCCGGGCGCTGCGGCAGCAACGCGATCGCCGACCCGACCAGCAGATCGACCCCCTTCTGCGGCCGCACCCGCCCGAAACACCCCACGATCACCCCGTCCGGCAGGCCCAGCTCCGCCCGCAGCGCCGCGCGATCCGCCGCCGGGGTGAACACTGCGGTGTCGACCCCGTGCATCACCACCGTCGCAGGCCGTTGCAGATACCCCGCCGCCTTCGCGCTCGTCGCCACTACCGCGTCCATCCGCCCGATCAGCCATTTGGTGAACGCCTTGTGATCCCGCTGCGCCGCCGAGGTGAACAGCAGCCGGAACCGCCGCCGCAAAAGATGCCGCAGCATCAGCCCCAGCACCATTTCCGAATTCCGCCGCGCATGCCACACCCGCCACCGGCACCGCGACAGCATTGCCACCCGCCACAGCGCCAGATGCGGCACGTCCGCAGGCAACCCAGGCCCGGTCGTCACCACGCGCATCATCCGCGCCTGGATGGGCACCAGCCGCACCACCGTCGCCGTCACCCCCGACAGTCGACGCTTCAGGTTGGGGGCGATCACATCGGGGTCGATCGAGCTTGTCACGCGGTTTGCGCGGCCCATGGCCTCTCCCGGATCGGCAGATGAACGATCGCCGAAAACGCCCCCACGCCGACCCCGATCCACCACACGGTCGTGTAATTCCCGGTCAGGTCATACATCATGCCGCCCAGCCAGACCCCCAGAAAACTGCCCAACTGGTGGCTCAGAAACACGAACCCATAGAGCGTGCCCATATACCGCAGCCCGTAGATATGCGCGACCAGACCCGAGGTCAGCGGCACCGTCGCCAGCCACAGCGCCCCCATCACCAGGCTGAACAGCAGCACCGTCGCAGGCGTCATCGGCAGCATGATGAACAACGCCGCCGCCACCGTCCGCCCGACATAAATCCCCGCCAGCAGGTATTTCTTCGAGTATTTCCGCCCCAGCCATCCCGCCAGGATCGACCCGCCGATGTTCGCCAGCCCGATGACCGAAATCGAGATCGCCCCGAGCGCCGATGTGGTGGTGATCCCCAACCCCGCCAGCACGCCGCCGGGATCGATCGCGCCGCACATCTCGGTCACAAAGGCCGGAAAATGCGCGGTGATGAAGGCCAACTGATACCCGCATGAGAAAAACCCGAGGAAGATCAGGACATAGGACGGATCACGGAACGCCCGCAGCAGCGCCGTGCCCAGCGACTCCTCCAGTTCCTGGCGGCTCGCCATCTTGGGCGAGCGGATGAACGGCAGCGCGAACAGGCTGCACAGGATCACGGCGGCAAAGATCACGAACACTGTCTGCCACGGGAAGATCTGCAACAAGGCCTCGGCGGCGGGGGCCCCGAACACCTGCCCCGCCGACCCGGCGGCGGTGGCGATCCCCAAGGCAAGGCTGCGGTTTTCCGGGCTGGCCGCCCGGCCCACAATCGCCAGGATCACCCCGAACCCGGTCCCGGCGATCCCGAAGCCCACGAGGATCTCCAGAAACCAGTGCTGCCCCGGCGTCACTGCGAAACTCGACAGCACCAGCCCCGCCGCATACAGCAGTGCCCCCGCCACGATCGCCCGCCGGTCGCCAAACCGCTCGGCAATCGCCCCGAACAGCGGCTGCCCGATCCCCCAGGCCAGATTCTGGATCGCGATGGCCATCGAGAAATCGGCGCGCAGCCAGCCGAACTCGGTCGCAATCGGGATCTGGAACACCCCGAAACTGGCGCGGATCGAAAAGCCCAGCATCAGGATCACGCAACCCGCGATCAGAACGGGCGTGAACAGCGGGGCTTTGGTCATGGCGGCGCTCCTTGGGGCAGGTGGGCAAGGTGCGGCGGCGGCGCGGCGGCGTCAAACGGTTTGTGCAGGGCGTCGGGTGCGGCGCCAGCACCCATCGCGCGGCGGCCCCGTGGCGCACAACCGGTCAGGTCCCGCGCTCCCTTCCCTCCCACAGGGAGAGGGGGGGCCACGCCCGCAGGTCAGGGCACCACTTCGGGCCGCGACCCTGCTTCAGCCGCCGCAAGCCCCTACACCTCCGGCCCTCTCCCCCCTATGGTGACACAACCAACACGGGGGCAGGCATGGCGGCAGGCATGAGGGCGGGCATGAACGAATGGTGGCGCGGATCGGTGACCTATCAGGTCTATCCCCGGTCGTTTCAGGATGACAACGGCGACGGGGTGGGGGACCTTGCCGGGATCACGCGCAGGCTGCCCTATCTGGCGGACCTCGGGGTGGATGCGGTGTGGCTGTCGCCGGTGTTCACCTCGCCGATGCGCGACATGGGCTATGACGTGTCGAACTACACCGACATCGACCCGGTGTTCGGCAGCCTCGCCGATTTCGACGCGCTGCTAGCCCGCGCCCATGACCTGGGGCTGAGGGTCATCATCGACCAGGTGCTGTCGCACTGCTCGGACCAGCACCCGGCGTTCCAGGAAAGCCGGCAGGATCGCACCAACCCCAAGGCGGATTGGTTCGTCTGGGCCGATCCCCGCCCCGACGGCACGCCGCCCAACAACTGGCTGTCGGTGTTCGGCGGGCCTGCTTGGACCTGGGACGCGCGGCGCAAGCAATACTATTTCCACAACTTCCTGACCCAGCAGCCCGATTTTAACTACCACAACCCGGCCGTGCAGGACTGGATGCTGGACAACATGCGGTTCTGGCTGGATCGGGGTGTGGACGGCTTCCGTTTTGATACGGTCAACTACTTCTTTCACGACCCGATGCTGCGGGACGACGCTGCGGATTTCCGGGTGAAAAAGGAAGCCGAAGCCAACCCCTACATGATGCAATATCACCTCTTCTCGAAGAACCAGCCCGAGAACCTCGCCTGGATCGAACGCATCCGCACCCTGATCGACAGCTATGACGACCGCGCCTCGGTGGGCGAGGTGGGTGAAAACCACCACGCGATCCGGATGATGGGCGACTACACCGCGCCGGGCCGCCTGCATCAGTGTTACAGTTTCGAGCTGCTGGGCTATGACTTCACGCCTGCGTTCTTTCGCAGCAAGATCGAGGAATTCTTCACCGGCGCGCCGGATGGCTGGCCGATGTGGGCGTTTTCCAACCACGATGTGGTGCGCCATGTGAGCCGCTGGGCCGAACACGGCATCAGCCAGGATGCACTGGCCAAACAGGCAGGCGCGCTCCTGCTCAGCCTGCAGGGCTCGATCTGCCTCTGGCAGGGCGAGGAGCTGGGGCAAACCGACACCGAACTGGATTTCGAGGACCTGACCGACCCGCAGGGCATCGCCTTCTGGCCCGAGCCGGTGGGCCGCGACAACACCCGCACCCCGATGGTCTGGGACGCCAGTGCCAATGCAGGCTTTTCGACCGCCAAGCCCTGGCTTCCGGTGAAACCCCCGCAGGCCGCGCGCAATGTGGCGGCCCAAATGGGCAATCCCGACTCCGTCCTCGAATTCTACCGGGCCATGATCGCCTTCCGCCGCGCCACCCCGGCCCTGATCGGCGGGGCGACGCTGTTCCATGACCTGCCCGAACCGATCCTCGCCTTCACCCGGGGCGAGATCACTTGCGTCTTCAACCTTTCCTGCGCCCCAAGAACCTTATCGGTCGGGAAAACCTCCCTCTGCGGTCCCTCCAACGGCACCTTGACCGGCGATACGCTCACCCTGCCGGCAAACGGCTTTGCTTGGGCAAACGGAACCCCCCCCATCATCTGTTCATAAATATCCCACGGGGGGTGCGGGGGGTGTGAAACCCCCCGCCCTGTGCGCCATCACGCCGCTTGTGGCGTCAGCACCCCGCGCAACAGCGCCATCGGATGGCTGCGCAGCGTCAGGCGCATCGACACGTAATCCTCCACCACCGCCTCGCCTTCGGTCATCGCGCGGAACTGCACCGCCGGTTCCACGATCCCCTCGCCGTCCATGTCGCCCGCAAACAGCGGCAACTCCGCCCCCCCCGACAGCGCCTGCGCCGCCCACAGCGCGTCGCGCCGCGCCAGCCCGAGGCTCGCGAACACATCCGCCTCGGCCAGCCGCGTCACCGTGGCGGGCGTTACCCCCGCGCGGCGTTCCACATCCTCGATCCCCAGATAGCCGTTGCCCCGCGCCGCCACGACCCACAGCGCCTCGTCTTCCGCCAACCCCTTGATCTGCCTGAACCCCAGCCGCAGCGCCAGCACCCCCTCGCGGTCCTCCATCACGTTGTCCCACTGGCTGCGGTTGATGCAGGGCGGCAGCACCACCACCCCATGCTCGCGGGCATCCCGCACGATCTGGGCGGGCGCATAGAACCCCATGGGTTGGCTGTTCAGCAGCGCACAGGCGAAAATCCCCGGATGGTGCCGCTTGATCCAGGCACTGGCATAGACCAGCAGCGCGAAACTCGCCGCATGGCTTTCGGGGAACCCATAGGACCCGAACCCCTCGATCTGCGAAAAGCACCGCCCCGCGAAATCCTCGTCATAGCCATTCGCCGCCATCCCCGCCAGAAACCGCTCTTTCAGTTCGGTCACGTTGCCATGCTTCTTGAACGTGGCCAGCGCGCGGCGCAGCCGGTCGGCCTCTAGCGGCGAAAACCCAGCACCGATGATGGCGATCTGCATCGCCTGTTCCTGAAACAAGGGCACCCCCAGCGTTTTCCCCAGCACGCGGCCCAAGGCATCCGACGGGAAACTCACCACCTCCTGCCCGTTGCGGCGGCGCAGATAGGGATGCACCATGTCGCCCTGGATCGGGCCGGGCCGGATGATCGCCACCTGGATGACCAGATCATAGAAGCAGCGCGGCCGCATCCGGGGCAGGAAGTTCATCTGCGCGCGGCTCTCCACCTGAAACACCCCCAGACTGTCGGCGCGGCACAGCATGTCATAGGTCGCGGGGTCCTCGGGCGGCAGGGTGGCGAGGGAATACTGCACATGGTGGTGCTTTTCCAGCAGGTCGAACCCCTTGCGGATGCACGACAGCATCCCCAACGCCAGAATATCCACCTTCAGGATGCCGAGCGTGTCGATATCGTCCTTGTCCCAGCAGATGACCGTCCGATCCTCCATCGTGGCGTTTTCGATCGGCACCAGCTCGTCCAGCCGCCCTTCGGTGATGATGAACCCGCCGACATGCTGGCTCAGATGGCGCGGAAAGCCCTGAATCTCGTCGATCAGGGCCATCGTCTGCCCGAGCCTCCGATCCGAAGGGTCCAGCCCGATCTCGCGCAACCGCTGATCCGTGACGCCGCCCGGCCCCCCCCAGCCCCAGATCTGGGATGACATCGCCGACAGCGTGTCCTCGGTCAGCCCCATCGCGCGGCCCACCTCGCGCACCGCCCGCTTGCCGCGATAATGGATCACCGTGGCGCAGAGGCCCGCCCGGTGGCGGCCATAGCGGTCATAGATGTGCTGGATCACCTCCTCGCGCCGCTCGTGTTCGAAATCCACGTCGATGTCGGGCGGCTCGTTGCGGGCCTCGCTGACAAAGCGCTCGAACACCATCGTGCCGATCTCCGGCGAAACCGACGTCACCCCCAACGCATAACACACCACCGAATTGGCGGCCGACCCGCGCCCCTGGCACAGGATGCCCCGGGTCCGCGCGAAATCGACGATGTCATGCACCGTCAGGAAATACGGCTCGTAGTGCAGCTTGCCGATCAGCTCCAGCTCATGCACAACCTGGGCACGCACCCGGTCGGGCACGCCCGCAGGATAGCGCCAGTCCAAGCCCGCCCAGGTCAGCCGCGCCAGCCGCCCCGCCGCCGTCTCGCCCCCCGTCACCTCGGACGGATATTCATAGCGCAACTCGTCCAGCGAAAACCGCAGGCCATCCGCCAACGCCCCGGCCCGCTCCACCGCCCCTTCATGGCCGCGAAACACCCGGGCCATCTCGGCCTGCGACCGCAACCGCCGCTCGGCATTGGCGGCGGCGTTGTGCCCCAACGCATCCACCCGCACCCCCAGCCGGATCGCGGTCAGCACATCGGCCAGTTTGCGCCGCGCGCCGTGGTGCATCATCGGGGCGCCGGATGCGATGGTCGCCACCCCCAGCCGCCCGGCCAGCCGCGAAAGCCGGTCAAACCGCGCCACATCCTGCCCGTCATAGCGCGGGGCCATCAGCAGATGGCATTGGCCGGGAAGACCCGTGATCAGCCGTTCCGCCTGCGCGCCCCAGCCCCCGCCCGCCGTGCTGGCCGGATGGATCAACAACGCCAGCCCCGCCCCCCAGTCCAGCACATCCTCCAGCCCCAGATCGCAGGTTCCCTTGACGGCCCGCCTGCGCCCCAGCGTCAGGAGCCGGCACAGCCGCCCCCACCCCGCCCGGTCCACCGGCAGGGCGGTGACGGTGAACCCCGTCCGCAACACCACCCGCGCCGCCGGGATCAGCCGGATCACCGGTCCGCCGCCGTTCTCCAAAGTATTGGCCCGCGCCAGTTCCCGCGCCCGGGTATGCGCCCGGACAATCCCGGCCACCGAATTCTCATCCGCGATGGCCAGCGCCGTCAGCCCCAGTTCGGCGGCACGCGTCATATACTCCTCGGGGTGCGACGCCCCGACAAGGAAGGTGAAGTTCGACGTGGCAGACAGTTCGACAAAGGGCATGGGGCGGGACGTTCTGGCAGGAACATTTCAAGAACACTCTAAAGCCTGTTCACCCCGACTTCCAGTGAGTCGGCGCTGCCCGGCTTCATCCGTTCACAAATATCCCAAGGTGGTCCGGGGGTGTGAAACCCCCGGCGGCCGCCGCGAAAGCTGGGTGACCGGGCTAGCGAAACGCCGGTCCATGCGCCCATAAGGTCAGCGACCAGCGGGTGCCGATCGTGACCGGCGTCACCCGGTGCAGCACGAAGCTGGGAAAGATTGTCGCCGTCCCCTGTGCGAGGTCGGCCTGCACCACATTGCTGTCGCCCCGCATCTCCAGCACCCCGCCCTGATAGGCGGCAGGATCCGACAGTTGAACCACCACGGTCAGCTTGCGCCGCGCCGCCAGCGGCCCCGCCCCGATATCGGAATGCCAGTCGAAATGCCCCAGCCGGTCCGCCCCATAGCGGGCGACCTGCGCCGATTCGGCAAAGTCATCGAGGTCGAACCCGAATCCCTCGCTGTCGGCCCCGCCCCGGTTGGCCTGCGCCACGATCCGCACCATCCGGTCCATCACCCAGTCGGCGGCGGGGATATCCTCCAGCCAGGCCAGGTCGGCGCGGCGGATGTCATGCGACTTTGCCCGCACCAGCCCGGCATCCGACATCTGCGACCCCGCCGCCAAGGCGATGATCCGCTCGCAGTCTTCGGGCGACAGGGCGCAGGGCAGCGTCAGCGGGCGGAGCATGGGGGCAACCTTTGGGAAAGCGGCCCCGCGCCGCAACGGGCGCGGGGCCGACCGGTCAATTGGTCGGCGCGGGCATCGCGTGGCCGGAATGGTCCATCGTGCCCTGCATCGGTCCGCCCATTGGTCCGCCCATTGGTCCGGCTGTCCGTTCGTTGTCCACCGGCACGTCCAGCGTGATCACTCCGGCCTTCTCGAACGTCAGGGTCAGGCTGACGACGTCGCCGGTGTTCAACGGGGCCGTCAGCCCCATCAGCATCACATGGTCGCCACCGCGCGCCAGCGCATGTTCGCCGTTGGCCAGGATGACGAAGCCTTCGGGCACTTCCATCATCTGCATCACGCCGTTGGCGTCCTGCTTGTGGGTGTGCAACTCGACCTTCGACGCCACGGCATCGGCGCTGGCGGCGATCAGGCGATCGTCCTCGGTCTGGTGGTTCTCTATCGTGAAGAACACCGCCCCCGAAGCTGCCGAGGCGCGCGCATAGGCGTCGTTGATGTGCACGCCGTCCTGGGCGGCAACCGGGTTTGCGGCGGGCAGGTTCAGGCACAGCGCGGCAGCGGCGGCCCGCAAAAGGGTCTTGAAGGTCATGGGATATCCTGTCGGTTGATCTGAAGGGGGAAAGGTCCGTTCAGGCCGACCGGGGCGGGTCGCGTGCCGCAGGGTGGATGACGGGGGGTCCGTCGGCGACACTGCGATGCAACAGCGGGTAGGACAGCGGCACCGCGATGTCGACCCGCAGCAGGCCGCCGGTTTCCGGCAGCGGGCCCGTCGCCACGCACAGCACGCAGTCGGGGCAGGGATGACGCGCCACAACCGGGTTGCCCTGCGCGTCGAGGGTCAGCGTCTCGGTCCCGGCATCCGAGCAGATCGCGATCTGCGTCATGCCCGCCATCTGACCGCGCGACGGGGCCATCAGGGCCGAACCGGCGATCAGGGTCAGGATCACGACAAGGCGGAGCATCACGGCCATGCCCGTATCTACTCCGCCATCGCGCCGCCGCCAAGGGGGCAGGCACGCGCAAACCAAAAGGCCCCGACCGCGCGACGGCCGGGACCCTTGGCCACATGCCGCAACGGATCAGGCGCTGACCTGAACCTTCTTGGCAATCTCTTTCTTGATCTTCTGCGCGTCGAGCGACAGCTCGTCATCCTTGGCCTTCGCCAGATAGGCGTCCAGGCCGCCGCGATGATCGACAGACCGCAACGCGGCCGCGGAAATCCGCAGCTTGAAGGTCTGACCCAGCGTGTCCGAGATCAGGCTCACGACGTTCAGGTTCGGCAGGAACCGCCGACGGGTCTTGTTGTTGGCATGGCTGACCTTGTTGCCAGACATCGGGCCCTTGCCCGTAAGTTCGCAGACGCGCGACATGGTCGTGATCCTTGTCTTTCAGAAATGGGGACTGACCACCCGAGAGGCGGCAGCCGAATTCGATTGCAGGGCTTTAGGGGCAAAGCGCCGGGCCGTCAAGCGGGGATCGAACCGCTGCGCATCAAGGGCCTGAAACGCCGGGCCGGGTCGGCGGAAGCCCGGGCGCGGAAAAACACCGCCCCGGCGCGTTTTCAGGAGGCGGGGCGTGTGATGGCTGCGGGCGAGCAGTGCAGGACCCGATGTCATCCCGGTGACCGGAACCGGGTTCATCACCCGATACCATCGGATCGATCTCGAGTCCGACGGCCCTGCTGCGGTATCATCGCCCGTGGTGCCGCGATCAGGCGGTGTCGTGGCCGAGCAGCGACAGCACCCGCGTCGCCGCCTGTTCGGGGGTGATGTCGCCGCTGGCCACGTGCTGCGCAAAGCGTTGCATCAGCCCCCGGGCCGGGTCGCGTGCCAGAACCGAAAGCAGGCCCTGCCGCACCTCTTCGCCAAACCAGTGCAACGCCTGAGTGCGCCGCCGTTCGGCCCAGTGACCCTGCGCGCGCCGCCAGTCGGCCAGGTCCTGAACCTCGGCCCAGACCCGGTCCAGCCCGCTGTGATCCAGCGCCGAGGCCGTCAGCGCCTTGGGAAAGCCGGGCGGGTCCTGCGGGCGGCGGCGCAAGAGGTGCAGGGCACCCGAATAATCCGAACAGGTCCGCAGTGCCGCCTGCCGCAGATCGCCGTCGGCCTTGTTGACCACGATCAGGTCGGCCATCTCCATGATGCCGCGCTTGACGCCCTGCAACTCGTCCCCGCCCGCCGGGGCCAGCAGCAACAGGAAGATGTCGCACAGCTCCGCCACCACGGTTTCCGATTGGCCCACGCCGACCGTCTCGATCAGCACCACATCGAACCCGGCCGCCTCGCACAGGGTCACCGCCTCGCGCGTGCGCCGTGCCACGCCACCCAACTGGGTCTGGCTGGGCGAGGGGCGGATGAAGGCGCGCGGATCGCGCGACAGCCGTTCCATCCGGGTCTTGTCGCCCAGGATCGACCCGCCCGACCGGGCCGAGGACGGGTCCACCGCCAGCACCGCCACCCGCAGACCCCGGGCCGTCAGCATCAGCCCGAATGTCTCGATGAAGGTCGACTTGCCCACCCCCGGCGTGCCCGACAGCCCGATGCGCAAGGCCTGCCGGGCCGAACCCAGCACCGCCAGCAGCTCCTGCGCCTGTGCGCGGTGATCGGCCCGCGCGCTTTCCACCAGAGTGATGGCGCGGGCCAGGCTGCGGCGGTTGCCAAGGCGCAGGCCATCGGCCAGGGTTTGCGCATCTTGAGGGGCGATCTGTTGCAGAACTGTCATCCGGCTTTGGCATCTGTTCAACTTCTGCCCCATGATCCGGGGTTTGGCCAGTGCGGGGTTTGGGGAGTGTGTGGGGTGATCAGGGATTGGCGGCGGATTGCGGCGGCGGCGGTGTGCGCGGCTCTGTCGGCGGGTGGCGTTCTGGCGCAGGAAGCGCAGTTCGATGTGACCCTGCAAGGTCTCCGGGTGGCCGAAATGTCGGTGACGGGCACGGTGACCGACGGGCGCTATGCCGTGGCGGTCATGATCCGGTCGGACGGGCTTGCGGGGATCGTCAAGCGGGTGCGCTTTGCCGCGCAGTCGGACGGGCGGGTGACGGACGGGCCCGGGCGGGGCGGGTTTGCGCCGGCCCGCTACAGCGAACAGGCCGACACCGGGCGGCGGCAGTCGCAGGTCGAAATCGTCTATGACGGGGATGTGCCGCAGGTGCTGACCTATTCCTCGCCGCGCCCCGATGGGCCGGACCTGCTGGACCCGGCCACGCAGGGCGACACGCTGGACCCGGCGACGGCGCTGTTTGCGGGCCTGCGCGATCTGCCGGCGGGGCAGGGCTGCGCGGTTGACTTTGCGGTGTTCGACGGGCGGCGGCGCAGCGCCTATGCGCTGTCGGGCGACGGGGTGACCTGCACCGGCACCTATCGCCGGGTCGCCGGATACACGCCCGAAGAAATGGCCGAACGCAGCCGCTTTCCGATCGAGGTGACCTATGCCCCCGAAGGCGACAGGATGCGGGTGGTCGCGGCAACGGTGCAGACGATCTATGGCAAGGTGCGGCTGAAACGGCGATAAGGGTGGCATGACCGCCCTCCCGATCGACGATGCCCTGCCCGCCTTGCGTGCCGCGATTGCCGCGCGGGGCATGGCTGTGTTGCAGGCCCCGCCGGGCGCCGGGAAAACCACGCGGGTGCCGCTCGATCTGCTGGCGAGCGGGTTGATCAGGGGCCGCATCGTGATGCTGGAGCCGCGCCGGCTGGCAGCGCGGGCGGCCGCCGAGCGGATGGCGGAAACCTGTGGCGAAGCGGTGGGGCGGACGGTCGGCTACCGCATCCGGGGCGAGGCGGTGGTGGGTCCGCAGACCCGGATCGAGGTGGTGACCGAAGGCATCCTGACCCGGATGATCCAGTCGGATGCCAGCCTGCCGGGCATCGGCGCGCTGATTTTCGACGAGTTCCACGAACGCAGCCTGAACGCCGACCTGGGGCTGGCACTGGCGCTGGAAATCCGGGCCTTGCGCGAGGACTTGGTGCTGATCGTCATGTCGGCGACGCTGGATGCCGCGCCGGTGGCGGTGCTGATGGGAGATGCGCCGGTTGTCACCTCGGCAGGGCGGGCGTTTGCGGTGGAAACCCGCTGGCTGCCCCGGCCGGTCGATGGCGCGATGCGCTACGAGGCGGCGGTGGCGGGGCTGATCCGGCAGGCCGTCGAGGAAACCACGGGCGGCGTTCTGGTGTTCCTGCCCGGCGAGGCCGAGATCAGGCGGGTCGCCGGGATGCTGTCCTTGCCCGGCTGCGACATCCGCCCGCTGTTCGGCGCGATGGAGTTCGCGGCACAGCGGGCGGCGCTGGCCCCCAGCGACCGGCGCAAGGTGGTGCTGGCGACCGCGATCGCGGAAACCTCGCTGACCCTGCCGGATGTGCGGGTGGTGGTCGATGGCGGGCGGGCAAGGCGGGCGCGGTTCGATGCCGCCTCGGGGATGTCGCGGCTGGTGACCGAACGGGTGACGAAGGCCGAGGCGGAACAGCGGCGGGGTCGGGCGGGACGGGTGGCCCCCGGCATCTGTTACCGGATGTGGACGAAGGGAGAGGAGGGGGCGCTGGCCGCCTTCCCCCCGGCGGAAATCGAGGCGGCCGATCTGACCGGCCTCGCGCTGGAACTGGCGCTGTGGGGGGCGGAAGACCTGCCGTTCCTCACCCCGCCCAATCCCGGCGTGCTGGCCGAGGCGAAGGCGCTGCTGACCGATCTGGGCGCGCTGGACGCAGCCGGCATCACCCCGCATGGCCGCAGGCTGGCCGCGCGGCCCCTGCATCCGCGGCTGGCCCATATGCTCGAGGTGGCAGGGTCGGGGGCGGCGCTGCTGGCGGCGCTGCTGGCCGAACGCGACCCGCTGCGCGATGCCCCGCCCGACCTTGCGCTGCGGCTGGCGGCGGTGACCGACCCGCGCCGGTTCGAGGCCGAGCACAGCTTTGCCGTCGCGCGCCCGGTGGTCGAGCGGGTGCGGGCCGAGGCCGGAAGATTGCGGGGGGATCGGTTGAAGGGCGGGCCGGATGCGGGGCTGTCCCTGGCGCAGATGGCGGCCCTGGCCTATCCCGACCGGATCGGCCTGCGCCGGAAGGGCGATGCGCCACGCTGGTTGCTGTCGGGCGGCAAGGGCGCTGTCATGGCACCGGGCGGGCCGCTGGCCGAGGCGCGGTTGATCGTCGCCACCGATCTGGACGGCGATCCGCGCGAGGCGAAAGTGCGGCAGGCCGTGGCCATCCCGGACGCCGAACTGCGGGCGGTTCTGGGCAACCGGATCGGCTGGCACGAGGTCTGCGACTGGTCGCGCCGCGAGGGCCGGGTGCTGGCGCGCCGCCAGGAACGGCTGGGGGCCATCGTGCTGGATGACCGCGCCTGGCCGGACGCCCCGCCCGAGGCGCTGGCAGCGGCGGCCCTGCAGGGGGTGCGGATGCTGGGGCTGCCCTGGATGCCCGCCGCGAGCCGCCTGAGGGCGCGGATCGCGCTTGCCCGCGGTGACGATTGGCCCGAGGTCACCGACGCGGCCCTTCTGGCCGACGACTGGCTGTTGCCGCACCTGACCGGGGTGCGGACCGAGGCCGACATCCGCGCGCTGGACCTGTCCGAAGCCCTGAAGGCGCTGATCGGCTGGAACCGGTTGGCCGAGGTGGACCGCGCGGTTCCGGCGGCCTTCGAAACGCCGTTGGGCCGCCGCATCGCCATCGACTATGACGGCGAAACCCCCGCCATCGAGGTGCGCCTGCAGGAGTTGTTCGGGGTGACGGTGCATCCGGTGGTGGGGGCCGCGCGATTGCCGGTGAAGATCACCCTGCTGTCGCCGGGGCAAAAGCCGGTGCAGGTCACCTCCGATCTGCCGGGCTTCTGGGCCAACACCTATGCCGACGTGCGCCGCGACATGCGCGGGGCCTATCCGCGCCACCCCTGGCCTGAAGACCCGACGCAGGCCGAACCCACGTTGAGGGCAAAGCCACGGGGAACCTGACACCCCCCATCATCCGTTCAAAAATATCCCACGGGGGCGCGGGGGTGTGAAACCCCCGCATGCGACCTGCAACGTGACGCGGCGTTTGGGGTGACAGAAATTCGACAGGCAGTAGACTGCACCGAAGGGAGATACCGATGACCGACTTTCCGCACCTGCTGGCCCCGCTCGATCTCGGCCATGTGACGCTGCCCAACCGGGTGCTGATGGGGTCGATGCACACCGGGCTGGAGGAAACCGGCGACTGGAACCGGGTGGCCGAATTCTATGCAACCCGCGCGCGGGGTGGCGTGGCGCTGATGGTCACCGGCGGGATGGCCCCCAACCGCGAAGGCGGGGTGTTTCCTGGGGCGGCGGGGCTGTTTTCGGCCGCCGATATCGCCAACCACCGCAGCGTCACCGACCGCGTCCACGCGGCTGGCGGGCGGATTGCGATGCAGATCCTGCATGCCGGGCGCTATGCCTACGGCAAGGAATGCGTGTCGGCCTCGGCGGTCAAATCGCCGATCTCGCCCTTCGTGCCGCGCGAGTTGGACGAAGAGGGGATCGAAAAGCAGATCACCGACATCGTCACGGCGGCGGTGCGCGCCCGCGAGGCAGGCTATGACGGGGTCGAGGTGATGGGGTCGGAAGGGTACTTCCTGAACCAGTTTCTGGTGACCCATGTGAACCGCCGCACCGACCGCTGGGGCGGCACCTACGAGAACCGGATGCGTCTGCCGGTCGAGGTGGTGGCCCGGGTGCGCGCGGCGGTGGGGGCGGATTTCATCGTGATCTACCGGATCAGCCTGATCGACCTGATCCCCGAAGGCTCCACCTGGGACGAGGTGGTGCTGCTTGCAAAGGCCATTCAGGCGGCGGGGGCGAGCCTGCTGAATTCCGGCATCGGCTGGCATGAGGCGCGGGTGCCGACGATTGCAACATCCGTTCCCCGCGCGGCCTTCGCGCATCTGACGGCGCGGCTGCGCGGCGCGGTGACGATCCCGGTGATCGCGTCGAACCGGATCAACACGCCGGGCGTGGCCGAGGGGATTCTGGCGGCGGGCCAGGCCGACATGGTCAGCATGGCGCGGCCTTTCCTGGCCGACCCGGATTTCGTGGTGAAGGCGGCGACGGGGCGGGTGGCGGAAATCGCGCCCTGCATCGCGTGCAATCAGGCCTGTCTGGACCATACCTTTTCGGGGCGGATGACGTCCTGTCTGGTCAACCCCCGCGCCTGTCACGAAACCGAGTTGCGGCTGGAGCCGACTTCGGACCCCAAACGGATCGCGGTCGTGGGCGCGGGTCCTGCGGGGATGGCAGTGGCGATGACGGCGGCGGGGCGGGGGCATGGCGTAACCCTGTTCGAGAAAGCGGGCACCGTGGGCGGGCAGTTGAACCTGGCGCGCCGGGTGCCGGGCAAGGAAGAATTCGACGGGCTGGTGGACTGGTTCGCCACCATGCTCGACCGGTCCGGGGTCGAAGTGCGGCTGAACACGACCGCCACAGTGGAGGCGCTGGCGGGCTTTGACCGGGTGATCATCGCCACCGGCGTGGTTCCGCGCGACCCGGCCATTCCGGGGCAGGAGCGGGCGCTGAGTTACATCGACGTGCTGACCGGTGCGGCGGTCGGGCCGCGGGTGGCCTTGATCGGGGCGGGGGGGATCGGGTTCGATCTGGCGGAATTCCTGACGCATCAGGGAGTGAGCCCGACGCTCGACCCGGCGCTGTGGCGGCGCGAATGGGGGGTGTCGGACCCCGCGACCGACCGGGGCGGGTTGACCCCCGCGCAGCCGCATGCCCCGGCGCGCGAGGTCTGGCTGCTGCAGCGGCGGGCGGAAAAGCCGGGGCGGGGGTTGGGCAAGACGACCGGGTGGATCCACCGCGCCAGCCTGCAGTCCAAGGGGGTGAAGATGATCGGCGGGGTCAGCTATGACGCGATCACCGGGGATGGGTTGCGGATCACCCGCGACGGGGTGTCGGAACTGCTGCCGGTCGATACGGTGGTGCTGTGTGCCGGTCAGGTGCCCGAACGCGGGCTGGCGGACCGGCTGATTGCGGCGGGCATCGCGGTCGACATCATCGGGGGCGCGGATGTGGCCGCCGAACTGGACGCAAAGCGCGCGATCGATCAGGGCGTGCGGCTGGCGGCGGCGCTGTAACCCGCCCGGGGTCAGGCCACGCAGGCCAGCCGCTGACCCAGACGGCGGGCCACCAGCACCCGCGCCTCGAACGGCTTCAGCATCCGGCGCGCCGCCGGTTGACGGGCCATGCGCGCAAAGCCGAGCGGGTCGATCTGCGCCTTCAGGGCCTGCATCTGGCGCGGCGGCAAGGCCTCGAGTGCGACAGGTCCGGGATGCAGGCTTTCGGCGGCGGCACCTTCGGCGAACAGGATGTGGTGGCGGTCCATCAGGATGTGGTGATAGCGCACCACCCCGGGCCCGGGCTGCACGCTGACCCCCGGCAGACCCAGCAGATCGCGGGCGGCCACCAGCACCTCGGCCTCGCCGAACAGCAACTCGCAGTCCGCCCCGCCGATCAGCACCGCATGCAGTGGTGACACCCGCAAGGCCCGGCCATTGCCCAGAACCCCCGCCGCAAACCGGATCGGGCGCGCCTCGGGGTCGGGCATCAGCGACCAGCCATCGGTCCAGCGCACCGGCTGCGCCCCGTCATCCGCCGTCAGCACCAGATCGCCCGCCCGAAGGTCCTGCACGGCGCGCGGCCCCTGCGGCGTGGCGATCCGGGTGCCCGCGACAAAGCACACCGGCTGGCCGTCGCGGTAGTAGGTCGACCAGGTGCCGGCCCGATCGCCGGTCTGCAGCGTGGCGTTCGGATACTGGGTCAGCGCCGCCGCATTCCCCGACCCCGGCAGCGGATAGTCGTTGCCCGCCCCGTCGGTCAGCCCGGTCTGCGCGACGCCGGTAAAGCCGTTGGTCCACTGGACCTGCTGATAGATGAACTCGATCTCGAAATTGCCGTTCTGGGTATGCTGCAGCACGACCTGAAACGTGTTGGTCCCCGCCGCCCCGTTATAGGGTCGCACCCCCAGCCAGGTGACGGTCACCCGGTCATTCACGGTATCGAGGTCCCAGTAGATGTTGTTGGTCCCGCTGGCCGACCCCGAGCGGATGTCGACGTCCGACCAGAACGCTGCAACCGCCGGAAAGGTGACGCCGCTGATCGGCGCGGGGGTGTAGGCCGTCTGCGCCGAGGCAAAGGTGATCAGCCCGTTGGTGTTGATGTAGATCGAGGTATAGTCGGTGCCGAACCAGTTGATCCCCTCGGGCCCGAAAACCGAGGTGATGTTGACCCGCACCGCCCCGTCGTCATAGTTGCCCGCGTTCAACTGGCTGCCGCGAAAGCTGCCTTCGCCGACCCCTTGCGGCCCGCCGAGCCCGGTGTTGATCGTTGCCATGGACGTGACCCCTGTCGGTTCCCAACCAGAAACAATCAGCGGGACCAGCACGGCGCAGGCGCGGCGGGAACGGGGTGATTTCGCGGTGGATTGCGGCGAAGTCCCGGCATTTCGATAAATTGACGCGGATTTGGCAACGAAGAGCCCGCCGGGTTGCGAAACAATCCCTTGGGCTGCGCGGCTGGCCTTCCCGGCTTACCTTCCCGTCCGCCTTCGCCTATCACGCCGGGACAGCACGCGGGGGCACTGGACATGCAAAACCACGACGGGGCGACAGGCAGGCGGGCGGCCCGGGCCGGCCGGTGGGCGATTGCCGCGATGTTCGCGACCAACGGCATGATCATGGGGGCCTGGGCCCCGCAGATTCCGCTTTTGCTGCCGCGCCACCAGATCACCGAATCGACGCTGGGGCTGTTGATCCTGGGGCTGGGGATCGGGGCGGTGGGGTCGATGCTGTTTTCGGGACGGCTGATCGCGGCCCATGGCACGCGCCGGGTGGTGATCTGGTTCGGGGCGCTGGCGGTGCCGCTGCTGCCGCTGGTGGTGTTCGCGCCCGACGTTTGGCTGCTGGCGCTGGCGATGGCCGCGATGGGGGCGGTCGTCGGCTGCATGGATGTGGCGATGAACGCCAACGCGGTCGAGGTCGAGCGGCGGCTGGACCGGGCGATCATGTCGTCGTCGCACGGGTTCTGGAGCCTTGGCGGATTTGTCGGCGGGGCCTTCGGCGGGATTGTGCTGGCGCAGGTCGGGCCGGGCTGGCAGGCGCTGACGGTGGCCGGGGTCGCGGCCGGGCTGGTGGCCGGGGCGGCGCGGTTCGTGATCACGGGTGATCTGGCCCGGCCGGTCGGGCCGGTGCCGCCCCGTGTCGCGCTGTTTCCCCGGCAGGCGGCCCTGTGGATCCTGGGCGGGATGGCGCTGTTTTCGATGGTGCCGGAAGGGGCGGTTCTGGATTGGGCGGCGCTCTATCTGGCGGATGAGTTGGGCGCAGGGTTGGCGGTTTCCGGGCTGGCCTTCGGCCTTTTTTCAGCCGCGATGGCGGTGATGCGGTTTGCCGGGGATGGCTTGCGCAACCGGTTCGGGGCGGTGGCAACGCTGCGGGTGTCGGGGCTTCTGGGGTCGGCGGGGCTGCTGCTGGTGGCGCTGGCGCCGCTCGACATGGTGGCGCTGGCCGGGTTTGTGCTGGCCGGGTTCGGTGTGGCCAACATGGTGCCGATCCTGTTTTCCGCCGCCGGAAACCAGCCGGGCCTGCCCTCGGGGGCCGGGATCGCGACGGTCACCATGCTGGGCTATTGCGGCATCCTCATCGCCCCGTCGACCATCGGTTTCGTGGCCGAGGCGGCCGGATTCCGCCTCACCTATGCGACGTTGGCGGGGCTGCTGCTGGGGGTGGCGGCGCTGGCGGGCCGGGCGGCGGCGGCCGACGAACGGCCGATGCGCTCCGCCTGACCCCGCCGCCGGATCACTGCCCCGAGGCACCCATGAAATCCAGCTTGCCGACCTCGACCCCGTTGTGGCGCAGGATGCCATAGGCGGTGGCGGCGTGGAAATAGACCTGTGGCAGCGAATACATCGTCAGATACTGCAACCCGGTCATCGGCACGTCCTGCCCGCGCATCTTGATCGTCACCACCCGGTCCGCCGCGCCGTCGAAGGCGGCGGGGTCCAGCCCCAGCAGATAGTCGCGCGCCGTGTGGACCCGCGCGATCAGTTCGGCAAAGCTGGTTTCGGTGTCGGGGAACGACGGCACGTCCGCCCCGCTCAGCCTTGCCCCGGCGCGGGCGCAGAAATCGGCGGTCAGTTGCACCTGCCGGGTCAGGGCGAACATGTCGGGAAAAAGCCGCGCCGTCAGCAGGGCGGCCGGGTCGATCTTGCGGGCCGCGGCATGGGTCTCGGCCTTGGCCAGAATCGCCGCGAGGGCGGTCAGCGTGCGGGTCATCGGCGGAACGGTGTGGGCAAACATCGGGGCTCTCCTGAAGGGGTGCCGCCACGCTACGCCAGCCGGTCCGTTCGTGCCAGTGCACAGGCGGTCAGGGCGTTTGAGGTCCGCGCGGACGAAGCCCCACGCCGGATCAGCGCAGCCGCGTCAGGATGTCGAGGCTGGGATAGCCATCCGGCACCAGCCCGACCGAGCGTTGAAACGCCCGCACCGCTGCGATGGTCAGCGGCCCGATCTTGCCATCCACGCCGCCGGGATCGAACCCCGCCGCCCCGAGGCGTTCCTGCATCTCGATTCGTTCGGGCAGGGTCAGCGCGCGATACTCGCGGGGCCAGGCGGCCTGGATCGGGCTGCCCCCCGCGATCCGGTCGGCCAGATGGCCCACCGCGATCACATAGGCATCCGCCGTGTTGTAGGTTTCGATCACCTGGAAATTCGAGAAGATCAGGAAGGCCGCGCCCCTGGCCCCGCCCGGCAGCAGCACCGAAGCCAGACCATGATCCGGCAGCGCCCCGCCGTCCCACGCACGAACCCCCAGGGCCTGCCATTCCGCCACGGCCCGCTTTACCCGCTCGCCGGTCTGGCCATGGTCGAAGCCCTCGGGCAGACGCACCTCCAGCCCCCAGATCTGCCCGGTGGTCCAGCCATTCTTCGCCAGATAGGCGGCGGTCGAGGCCAGCGCGTCGGCCGGGTCGTCGTCCCAGATATTGCGCCGCCCGTCGCCGGTGAAATCCACGGCAAAGGTCTGATAGGACGTCGGCATGAACTGCGTATGCCCCATCGCCCCGGCCCAGCTTCCCACCAGCCGGTCCGCCGTCGTGTCGCCCGATTGCAGGATCTGCAGCGCCGCCAGCAACTGCCCTTCAAAGAACCCGCCCCGCCGCCCGTCATAGGCCAGCGTCGCCAGCGCCTCGAGCGTGCGAACATCGCCGCGCACCGCGCCGTAAGCCGATTCCAGCCCCCAGATGGCGGTGACGATCTCCTTGTCCACCCCGTACGTGACCTCGATCCGCTCCAGCAGGTCGCGATGTTTCGCCAGCGCCCGGATCCCGCCCGCCACCCGATCCTCGGATGTGGCGGTGTCGAGGTAATCCCAGATCGTCTTGGTGAACTCGTTCTGGTTGCGGTCGCGCCGCACCACGTCGGGCAGGTAGGTCAGGCCCTGCATCGCGCTGTCGAACACTGGCGCCGCGATCCCGGCGGTCAGGGCGCGGGCGCGAAATCCGGCGATCCAGTCCTGCAGTCCCGCCGTCGTTCCCGCCGTTTCCATCCCGGTCCCCGTCGTTGCGGGCAGCCCCTGCGCAGATGCCACGCCGGCAAGGCCCATGCCCAAGATCAGCGCAAACACCCGCATCGCCACCCCCTGAATATCAACCGAGCGGCCCGCAAAGCCCGCCCCCGGCCCCCTATTTGCGTTTCCGGATCACCTTGCGTTTGGCGTCCCGCGCGGCGAACCTTCCCGGTTGGCGCGGCTGATAGCCTTTCGAGGGTCGCCCCGTCGGCAGGGTCCGATCCTCCAGCATCAGCAAATCCAGCATCAGGCCCCCCGTCACCGGCACGGCTTCCGCCAACCGCACCGTCACCCGCTGCCCGATGCCGATGATCACCCCGGTATCGGCCCCCATCAGGGTCTGGGTGTTGGGGTCATAGTGGAAAAACTCGCGCCCCACGGACCGGATCGGGATCAGGCCATCGGCGCCCGTTTCATCCAGCTTGACGAACAGACCGAACCGCTGGACGCCCGAGATGCGCCCGGTGAATTCCGCCCCCACCCTGTCCGACAGGTAGGCCGCCAGATAACGGTCCACCGTGTCACGTTCCGCCGCCATGCTGCGGCGTTCGGCGTCGGAAATCAGCTTGGCGGTTTCCGACAGCGTTTCCACATCCTGCGCCGACAGCCCGTCAGACCCCCAGCCATGCCCGGCAATCAGCGCACGGTGCACGATCAGGTCGGAATAGCGGCGGATAGGACTGGTGAAATGCGCGTAGTTGCGCAAGGCCAGCCCGAAATGGCCGAAGTTCTGCGGGTTGTAATAGGCTTGGGTCATGCTGCGCAGGGTGGTCAGGTTCATCAGCTCGTCGAATTCCGTGCCCTGCGCCTGTTCCAGCAGACGGTTCAGGTGGCGGGTCTGCAGCACCTGCCCCTTGGCCAGCACGAACCCCGAAGCCTCGGCCACTTCGCGCAGGCTTTCCAGTTTCTCGGGGCTGGGTTCTTCGTGCACGCGAAACAGCAGCGGCTGCTTCAGGCGCACAAGTTCCTCGGCCGCCGCCACATTGGCCTGGATCATGAATTCCTCGATCAGCTTGTGCGCATCGAACCGGTCCCGATAGGCGACCGACAGGACCTGCCCTTCGTCCGACAGCACGATCTTGCGTTCGGGCAGATCAAGGTCCAGCGGCTGGCGCAGATCGCGGCTGAGTTTGGTTGCGGCATAGGCGGCGTAAAGCGGGGTGATCACCGTTTCCATCAAGGGCGCGGTCACCGCATCCGGATTGCCGTCCTGCGCATCCTGCACCTGCCCGTAGTGCAAGGAGGCCCGGCTGCGCATCAGCCCGCGGGTAAACCGGTGGCTGACCTTGTGCCCGGTCGCATCCAGCACCATCCGCACCGCGAGGCAGGGGCGATCGACGTCGGCATGCAGGCTGCACAGATCGCCCGACAGCACATCGGGCAGCATCGGCACCACGCGGTCGGGGAAATAGGTGGAGTTGCCGCGTTTCCTCGCCTCGCGGTCAAGGGCGCTGCCGGGGCGGACGTAGTGGGCGACATCCGCAATGGCGACCCAGACGATGTGGCCGCCGGGGTTGCGCGGATCGGGATCGGGGTGGGCGTAAACCGCGTCGTCGCGGTCGCGGGCGTCGATCGGGTCGATAGTGACCAGCGGCACCTCGCGCAAATCCTCGCGCCCCGCCAGCGGCGCGGGCAAGGCCGCGTCGGCCTCGGCGATCACAGCGTCGGGGAACTGGTCGAGGATGCCGTGCTGATGAATCGCGATCAGGCTGACGGCGCGCGCCCCGGACGGGTCGCCAAGGCGGGCGGTGATGCGGGCCTGTGGCAGGCCGAGGCGGCGGTTGCCCACCTGTTCGGCCTCGACCAGCTCGCCATCCCGGGCCCCGCCGACGCCATCGCGGGCCACCCGCCATTCCTTGTCGGCCCCCTTGTCGATCGGCACGATCCGCCCGCCCTCGTCATTGGCGCGGAACACCCCCAGCAGTTTCAACGGGTTGGTCCCGATCTTGCGGATCAGCCGGGCGGTATAGGCGTGATCCTCGCCCGCGACCGCCGTCAGCCGGGCCAGAATCCGGTCACCGGTCCCCAAGGCGGGATCGCCGGTCTGCGGGTTGATCAGGATGCGCGCGTCACCCGCCCCCTCTTCCACCGCGCGGGCATAAAGATCGCCTTGGTCATCGGGGGCCAGCACCACCAGCATCGCCACCGGGGGCAGGCTGCCCGGTTCGCGGAAATGCTTGGCTTGACGGTCCAGCGACCCCTCGGCCTCCATCTCGCGCAGCAGACGCTTCAGGTCGATCCGGGCATCGCCCTTGATGCCGAAGGCGCGGGCGATGTCACGCTTGGCGCTTTGGGTGGGATTGTCGCTGATCCATTGCAGGATCTGCTCTTTGGTGGGGAGTGCGTTCATGGGCAGGGACGTAGCACGGAAACCGTCTGTCATCTACTGCCCAAGATGCGCCTCGCCGCGCGCCGCCGCCAGGGTCATCTGCCGCTGGCGTTCGCGAAACCGCGCACGGTCGGCGTCGGAGTATTCCGGCAGGCAGGCGGCACAGGACACGCCCGTTTCAAACGCCGGATCGGCGCGCTGTTCGGCCGTCAGCGCCCGACCGCAGGCCCGGCAAGAGGTATGCTGCCCGGGGACCAGACCATGGCCGACCGATACACGATCATCGAACACGAAACACTCGCCCCACCACAGGCTTTGCGCGACGGGGACCTCCTCGAGATACTTCAGGATGCCGCCCTGCAGGTGAAAGACATCCGCAACCCCCTGACCCAGCAGGTAATTCGTCGACTTCTCGCAGCGGATGCCCCCGGTGCAGAACATCGCGATCCGCTTGTTGTGAAAGCGGTCGCGGTTGGCCTGCCACCAGGCGGGAAAGTCGCGGAACGTCTCGGTGCCGGGGTCCACCGCGCCCTGAAACGTGCCGATGGCCACCTCATAGGCGTTGCGCGTGTCGATCACCGCCACATCGGGGGCAGCGATCAGGGCGTTCCAGTCCTGCGGGGCGACATAGTGCCCGACCCGCGCCGACGGATCGACATCCGGCTGACCCATCGTGACGATCTCGCGCTTGATCCGCACCTTCAGGCGACGGAACGGCAATGCGGCGGCAAAGCTCTCTTTCCAAACCAGATTGCCGCAGCCCGGCAACGCGCGGATGGCGGACAGTGCGGTGTCGATCGCGCTTCGGGTTCCGGCAATCGTGCCGTTGATCCCCTCGGGCGCCAGCAGCAGCGACCCCTTCACCCCGCCCGCCGCACACACCCCCAGCAGGCCCGCCCGCAGCGCAGGCGGATCGGCAAAGCGGGTGAAGTGATAAAGCGCCGCAACGGTGAACATGGCTTGCCCTTGCCGCAGCCGGGCCTCAAGATCAAGCCCTTCGCTTGACGATGCCCCGCCGCCCGCCTACCGATGAAGGCCAGAAGTGGAGATTGCCGATGCACCCCGCGAACGAAGCCCTGATCGTGATCGATGTCCAGAACGATTTCTGCGCCGGTGGCGCGCTGGCGGTGACCGGCGGCGACGAGGTGGTGGCTGCGATCAACGCCGCGATGAACGATTTCGCCTGCGTCGTGCTGACGCAGGACTGGCACCCGCACGACCACACCTCGTTTGCGGCAACCCAGGGGGCAGAGCCGTTTTCCACCGCGATGATGCCCTACGGCCCGCAAACGCTGTGGCCCACCCATTGCGTGCAAGGATCGCACGGGGCCGAATTCCACCACAGCCTGCGCACCAGACCGGCGCAGTTGATCCTGCGCAAGGGTTTCCGACCGCAGATCGACAGCTATTCGGCGTTCTTCGAAAACGACCGGACCACCGCCACCGGGCTCGACGGCTATCTGCGGTCGCGCGGGGTGACGGGGGTGGTGCTGACCGGCCTTGCGACCGATTATTGCGTGGGGTTTTCGGCGCTGGATGCGATCCGGCTGGGCTACCTCGTGACGGTGCGGCTGGATGCCTGCCGCGCCATCGACCTTGACGGATCGCTCGCGGCGATGCTGGACCAGATGCGGGCCGTCGGCGTGCGGCTGGACGGCTGACATGGTCGACATCGCCACCCGGGTCTGGAACCACAAATGGAAAATCGACCCGATCGTGCGGTCGCTGATCGACACCGATTTCTACAAGCTGCTGATGTGTCAATCGATCTTCCGCAACAAGCCGGACACGCAGGTGGTGTTCAGTCTGATCAACCGGACGAAATCCATCCGGTTGGCCGACCTGATCGACGAAGGCGAGTTGCGCGAACAGCTTGATCACGTCCGCTCGCTGTCGCTGACGCGCGGGGAAAGCACCTGGCTGCGCGGCAACACATTCTATGGCAAACGCCAGATGTTCCGCCCGGAATTCATGGAATGGTTCGAAGGGATGCGCCTGCCGCCCTACCATCTGGAAAAGCGCGACGGCCAATATGAACTGATGTTCGAAGGCCGCTGGCCCGAGGTCATGCTGTGGGAAATCCCCGCGCTGTCGGTGCTGATGGAGTTGCGCAGCCGTGCGGTGCTGGAGCGGATGGGCCGGTTCGAGATCCAGGTTCTCTATGCCCGTGCGATGACCCGGCTGTGGGAAAAGCTGCAGCGCCTGCGGACGAGTGACGGGCTGCGGATCGCCGACTTCGGCACCCGCCGCCGCCACTCCTTCCTGTGGCAGGACTGGGCGGTGCAGGCGATGATCGAAGGGCTGGGAGACACGTTCATCGGCACCTCGAACTGCCTGATCGCGATGCGGCGCGAGGTCGAGGCGATCGGCACCAACGCACATGAACTGCCGATGGTCTATGCGGCCCTTGCCAACAGCGACGCCGAACTGGCGCAGGCCCCATATCAGGTTCTGGCGGACTGGCACGAGGAACATGACGGCAATCTGCGGATCATCCTGCCCGACACCTATGGCACCGAGGGTTTTCTGCGCCATGCACCCGACTGGCTGTCGTCGTGGACCGGGATGCGGGTGGACAGCGGCGATCCGGCGACGGCGGCGGAACTGGCGATCCGCTGGTGGAAGGACCGCGGCGAGGATCCGACCACGAAACTGATCGTCTTTTCGGATGGGCTGGATGTGGATCAGATCGAGGCGCTGCATCGTCGGTTTGCCGGGCGGGTGCGGGCGTCCTTCGGCTGGGGCACGATGTTGACCAATGACTTCAAGGGGTTGGTCCCGGGTGACGGGTTGGCGCCGTTCAGTCTGGTGTGCAAGGCCGTGTCGGCCAACGGCAGGCCGACGGTGAAACTGTCGGACAATCCGAACAAGGCCCTGGGGCCCGCATCCGAGATCGCGCGGTATAAACGGGTGTTCGGCGTGGGGGATCAAACCGCGCAGCCCGTTACGGTATGAGCCGTGCGGCCAGTGCCGTGCAGCGCCGGATATGGCTGCGGTTGACTTCGGCGTGCAGCGGGATGCGCGGCATGGTCCAGCCGACCGATGCACAGGCCCGGGCCAATGTGAACATCTCGACGGTCTGAGGATCGACCCGGCGCGTTTCGGCATAACCGGCCACCAGGGCATCCAGAAGATCGCGATAGGCGGGTTCCGCCAGATTGCCCAGCATCGCGGTTCCAAGATCATACACGCGGTATCCAAAGCCCGAGTCGTCGAAGTCGATCAGCGCAAGCGAGCCACTGCTCACAAAGACGTTCTCGCGCAGGACATCGGCGTGGATCAGCCCGAAATCACCATCGTAATCCTTGAGCCAGTCGCGCAAACTGTCTCGGGCGCGCAACAGGAGGGCGCGCTCGCCCGACGTGGCGGCCAGATGATCCCAGAAGGGTCCCCACAGCGGGGTGTCCCCGACCAGTCCGTCCGCATCCCAGCGATGCCGCACGAAATCGCCAGGCAGTCGCAGGGCATCCGACGCCCGGTGCAAGGTCGCGAGTAGCCGGCCAAGGGCGCAATGCAGGTCCAGAAGCTGTGGCAGCGGCGCGGCAAACGGCTTGCCCGTCACACCCAAAGGCGAGCCCTGCACCCAGCAGACCGCCGTGGCGATCACACCGTTTTCCAGGTGCACCAGCAAATCTCCGGCCTGTGTGCGCAGCGGCCCGGGAACCGGCACGCCCGCATCCGCCAGCGCAGCGATCCACCACATTTCAGATCGGATCGCCGCCGCCGTCTGATACCCCGGGCGATGCAGCCGAAGGGCCGCGCGACCAAAAGGGCCCGCCATCTCGAAAACCGCGTTTTCGCGATGGCTTATCAGACAGCGCGCCGTGCCACCCCAATGCGCAGCCGCCGTGACGGCGGTTTCCCCGACCTTCATCCGGCAACCGGCGCCGCATCCAGCGCCGCCTGCAACGCATCCGCCAGCAGGTCGGCATGTTCGCGCGAAAACGGCATTGGCGGGCGGATTTTCAGGATGTTGGCGCCCCGCCCGATCCGGTTCAGCAGGAACCCGCGCGCCACCATATCCTCCACCAGACCGCCCACGAAATCGCCCGCCGGGGTCAGGCCATCGGTGGTGAATTCGACGCCGAAGAACAGCCCCGTCGCCCGGGCGTTCGTCATGTAAGGGTGGCGCAAGGCCTGCAACCGGTCCAGCAGATAGGCCGACACCCGCGCGGCGTTGTCCTGCAACCCTTCGTCCGCGATCACGTCCAGCACCGCCAGACAGGCCGCCGCCGAGACCGGATTGCCGCCGAAGGTGTTGAAATAGCCGAACGCCTCGCGGAACGCCGCCATCACATCTGGCCGCGCCAGAACCGCCGCCACCGGGTGGCCGTTGCCCATCGGCTTGCCCACCGTCACGATGTCGGGCGCAAAGCCAAGCGCATCGTGGCCCCAGAAATGGCTGCCCATCCGGCCCAACCCCGGCTGCACCTCGTCCGAGATCAGCAGGCCACCCGCCGCGCGCACCGCCGCCGCTGTCGGATGCAGGAAGTCGACGGGCAAAGATGGCAACCCTTCGTTCGCAAACACCGGGCAGATCATCAGACAGGAGAACCCGAACCCCGCCGCCTCCAGATCGCGCGCCGCCGCTGCGACATTGTCGGCAAAGGCCTGCGCCTGCCCCGCAACGCTGCCTCCCACCGGGCGCAATCCATCGGGTGCAGGCACCAGCCGGACATTGGGCCAGCGCCCGCCGATCGGTTGCCGCCGGGTCGAAAGCTGCGACACCGCCATCGTGTTGCCGTGATAGGTGGCATCGGTCGCGATGATTCCGGTCTTGCCGGTCACCGCCTGCGCCATCCGCAGCGCGATGTCGTTCGCCTCGGACCCGGTGCAGACCATGATCGCCTGCGAAATTCCGTGGCTCAGGGTCGATGTCAGCCGCTCGATATAGTCAAGCACTCCGTCATGCAGATAGCGCGTATGGGTGTTCAGGATCGCCGCCTGTCGGGAAATCGCCGCGACGACGCGCGGATGGCAGTGCCCGACATGCGGCACGTTGTTGTAGCAGTCGAGATAGCGCTTGCCGTCCGCATCCCACAGCCAGACCCCCTGCCCGCGCACGATGTGAACGGGTGTTCGATAAAAGGTCGGAATGTTCGCCCCCATCAGGCGGGCGCGGCGATCCAGGAGCGATTCGGTCATTCTTCGTCGCCGATCTTGCCGCGCATCGCCTTGACCTCGCCGCGCTGCACCTTGGCGGCGACCCGGCGGACCTGGCTGCCCCAGGTCGGTTTGGTGGCAACCCGGCGTTTCGGCGGCACCAGCGCCTCGCGGATCATCTCGACCAGACGTTCTCGGGCGATTTCGCGGTTGCGGGCCTGGCTGCGGGTGTCTTCGACCTGCAGCACGATGGCCCCTTCGTTGGTCCACCGCCGCCCCGCCAGCCGTTTCAGCCGCGCCTTGACCGAGGACGACAGATGCGGGCTGCGATCTGCCTCGAACCGCAACTCGACCGCCGTCGACACCTTGTTCACGTTCTGCCCCCCCGGGCCCGACGACCGCATGAAGCTTTCGGTCAGTTCCCAGTCGGCAATCCCCAGCGTGTCGGTGATCATCAGCATGACGGGTTTATCGCACGGGTGGATTTCAAGAGAAAGGGTCGCCTGCGAGCGGCGACCCTTTCCGAGTTCAAGGAGATGAGCCAGTTAGGAAACTGCCCCAACCTTGGTGGCGTTTTTCAGGGGGCTGCCCCTAGAAAACACCCCCCATGGCTGTCCCGACACGTCTCTCCAATATCACTCTAGACACTGGATCACCTCCTTTCAAAATGGTTGCCGATAGGGGTAGCCTGCCACAGATTTGGTGTTTGTCAAAAGCTTTTACGCTACCGGTGTGGTCATTTTTGCAACGATCAGGCGAAAAGGCAAAAGGGCGAGGGCGGCTATCCCGAGTTTTGTGCACAGATCGGCCAGCGCCAGCGACACCCAGAACGGGGCCGCCGGACCAAGGCCGAGCAGCGGCGTGGCGGCCCCGGCCCAGGATACGTCGTTGCCGGGTTCCAGCCAGATCAGCGCCCCGGAAAACGCCACGCTGAAGAAAATCGCGGTGTCGAGCGTCGAGCCGACGACCGTTGAAATCAGCGGCGCACGCCACCAGGCGGCCCGCCGCAGGCGGTCGAACAGCGCGACGTCCAGCAGTTGCGCCACCAGGAACGCAAGGCCGGACCCGAGAGCGATGCGCAAGGTGACCAGCGGGCCGAAATCTCCGATCACCTGCGTGCCGATGACGGAACAGACCAGCCCGGTGGCGAAGCCGGCCAGCACGATGCGGCGGGCCGCCGCGACACCCTGCAGGCGGTTGGTCAGGTCGGTGACGAGAAAGGCGAAGGGATAGGTCAGCGCCCCCCACGTCAGATACCCGCCCATCGGGTACTGGACGAGGATGTTCGACGCCGTGACGATGACGGCCATGGCAAGGGTGCCGGGCAGCAGGTGCATGAGGTGATCCGTTTTTTACAAGGTGGCGGAGACTTGGGGCCCGATCCGGTAACGCCGGACCGGGGGGCTGTCAATCGGGCAGGCGGTATTCGACGATCTCGGTCACCTGCATAAACAGAAAGTTGTCGTCCGAAATCATCGTGGCGCGCAATCCGTCCGGGCCGCGCCAGATCGACAGGCCTTCCAGATTGTCGTGCCGACCGGCCTTGGTCTGCAGCAGCACCTGACCGCTCGAAAACCCCTTGGGGCCAAGGTCGAACCGGCGCAAGCGGCTGGAGAATCCGCCCGGACCGTGAAACCGGCGTTCCAGCAGATAGAACCGCCCGTCGGGTCCGAAATCCGCCGCCACCGGGCGAAAGACCCCGATCCGCGGCAGCGCGAGGGGCGCGCGCCATTTCCCACGCTGAAACACGAACACCGGGACCTTGTCGCCATGCAGGGCCTCGGGGACGGCATAAACCGTGCCGGAGGCATCGACAGCCAGCGCCTCCAGCCCTTCGTTGTGGGGCAGTCGGGCAAAGGCAGGGTTCTTGGGCAGATCGATCGCTTTGCCCTCCAACCGGTCCAGACGGGCGACCCGGATCGTGGCCTCGAATGACACGAAAAGCCCGCCATCCGGCGCGATCGCCAGACCTTCGCTGTCGGCCTGCTGCCCGGTCAGCGTCCCGCCCTTCGGCCCCCGCAGCCGACGGACAGGGTCGAACACCGCCGACCGGGGCGCGCCTGTGCCGTCGCGGGTGATGCGGCCCCGCACGTAAGCCCCGCGATCCGACAGCACGATCAGATCGCGCCCGTTTTCGCCGATGGACAGGGCCGAAAACCCGCCAAACAGCGGATCGCGGCTGGAGAGCCGGATCGCCCCGACAAAGTCGGGCGGCGCATCGGGCGTGGCGCTGCTGTCAAAACCGAGCAACAGGACCAGTCCGGCGATTACTCCGAGGCCAGGACGTCGGCGCATTGTTGGGGCAGGTCGGCCATGGTGAATTCGCGCGGGCGCTTTTCGCGCGGGCCCTCTTCGGCTTTCGGCTTCTTTGTGGTCTTGGGCGGGTTCAGATAATCGGTGACCCACCAGGTCAGCGTCGCATCACAGCCGTTGCCGCCGTTCGACAGTTCCGACACGGTCGGGGTCTGGGTCTTGCACAGCTTGGCCCCTTTCGGGCATTTCAGCCGGACGTGGAAATGGGTGTCGTGCCCGGCCACGGGGCGGATTTTCTGCAGCCATTTCTTGTCGCCGGCCGTTGCGGTCTTGCACATCTCGATCTTCACCGCCGCCGCCACAAAAATCCGGTCCACCCGCGCGTCCGACGCCGCCGCCCGCAGCAGGGCGTGATGGCTTGCGGTCCAGTTCCGGGTCACCGATTTCTGGTCTTCGGACCGCACCGGGATCGAGCTGATCTTCTCGCGCTCGGCCCGGCTCAGGTTCAGCCGTTTCGGCGGCAGCATCCAGATATCGGCATCCAGCCCGATCTGATGGCTGGCGTGGCCGGATGTCATCGGCCCGCCGCGCGGCTGGCTGATGTCGCCGATGTAGAGCCCCGCCCAGCCGATCTGCTGCGCCGCCTGCGACAGGTCGCGCAGGTAGTCCATCATCACCGGCTGGCCGAAGTTGCGCCCGCGCGACAGCCGCATCGCCTGCCAGCTCGGCCCGGTTTCCGGCAGTTCCACCATCCCGGCCCCGCACCCCCGCGCGTAGGAGCCGACGGGCATCGGGTCCTGTGCCGAGGGCGCATCCTTGGCCCCGAACAACTGGTTGGCCAGTTCCTGCGCCGCCGCCGGCAGCGGCAAAAGAAGGGTGAGGATCACAAGCAGGCGGATCATGCGGTTTCACCTTTTGGTTTCACCCAGATTAGCAGCACGAGGCCGATGGCGAACAGCCCGATCACCGGCGATATGCCCAACCTTGCCGATCCGGTCAGATCGGTCGCCACCGCGATCAGGAACGGCGAGATGAAACTGGCGACCTTGCCCGACAGCGCATAGAGCCCGAACGCCTCGGCGGCCAGGTCGGGGGTGGTGTGGCGCAGCATCATCGTGCGGCTGGCCGCCTGCAACGGCCCGCCCGCCGCGCCGATCAGCGCGCCGCAGATGAAGAACAGGATGTCGGACATGTTCGACGTGGGGTCGAGGGGGATGCCCCAGACGCTTTCCCGGCTCATCCCCACGATCACCAGACAGACCACCATCAGCACGACGATGGCCCCGGCGATCACCGGCTTTGGCCCGTATCGCTTGTCCAGACCCCCCCCGATATAGGCCGCAACCATTGCGGTGATCGCCCCGATGATGCCGAAAATCCCGATCTGGATCGTCTCCCACCCCAGCACGTTCAGCGCATAGACCCCGCCAAAAGCGTAAAGCGCGTTCAGCGCGTCGCGGTAGGCCAGTGAGGACCCCAGATAGGCCGTCAGGCTGGCGCGGAACCGCAAGCTGCGCAGCAGGTCCATCAGGCTGCCCATCGCCGCCCCGATCTGCAAGGGCCGGCGCGCCATCTTCGGCTCGCGCACCCACAGAAAGAACGGCACCATGAACACCACATACCAGATCGCGGAAAACGGCCCCACCGCCCGCGTGCCCTCGCGCGCCTCGGCATCCAGCCCGAACAGCGGGTCCAGCCCCAGCAGGGTCTTTCCCGTCGAGGCACTCTCGGCCAGGAACAACAGCATCAGGATCAGCGCCAGCAACCCGCCGAGATAGCCGAAGGCAAACCCCCTCCCGGAGATCGCGCCCAATTCGTCCTGGCTCGACAGGGACGGCATCAGCGCGTTGGTGAAGATCGTGGCGAACTCCATCCCGATGAAGCCGAGGCCGAAGAAACACACGGCCCAGAACAGCATCCCCGCCTCGCCGCCCGGGGCCACATACCACAGCCCCCAGGCCCCCACGACATAGAACACCGAAAAGACCCAGACCCACACCATCCGCCGCCCCGTGCTGTCGGCGATCGCGCCCAGGATGGGTGCAAAGACCGCAATCACCAGCGAGGCGATGGTCAGCCCGTAGCCCCAATAGGATTGCGCGGCGGCCTTGGCGGCCTCCGGCTCCATCCCGGTGCCCATGTAATAGCCCCGGGCGGTTTCCGCGAAATAGGGGCCGAAGATGAAGGTCAGCAGCAACGTGTTGTAAGGCTGGCTGGCCCAGTCGAAGAAATACCAGCCCCAGATGCGTCGTCTTTCCGATGTCATGCCCTGCTCCCTGACCGGTTTCCCGGGATCAAGCCTGAAGTGCCGACATCACGCAAGCATGACGGTCGCGCGGTCAAGTCCGTTCCGGGGGCCAGGGCCGCAGGGCGTCCGCATCGCTCCATGCCTGCACCCAATCGGGCAGCGGCGGGCTGTCGGGCGGATGGCCAATGGCCTGCAACACCCGCGCGGGCGGCACGATCCCGGTTTTCGACGCCACGGCGGACCGCAGCAGCATCTGGCTGGTGCAATCTTCGCCGCGCCACATGCTTTGATCCATATACAGGAACCGCGCGTCCCAGCCGATGATCCGGCTGCGCATCTCGAACCGGTCGAACATCCTCACCCGGCGGCGATAGCGGGTCGAGGCCCCGGCGACGGTCAGCCCCCAGCCGTGTTCGTGGCCCAGCCGGTCGAACCCCATCCGTTTAGCCATCGGGATCCGCCCCAGATCATACAGCGTCAGGGTGCGCCCGTTGTTCAGCTCCCTCCACGGGTCGATGTCCTGCGGCAGGCATATGTGATGGCTGATGTGGGTGTCGAACAGGCCGAGTTTCGGCGCGCCCCGGAACTTCCACATCTGATGAAACATGCGCAGGTAGGGATACATGGCGACCTCTTTCTTGCCAAGTGCCCCGGCCCCTTCCGCCCGTCAAGGAAAACGCCGCGTAAGGATTGCCCTTTGATCCATGGGGCGTTACGTCTGCGCCAACTTTTGGTGCCGGAGCATGCGATGACCTCGATCCTGCAGATACTGCTACTGATCCTCGATATCGCGCAGTGGATCATCCTGATCCACATCATCATGTCCTGGCTGATCAGTTTTCAGGTGCTGAACCTGCGCCAGCCCTTGGTTGCACAGATCTGGGGGGGGCTGGACCGGCTGCTGGAGCCGCTTTACTCCCGCGTCCGGTCGTTCCTGCCCGCGATGGGCGGGGTGGACCTTGCCCCGCTGCTGGTGCTGATCGCGATCTATGCGCTGCGGATCATCCTGATCAACAACACGGCCGCCTTCTACTAACCGTTTCGCGAATCGTCTCGCTGCGATATCCTAGTTTTGCATTTGAGCAACGATAGCTGGAGAGATTTCATGGGAAACGGGACCAAGGTCACCGATTGGGAAGTTGCGGGCGTCGCACAGGTCGGCGGTGCCGCCACGCTGGGTGGTGGGGCGTGGATGTTCGAATTCAAAAGCACGCTTGCCGCCGTCAAACAGGCGTTCGTTTTCGTCGGGGCCGGATTGGGTGTTGGCGGGTCGGTGGGCGGTGCGTCTGCACCGGATTTCAGCGCAGGCACACCCTCGTATACCGCAATCACCTGTGACCGCGCGTTCAGTGTCGACGATCTTTCTGGCAGTGCGGGGCGGCTGACGACGGCGGGGGCGGGGCTGGCCGTGGGCTATGGTGTGACAATCATCAGCGCCTTCAACCTGCGCGGGTCGATGTTCTCGTCGCAAGAATGTTACGGCATTTCGATCGGCGTCGGCGCCGGGGCGATGACCACGGTCGGATACTGGCATACGTTGTAGTCACTTCGTGGACGATGCCGGTTGTCCTTCGGCGCGGCGTCTGATTCAATCGCGCGTGTCCTGACCAACGCGTGATGCCGTGAAGCCCCAACCCAAAGTCCTGCTGCAATCCGTCTTCGGCTTTCCCGCGTTCCGCCCGGGGCAGGAGGACATCGTCGACGCCGTCCTCGCCGGGCGCAACGTGCTGGCCATCATGCCGACCGGCGGCGGGAAATCGCTGTGTTTCCAACTGCCTGCCCTGTGCCGGTCCGGTGTCACCGTCGTGATCTCGCCGCTGATCGCCCTGATGCGGGATCAGGTGCGCGCCCTCAGGGCCACCGGGGTCAACGCGGGCGCGCTGACCAGCGGCAACACTGACGCCGAAACCGAAGAGGTGTTCGCGGCGCTGGATGCGGGCGAGATGAAGCTGCTTTACATGGCCCCCGAACGGCTGGCTTCCCCCGCCACCGTGCCGATGCTGCGGCGCATCGGCGTCAGCCTGATCGCGGTGGACGAAGCGCATTGCGTGTCGCAGTGGGGGCATGATTTCCGCCCGGACTATCTGCGGATCGGGGCGCTGCGGGCCGCGCTGGAGGTGCCGCTGGCCGCCTTTACCGCCACTGCGGACGAGGAAACCCGCGGCGAGATCGTCACCCGGCTGTTCGGCGGCCAGGCCCCCGAGACGTTTCTGCGCGGGTTCGATCGCCCGAACATCCACCTCGCCTTTGCCGTCAAGGATCACCCGCGCGACCAGATCCTGACCTTCGCCGCCGCCCGGCGCAGCCAGTCCGGCATCGTCTATTGTGGCACCCGCGCCAAGACGGAAGTTCTGGCACAGGCCCTACGCGAGGCCCGCCATTCCGCCTGCCATTATCATGGCGGCATGGACCCCGAGGAGCGTCGGCGCGTCGAAATCCGGTTCCAGCAGGAAGATGGCCTGATCGTGGTGGCGACGATTGCCTTTGGCATGGGCATCGACAAGCCCGATATCCGGTGGGTCGCGCATGCCGATCTGCCGAAATCCATCGAGGGCTACTACCAGGAAATCGGCCGGGCGGGGCGGGACAGCGCCCCCGCCGAAACGCTGACGCTCTATGGCCCCGACGACATCCGCCTGCGCCGCAGCCAGATCGACGAAGGCGCGGCCCCGGCGGATCGCAAGGCCGCCGATCATGCCCGGCTGAACGCGCTGCTGGGTCTGGCCGAGGCGATGGCCTGTCGGCGTCAGGTTTTGCTGGGATATTTCGGGGAAACATCCGCGCCCTGCGGCAACTGCGACCTGTGCGACCGCCCGGTGCCGGTGTTCGACGCGACCGAGGCGGTCCGCAAGGCGCTGTCGGCGATCCTGCGGACCGGCGAATCCTTTGGGGCGGGGCATCTGATCGATATTCTGACCGGCACGCCGACATCGAAGGTCAAAGAGCGCGGGCATGACCAGTTGCCGACCTTTGCCGTCGGGCGCGATCTGTCGAAACCGGCCTGGGGCGCGGTGTTTCGCCAGATGATGGGCCGCGATCTGGTGCGCCCGGACACCGACCGGGGCGGCGCGTTGCGGATGACCGAGGCGGCGCGGCCGATCCTGCGCGGCGAGGAGCGGATTTCGCTGCGGCAGGACACGGTCAGCACGGCCGCCGCCCCCCGTCTGGCCGTCAAGGCGCTGGTGGCCGAGGAACATGCCGACCTGCTGTCGGCGCTCAAGGCCAAACGTCGCGCCCTGGCTGAGGCTGCGGGGGTGCCGGCCTATGTGGTGTTCGCCGACCGCACCCTGATCGAGATGGCCGAAACCCGCCCGGCCAGTCTGGATCAGATGATGCGGATCACCGGGGTAGGGGCGAAAAAACTGGAAAGCTACGGTGCCGCGTTTCTGGCGGTGATCCACGGCGCGGCCCCGACGCCGATGCATCCGGCGCGGCGCAAGTTGGCCGGGCAGGACGCAGGGCAGACCTTCGACCGGCTGGCCGAGGTGCAACTGACCCTGGCGCGAGGGGCCGACGGCACCGGCAAGCACCTGTCGTGCAGCCATTCCACCCTGCGCCAGATCGCCGAGTTGCGGCCCGGATCGCTGTCCGACCTCGACCGGATTTCCGGCATGGGTGGGCCGAAGACCGAGCGGTTCGGTGCCGCCTTCCTGCAGGTGCTGGCGGACGGCTAGGTGCCGGTCATCGTCTCGGCTTCCGGTTCGGCTTCGATGGCCCGCGCTTCGGCCGGGCGATGGGCCGTCAGCACCTCGATCAGCGCGGCCTTGCGCAGCGGTTTGGTCATGTAGTGGTCGATCCCCGCCGCAAGGATGCTGTCGCCGTCCCCGTCCATCGCGTGGGCGGTCAGCGCGACGATCGGAACATGGCCGCGTCCCGCTTCCAGCGCCCGGATCGCACGGGCGGCCTCGCGGCCATCCATCTCGGGCATCGAGATGTCCATGAAGATCAGGTCGGGGAGAAAGGACTGGAACAGCGCCACCGCTTCGCGCCCGTTGCTGGCAAACCGCAGGTCGACGTCCAGATCGCGCATCATTTTCTGGAACACCAGTTGGTTCGTGCGGTTGTCTTCCGCCGTCAGCAGCCGCATCGGGCGGCTGTCGGGCCGCGCCACGGGGTCGGGCGGCGGCGCTGCCGTGACGACCAGCGTCGTCAGCGCCTGCAGGCGGCGATACAGGTCCGACCGCAGGATCGGTTTCTGCAGGATCGCGGTCAGGGTTCCCGCGGTGTCTGCCTCGCGGGCATGGGCCGGGTTAGACGACAGCAGGATGATCGGCATCGTCAGCCCCTCGACCCGCAGGTGCCGCGCGAAGGTCAGCCCGTCCATCTCGGGCATGTTGTGATCGGTCAGGATCACATCGTAATCGGCATCGCGCGTCAGATGGGCCAGCGCCTCGGCCCCCGACCGGCACAGCGCCACCTCGATGCCGCAGGGCACCAGTTGCCGTTCCAGAATGATGCGGTTGATGAACTGGTCGTCGACGATCAGCATCCGGCGGATCGACAGCGGGCCGACCGGTGGCGCCGCCTCTTCGGCGACCGGCAGCGTGACGCGGAAGCCGAAGCACGACCCCTTGCCCACCTCGCTGTCCACCCAGACTTCGCCGCCCATCCGTTCGACCAGCCGACGCGAGATCGCGAGGCCCAGACCGGTGCCCTCGAACTTGCGGTTCGACTGGCTTTCCACCTGATTGAACTCACCGAAGATCAGGCCCAGATGCTCCGGTGCGATGCCGATGCCGGTGTCTTCGATGGTGATGTGCAACTGCTGGTGCCCGGTTTCCGCCTCGAAGCCCACCACACGGATCAGCACATGCCCTTCGTCGGTGAACTTGACCGCGTTGCCCAGAAGGTTGGTCAGAACCTGCCGCAGCCGCCCCGGGTCCCCGACATAGCGCGTCGGCAGGAACATGTCGAAATCGATCATCAGGTCCAGCCCCTTGCCGCGCGCCCGGGGTTGCAGCAGCATCACGACCTCGTGGATTGTGCGTTCCAGATCAAAGGGTTCCGGGCGCAGGGTCAGCCGCTGCGCCTCGATCTTGGAGTAGTCCAGGATGTCGTTGATGATGACCAGCAGCGCTTCGCCCGAGGAGCGGATGGTTTCGGCAAACAGCCGCTGTTCCTCCGACAGGGCGGTGTCGCACAAGAGTTCCGCCATCCCGACGACGCCGTTCATCGGGGTGCGGATCTCGTGGCTCATGTTGGCGAGGAAGGCCGATTTCGCGCGGTTTGCAGCCTCTGCCGCCTCGCGGGCGGCCCGCAGCGCCTCTTGCTGTTCCTTCAGTTCGGTGATGTCGACCCGCAGCCCGACATGGCCGCCGTCCGGCGTGGTCTGTTCGACCACGCGCAGCCATCGGCCATCGGCCATCCGCTGTTCCGAGATCGATGACGCCGCCGTGTGCAATTCCAGCCGCCGCGCCAGCCATTCCTCTTCCCGGCCCTCGGCCTCGGCATAGCGGTTGGCGGCCAGGCCGTGGCGCAGGATTTCCTCGAACCGGACGCCGGGCACCAGCAGGCCTGCGCTTTCGGGGTGAATGTCGCGATAGCGTTGGTTGCAGGTCAACAGCCTGTCCTCCCTGTCAAAAAGCACGAACGCATCGGGGATCGCCTCGATCGCGGCCCAGATGCGCATCTGTTCGGTGATGTTGATGGCAAGGCTGACCATGTCGCCGTCGCGCGCGCGCCGGTCCACCAGCCGGGCCCAGATGCCGTTCTGGAACTGCACCACGCGCGGCGGCACCGGGTCTGCGTCCAGCCGGGCGATCATGTCGGCCAGCCAGACATCCTTGGGGGTGTCGCCCAGAACGACGAGGTCCGCCTCGGCCGAGATCCGCAGCATGTCGGCATAGGCGATGCCGGGGCCGACATCGAGGCCGTCGAACACCGCCAGATAGGCGCGGTTCGCCGCCACCATCCGCAGGCCGCTGTCATAGACGGCAAAACCGTCGCGGATCGTGTTCACCGAATCCCACAGCCGCCGTTCGGCCATCACCGCCGCCGTATGCGCCCGGTCCAGATCGGTCAGAAAGCGCGAATGCTGCCCCTTCAGCGCCTCTGCCTCGGACAGGGCCGAGATCGCCACCTGCCGCTGTTCGACGATCTGATCCGACAATGACCGCGCGTGCAGCGCCAGCTTTTCGTTTGCGGCGAACAGCTCGCGGCTTTTCTGCTCCAGCAGGCGTTCCGCCGCCAGCCGTGCCCTGCGTTCTTTCGCCAGCCGTTCCGCGATTTCCATGCCCGCTCCGCACCGCCCCTGAAACGCACGGGCCTTCTGGCCCGCCCCGCGATCTTTGCGCCAACCTGGCGCAACAAAATGAACAGTCGCTTAAGATGACAAAACCCGTCCCGCCTTGCCGAATCCTTGCACATCCGCGCCCGGACATGCGACGATGCGCCGGTTGGGAAGTGGAGGATTTGCGATGCGCGGTATTGTTCTTGCGGCCCTTTCGGCGCTGATTTTCGGGGCGGCCCCGGCGCTTGCCCAGACATCGGCAGAGACGCTCGTGCCCGAAAGGCGGCTGGTGCTGAGCCAGGACGCCGATCTGCCGGGCGGCGACATCGCGACCTTCCTCGACACCACGCTGGAGGCCTGCGAACGCGCCTGCCTGTCGAACAGCCGATGCACCGCCTTTACGTTCAACACGCGGAACAATTCCTGCTTCTCGAAAACCGATCCCGGCGAGCCTGCGTTTTTCCAGGGGGCCTATTCCGGCTATGTGATCACGGCCCCTGCAGGCGTCGAAACCCGGGCCAAGGCGCGACGGGCCGAGCTTTCCTTCCTTGCCGATTGGGACATCGCCTCCGCCACCCGGCAGGCCGCCAATCTTGCGAACGAACATGTGACCGACGGCTTTACGGTCGAGGAACACCTGGCCTCGGCCGCCCAGGCCGAAGCGGTCGACAATTTCGATCTGGCCGCCCGGTTCACCGGGGCCGCGCTGAACCTGTCGGATGCGCCGGAAAGCTGGGCCGAATACGCCCGGCTCTTGCTGGCGGCGGGCAATCAGTCAGGGGTCAATCAGGGGGCCTACCGCGACCGGGCGTTCCAGGCGGCGATCAACGGCTATCTGCGCGCCGAGAACGCGGCGCTGCAGCACAGCATTCTGGTGACGCTGGGGCAGGCCGCCGAATCGGTCGGGCGCGGGCGCGACACCGTGCAGGCCTTGCGTCTGGCGCAGGCGCTGCAGCCGCGCGACGACACCGCCGTGGCGCTGGACGATGCGATCGGCAAATACGGCTTCCGGGTGGTGGACAACGAGGTGCAGACCGACACGCCCCGCCCGCGGATCTGCGCCAACTTTTCCGAAGATCTGGTGCCGTCGGGGGTGGATTATGCCAACTTCGTGCAGCTGCCCGAGCCTGGTATGTCGGTGGCCTTCGACGGCTATCGTCAGTTGTGCGTCGAAGGGGTGACGCGGGGCGCGCGGGTCACGGTGACCTTCCGCGAGGGCCTGCCTGCGAAGGACGGCCAGACGATGGCGAGGTCGGTGCCGATCACCGCCTACATCCGCGACCGCAGCCCGGGGGTCCGCTTTCCGGGACGGGGCTATGTGCTGCCGCAGACCGGCGGGGCTTCCATTCCGGTGGAGACTGTCAACACGACGAAGCTGGACCTGACGCTGTTCCGGGTGACCGACCGCAACCTGCTGCGCGCGCTGCAGAACGGCTATTTCGGTCAACCGATGGCCGACTATCAGGAGGGTTACTTCAACGGCGAGATCGGGGCGGAAATCTGGACGGGCACGGCGGAAGTCGGCCAGGAGATCAACGTGGACGTGACCACCCGTCTGCCGATGGATCAGGCGCTGGCGGGGCAGGCGGCGGGCATCTACGCCCTGAAGGCCGCCGTGCCGGGGGTCGACCCTTTTGTGTCGCCGGCCGGGTGGCAATGGTTCGTGGTGTCCGATCTGGGCCTGACCACGATGTCGGGCGCCGACGGGCTGCATGTGTTCGTGCGCTCGCTGGGGACGGCTGCGGCACGGGCCGGAGCCTCTGTCGAGTTGCTGAGCACCGCGAACGAAATCCTGGGCACGGTTGTGACCGATGATCAGGGCTATGCCCGGTTCGAACCCGGCCTGATGCGGGGCACCGGCGGGGCTGCGCCAGCGATGGTCGTGGTGCGGGAAGCCTCGGGCGATTTGGCCTTCCTGTCGCTGACCGACCCGGAATTCGACCTGTCGGATCGCGGCGTCGAAGGGCGGCAGGCGGCCCCGCCGGTCGATGTGTTCCTGACCACGGATCGCGGGGCATACCGCGCCGGAGAGACCGTCTATGCCACGGCTCTGGCGCGGGATTCCGGGGCCGAGGCGCTGACCGGGTTGCCGCTGACCGCCATCGTGCTGCGCCCCGACGGGGTGGAATACTACCGCGCGCTGGTGGCGGATGGCGGGGCGGGGGGGCATGTGTTTGCCCTGCCGATCGCGGGCTCTGCCCCGCGCGGGGTCTGGCGGCTGGAGGTGCGGGCCGATCTGGAGGCTCCGGCGCTGGCGTCGGCGACCTTCCTGGTCGAGGATTTCCTGCCCGAACGCATCGATTTCGACCTGACCCTTGCCGACGCGCCGATCCGGTTGGGCGACGCGCCGCAACTGACCGTCGAGGCGCGCTATCTGTTCGGCGCTCCGGGAGCCGATCTGGCGATCGAGGGCGAGGTGCTGCTGCGCGCCGCCAAGGACCTGGAGGCGTTCCCGGGCTATGCGTTCGGCCGCCATGACGAACCCTTCGACGCGCGGCAGGAAAGCTTTGGCGGCGAGCGCACCGACGACGCCGGCTCCGCGCTGATCGATCTGGCCCTCCCCGAGGTGGACGATCCCTTGCGCCCGCTGGAGGCGCGGGTGACCGTCCGCGTCGCCGAAGGGTCTGGCCGCCCGGTCGAACGCCGCGTGTCGCGCCTGCTGACGCCGTCGCAGCCGATGATCGGGGTGAAGCCGATGTTCGACGAGGTGGTGGCCGAAGGCACCGAGGCGCGGTTCCAGATCATCGGGGTCGGGCCGGACCTGACGCCCGAACCAATGCCCGCCCGCTGGACCCTGACCAGGGTCGAGACGAACTATCAGTGGTATCAGGAGTTTGGCAATTGGAACTGGGAGCCGGTGATTTCGCGGTCCGTGGTCGCCGAAGGCGACATCGCGCTTGCCGCCGCCCCGGTTGAAATTGCTGCCCCGGTGCAGTGGGGAAGTTACGAGTTGCTGGTCGAACGCAGCGACGGGCAGGTGGCGGCAACGTCGACCACCTTCTACGCCGGGTGGTATGCGCCTGCCGACGTATCGTCGACGCCCGACACGCTGGAGTTGTCCTTGGACCGTGACGCCTACAAACCCGGCGACACGGCCATGCTGCGGGTGGTGCCGCGCAGCGCCGGAACCGCGCTGATCACCGTCCTGTCGAACCGGCTGATCGCGATGCAGGCGGTCGAGGTCACGGAGGGCGAGAACCTGATCCCGCTGCCGGTGACGGATGACTGGGGCACCGGGGTCTATGTGACGGCGCAGGTCGTGCGCCCGATGGATGTGGCGGCGGGGCGCAATCCGGCCCGGGCGCTCGGGTTGACTCATGCCACCATCGACCCGGGCACCCGTGCCCTGCAGGCGAGCATCGAAACGGCTGCCGAGGCTGCGCCGCGCGGACCGATGGAGGTGGCGGTGAAGGTCGACGGGCTGGTTGCAGGCGATACGGCCTTTGCCACGATCGCGGCAGTCGACGTGGGGATCCTGAACCTGACCGGGTTCAAGGAGCCGGACCCGCAGGGCCACTACTTCGGCCAGCGCAAACTGGGCGTCGGCCTGCGCGACATCTATGGTCGCCTGATCGATGGATTGAGCGGGGCCGAAGGGACGGTCCGTTCTGGCGGCGATTCGGGCGCGCAGGCCCGCCTGCAAGCGCCGCCCCCCACCGAGGAACTGGTCGCCTATTTCACCGGCCCGGTTCAGGTCGGTGCAGATGGCTATGCCCGCGCGTCGTTCGACCTGCCGTCGTTCAACGGCACGGTCAAGGTGATGGCCGTCGTCTGGTCGTCTCGCGGGGTGGGGCAGGCGAGCACCGATGTGCTGGTCCGCGATCCGGTCGTGGTCACCGCCAGCCTGCCGCGCTTCCTCGCCCCGGGCGACGAGAGCCGCCTGCTGCTGGAAATCGTGCATGCCACCGGGCCTTCGGGGCGGATGTCGCTGGATGTCTCCTCCAGTGGCCTGACCCTGGGCGCGGTGCCCTCGGGGTTTGACCTGGGCGATCAGGCAAAGGCGGTGTTCGCGGTGCCGGTCAAGGCCGATGCAGTGGGGCTTTACACCGTCGACGTGGCCCTGGTCACCCCGGACGGCAAGCAACTGAAGAAAACGCTGACGATCCCGGTTCAGGCCAATGACCCGGAAATCGTGCGGATTTCCCGGCTGGATCTGGCCAGGGGTCAGAGTTTCACCTTCGATTCGGCAGCGTTCACCGGGCTGATCCCGGCCCGCGCGAAGGCGACGCTGGCCATCGGGCCGATCGCCCGGCTGAACGCCCCCGGCGTACTGTCGGCGCTCGACCGCTATCCCTATGGTTGCACCGAGCAGATCACCTCGAAGGCCCTGCCGCTGCTCTATTTCGACGAGGTGGCCCGCGCGATGAACCTGCCCGGTGCCGACAACATCGCGCTGCGGATCGATCAGGCGGTGGCCGAGGTGCTGACCAATCAATCGTGGAACGGCGGCTTCGGGTTGTGGGGGCCGGCGGATGGCGACATGTGGCTGGATGCGTTCGTCACCGATTTCCTCAGCCGGGCTCGGGCGCGCGGGTTCGCCGTGCCCGACATCGCCTTCCGCCAAGCCCTTGATAACCTGCGCAATCAGGTCAATTACTATCCTGATTTCGACAAGGGAGGCGAGCCGCTGGCCTATGCGCTGATGGTGCTTGCCCGGGAAGGCGCGGCGGCGGTGGGTGATCTGCGCTATTACGCCGATGTCAAGGGCGACGCCTTTGCCACCCCGACCGCGCAGGCGCAACTCGGCGCGGCCCTGGCCAGCTACGGCGACCAACCCCGGGCGGATGCGATGTTCCGTCGTGCGGCGGCGGCGTTGACTGCCCAGGACGGGCCGGACACCGAACAGATTTTCCGCACCGATTTCGGCACCCGTCACCGCGATGCGGCGGCGGTGCTGACCCTCGCGGTGGAATCCGGGTCCACCGCCGTGGACCGCGAGGCGCTGACCGACCGGATCGCCGGATCGGGGGTGCTGTCGACGCAGGAGGCGACCTGGACGCTGCTGGCCGCCAACGCGCTGATCGACCGCCCGGATGCGTCGGGCCTCACGATCAACGGTGCCCCGGCCAGCGGACCCCTGGTGCAGGTTCTGGACGGGTCCGCACCGCAACCCATTGTTGTCGCGAACGGATCGGCGTCGGATACCACGCTGACGATCACCACCTACGGGGTGCCGTCCGAGGCGGAACCGGCGGGCGGCAACGGCTATGCGATCACCCGGACCTACTACACCCTGGACGGCCAGCCGGTGACGCTGGACGGCGTCGAGGTCGGCACGCGGCTGGTCGTGGTGCTGGAGGTGACGCCGTTTGCCCGTGGCGAGGCGCGGCTGATGGTGACCGACCCGCTGCCCGCCGGGTTCGAGATCGACAACCCGAACCTGATCTCGGGTGGGTCTCTGGCCAACCTCGACTGGCTGCAGTCCGAGACCGACGTGGCCCATTCCGAGTTCCGGCAGGACCGGTTCCTGACCGCGATCGACCGCATGGATGCCAATCCGTTCACCCTGTCCTACATCGTGCGCGCGGTGTCGCCGGGGGTGTTCCACCACCCTGCAGCCTCGGTCGAGGACATGTATCGCCCTGATTTCAAAGCGCGATCCGAAACGGGCCGCGTCACGATTGCCGAGTGATGATGGCACGGCGCCTGTTGGCCCTGGCGGCGGCCCTATGGCTCGCCGCCATCGGTCGGGACGGGTTTGACGCCTGGGTTGACGCGACGGTGCTGCCGTCGCTGACGGTGGAAACCTCGGTCGAAGTGCTGGATCGCAACGGCGATCTGCTTCGGGCCTACACGGTGGCGGATGGGCGTTGGCGGCTGGCGGTGGGGGAGGTCGACCCCGGCTATCTGGCGCTGCTGGTGGCCTATGAGGACAAGCGGTTCCATTCCCACGCCGGGGTGGACCCCAAGGCGGTGCTGCGGGCGGTGGCGCAGGCGATCTGGAATGGGCAGGTGGTGTCGGGCGGCTCGACCCTGACGATGCAGGTGGCGCGGCTGCTGGAAGAGTCGGGAACCGGGGTCTGGGCGGGCAAGCTGCGGCAGGCCCGGGTGGCGCTGGCGCTGGAGCGGCGGCTGACGAAGCGCGAAATCCTGCAGCTTTATCTGCATCTTGCGCCATTCGGCGGCAACCTTGAAGGGGTCAGGGCGGCCAGTCTTTCCTACTTCGGCAAGGAGCCCCGCCGGTTGACACCGGCCGAGGCGGCCTTGCTGGTGGCAATTCCACAAGCCCCGGAATCGCGCCGCCCGGATCGGTCGGTGAACCGCGCGACGGAGGCCCGCGACCGGGTGCTGGCGCGGGGGGCACGGGACGGGATTTTCGAGGCAGAACAGATTGTTGCAGCCCGATCCGAACCGGTCCCTGCCCGCCGCAAACCGTTCCCGGCCCATGCCCCGCATCTGGCCGACCGGATGCGGCACGAAGACCCGGCGCGCCGCAGTCACGCGTTGACCATCGACCGCACGCTGCAGACCACGCTGGAAACCCTGGCGGCGGATGTGGTGGTGGGGCAGGGCGACCGGCTGGGGGTGGCGATGGTCGTGGCGGATCACCGCACGGGCGAGGTTCTGGCCTCGGTCGGCTCGGCCGGATTCGGGGCCGAGCGGGCGGGGTTCGTCGACATGACGGTGGCGCTGCGCAGCCCGGGGTCCACGCTCAAGCCGCTGATCTACGGGCTTTCTTTCGACGAAGGTCTGGCGCATCCCGAAACCGTCATCGACGACCGGCCGAGCGATTTCGCAGGCTACCGGCCGCAGAATTTCGACCGGCAGTATCACGGCACGATCCGGCTGCGCGAGGCGTTGCAGATGTCGTTGAACATCCCCGTCGTGGCGCTGACCGATGCCCTGGGCCCGGCGAAACTGATGGCGGCGCTGGATCGGGCGGGGGTCAAGTTCGTGCTGCCGGGGGGGCAGCCGGGGTTGGCGGTGGCTTTGGGCGGGGTGGGGGTAACGCTGCAGGACATGGTTCAGCTTTACGCTGCCATCGCAAGGGGTGGTGTGTCGTTGCCGCTGACCACCAAGATCGAGGGTGATCGGCCAGAGGGGCAGCGGGTGCTGGGCGCGTCGGCGGCCTGGGCGGTGGGGGATATTCTGGCAGGTCTGGCCCCGCCGCCGGGAGCCCCGGCCAACCGGCTGGCTTACAAGACCGGCACCAGCTATGGCCACCGCGATGCCTGGGCGATCGGATTTGACGGGCGGCACGTGATCGGCGTCTGGTTGGGGCGGCCGGATGGCACGCCGGTGCCGGGGGTGTTCGGGGCCGATCTGGCGGCGCCGGTGCTGTTCCAGGCCTTTGCGCGGCTGAAACCCGATCTTGCGCCCCAGCCGCCGCCGCCGCCCTCTACCCTGTTGGTTTCAAACGCGCAATTGCCGCAGCCGCTGCAGAAATTCCGCTCGCGCAGCGCTGTGTTCCAACCTGATCCCGACGCCCCTTCGGTGGCCTTTCCCCCGGATGGAGCCGAGGTGGAGCTGCTGCCCGACGGGTTGATGGTGCGGGTTGCGGGGGGCCGGGGACCGTTTACCTGGCTGGTCGACGGCACGCCGGTCGCACTGTCGCTGCGTGCCCGGCAGGCGATTCTTGCCGACCCGGGGCGCGGGTTCGTGACGCTGTCGGTGATCGACGCGGCGGGGCGGTCGGCGCGGGCGAAGGTCCGGTTGCGCTGAAAGACCGGGGTCTGCAAGCGGTGCACCGTCTGTGCACCCCCCGTGCAGACCGGTTTATGCGCGTTCGATGGCCAGTGCGATGCCTTGCCCGCCCCCGATGCACATGGTGATCAGGGCCGTCCTGCCCGCCGTCCGCTCCAGTTCGTGCAGCGCCTTGACGATCAGGATCGCCCCGGTCGCGGCCACCGGATGGCCAAGCGCGATGGCCCCGCCGTTGGGGTTGACCCGCGCGGGGTCCAGCCCCAGATCCCGGTTGACGGCGATGGCCTGCGCGGCGAAGGCCTCGTTCGATTCGACCAGATCGAAGTCGGTGGGGGCCATCCCGAGTTTCGCGCACAAGGCCCGAACGGCCGGAATCGGGCCAAGGCCCATCACGGCGGGATCGACCCCGGCATGGGCATAGCCCATGACCCGCGCGCGCGGCTGCAACCCCGGCGCCATCCGCGCCAGCACCAGCGCCGCCGCGCCGTCGTTGATGCCGCTGGCGTTGCCGGCGGTGACGGTGCCCTCCTTCTGGAACACCGGGCGCAATCCGGCCAGCGCCGCCGCCGTGGTCGCCTTGGGGTGCTCGTCGGTGTCGAACCGGACGGTGCCCTTGCGGGTTTCCAGGTCGATCGCAACGATCTGGCTGGCGAAATGCCCGGCCGCAATCGCGGCGGCGGCGCGGGTCTGGCTGGTCAGCGCGAAGGCGTCCTGATCCTCGCGGCTGATCTGATGCCGCCCGGCGACGTTTTCGGCCGTCACCCCCATATGCCCGGTGCCGAACGGGCAGGTCAGTGCCCCCGTCATCATGTCGAGCGCACGGGTATCGCCCATCTTCTGGCCGAACCGCGCAGTGGGCAGGATGTAGGGCGAGCGGCTCATGCACTCGGCCCCGCCTGCCACCGCCACCTCTGCATCGCCCAGCATCAGGCACTGCACGGCTGAAACCACCGCCTGCGCCCCCGACCCGCACAGCCGGTTGACGTTCATCGCTGGGGTCGCCTCCGGGATGCCCGCCTGCATCGCGGCCACGCGGGACAGATACATGTCGCGCGGTTCGGTGTTGATCACCTGGCCTAACACGACATGACCGATCCGGGCAGGGTCGATGTCGCCCCGCGCCAGAGCGGCCTTGATGGTGGCGGTTGCAAGCTCGATCGGCGGGGTCGCGGCGAGCGCACCGCCGAAGCCGCCGATGGCAGTGCGCGCGGCGGAAAGGATCACGATGTCGGTCATGGGTCACCTGCGGTTGGAATGCGCACAGGCTGACGCAATTGACCGCGGCGCGCAAGGCGCGCGGGGGCTGCATGGCCGGGGCAAGGGGCGCAGTGATCGGGCTTTGACGGCGGCCCCGGCTGTGGCACAGTCGGCGCGGGCAAAGGGTTCAGGAGGTTGGGCATGTCTTATCTCGACAGTTTCGTGGTGCCGGTGAAACGCGCCGATCTGGACGCTTATCGGCAGGTGGCGACAGAGATGGCGGCGCTGTGGCGCGAGCTGGGGGCGCTGTCGGTGACCGAGGCGGTGGGGGACGGGCTGACCTGGGGGCAGTTGACGTCCTTTCCGCGCGCGGTTCAGGCGGGCGAGGACGAGGTGGTGGTGGTGGCCACGATGACCTTTCGCAACAAGGCGCACAAGGAGGCGGTCACGGCGGCGGCCTTTGCCGATGCGCGGATGCTGGCCTGCATGGAGCGGACGCCGGTCGACGGGGCACGGATGATCTGGGCCGGCTTCGACATCATCGTGAACGAGCGTTCGCCGCATGTCTGACCCACGGAAATATGGCCCGACGCGGGGGGAACTGTGGTTCTGGCTCGCCGCGTCGGTCCTGGGTCTGGGAATGGTGGCGGTTGCGATGACGGTGCGGGCACCGACCGGGCCTGCGCTGTTCGAGGTGTTCGTGCTGCCGGTGGCGCTGTTCGGCGGGATGGGCGCGCGGTCGGTGGTGCGGCTTATCCGGCGGGACCACCCGGAATAAGCGGCACCCGGCCGTGGTCGGTCAGCAGCCAGGCGTCGCGGCCCTCGATCACCACGGCGGACAGCGGACCGCCGTAAGCCGCGCTCGAATCGATGTTCAGCCGGTTGCCGAAATGCGCGGCGGCAGGCAGGGCGGTGTGGCCGTGCACGATCAGCGGGCCGTGATCGGCGGGCTCCGACAGGAACGGCTCGCGGATCCACAAGAGATCGGTTTCGGTCTGCTGGTCCAGTGCAAGGAAGGGGCGGATGCCGGCATGCACGAAGGCGGCCTGCCCGCGCAGATGCAGGGTCGGACGGCTGGTCAGGAAGGCGAGATGCGCGGGCGGAACACAGGCCACGGCCTCGGCATGCACCGGGCCGAGCGGGCGGTCGGAAGGGCTGCGCACCCCGTAACTCGCCAGCGTCGCCGCCCCGCCAAGCCGGGGGTGCAACCAGCCCAGGTCGGCCCGCAGGCCGGGATCGCGGGCGGTGGGGTCGGACAGAAAGATCGTGAACATCCGGTCATGATTGCCCTTCAGCACAATCCAGTCCTCGCCCTGATCGATCCCGCGGCGCAGAAATTCGACCACGCCGGCGCTGTCGGGGCCGCGATCGACCAGATCGCCGACATGCACGACCGGCGCCGCACCGTGCCGGGCCGCGTCGGTTGCAATCAGGTCATGCGCGCGGTGCAGCAGGTCGAGATGGCCGTGGATGTCGCCGATGGCGTAGCTGTGCATGTCAGGTTGGTCCAAAGGGCGGGGGTTTCACACCCCCGCGCCCCCGTGGGATATTTGGGCCAGCTGGAAAGGGCAAGGGTGGCGGGTCAGACGGGGTTGCATTCGGTGACGGTGGGGCCGAAGCGGAATTCCCAGGTTTCCAGGCGGCGCGCCTCGATGTCCTGCCCGAGGGCTGCGGCAAGATCGACCAGGGCCTGACCGCCGTCGCCGGAGAAATCCATCTGGTATTCGACGGCGCATTCATAGGTGTCGGACGCGGTTTCGCTGCAGGTGCCGAAGGCGATGTCGGCGAAGGTCATCGCGCCGATGTCGAAGGCCCCGGCATCGGGGTTGCGGGTCAGGTCCTGCAGGAACTTGCCCGCCGAGGTCAGCTTGGCCGTCGTCTCGCGCGCGGTGTTCAGCAGGCAGGCTTCGGCGCGGTCGGTGGGAAAGCCGTCACAGGCGGCGAGGAGCAGGAGCAAAGGCAGGGCGGCGCGTTTCATCGGGGAACCTTTCGGGCGGGGGCGCGGCGGGATGCCGCGCCCGTCTGCGGCGGGTGGCGGGATCAGACCTCGAACTGCAGCGGTTTCACCTGTTGGAACATGCCGGTGTTTTCCAGCGTGTCCACCACTTTCGGATCGATCGGCTGATCGAGGTAGATGATCGCGATCGCCTCCTGCCCGGCGGCGGACCGACCAAGGGTGAAGTTGGCGATGTTCACCCCGTTCTTGCCCAGGGTCATGCCCAGAAGGCCGATGATCCCCGGCACGTCTTCATTGGTGGTATAGAGCATGTGCGCCCCGATTTCGGCGTCGATGTTGATGCCCTTGATCTGGATGAACCGCGGTTTGCCATCGGAAAAGCAGGTGCCTGCGACCGAGCGTTCGCGTTTGTCGGTCACCATGGTGACCTTGATATAGGCGTCGAACGCGCCGGTCTTGTCTTGCCGGGTGGTCGAGACCTGGATGCCGCGTTCCTTGGCCACGATCGGGGCCGACACCAGATTGACGTCCGGGTTGGCCGCCTTCATCACCCCCGCGATCACCGCCGAATTCAGCGCGGGCAGGTTCATCGTGGTCACGGCACCGTCGTAGAGGATGTTGATCGCCTTGATCGGCTCGTCCGTCATCTGGCCGATGAAGGCGCCGAGGTGGCTCGCGAGTTTGATCCAGGGGCCCATCACGGCGGCCTCTTCCGCCGTGACCGACGGCATGTTCAGCGCGTTCTGCACGGCCCCGGTCAGCAGGTAGTCCGACATCTGTTCGGCCACTTGCAGCGCGACGTTCTCCTGCGCCTCGGTGGTCGCGGCCCCCAGATGCGGGGTGCAGACCACGTTGGGCAGGTTGAACAGCGGGTTTTCGGTGGCGGGTTCGGTTTCGAACACATCGAGTGCCGCGCCCGCGACATGGCCGGATTTCAGGGCGGCGGCGAGGGCCGCCTCGTCGATCAGGCCGCCCCGGGCGCAGTTGATGATGCGCACGCCCTTTTTCGTCTTGGCGAGGTTTTCCGCAGACAGGATCAGCCGCGTCTTGTCGGTCAGCGGCACGTGCAGGGTGATGAAATCGGCGCGGGCCAGCAATTCGTCGAGGTCCACCTTGGTGACGCCAAGGGTTTTCGCGCGGTCTTCCGACAGGAAGGGGTCATAGGCGATGACCTTCATGTGCAGCCCGATGGCGCGGTCGCAGACGATGCCGCCGATGTTGCCCGCCCCGATCACGCCGAGGGTCTTGTTGAACACCTCAACCCCCATGAAGCGGGACTTTTCCCATTTGCCGGCCTGGGTGCTGGCGTTCGCCTCGGGCAACTGCCGGGCCACGGCGAACATCATGGCGATGGCATGTTCGGCGGTGGTGATCGAGTTGCCGAACGGCGTGTTCATCACGATGACGCCGCGTTTGGACGCCGCCGGGATATCGACGTTGTCGACCCCGATCCCGGCGCGGCCGATGACTTTCAGGCGCGTGGCCCGCTCCAGCAGTTTGGCGGTGACCTTGGTGGCCGACCGGATGGCCAGACCGTCATAATGGTCGATCACGGCGGCGAGCGCATCTTTGTCTTTGCCGAGTTTCGGCAGGTAATCCACCTCGACTCCACGATCGCGGAAGATCTGGACGGCGGTTTCGGAGAGGTCGTCGGAAACGAGAACGCGGGGGGCCATATCGGACTCCATGAAGTGAGCGGATGGCGGGGGGGGGGAACCCCGCCCTATTGATCGGGCGGGGCGGGGTTCGCCCCGCCACACCGGTCAGATGTTGGCGATTTCGGCGTGAAAAGCATGGGCGATCCACGGCATCAGGGCGGCAACATCCGCCGTTTCCACCGTGGCCCCGCACCAGATGCGCAGGCCGGGGGGCGCGTCGCGATAGGCCCCGATGTCATAGGCCACCTTTGCCTGTTCCAGTCGTTTTGCCACGGCCTTGGCAAAGGCCTCGCCGTCCTTGATGCGGGGGTCGGTGAATTTCAGGCAGACGCTGGTGGTGGAGGCCGTCGCCGGGTGTTCCGCCAGATTGCCGAGCCAGGGGTTGACGGCGCAGAAATCATGGATCGCGGCGGCGTTGGCATTGCAGCGCGCGATCAGCGCAGGCAAACCGCCGATGGATTGCGCCCAGTTCAGCGACACGAGGTAATCCTCGACCGCCAGCATGGACGGCGTGTTGATCGTCTCGCCCTGAAAGATGCCGTCGATCAGCTTGCCCTTCGAGGTCAGCCGGAAAATCTTCGGCAGTGGCCAAGGCGGAGTATGGGTTTCCAGCCGCACCACCGCACGGGGGCTGAGGATCAGCATGCCATGCGCGCCCTCGCCGCCCAACACCTTTTGCCACGAGAACGTGACCACGTCGAGTTTGTCCCACGGCAGGTCCATCGCGAAGGCGGCGCTGGTTGCGTCGCAGATCGTCAACCCCGCCCGATCTGCCGGGATAGCGTCGCCATTCGGCACCCGCACGCCCGAGGTGGTGCCGTTCCAGGTGAACACCACGTCCGCGTCGAAATCGACCGATCCCAGATCGACGATCTGGCCATAGGGCGCAATTTTCACTGTGGCGTCGAGTTTCAACTGCTTGACCGCGTCGGTCACCCAGGCCTCGCCGAAGCTTTCCCAGGCCAGCATCTCGACCGGGCGCGCGCCGAGCAGGGTCCACATCGCCATTTCGACAGCGCCGGTATCCGACCCCGGCACGATGCCGATGCGGTAATCGTCGGGAACGCCGAGGACGTGCCGGGTCAGGTCGATGGCATGCTTCAGTTTGGTTTTCCCGACACTTGCCCGATGCGACCGGCCCAACGGAGCGTCGCGCAACATGTCAAGGGTGTAGCCGGGGATCTTGGCGCAGGGGCCAGACGAGAAGCGCGGGTTTGCCGGGCGCAACGCCGGTGTGGGCAGATCAGACATGCTATCCTTCCAGATAAACGCCCCTCGGTGGGGAGGGGTTTCCCACTCGTCGTGTTAGGGGGTCGCTCAGGCTGGCACAAGTCGGAAAATCATCGTATGCGGCGTTTGGTGGCGCTTGGGCGACACGTTTGTGATCCATCGGAAACCTGACCTCATGTTCGTAGCCACGTTGCTGACCAACCCTGACCGTCCGGTTCTGGACCGGACAGTTGTCGAATCGCTGCGCAATGCCTGGGGTGGCGGCGATGCACACTGGCTTGATCCAGCGGTCGCGGCAGAATTCGCGCTGCCGCAGGTGCCCGAGAACCGCTGGCAGGTCTGGGCCGGGTTGCAGGGGATCGGCGTCGATCTGGTGGTGCAGCGGGCGGCGGGGCGGCGCAAGGCCGTGCTGCTGGCCGACATGGACAGCACGATGATCGCGCAGGAATGCATCGACGAATTGGCCGACGAGGCGGGGGTTGGTGCACAGGTGGCCGCGATCACGGCGCGGGCGATGAACGGTGAGATCGAGTTCGAGGCGGCGTTGCGCGAACGGGTGGCCTTGCTGGCCGGGTTGCCCGAGGCGGTGATCGGCCGGGTGCTGCGCGACCGGATCACCTGCACGCCGGGCGGGCGGGCGCTGGTGGCCACGATGCGGGCGAACGGGGGCCATGCCGCGCTGGTGTCGGGCGGGTTCACCGCGTTCACCGGGCCGGTGGCGGCGCGGCTGGGGTTCGACGAGCATCGGGCGAATGTGCTGCTGGCCGAGGCTGGCCTGCTGACCGGGCAAGTGGCCGAGCCCATTCTGGGGCGGGCGGCGAAGGTGCAGGCGTTGCACGAGATCGCCGCGCGCATGGGGGTGACGGCGGTGGAGGTGATGGCGGTGGGTGACGGGGCCAACGATCTGGGGATGCTGGGGGGTGCGGGCGCGGGCGTGGCGCTGCATGCCAAGCCGTCGGTGGCGGCCCAATGCGACATCCGCATCAACCACGGTGATCTGACGGCGCTGTTGTTCATTCAGGGCTATGCCCGACAGGAGTTTGACGAATGATCGTTCGGAAAGCGGTTCCGGCCGATGCCGCCGGGATGACCGAGTTGCAGAACGCGGTGATCCGCATCGGCGGCACCACGGCGCATGAGGTTGAACGTAGCGCAGAGGACGTGGCGCAGGCCTATCTGACCGGGCCGCATGCCCTGTGCGCCCATGTGGCCGAGGATCAGGGCCGCATCCTCGGGTTTCAGGTGCTGGGGCTTTATTCCGGCATGCCGGACCGCTGGGGCGATATCGGAACCTTCGTTCATCCCGACGTCCAGCGCGGCGGCGTTGGGGCGGCGCTGTTTGCGGCAACGGTCGCTTGGGCGCGGGCGCATGGGGTGCCGACGCTGCTGGCGGTGATCCGGGCAGACAACGTGGTAGGGCTGGGGTATTACACCAAGCGCGGTTTTGTCGATTGGGGGACAGAGCCGGATATCACCCTGAAGGACGGTCGCATCGTAGGGCGGATCGCCAAGCGGTTCGACGTTGTTTGAAGTCTCGCTGGGTTTGGCCGCCCTGCTGATCGCAGTGGCGTTTCTGGCGGGATTTGTCGATGCGATTGCGGGCGGTGGCGGTTTGATCACGCTGCCGGTGCTGCTCTTGGCCGGGGCGTCGCCGCTGGAGGCGTTGGCGACGAACAAGCTGCAGGGCACCTTTGGCGCGGGCACGGCGGCGGTCGCCTATGCGCGCGCAGGCCAGGTGCGGCTGCAGGGTCAGGCGGGGATGGCGCTGGTGGCCGCAGGGGCTGGGGCGGCGGGGGCGCTGGTGGCCCATCTGGTGCCGATCGAGGTGCTGCGGCTGATCATGCCGGGGGTGCTGGTGGCGGTCGCGGTGTTCTTTGCGGTCAAACCGGGGCTGACCGATGCAGACCGCGCCGAACGGCTGCGACCGGGGGTGTTTGCGGTGACGCTGGTGCCCGCGATTGCCGCCTATGACGGGTTTTTCGGTCCTGGCACGGGGTCGTTCTACATGCTGGGCTTCGTGCTGCTGGCGGGGTTCGGGGTGCTGAAGGCGACGGCGCATACCAAACTGCTGAACTTCGCCTCCAATGCGGGCTCGCTGGCGGTGTTCGTCGCATCGGGCGGGGTCTGGTGGGTCATCGGGCTGGCGATGGCGGCAGCGCAGGTCGCGGGGGCGTCGCTAGGGGCAAGGGTGGCCGTGCGGGTGGGGGCGCGGCTGATCAAGCCGCTGCTGGTGGCGGTGTCCACGCTGCTGGCGCTGCGGCTGTTGGGACAGGCGCTGGCATAGGCGTCGGACCCGGAACGGACCGGCAAGGACGCGAGCCCGGGTCGGCGAGGCGGCAGAATTTGCGCGGCGAACGCCCGGGGCTGTGGTAGCATCCACACCGCAGTCAAAAGCGGGAGATCGGGATGCGCTGGCTTCGCACTTTGCTTTTCATCCTTGCGGGCCTTGCGGTGGTGCTGGTGGGCGGGGCCTATCTGCTGCCGTCCAAGGTCACCGTGTCGCGCGAAATCACCATTGCCGCCCCGGCCGAAAGGGTGTTTGCGCTGGTCAATTCGACGCAAGCGACAACGCAGTGGTCGCCGTGGACGGGCCGCGACCCCGCGATCAAGCTGACCTTCACCGGGCCGGAAACCGGGGTGGGCAACAAGATGGAATGGGCGTCCAGCGACCCGCAGGTGGGCAACGGGTCGCAGGAAATCACCGAATCCCTGCCCGATGAACGCGTCACCTCGGCGCTGGATTTCGGCGACATGGGGCGGGCCACAGCGGCGATCCTGCTGGCCGCCGCAGGGGAGGGGACGAAGGTGACATGGACCCTCGACACCGACATGGGGATGAATCCGATCGCCCGCTGGATGGGGCTGGCGATGGATGGCATGGTCGGCAAGGATTACGAGGCGGGGCTGGCCAAGCTGAAATCGCTGGCCGAGGCCGGGTAACGCCGCCCCCTAATCCCGCAACAACTCGTTGATCGAGGTTTTCGACCGGGTCTGCGCATCGACCTTCTTCACGATCACCGCGCAATAGAGGTTGATCCCGTTTTTCGACGGCATCGACCCCGCCACCACCACCGACCCGGCCGGCACCTCGCCATACATCACCGCGCCCGTTTCGCGGTCGACGATGCGGGTAGATTGCCCGATGAACACGCCCATACCCAGCACCGATCCCTCGCGGATGATGCAGCCCTCGACCACCTCGGACCGCGCCCCGATGAAGCAGTTGTCCTCGATGATCGTGGGGCCCGCCTGCATCGGTTCCAGCACGCCGCCGATCCCGACGCCGCCCGACAGATGCACATTCTTGCCGATCTGCGCGCAGGACCCGACCGTGGCCCAGGCATCGACCATCGTGCCGTCGTCGACGAAGGCGCCAACGTTCACGAAGGACGGCATCAGCACCACATTGCGCCCGATGAAGGCCGAGCGGCGCACGATGGACCCCGGCACCGCGCGGAACCCCGCGTTGCGCCACTGGTTTTCACCCCAGCCGTCGAATTTGGACGGGACCTTGTCCCACCAGGTGGCCGCGCCATTGCCGCCGCCGATCACGCCCATGTCGGTCAGCCGGAACGACAGCAGCACCGCCTTCTTGGCCCACTGGTTGACGTGCCAATCCGACCCGCGCTTTTCGGCCACCCGCAGCGTGCCGGTGTCCAGCGCCGCCAGCACCGCCTCGACCGCGTCGCGGGCCTCGCCTTTCGTCGTCGCAGTCAGCGTGTCGCGGGCGTCCCAGGCGGTGTTGATCGCGGTTTCAAGGGCGTCGGTCATCGGGGTCTCTTTTCGGGTTGGTCGGATGTGGGCTTGGCTATAAGGCTTGGCGCAGAGCCGCGCAATGCGCCGCATTTTCAGGATCCCGCATGAAAGACGAACCGCGCGCCCATCCGTTTCGCGACAGCAGCCAGGATGTGAAAACCGCCCGCAAGGTGCCGGACACCGCCCAGACCCGGGCACCGGCCTATCGGCTGGCCTTCACCGACACCGAATTCCTGACGCGCGAAGAGTTGCGGCCGGTGCGGCTGCAGTTGGAACTGCTGAAGCCGCAGATGGTGATGGACGAACGCGGCATCCGATCAACCATCGTGATGTTCGGTGGCGCGCGCATCCCCGATCCGGCCCACCGCGACCGGGCGCGGACCCCGGAACTGGCGGGCCTGTCGCGCTATTACGACGAGGCGCGGCGGTTTGCGCGGATGATGACCGAACGCAGCCTGCAATCCTATGGCCGCGAGGATGTGATCTGCACCGGCGGCGGGCCGGGGGTGATGGAGGCGGGCAACCGGGGCGCGGACGACGCCGGGGGCCAGTCGATCGGCCTGAGCATCGTGCTGCCGCACGAACAGGCGCCGAACCCCTATGTCACGCCGGATCTGTCGTTCAACTTCCACTATTTCGCGATCCGCAAGATGCACTTCCTGATGCGGGCGAAGGCGATCTGCATCTTTCCCGGCGGCTTCGGCACGATGGACGAGATGTTTGAGTCGCTGACGCTGATCCAGACCGGGCGGATGAAGCCGGTGCCGTTCCTGTTGTTCGGGCGCGACTGGTGGGAAAGGATCATCAACTGGCAGGCGCTGGCCGACGCCGGGGTGATCGCCGACCACGATCTGGCGTTGTTCCGCTTTGTCGAGACGGCGGAAGAGGCGGTGGCGGCGATCGATGGCTGGCCTGCGGTTTAGGGAGGGTGCGATGGACGACACCAAACCGGAAAAGGTGAAGCGCCCGCAGCAGGTCTATACCCTGCTGGTAGAGGTGGGCCGCAAGGCGGGCGACGGGTTGCCGGACAAATCGACCGGGGCGGGGCTGGTGGTCTATGCCAGCGGCGTCGACGAGGCCGAAGCGGTGCGCGAGACGGTGGCGATCCTGAAGGAGGCCGACCTGGCCCCGCTGGATGTGCAGGGCTATGGCACGCTCGAGGAACGGATTGCGGACGGCGACGAGATCGAGCCGGAAGAACGCGCCCTGATGCAGCGGGCGCTGGACGAGAATTCGGTGATCGTGGCGCAGTTGAACCCGTTCTTCGATTAGCCGAACCGGTGCTGCACCCGGTTTGGCGGTGCACCCGGTTTGACGCAAACGGTTGACGCAGCCTGCGTCGCTAATCCAGCGTGCGCGCTTCGGATATCAGCATGATCGGGATGCCGTCGCGGATCGGAAAGGCCAGCCGCGCCGATTTCGACACCAGTTCGCCCCGGTCGGCGTCATAGGACAGTGGGCCTTCCGACAGCGGGCAGACCAGCGCCTCGAGCGTCTTGCGGTCCACCTGAGGTGCGTCGGTCACTGCATTACCTCGTCTCCCGTGCCGCCGCGCAGCGCGAAGGTCATCAGGGCGGTCAGCGTCTCGCGCCGGGTGGTCAGCGACGGGGCTTCCAGAAGCGCCTGCTTGTCCTCGGGCGAAAACGGGCACAACATCGACAGCGAGTTGATCAGCATCTCGGTGTCGGCCTGTTTCAGGCTGGACCAGTCGGTGCCAAGCTGATGGACCGAAAAGAACTTGCCGAGCGTCACCAGAAACGCGTCGCGATCGAAACCGTCGTCCTGTTCCTCGTCCCCCAGATCGCGGCCGAAGGTGGACCAGTCCACCGCGAACCGCCGGTAGGGGGTGAACCCCTGCTGTTCGTCCCGCAGCCGGAACCGCGAAATGCCGGACAGGGTGATCATGTAGCGCCCGTCCTCGGTCTCGGAAAACGCCGTCAGGCGGCCCGCACAGCCGATGGCGGCCAGGCGCGGATCGGTCTTGGCCTGCCCTTCCTTTGCCGGCATCGCGCGCGGCTGCACCAGACCGATCAGCCGGGCCTTGGTTTTCATGCAATCCTCGATCATCGCCAGATAGCGCGGCTCGAAGATGTGCAGGGGCAGCCGGGCGCGCGGCAGCAGCAGCGCACCGGGCAACGGAAACACGGGGATCAGGTCGGGCAGGTCGAGGCGTATCATCATGTACCGTATCTAGGTCACGCGCGCCCGGCGCAAAGGGATCACAGAAAGATCATCGACGACAGGCGGCGACGGCCCTTCAACACGATCGGATCCTGCGGTTTCAGCGCGTCGAAGATCACCATCAGTTGCCTTTTCGCGGCCCCGTCGTTCCAGTCGCGGTCCAGCCGGAACAGATCGAGAAGGGTATCCACCGCCTCCTCCACCTTGCCGTCGGCATAAAGCGCGGTGGCCAGATCGAACATCGCCTTGCGGTCGGTCGGGTCCCGCTGCAGGCTGGCGCGCAACTCGGGCACCGGGCCTGCCTGATTGGCCTGCCGCATCAGCGAGATCATCGCCCGCGAGGTGGTGAGTTCGGAATGGTTGGTCAGGCTGGGCGGGGCCGCCGCAGCCAGTTGCTCGGCCCGGTTCACGTCCCCCAGGGCCAGATGCGACCGGATCAGCCCGCCATAGGCGTCGGCGTTCTCCGGGTCTTCCTCCAGGATCGCGGCAAAGGTTTCGGCGGCGTCGGCGGGCGCGCCTTCGGCCAGCATCAGTTCCGCCGCCTCGACCGCCTCTTTCAGCCCGCCGTCCGGCACCGCCACAAGTTCCACAAGCTGATCGACGAACCGTTTCAGATCCGAGGCCGGAACGGCCCCCTGAAAGCCATCCAGCGGCTTGCCCTTCCAGAAGGCATAGACCGTCGGGATCGACTGAATCCGCAGTTGCGCCGCGATCTGCTGGTTCTGGTCGACGTTTATCTTGACCAGCCGCACATGCGGATTGGCCTCCAGCACGGCGGATTCCAGCATAGGGGTCAGGGTCTTGCAGGGGCCGCACCACGGCGCCCAGAAATCCACGATGACCGGGACGACCTGACTGGTCTCGATGACGTCCTTCAGGAAGGTTCGTTCCGACCCGTCCCGGATCAGGTCCTTTGCGGCGGCGGTGATGGAGGTTTCTGCGATCTTGAGCATGGTATCCTCGTTCGGCAACATCTTTCGCCCTATATGCCCTCGGACCGCGCAAACGCCAAGAGGGGCGATGCGGCTTTCCCACGGCAGGCGTCGCCCCGGGCCGGTCCTGGCAGAGGCGGACCCTCTGGCGCGGTCACGGCCAGACGCTGGCCCAACCGCAACGCGCCGCCAGTTCTGCCGGGGCATAGTCGGTGCCGACCGCCATCGCCGCGCGGATCCCGGTGGACTGCCGGGTCTTCCAGGTGTCGCGCAGCAGGTGCAGGCCGGACCGGCTGATCTTGGTGATCGGGCTGCGCAACGGCAGCATCGCCCGCCATTTGCGCTGCAGATGGCGATAGCTGGCGGCGAAATCCGGCCCCAACGCCTCGTGAAAGCGGTCGTTGTGGATGCAGGGCAGGGCGCCTGCATGCGCGGTCAGACCCCGCGCCCGAGCCTGTGTCACGATGTCCGTGCCATAGAGGTGCCAGCCCGGCAGGCCTTCGTCGAACCGCAGCCCGGCCCCGCGCCGCATCACGATCAGCAATTCGTCAAAGCTCTGCACCGGGACCGGGTCCAGCGGCACCCGGCCCGCGATCAGCCCCAGCGACGACGACCAGACCGGTCCGATCGCCGCGCCCTCCAGCCCCACACCATAGGGTCCGAACAGCGCCCAGTCGGCGGGCAGGTCGGCCAGACGGGCGGCCAGCAACCTGTCCCAGCCGTGCGGCAGATAGACGTCGTGATGGGCGAACACCACGACCGGGGCCTGTGTGCGGTCCAGCAGGCGGTTGTAGGCGACCCCGGCCGACGGGGCGCCGCGTTCGACATGCAACGGCTGACCGGCCCGCACCAAAGGCGAGGCGGCGAGGTTGGCCTGCAGGATCGGGTCGGAATGGCTGGCGCAGCACAGGTCGAAGTCCATCACGCCCCCCCGGCGAACAGGCGGGCCAGCTTGGCCGCCTCGGTGTCGATGTCATGCCGGGCCAGCACGCGGGTGCGGGCGGCGGTGCCCATCGCGGTCCGCCGGTCGGGCGGGGTCGCGGCCAGGTCGCCGATCGCCTCGGCAAGCGCCACCGCATCGCCCGCAGGCACCAGCCAGCCGGTTGCGGGCGTCACCAGTTCGGGGATGCCCGCGATCCAGGTGGCGATCACCGGGCGGCCCGCCGCCATCGCCTCCATCACCACCACCGGCAGGCCTTCGGCGAAGGACGGCACGATCAGCGCATGGGCGGCCGACAGCGCCGCGCGCACCCCGGCCTCGTCCTGCCAGCCGGCCAGGGTGACATGGGACGCGATGCCGCGGGCGGCCACCGTGGCGGCCAGCGCGTCGTGCAGCGGGCCGTCCCCGACCAGCGTCAGATGCAGGTGCGGCAGATGCGGGGCGGCGAGGGCCACCGCGTCGAGCAGCAGATCGAAGCCCTTCTGCGGGGCGAGCCGCCCGATGGCCACCAGATGCGGGCCGCCGGTCGGCCATGGGGCGGGCGGGGCAAAGCGCCACGGCTCGATCCCGCACGGCACCACATGCAGGCGGGGCCAGTGTGCGGGGTCGACCCAGCGGCACAACTGGCTGCGGCCGAAGCTGGAGATCGCGACCGTGAAGGCCGCGCGTTCGATCTTGGTCGGCAGGGACAGGGCGCGGGGAGCGTCGAATTCCTCGGGCCCATGCACGGTAAAGCTGTAGCGCGGGCCGCCAAGGGCCCGTGCCAGCAGGGCGACCGTTGCCGAGTTGGTGCCGAAATGGGCGTGCAGGTGGGCGATGTGCAGATCGGCGCAGCGGCGCGCGATCCAGGCCGCCTCGACCAGATAGATCAGGTGGCGCAGGCGGCCCCCGGTGCCGGGCTCGCCCCCCGCGCCGCGTTTGCCGCAGGCCATCGCCAGACCGAACGCGGTCAGCGTATGCCTCGGGTGCCGCGCCATCCAGCCGAGCGCCTTGGGAAGCAACCGGCGCAGGCCCTGTTCCAGCACATGTTCGGTGCGGCTGTCTTCGGCCAGATCGGCGGTATCGACCAGCGCCGCCCGATCCGACCGCATGGCAAAGCGGTGCACCGTATGCCCGGCACGTTCCAGTGCCTGCACCTCGCGGCGGATGAAGCTGTGCGACGCGCGCGGGTAGGTGTTGACCAGATAGGCGAGTTTCAAGGGCATCCCCGGCATGGCGGCGCTGCCCATGGCTTACGCGGTCGGGGTCGGGTTGCATAGGGCCCGGCTGGGCCGATCGTTGCGCGGGCGGGCCGGTGCCGCCGGGGTCAGGCCGCGCCCGAAGGCCCGGGGAAGGCGGGCTCGGGGTCTTCTCCCCCCGGCGGCGTCATCCCTGCGCCACGGAACCCTGCGGGCGGCAGGGGCCGGGCCGGATGGTTTTCACCCCGGCTTCGGGCAGTTCCCGGACGTCTTGCCATTTGCTATTGAACCGGCAGTCATGCGAAAGCCGTCTGATGATCCGCTTGCACACCCTTCTGACCGGGCAGGGCCTGTTTTCGCGCGCGTTGCGCGGGTCCATGCTGACGGTCGGTTCCTATGCTTTCAGTCAGGCGTTGCGGCTGGGGTCGAACCTGATCCTGACGCGGCTGCTGTTTCCCGAGGCGTTCGGCCTGATGGCGCTGCTGAATGTCGTGCTGGTCGGTCTGGCGATGTTTTCCGATGTGGGCGTCGGGCCTGCCATCGCGCAGCATCCGCGCGGCGATGACCCGGCGTTTCTGGACACCGCCTTTACCATCAACGTGGTGCGGGGCGCGATCCTGTGCGTGATGGCGGGGGTTTTGGGCAGGCCGCTGTCGGTTCTGTATGACGCCCCCGATCTGGCGCTGCTGTTGCCGGTGGCGGGGCTGTCGCTGCTGGCGGCCGGGTTCAATCCGACGCGGATCGACACCGCGAACCGGCATCTGCTGTTGGGGCGGGTCACGCTGCTCGATCTGATCTCGCAGGGGATCGGGATCGGGGCGATGGTGGGGTTTGCGGCGATCTGGCCGTCGGTCTGGGCGCTGGTGGCGGGGTTCGTCATCGGCGCGGTGGCCAAGCCCCTGATCATGGGGCGGTTTCTGCCCGGGCGGCGCAACCGGCTGGCCTGGGAGCCGAGTGCCGGTCGCGCGTTGATCCATTTCGGCAAGTGGATCTTCCTGTCCACCGCCTGCGGTTTCGTGATTTCGCAGGGCGACAAGGCGATCCTGGGGGCCTACCTGACGCTGGAGGCGTTGGGGGTCTACAACATCGGCTATTTCCTGGCGTCCTTCCCGATCCTGCTGGGCGGCGCGGTGGTGCAGCGGATCATGATCCCGATCTACCGCGACCGGCACCCGGCGGCCTCGGTCGGGAATGCGCGACGGCTGCGGCGGTTGCGGGTGTTGATGACGGCGGGGATCCTTGCGTTGCTGTCGGCGCTGGCGCTGTTCGGCCAGCCGCTGGTCGATCTGCTCTACGACGCGCGCTATCACGGGGCGGGGGGGATTCTGGTGGTCGTGGCGCTGGTGCAGATGCCGATGGCCCTGGGGATGACCTATGACCAGTCGGCGCTGGCGGCCGGGGACTCCCGGCGGTATTTCGCGGTGATGGCGCTGCGGGCGGCGGCCCAGACGGCGGCTTTTGTCATCGGGGTCGAGGTGGCGGGGCTGGCCGGCGCGCTGATCGGGTTGGGGGTTGCCGCGGTCGTCCTGCATCTGGTGATCGTGGGGCTGGCGCGGCGCTATCAGGTCTGGGACGCGGCGCATGACCTGGGGTTTGCGCTGGTCATCTGCGCGGTCGCCGCTGCGGCGCTGACGCTGAATGCGCAGATACTGGCGACCTTGCCGCATGAGTCGGCCCTGCCGCCCGCCGCGCCGTCGAATTGAGGGACAATTCTGCAAGAATAGGTAGAATTGTCACGTATTTCTGTCAACCTGACCGTGTGGGAACGGTAGGGCGGCGAACATGGCGGTTGGGATCATGATCCTGGGAGTTGTGGCGGGCTTGCTCAGCCTGATCATGGCCTTGTCCTTCGGCCTCGGGCTGGGCTTTGCCATCGCGGGCTACGTCGCGGGTGGGGTGTGCGGCTGTCTGGTGGCCGCGCATCTGGTCGGCAGGCATGGTGACCCCCACCATCGGTAACCCCCCAGCCGCGCGATTCTTCGCATTTGCCTGAAGTTGGAAACAGTGCTGCGCCCGCGCAGTCGCCGGGTTCCGGCCGCCCGACACTCGCAAGATGTCCCTGGGCGAGGGCGGCCTTTGCCGGGCGTTTCGAATCATCTGCCGGGTCGCGGAGATGAGGGCGGGCCGCGATGCATCCCAGGGTTGTGCGCCGAAACCAGGCGTCCGGAATAGGAGAGGCGGGGCGGTCGAAATCGAAGTTAACGCGACGTAAACGCAGTCCGAGAACAGAGGGAACGATAGGCAAACCCCCACGCATTCAAGTAAAATCTGAATTGGGGGCGTTCTAGCCGAGTTCAAAATATGTATCCTGAAGTCAGGCTTACCTGCCAGCAGCGCTGGCAGCACCACAAGATGTTGCCGCAACCGGGCAGCGAAATCATGCCCGCCGCGGCGCGGTTTCCCATGACATTGTCGATGGAAAACTGACAATGACCATCAGCTTTCCGGAGTTCCCCCGCGGCATCGCCGTCGCGGAAAAAGGGCCTGTGCATCCCGGTGACGTGGTCGTTCCCGCTGCAAAGCGTGGCTTCTATCGCAATGGCATCAAACGGATGCTCGATGTTTCGGCCATCCTGATGGCCGCGCCCTTCGTGCTGCCGCTGGTGGCGTTGCTGGCGGTGATCGTGGCGCAGGACGGCGGGCGGCCCTTCTATACCCAGACGCGGATCGGGCGGCATGGTCGGCGCTTCCGCATGTGGAAACTGCGCAGCATGGTGGCCGATGCCGACCTGCGGATGGCCGAGCTGCTGGAGCAGCACCCGGCGGCCCGCGCCGAGTGGGAAAGCACGCAAAAGTTGAAGAACGATCCCCGGATCACCCGGTTCGGGCATCTGTTGCGCCGCTCGTCGCTCGACGAGTTGCCGCAGTTGTGGAACGTGCTGATCGGCGACATGAGCCTGGTCGGCCCGCGCCCGATGATGACCAGCCAGCAGGGGATGTATCCCGGCACGGCCTATTACGGCCTGCGCCCGGGGATCACCGGCTATTGGCAAACGGCGGGCCGCAATGCCACCACGTTCGAAGCGCGGGCCGGGTTCGACAGCGCCTATGACGCCGATCTGTCGCTGCTGACCGATGCGCGGGTTCTGGTGCGGACGGTCGGCGTGGTGGTGAACGCGACCGGATACTGAGGCACGCCGACCCGCCCCCCGATGCAGCAAGACGCCCGCCCCGTACCATCGGGGCGGGCGTCTTGCTTTCGCGCGCGCGCGTCTAACTGATGGCTGCGGCGGCCAGCACCAGGCACAGCGTCGCCCCCCCGGCAAACACCGCATAGCGCGGCAGGCCCAGGATCAGGGGCCTCGGATCCTCGACCGATTGCATCAGGCTGCGGGCCCGCTGGTTGGACCGGGCGGCGGCGGCCACCTCGGGGATCGACACCACCGGGCGCAGGTCCAGTTCCCGCTCCATCTGGGCGGCGGTGCGCACCACGGGGTTCAGCAGGTCCAGCAGGAACGCCAGCCCGATCGCCGCCGCGATCGATGCCAGCGCCCCGGCGACCACCAGCTTTTTCCCGCCGCCGCCGATGGCATACTGCGGTGTGACCGCACGCTCCAGCAGGGTGAACCGCTCGGCCTGCTGGCGTTCGGCCAGCCGCAGGGCGGTTTCCGCCTCGGCCATCCGGCGGTTGATCACCTCGTATTGCTGCTGCAATTGCTGCAACCGGCGGTCATAGCCGGACAGCACGCGCTCGACTTCGGGCGTCTGCGACAGCACCGCGTCGATTTCGCTGCGCCGGGTGATCAGGGCGGCGCGCTGTGCGGCCAGCACGGCCAGTTGCGCCTCCAGCGCCTGCAGCGTGCGCTGGTCGGTGGCGCGCAGGGTGCCGCCCGTGGCAATCGCCGCCCGTTGACCGTCGAGGGCGACCTGATCCTGATCGAACTGCCTCAGGTCCGCCTCCAGCGCCAGCCGTTCCTCGCGCAGCGCGTCGCGTTGGGTCGGCAGGGCCTGCGAATTGGCGTTCTTGAAGGTGGCCACCTCGGCCTCCAGCGCCGCGATTTCACCCCAGACCCGGGTTTCCTCGCTCTTGAAGAACTCTGCCGTCTCGCGGGCGCGGTCCAACTGGCCTGCGCTGCTCTGGTCGAGGATGTTCTGCGCGAAATCATTTGCAACGCGGGCGGCAAGGTCGGGATCGCCGAGCCGGGCAAACACCAGAATGGCGGAAATCTGCGACGACGATCCATAGCTTTGCCCGGTGGCGCTGGCCACGCTTTCGAACCGCACCGACCCGCGCAGGATGTTGACCCGTTGATCGGTGGACAGGCCCGGCGCATCGGCGAACAGCCCGTGACGGTCGATCACCGCCAGCAGGTTTTCGCGCGTGGTCAGCCGCTGTTCGATCGCCTGCAGCAGTTGGGCCGCCCCCGAGGGCACCGCCGCGCCGTTGGTATCGCTGACGGTGGGCAACTGGATCTGGATGACGGCGGCGGCCTCGTAACTGTCGGGCATCGTCTTGACCACCAGCGCCACGCTGATGATCCCGAACAGCGCCACCGCCAGGATCAGCAGACGGCGACGCCGCAGCAGGTCGATGAAATCGTCAAGGGACTGGATCTGGCCCATCGGATCGGTTCAGTCCTTGCCATAGCGATAGCGGCCGATCGTGCGGTCGCGTGCGCGGTTCAGCACGACCCCCATCAGGGGCAACCGGTCCTTGAACAGCCGCTCGCAGGCCCGGATGTCGTCGGGGGTGGTGCGGGTGGCATCGGTGACCAGCAGCACCGCATCGACCTCGCCCGCGAGCGCCAGCACATCGTCGTTGACCAGCGCAGGCGGCAGATCGAAGATCACAACCTGCGGGTCAAGCTGATCGGTCATCGCCCGCAACGCAAGACCGGTGTCCGGGCTGTGCAGCAGGTCCGACGCCTCCGCGACCGCCGTGCCGTTCAGCCCCAGGGCCAGCGTGCGCCCGACGCGGCGGAACTGCGATTCCAGCGGCTGTTCGCCGGACAGGAATTCCTGCAGCGGGCCGATGTCGCGCAGGCCCAGCAGAGCGGCCAGCTGCGGGCGGCGCAGATCGAGGTCGATCAGCACGGTGCGGCTGTCGGGGCGGCGCGCGAGGCTGAGCGCGAGGTTGGTCGCAACGAAACTCTTCCCGCAGCCGTGGGTTGGCGAGGTGACGGCAATCCGGCACCATCCCTTGTCGGACAGCCCCTGCAGCAGGCGGGTGCGCAGGATGTCGAAGGCGGCGGCGGCCGGGTCGGACGATGCGGACGGAAACAAACCGTTTCCCGTCAGGTGATCCGGGTTCAGCGCAACCGGGGCCAGCGATTCCCAGACCTTTGTCGGGTTGAACAGCGCCTCGGGCAGTGGCATCGAAAAGATCTCGCGCCCCGTCGCCTGATCCAGCGTCACCGGCATCCGGGACGAAGCCTGACCCGGGCGGAACAGCGAAATGCCGCGTGCTTGCGTGTCGCGACGCGTGTCGGACCTGTCGGCGGACATCGCAGAAAGCTCCACATCTGCAGGGTAGAACGGACGTTGCATCAACCTGTAGTCGTTTCGCATTGATAAGCCGGGCTCCTGCGGCGCGACGGCCCTGCGGACCGGTCGCCAGATGATTTCGCCCCGCCTTGCGGCGGGCATGACCACGGATGTTTCCCGTCTGTCCGCGCGGGATGGAAGCGCACGGCACGAGGAATCGTCCGGGCCCCCGCCCAGCAAGGAAGAGGTTAGCAGACAAGCCCGGAAAATGAAAGGGCGGGGCGTCTTCTGGCGGGGATGGTCAGGCGGCGGTGCCTTGCCTAGACTGACCGCGAGATCAGCGCCTTGGCCCGGAGCCGTGATGACGCCCGAACCGACCCCGATCCGCATTGACGCCGTCGTGATCGGGCGCAATGAAGGCGCGCGGCTGCTGGCCTGTCTGGCGTCGCTGCGGGGGCGGGTGCGGGGGCTGGTCTATGTGGACTCGGGGTCGACCGATGGATCGGTGTCGGCCGCACGGCAGGCGGGGGCCGAGGTGGTGGCGCTGGACCTGGCGGTGCCGTTCACGGCGGCGCGGGCGCGCAATGCCGGGTTGGCCGTGCTGGCGGGCGATCCGCCAGAGTTCGTGCAGATGGTCGATGGCGATTGCGAGGTGGATGCCGGATGGATCGCAGCGGCGCTGGCGGCCTTTGCCGCGCATCCGGCGGCGGTGGTGGTTTGCGGGCGGCGGCGCGAGCGGTTCCCGCAGGCATCGGTCTACAACCGCCTGGCGGATGCAGAATGGGACACGCCGGTGGGGCCGACGAAGGCCTGCGGCGGCGACGCGCTGATGCGGTTCGCGGCGGTACAGGCGGTGGGGGGGTATCGCGCCGACCTGATCGCGGGGGAAGAGCCGGAGTTGTGCCTGCGGCTGCGCGCGGCGGGGGGGCAGGTCTGGCGGATCGACGCCGAGATGACGCGGCACGACGCGGCGATGACCCGGTTCGGCCAGTGGTGGCGGCGCACGGTGCGGGCGGGGCATGCCTATGCCGAAGGCGCGGCGCTGCATGGCGCGGGGCCCGAGCGGCATTGGGTGGTCGAGGTCCGGCGGGCGGTGATCTGGGGGGGTGCGCTGCCGCTGGGGATCGGGCTGGGTGCGCTGCTGACGCCGTGGGCTTTGGGGTTGACGCTGATCTATCCCGCACAGGTGGTGCGGTTGGCGCGGCGGGGCGGCTGGGATTGGGCGGTCTTTTCGGTCCTGGGCAAGTTTGCCGAGGCGCGCGGGGTGGCGGGCTATGCCTGGGGTCGGCTGCGGGGGCGGATGCCCCGACTGATCGAATACAAGTGACCTAGGACCGACGCCGCTGCCGCTGCCGCAGCGCATCGGCGGTCAGCATCGGCAGCAAGGCGACACAGGCGGCATAGCGCGGAACCAGCCGGGCGGGGTCCTGCGCGGCGCGCCACAGCCATTCCAGCGACATCCCGCGCACCCAGATCGGGGCGCGCCGTTGCGTTCCGGCCAGAAAGTCCAACCCCGCCCCGATGCTGGCAAAGCCGACCGTCGGGGCCAGACGCCGCCCGCGTGCCGCCAGGATTTCCTGTTTCGGTGCGCCGAGGGCCAGAAAGCACAGCCCGACCCCGCTGCGCGACAATTCGGCCAGCAGGTGACCCGCCGCGGCGCTTTCCGGGTCGAACCCCATCGGCGGGGCATGGCACAGGGCCACGTCCAGCCCGGGCACCGCCCGGCGCAACACATTTGCGGCGGCCTGCAGCGTGGCATCGGTGCTGCCGACCAGCGCCACCGACACCCCCGCCCGCGCCGCCAGCCCCGCCAGCGGGATCACCAGATCGGCGCCCGGCAACAGATGCACCGGGCGGCGGGCCAGGCGCGACAGCCAGATCACCGGATTGCCGTCCGCCACCACCAGATCCTGCGCGCCATAGGCCCGCAGAAACATCGCAGACCGGCGCAGCTTCACCAGATGGTCGAGGTTGATCGTGGCCAGCGCGAAGCCGTCCCGCGCCGCAAGCCGCGCCGCAACCCCGGCATAAAGCCGGTCGCGGTCGGCGACGTTTATCACGATCAACTGCGATCCGATCTGAAACTTCACGGCTGCGATCCCATCTGGCACCCCGCATCTAGCCCGCAGTTCGGGCGGATTTGCGACGAAATTCGCCAAGGCCCGCCGCTTTGTGTCCGCGACTGCCGCAGATGTGGTTCGGGGGCATCGAAGGGGCAGCCGGGGGAGCGGCCCATGGCCCCGGTGCGACGTCTGTGTTACATCTTCGGGCGTCCCGGGATTTGAAAGCCGTCTGTTGCCCGCACCCAACGCCTTTGCCTTTCTGATGATCTGCCTGTGGCCGCTGGTCAGTTGGGCGCTGTGGTCGCGGCTGGACCCCGGCCGCGCGCTGATCTGGACGCTTCTGGCGGGATATCTGCTGTTGCCGCCGCTGACGGCGATCGACTTGCCGGCGGTCCCGGACCTTGACAAGGCGTCGATCCCCAGTCTGGCGGCGCTGGTGCTGGCCTGGGTGCTGCTGGGGGACCGGGTGGGGTTCGATCCGGGCAACTGGCTGGGGCGCGGGCTGATCGGTCTGTTCGTGCTGTCGCCGTTCGCCACCGTTCTGACCAATGGCGAGCCGATCGAGATCGAGGCGGGCGATATCCAGGGGATGACCCTGTATGACAGCGTGGCAGCGGTGGCCAACAAGGCGATCGTGATCCTGCCGTTCTTTATGGCACGACGCTATCTGGCGACAGGGGCGGCAATGCGCGACATCCTTGCGGCGCTGGTGATCGCGGGGGTTGCCTATTCGGTGCCGATGCTGATCGAGACCCGGCTCTCGCCGCAGATGAACGTCTGGGTCTACGGGTTTTTTCAGCATGATTTCTTTCAGACCGTGCGGGCCAGCGGTTATCGCCCCGTGGTGTTCCTGCCGCACGGGTTGTGGGCGGCGTTCTTTGCGCTGATGTGTTTCGTGGCGGCGGTGGTGCTGTTCCGGCAGGCCCCGGCGGTGGACCGGCCAAAGCGGGCGGTGGCGGCAGGGTATCTGGGGTTGCTGCTGCTGGCATGCAAGAGCGCCGGGCCGCTGCTGTATGGCCTTGCCCTGACGCCGCTGGTGCTGTTTGCCGGGCGGCGCGGACAGGTGCTGATTGCCGCGGTGCTGGCGGTGCTGGTGGTCAGCTATCCGCTGTCGCGCGGCCTGCATCTGGTGCCGGTGGACCGGCTGGTGGAAATCGCGACCGAGTTCAACCCGGCGCGCGGCGGCTCGCTGGCCTTCCGCATCGAGAACGAGGAACAGCTTCTGGCGCATGCCGCCGAAAAGCCGCTGTTCGGCTGGGGCGGGTATGGCCGCAACATGTTGCATGATCCGGTGACCGGGCGCACCCTGACGATTGCCGACGGGACCTGGATCATCACGCTCTCGATCTACGGCTGGCTGGGCTATATCGCCGAGTTCGGGCTGCTGGCGCTGCCGCTGCTCTTGCTGGCGCGCGAGGTTTGGGGGGCACGGGACGTGTCGCCCCATGCGGCGGCGGTGGCGTTGCTGCTGGCGGTCAACATGGTCGATCTGCTGCCCAATGCCACGATGATCCCGTTCACCTGGCTGATGGCCGGGGCGCTGATGGGGCATGCGCAGATGCTGCAGGCGGCGCGGTGCGACGGGCAGCGCGCGGTGGCGCTGCGGCAGATGCACGGGGCCTCTTCGGGAAAGACGGTGATCTGATGGCCCTGCGCGTCGATATCGGCATTTTCGCCCACAACGAGGCGGCGGGGATCGCCGCCATGCTGGCCGGGGTTCTGGCGCAGGACATCCACGCGCGGCCCGACCTGTCGGTGCGGGTGCTGGTACTGGCCAACGGCTGTTCGGATGACACCGTGGCGCGGGCGCAAGGGCCCGGGGTCGAGGTGGCCGATCTGCCGCAGGGGGGCAAGTCCCGGACCTGGAACCGGTTCGTCCACGACCTGTCGCGGGCGGACGCGGAGATCCTGATCCTGGCCGACGCCGATATCGAGTTGCCACAACCCGAGGCGATGTCGCGGCTGGTCGACGGATTGATGGCGCGGCCCGACCTGCGGGTGATCAGCAGCCAGCCGGTCAAGGACATCGTCGCGCGCCCCGAGGGGTTGGGCGCGGTCGAACGGCTGATTGCCCGCGCGACAGGGGGCCTTGACGACTGGCGCAAGGCGATCTGCGGGCAGCTTTATGCAATGCCCGCCCGCGTCGCGCGGCGGTATCACATGCCGGTCGGCCTGCCGGTCGAGGACGGGTTTCTGCGCGCGATGGTGCTGACCGATGGCCTGACGGGGCCCGAGGATCTGACCCGGATCGACGGGGCGGAGGGGGTGCATCACATCTACGCCTCGGAACGCAAGGTGGCCGCGCTGATCCGGCATCAGGTGCGGCTTGTCATCGGATCGGCGGTCAATCTGGCGTGCTATCAGCATCTGTCGGCGCTGCCGGTGACGGCGCGCGCGGCCGAACTGGCGCGGGCGGCGGGTGATGACCGATGGCTCAGGGCGGTGGTGGCGCAGCAGTTTCCGCGCTGGCCGGATGGTTATGTGCCGCTGCATTTCCTGATCAAACGACTGGCGCGGGCCGATTGGCGGCGAGTCGGACGCTGGCCGGTGCTGATGGCGGGGTTCGGATTCGATCTGATTGTCTACATCATCGCACAAATCCGAATGGCTCGGGGGGCCGGGGCCGGGTTCTGGTGACGCGGGCTGCCTTGATCGGGCAGGGATCGGGCGGGCAAGCGGGCAGGACTGCGGCATTAACGTGGCATTGTCGCCGCCATCGGCATGATCGGCGCGGGGGCCTTCTCGGGGTATGCCCCGGGCGGGGAATGCGTTAAATTGTAGCGGCTTGGCCAGTATGCGGCGGATCGGCCCGGTCAGGGGAAAAAGTGGGCGGCATGACAGGCGGTTACGACGAAGGCGCGTTCAGCGAGACCGACATCGCGGTGGTCGGCATGGCGGCGCATCTGCCGGGCGCGCCGGATATTGCGACATTCTGGAACAATCTGGCGGCGGGCGTCGAGTCGATCCGGGTGCTGGCGGAGGCCGATCTGCTGGCGGCGGGTGAGGACCCGGCCCGGATGCGCCGCGCCAATTACGTGCCCGCAGCCGCCCCGCTGCAGGGCTTTGCCGATTTCGACGCCGAGTTCTTCGGCTTTTCGCCGAAAGAGGCCGCGATCCTGGACCCGCAGCACCGCCAGTTCCTGGAGGTGGCGTGGGAGGCGCTGGAGGATGCAGGCCACCCGCCCGAGAGTTTCAAGGGTGCGATCGGCGTCTATGCCGGCTGCGGCATGGGCAGCTATTTCTACTTCAACCTGTGTTCGAACCGCGATCTGGTGGACCAGACGGGGATGTTCCTGCTGCGCCACACCGGCAACGACAAGGATTTTCTGGCGACGCGCGTGAGCCACATCTTCGATCTGCGGGGGCCGTCGATCAGCGTGCAGACCGCCTGTTCCACCAGCCTCGTGGCGGTGCACATGGCGTCGCAAAGCCTGCTGAACGGCGAATGCGACATGGCGCTGGCGGGCGGGGTGACCATCGAGTTGCTGCAGGGGCGGGGCTATCTGTTCACCGAAGGCGAGATCCTGTCGCCAGACGGGCATTGCCACGCGTTCGACTATCGGGCGCAGGGCACCGTCTTCGGCTCCGGCGCGGGCTGTGTGGTGCTGCGCCGCGCACGCGATGCCGCGCGGGATGGAGATCACATCTGGGCGGTGATCAAGGGGTCTGCGGTCAACAACGACGGGGCGGCAAAAGCCGGGTATCTGGCCCCGTCGGTCGAAGGGCAGGCCCGCGCGATTGCCGAGGCGCTCGGGATCGCGGGGGTGTCCGCCGAAACGGTCAGCTATGTCGAATGTCACGGCACCGGCACCTATCTGGGCGATCCGATCGAGGTGGCGGCGCTGACGCAGGCGTTCCGCGAGACGACCGATGCGGTGGGAACCTGCCGGATCGGCAGCGTCAAGTCGAACATCGGGCATCTGGACACGGCGGCGGGGGTGGCCAGCCTGATCAAGGTGGCGTTGTCGCTGCACCACCGCCAACTGCCGCCATCGCTGGGATACGAAGCCCCGAACCCGGCCATCGCGTTCGACAGCAGTCCGTTCCGCGTCAACGACCGGCTGACCGACTGGCGGGGCGATGTGCTGCGGGCGGGGGTGAATTCCCTGGGGGTGGGCGGGACGAATGCCCATGCCGTGCTGCAGCAGGCCCCGGCCCGCGCGCCGTCCGACGCCAGCCTGTGGCCGTTCCAGCCGATCGTTCTGTCGGCCCGATCCAAGGCGGCGCTGGAGGCGCAGGCGGCCCGGCTCGCGGCGCATCTGCGCGCGCACCCCGAACAGCCGCTGGCCGATGTGGCGTTCACGCTGAAACAGGGTCGCCGCGCCTTCGACAAGCGGCGGGTGCTGGTGGCGGGCTCGCATGCCGAGGCGGCGGACCTGCTGGAGGGCGGCGATCCGCGCCGGGTGTTTTCCCATGACCATCTGGGCGATGCGCCACCCGTTGTGTTCATGTTCCCCGGGGGCGGCGCGCAATATGTCGGGATGGCACGCGATCTTTATGCGACAGAACCAGTGTTTGCCGACTGGATGGACCGGGGCCTTGCCATCCTGCAGCCGAAACTCGATTACGACCTGCGGGCGCTGTGGTTGCCCGAACCGGGGGACGAACCTGCCGCCGATGCCCGGTTGAAACGCCCGTCCGTGCAACTGCCGCTGATCCTGATCACCGAATATGCGCTGGCGCAGTTGTTCATCAGCTGGGGGGTGGAGCCTGCGGCGCTGGTCGGTCATTCGATGGGCGAGAACGCCGCCGCCTGCCTTGCCGGTGTGATGAGCTTCGAGGATTGCATCGGCCTTGTGCACCTGCGCGGCCAGCTTTTCGATACGATCCCGGCGGGGGGCATGCTGTCGGTGCCGATGGCCGAGGCCGACCTGCGCGCCGACCTCGACCGTTTCAACCGGTTTCTGTCGGAAAAGAACGCGGGTCCGGTCGTGCAGCTTGACCTCGCCTCGGTCAATGCGCCGACGCTTTGCGTCGTCTCCGGCCCCGATGACGCGCTTGACGCCTTCGCGCTGTCGCTTTTCAGCTCGGACGTGGAAACCACCCGCATCGCGATCGACATCGCGGCGCATTCGCGGATGCTGGAGCCGATCCTGGAGCGGTTCGGCGACTATCTGCGGGGGATTTCGCTGCGCCCCCCCACGATGCCGGTCATTTCCAACCGGACCGGGGTTGCCTTGACGGCGGCGCAGGCGACCGACCCCGAATACTGGGTCGCCCATCTGCGCGGGACGGTGGATTTTCAGGCCTGCATTGCGACGCTGAAAGCCACGCCGGGGCAGGTCTATGTCGAAATGGGCCCCGGTCGCGCGCTGTCGTCGCTGGCGCAGGCCAACGGCGTGCCGGGCGCACAGGTGATCCCGGCGCTGCGTCACCCCGAACAGAAGATGGCGGATGATGCCTGGCACATCGTCACAATCGCGCGGCTGTGGGCCTGTGGCGTGCCGGTGGACTGGGAGCCGATCTGGGGCGGTGCGGTGCGTCAGCGGGTGCCGCTGCCGACCTATGCCTTTCAGCGCAAGACCTATTTCATCGAGCCGGGCCGGGCCGCCGTTCCGGAGGCGCATGCCCTGCCCGCGCGGATCGCCGACATGGCCGACTGGGGCTATGTGCCGTATTGGCGGCCGGTTGAGGCGGGGGTGGACATCGACGATCTTGCCACGGCGGCGCGGCAGGTCTGGCTGATCTTTGCCGACGAGGGCGGCCTGGGTGCTGCGGTGGCGGCGCGGTTGCGCGGCGCGGGGCATCAGGTGATCGTGGTTCGGGCAGGCGATGCCTTCGCCCGCCACCCCGACGGCTATGTGATTTCGCCCGAACGGGGGCGCGAAGGCTATGACCTGCTGATCCGCGATCTGGTGGCACGGGGGCAGGCCCCGACCCGGATCGCGCATTTCTGGCTGGTCACCGAAGCCGAGACGTTCCGCCCCGGATCGAGCTTTCTGCACCGCAACCTCGAGCAGGGGTTCTACAGCCTGCTGTTTCTGGCCCAGGCGATGGCGGCCGAGACTTTGATCGGCCCGATGCATCTGACAGTGTTCACCAGCGGGGCGGCACAGGTGAAATCCGAAACTCTGCCCTATCCGGAAAAGGCGATGGTGATCGGTCCGGCGCGGGTGATCCCGCGCGAGGTGCCGGGGGTCACGGTGTCGGTGCTGGATTTGCCCGCGCCGAAACGGGGCGCGCTTCCCGACGCGGTGATCGAGGAATTGCTGGCGGCGGTGCCCGGCGTTGCCGCCCTGCGCGGCGCGCGGCGCTATGCCCTCGGGGTGCAGGCGGCGCCGTTGCCACCGGCCGGAGCGGTGATTGCCGACGGGGCCCATGTGCTGATCACCGGCGGGTTCGGCGGCATCGGGATGACGATTGCCGAGGATCTGATCGCGCGCCACGGGGCCAAGATCACCCTGATCGCCCGGCGCGCCCTGCCCGACCGTGCCCAGTGGGCGCGGCATCTGGCGACGCATGACCCCGCCCACCCGATCAGCCGCCGGATCCTCGCGCTGCAGCGGCTGGAGGCGTTGGGGGGGCAGGTGATGGTCGCGCCGGCCGATGTCTGCAACGTCGAAGAGATGCGCGCGGCGGTCAGCATCGGCGTGGCCCGGTTCGGGCGCGTCCGGGCGGTGATCCATGCGGCGGGGGTGGTCGACGACGGCCCGTTGATGATCCGCACACCGGCGCAGGTCGAAGAGGTGTTCGCGCCGAAACTGCACGGGACCCGGGTGCTGGAGGCGCTGTTCCCCGATGGGTCGGTCGATCTGCTGGTGCTGTTTTCCTCGACCTCGACCGTCACCGGGCCTGCCGGGCAGATCGACTATGTGGCGGCCAACGAATACCTCAACGCCTATGCCAAACACCGCGCGGGCGGCAGGACGCGGGTGGTGGCGCTGGACTGGGGCATCTGGACCGGGGTCGGAATGGCCGCCGAGGCTCTGGCGGACCGGGGACCGTCGCCGGTGGTGCCGCTGGACCTGCCGCTGCTGGACGGCGCGGGGTTCGACCCGCAGGGCAACCGGCAACTGACCGCGCGGCTTGGCGTGGACCGCTGGGTGCTGGACGGGCATCGCACCGCGGCGGGGCAGGCGCTGCTGCCCGGCACCGGCGTGCTGGAACTGGCCGCCGAGGCGATGGCGGCGCAAGGCGAGGCGGAGGCGTTCGAACTGCGCGACCTGTGGTTCTTCCGTCCGCTGGACGTGCCCGACACCCGGCCGCGCGACATCCGGGTGACCCTGACCCGCAGCGACGAAGGTTATGGCTTCGCGCTGCGCTCGGCCGTGCCAGTGCAGGGCCGGGTTGGCTGGCAGGTGCATGCGCAGGCCCGGCTGCTGCCGCTGGCCGGGGCGGCGGGGCGGATCGACGTGGCGGCGATTGCGGCGCGCTGTGGCGAGGCGGAAACCGGCACTGGCCTGCGCAGCCCGCAAGAGGCGCATCTGGTCTTCGGGCCGCGCTGGCGGGTGCTGACGCAGCGCCGCTACGGGGTGGGCGAGGCGATCGCGCATCTGGCCCTGCCGCCTGCGTTCCGCGACACCGACCGGGCCTGGCGGCTGCATCCGGCGCTGCTTGACCTCGCGACCGGCTGGGCGATGGGGCTGATCGCCGGGTATCGCCCGGATCATCTGTGGGTGCCGGTATCCTATGCCTGCATGCGGGTGTTCGCGCCCCTGCCCGGTGACGTGGTGTCCTGGGTGCGCAATGCCGCCGACAACCGGGCGGATCGGGCGACTGCCGTTTTCGACATCACGCTGGCCGATCCCGACGGGCGCATCGTGGTCGAGATCGAAGGCTTCACGATCCGGCGGATGGAAGCGGCGCTGTCGTTCGACCCCGACCTGCGCGGGCTGGAGTTCGACGAGGCGGCCCCCCGCGCGGCCTCGCCCGCCGAAGAGCGGTTGCTGCATGCGTTCTCGCTGGGGATCCGGCCCGACGAGGGCGGGCAGGCTTTTGCGCGGGCCGTGGCGGCGGGGCGGCCGCAGATCATCGTGTCGTCGCTGGACCTGCCCGCCCTGGTGGCGCAGACCGCCGAGGCGGAGGCGGCAAAAGGCGAAGGCCAGACCTTCGAGCGGCCCGACCTGGAGACCGATTACCTCGGCCCGCGCAATGACGTCGAACGCACGCTGGTCGGCTTCTGGCAGGAGTTGCTGGGCATAGCACAGGTGGGGGTCGAGGACAGCTTCTTTGACCTCGGGGGGCATTCCCTGATCGCGGTGCGGCTGTTTGCGATGGTGAAGAAGGCCTATCGGGTGGATTTCCCGATCTCGATCCTGTTCGAGGCCCCGACGATTGCCGCCTGCGCCGCGCTGATTTCGGCGCAGATCGGCGACGCGGCCGATGTTCCCGCCCCCCGGCGCCGGTTCACCCATCTGGTGCCGATGCATCAGGGCGAAGGCGGGGCGGGGCGGCCGTTCTTCCTGGTGGCGGGGATGTTCGGCAATGTGTTGAACCTGCGGCATCTCGCGCAGCTTCTGGGCGGCGACCGGCCGTTCTACGGGTTGCAGGCGCGCGGGCTTTATGGCGACGCGGCCCCGCATGCCAGCATCCCCGAGGCGGCGGCGGATTACATCGCCGAACTGCGGCAGGTGCAGCCGAAGGGGCCGTATCAGTTGGGCGGCTTTTCCGGGGGCGGGCTGACCGCCTGGGAAATGGCGCGGCAACTGGAGGCGGCGGGCGAAAAGGTGGCGGTGCTGGTGCTGCTCGACACCCCGCTGCCGGTGCGCCCTGCGCTGACCCGCGCCGACAAGGCATTGATCAAGCTGGCCGAATTGCGGGCCAAGGGGCCGGGCTATCTGGTCGAATGGGCGCGGGCGCGGCGGGATTGGGCGCGGCGCGACCGAAGCGTGGCGCAGGCCGATGCCACAGCGTTCCAGAATGCGGCGATCGAGGCGGCGTTCCGTGCCGCGCTGCCCCGCTATGTGATGACGCAGCGGCAGGGGGCAACCGTGCTGTTCCGCCCGCCGCTGGACCGGCACTGGCAGGTCACCGGCGGGCGGTGGGTCAGCCGGGCCAAGGAATATGTGTTCCCCGACAATGACCTGACCCAGTTCGCCCCCGCCTTGCAGGTGATCGAAGTGCCAGGCGATCACGACAGCATGGTGCTGGAGCCGAATGTGCGGGTGCTGGCGGCGCGGTTGCGCAAGGTCATCGAAGGCCGCGCGGTGCCCGAGCCGACACCGCGCGATCCGGTTGCCTTTGCGGCGGCGGCCGAGTGATGACGTTGCTGACCGTCCTGTTGAACTGGCGCAGCGCCGAGATGACGCTGAAGGCGGCCGAGGCCGCGCTGGTGGCGTTGCAGGGCATCGACGGCGCGCTGGTGATCGTGGACAATGACAGCGGCGACGGGTCGTTCGAGGCGATGACGGCGGCGGTGCGTGACCGGGGCTGGGATCGGGGGCCGCAGGCGGTGCGGGTGATCCAGTCGGGGCACAACGGCGGCTTCGGCGCGGGCAACAATGTGGGCATCCGGGCGGGGCTGCCGGGGGGCGGGCGACCGGACTTTGTCTACATCCTGAATTCCGATGCCTTTCCGGCCCCGGACGCGATCCGCGCCCTGCTGGACCATCTGGAACGCCACCCGGCCACCGGGTTTGCGGGCAGTTTCCTGCACGGGCTGGATGGCACGCCGCACCGCACCGCCTTCCGCTTTCCCTCGATTGCCGGAGAATTCGAGCAGCAGGTGCGCCTCGGACCGGTCTCGCGCCTGCTGGCAGGGTCTATCGTGGCGCAACCGATCCCGGCGCGGACGGGCCGGGTGGATTGGCTGGCGGGGGCCAGTCTGATGATGCGGATGGATGTGCTGGACCGGATCGGGCTGTTCGACGAGAGGTTCTTTCTGTATTTCGAAGAAACCGACCTGTGCCATCGCGCGGCGCGGGCGGGGTGGCCCACGGATTATGTGCGCGAAAGCCGGGTGGCGCATATCGGCTCGGCCTCGACCCGGATGAACGACTGGCAACGCATCCCCGAGTTCTGGCTGGACAGCCGGTTGCATTACTTCGTGAAAACCCATGGCCGGGTTTACGCGGCGGCCGCGACGCTGGCGCATCTGGCGGGCGGGGTGGTGTGGCGGATACGTCTGTTGGTGCAGACCAAGGTGCCGGGCGAGCCGCCCCGGTATCTGCGCGATCTTGCGGCGCATGCGGTGCGCAAGGCGATGGGGCAGCCGCCACGCGGCGGGCCGGTGTCGCGGGTTCTGGAGGGTTAGGTCATGGTTTCCATTCTGCTGATCGGCAATGAAAGTCTGACGGCGGCCTGCGGGGCGCAGGTTCTGGCGCGCGGCCATGCGATTGCCTGCGTGATGACGCGCAACGCCGAGGTGCGGGCCTGGGCCGAGCGGGCCGGGTTGCGGGTGGTGGCGGCGGGCGATTGGGCCGGGCTGGCGGGGATTTCGGTCGACTGGCTGCTGTCGGTTGCGAACCTGTCGGTGATCCCGGCGGCGGTGCTGGCGCAGGCGACGGGCGCGGTGAACTTTCACGACGGGCCGTTGCCGCGCCATGCCGGGTTGAACGCGCCGGTCTGGGCACTTCTGGCGGGCGAGGCCAGCCACGGCATCGCCTGGCACCTGATCGGGTCGGGGATCGATGACGGCGATGTGCTGGAGGCGCGGTCGTTCGCCCTGACGCCGCAGGATACCGCGCTGACCGTGAACACCCGCTGTTTCGAGGCGGCGCTGGAGTCGTTCCCGGCGGTGCTGGACCAGTTGGAGGGCGGGTTGCGCCGCCAGCCGCAGGATGCCCGCGCGCGCACCGTGCATCTGCGCGATGACCGGCCCGCCGCGATGGGGCGGATCGATTTCGCGGCAGGGGCCGAGGCGGTGGTGCGCCTGGTGCGGGCGCTGGACCACGGGCGGTATTGGAACCCGCTGTGCACGGCCAAGCTGGCGCTGGCGGACCGGGTGCTGAACGTCGGGGCGGTCGAGGGGGTGGATGGCACGGGCGCGCCGGGGCAGGTGCTGTCGGCGGGTCCTGACGGGCTGGTGGTGGCCTGCGGAACCGGGGCGGTGCGGCTGTCCCGGCTGACCTGCCAGGATCGCGGGCTGCCGGTGGACCCGGCCGTGATCCCGGACACCCAACTGCCGGGGTTGCCTGCCGAGGAAGCCGCAAGGCTGACCGAGGCCCTGGCGGCCCTGGTGCCGCAAGAGGCGCGGTTGCGCCGGGCGTTGCGCGGCTTGCAGTCGGCGGTGCTGACGCAGGTCGCGGCGCGCATCCCGGCGTGGCAAACCCTGCCGCTGGCCGGGATCACCCCGCTGGCCGTGCTGCGGGTGCTGGGGCTGGCCGAGGCGGATGTGGCATTTTCGGTCGGGCCGGGGGATGGCTATCTGTCCGACTGGGTGCCGCTGCGGCTGACGGGGGGCACGATTGCCGGGGCTCGGACGGCGCTGGCTGCCGGTCTTGCGCAGGCGCGCGCGACCCCGCGGTTTCCGCGCGATCTGCTGACCCGCGACGGGGCGCTGGCCGATCTGGCCGTGCCGCAGGTCGGGGTGTCGGACGCCGGGCCGATTGCGGGCACGGTGGTGACGCTGACACCGGACGCGGTGGTTTACGACGCGGCACGGTTGCCGGACGGGGCGGCCTGGGCCGCGCGGCTGGCGCATGTGTCGGGCCTGATCGCCACGCGGGATGGCGCGTTGGCCGATGTGCCGGTCCTGACCGAGGCGGAACGTGCGCAGGTCCTGAACGGCTGGAACCAGACCGCGCTGCAGCATGACCGGACGCTGTGCGTGCATACCGCGTTCGAGGCCCAGGTGGCGCGGACCCCGGATGCGGTGGCGCTGGTGTGCGACGGGGCGAGCCTGAGTTACGCCGCCCTGAACGCGCGGGCCAACCGGGTGGCGCATGTGCTGATCGGCTTGGGGGTGCGCCCCGGCTCGCTGGTCGGCCTGTGCCTGCCGCGCGGGCTGGACATGGTGGCGGGCGCACTGGCGATCCAGAAGGCGGGCGGGGCTTACGTGCCGATGGACCCCGGCTATCCGGCGGACCGGCTCGCGCTTTACATCGAAGACAGCGGATGCCCGGTGATCGTCGGCCATTCGTCGCTGGCCCTGCCGGATGCCGGGCCTGGGCAGGTGCTGTGCCTGGACACCGACGGGCGGATCGGCGCGGCCCCGGACCACAATCCGGCAAGCGGGGTGGGGCCGGGCGATCTGGCCTATGTGATCTACACCTCGGGCTCGACGGGCCGCCCCAAGGGCGTGATGGTCGAGCATCGCAACGTGGTGAACTTCTTTGCCGGGATGGACCGGCGGCTGGGGTCGGATGGCGGCGTGTGGCTCGCCGTTACCTCGCTGTCCTTCGACATTTCGGTGCTGGAGCTGTTCTGGACATTGGCTCGCGGGTTCAAGGTGGTGCTGACCAGCGACGAAAACCGCGCTCTGGTGGCGGGGGGGCCGGTCACCAGCGCCCGGGGGATGGAGTTTTCGCTTTACTACTGGGGCAACGACGATGGCCACGGCCCCAAGAAATACGAACTGCTGCTGGAGGGGGCGAAGTTCGCCGACACCCACGGGTTCTGTGCGGTCTGGACGCCGGAACGCCACTTCCATGCCTTCGGCGGCCCCTATCCGAACCCGTCGGTGACCGGGGCTGCAGTGGCGGCGGTGACGAAGAACATCGGGGTGCGGGGCGGGTCCTGCGTGATCCCGCTGCATCATCCCGCTCGGGTGGCCGAGGAATGGGCGGTGATCGACAACCTGACCAACGGGCGGGCCGGGATCGCCGTGGCCTCCGGCTGGCACCCCGATGATTTCGTCCTGCGGCCCGAGAATACCCCGCCCGACAATCGTGCCGCCCTTTTTGCCGCCACCGACCAGATCCGGCGGCTGTGGCGGGGCGAGACGGTGGAGTTTCCCACGAGGGACGGCACGTTCGGCGTGGTCACCCAACCGCGCCCGGTGTCTGCCGAATTGCCGATCTGGATCACCACGGCCGGCAACCCCGCGACCTGGCGCGAGGCGGGCGAGATCGGGGCCCATGTCCTGACCCATCTTCTGGGCCAATCCATCGCGGAAGTCGGTGAAAAGATCGCGATCTATCACGACGCGTTGCGCAAGGCCGGCCATGACCCGGCGCGGTTCAAGGTGACGCTGATGCTGCACACCTTTGTGGCGCGCGACCGCGAGGCGTCGCGGGCCATGGCGCGGGGGCCGATGAAGGACTACCTGCGGTCGGCCGCCGGACTGATCAAGCAATACGCCTGGGCCTTTCCGGCCTTCAAGAGACCTGCCGGGGCAGCGCAGCCGATGGACATCGACATCGGAACCCTGTCGCCCGAAGAGTTGGACGCGATCCTCGACTTCGCCTTTCAGCGGTATTTCGAGGAGTCCGGCTTGTTCGGCACCGTCGAGGATGCGCTTGCCCGCGTTGAAAACCTCAAACGGATCGGGGTGACGGAAGTGGCCTGCCTGATCGACTACGGCATCGCGCCCGAAGTGGTGCTGGAGGCGCTGTATCCGCTGGCCGAGGTGGTGCGGCGGGCCAATGCCGGGGGTGGCGTGGCGGCGGGGGATTACTCGATTGCCGCGCAGATCATCCGGCATGGCGTCACGCATCTGCAATGCACCCCGTCGATGGCGCGGATGATCGCGATGAACGACGTCAGCCGCCGCGCGCTGGCCGGGGTGAACACCCTGATGCTGGGGGGCGAAGCCTTGCCTGCCGCGCTGGTGGCGGATCTGAGGGCGGCGACCGGCGCGCGGCTGTTCAACATGTATGGGCCGACGGAAACCACCATCTGGTCGTCGGTCGATCTGGTGGACAGGGCGGTGACGATCGGCACGCCGCTGGCCAATCAGCGGATGTATGTGCTGGACGAGGCGGGCGAACCTGTGGCCATCGGGACCGAGGGCGAGTTGTGGATCGGTGGCGAAGGGGTCGCGCGCGGCTATTGGCGGCGGGAAGACCTGACGGCGGAACGGTTCCTGCCCGATCCGTTTGCCCCGGGGCGGATGTATCGCACCGGTGATCTGGTGCGCTGGCGGGCGGACGGGCGGATCGAGTTTCTGGGCCGCACCGATCATCAGGTCAAGCTGCGCGGCTACCGGATCGAGTTGGGCGAGATCGAGGCGGTGCTGGAGTCGCAGCCGGGCGTCGCCCAGGCGGTGGTTCTGGCGCGCGAGGACAGCCCCGGCGATCTGCGGCTGGTGGCCTATGTGGTGGGCCCGGCGGCGGAGCCTGCCTTGCGCGCGGCCCTGGCGGCGGCCCTGCCGGACCACATGCAGCCCGCGCATTACGTCAGCCTGCCCGCGATGCCGCTGACGCCCAACCGCAAGGTGGATCGCAAGGCGCTGCCCGCGCCGATGGCGGCGGGGCCGGTGCAGGCGTTCGTGGCACCGGCATCGGATATCGAAGGGCAGATCGCCGCGATCTGGGCGCGGGTTCTGGGCGTGGCGCGGGTCGGGGCGCGCGACAACTTCTTTGCCCTCGGCGGGCACAGCCTGCTGGCGGTGCAGGTGCATCGCGAGATCAGGGCGGCTCTGGGTGCGGCGAAGCTGTCGATCACCGACATCTTCCGGTTCCCGGTGCTGGGGCAGTTGGCGGCGCATCTGGATGACGCCCCGAAGGCTGTGGCGCCGGTCAACGACCGGGCCGATGCACGGGCCGATGCAATGGCGCGGCGGCGGGCGATGCGGGCGGGCAAGGTCGATGCCTGATCTGGCCGCCGCTCTGCGGGCGGTGCTGCCGCCGCGGGTGGGGCTGGGGCAGGGGCGGGACGCGCCGCTATGGCCGGGCGAAGACGTGCCGGGGGCGGTGCCGGCACGACGGGCCGAATTTGTCGCCGGGCGCGCTGCGGCGCGCGAGGCGATGCGCGGGCTGGGGGTTGCACCGGCCGCCGTGCCGATGAACCCCGACCGCAGCCCCGCCTGGCCGCACGGGCTGACCGGCAGCATCAGCCATTGCGCGGATGCGTGTCTTGCGATTGTGGGGCGGCGCGCCGACTTTGCCGGGCTGGGTCTGGACATCGAGCCTGCGCGGGCGCTTGACCCCGGTCTGTGGCCGGTGATCCTGCGACCGGACGAGGCTACGGTCGACCCGCTGGCGGTGTTCGTCGCCAAGGAAGCCGCCTACAAGGCGCAATATGCCGTCACCGGGGCGTTGTTCGACTTTCACACGCTGTCGGTGGGGCTGGCCGGGGATCGGTTCACCGCCGCGTTCCGGACGAATGTCGGCCCGTTCGCCTGCGGCCATGTCCTGCACGGCAGGCTGATCCGAACCGCCCGCCACATCGCCGCGATCTGCGTGCTTACAGCGTCATGATGCCATAGGTGCCCAGGGGCATCTCGTGCAGCAGCGTCGCATAGCTCCAGGAAAAGATGTCGCCCTGATTGGCCGGGGCGGGGTCGTAGATCCGCAGCGTGGTCGAGCGTCCGTCGCCGCCATGTGAACCGCGCGCGCCCACCAGGACATAATAATGCCCGCCCGACCCGCGACCGCGCCGATAGGACCGCGGATCGTGCAGCATCTCCATCATCAGCGGCCCTCGGGTCAGCAGGGCGATCAGCCCGCTGACCGACCAGCTTTGCGGCGCGTGATAGGTCAGACCGTGCAGCCTGGCAAAGGCGCGATGCACGTCCAGCCGCGCGTCGCGCTCGCCTTCATTGCGCAGGCTGCCGTCGGGGGTCAGCAGCGCGGCGGGCGTCGCCATCCGGATCACCGGCACCGTGCTGCCCTTGATCATCGCGGCGGCGGCAGCCCAGCAGGTGGTGGCGGTCGGTTGCACCAGATGGCGGACATTGTGCAGGATCGGCAGGTGCTGTTCGGTTTCATAGACGGCATCCAGCGTGCAGGGCCCGGCGATGCCATCGACCTCGAGCCAGTTCGAGATCTGGAACGCCCGCACCGAACGCTCGGTCGGCGCGTCGAACAGGCCGCTGACGGTCAGGCGGGGGCTGGGGTTCAGCCGCGCATTCAGCGCCAGTTGCAGATCGCGCACGAAGGGACCCGAGCTGCCAGGGCGCAGAATGGGTTGCCGCATGAAACTCCGTCCCTCCTAAACACCCTGCCGCAAAGCCGGGCGCGCAATGGCCGGGCAATTCTTGGGCCATCCTAAGCTAGTGCGAGCGGAACCCATGCTCAAGGAAACCCAAGAGGTTCGGTTTTGGCAAACTGTTGCCGCCCTGATCCCGGTTGGTATCGCCGCCCGCCCGCGTCGTATAGGATCGCAGCATCGGGGTGAAGGGGAAACCACATGCGGTTGACGCTTGGCGTGCTGGCGGTGCTGTTGGGCGGGGCGGCTGTGGCCGAAGATCGCGCACTGGTGATCGGCAACCAGAATTATGCCGACGCGGCGGATGTGACCGGGGCCGATGCGGCGAAACTGGCGGCGCGCAGCCTGCAGACGGCGGGGTTCACGGTGATCACCGGGGCCGACCTGACGGTGGCGGACCTGCGCGCGCGGTTGAGCCGGATGCTGCTGGAGGGAGTCGAGCCGGGGCGGCTGGTCATCCTGCTGTCGGGGCATTTCGCGCAGTCGGACAGTCAGACCTGGTTTCTGGGCACCGATGCGAGCGCCCCCGATCTGGTGACGGTCGGCGCGCAGGGGGTGCCGCTGGCCTCGGTGCTGGACGTTGCGGCGACGCAGGCGGGTGGCGCGGTGGTGCTGTTGGGCACCGAGGCGCGGCGGTTGCCACTGGGGCCGGGGTTGCGGGCGGGGATCGGCGCGGTGCCGGTTCCGCAGGGCGTGACGCTGATCACCGGCGACGCCACCCGGATCGCCGATTTCGCGGCGCGGTCGCTGGGGGCGCGGGGGCAAAGCCTGCCCACCCTGCTGGCGGCGGCCCCCGACCTTGCCGGATCTGGCTTTCTGTCGCGGCTGGTGCCGTTCCGCCCTGCCGATCCGGCGGCGCTGCCGGTCACGCCCGAAGGCCCGGATGCCGAAAGCATCTTCTGGCAAAGCACGCGCGAGCAAAACACGCCCGAAGCCTATGACGCCTATCTGAAACGCTATCCCAAGGGGCGTTTCGCCGATCTGGCCCGCACCGAAGCCGCCCGGATCAGGGCCGAACCGGGGCGCGAGGCGCGGCTGGCGGAAACCGCGCTGGCGCTGACCCGCGACGACCGCCGGGCGATCCAGCGGGCGCTGTCGCTGCTGGAGTTCAACCCGCGCGGCATCGACGGGCTGTTCGGCGCGGGGTCACGCACCGCGATTGCCGCCTGGCAAAAGGCCAATGCGCAGGAGCCGACCAGCTATCTGACCCGCAATCAGGTGGTGCAACTGCTGGACCAGGCCGACCGGCGCGCGGCGGAACTCGAGGCGGCAGCGGCGTTGCGCCAGGCCGAACTGGAACGGCAGGACCAGTTGTTCTGGAACCAGACCGGGGCGGCGGGGGATGAGGCGGGCCTGCGGTCCTACCTGAAGAAATTCCCCGACGGGCTGTTTGCCGAACTCGCCACCGACCGGCTGGCGGCCATCGAGGCCGAACGCGGCGCGCAGGCGGCGGCACAGGACCGCGCCGCCTGGGCCACCGCCGAAACCGGCGACACGATCGCATCCTATCAGGATTATCTCATCACTTTTCCGACCGGTGCCTTCGCGACCGAGGCGAACGCCCGGATCGATGCGATGACGACCGATGCCGCGAAGGACGAGGATCGCCTGATCTGGCAGGCAACCGAGGACGGCTTGGGTCTGTCGGACCTGGCGCGCAGCCTGATCGAGGGTCGGCTGGAGGCGCTGGAGCTGCGCCCCGGCCCGCCCGACGGGGTGTTCGACGACCAGACCCGCCGCGCGATCCGCCGGTTCCAGAAGCTGCGAAATCTGGATGCGACGGGCTATCTGGATCAGACCACGATGGTCAGCCTGCTGGCCGGGGGTGTCTTGCGGTTGGGCGACTGAGCCCCGGACGGTCGGCGGCAGCGGGGGGTCGAATACCTGATCCGGCAGCAGGGCCTCAGGCGGTGACGGGGCGGCGGATCGCCGGGGCGGCCTGCAGCACCAGCGGGCGAAAGTCGGCGGTGCCCGCGTCGATCAGCGCCAGCATCTGCGTGCGCATCCGGGGTTCCCAGAAATCGTTGATGTGGGCGGCAAGGCTTGCGGCGCCTTCGGCCTCGGGCTTGGACTCCATGAACCGGGCGATCTGGTTGGCCATGTAGACGAGTTTCTCAGGCGACATCGGCGGTCTCCGTGATGCGGTCGGAATGGGTGAACACCTCGAACCGGTCGGGGCGGGCCAGCGCGATCAGCGTGATGCCGCAAGCCTCGGCAAGGGTCACCGCCTGGGCCGTCGGGGCCGATACCGCGATCAGCATCGGCAGGCCGAGGACGGCCACCTTTTGCATCAGGTCGATCGACACCCGGCTGGTCATCACGATCGCACCGGGGATGCGGGGTTGGCGGATCAGATGCCCGGCCAGCTTGTCCAGCGCGTTGTGCCGCCCGGCATCTTCGCGGGTGGCGCGCAAGCCGTCCGCCCAGAACCCCGCCGCATGCACCGCCCGCGTCGCATCGTGCAACGGCTGTGCGCCGGGCAGGGCGGCAATCGCGGCCATGATCTGATCGGGCGTCATCGAAAAACTGGTGGGCGGTACTGGTGCCATGTCGCGCAGCGCCTGATCCAGCGAGTCGATCCCGCACAGGCCACAACCCACCGGCCCGGTCATCGTGCGGCGGCGGGCGGCCAGGCGGGCCCCGGCGTCTGGGGTCAGCCAGACCTGCACCTCGACGCCCTTGGGGTGGCGCACAATGTCGAGGCTCGCGATCTGGTCGGGGGTGGCGATGCCTTCGGTCAGGGCGAAGCCATAGGCGAAGTCCACCAGGTCGGCGGGGGTCGCCATCATCACCGCCTGCGTGGTGCCGTTGAAGGTCAACGCGACGGCCACCTCTTCGGGCAACAGGCGCTGCCCCCGGGTCACGCCGCCCGCCGCGAAGGACAGGCGGGGCAGAGGGGCCGCGCCCTGCATCATTCGGCCGCCAGGATGCGGCGCGACTGCGCGGCCTGTTCGGCATAGTCGGTCTGCCAGTCGGTCGGCCCGTTGCTGGGCGAGATCTGCACCGCCGTCACCTTGTATTCGGGGCAATTGGTGGCCCAATCCGAATAATCGGTCGTGATCACGTTGGCCTGCGTGTCGGGGTGGTGGAAGGTGGTGTAAACCACCCCCGGTGCCACACGGTCGGTGATTTTTGCGCGCAACGTCGTTTCACCGGCGCGGCTGGCCAGTCGCACCCAGTCGCCGTCCTTGATGCCGCGCAGCTCGGCGTCATGCGGATGAACCTCCAGCAGATCGGCGTCGTGCCAGATCACGTTTGCGGTGCGGCGGGTTTGTGCGCCGACGTTGTACTGCGACAGGATGCGCCCTGTGGTCAGCAACAGCGGAAAGCGCGGGCCGGTCCGCTCGTCGGTCGCCACATATTCGGTGTTGATGAACCGCCCCTTGCCGCGCACGAAACCGTCGATGTGCATCAGGGGAGTGCCTTCGGGGGCGGCGTCATTGCATGGCCATTGAACCGAGCCCATGGTTTCCAGTTTTTCGTAGGAGACCCCTGCGAAAGACGGCGTGGTGATCGCGATTTCGTCCATGATCTGGCTGGGATGCGTGTAGGTCCAGCCCGCGCCCAGGGCGTTGGCGAGCATCTGCGTGACCTCCCAATCCTCATACACGTTGCGCGGGGCCATCACCTTGCGCACCCGGTTGATCCGGCGTTCCGCGTTGGTGAAGGTTCCGTTCTTTTCCAGGAACGTAGACCCCGGCAGGAACACATGGGCGTAGTTTGCCGTCTCGTTCAGGAACAGGTCGTGGACGATCACACAGTCCATTGCCGCAAGGCCGGCCGCGACATGTTTGGTGTCGGGGTCCGATTGCAGGATGTCTTCGCCCTGGCAGTAGAGCGCCTTGAACGTGCCCTCGACGGCGGCATCCAGCATGTTGGGGATGCGCAGGCCGGGTTCTGCGTCGATCGTGACGCCCCACAGGGTTTCGAATACCGCGCGGACAGTGTCGTTCTTGACATGGCGATAGCCCGGCAACTCGTGCGGGAACGACCCCATGTCACAGGCCCCCTGCACGTTGTTCTGCCCGCGCAACGGGTTCACCCCCACGCCGGGCCGCCCGATGTTGCCGGTCAGCATGGCGAGGTTGGCGATCCCGATCACGGTGGTCGACCCTTGCGAATGTTCCGTCACCCCAAGGCCATAGTAGATCGCCGCATTGCCGCCCTTGGCATAAAGCCGTGCCGCCGCGCGCAATTCGTCCGCCGGAACGCCGGTCAGCAGTGCCACGGCCTCGGGGCTGTGATGGGACGCACTGACGAATTCGGCATAGTCCTGAAACTCGTCCCAGTCGCAGCGTTCCATGATGAAGGACTGGTCATACAACCCTTCGGTCACGATCACATGGGCGATGGCGGTCACGACGGCGACGTTGGTGCCGGGGGTCAGTGCAAGGTGGTGCTGTGCCTTGACATGCGGGCTTTGCACGATATCGGTCCGGCGCGGGTCGACGACGATCAGCTTGGCCCCTTTGCGCAGGCGCTTCTTCAGCCGGCTGGCGAAGACCGGGTGCCCGTCGGTCGGGTTGGCCCCGATGATCATCACGACATCGGTATGTTCGACCGAATCGAAGTCCTGCGTGCCTGCCGACGTGCCGAAGGTCTGCCCCAACCCATAGCCGGTGGGCGAATGGCAGACCCGCGCGCAGGTGTCGGTATTGTTGTTCAGGAACACCGCGCGGGCCAGTTTCTGGACCAGGTAGGTCTCCTCGTTGGTGCAGCGCGACGAGGTGATCACCCCGACCGACTGCCGCCCGTAGGTCGCCTGAATACCGCGCAGACGGTCGGCGGCAAAGGCCATCGCCTCGGGCCAGGTCACTTCGCGCCACGGGTCGCTGATCTGGTCGCGGATCATCGGGTTCAGGATGCGGTCGGCATGGCTGGCATAGCCGTAGGCAAAGCGGCCCTTGACGCAGGAATGGCCCCGGTTGGCCTTGCCATGCTTGTAGGGGACCATTCGCACCAGCTCGTCGCCGCGCAGTTCCGCCTTGAAGCTGCAGCCGACCCCGCAATAGGCGCAGGTGGTGATCACCGACCGTTCCGGCGTGCCGATCTCGATGATCGACTTCTCCTGCAGCGTGGCGGTCGGGCAGGCGGCCACGCAGGCCCCGCAGGACACGCAATCGGAGGTGAGCGCGGTGTCGGTCTTGGCCCCGAACGACACGCGGCTGTCGAAACCCCGGCCCTCGATGGTCAGCGCGAAGGTGCCCTGCACCTCTTCGCAGGCGCGCACGCAGCGGCTGCAGACGATGCATTTGGCGGGGTCATAGGTGAAATAAGGGTTGCTGTCGTCTTTCGGGCGGTACTGCGGGTTGATCTGGCCCGAGGTGTCGCGCGCCTTGAAATGGGTGTCGACCGCCTCATACCGCACATCGCGCAGCCCGACGGCCCCGGCCATGTCCTGCAATTCACAATCGCCGTTGGCGCTGCAGGTCAGGCAGTCCAGCGGGTGGTCCGAGATGTAAAGCTCCATCACCCCGCGGCGCAACTGCTTGAGCTTGCCGGTCTGGGTATGGACTTTCAGACCCGGCGCAACCGGCGTGGTGCAGCTTGCCGGGGTGCCGTTGCGGCCTTCGATCTCCACCAGGCACAACCGGCACGAGCCGAAGGCGTCCACACTGTCGGTCGCGCAGAGTTTTGGCACGGTGATGCCGATTTCCGCCGCCGCCCGCATGATGCTGGTGCCTTCGGGCACCGTGATGTCGAACCCGTCGATGGTCAGCGTGACCATCTGTTTGCTTTTGGCCGCAGGCGTGCCGAAATCGCGGTCGGGAAGGATGAAATCTTTCATTCGGCGGCTTCCTTTGCAGTGAAATCGTCGGGAAAATGGGTCAATGCGGACATGACCGGATAGGGGGTGAACCCCCCCAACGCACAAAGCGAGCCGGATTTCATGGTCTGGCACAGGTCGGTCAGCAACGGGATGGCACCTGCGTCGCCTCGGGCGATGCGATCGACGGTTTCGACCCCGCGCACCGCGCCGATCCGGCAGGGGGTGCATTTGCCGCAGGACTCGATCGCGCAGAATTCCATCGCGAACCGCGCCTGTTTCAGCATGTCGGCGGTGTCGTCGAACACCACGATCCCGGCATGCCCGATCAGTCCGTCGGCACTGGCATATTCCTCGTAACCGAACGGAAGATGGAACATCCCGCGCGGGAAATAGGCCCCCAGGGGCCCGCCGACCTGCACCGCCTTGACCGGCCGGCCGGTTGCTGTGCCGCCCGCGATGTCGTCGATGATCTGGGTCAGGGTCAACCCGAACGCGCATTCGAAAAGCCCGCCGCGCGCCACGTTTCCGGCGATCTGCAGCGGAATGGTGCCAAGCGACCGGCCCAGACCGAATCCCTTGTAGAACGCCGCCCCCATCTCGAAAATCGCGGGGATCGTGGCAAGGCTGATCACGTTGTTCACCACGGTCGGCTTTCCGAGGAACCCTTCGAGGGCGGGCAGCGGCGGCTTCGCGCGGACCACGCCGCGCTTGCCCTCCAGCGAGTTCAGCAGGCTGGTTTCCTCGCCGCAGACATAGGCACCGGCCCCGGTGCGGATTTCGATGTCGAAAGCCTGTTCCGAGCCAAGGACCGACGCACCTAGAATGCCTGCCGCGCGCGCCGTTTCCACAGCGCGGGTCATCACCTCGATGGCGTCCGGGTATTCCGACCGAAGATACACATACCCCTTGGTGGCCCCGACGGCCACCCCTGCGATGATCATGCCTTCGATCAGGGTGAACGGATCGCCCTCCATCAGCATGCGGTCGGCGAAGGTGCCGCTGTCACCCTCATCGGCGTTGCAGACGATATACTTGCGGTCGGCCACGGCCCCGGCGACGGTCTTCCACTTGATCCCGGTGGGAAATCCCGCGCCCCCTCGACCGCGCAGGCCCGAGGCGATGACTTCGTCGACGATGGCGCTGCGGTCCATCGACAGCGCCCGGCGCAGCCCGGTCAGCCCGCCATGCGCGCGGTAGTCGTCGAGCGACAGCGGGTCGATCAGCCCGACGCGGGCGAAGGTCAGCCGGGTCTGCGCAGCCATCCAGGGCAGGGCGTCGGTCAGGCCAAGCGCCTTGGGATGGACGGCCAGATCGCCGAACAGGCCCGGCACATCGGCGGGCGTCATCGGTCCGAACGCGGTTCGTCCCGCTTCCGTGACCACTTCGGCCAGGGGTTCCAGCCAGACCATCCCGCGCGAGCCGTTGCGGACAAGGTCGACCGTGATGCCGCGCCGCGCGGCTTCTGACAGAATGGCATCGGCGACCGCATCGGCGCCGAGGGCGCGGGCGGCGGCGTCGCGGGGCAGGTAAATCTTCATGGCAGCACCTCGGCCAGCAACGCGTCGAACCGCGCCTCGTCGACCCGCCCCACCACGCGCCCATCCACCATGGCAGCCGGGGCGCAGGCGCACAGGCCGAGGCAGAACACCGGTTCCAGCGTCACGCCACGGGCCGAGGTGCCGTGCCAGTCGACCCCGAGCGCCGCCTTGGCATGGGCGGCCACCCGGTCGGCCCCCATCGCCTGACAGGCTTCGGCGCGGCACAGCTTGACCAGATGCGGCCCGGCGGGGGCCTCGCGGAAATCGTGGTAGAAGCTGACGACGCCGTGCACCTCGGCCCGGCTGATGTTCAGGTCGCGGGCAATTACGGGCAGAGCGGCCTGCGGGATGTGCCCCCAGGTCGCCTGAACGGCATGCAGGATCGGCAACAGCGACCCCTCCATCCCCCGGTGATCGGCCAGGATGTCTGGCAGGCGGGCGGCAAGGTCGGCATCAAGATCGGCAGTCTGAACGGCAAGGTGGGGCGGGGGCGTCATGCGGGCTCCGGGGCTTTGTCGATGTGGATACGCCGATTGATAGGCAAATCAATATGGATTTCCCGTCATTCGATAGAAAAGGCTTATCGAACGCCCAATCGCCCTGCCTCGTCCAGCAGCGCCGCCAGCACCGGGGTCTGCGGGTCGCGCCGCGCGGCGATCAGGCCGACCAGATGTTCGGCCTCCGGCTCGACGATCGGGATCGACACCAGTCGGCTTTGCGCGAACATCCCCGCCAGCCGCATCGGCACCACCGAGGCCCAGGTTCCGGTCAGAACATGGGCGATCAGCGCGATGGTGGAGTTGCTTTCGACCATCGCCTGCGCCTGCGCGCCCGCCGTGGCCAGATGCTGATTGACGATCCGGCGGTTCTGCATGTCGGCGGTCAACAGGCACAAGGGTTCACCCGCCACCTCGACCCAGGTCACCTTGCTGCGCGCCGCAAGCGGGGTGCCGGGGGCACAGAGAAACCGGTAGAATTCGGTGTAAAGCGGCACCTGGGTGACCCGCCCCAACGGCTCGTTGTCCAGATAGGTAAGGCCCGCGTCGAGATCCAGCGTGTCGATCCCCGCCAGAATCTCGGCACTGGTGCGCGACAGCAGGGTGACGCGGACGTTGGGGTGGCGCGCGGTGAACGGCTCGGTCAGTTCGGCCACCATCGGCAGCGCGGTGGGAATGACGCCGATCCGCAGATTGCCCGACAGCCCGGCGCGGACGCTGCGCATCTCGTCCTTGAGGCTGCGCATGTCGCCCGCGATGCGGATCGCCCAGTCCAGCACCCGCGCGCCTTCGGGGGTCAGACCCTGAAAGCGTGAGCCGCGAAACACCAGTTGCACGCCCAACTGGTCTTCCAGGTGCCGGATGGCGGAGGACAGGGTGGGTTGCGTGACCCGGCACGCCTCGGCGGCCCGGCCGAAGTGCCGCTCGCGGGCCAGGGCGATGAACATTTCCAGCTTGTCGATCATGCGGTGAAGCGTGCCCGCAATCCGGGCTTGTCCGCAAGGGTTCCGCGCCTTACTTCGGGTCCATGAAACAGATGATCCCCTTCCTGCCAAAACCCGCCTTTGTTCCGGTGATCCGGTTGCAGGGCACGATTGCCGCAGGCCCGCGCGGCCTGTCGGACGCGGGCCTTGCCCCGTTGATCGAGCGGGCGTTCACGCGTGGCAAACCTTCAGCGGTGGCGCTGGTCATCAACTCGCCGGGCGGGTCTGCGGTGCAATCGAGCCTGATCGCCGCCCGCATCCGGCGGCTGGCCGACGAAAAGAAGGTGCCGGTGCATGCCTTTGTCGAGGATGTGGCGGCATCGGGGGGCTACTGGCTGGCCTGCGCGGCGGATCGGATCTGGGTCGATCACAGCTCTATCGTGGGGTCGATCGGGGTGATCTTCGCCAGCTTCGGTTTTCCGGAGCTGATGGCGAAACAGGGGGTTGAACGGCGGGTGGTGACGGCGGGGCGGTCGAAAAGCCTGGCCGACCCGTTCCTGCCGCAAAAGCCCGAGGATGTGGACCGGCTGCGGGCCTTGCAGACCCCGATCCATCAGGCGTTCATCGATCATGTCAAGGCGCGGCGGGGGGTGCGGCTGACCGATGCCGATCTGTTCAACGCCGATGTCTGGGTCGGGCAGGGGGCGGCTGCGGTCGGTCTGGTCGACGGGCTGGGGCATCTGGTCCCGAAGATGAAAGAGCTGTTCGGGGCCAAGGTGCGGCTGGTGCCCTATGGCCAGCGGCGCAGCCTGGCGCAGCGGCTGGGTTTGAACATCGCGGATGACGCGCTGGCGGCGGTCGAGGACCGGGTCCTGTGGTCGCGGTTCGGGTTGTAGGGCGATGCTCGTCAAGCTGATGCTGGTGTTCCTGCTGGCGATGGTTCTGATCGCCATGCTGGGCAGCCTGCTGTTTCCGGGGCGGCTGGGGCGGCAGGTCAAGCGCCGCTTGACCCCGCGCCGCGTCGCCGCCTGTCCGCGGTGCGGGCGGCCGCAGATCGGGCGGACGTGTGACTGTGGCAAGAAGGGCTGAAGATGCGGGCATTGGTGACGGGCGGGGCCAGGCGGTTGGGCCGGGCGATGGCGCTGTATCTGGCCGGGCGCGGCTACGATGTTGCGGTGCATTACGCGGGCTCGCAAATCGAGGCGCAGCAGGTGGTGGCCGAGATCGCCGCGATGGGTCGCCGGGCGGTGGCGCTGCAGGCCGATCTGCTGGACGAGGTGCAGACGGCCGGGCTGGTTGCGCGGGCGGTGGAAGGGCTGGGCGGGACCCTGACGGTTCTGGTCAACAATGCGTCGATCTTTGAACATGACACGATCCACAGTGCCACACGCAGCAGTTGGGACCGGCATTTCGGCAGCAACCTGCGCGCGCCCTTCGTGCTGATCCAGGGGTTCGCGGCGCAGGTGCCCCGCGCCCTGCCCGATGCGGCGGGCGAGCCGGTGGCGCAGGGGCTGGTGGTCAACATGATCGACCAGCGGGTGCACAAGCTGACGCCGGAGTTCATGACCTACACGCTGGCCAAGATGGGCCTCTGGGCGCTGACCCGCACGGCGGCGCAGGGGCTGGCCCCCGATATCCGGGTCAACGCCATCGGGCCGGGGCCGACCCTGCAGGGGGCGCGGCAGACGATCAGCCACTTTGCACGGCAACGCGCCGCGACGGTGCTGCAGCGCGGGGCAAATCCCGCCGACATCACGGCGGCGCTTGGATTTTTCCTCGACTCGCCCGGGGTCACCGGGCAAATTATCGCGGTGGACGGGGGGCAGCACTTGGCTTGGCAAACCCCCGACGTGCTGGGAGTCGAGTGACGTAAAGTCGCGCTTGCCCGCAAGTTGTCCACCTTAAGCTTCCCCTTCACGGTCCCGTTACAAAATCGTAAGGTTTTCAGGGATTTGCCATGGGATGAAAAAAATACCCAGCGAAATCAATCCCTTGATGTTATGCCCAAAAAATAGGCAACTTAACGAAGCGCGCCGAAAACAAGGGAAATTCCCGGCTGTCGAAATGTTCTCCGCAGGGTTATCCACAGAAACCGGGGACAGCTTTCCACTTGCCGCGGCCTCGGTATCATTGCAGCACGAACGGGAATCAATCGTTAACCGATGGGGCGCAGCGACGTGACAGACACTCGGACCGTTCTTGCCGGGCATGAGGTGATTCAAGGCTATCTGCGCACCCTGGACGCCTCGCCGGGCGTCTACCGGATGCTGAACGACAAGGCCGAGGTGCTGTATGTCGGCAAGGCGCGCAACCTGCGGGCGCGGGTGTCGAACTATGCGCGCGCCTCGGGCCATTCGGGGCGGATCGCCCGGATGATCGATGAAACCGCGTCGATGATGTTCCTGACCACGCGGACCGAAACCGAGGCGCTGCTGCTGGAGCAGAACCTGATCAAACAGCTCAAGCCGCGCTACAACGTGCTGCTGCGCGACGACAAGTCGTTCCCCAACATCCTGATCGGCAAGGAGCATGCCTTTCCGGCGCTGAAGAAGCACCGGGGGAAAAAGTCGGAAAAGGGAAGTTACTTCGGGCCCTTTGCCAGTGCGGGCGCGGTCAACCGGACCTTGAACCAGTTGCAGAAGGTGTTCCAGATCCGCAACTGTTCGGATTCGATGTTCGAAGGGCGGACCCGGCCTTGCCTGCAACACCAGATCAAACGCTGTGCGGCACCGTGCGTGGGGCGGATCGATCCGGCGGGCTATGCGGTGCTGGTGGCGGATGCCGAACGGTTCCTGTCGGGCAAGACGACGGCCGTGCAGGCCAATCTGGCGGCGGAAATGCAGGCGGCGTCCGAGGCGATGGAATTCGAGCGGGCGGCGGCGCTGCGCGACCGGATCAAGGCGCTGACCCAGGTGCAAGCCTCGCAGGGCATCAACCCGGCGGGGGTCGCCGAGGCGGATGTGGTGGCGCTGCATCTGGATCAGGGGCAGGCCTGCGTGCAGGTGTTCTTCATCCGCGCCAACCAGAGCTGGGGCAACCGCGATTTTTACCCCAAGACCGGGGCCGGGGCTGAAGAGCCTGAAATCATGGAGGCTTTCCTTGCCCAGTTCTATGACGACAAGGAGCCGCCCCGGCTGATCCTGCTGTCGCATGGGGTGGAAAACCCCGATCTGGTGGGGCAGCTTCTGTCGGATCGGGCGGGGCGCAAGGTCGAGGTTGCGGTGCCGCAGCGGGGGGAAAAGGCGGAGCTGGTGGAGAATGCGGCGCGCAACGCCCGGGAAAGCCTGGCACGGCGGATGGCCGAGACCAGCACGCAGCACCGGCTGCTCGACGGCCTTGCCCAGGCCTTCTCGCTCGACGCGGCGCCGCGCCGCATCGAAGTCTATGACAACAGCCACATCCAGGGCACCAATGCCGTGGGCGGGATGATCGTGGCCGGGGCCGAGGGGTTTCTGAAGGCGCAGTATCGCAAATTCACCATCAAGTCGGAGGCCGGGGCCAACAGCGATGACTTCGGCATGATGAAGGAGGTGCTGACCCGGCGCTTTGAACGGCTGCTGAAGGAGGACCCGGATCGCAAGTCGGAAAGCTGGCCGGATCTGCTGCTGATCGACGGCGGGGCGGGGCAAGTGTCGGCCGTGGCAGGGATTTTGGCGGAACTGGGGGTCGATGACATCGCGATGATCGGGGTGGCCAAGGGGGTGGACCGCGACGCGGGCAAGGAGGAATTCCACCGGGTCGGAATGCCGCCCTTCGCGCTGCGGATGAACGATCCGGTGCTGTATTTCGTGCAGCGGTTGCGGGATGAGGCGCACCGCTGGGCCATCGGGGCGCACCGGGCCAAGCGGGCCAAGGCAGTGTCGATCACGCCGCTGGACGATATTCCGGGGGTGGGGGCGGCGCGCAAGAAGGCGCTGCTGCTGCATTTCGGATCGGCCAAGGCGGTGGCGCGGGCCGGGCTTTCGGACCTTGCGGCGGTGGACGGCATTTCGGCGGCGATGGCGCAAAGCATCCACGACTTCTTTCACGAGCGCGGGTAGGGCGGCCGGGCATCCGGCGAGGCACGAAACCCGAGCGTTCGCCGGGTTAAACCACTGCATTTCTTGAAAAACACCGGTATGCCTGCCGTGCGCCCGCCGTGCACCCTCTGTGCATACGGTTTCGGGACTGGCCCGCGCGGTCTGCGGCGTTGACTTGTCGGCGCGAATCGGGTGAGACCGCAGATGGGGCCTTGATTTTCCCCGGCGGCTTCCGTCATCAAACGGCACAGCCTGCCGAAGGAACGGTCGATGGACCAGCGTGCCGACCCCGACCCCGCCAAGGCCGAGCCTGACGCGCCCGACCGCACGCCAGATGACGCGGCCAACGGCGCACCCGTGACCGATCCGGGCCGTCCGCCGGACATGCGGCTGTCGCAGATGCTGGAAGCGATCGGGGCAGATGACAGCCGCGAGACGATCTCGTTCGGCGATCTGCTGACGGCCCTGCATGGCCGGGCGTTCGGGGCGCTGATGATCATCTTTGCCTTTCCGAACATCCTGCCGTCACCCCCCGGTCTGGCCGGGGTTCTGGGGCTGCCGCTGGTGTTTCTTTCGGCGCAGATGATGCTGGGGCGCCTGCCGTGGTTGCCCGACTTCATCGCCCGGCGGTCATTGCCGCGGGCCAGTTTTGCCGCGTTCTTTGTCCGCGCGACGCCCTGGCTGGCGCGGGCCGAGCGGTTGCTGCGGCACCGGATGGCCCCGTTGACATCGGCCCCGGCGCAAAAGGTGGTGGGGCTGGTCTGCCTGATCCTGTCGCTGGTGCTGATCCTGCCGATCCCGCTGGGCAACATGCTGCCGTCGATCGCGATCTGCCTGTTCGCGCTGGGCGTGCTGGAGCGGGACGGGGCCTGGATCATCGGGGGGATGTTGTTTTCGATCTTTGCCCTCGGGTTCGTCGGCGGCATGGCCTATGCGGTGATCAAGTCGACGATCTTTGGGCTGATGAACGCGTTCTGAGCGCACAAGGCCCCCCGCCACAGATCGGGGCAGGGGTGCCGGTGGTGCGGTGGGTGCAAAGATTTCGTCATCACGGGGTTGTCATCGGGCCGGGCGTGCCCATTTCACAGATGCGGACCGGGCCCCTCTGACGCTTTGCAGCGTGATGTCGGACCGCATCGAGAGTGCTCGGTGCCAGCCCGGACCCGTCGGATTTGTTCCGAGCGCCCTCCCTGATGTAACAAACAGAGGTCGCGCATGGATTTTCTATTTTACGAAGTGATCAGCAAGCCGTTGTGGCTGTGGCTGATGTTCATGACCATCGTGGTCACCCTCATGGTCTTTGACCTTGGCGTGCTGAACAAGGGCGACAACGAAATCGGCGTCGTCCAAAGCCTGAAGCTGTCGGCCTTCTACATCATGATCGCGGTCGCCTTTGGCGGTTATATCTGGTGGGCCTGGACGAACGGAACCTTGGTGACCAGCGACGGGACCAATCCGGTCGCGTCATACTTCCAAGGCTACATCATCGAGAAGGTCCTCTCGATCGACAACGTCTTTGTGATCTCGCTCATTTTCAGCTATTTCGCCATCCCGCGCAAATACCAGTACCGCGCCTTGGTCTGGGGCATCATCGGCGTGATCGTGTTGCGCGGCATCATGATCGCCATCGGGGCCGAGCTGATCGAGAACTACAAGTGGATGACATTGGTCTTTGCCGCATTTCTGGTCTTTACCGGGATCAAGATGCTGGCGACCACCGAGAGCGAGACGGATATCTCGAAGAATCCGATGGTCGGGCTGGTGTCGAAATACATGAACGTCACCAAAGAGCTGCATGGCCAGCGGTTCTTCGTGCGCCAGCCGCACCCGACGACGCAAAAGATGGTGACCTTTGCCACGCCGCTGTTCGTGGCGCTGATCGTGATCAACTTTGCCGACGTGATCTTTGCGGTCGATAGCGTCCCTGCGATCTTTCTGATCACGACCGACACCTTCATCGTCTACACCGCCAACATCATGGCGATCCTTGGCCTGCGCGCCCTTTACTTTGCGCTGGCGGCGCTGATCCACCGGTTCCACTACCTGCACTATGCGCTGGCCATCGTGCTGGTGTTCATCGGGTTCAAGGGGTTCTACAGCTACTTCCTCGGCAAGTTCGATCCTTACCTGTCGCTGGCCATCACCATCGGGATCATCGCAAGCGGCATCCTGTATTCGCTCTGGAAGACGCGGAACGACGCGGAAAGCCCGACGCAACCGACCTGACGCGCGGCGGGGAAGGGGGCTGACCCCTTCCCCCCGACCGCAGTTCCGCGCTATGCCTGCGGCATGACATGGAACGTGCCCAACACGCTGACCTTGCTGCGCCTCTTGGCGGCCCCCGGGGTGGCGGTGATGTTTCTGTATTTCCACCGGCCCTGGGCCGACTGGTTTGCCCTGACGCTGTTTGTGGGGGCGGCGGTGACGGATTATTTCGACGGGTATCTGGCGCGGCTGTGGAAGCAGCAGACCAAGTTCGGCACCATGCTGGACCCCATCGCAGACAAGGCGATGGTGGTGATCGCGCTGGTGATCATCACCGGCTATTCCGGGATGAACCCCTGGCTGATCCTGCCCGCGACGGTGATCCTGTTCCGCGAGGTGTTCGTGTCGGGTCTGCGCGAGTTTCTGGGCGCGCAGGCGGGGCTGTTGAAGGTGACCCGGCTGGCGAAGTGGAAAACCACGGCGCAGATGGTGGCCATTGCGGTGCTGTTTCTGGGCACGGGGCTGGAGCATGTCGAGGGCATTGCGCGGCAGGGTATGACGGTCGAAGACTATGCTGTGGCGGTTTCCGCGGGGTTGGCCGACCCGCTGCGGTCCTGCGGGGCGCGGGGCTGTTCGTCCTATGCGACGATTGCCGGGTTGGGGTTGATCTGGGTGGCGGCGCTGCTGACCTTCGTCACCGGCTGGGACTATTTCCGCAAGGCGCTGCCGTTCCTGAAGGAGGGGCGATGATCGAGGTGCTGTATTTCGCCTGGTTGCGCGAGCGGATCGGGGTGTCGCGCGAGGCGGTGGAGACCGGAGCGGCGACAGTGGCCGATCTGGTGGCGGAGCTTTCGGCGCGGGAAGAGCGGTATGCGCTGGCGTTTGCCGATCTGGCCAGCCTGCGGGTGGCGCTGGATCAGGAGTTGTCCAGCTTTGACGCAGCCCTGGCCGGGGTGCGGGAAGTGGCGTTCTTTCCGCCGATGACGGGGGGGTAGGATGCTGGTTCTGGTGCAAGAAGCCGCCTTCGACGTGGGGGCCGAAGTGTCGGCCTTTGTCGCGGGCGTCGGCGGGGCCGGGGCGGTGGTGACCTTTACCGGCCTTGTGCGCGACGAAGGCGGCACGCTGCTGGCGATGGAGATCGAGCATTACCCGGGGATGACCGAACGGGCGATTGCCGGGATCATGGGCGAGGCTGTGACGCGCTGGTCGCTGATCGACGCGGCGGTGATCCACCGGCACGGGCGGCTTGAAAAGGGCGCGGCGATCATGATGGTCGCGACGGCCGCGCGGCACCGGGTGGCGGCGTTTCAGGCGGCGGAATTCCTGATGGACTACCTGAAATCCCGTGCGCCGTTCTGGAAGAAAGAGATCGGAGCGGGGGGCGCGGCCTGGGTTGCGGCCACGGATGCCGATGAGGCGGCTTTGGGACGCTGGTAGGGATGTTCCGGATCGGGACAGACGGTTACTGACGCGTTGCCATGGGTTGACTGCGGACGTTCGGTGACCCGTCTGGAACTGGCGATGGGTTGGGGCAGGGCGGAGGCTTTGCCGCACCGATCACGTCCGGTGCGGCGCGGCGATCGGCCTGTGCGAGATCGCACCCGCCCGTCAGAAATCGAAAATGTCGCTGAGGAAGCTGTCACGCCGTTTGCGCGGGCGGCGGTCGTAGTCGTCGTCATCGTCGTCACGCCGGGCGTGCTGCGGTTCTGGTTGATAGATTGGCTGCGGTGCTGCGGCAGGGCGGGGTGCGGCGGCCGCGGAGGGGGCGGTTCCGGCGCGGTCGATGATCTTGTCCAACTCGCCCCGGTCCAGCCAGACGCCGCGGCATTTCGGGCAGTAGTCGATCTCCACACCACTGCGGTCGGCCATCACCAGGGTTTCGCCGTCAATCGGGCATTGCATCGCGGTCTCCATCTTGTTGCACGAGGGAAATGGGCATGCCCGTGGGGTCCGGCAAGGTTGCGCAACAGGGATTGCGCATCGCGGGGCGCGTTCGAGGGATCACCGGGCGTTTCATCAAACTGAAACTGTTGTGTCACGGGGATGTTACCTTGTGGCCCCAAGCACAGGCAACTTCAACCTTGATGAGGATGGTTTTCCCATGTCCGCACGGATTTTCGGTGTGACTTCGGTTCTGGCGATGGTGGCAGCGATGCCCGCGCTGGCCGAAATGAATTTCAACCGCGTCGCCACTTTTGCGACCCCCGACAACATGGCCGAAGGCGAGGATCGCGCGCGGGTGACCAGTGCCGAGATCATCTCGGCCTCGCCCGACGGCATGACGCTGATCTACACCGACAGCCCGCTGGGTGTGGTCGGTCTGATCGACATCACCGATCCGAAGGCCCCCAAGGCGCTGGGGAACATCGATGTGGGCGGCGAGCCGACCACGGCGAAGATCATCGGCGGGATGGCCTTTGCAGGGGTCAACACCTCGGCCGATTACGTGAACACCAGCGGCAAGGTCGTGGCGATCGATCTGGCCACCAAGGCGATCGTGGCGGAATGTGACCTGGGCGGGCAGCCGGATTCGGTGGCCGCCGCCAAGGACGGGTCGTTCCTGGCGATCGCCATCGAGAACGAGCGCGACGAGGACGTGAACGACGGGGAAATCCCGCAGATGCCCGCCGGGTTCGTGGTGAAGCTGCCGATCAAGGACGGTGCGATGGATTGCGCCGGTCTGCAAAAGATCGAGATGACCGGGCTGGCCGAAGTGGCCGGCGACGACCCGGAGCCCGAGTTCGTGGACGTGAACGACGCGGGCGAAATCGTTGTGACCATGCAGGAAAACAACCACATCGTCGTGATCGGGGCCGATGGCGCGGTGGCGAGCCATTTCAGCGCGGGCGCGGTTGACCTGGACGGGATCGACACCAAGCGCGATGGCAAGCTGTCGTTCGGCGACAAGAAGGAAGGTGTCCTGCGCGAGCCGGACGGGGTGAAGTGGCTGGACGGCGATCATTTCGCGGTGGCCAACGAGGGCGATTATGAAGGCGGCAGCCGGAGCTGGACCGTCTTCAAGAAGGACGGCACGGTGGTTTTCGAATCGGGTGCCAGCCTCGAGCAGGCGATCGTCACCACCGGGCATTACCCGGAAGGTCGTTCGCGCTCGAAAGGGACCGAGCTTGAGTCGGTCGAGATCGCCAAGTTCGGCGAGACGATGATGGGCTTTGTCGCGTCTGAACGGTCCTCGATCATCGGGGTCTATGACCTGACCGATCCGGCCGCCCCGGTGCTGAAGCAGATGCTGCCGTCGGGCGTGTCGCCCGAAGGCATGGTGGCGATTCCGTCCCGCAACCTGCTGGCGACCGCCAACGAGGTGGATTTCGTCGAGGACGGCGGCGTGCGCGCCCATGTGATGATCTATGAACTGCAGGACGCCCCGGCGGCCTATCCGATGATCACCTCGGCCGGCACCGAGGCCCTTCTCGGCTGGGGCGCGCTGTCGGGTCTGGCGGCCGATCCGGCCGAAGCGGGCAAGCTGTATGCGGTGTCTGACAGCGTCTATGGCGCGATGCCGATGATCTACACCATCGACGCGACGCAGACCCCGGCCAAGATCACCGCCGGTCTGCTGGTGACACGTGGCGGCGACGCGGCGCAGAAGCTGGACCTGGAAGGGATCGCGGCGGATGGCAAGGGCGGCTTCTGGCTGGCCTCGGAAGGCCGCAGCGACCGGCTGATCCCGCATGCGATCTATCACGTCGATGACAAGGGCGAGATCAAGACCGAGATCGCCCTGCCGCCGGAACTGCTGGCCAACGAAATCCGCTTCGGCTTCGAAGGGATCACCGTGGCCGGAGACTGGCTGTGGATGGCCGTGCAGCGCGAGTGGAAGGACGATCCCAAGGGGATGGTCAAGCTGCTGGCCTACAACACCGCCGAGGAAAAGTGGGGCGCGGTGCACTATCCGCTCGACGCGATGGCGGAGGGTGCTGCCAAAGGTGCCTGGATGGGTCTGTCGGACATCACCGTGAAGGGCGACTGGGTTTACATCGTCGAGCGTGACAACCAGGTGGGCGCCGCGGCGGCGACCAAGAAACTCTACCGCGTTGCCGTCAGCCAGATGGTTCCGGCCGAAATCGGCGGCACGCTGCCGGTGGTGACCAAGGAACTGGTGCGCGATCTGATGCCCGATCTGCAGGTTCTGAACGGCTACACGGCGGAAAAGGTCGAAGGCTTCGCGATCGACGCGGCCGGCACGGGCTGGGTTGTCACCGACAACGACGGCGTGACCGACAGCTCGGGCGAGACGCTGTTCTGGTCGGTCGGCGCGGTTCAGTAAGGCTTTCGCCAAGGATCGAGGCCCCCGGCAGCAACGCCGGGGGTTTTTCTTTTTCGAACAACTTTCCGGGGCTTGACGGCAGGGGGGGCGGGCGTGCTTGCTGCCCCGGCACAAGCGCCCGTCAACCTGCGAGACCTCAATTGATCAACGCCCTGTTCCGCCTGTCCGTTCTGGCGTCCGTTCTGTTCCTGGCGGCCTGCGCCGACAGGAACTCCTCGACGGTCTCGCTTTCCAACCGCCCCGAATATGCGGCGGTGCAGGATGGCGAGTTTTTCATTCAGGCGGTTGAGGAACGCTTTCTCGACGGGAACCAGGCCCGCGCGGAAGTCGACTATGCCGGCAGCGAGGAGGCCGGGTCGATCGTGGTCGATACCTTTTCGCGCCGGTTGTATTACGTTCTCGAAGGCCAGCGGGCGATACGCTATGCGATCGCGGTGGGTCGCGAGGGGTTGTCGTTCCGCGGCGCGGGCGTGATCGGGCGCAAGGAACAATGGCCGTCCTGGCAGCCCACGGCGAACATGGTGCGCAGCCGACCCGACCTTTATGCCGAATATGCGGCGGGTCTGCCAGGGGGGCTGGAAAACCCGCTGGGGGCGCGGGCGCTGTATCTCTATCGCGGCGGGCGCGACACCTATTTCCGGATCCACGGCACGCTGCAGAATTCGTCGATCGGGTATGCGACCTCGGCCGGGTGCATCCGGCTGTTCAACCAGGATGCCATCGACCTGTATGACCGGGTCGATCTGGGCACCCGGGTCAAGGTGCGCAGTCTGGAGGAAAGCCTGGCCCTGGAAGGTCCCTTCATGGACGACGCCTATGGCCGTGCGGTGCCCGAGACGCCCGAGAACATCGCCCTGAAGGAAAAACAGGCGGTTGTGCTGGCCAAGGCCGAAGCGCAGAGTGCCGCAGACGAGGCGCGTGCGGCCGCAGAGGCCTCGAGAGAGGCCGAGAAGGCCGAGCGCAAACGGCTGGCGGCCTGTCGGCGCAGCGGGATTGCGCCGGATGATTGCCCGGCGCCCGACGCCCCTACGTCCTGATCACATATTCCTTGAGCGTGGTTTCCTCGACGCACCAGGTGCCGACAAAGCCGGGCCGGATGACCGCGCTGTCTCCGGCCCGGAAGGTCTGGGCATTGCCCTTGTCGTCGGTCAGGGTCGAGACACCTTCGAGGATGTGGATATACTCCCACTCGACATAAGAAACCGCCCAGGTTCCGGGTGTGGATTGCCAGAAGCCGCAATACAGACCGTCGCGGTCCTCGATGTTCCAGGTGCTGTGGACGGGGTCGCCCTCGATGACCGATGCCGGGTCGGGGCGCTCCACCTCGGGCGGGGTGGTGGGGCGGGTCAGGCGGAACAGGGTTTGCATGGGCAGGCTCCGGTTGGGTTGCCCTATCGCACCCCAGCCTTGACCCGCCGTCAAGCCCGGCATGTGCTGCGATGCAGCGCAAGATTGTTGCGGGTGTCGGGCAGTTGTGCCCATATGGCAGGCAATTCCGCAACGCGAGCGAGGTTCGCCCCATGAGCGCCACATCCCCCGTCCGCCCGGTGCTGCCCCCCGACATCCGCGCCCGCAAGGGGGGCACCCCGCTGGTGGTGCTGACCGCCTATACCACACCGGGGGCGCGGCTGGTCGATGCCCATTGCGACATCGCACTGGTGGGTGATTCGGTGGGGATGGTGCTGCATGGCCTGCCCTCGACCCTTGGCGTGACGATGGAGATGATGATCCTGCATGGCCGGTCGGTGGTGCGCGGGCTGAGCCGGGCGATGGCGGTGATCGACATGCCGTTCGGGTCTTATGAGGAGGGCCCTCAGCAGGCCTTCCGCAATGCCGCCCGTCTGATGGCGGAAACCGGCGCGCCGTCGGTCAAGCTGGAGGGGGGCGCGCATATGGCGGAAACCATTGCCTTTCTGGCGGCGCGTGGGGTTCCGGTGATGGCGCATGTCGGGCTGACGCCGCAGGCGGTGAACACGCTGGGCGGCTACAAGGTGGTGGGGCGCGAGGCCGAGGCCGACCGGGTGTTTACCGATGCCCGCGCGGTCGAGGCGGCCGGGGCCTTTGCGGTGGTGCTGGAAAAGGTGCCGGTGGGGCTGGCGGCGCGGATCACCAAGGCGCTGTCGATCCCGACCATCGGCATCGGCGCGGGGGTGGAGTGTGACGGGCAGGTTCTGGTGATCGATGACATGCTGGGGCTGTTCACCGATTTCCGGCCCAAATTCGTGAAACGCTATGCCGAGCTGGGTCGTGCCGCAGATGCGGCGATTGCGGCCTATGCCGCCGAAGTGCGCGGGCGGGTGTTTCCGGGCGAGGAGCATGGCTTTCCCGATGCGCTGAAAGCCGCGACGTGAGTGTCGCGATCCTGCGCACCGTCGCGGAGCTGCGCGCGCTGGTGCGGGGCTGGAAGGCGGCGGGCCAGACCATCGGCGTCGTGCCGACGATGGGCGCGTTGCACGACGGGCATCTGAGCCTGGCGCGCGCGGCACGGGCCGAATGTGACCGGGTGATCGTGACGATCTTCGTGAACCCCAAGCAGTTCAACAACCCCGACGATCTGAAGAAATACCCCCGCACCGAACAGGCCGATGCGGCGCTGCTGGCGACGGTGCCGGCCGATCTGATTTTCGCCCCCGACCCGGACGAGGTGTATCCCGAAGGCTATGGCACGGTGGTGAGCGTTGCGGGGGTGTCGGTGCCGCTGGAGGGCCGGATGCGGCCCGGGCATTTCGACGGGGTGGCGACGGTGGTGACCAAGCTGTTCGGGATGACGATGGCCGACCGGGGATATTTCGGCCAGAAGGACTGGCAGCAGTTGCAGGTCGTGCTGAAACTGGTGGCCGACCTGAACCTGCCGGTCACCGTTGTGGGCTGCGAGACGATCCGCGAGCCGGATGGCCTCGCGATGAGTTCGCGCAACCTGCAGCTTGATGCGGCGGCCCGGGCCCGCGCGCCGGTTCTTTATGCGGCGATCACGGCGGCGGCGGCGGATATCCGGGCCGGGCAGTCGGACCGGATGGCGATCCGCGAGGCGGCGGAAAAGCTGCGCAGTGCCGGGTTCGAGCGGGTGGAATACATCGAATTGCGCGATGCCGCCTCGCTGCTGCCATCCGACGACCCCGCGCGCCCCCGGCGGATGCTGGCGGCGGCCTGGGCGGGCGGGGTGCGGCTGATCGACAACATTCCGGTCTAGGGCCGGGCTGCCTTGGTCCACGTGCCCGGGGCGCGGCGGGTTTCGCGCCGCCGAGGTCAACTATGTCTTGGCGGCCTGCGGCAAACCGGGCACTCTTGCATCGGGCGGGGGCGCTGCGACCGGCAGGATTTTCCCCGGCGCAGGGATGTATCGGGGCATTACATGCCCTAGATAACAGATACCATTTCAACGGAGGGCGCGATGGCCAATTTCGACACGCAGATTGAGGAAAGCCAGAAGCAGGTCGCCACGGCGCAGGCGAAGATTTCAGAGATCACCGGGCGGATCGAGGCGGCGCGGGCCAAGATCGAGGCGGGCGAGGTTTCGATTGATATCGAGAATGCGACGCTCGACGAGGTCCACAAGCACACCGACCTGATGAACGCCAACATCGCCGAGCTGATCATGGGCCTTGATGACGTGACGGCGGGGTTTTCCAAGGACTTCGACGAGATGCGGTCGAAGACGGGGATGGAATCTTTCATCGGCCTGTTTTCGGAGGCCAAATCCGAAGCGATGCGGCAGGAGCGGCTGCGGACCGCGTCGATTGACGCGAAACTGCAGGATCTGATCGCGAAATCGGATGTGATCGTGCGGCTGCTGCAGGGGCAGTTGGACCTGCTGAACGGGCAGAAGACCAAGGTCGAGGTGAACCTTGGCGACACGCTGACCGAACGGGAAACGGTCGTGGGGTCGCTGCAGGCGGTCAGGGCCGAGATTGCGGCGATGGACCCGGCGGTGATTGAGTTGGAGAACAAGATCAGCGTCGAGCAGGACGCAGGCGTGCGGACCAAGCTGGAAACCGATCTGGCGGCGATGAACACCCGGTACAACGCGCTGGTGCAGGACGAACAGGTATTGCTGGCCAAGTCGCAGACGCTGGAGCGGTATATCGAGAAGGGCAAGACCTGGATGGATTCGTTGCAGAATCAGGCGGCGACGCAACTGGTTCTGATCAACAAGCTGCAGACCGACACCAAGCAGCGGGTGGTGCTTTATGACGCTTTGACGTCCAGCCTCAAGACCGCGCAGCAGCAGGACGTGGCGCACCGGATCAACGAGATCGGCGTGAAGACCGACCAAGAGGCGCAAGCGGCGATGGCGGCGATCGGGTCTGCCACCAATGACCGGATGGCGGACATGCTCGAGTCCCACGAGGACCACATGGTGTTCGCGCGCAAGGTGCTGGAGCAGAAGGCGAAGGCGGACGAACGCTTTGCCCGCCGGTTCGCGGCGATTGTCGAGAAGCACGACAAGAACGCGTATGGGGATTAAGTGGCCGGGGTTAAGGACCAACTCACCAACGACCATGCCGAGCTTTACGACACGCTACTGGCCCGGCGCTATTTCGCCAAGTTCGACCGGATCACCGGGCATCTGGGCCGGGTGGCGGCGGAGTTGGAGGCCGAGGGGCGGCTGACGCGGACCGAGGCGCGCATCCTGGGGCGCTATCTGACGGCGCTGGCGGCGACGTTCCGGGCGCTGTCCCACAAGTATCTGATGACCGGGCGGGCCGAGACCGCGCCCAGGCTGGTGATGGACCGGCACGAAAGCGGCTTTCCCGTTGCGCAGGAGTTGATGGTGATGGCGCTGGATGCGGCGCAGGCGGACAGGCATCTGACCGGGATGGCGTCGGAGACGGAGTTGAAGGACCGGATGATCCGGCAGATCGTGGGCGACCTGACGGTGCCGATCCCGCTGCAGTTCGCGCTGAGCCAGCGGCTGTATTTCGAGGCGATGGCCCGGGGCGGGCTGTTCTGGGCGCGCAACGACCCTGATGCGCAGTGGGTCGCCGATGTGGGGACAAGGCGGCATTTCCTGGTGCATTGGGCGGTCTATGACAGTCAGGCCAACCTGCCGGTGGTCTATCTGATGGACGTGCACGACTCGGGGCGCAAGCCGCTGCCGACCGATGACCGGCGCTGGCCGATGGTGCAGTCGCATCTGCTGGCGCAGTCGCTGGGGGGGTTGAAACTCCTGACCATCGCGCAGGGGTTCGACAAGGATTTCAGTGACCTGCACCCCAAACGGCTGCGGCGGATCACGCTGGGGCCGATGTACAGCCATGATTTCACCCTGCAATCCGGCCCGATCTCGGATGTGCTGGCGGGCGCGCGGGCGCCGGATGGTGCGGATTGGGCGCTGGTCTGGACCATCGAGGATCTGGTGGCGGAACGGGAAGAGGTGGTGAGCACGGGCTGGTTTTCCGAGCAGCCGCGGCAGGTTTACCGGCTCGACCCGTTCCGCCCGGATGCGGGCAGCACCCGGACCGAGCGGATGGTGATCCTGCCCGAACAGCCCTACCAGACGCTGGCCGAGCTGAACCCACCGGGCCTGCGCGACGTGCGCAAGTTCGTGGTGGGGGCGGGGGGGCGGATTTTGCCGGTTCGATAGGGGGTCCGATGACCACGCGCGACACGATGGAGTTGAAGGAAGAGGCAATCCGCGCGCAATACGAAGCGGCGCTGGGGCTGCTGACCGGGTTCGACCATGCGCCCCGGCTGGGCAAGGCGGTCGAGACGGACCGCTCGTCCGCGCTGCCGCCGCGTCCTCGCTTTCGGTCCACCACGCCGGGGCTGGTGACAAGGGTAACGGCCCGGCCGGGGGGCGTGCGGCTGGTGGAGCGGGTAGAGGGGTTGGGCGACGGGCTGGTTTCGCCGGTGCAGGCGTCGGCGCTGCAGGCGCTGCGGCGGGGGCTGGCGATCGCGCTGGCGATGGGCGAGGGGTTTTCGGCGCAATCCGGGCTGGTCGAGTTGAAGAAGGCCAATCTGGAGGGGCGGCTGCCCGACGCACGCCGGACCGAATTCACCGAGCTGCTGGCCGCCGAGGCGCTGGCGGTTCTTTATACCTTTGCCAATGCCACGGCCTTCCTGCTCGCCCCGCATCTGGGGTCGGTGACGGTCGAGGTGGGCTCGGTGGACGAGGTGCTGACCGACAACGCCCCCCTCGCCGTGCAGGGCGCGCTGTGGGAACTGGATCAGGACATTGCGCTGCATGGGGCCGACGAGCCGCGCATGGTCGCGGTGATCGCGGCCTTCTGCGAGGCGCTGATGGAGAAGGTGGCGCTGCGCGCGCAGACGGCGGCGCGGGTGGCGGCCTTTACCGGCGGGTCGTGGAAGGTCGAGGCGGACGGGCTGGTGATCGCGGGCTTTACGCCGGCGCGGGCGGCCAGGGGCGGCGTTTTGGCGATGCAGTTCAGGAAGCCGTCCGAGGTGGTGGGCAATCATATCGCCAAATATCAGAGCCTGCGGTTGGCCAAGATGCTGATGGCATATGATTTTGACCGGAAATTGAATCCCTTTGCCGAATTGGGCGGGTTCATCTTTACCTTCATGGGGGATGGCAAACCGGGGACGGGGAAAACCACGCTGATCCAGATGATGGCCGGGCTGCTGAACGATTATTGCAAGGTGGCGGGTTATCCGTTCCGCTATCAGAACTTCTCGATTGACCAGATCGACAGCTATCAGGGCAAATCGGGGCAGAATGCCAAGGCGTTTATTGATGCGGTGCTGGACCCCGGCGTGATCGGGTTCGGGACGATTGATGACATCGATCAGGTGGCGGGCAAGCGGGGCGACCGGCAATCCAGCGCGGGGCAGCAGGAGGTGACGGCGGTGTTCATGGGCGCGTTTGCCGGGGCCAATACCGTGGTGCGGGGGAATTGCACCTTTGGCATGTTTTCGAATTACCCCGAGAACGTGGACGATGCTTTGCGGCAACGGGCGGGGGCGCGGTTTCTGGTGGACGGGCCGGTTTCGCGGGAAGATTACATCGATATCCTCGCGCTGCTGCTGGGGAAGAACCATTCGATCCCGTTGGGGGACCATGAGTTGTTCGCGGCGCAGGAAATCAAGCGGGCGGTTTCGGCGAGTTTCGAGGGGCACGGGAAGCCGCATGAGGAAGGGCTGTTGAAGGTCTGGGACCGGGTGCAGGGGGAAGTGGGGAAGCTGGACACGATTGCCAAGCTGGGAGCGTATCTGAAGGCCATTCAGCAGGCGGATGAACGGTTTACCGGGCGAGCGATCAAGAACATCACCGATGCGGTGAAGGTGCGGGCGATGGATTTCGAATTGCCGGACGAATGGATGGCCGAGCCGGACCTGTTCCTGTTCAAGGGGTATGACGAGAAACTGGCGATGATCCGGGGGTTGATGCAACCGATCACGGTCGAGATGGTGGTGCAGGAAATCAACCGCTATGCCGACAGCGAGTTCCGCTATGCCGACAAGTCGGACGAGGCGGCGATTGCGGGGATGGTGCGGGATTATCAGCGGACGGAAGAGGCGAAGCGGCGGTATCTGGAGGGGAAGGGGTGAATTTCTTCGAGGCTGCAAATGAATGGATATCTAACAATCAAGCACTGGTTGTTTCAATAGGCATTCCAGTTTTCACTCTGACAGTTACCGCATGGGCAAGCTTTTTGTCGCACAGGAGCAAAGCTGCTGAAGTCAGATTAAACGGCCATCTTAAGTTGTCGGAATATCGAAGGGCAAACTTTGACGAACTTCTGAGATTATCTGCAAGATTGCAGACTTTGTTCATTGAGACTGCCGCAAGCTCAAAATTTCATGGGAAAAATCCCGTTGATGGAGATCCAACCGGTCTGCTAGAGGTGATTGAGTGCGGAAATCAGATTCTCCTGAGGTCAAATGCTAGCGGAGAGCAGCTAGAACGTTTTTCAAACTTACTGCACGTTTGCACCGATGCGATCTTTCATTTGAAGGGCGAGGTCAACTCAAAAAGAAATATACTTGGAGAGCTTAGAGAAGCCTGTAAGGGAATGCTTGATGATGAGTGGAAACGAATAGAGCGAGAGTTGAAGGTGTTGTGACCATGAAACGCCTCATCGAAAAAGGCCTGATGTTCGGCAATCTCGTCGAGGTCTCCTCCCCCCAGCTCATCGAACGCTATAACCGGGCGCTCAAGCACCTGACCGGCAAGACCACGGCGCTGACCGATTTTCACATCGACATCTCGGGCTATTCGCCGGAGATCGGGGATGAGTTGAACGACGACCTTTACCTTAACCCCAACGGTTGCAACCGGCAGTTCATCCTGCTGACCACCGGCCAGAAGACCGCGCCGCTGCTGAACATCAAGTTCTCCACCTCGCGCGGCATCCTGCAGCAGTTCATCGAGACCAACGAGGCGCAACTGTTTGCCCTGACGGCGCGGGATGTGGTGGCGGGGGAGTTGCAGGGGTCGGTGTTCGAAGTCTCGACCCCCGCCAAGCTTTTGGATTTGCGGCAGATCACGGTCGAGGCGGACACGATCGGCGGGCATGTGGCGGATGCGGAAAAGCTGGCCGCGTTGATCGGGCGGTTTCGCACCGAGCCGGACGGGTGGCGCGATGACGTGCTGATTGCCGAGATGATCGAACTGGCGAAGAAGACCGGCGATGTGACGCGGGTGCCGATCCACCTGCCCGCGATGACCTTTCAGCAGCCAAGTTTCTGGACCAGCCATTTCGGCGGCCTGTATGTGTTCCGCGAGTTGAAGTTCCCCGGCGTGATCTCGGTGAAGCCGCGCGCCCTGTTGGGGAACATGCCGATTTCCCCGGTGATGGATCTCGGCCAGCGCAACCAGATCGCTGATTGGCTGGGGCGGAACGGGTTGGTCGAACCCATCGTGCAGGCGCGGGGGATGGATGCAGGCGCGGTGATCCGGCAGAAGATGGATTTCGTGCTGGTCGATGCGGCGGATGCGTTGGGGATCGAGATCGGCGACGCGCGGCGCACCGAGTTGCGCAAGATCGCCTACCGTCTGGGCGAGGCGCTGCCGGATGAGTTCAAGGGGCTGGCGGCGCTGCTGGCCTGGGTGGAAAAGGCGGGCGACTGGCCGCGGATCGACAGCGAGCATGCCGCGTATTTCTACACCCTGCGGGCGACTGCCGGGCGGGATCGCGATCTGGTCAACATGCTGTTGTCGGACCTCGCCCCGATGGATGTGCGGCAGATGTTCATCACCCACAAGGAATTGTTCTACGCGAGCTATGCGCGCTGGTCGGAGCGCAAGCGGCGCTATGTGGCGGATTTTCTGGAGCGCGAGTATGTGGTGGACAAGCAGGGCGCGCGGGCGGCGTTGTTCGGGCCCGAGCCGGGAATGACGGCGCAGGCGGTGCCGGTCGTCGAACGGGTCGGGCCCTGGGGCGCGCTGCGGGGGAGCAGACGGTGATTGGCTTCCTGCGTCTGATGCTGTTCTGGGCGGTGTTTTCGGCGCTGTTCTATTGGCTTCTGCTGATCTATGCGCGGTCGCTGCGGCGCGAGGCGCTGGAAAAGAAATGGGACGCGGACCCGCCTGCCCCGGCAACCGAAGCGGCACGGGATGCGTTCATCCAGCAGGGTATGGCCGACTATGAGGGAAGCCTGCGCCGAAAGCTGCTGTGGGGCGTGATCGTGCTGCCCTTTCTGGCGATCGGTCTGCTAGTGTATCTTGTGAACTGAGGATGAGGCCGTGATGCGATATGTGAAATGGACGTTCTGGACCCTGCTGGCCGTGATCGGCGGGGGTTTCCTGCACTACACGCTGCCGCAGCACGATGTCGTCCGGATCGTCGGCACCTATCAGGAGCGGACCGACCTGGGCGACTGGACACGGATTTTCTGGTCCACCCCGGATGACCAGTCCGGCACGCTGTCGAGCCGCGATGTGCAGTTCATCCGGGCGGTGAAGGCAAACGGTCGGCCGATGGTCTATCGCAACGAAGACACCGGCTGGCGCTGGCCGCCCTATTTCAAGTTCGACACGGCAACGCTGGGGACCGAGGCCGATGATCTGAAATCGACCGCCGAGGCCCCGAAATGGGCGGTGATCACCCATTACGGCTGGCGCAGCGAGCTGATCTCGATCCATCCGAATGCCGTGACGATCCGCGCGGTCGAGGGGCCGGATGTGACGATCGTTCCGTGGTTCAACATCTTCTTCTTCGTCTTCGCCGCCCTGATCCTGGGCCTGCTGCGCCGGATGTGGCTGCAGTTCTGGGAGCGCAGCGTGGATCCGGTGATGGCCGACGCCGGCGAGGCGTGGGACGCGGTAGATGCGACGGCGGATGCGGCGCGGGCCAAGGCGCGCGGGGTCTTCGGGCGCGTCGGCGCGTGGCTGGCAAGCTGGCGGCCCAAGACGAAGTGAGCGTCGCAGGGCGATTTTCCCCGCAAGATCAGGATGCGGTGCGGATCAGGTGCGCGGCGCGTTCGGCGATCATGATCGTCGGCGCGTTGGTGTTGCCGCCGATCAGGCGCGGCATCACCGAGGCGTCGATCACGCGAAGCCGCTCCACCCCATGCACCTGCAGGCTGGGGGAGGTGACCGCAAGGGCATCGCTGCCCATCCGGCAGGTGCCCACCGGATGATAGATCGTGTCGGCGCGGGCGCGGATATCGGCCTGCAGGGCGGCGTCCGATCCGTCATGCGGATAGAGGCGCGCGCCCATCCAGGGGGCGAGTGGGTCAGCGGCGAGCAGGGCCTCGGCCATCCGGGCACCCTTCTGCAGAGTGTGCAAGTCCCGGTCATCCGACAGAAAAGCCGGGTCGATCGCCGGGGGGGCCGAAGGGTCCGGCGACCGCAGGGTGACCTGGCCCCGCGAATGGGGCCGCAGCACGCAGACATGGGTCGAGAAGCCATCGGCAAAATGCAGTTTCCGCATGTGCTGGTCGACGATGCCGATCACGAAATGGAACTGCAGGTCGGGCTTCGCCAGATGCGGGTCCGAGCGGGCAAAGGCGCCGCCTTCGGCCATCGGCGAGGCGAACAGGCCCGATCCGTTCTTGCGCCACCGCAGCGCCGCCTTGAACAGACGCAACAGGCCGGCCCGGTTCAGGCCGACCACATCGGGGCGCAGCGAGTGGTGCGAGATCGTGTAGTCGAGATGGTCCTGCAGGTTTTTCCCGACCCCTTCCAGGGCGTGGACGACGGATATCTTGTGGGCGCGCAGGTGGTCTTCGGGGCCGATGCCCGACAGCATCAGCAGTTGCGGCGAGCCGAACGCGCCCTGACACACCAGCACCTCGCGGCGGGCCTTCAGGTGGATGTGCCGACCGTTGCGCCGGATCACCAGGCCGGTGCAGGTCTTGCCGTCGAAGGTCAACCGCTCGCTGCGGCTGCGGGTCAGCACGGTCAGGTTGGACCGCTGCAAAACCGGGTGCAGATAGGCGGCGGCGGCCGAGCAGCGTTCACCCTTGCGCGGGCCATGGTGGAACTGGGTGACCTGATACAGGCCCGCCCCGTCCTGCGTCGGGCCGTTGAAGTCGGTGGTCTCGGGGATCTGCAGATCGGTCGCGGCGCGGATGAAGGCGCGGGTGATCGGGCGGGGATGGGTTTGGTCGCGCACCTGCAACGGGCCGTCCGAGCCGTGCAGCGGCCCGGGACCCCGCACATTTGCCTCCGATGCCACAAACCATGGCAGAACCTGCGCCCAGTCCCATCCGGTGGCCCCCAGATCGGCCCATTCGTCGTAGTCCGACGGGTGGCCGCGGACATAGAGCATCGCGTTGATCGCAGAGGAGCCGCCCAGGCCGCGGCCGCGGGGCTGAAAGCCGATGCGGTTGTTCAGGCCGGATTGCGCGGTGGTGTGATAGGCCCAGTTGTGGATCGGGGGACGCCCCGACACCATCGCGGCCACCAGCGCTGGCGCGCGCACGAAGATGTCGCGGGCTTCGTCACCAGGCTCGATCAGGCAGACGGTGGTGTTGCGATCTTCTGACAGACGGGCAGCCAGGACGCATCCTGCCGACCCGCCGCCTGCGATGATGTAGTCGTAGTCCATTGCTGCAACCTATCCGCGTGCCGCAGAAAGGCAAGCCCGCCGAGGTCGGCGCGCGCGGGCTGAACCTGAGGGACATTGGTGCTAGGGTTGTGGTCAGGTGGTCGAACGGGCAGCGGGGCCGGGTCGGGGCGAGGGAAACGGAGGGCGCATGCGCAAGCCTGCAACGGTGGCGGCACTGGATGATCTGGGGCGGGTCCGGCTGTCGCAGCATTTCTACCTGCGCGAGTTCCTGTATTCCGAGATCGCCAGTCTGCACGGGCTGCCCAACATCCCGGACGACCCCGATCTGTGCATCGCGGCGGGGCGGCGGCTGTGCGAAACCCTTCTGGAGCCGTTGCAGGCGGCATTCGGGCGGATTGCGCTGCGGTCGGGGTATCGGTCGGGTGCGGTGAACGGGTTCGGATCGGACCGGCAGCGCGAGGGCCGCGCGGGCTATCCCTGCGGATCGAACCAACGGAACCGGGCGGCGCATATCTGGGACCAGCGCGACGACCGGGGGATGGGGGCGATGGTGACCGTGGTGGTGCCGTGGTTTGCCGACCGGTTCGCGGCGGGGGCCGACTGGCGCGGGCTGGCCTGGTGGATCCATGACCATCTGCCCTATTCGACGCTGTGTTTCTTCCCGAAGAATGCCGCGTTCAACATCGGCTGGCATGAGGTGCCGGAGCGGCGGATCGACAGCTATGTGGCACCGAGAGGGTGCCTGACCAAGCCGGGAAAGGCGAATTGGGGCGGGTCGCATGCGGCGTGGTATGCGGGATTTCCGACGCCACCCTGACACAGGCCGCTCTTCCCTCCCTTTCGGTCGGTCATCGTGGCCTGCGACGACCGACCGAAAGGGAGGCAAGAGCGCCCGGTTCCGGTCAGCGCCGCAAGGTGCCGCCGGTCGCCTTGCCGACCTTGTCGATGATCCGGGCCGAGACCGCCTCTATCTCGGCTTCGGTCAGGGTTTGCGAGGTCGGTTGCAGCCGGACGGTCAGGGCCAGCGATTTCTTGCCCGGCCCCATCTGCGCCTCGGCCTGAGCGCCGGTGAACTGATCGAAGATGCGGACGCTGTCGATCAGCGTCTTGTCGGCGCCGAGGGCCGCGTTGACCGCCGTCAGCGCCTCGACCTGCGCATCCATCACGAAGGCGAAGTCGCGGTCCACCGCCTGCAGGTCGGACAGGGTCAGGGCGGGACGGGTGGGGGTTTTCACCTTGGGCAGCGGCACCGCGGCGATCTGGATCGTCAGCGCCATGGCCGGGCCCCGGACGTCCATCGCCTGCAGGATGCGGGGGTGCACCTCGCCAAAGCTGGCCAGCGTGGTCGGGCCAAGCGCGATGCAGCCGGCCCGGCCGGGGTGGAACCAAGGGGCCGCCTTGCGGGTGATCTGCACGCGGGCGGGTGCGCCGAGGGCGGCGAGGGTCGCCTCGACATCCGCCTTGATGTCGTAAAGGTCCACGGCGCGGCGCGGCGCATGCGGGTCGCGGGGCGTGGACTGGCCGATCAGCAGGGCGGTGGCCTGCAGCATCTGCTCCCCCGGTTCGCCGCCCTGGAACACCGGGCCGACCTCGAACAGCGCCATGTCGGCGAACCCCCGCGCCTGATTGCGGGCAGCGGCGCGCAAGAGGCCGGGCAGCAGGTCGGGGCGCAGGTGGGTCATCTCGGACGAGATCGGGTTGTCGATCCGCACCGCGTCGCTGCCGCCGCCGAACAGCGTGGCGGCCGCCGCGTCGATGAAGCTGTAGGTGACGCATTCATTGTAACCAAGCGCTGCAAGGCTGCGCCGCGCGGTGCGTTCGCGGGTCTGCAGCGGCGTCAGGATCGGTTTGGGCACGCCGGGCAAGCCGCGCGGCAGTGGTTTGCCCTGCAGCTTTGACAATGAGGCGAGGCGGGCGATTTCCTCGATCAGGTCGGCCTCGCCCAGGATGTCGGGCCGCCAGGAGGGCGGGGTGGCCATGTCGCCGTCCAGCGCAAAGCCGAGCGCGGTCAGGGTGGCGCGCTGGTCCGCCTCGGGGATGTCGAGGCCGACGAGGCTGGAGGTGCGGGCGGTGTCGAGGCGGTAGCTGCGGGTGGGGTCCGGGGCTGCGCCATCCTCGGCAAGGTCGGACGCGGTGCCGCCGCACAGGTCCAGGATCATTCGGGTCGCGATGTCGAGGCCGGGCAGGGTGAACGCCGGATCGACGCCGCGTTCGAAACGATAGCGCGCGTCGGTGTTGATCTTCAGGGCGCGCCCGGTGGCGGCGATGGTGATCGGGTCCCAGAACGCGCTTTCCACGAACACGTCGGTGGTGTCGGGCTGGCAGCCGGACGCCTCGCCGCCCATGACGCCGGCCAGCGATTCGGGGCCGTTGTCGTCGGCGATGACCATCTGGCCGGGGGACAGGGCGTAGGTCCGCCCGTCCAGCGCCAGCAGGGTTTCGCCGTGCCGGGCCATGCGGATGCACAGCGGGCCGTGGACTTTTGCCGCATCAAAGACGTGCAGGGGGCGGTTCAGGCCGAACGTCATGTAGTTGGTGATGTCGACCAGCGCCGAAATCGGGCGCAGGCCGATGGCCTTGAGCCGCGCCTGCAGCCAGGCGGGCGACGGGCCGTTGGTGACGCCCCGGATCAGGCGCCCTGCGAAATGCGGGCAGGATTTGGCTTTCAGCGCGGGGTCGATCTGGATGATGATCGGGCAGGGGAAAGTGCCGCTGATCGTGGGAACGTGCAGCGGTTTCAGGGTGCCGAGGCCACGGGCGGCAAGGTCGCGGGCGATGCCGTGGACGCCCAGGGCATCGGGGCGGTTGGGGGTGATCTTGATGTGGATCATCGGGTCGTTCAGGCCGCGATAGTCGATCAGGCGGGCACCAAGGGGGGCATCCTCGGGCAGCTCGATGATGCCGTCGTGATCTTCCGACAGCAGCAGTTCGCGTTCCGAACACAGCATGCCGTTCGATTCGACCCCCCGGATCACGCCCGGTTTCAGGTCCACCCCGGTGCCGGGAACATGGGTGCCCACGGGCGCGAACACGCCCACCAGCCCGGTGCGGGCATTGGGCGCGCCGCATACGACCTGCACCTCTTCCATCGCCGTGCCCGGCCCGTTGGGGTAGGTGGCGACACGGCACAGCCGCAGACGGTCGGCGTTGGGATGCGGCTGCGCCTCGATCACGCGGCAGATGCGGAACGCCCCCAGAACGTCGGCGGGGTTTTCGACGCCTTCGACCTCGAGCCCCAGATCGGTCAGGGCATACAGGATGTCATCCAGCGGGGCGGTGGTTTCAAGGTGGTCCTTGAGCCAGTTCAGAGTGAATTTCATGCGCCTGCCCCTTCGGAATGGTCGGAACCGGGGTTAGCGCATCGCGCGGCAAAGGGGAAGCGGGGCGCGGGCGGTTTCCCGGTGGGAAACAGGCTGTGCCGGTGTGGCAGCAGGCATGCCTCATTCTGTTCACCGGGATGGGCATGAAGGAGCTGTTTGCCATCCCGCCGGGACGCAAAAGTATCAGGACGGAAAGGATCGCCCTTCTGTTGGCTCTGACGGCCCTGTTGTTCCTGATGATCGCCTGGCAGTTTGGCGAGGGCGTCGAGGCGATGCGTGCGGGGACCGGGCAGGTGAATCAATCCTTTCCGTTGAACCCGTTCAACTTGCCGACCATCCGCAATTTTCCCCCGGTGACCGAACCGCCGCTTGGCAGCTGGAACCCTGAGCCGCCGCTGAACGCGACGGTACCGCCGATCACATGAAGGTCGCCGTCCGCGTCAGACATGTTGATGAATTCCAGATGGGAATCCCCGGCACTGAGACTGCCGAGTGTTGCCCCCGGTTCAGCAACGATGCTGGCGGCTGTGGCGAAGGACGACAGGGCAGTGGTGCGGTTGGTGAAGAACGGCTTTGACCATTTCCCGATGGTCGAGCCGCCGCCCGGAATCTCGCTGAGATGGCCCATCGGAATGGACAACGTCACGCCGATGCCGCCATAGATGAACTTAGCCGCAGCCTTTCGCGAGAAGTTGCCGATCTCGAAGCCGAAACATTCGACCTGGATCGGCCCCCAGGCAAGGCTGCCACCACCCAGAAACCGCAGGGCCCATTTGTTCTGTTTGTCTACCTTTTCGACCGGCTCCACCGGCAGCGGCGGCGGTTTGGTGCCATAGCAGAACACCTCGACCGCGCGGTAATAGCCGCTGTTGTCTTTGGCATCCTCGCCGCTTTCCGAGGAACCGACGTAGTTGACCTTGTCAAACTGGACCGTCAGGCCAAGCTCGGCGATGTAAAGGCCTACCGCCTCCATCCGGGCTTTGGACAGCTTGAGGTTCTTGGCCGCAGAACCGGACCTGCTGGCATAGCCCACGATGCGGACCCAAGGGGCGTTGTGCTTTACGATGGCGTCCTTGAATTCGCCTGCAAGGTAGATTTTGTGGCCGAGTTGCAAGTCCGCCTTGTTGGTCACGAAATTGCACAGCCGTGCCGAGGCGACACCGCCCTTGTCCGAAAATTTTTGGACGTCCAAAGCGGCGCTTTGCCCAAGGGCGTGCAGCGTATCGAAAATACCCATTGAAATGTTCCTTGCAGCGGAATGGTGATCGGCAGCCTATGTGCGACAATAGGTAGCAATGAAGACCTTCTCGGACAATCTTAATCTGCAGGCGGTTCCGGGCGGTCAGGTTCCGGTGGACGCAGCGCGCCGGTTGACAAACCGCGCATCCGCGCCCAAGGACAGGGCATGTTCTGGACCCTGACCCAAGTCGCCATCGGCGGCGCAATCGGTTCTGCCTTGCGGTTTGGCATCGTGGCGTTTCTCGGTGCCCCCCTTGCCGTGCTGGCCGTGAATGTGGTGGGCTGCTTTGCCATGGGCCTGGCGTTTGTCCTCTTGCCCGCGCGGCTGTCGCCCCTGCTGATGACCGGCGTTCTGGGCGGGTTCACCACGTTTTCGGCATTCTCGCTGGACGCATTGAAGCTGTGGGAGGCGGGGCAGGCGGGGCTGGCCGCGCTTTACGTCGGCTCCTCGGTCCTGTTGTCCCTCGTCGCCGTCGCGTTGGGTGCGGCCCTTGCCCGTGGAGCCTTTGCATGAGTGGCGTGAAACTGCTGACCGTTTCGGCGGACGAGGGTGAACAGCGGCTGGACCGCTGGTTCAAGCGGCGGTTTCCGCAGATCACCCAAGGCGCGGTCGAAAAGATGTGCCGCACCGGGCAGGTCCGGGTGGACAGCGCGCGGGTCAAGGCGTCGGACCATGTGGCACCGGGGCAGACCGTGCGGGTTCCGCCGTTGCCGGATGCCGAGGCGCCGAGCCGGCCGCGCGATGGCGGCGTGTCGGCGGCGGACGAGCGGATGATCCAGAATGCGGTGCTGTGGAAGGATGACCACATGATCATCCTGAACAAGCCGCCGGGGCTTGCGAGCCAGGGCGGGTCCGGCATGGGTGACCGGCATGTGGACGGGCTGACCGAGGCGTTGAAGTTCGGCTTCAAGGAGCGGCCCAAGCTGGTGCACCGGCTGGACAAGGATACCTCGGGCCTGCTGATGCTCGCGCGGACCGACCGGGTGGCGCGGGCGCTGTCGGAGTCCCTGCGCCACCGCAACACGCGGAAAATCTACTGGGCGGCGGTGGCGGGCGTGCCGCATCCCCGCAAGGGGTCGATCAAGTATGGGCTGATGAAGGCCCCGGGTGGCCAGCGCGGCGAGGAACGGATGATCTGCATCCATCCCGCCAAGATGGCCGACTACCCCGATGCCAAACGGGCGCAGACCGACTATTTCACCCTGTGGTTTCTGGGCAACCGCATTTCCTGGATGGCGCTGGAGCCGGTGACCGGGCGCACCCACCAGTTGCGCGCGCATATGGCCGAGTTGGGGCATCCGATCATCGGGGATGGCAAGTATGGCGGCGGGGGTCAGGAGAACCTCGGCGACGGCTGGGGGGCGACGGTGGGCGGCGACATCAGCCGCAAGCTGCACCTGCATGCCCGCAGCCTGACGGTGGAGCATCCGGTCACCAAGGCGATGATGACCTTCACCGCACCCTTGCCCGAACACATGGCGCGGACGTGGAAGACGCTGGACTGGGGCGAAAACGATGTGCCGGCCGACCCGTTCGCGGGTGGGGAATAGATCGTGAGCGGCTGGAAGGCCAAGCGGTTCTGGAAAGAGGCGGTGGTGTGCCCGGCTGAGGGCGGCTTTGCGGTGATGCTGGACGGCCGGGCGGTGAAGACCCCGGCGAAAACCCCGCTGGTGGTGCCTACCGAAGGCCTGGCCCGCGCGATTGCCGCCGAATGGGACGCGCAGACCGGGCTGGTGAGGCCGGCCACGATGCCCTTTACCCGCACCGCCAATTCGGCGCTCGACAAGGTCGCGCCGCAGTTCGGTGCGGTGGTCGGGATGCTGGCCGACTATGGCGGGACCGATCTGCTGTGCTATCGCGCCACCGATCCTGCCGCGCTGATCGACCGGCAGAACAGCGGGTGGAACCCGCTCCTGGACTGGGCTGCGGCGACCTTTGACGCACCGTTGCGGGCGGTGCCGGGGGTGATGTTCATCCCGCAGGACGCTGCGGCGTTGCGCAATCTGCACGCGGCGGTGGCATCGCAATCGGCGTTTCAGGTGGCAGGCTTTCACGATCTGGTGGCGATCTCGGGCTCGCTGATCCTTGGTCTTGCGGTGACGCAGGGGCGGCTGACGCCTGACGAGGCCTTTGCCCTGAGCCGAATCGATGAACACTGGCAGGCCGAGCTTTGGGGGGTGGATGAGGACGCCGCCATCCTCGAGGCGCACAAGAAAGACGCATTCGCGCAGGCTGCGCGCTTTTTCGCGCTGTGCGGTTGACAGATTTCGCAACAAATCCAGCCTTTTCAAGCCGCAAGATTGGCTCCTGCCCGAAATCGTCGAATTAATCGGCAATGCCCATTCGGCAGGCGGTTTTTCTTGACGGGGCAATCCGCTTCATCCGAAACTGACTTACGCTGGCGGCGGTGCTGCCACTGAACCCCGCGCAGGCAAATGTGCGGTCGAAAAAGAAACCGGCCCGAAACGGGCGGAAACTCAGGAAGAGGTAACTATGAAAAAATCCGTATTCCTTGGCACCCTGTCGGCAGCGTCGCTGCTGGGCAGTGCAGCCTTGGCCACCACGCTGGAAGACGTCAAGGCGCGTGGCGAACTGCTGTGCGGTTCCAACGCTGGTCTCGCGGGCTTCTCGGCCCCCGATGCCAACGGCGTCTATCAGGGCTTCGACGTGGCGATGTGCCGCGCGGTTGCGGCCGCCGTTCTGGGCGACCCGATGAAGGTCAAGGTCGTTCCGCTGTCGTCGGAAATCCGTTTCACCGCCCTGTCGGCCGGTGAAGTCGACCTGCTGTCGCGCACCACCACCTGGACCTATTCGCGCGACACCGACCTGAAGCTCGATTTCGTGGGCGTCAGCTATTATGACGGCCAGGGTTTCATGGTGAAGAAATCCCTCGGCGTGTCCTCCGCCAAGGAACTCGACGGGGCCACCGTCTGCATCCAGACCGGCACCACGACCGAGTTGAACCTGGCCGACTTCTTCAAGGCCAACGGCATGACCTATGAACCCGTGCCGCTGAAAGACAACGCCGAAGCCGAACAGCAGTATTCGGCCGGGTCCTGCGACGTCTACACCACCGACGCCTCGGGTCTGGCAGCAACCCGCGCCACCTTCGCCGACGCCTCCGAGCACGTGATCCTGCCGGAAATCGTGTCGAAAGAGCCCCTGTCGTTGACCGTGCGCCATGGCGACAGCGAATGGGCCGACATCGTCCGCTGGACGTTCAACGCCTTGCTGACCGCCGAAGAATTCGGCATCACCTCGGCCAACGTCATGGAAATGGCGGCGGCAGCGGGCCCGAACCCGGAAATCAACCGGCTGCTGGGGACCGAAGGCGAAATGGGCGCGATGATGGGCCTCGACAAGGATTGGGCCGTGCGCGCGATTGCGGCCGGCGGCAACTATGGCGAGATCTTCGAGGCCAACATCGGCGCCTCGACTCCGATCGGTCTGTCGCGCGGTCTGAACGCGCTGTGGACGCAAGGCGGGCTGCAATACGCGCCGCCGTTCCGTTGATCTGAACAGGGGCGCGCCCGACCGGCGCGCCCCGCTTCTCATCATCATCCGTTCAACCTGGGCCATCCGTTCGGCGACCTGCCAACGGCACAAAAAATGGCAGAGCCCGGGGAACACAGGGGGTAACCGATGACTGTTGCACTGGACCCGCCAAAGGCCGGTTTCCGTCTGGGCATGCTGCTGTATGACACCCGGTATCGGTCGATCACCATTCAGGTGATCTTCATGATCCTGATCGTGGTGTTCTTCTTCTGGCTTTACGAGAATGTCGTCACCAACCTCAAGGCAGCAGGCAAGGACTTCGCCTTCGACTTCCTGTGGACGCGGTCGGGTTATGACATCAACCAGATGCTGGTGCAGTATTCCAGCGACAGCACCCATGCCCGCGCACTGCTGGTCGGTCTGCTGAACACGCTGTTCCTGGCCTTCATGTGCTGTGTTCTGGCGACCATCATCGGCCTTGTCGCGGGGGTGCTGCGGCTGTCGAAGAACGTCCTGATCGCGCGGCTGATGGGCATCTACGTCGAGACGTTCCGCAACGTTCCCGTGGTGCTGTGGATCGTGCTGGTCAACGCAATCATGGCGGTCAGCATGCCGGAACCCAAGGAGTTTCGCGGTGAAAACCCGACGGCCACGATGATGCTGTTCGATTCGGTTGCGGTGACCAACCGGGGCATCTACGTGCCCGAGCCGCTGTTTTCGCGCAGCCTCGGCAACACGGACATCGGCATTTTTCTCATTTCCAACGATCTTCTGGCGATCATCGCGGTCGTTCTGGCTTCGATCTGGGGGTTTCGGCGGCTTCAGGCGCGCGCCACGATGGTGCAGAACGCCACCGGGGTGCGGCCCCGCACCCTGTGGAGCGGCCTTGCGATCATCGTCCTGCCGCTGGCGGCGCTGCTGGCGGCCACCGGGTTCCACCTCGGCTATCCCGAGTTGAAGGGGTTCAACTTCGTCGGCGGGGTGCATGCGCGCAACTCGCTGGTGGCGATGTGGCTGGCGCTGTCGATCTATTCGGCGACCTATATCGCGGAAAGCGTGCGCGGCGGAATCCTCGCCATCTCGCGCGGGCAGACCGAGGCGGCGCTGGCCCTGGGGTTGCAGCCCGGCCTTGCGACACGGCTGGTGGTGTTGCCGCAGGCGATGCGGGTGGTGGTGCCGCCTCTGATCTCGCAATACCTGTCGATCACCAAGAACACCTCGCTGGCGCTGGCGGTGGGATACATGGACCTGCGGTCCACCCTAGGCGGGATCACGATGAACCAGACCGGGCGCGAGCTGGAGTGCATGATCCTGTTGATGGGCACCTACCTGACGATCAGCCTGATCGTGTCGGCGCTGATGAACATCTACAACTCCAGCATCAAGCTGAAGGAGCGCTAGGATGGCCGACACGTCTTATGTCCGCACCGCGATGCTGCCGCCGCAAAGGCCGCCCGCCTCGGAAACCGGGGTCGTGCATTGGGTGCGCGTCAACCTGCTTTCGTCCTGGGGCAACGTCCTGCTGACGGTCGTGTCGCTTTATCTGGTGTATCTGATCGTGGCGGCGATCGGGCCGTGGCTCTATCGATCGGTCTGGACCGCCGGATCGTTGCAGGAATGCCGCGAGATCATCACCGCACGGTTCGGCGAGGGCAAGCGCGGCGCCTGTTTTGCGGTGATCACCGAGCGGTGGCAGCAGATCCTGTTCGGCTTCTACCCCAAGGAGTTGTATTGGCGCCCGACCCTGACGCTGGTGCTGATGCTGGTGGCCCTGGGGCCGATCCTGTTTTCCTGGGTGCCGCGTCAGATTCTGTGGTTTTCGCTGACCTTCCCGGCGGTGGCGTTCTGGCTGCTGTGGGGGGGCACGATCTGGCTGCCGGTGATGATCCTGGTCGGCTTTGCGCTTGGATATGGGGCGTTCCGGGTGATTTCCGAGGTCAACGGACTGGCCGGGGCGATCTCGGCGGCGCTGGTGCCGGTGCTGTGGTGGCTTTTTCTGTGCGGCCCGGCGGCGCAGGCGGCGCAGTCGGTGCTGCCGATCGGGCTGGTCGAGCTGGGGTCGGATCAGTTCGGCGGGTTCCTGCTGTCGACCGTGATCGGCGTGTCGGGTATCGCGTTTTCGCTGCCGATCGGCATCTTGCTGGCGCTCGGGCGGCAATCCGACCTGCTGATCGTGAAGTCGTTCTGCGTCGCCTTCATCGAAGGGTTCCGGGGCGTGCCGCTGATCACGCTGTTGTTCGTGGCGTCGCTGCTGCTCAATTATTTCCTGCCGCCGGGCACCACGTTCGACGTCATCTTGCGGGTGATCATCATGGTCACCATCTTTTCCGCCGCCTACATGGCCGAGGTGATCCGGGGCGGCCTTGCCGCCCTGCCGCGCGGGCAATACGAGGCTGCGGATGCACTCGGGCTGGACTACTGGAAGGCGCAGCGGCTGATCATCATGCCGCAGGCGCTGAAAGTGTCGATCCCCGGCATCGTCGGCAACTTCATCGGGCTGTTCAAGGACACCACGCTGGTGTCGTTCATCAGCCTGTCGGACCCGATGCAGCTTGTCTCGTCGATCCGGGCCAACCAGGAGTGGAACGGCATCTACTGGGAGCTGTTCATCTTCGTCGGCCTGTTGTTCTTCATCTTCTGCTTCAGCATGTCGAGATACTCCATGTATCTGGAAAACAAGCTGAAAACCGATCACCGCTAGGAGGCACCCATGGCAGAACCCGCAATCGACCGCAGCCGGATGCAGGTGACCGACGAGGTTGCCATCCAGATCAGCGGCATGAACAAATGGTTCGGCACGTTCCACGTGCTGCGCGACATCAACATGTCGGTCATGAAGGGCGAGCGGATCGTGATCTGCGGGCCGTCAGGTTCGGGAAAATCGACGCTGATCCGCTGTATCAACCGGCTGGAAGAGCATCAGCAGGGGCAGATCATCGTCGACGGCACCGAACTGACATCCGATATCAAGAACATCGACATCGTGCGGTCGGAAGTCGGCATGGTGTTTCAGCATTTCAACCTGTTCCCGCATCTGACGATCCTCGAAAACCTGACGCTGGCCCCGATCTGGGTGCGCAAGGTGCCCAAGAAGGAAGCGGATGAAACCGCGATGTATTTTCTGGAAAAGGTGAAGATCCCCGAACAGGCGGCGAAGTATCCCGGCCAGTTGTCGGGCGGCCAGCAACAGCGCGTCGCCATCGCGCGGTCGTTGTGCATGAAACCGCGGATCATGCTGTTTGATGAGCCGACCAGCGCGCTGGACCCCGAGATGATAAAGGAAGTGCTGGACACGATGATCGCGCTGGCCGAGGAGGGCATGACGATGATCTGCGTGACGCACGAGATGGGCTTTGCGCAGGCCGTGGCGAACCGGGTGATCTTCATGGATCAGGGCCAGATCGTCGAGCAGAACGAGCCGCGCGAATTCTTCAACAACCCGAAATCCGACCGGACCAAGCTGTTTCTCAGCCAGATCCTGGGGCATTAGGCCCCGGATTTCGCCTTCAGGCGTTCCAGCAATTCTTCCTTGCCGGGGCGCAGGTTGGGGGTCTTGGTGCTTTTCTTGACCCGCAGTTCCTTGCCGGGCTTGGCGCTCGGGTCCTGCTGGCGGTTGTGGTCCTTGCTCATCTTCGGATTGCCGGATTTACCGTAGTCCATTGTCGTGCCTCTTGGCTGGGGTGGCCGATTCCCATGCCTGAAAAGCCATCCTGCCGCAAGAGCGCCGTTACACCACGATCTCGCGCGGGATGGTGAAATCGATCGCGGTGCCCTGCCCGAAGGCGGCATGCGCCCAATCGCCCACCGCGAAATCGACCACCAGCGTGGCCCCGGTGGGATAGCGGGCGAATTCGGGGTGCAGCGGCGGGTGCGCGGTCAGCCGTTCGGCAAACTCGGCGATGCCGGGGTTGTGGCCGATCATCATCACCGTGTCGGCGGTGGCATGGCGCAGCACGGCCAGCATCACATCGGGACCCGCATGATACAGCGCGGGCTTGAGGTCCAGCAAGGCGGTGCCGGGCAGGGCGGGGGCGATGCCGGACCAGGTTTTCCGCGTGCGTTCGCTGTCCGAACACAGCACCTGCCCGGGAATGTAGCCGCGGCTGGCCAACCACTGGCCAAGATCGGCCGCCGCCGCCTTGCCCCGCTCGTTCAAGGGGCGATCATGGTCGGCGGCAGTGGGATCGTCCCAGCTCGATTTGGCGTGGCGGGTCAGGATCAGACGCTTCATGGATGGAACTGCCTCATGTGATAGGCCGATTGTTCGGGCAGTCTTGCATAGGCGGCCGACAGGGGGCAAGCCCGCCGCACGGCGCAACCCCGCCCCATGCAATCGGCCCCGGCGGCGGTGTCGAGGAAGGCGTGGCAGGCCGGAACGTCATAGCCCTGCGGGGTCAGCGCCGTGACCGGGCAGGCGGTCAGGCAGGGTTTGGCGCACGGATCACAGGGCCGGGGCAGCGGGAGCGGCACATCGACGGCCTCTTTCAGCGCCAGCGCGCCACGAAAGCTGACCAGCAGGCCCTGATCGGCCTGAACCAGCAGCCGCACCGGGCTGTCCCAGACCCGCCCGGTGCGCAGCGCCCAGGCGTAGAACGGATGCCAGGGCGGCCCTCCGAACGGAAACAGCGCCTTTGCCCCCAGATCGCAGGCGATCCCCCCGATCACCCGGCGCGACCAGCGGTCCACCGCGTCGGGCGCGCCCCATTCGGGTTGGGCCGTCAGATGCGGCCAGAAACCGGGTTCCAGCGGGCCGAGCAGCAGCAGGCTGCGCGTGCCCTTGGGCAGATCGGGATCATCGGTGCAGGCAAAGCCGCCGAGCACCGCCAGATGATGCGCCGCCGCCCGCGCCGCGATACCGGTCAGCGTCGGAACGGCAGCCACAGCGCCCACACCAGCCGCGCCGGTTCCCGATCCTGCCATTCCAACCCCACCTGCATGCCGTCATGCCCGCCCGCAGGCTGCGCACGGTAGGTGCCAAAGATGCGGTCCCAGACCGACAGGGCAAAGCCGAAATTGCTGTCATGCTCGGCGCGGATCACCGAATGATGCACCCGGTGCATGTCTGGGGTGACCAGCACCAGCCTGATCACCCGGTCCAGCCACGGCGGCAGGCGGATGTTTGCGTGATTGAACAGCGATGTGCCGTTCAGCAGCACCTCGAACAGCAGAACGGCCAGCGCCTGAGGCCCGAGCAGATAGACGACGCCGATCTTGACCCCGATCGACGCGAGAATTTCAACCGGGTGGAACCGCAATCCGGTGGTCACATCCATGTCGCGGTCGGCGTGGTGAACCCGGTGAAACCGCCAGAACAGCGTGACCTTGTGGGTCACCAGATGCTGCGCCCAGATCGCCAGGTCGAGGATCAGCACCGCCAGCAGCATTTCGACCCACAGCGGCCATAGCAGATGGTTGAACACCCCCCAGCCGTGCCGCCAAGCATCCAGAGCCGCCCCGACTGCCAGCCCCGGCAGCAGAACCGTCAGGGCCCGCAGCGCCACGGTGTCGATCACCACAAGGGCGAGGTTCGTCGTCCAGCGATCCGACCGCGCCTGCACCCGCGCCCGGCGGGGGGCCCAAGCCTCCAACGCCGCGAACAGCACGAAGAGGCCAAGAAAGACGGAGAGCCGCAGGGTGAGTTCATAAGACATGGCTTCGGTATAGACCCCGGAGCGGGAATGTCACCTACCGCTTGAGGCGCGGTTTGACGCGGGGTTCGGTCGATCTGATCTGGCTGCCGGTGCCCAGATCGGTGAACAGTTCCAGCAAGCACGCGTTGGGAGTGCGGCCGTCGAGGATGGTCACTGCCCGCACGCCTTCGTCCAGCGCGGCGAGGGCGGTTTCGGTTTTCGGGATCATCCCGCCCGCGATCACCCCGTCGGCGATCATCTGCCGCGCCTCGTCCGGGGTGATCTGGGTCATCACCTCTCCGGCGGCGTTCTTCACCCCCGCAACATCTGTCAGCAGCAGCAGACGGTCGGCCTGCAGCGCCCCGGCAATCGCCCCCGCCGCCGTATCGCCGTTGACGTTGAACGTCTCGTTGTCGGCCATGCCGGTGGCCACCGGGGCCACCACCGGGATGATCCCCGCCTCGTAGAGGTCGCGCAGCACCTGCACGTTCATCTCGATCGGGCGGCCGACATAGCCAAGCTCGGGGTCATCCGCCTCGCAGACCATCAGATCGTCGTCCTTGCCGGAGATGCCCACCGCGCGCCCGCCCGCATCCATGATCGCCTGCACGATGCGCTTGTTCACCAGGCCCGAAAGGATCATCTCGACCACTTCGACGGTGGCCTTGTCGGTCACCCGCTTGCCGCGCACGAACTGGCTCTTGATACCCAGCTTGTCCAGCATCTGGTTGATCATCGGCCCGCCGCCATGCACCACCACCGGGTTGACGCCGACCTGCCGCATCAACACGATGTCGCGGGCGAATTCGGCCATTGCCGCCTCGTCGCCCATCGCGTTGCCGCCGAATTTCACCACCACCACCGCCCCGGAATACCGCTGCATGTAGGGCAGAGCCTCGGACAGAACGCGGGCGGTGCTGGCGGCATCGGCTTGGGTCATCGTTTGCTTTCTCATGGCGGTCTCCGAAGGATGCGTTTTGATAGCGGGCGCGGCGGGCTGTGCCAAGGCCGCTTGTCTTTTCCGAGTATTATTGTAAGGTATCGTCAGCAACCGGAGATGACGGATGACCGAGCAGAAAACCATTGTCCTGACCGGGGCCAGTCGCGGAATCGGGCATGCCACCGTCAAGCGGTTTTCGGCGGAAGGCTGGCGGGTGCTGACCTGTTCGCGCCAGCCGTTCGACCCCCGCTGCCCCTGGCCGGGCGGCGAGGACAACCACATCCAGATCGACCTCGCCGATCCGGGAAAGACGATCGAAGCGATCGAGGGGATCAAGGCCAAGCTGGGCGGGCGGCTGGATGCCCTGGTCAACAACGCGGGGATTTCGCCGAAGGGGCCGGGGGGCGCGCGGTTGAACACGCTGACCACCGACCTGCGAACCTGGGGGCATGTGTTTCACGTCAACTTCTTTGCCTCCGTGATCCTGGCGCGCGGGCTGATGGACGAGCTGATTGCCGCGAAAGGGGCGGTGGTCAATGTCACCTCGATCGCCGGCAGCCGGGTGCATCCGTTTGCGGGGGCGGCCTATGCCACGTCGAAGGCGGCGCTGGCGGCACTGACGCGGGAAATGGCACAGGATTTCGGCCCCCTTGGCGTGCGGGTCAACGCGATCGCGCCGGGCGAGGTGGAAACCTCGATCCTGTCGCCGGGAACCGAGCGGATCGTGGCGGGCCTGCCGATGCAGCGGTTGGGCCAGCCGCGCGAGGTGGCCGATGCGATCTGGTTCCTGTGTTCGGACCAGTCGAGCTACATGACCGGGTCAGAGTTGCAGGTGAACGGCGGGCAGCACGTCTAGACCAGCGTGGCGATGACGGCGCGCAGGGTTTCGATTCCGTCGCCCTTTTCCGAGGACGTGACGATGACTTCCGGATAGGCCGCCACATGCTTTGCAAGGGCTGCCTGCACCTGTGCGATGTTGGCATCGCGTTCCGCCGCCAGAACCTTGTCGGCCTTGGTCATCACCACCTGAAACGCCACCGCCGATCGGTCGAGCAGCGTCAGAATTTCCTCGTCCACCGCCTTGACCCCATGCCGGGTATCGATCAGCACGAAGGCCCGCCGCAGCGTCTGCCGCCCGGCAAGGTAGGCCCGCAGCAGCGCCTGCCATTTGGCGACGATGGCAACCGGCGCCTCGGCATAGCCATAGCCGGGCAGATCGACCAGATAGCGGGAGTCCCCGAGGGCGAAATAGTTGATCTCCTGGGTGCGACCGGGCGTGTTCGACGCGCGCGCCAAGGATTTTCGCCCGGTCAGCGCGTTGATCAGGCTGGACTTTCCGACGTTGGACCGACCGGCAAAGCACACCTCGAGCCGATCCGCCGGGGGCAGGCCGGGCATCGCCACCACGCCCTTGACGAAATCGACCTGGCCTGCGAACAGCAGCCGCCCTGCCTCGCGGGCGTCGAAGTCCGGCTCGGGGGCGAGGGTGAATTTTAGGGTCATGCCAGGCTCCAGGCGTCACCCACCGAGATCGGGCCGCCCTGGACGACCACGCCGTAAACGCCGAAATCCTGATGGCCATAAGCCGCCTGCAGCCCGGCCAGCGTGTTTCCATCCGGCCTGCCGGTTTCGGGGTCCACCGCGGTCGCGGTGCAGCGGGTGATGCGTTCCTCGATCCGCAGCACGGCCCGACCGATGGTCAGGTGCCTGCCGATCCAGCCGAATTCGGCAAAGGCTTCGGCCCCGGCCAGCCACAGGTTGCCCCGCCAGCGGTCCACCGACAGATCGCGCCCCATGCGGCCCGAAAGATCAGCCAGCGAGGCCAGCGACAGGATCGACACCGACGGAAAGTCGCTGTCGGTCATCCCGCGCCCGGCGGTCACGATCTGGACCGGTTGTGCGCGATCTGGCGGGTTCAGCGGGGTGATCCAGTCCAGAAAGCGCGGCAGATCGGCAGGGTCGTCGGGGCGAACGGTGATCTCGCCGCGATCGGGATGGCGCAGCGTCACGGTGCCTGTCGCCTCGTCCAAGGCGCAGGTCACCGCCATGAGTGCCGGCGCCTTTGCCCCGCGCGCGAAATTGATGCAAGCGTTCCAGCCCGGCCCCAGCCGCGCCGCGTCATGCGCCACGGCCCAGTGGCGATCCCATGGCAGGCAGTGACCCGGCGAAAGCGACACGGACGCGAGGGCCTCGCGTCCGTGTCCCTTGATCGGATGGCGAAAAATCTGCGCCAGCCTGCCGGTCATTTCTTGCCCTTTGGCGGTGGAGGCGGCGGGGCAACCGGCACAGGGGTTTTCCGGAAGCTCGACGCGATGTTGCCGAAAATGTCCGGCTTGTGGCCGTGGCTGCGCATGATCAGGTATTGCTGGGTGAAGGTGATCAGGTTGTTGGTGATCCAGTAGACCACGAGGCCCGAGGCGAAGCCGCCCAGCATGAACATGAAAATCCACGGCATCCAGGCAAAGATCTGCTGCTGCACCGGGTCCGGCGGCGCGGGGTTCAGCTTCTGCTGCAACCACATCGTGATGCCGAGCAGGATCGGCAGAATGCCGATGAAGATCAGCGCCAGAACCGACCCGGGCTCGGGTGCGGCCCAGGGCAAGAGGCCGAACAGGTTGAACAGGGTCGAGCTGTCGGGCCCGGACAAATCGTTCAGCCAGCCGAAGAACGGCGCGTGGCGCAGCTCGATCGTGACGAAGATCACCTTGTAGAGGCTGAAGAAGATCGGGATCTGGATGAAAATCGGCAAACAGCCCGCCGCCGGGTTCACCTTCTTGTCCTTGTAAAGCTGCATCATTTCCTTTTGCAGCTTTTGTTTGTCCTCGCCCGCGCGCTCCTTCAGCGCCTCCATCTCGGGCTGCAGTTCCTTCATCCGGGCCATCGAGACATAGGATTTGTAGGCCAGCGGCAGTACCAGAAGTTTCAGGACGAAGGTCAGGCCGATGATCGCAAGGCCCATGTTGCCCATGATCTGGTTCAGCCAGTGCAGCACGGCAAAGATCGGCTTGGTCAGGAAATAGAACCAGCCCCAGTCGATGCTGTCGATGAAGCCTGCAACGCCATCGGCCTGGTATTGGCGGATGGTTTCCCATTCCTTGGCCCCGGCGAACAGGCGCGTGGCACTTTGCACCGTGGCACCGGGGGCCACGGTCAGCACCGGCTGGCGGGTTTCGGTCTGGTAGACATCGCTGCCAGGGGTGTATTTCGTCACGGCGGTAAAGGGTTTGCCCTGTTCGGGCACCAGCACGGTCATCCAGTAGTGGTCGGTAAAGCCGATCCAGCCATCGGTGGTGGCCTCGACCACGACGGCCTGGGCCGCCTCGGTTTCGTTGAACGGCAGTTCGCCGAACCCGTCGCAGCCAAACCAGGACGAGGTGTATTTGCGCTCGCACAGCAGGTTGTCGGTCCGGCTGACGGCACCCTCATGCACCACCCAGATGTTCTGCAGCGTCTTGGGTTTGCCATGGCGGGCGACGACGCCGTAGGGGGCCAGACGCACGTCGGCGGTGCCCGCGTTGGTGACCGCGTCGGTGACGGTGAACATGAACTTGTCATCGACCGTGATGGAGCGGGTGAAGGTCAGGCCCCGGCCGTTGTCCCAGATCAGGGTCACCGGCGCGTCGGTCGACAGGGTCCCGCCTTCGGCCACCCGCCATTCGGTGTTGGCCCCCGGCACCTCGTCGAATGTCAGATCGCCGGCCGGCTGCCAGCCGAACAGGGCGTAATGCGCGGCATCCCGGCCCACGGGCGACAACAGCCGCACGATCGGCGAGTCGGGTTTGAGGGTTTCGGTGTAGGATTTCAGGCTCAGATCGTCGATCCGCCCCCCCAGCAGCGAGATCGAGCCCGAGAGTTCGGGCGTGTCGATGGTCAGGCGCGGCGCATCGGCCACCGGGGTCACGGGTGCGGTGACAGGGTCCGCGGCGGCTCCGGCGACCGGCGGGGTTGCGGCCTGGGGCAGGGCGGTTGCCGGCGGGGCTGTGGGCTGCGCGACCTCTTCGGTGGGGAACCATTCGGGAAACACCATCGGCCCCACGACATACCAGGTCAGAATGACCAGGAAGCTGAGCACGGTTGCGAGGATGAGGTTCTTGTTCTGATCGTCCATGCGGACCACCACCATTCCTGTTCGGGGTTTGGTGGTGCTTCAACGACAGGGGGGGGCAAAGGTCAAGCGGATTCCCCCCGCAGGCCGGTCCGGCCTGCCGATCCACACGCGAATCTGATGGCGGATCATCCGGCGCGGTGGCCGATCCGGGGGGCGGCGGTTTGCCGGGCGCGGTGGCGTGCGATCCAGTCCAGCGTGTCTTCGATGGGCATCGGGCGGGCGATGCCGAAGCCCTGCACGTCGCCGCAGCCGAGTTGCGCCAGCATCGCGTGTTCACCCGGCGTTTCCACCCCTTCGGCCAGGGTGCGCAGCCCCATCTGTTCGGCCATCGACAGGATGGCCGAGACGATCTTCTGCTGCTCGCGGTCTTCGTCCACCCGCGTCACGAAGGACCGGTCGATCTTGATCCGCCGCAGGGCAAACCGCCGGATCGAGGTGATCGAGGCGTGCCCGGTGCCGAAATCGTCCAGATCGACGCCGCAGCCCATCTGCGACAGCGCCGCGATGTTCGACACCACCACGTCATTGTCGGTTTCGGCCACCACGGTTTCCAGAATCTCCACTGTCAGGCGGGCGGGGGTCAGGTCGAACCTGTCCAGTTCCCATTTCAGCTTGTCGGCCAGACGCGGGTTGCGCAACTCGCCTTTCGAGAAGTTGACCGAGACCGTCGGCACGTTCATCCCGGCCTTGTCCCACCGCGCGAGCGCCGAGAGGGCGTTGTAGACCATCACCTCGCACAGCCGTTCCGACAGCCCGGCATCCTCGATCAGCGGCAGGAATTCGCCCGGCGGGATCAGGCCGCGGTCGGGATGAACCCAGCGGGCCAGCGCCTCGAACCCGGTGATGGCACCCGTATCGGTCGAAACCTGCGGCTGGAAATGCGCGCGGATCTGGCCTTCGTCCAGCGCCAGTTCCAGATCCTCGCGCTGCGCGTCGCGGTCGGCGCGGGTGCGGGCCATGTCGGGCGCAAAGGCGCGGATCGCGCCGGGGCCGTTGCGCAACGCCTCGTCCGCCGCGACCTGGGCGGCATCGAGCAGGGCGCGACCGCTGGCTTCGGGCGCGCGCACCGCCAGACAGAAGCCGATCGAGCAGGTCACATAAAGCCGCGCCGCGTTGACCGAGATCGGCGGGGCCAGCGCCGCCTGCAGCCGGGCCGCCAGTTGAATCACGGTTTCCAGATCGAGCCTGCGCACCGGGGCCAGCACCACGGCAAACCCGCCACCTTCCAGCCGCGCCACCGTGTCACCCTCGCGCAGCGCGGCGCACAGCCGTTCGGCGGAGCGCGTCAGGATTTCGGTCTGGGCCGCGCGGCCGTGCCGGTCGAGCATCTGTGCGGCGTCATCGAACAGCACCACGAGGCAGGCGGTCGTGCGCCCGGTCACCGGGGCGTCGCGCAGCATCCGGTCAAGAAGGGTGATCGCCTGCGGCCGCAGGGTCAGCCCACCCATCCCGTCACTGACCATCGCGGGTCCCGGATCGGCAAAGCGGAACGCACCGGCAATCGCAAAGATCAACGGCGTGCCGAGCGCCGCGAGGATCAGCACCTTTTCCCCGCCGAGCCAGAACGCGGCCAGCGTCACGGCGGGCAGAAACACCATCCATTCGGGGCGGCGCAACTGCGCCATCGCCCAGTGCAGCGCCCCATTGCCCCCTGCCATCGTGCCCAAGCGCATCCTGTTTCCCCTGTGCCGGATCATCGGGCGTGTCGCGCCCCGACAGGTGCAGCCTAGGTAATCAGGCTGAGCCGCAGGTTAATCCACATCCCTCAGTTGCATGGCATTTGTTTCAATTTCGCGGGGCCGGTTCGCTCGGGAAACCGCCATGAAACGCCGGGAAAGGGGCGCGCTGCGAATTGACTTGCAACCGGGAAAGAGTAGGCTGATTTCGCCACGGATACTTTGCGTTATTTCAGGCTCTGCGGGCCTCATTCCTGTTGTAGATGGAGGAAGAATTGCCGGTCATCAATGGATCAAGTGCTGCGGATTTCATTCATCGTTTGGGGGACGGGTTTCTGCCCGGTGGGCTGAACGAGATCGCCACTGTCAGCGCCGGGGCCGATACGATCAGCGGCCTTGCCGGTCACGACGTGATCTTCGGCGACGGGGGCAGCGATTTGGTCACCGGGGATGACGGCAACGACACGCTGCATGGCGGTCAGGGGACCGACCGGCTTTATGGCGGTGTCGGTAACGATGTCTTCCGCATCATCGGCGTTTCGGATGTCAGCGGTCTGGCCGAGACCATTTCCGGGGGCAACGACGTCGACACGATCGACTTTCAGGCCTTAAACGCCGCGGGCGCGGTCAACCTGAGCCGTGCCGTGATTTCGGGGATCGAACAACTGGCCCTGTTTTCCAACGACGTGACGCTGACCTCGGCGCAACTCGGCGCATTCTCTGCCATCGTAGGCAGCGGGTTCACGGAACGGCTGATCCTGTCGAACTCGGGCACGGTCGATCTGACAGGCGCGTGGATTTCGGCGATCGAGGAAATCCGGGGTAACTCGGGGGCGAACAATGTGGTCCTCACCGGCGTGGCCAATGGGCAGACCGTCAACGTGCTGAGCGGTAACGACACCGTTCTGGGCGGCGATGGCAACGATGTGCTGGACGGCGGAGCCGACAATGATTCGCTGAGCGGTGCCTTGGGCAATGACACGTTGATCGGCGGCAGCGGGGCCGACACGATTCAGGGCAATGACGGAAATGACGTGCTGATCGGCGGATCAGGGCTGGACGTGCTGAGCGGCGAAGCAGGGAACGACACTTTCCGCATCAATCTGATCAGCGACATCTCGGGTTTGGCCGAGACGGTCGATGGCGGCGAAGATATCGACACGCTCGATTTCCAGACGGTGCAGAACGCAGGCTCGGCCAATATCAGCCTCGCCGTCCTGACCAGCCTCGAGACGCTGCTGCTGGGAGCGACCGAACTGACGCTGACCGCCACCCAATTGGGCGCGTTCACCACGATCGGCGGGACCGGGTTCACCGAACGGGTGATCCTGTCGGGCGCAGGTACGGCGGATCTGAACGGCGCGACCATCTTCAGCATCGAAGAGATTCGCGGATCGTCCGGGGCCGATACGATCCGCCTTGTCGGGGTCGCGACCGGGCAGTTCGTCGATGGCCGGGGCGGCAACGACACTCTGCAGGGATCGCTTGCCAACGACGTGCTGTTCGGGGATGACGACAACGATCTGATATCGGGCTTTGCCGGTGCAGATATCCTGCGTGGCGGGCAGGGCGTTGATCGGGTCTATGGCGGGATCGGCAATGACACGATCCAGATCGCGGGCATCTCGGACATCAGCGGTCTGGCCGAGATCGTGGACGGCGGCAACGACGTCGACACGCTGGATTTCGTCAGCCTGGGCGCGATCGGGGCGGTCAACCTGACGACGACCACGCTGGTCGGGATCGAAATCCTGCGCATTTCGCAGAACACCGTTACCCTGACGGCGGCGCAGATGGGCAGCTTTGAGGAGATTTCGGGCACCGGGTTCTTCGAGCGCATCGTGCTTTCGGCGGCTGGCACCGTGGATCTGACCGGCACGACGATCACCGGCATCGACGAGTTCACCGGCACGTCCGGGGCGGATCGGTTCCTGTTTTCGGGCGCGACAGGTGGGATGACCGTGAACGGCCTTTCCGGTTCCGATTCGCTGGTGGGCGGCGACAGCGGCAATACGCTGCTGGGTGGTATCGGCAATGACACGCTGATCGGCGGCGGCGGCAGCGACCTGATCGTGGGCGGGCAGGGTACCGACCTGCTGACCGGCGGGCTGGGGGTTGACCGGTTCGATTTCAACGACGCGTCCGAGATGGGCCTTGCCGCGCTGCGCGACGTGATCACAGATTTCGTGCATGGCCAAGACATCATCGACCTGAGCGACATTGACGCCGACACCAACACCCCCGGCAGTCAGAACTTCTCCTTCATCACGACGGCCTTCACAGGCGTCGCGGGGCAGGTGCGCTATGCGGGCGGCGTGCTGCAGATCGACCTTGACGGCGTGGGCGGCGCCAACCTTGAAATCGCACTGACCGGCAGCCCGGTGGTGACGGCGTCCGACCTGTTGCTGTGACCTTACGGGCCAGCCGGGTTTGCCCGTGTCGCGGGCAAGCTCGGCGAAATCGCACAGGGCAGGATGCCGCAGATGTGACGGCCCCGTGTTGATCAGCGCACGGGAAATCGCGTGGCGGCGAACGGGGCTCCTTGAAACAGCGGCTGCGGGTCTTCGCGATCTTCCAGCCTCTGGTGTCCCTCACCCGGTTCCGGTTGCCATAAGCGTGCGGCTTTGCCATCGTCGGGCGGGGGCACCGGATGTCAGAGCAGGCTGTGCAGAAATCAGGTATGGGGATCAGCGCGGTCCTGTTCTTCGGCTTCGGCCTCGCGGCCGGCATCCTGATCGCGTTTTCCGGCTTCGGTTTTCTGCAGGATAGCGCGGGCCTGATCGCCACGGTGTTTCTTGCCGCCCTGATGGTCATCCTGGTGTTGGGCGTCATCCTGTATGCCACGCGCAAGATGATCTGGTCGCGGCTGTTCGGATTTGCCGAGGTGCAGATCGAACAACTGGCCAATCCGCTGGCATCGGTGGCGGAACGCGCGATTGCGGGCGATCCGGCAGGGGCCACCACGGCGGCGCGCGATCTGGTGGCGCTGGCGCTGGCGCGGTATTCCTGGGTCACCACACGCCGCTGGATCATCGCCTCGCTGACCGGGCTGATCGCCGCGATGGCGGCGCTGGCGGGCACCGCGCTGCTGTTCCAGCAGAACCAGCTGATCGAGGTGCAGTCGGGCCTGCTGCGCGAGCAGAACGCCCGGATCACCGAACAGACGGCGTTGCTGAGCCAGGATGTGCAACTGGCTGAGGCGTCGCGCAATGCGGCTTTGGCGGTGGAGATTACCGAAATTGCCGCCGAACTGGGCCGGATCGCCTCGCGCGAGACCGTCGCGATGGAGGCGGCAACCGGGCAGGCGGCGGGGTCACCGTTCAACGTGCTGACCACCGACCAGATCGGCCGGGAACTGGTGCTGCGGATCACCTCTATCTCGCGGGCGACCAAGCCCTACCGGTTTCTGGACCTTGGCGTGCGGGCGCAGACCCTGAAGGACAAGCAGCGCATCGCGATGCAGCGGCGGCGGGCGGAATTGCCCAACACCTATTCCCGGATGGCGCGCTACAATGGTTGGGTCGATCCCGACCCGACAGCACCGCTGATCGACCGGCCCGCCAGCCCGGAACGCGGGCAGTTGCTGAACGTGCTGATCGGCGCTGGCGTGCTGAACCTCGAGGTGCTGAACTTTGCCGGGCTGGACCTGAGCCATGCGCATCTGCCGAACGCCAACATCATCGCGGTGACGGCGCAGGGCGGGCTCTTGGACAGTGCCGATTTCACCGGCAGCCATCTGGTCGAGGTGGACCTGGGCGGCACCAATCTGGAAAACGCCCGGTTCCGGGGGTGCGTGATCAGCCGCAGCAGTTTTGCCGCCGTGGTGCCCGCGCGGCTGCGCCCGCCCTATCTGCCCGAGATGGAAGTCACCTTGCCCACGCAGGGCGCAGGCGTGGATTTCGGCGGCGCGGTGGTGACCGATACCAGCTTTGCCGGGGCGCAACTGTTGGCGGCGAATTTCGATGGTGCGGTGCTGGTGGGGGTGGATTTCACCGAGGCGACCCCGGCGCTGGCGACGTTTCGCGGCACGGTGCTGGTGGCGCCGGTGTGGACCGGGGCCATCCTGAAATCGACCGATTTCGACGGGGCGGTGATGTTCGGGGCCGATCCGCTGGCCGAGATCGCGGCGGCGGCACAGGCGGGCACGTTCGAGGCGTCCCGGTTCCGCGCCGACCCGATCGCGCCGGACAGCCTGATGACCCGGGCCGTTGTCTATGAAAACATCACGCTGGAGGATATCGCGCAGCGCACCGGCGGGGCGCAGGCCTGGCAGATCGTGCGGGTTCAGCCGTTCAACGACGGATCGGCCCCCTGAGCCTTGGTGCGATCGTGATCCGGGTCCGACCCCGGCACCGGATCATAGCCCGACCCGCCCCAGGGATGGCAGCGACAGATGCGGCGGACCATCAGGTAGCCGCCCTTGACCGCGCCGTGCCGCTCCAGCGCCTCGAGCGCATAGACGCTGCAGGTCGGCTGATAGCGGCAGCCGTGCCCGACCCAGGGTGACAGCACCAGCCGGTAGGCCCGCACCGGGGCGGCCAGCAGATGGGCGAGCGGGGTCATTGCCCCTTCTCGCGGTGGACCGACCGCAGGGCGCTTTGCAGATCGCGCCGCAGGTCGGCAAAGTCGCGCACCACCGTGGCCCCCGGTTTGGCGACCAGCACATAATCCCAGCCGGGGCGCACGAGGCCCGGCATCACCTCGCGCACCAGAGCGCGCAGCCGACGCTTGGCGCGATTGCGGAACACCGCGTTGCCGATCTTCTTGGAGGCGGTGAAGCCGACGCGCACCGCCGCGCTGTCATCGCCGCGCGCGCGGGCCTGCAGCAGGAACCCGCCGGTGCCCTGACGACGGGCACTCGCGGCGCGCAGGAAATCGGGGCGGTTGCGCAGGGTTTCCAGCACGCAGGTTTGCGACACCCCAAGCGAAACCGCCGCAGACGGGGCGGGCGGCACAGGGGAAGGGCCCGGTTCCGGCGGCGTCGTCATGGCGCGCGGCCCTGACGGCCCGCAGGGGCCTGCCGATCAGGCCGACAGCTTTTTGCGGCCCTTGGCGCGGCGGGCGGCCAGAACCAGACGGCCGCCTTTGGTGGCCATGCGGGCGCGAAACCCGTGGCGGCGCGCACGGACGAGGTTGGAAGGTTGAAACGTGCGCTTCATCGCGAAAACTCCAGCAGACGCGCGCCGGAGGCACCCCCGGATTCGGCAGGCCTGACGCTACGAAGCCCGCTGGTTACAGTCGCCCCGCGGGCAAGTCAACGCGCTGTGGCGGAGCGGCGCAACAAATCTGTCGCAAAACCGGACGGATTGTTACAGGGACGGCCCATTTACCCGCCGCACGGCCCGCCGCGATCAAGGCCGCGTGAGGCCCCCTATCGCCGCGGCCGGGTTCCAGCCAATGGTCGGCACAGATGACAGGAGCCCCGCATGCCCGCCGCCCCACCGCCCGCCGCGCCGATGCCGAAATCCGGCCTGATCCGCCGTCTGCCGCTGATCTTGCTGGTCGCGGTCGCCGCCGGGGGTGCCTTCCTGCTGCGCGACAAGCTGAGTTTTGCAGTCCTGGCCCAACATCACGACATGCTGTTGGCCTATCGCGACGACCATTACATCTGGGCGGCGCTGGCGTTCATGGCGGGTTATGCGGTGATCGTGGCGCTGTCGCTGCCGGGGGCGACGGTGGCGACTCTGACCGGGGGATTGCTGTTCGGGCTGTTTCCCGGCGTGTTGTTCAACGTCAGCGCGGCCACCTTGGGGGCGGTTGCGGTGTTTGTCGCGGTGCGCGCCGGGGCGGGGCAGGAAACTGCCGCGCGGATTGCCGCGAGAGGCGGGGCGGCGGCGCGGTTGCTGACGGCGCTGCGCGACAACGAATGGTCGGTGCTGCTGCTGATGCGGCTGGTCCCGGCGGTGCCGTTCGTCCTTGCCAACCTGATCCCGGCCTTTGTCGGGGTGCGCCTGGACCGCTTTGCGATCACCACATTCCTGGGGATCATTCCGGGCGGGCTGGTGTTCACCTCGGTCGGCTCCGGTCTGGGCGAGGTCTTTGCACGCGGCGAGACGCCCGACCTGGGGGTGCTGTTCACCCCGGCGGTGATCGGGCCGATCCTGGGGCTGGCGGCCCTGTCGGCGCTGCCGATCGCGATCAAGCTGCTGCGCCGGAAGGGCTGAGATGGACCGGATCACCACCGACATCTGCATCATCGGGGCCGGATCCGGTGGATTGTCGGTGGCGGCGGGGGCCGCGCAGATGGGCGCGCGCGTCGTGCTGGTCGAAGGGGCCGAGATGGGGGGCGACTGCCTGAACGCGGGCTGCGTGCCGTCCAAGGCGCTGCTGGCGGCCGCAAAAGCGGCACAGGCGATGCGCACGGGGGCGCGGTTCGGCATCACGCCGGTCGAGCCGGTCGTCGACTTTGCCGCCGTCAAGGATCATGTCGCCCGCACCATCGCCACCATCGCGCCGGTCGACAGTCAGGAACGGTTCGAGGCCCTCGGCGTGCGGGTGATCCGGGCCTGGGGGACGTTCACCTCGGCGCGCACCCTGCAGGCGGGGGGGCACGAGATCACCGCGCGGCGGTTCGTGATTGCCACCGGGTCGCGCCCGTTCATCCCGCCGATCCCGGGGCTCGATGCGGTGCCCTACCTCACCAACGAGACGATCTTTGCCCTGCGCACAAGGCCCGAGCATCTGATCATCCTGGGCGGCGGGCCGATCGGGGTGGAAATGGCCCAGGCGCACCGCCGCCTGGGTGTGGCGGTGACGGTGATCGATGCGGCCCGTGCGCTTGGCCGCGATGACCCCGAGGCGGCGGCGGTGGTGCTGGACGCGCTGCGGGCCGAAGGGGTTGTGCTGCTGGAGGGGGCGTCGGTTGTGTCGGTGGCCGGACCGGCGGGCGGGGTTGCCGTGACCCTGCAAGACGGCCGGGTGATCGCGGGCAGTCATCTGCTGATCGCCGTCGGTCGGCAAGTGGCGCTGGAGCGCTTGACCCTCGACGCGGCGGGGGTGGCCCATACCCGCAGGGGGGTGACGGTGGACGCGTCCCTGCGCAGCACCAACCGGCGGATCTTTGCGGTGGGCGATGCAGCGGGCGGCCTGCAGTTCACCCATGTCGCGGGCTATCACGCGGGGATCGTGGTGCGGCAGGCTGTGCTGGGGCTGCCCGCCCGCGCCACCCTGCGGCACATCCCCCGCGCCACCTATACCGACCCCGAACTGGCGCAGGTCGGGCTGACCGAGGCCGAGGCGCGCGCGGCCCACGGCGCGGCGGTGACGGTCGCGCGGGCCGAGCTGCAACACAACGACCGCGCGCAGGCCGAGGGCAAGGTGCATGGTTTCATCAAGGTGATGATCCTGCGGGGCCGCCCCGTGGGGGTCACGATGGTCGGGCCGCAGGCGGGCGAGCTGATTGCGCTTTGGGCGCTGGTGCTGGCCCGGGGCCTGAAGATGTCGGCGGTGGCGGGGATGGTGGCGCCCTATCCCACACTTGGCGAGATCTCGAAGCGGGCGGCATCGGCCTATTTTTCCCCCAAGCTGTTTGATAGCCCTGTGGTCAAGCAGGTGGTGCGGCTGGTGCAGCGCCATCTGCCGTAACGGCCGGTCGCGCGGACGCGCCGGGGGTTTCACACCCCGGCGCAGACATTGGTGCTTGAACCAGGGACGCATCAATGTATGCACCCGTGGGATATCTGGGCCATCTGGAAAGGGGCAGGGGGTTTGCAGCGGTCGGGGCGGTTCTTGAACACGCTGTCGGGGCGGTTCCTGCTGTTGACCGTGGGATTTGTCATGCTGGCCGAAGTGATGATCTTCGTCCCCTCGATCGCGCGGTTCCGGGTCGATTGGCTGATGCTGCGGCTGGAAAAGGCGCAGATCGCCAGCCTGTCGCAACTGGCGGCGCAGGACATGCTGATGCCCGAACTGGAGGCGGAACTGCTGGCCAATGCCGGGGTCTACAACGTGGTGCTGCTGCGCGACGAGGTGCGGCAACTGGTGCTGTCCTCGCCGATCCCCGAGCCGATCTCGGCGACTTTCGATCTGCGGGTGACCAATCCGTGGCAGTTGATCGGCGATGCGCTGGCCTGTCTCGCCGAGCCGCGCGACCGGATGATCCGGGTGATCGGCGCGCCGGTGCAGGAGGCGGGGATGTTGATCGAGATCACCTTGCGCGACGGGCCGTTGCGCCGCGCGATGATCGACTATGGCCTTCGCATCCTGATTCTGTCGGCGCTGATTTCGGTGGTGACGGCCTTCTTGCTGTTCCTGGCGGTGCGGCGGTTGCTGGTGATGCCGATCCGCCGCGTGGTGCGCCACATGCAGGCCTATGCCGAGGCGCCCGAGGATGCCCGGCGGGTCATCGCCCCCACCGCGCGGGTGGAGGAGTTGCGGCTGGCGGAAGAGGCCCTGCAGTCCTTGCAGACCCAGATGACCGGCGCGCTGCGCCAGAAGGAGCGGCTGGCGCAACTGGGTGCTGCGGTGGCCAAGATCAGCCACGACCTGCGCAACATCCTGACGACGGCGCAACTGTTCGCCGACCGGATCGAGGGGTCGGTCGACCCGGTGGTGGCACGGTCGGCGCCCAAGCTGGTGACCTCGATCGCCCGCGCGGTATCGCTGTGCGAATCGACGCTGACCTTCGGGCGCGCCGAAGAACCGCCGCCCCGGCTGAACCGGCTGTTGCTGCGCCCACTGGTCGAAGAGGTGAGGGAGGGCGAGGGGCTGATGCCCGACGGCCCGATCGCCGTGCTGATCGACGTGCCGCCCAGCCTTGCGATCCGGGCGGATGGCGAGCAGTTGTATCGCGTTCTGGGAAACCTCGTGCGCAATGCGCGCCAGGCGATCGAGGCGCAGGGCAGTGGCGGCACCATCGAGATTTCGGGCGGCGAATCCGAGGCGGACTGGTGGATCAAGGTCGGCGATTCCGGCCCCGGCCTGCCACCACGCGCCCGCGAGCATCTGTTCGCGGCGTTTCAGGGCGGGGCCCGCAAGGGCGGCACCGGGTTGGGTCTGGCCATCGCACAGGAGCTGGTGCGCGGCCATGGCGGGCGGCTGACCCTGGCACGCAGCGACGCCGAGGGGACGGAGTTCATCATCCACCTGCCCAAACAGGCAGACCCTGCGGAACCGGGCTGAGGCTTTTTCGCGCCGGGTTTTTCGCTCTTGCAATGCCGGGCGCGGGCAGCTATTCCGCCCGGACAGTGGATCCATAGCTCAGCTGGATAGAGCATCAGACTACGAATCTGAGGGTCGGGCGTTCGAATCGCTCTGGGTCCACCACTTTCCGCAAATGGCTATTCCGCTTCGGTGAACACCTCGGCGCGTTTCTTGCTGACCTGAGGCAGCAGGACCACCACCAGCACGATCACCGTCATCACCAGAAGGGTCGCGCTGATCGGGCGGGTCAGGAAGGTCGTCGGATCGCCGCGCCCCAGGATCATCGCGCGGCGCAGGTTTTCCTCCAGCATCGGGCCCAGGACGAACCCCAGCAGCAACGGTGCCGGTTCGCAGCGCAGCTTCATCAGGACATAGCCCAGCAGGCCGAACCCTGCGACGGCGTAAAGATCGTAGACGTTCGAGTTGACCGAATAGACCCCGATCGAACAGAACGCCATGATGATCGGGAACAGGATGTGATACGGCACTTTCAGCAGCTTCACCCACAGCCCGATCAGCGGCAGGTTCAGCACGATCAGCATCAAATTGCCGATCCACATGCTGGCAATGATCCCCCAGAACAGCGCGGGCTGTTCGGCGGCCACGTTCGGGCCCGGCACCACGCCCTGGATGATCATCGCCCCCACCATCAGCGCCATCACCGGGTTGGCCGGGATGCCGAGGGTCAGCAGCGGGATGAAGCTGGTCTGCGCGCCCGCGTTGTTGGCGGATTCGGGGCCTGCCACACCCTCGATGGCCCCGTGGCCGAATTCCTCGGGCGTCTTGGACAGCCGTTTTTCGACGGTGTAAGACGCAAAGGACGCCAGGATCGCCCCGCCGCCGGGCAGGATGCCCAGGGCCGACCCCAGGGCGGTGCCGCGCAGCATCGGGCCCACCATCCGCCGCAGGTCGGCCCCCGAGGGCCAGAGCGTGCCGAGTTTGGTGGTCAGCACCGTGCGATCCTGATCGCCTTCGAGGTTCTTCAGGATCTCGGCGATCCCGAACACCCCCACCGCCAGCGCGACAAAGTTCAACCCGTCGGCATAGGCGGTGATGCCGAAGGTGAACCGTGGCGTGCCGGTGTAGATGTCGGTGCCGACCATGCCCAGCAGAAGACCCAGCACCACCATCGCCAGCGCCTTGAGGATCGAGCCATGCGCAAGGGCGATGGCGGACACCAGCCCCAGCAGCATCAGGCTGAAATACTCCGCCGCGCCGAATTTCAGCGCGATGATGGTCAGGGGCGGCGCAAAGATCGCGACCAGCAGGGTTGCCACGGTTCCGGCAAAGAAACTGCCGAGGGCGGCGACGGCCAGTGCCGTGCCCGCCTTGCCCTTGCGTGCCATCTGGTAGCCGTCGATCGCGGTGACGGCAGAGGACGATTCGCCCGGCATGTTGATCAGGATGGCGGTGGTCGACCCGCCATATTGCGCGCCGTAGTAAATGCCGGCGAGCATGATCAGCGACGACACCGGCTCAAGCTGAAAGGTGATCGGCAGCAGCATGGCGATGGTCGCGGTGGCCCCGATGCCCGGCAGCACGCCGATCAGGGTGCCGAGGATCACGCCGATCAGGCAGAACAGCAGGTTCTCGGGCGAGGCGGCAGTGGCGAAGCCGAGGCTCAGGTTGGAAATCAGATCCATGAGGCGCCCTTCAGAACGACAGCCAGGGGCCGAACCGCCGGAACGGCAGACCGAGCGCGAGGCTGAACACCAGCGTGCAGAACACCGTCACCCCGACCGACAGGATCAGCGCCGGGATCAGCTTCATCTTCAGGGACGCGAGGGCAGCGATCAGCGTGGTGGCAAAGATCGACGGCACGAACCCCAGACCCCGCACCGTCAGCCCGAAAAAGATCGGCGCGGGCAGGATGAACAGCATGCCGCGCCAGGCGTGGGCGGTCATCTCGTCGGCGACCGACTTGAACGACGACGCGACGATGAAGCCCCCCAGCACGATCAGCAACCCCGCCAGCACCAGCGGGAAATACCCGGGCCCCATGCGCAGACTGTTGCCCAGTTCCATCCCAAGCGACTGCACGCCAAACACCAGACCGACCAGAACGAACAGCAGCCCGGCAGCGGCATCTGCCTTGTTGATGGATTTCATCACATCCCCCCGATGCGGAAAAGGCCCCGCAACAGTGTTGCGGGGCCGGGTGCGGTCAGTCGGCGTAGACGCCGGCCGCTTCGATGATCGGCTTCCAGCGGGCGATCTCGCCCTCCAACTTGGCCTTCAGCGCGGCGGGGGTGGCATCGGCGGCGGTCACCGGTGCGGTGCCCAACTCGGCCATGGCGGTTGCGATCGTCGGATCGGCCAGCGCCACCTGCAAGGAGGCGGTCAGCCGGTCCAGCGCCTCGGCCGGAGTGCCCTTGGGGGCGTAGACGCCGTGCCAGATACCGACTTCCAAACCGCCCAGACCGGCTTCGGCCACCGTCGGCAGGTCGGGGAAGATGTCAAGACGCGCGGGCGAGGTCACCGCGTAGCCCTTGATCGTGCCGCCCTTGATCTGTTCGGTCGTGTTGGTGGTCTGGTCGCACATCAGATCGACCTGGCCGCCCAGAAGGTCGGTCATGGCAGGCCCGGTGCCCTTGTACGGCACGGTCACGATCGGGGCTTCCAGCGCCTGCATGAACAGCATGCCGCACAGATGGCTGGCCGCACCGATGCCCGCATTGGCCATGGTCAGCGTGTCGGCGTTGGCCTTGACGTAGGTGACCAGCGAGGCCATGTCGGTCGGCTCGAAATCCTTGCGCGCGACGATGGTCATCGGCACTTCGGTCACCAGACCCACATACTCGAACGCTTCCAGCGGCTTGTAGGCCAGGTTGCGATAGAGCGTGGCCGAGGTCGCCATCCCGATGTGATGCAGCAGCACGGTATACCCGTCGGCCTCGGCCGCCGCGACCTGACCGGCCCCCAAAGTGCCGCCCGCGCCACCGACGTTTTCGACGATGACCTGCTGGCCGAGGTCAGCCGACATCCTTTCGGCCACCAGACGCGCGACCGTGTCGGTCGGCCCCCCGGCGGCAAACGGCACGACCATGGTGATCGAGCGGTCGGGATAGCCCTGCGCCAGCGCGCCGGATGCCAGAAGGCCGAGACCGGCGACGGCACCGGCGAGTTTGAGTGTGAAAACCATTTGTTCCTCCCTGAACATGGCAGAATGTTGCAGGACCCCAGCTTGATGGCGTCACGCACCGCATCATAAGCCGCGTTTCGGGCGAAGTGCAAACACCTCAACGGTTCCGTCGCAATAATCTATCGCACGATCGCCCCGCAGCGCGCCAGCGGCCCCGGCCCTGCGCGCGGCCCGGTCAGACGACCGTGCCGCCGTCCGCCTGTTCCTGCGCGGTCACGGCGGCGGCAAAACTGGCAAAGAACTGATCCGCCAGCTTTTTCGCCGTGCCTGCGATCAGCCGGTTGCCCAGTTGCGCGATCTTGCCGCCGACGTCGGCATGGGCGTTGTAGCTCAGCAGGGTTTCCGCCCCGCGATCCTCCAGCGTGACCACCGCCCCGCCCTTGGCGAACCCGGCCACCCCGCCCGACCCTTCGCCCTGAAGGCTGAAACTCCCCGGCGCGCCGGTCTGATCCAGCACCACCTTGCCCGAACCGCGCCTTGATCGGCCCGATCTTCAGCACCACCTTCGCCTCCAGATCGGTATCGGAATGGCGCAGCAGCTCCTCGCAGCCGGGGATTGCCGCCTTGAGCATCCCGGTGTCGTTCAGCGCGGCATAGACCACGTCGCGCGGCGCGAGGATCAGGATTTCGTCTTTCAGGTCGAGGGCCATCTGGGGTTCCTAACAGCAGGGAAACTTGATCGAGGCGAGCAGGTCGGCGCGGTCCTCGGGTGTCTGGGTGGTGGCGGGGCGGGCGGTCAGCCAGCGCCAGAGGCGGATCATGTCCGTTGCCCCCGGCGGCGATGCAGCACCATCTGGGCGAGGATCGACAGCGCGATCTCCTCGGGTGTGATCGCCCCCAGGTCGAGGCCGGCGGGCGCCTGCAGACCGGCCAGAACCTCGGGCGCGATGTCGGTCAGTTTGGCACACAGGGCCGCCGTCTTGGCCCGGCTGCCGACGAAGGCGCGATAGGTGGCGGGTGTGGTCAGCGCCGCCCGCAGCGCCGCCTCGTCGCCGCGCCCCTGCGTCGCCACCACGATATAGCGCGCGGCATTGCTGGGCGGGATCGCATGGTCGGCAAAGGTCCGGGTGCCTTCGGCGAAGATCCCCAGATCGGGCGTGGCCGCCGACCCTGCGGCACCGAAGCCGAACTCCGGGGCAAGATGCAGCAAGGCGAGCGCCACCGGGCTGACGCCGCAGACCACCAGATCCGGGCGCGGGATCATCGGCTCGATGAACACATCCATCGTGCCCTTGCTGGGGCACATGTTGCGGGCGAACTGCACCCCGTCGCGGGTTTGCCCCGGCGTAACCCCCTGTGCTGTCAGAACATCATCCGGGCTGACCGAGATCAGCCGCGGCTGGCCATCCGCCAGCGCCTCGCGCGCTGCGCGCAGCACCGCGCCGCGCGCACAGCCCCCGCCGATCCAGCCCTCGCTGATCACCCCATCCGCCCGGATCACCGCCTTGGCCCCCGCCTTGGCCGCCGTGACCGACACGGTGCGCACCACCGTTGCCACCACGAACGCCTCGCCCGCGTCCTGCAAGGCGGCGACGGTCTGCACAATATCGCGTCCCATCAGCCCCATCCCTACAGCCTCGCCAATTCCGGTTCCAACGCCGCCAGACTGTCCAACGTGTTGGCCGCCGCGAACAGATCGAGATGCGGCAGCGCCGCCGCCATCGCGCCCGCCACCGGCTGGTAGCCCTGCCAGCCCTTCAGCGGGTTCAGCCACACAATTCGGCACCCCCGCTTTTTCAACCGCGCCAGTTCTGCCCCGATGACCTGCGGCGGGTCCGTATCGAACCCGTCCGACAGGATCAGAACCACCGACCGCCCCGACACCAGCCGTTTGGCATACTGCGCGTTGAATGCCGCCAGATTGCCGCCGATCCGCGTGCCGCCGCCAAACCCCTGGGCCAGCAGGGACATCCGGTTTACCGCCCGCAAGGCATCCTTGTCGCGCAACGCCTCGGTGATCCTGACCAGCCGCGTGTGAAACAGATAGGCGTCGGTCTGGCTGTCGGCGGTCATCAACCCCTTGAGGAAGGCCAGAAACACCCGCGCATAAACCGCCATCGACCCCGAGACGTCCAGCAGACACACCAACCGCGTGGGCCGCTCGGGCTGCGCCCGGCGATACAGCCGCATCGGCTCCCCCCCGGTGGCAAGGCTCCCCCGCACCACCCGCCGAAGGTCCAACTGCTCGCCCCGCTTGGCCGCCCTGCGCCGCCGCGACCGCCGATCCCGGATGGCCCGCGCCAATCGTTCGGCCACCGCCTCGGCCTCGGCCATATCCGCCGTCCCCACCACCTCGCGCAGATCGACCCGCATCAGGTTGCGCACCCGGCTGCCCACCAGCCGCCCCGCGCCATCCTGCTCGGCCTCGCCCGCGCCATCGGTATCGGGCCGCTCTGCCCGCCCCGACCCCGTCATCCCGTCCGCCTCGGAAACCTGCGACGACCGCTGCCGCTCGCTCCCCGCCGCCTTGCCCGCCCGCTCGCGCCCCGCATTGGTCCAATAGGCCGCGAACAGATCGTCAAACCGCGCGAAATCCTCGACCGTCCCACAGCACACCGCCTTCAACGCCAGCCGCATCTCGCGCATGTCCGTCGCCCGCACCTGCCCCAAGGCGGCCAAGGCCAGCCCAGAGTCCTGCACCCCCAAAGGCACCCCGTTCAACCGCAGATGCGCCAGAAACCCCGTAACCCGCTCGGCTGGCCCCGCCGCCCGCGCTGGAAACCGGGTCACGCTCATGCCGCCTTCCCCGCCAGCCGCCGAGCCACTTCCACAGGCACTGCCGCCCGGTCGCCCTGGGTCTTCAGCAACGTCACCAAAGCCGCCTGCAACGCCACCGGATCGGCGGTGATGTCGTTGATCCCCAACCCCGCAAGCGCCGCCGCGAAATCAAGGCTTTCGGCTACCCCCGGCACCTTTTCCAGATCTTCCTTCCGCAGCGCCTGCACGAAGCCCACGATCTGGCCGATCAACATCGCCTCCAGCCCCGGATGATGCGCCCGCAGGATCGCCATCTCGGTCGCCCGGTCGGGATAGTCGACATAGGTGTAAATGCACCGCCGCCGCAGCGCGTCCGACAGATCGCGCGTGCCGTTCGACGTCAGGATCACCATCGGCCGCGTCACCGCGGAAATCGTGCCCAACTCGGGGATGGTGATCTGGAAATCCGACAGGAGTTCAAGAAGATAGGCCTCGAATTCCTCATCCGCCCGGTCGATTTCGTCGATCAGCAGGACGGGGGCCACCGGCTGCCGGATCGCGGCCAGCAAGGGCCGCTCCAGAAGATAGGCCTCGGAAAATACCCGCTCTTCGTCGCCCCCCGCCGCCCGGATGGCCAGCAACTGCCGCTGGTAATTCCACTCATAGATCGCGTGGCTCGCGTCCAGCCCCTCATAGCACTGCAGCCGGATCAGCCGGGTGTCGCGCAAGCTCGCCAGCTTCCGCGCCACCTCCGTCTTGCCCACCCCCGCTGCCCCCTCCAGCAGCAAAGGCCGCCCGAGCATCAAGGCAAGATGCAGCGCCATCGCCAGATCGTCGGCCGCGACATAGCCCGTCGCTGCCAGTTCCGACTGCAAGCCTCGCCAGCCCGTCATGCCCGCCCCTTCACCTGTTCAAAAATATCCCCGCCGGAGGCTCCGACCGTTCCGCCAGAGCCTCCGGGACAGGTCACCCGTGCAGTCCCAACTGCTCGGCGATCCGCCAGATGCGCCAGTGGTCATGCGGCATGTGGCTTTGCGTCAGACCGAAGGGGCGGAACGCGTCATGCACCGCATTCGAAAACGCCGGAACCCCGCCCACGTTGGGCGACTCGCCCACCCCTTTCGCTCCGATCGGATGGTGCGGCGAGGGCGTTTCGGTATGGTCGGTGGTATAATGCGGCGTCTCCCAGGCGGTCGGCAGGAAGAAATCCATCAAGGTGCCGGTCATGCAGTTGCCCATCTCGTCATAGGCAATCTCCTGCCCCATCGCGATGGCAAAGGCCTCGGTCGCCCCGCCATGCACCTGCCCCTCGATGATCATCGGGTTGATCCGCGTCCCGCAGTCGTCCAGCGCATAGAAGCTGCGGATGTCGGCCACACCAGTATCGGCGTCGATGTCCATCACGCAGATATAGGCCCCGAACGGGTAGGTCATGTTGGGCGGGTCATAATAGGACACCGCCTCCAGCCCCGGCTCCAGCCCCGGAATGGCCTGATTGTAGGCGGCATAGGCGATTTCCTTCATCGTCTTGAACCGCTCCGGCACGCCCTTGACCACGAACCGGTCCACATCCCATTCCAGATCGTTGTCGTGAACCTCCAACAGATAGGCCGCGATCATCTGCGCCTTGGCCCGGATCTTCCGCCCCGCCATCGCCGTTGCTGCGCCCGCCACCGGAGTGGACCGGCTACCATACGTCCCCAACCCATAGGGGGCGGTATCGGTGTCGCCCTCTTCAATCGTGATCATGTCAGCCGGAATACCCGTCTCGGTCGCCAGAATCTGCGCGAACGTCGTTGCATGCCCCTGACCCTGCGAAATCGTCCCCAACCGCGCCAAAGCAGACCCCGTCGGATGGATGCGGATTTCGCAGGAGTCAAACATCCCCATCCCGAGGATATCGCAGTTCTTCACCGGCCCCGCGCCCACGATTTCGGTAAAGAACGACAGCCCGATTCCCATCAGGCTGCGCGTCTTGCCCGCCTTGAAATCCGCCACCCGCTGCGCCTGTTCGGCCCGCAAGGCGTCATAGCCAACGGCGGCCAATGCCTTGTCCCAGGCGGTATGATAGTCGCCGGAGTCGTATTCCCACCCCAAGGCAGAGTGATAGGGGAACTGCTCCTTGCGGATGAAGTTGATCCGACGCAGTTCCGCCGAATCCATCCCCAGCTTGATCGCCAGCACCTCGATCATCCGCTCGATGAAATAGGCGGCTTCCGTCACCCGGAACGAACAGCGATAGGCGACGCCCCCGGGGGCCTTGTTGGTGTAGACCCCGTCCACCCCGACATAGGCCACCGGAATGTCATAAGACCCTGTGCAGATCGAAAAGAACCCGGCGGGGAACTTGGTCGGGTCCGCGCAGGCATCGAACGCCCCGTGGTCGGCGGTCACATGGCACCACAGCCCGGTGATCTTGCCCTCAGCCGTCGCCGCGATCTTGCCATGCATCCAGTAGTCGCGGGCAAAGGCGGTGGCCATCAGGTTGTCCATCCGGTCTTCGATCCACTTCACCGGACGGCCCGTAACAATCGACGCCACGATGGAACAGACATAACCCGGATAGACCCCCACCTTGTTGCCGAAGCCGCCGCCGATATCGGGCGACACGATGCGGATGTTGCTTTCCGAAATCCCCGACAGCAGACTTGCCACGGTGCGCACCACATGCGGCGCCTGAAAGGTGCCCCAGACCGTCAGCTTGCCGTTGATCTTGTCCATCGAGGCGACACAGCCGCAGGTTTCCAGCGGGCAGGGGTGGGTGCGGTGATAATAGACCATCTCCTCGGCCACCACATCGGCCCCCGCCACCACGGATTCGGTCGCATCCTTGTCGCCCACTTCCCAGCGGAAGATGTGGTTGTGATGCACCCGCTCGCCATGCGCGCCCTTGGTCTGCCCCGCCAGATCCTCGCGCAGCACCGGGGCCCCCGGCAACAGCGCCTTGAACGGATCAACGACGACAGGCAGCTCCTCGTAGTCCACCTCGATCAGTTCAATCGCATCGGCGCAGATATAGCGGTCTTCGGCGATGACAAAGGCGATCTCCTGCCCTTGAAACAGCACCTTGCCATCTGCCAGCACCATCTGCTTGTCACCGGCCAGCGTCGGCATCCAGTGCAGCCCCAACGGCGCCAGATCGGCCGCCTGCAACACCGCGATCACGCCAGGCAGGGCCAAAGCCGCCGCCGTATTCACCGACTTGATCCGGGCATGCGCATACTGGCTTCGCACGAAATCACCAAACAGCATGTCGGGCATCTTGATGTCATCGACGTAGTTGCCCTTGCCTTGGGTGAACCGCGCGTCCTCGACCCGCTTGCGGCTGGACCCCATCCCTTTGAGGCCCGCAACCCGTTGATCATGCGTAAGATCGTTCATTGCGCGGCCTCCTTGGCAGCATTCATTTCGCTCGCGGCATGCAGGATCGCCTTGACGATGTTCTGATACCCCGTGCAGCGGCACAGATTGCCAGCCATGCCGAACCGCACCTCTTCCTCGGTCGGATCAGGGTTTTCCTGCAGCAACCGATGCGCCCGCGTGATCATGCCCGGCGTGCAGTAACCGCACTGCAATCCATGATGCTCGCGGAAACTGGTTTGCAGGATGCCCATCCCGTCCGGCCCCGCCAACCCCTCGATGGTGGTGATCTCGGCCCCCTGAACCTGTGCTGCAAACACCGTGCAGGATTTCACCGACATCCCGTTCATGTCCACCGTGCAGGCCCCGCAATGGCTGGTCTCGCAGCCGATATGCGGGCCGGTCAGGTTCAACCGCTCGCGCAGCACATGGATCAGCAACTCGCGCGGCTCGCACAGCGTCTCCACCGACTTGCCGTTCACCTTCAACTTCAGATGCATCTTGCTCATGACTTCCCCCTCAGCAGCGCGAAAAGGCCCGGGCAATCGCCCGACCCAGCACCACGCCCGCCACGTGCCGCTTGAATTCCACCGGGCCGCGATTGTCCTTGGTCGGATTGATGTCCGCCAGCATCGCCGCCACTGCCGCCTTGACTGCGTCCGGCCCGCAATCGGTGCCCACCAGCGCCTCGCCCGCGCTTTCGGACCACACCGGCACATCGGACAGGTTGGTCATCGCAACCGACGCCTGCGTCACCCGCCCGCCCGCAGCCGTCATCTGCACTGCCGCCGCCGCAGTGGCATAATCGCCGATCTTGCGCTTTTGCTTTTCATAGGCATAGCCACCTACTGGCCGCGCCATCTCAACGGCCACCAGGATTTCATCCTCGGCCCGCTCGGTCGCATAGGCCCCGAAATAGAAATTCCGCGCCGCCACCGTCCGCGTCCCCTCAGGCCCCGACAGCACGAACTGCGCGTCCAGACACATCATCAGCCCCGGCATGTCGTTGCCCGGATCGCCGTTCGCCACATTGCCCCCCAGCGTGCCCATGTAGCGCACCTGCGGATCGGCGATCTGCAGCGCCGCCTCGGCCAGCAGGGGCACCGCCGCCGCCAGACCCGGATGGGTGATCAGCACATGCTGCGTGGTCATCGCGCCGATGCGGATCGTGTCGCCGACCATGACGCCCTTCAGATCGCCGATGTCCTGCAGGTCGACGAGATGGCTGATGTCGGTCAACCGTTGCTTCATCACCGGGATCAGGCTGTGCCCGCCCGCGATCACCCGCGCGTCGTCGCCATGCGCCGTCAGGATCGCAAGCGCATCCGGGATCGACTTCGGCCGATGGTATTCAAACGTGTTCGGGATCATTCCCGACCTCCCTTGCAATGATGGCACTGACCATTTCTGCGGCAAAGGCTAGGACGAACTGCCGCAGCTTCGGGCGGCGCAGTCATCAATCAACCGCAGAATTTCACGAAATGCGAAAATCCTGCACCAACGGCGAAGCTCGCTACAGGCCCAATGCGTCGCGCACCGCCCCCAGTCGGGCGCGGCTGACCGGCACCCTCTCCAGCGACCCGCCGGGCGGCAGCAGACAATAGCCGTTGTCCTTGGTCCGCTCGAATCCCTGCACCAAGGCCATGTTGACCAGCCATTGGCGGTGGACCCGCAGGAAACCGGGCGGAACGGCCGCCTCGGCCTGGGTGATCGACCACGGGCAGAACACCGCCGCCTGCGCCAGATGGGCGGTGGTGTAATGCCCTTCGGACTGGATGGCCGCGACCTTGTCGAACCCCACCAGATAGGTCTTGCCGTCCTTCTCATAGGGCAGCCGCTGCCCTTCCGCCGCGCGCGCGACGGGGGGCGAGGCAGCCAGCGGCGCAGCCGCCGGAGCAAGGGCGGGCGCGGCGGCCAGCGCCAGACCCGCCTCGCGGTTGAAGAAACTCGCGCCCGACACCAGGAACGCCCCCGAAATCACGAAGGCGCTCAACAGCACGACCAGCGCCACCTGCGCATTGGCCAGCAGCGGAACCGTCTGGGAAATCACCTCGACCGCCACGAACCGGGTCGAGGCCATCGCCGAAAAATGCACCACGGCGACGGAGGCACCGAAGACCACTGTCGCCAGCAGGATCGTGCGCTCGGTTCGCTTGCCATAGGCGATCTGGATCGCCGCCACCCCCATCGCCACCGCCAGCGCCCCGGACGCCACGACCCCGAACCCGCTGTAGACCGGCAGACACCCCGCGATTCCCGACAGCCCGACGTAATGCATCCCGACGATCCCCAGGCCGAGGATCGTCCCCGCCAGCGCGATCGCCCGCCGCGTCCGCCGACCGAAATGCAGGATCAACAGGGCAATACCGGCCAACAGGATGGCAATCAGCGCCGAGGCGACGGTTTCGATCACCTCGTAATACACCGGCACCCCGAACCGCATCGCCAGCATCGCCACGAAATGCATCGACCAGATGCCGCCGCCCAGAGCGATCGCCGCCATCACGATGCGCAGTTGGCGGGTGCCGAGCGGCAGCATCGATAGCCCGCGCGTCAGGCTCAGCCCGGTGAACGCCGACATCATGGAAATCACCACCGACAGCCCTACCAGCCAATAGTTGTAGGTGAAAACGATCATCCCGCCTTTGCCCCCCTCCCGTGGTTCAAAGTCCCGATCTTCTGCGAGGATTTTAGTGCGGCTGCGGCCCCGCGGCAAGCGTCAGCCGTCTTTTGCCACCAGCCAGGCCCGGATGATCGCCCGGTGGCGCGCGCCGTCATAGCTGGGGAAATGCCCGCCATGCACCACGCGCACCGGCAAATCGAAAAGCCTTTTCATGGACTCCCGATACTGCCGCATCTCGCCCGGATCCTCGCTTTCGATCAACGGCCCGTCATAGACGATGTCGCCCGAAATCAGCACCCCCGTCGTCGCCTCCCACAGCGCGATGCCCCCCGGCGAATGGCCCGGGGTATGGATCACCTCGAAACTGCGGTCGCCCAGATCGATCCGGTCACCGTCCCACAACAGCCGTGTCGCCGGCGCGCGGGCCACGGCATAGGTCGAGGACTGATAGGGCAGGGGCGGCAGGGCGGTGAAAATCTCGTCCGTCACATACCGGTCGGCAAAGGTGTTTTCGCGGGTGGGGCTGCGCAGCAGATGCGCCTCGGCGGCGTGGCACGACCGACAGGGAAATTCGTGGTGGCAGCCGATATGGTCGAAATGGGTGTGGCTCGCCACCGCCTCAAGGGGCCTTTCGGTGACCAGCGGCACCCAGTCGCGCAAGCTGACCACCCCCATCCCGCTGTCCACCAGCATGTCGCGGTCGCGCCCCCGCACATGCCAGACGTTGCAGCGGTAGAATTCCCGGATATGCGGCTCGTCGATCTGGCTGATGCCGTCCCCCGCCGCCCGCACCCGCCACCACGCCTCAGGTCCCGCCCTCATGCCCGCAACACTCCCCAGGTCGTCGCCCGCAAGGCGATCTCCGCCCCCGGATCGGGTGCGGCGCCCTGCGGCACATGCACCACCAGCCGCATCGCCGGGGCCGCGTCGGGCGCCACATGCGCCCGCAGGTAGGCCCCGAAGAAGGCGCAATCCAGCACGCGCCCGGTCCCCAGGTCAAGCCCATGTGCGCCGAACGCCTCGGGCCGGATGCACAGCACCCCCGGCCCGGGCACGGGTCGCCAATCGCCCTCCAGCGGAATCCTGTTGATCTCGCCCATGAACCCGGCGCTGAAAAGGCTTTTCGGGTTCAGGTAGACCTGCCGGGGCGCACCCTCATCCTCGATCCGTCCGGCATTCATCACCACGATCCGGTCGGCAATCGCCATCGCCTCTTCCTGATCATGCGTCACATGCACGAAGGTCGTGCCGACCCGCCGCTGGATCGCCTTCAACTCGTCCTGCATGCTGCGGCGCAGCTTGAGGTCCAGCGCGCCCAACGGTTCGTCCAGCAACAGCACGTCCGGCTCCACCGCCAGGGCGCGGGCCAACGCGACCCGCTGCCGCTGCCCGCCCGACATCTCGTGGGGTCGCCGCGCCCCGCGCCCCGCAAGGCCGACCAGCGCCAGCATCTCCTCTGCCCGCGCCGCCCGCACCGAGCCCGACACCCCCCGCATCCGCAGCCCGAACCCGACATTCTGGGCCAGCGTCATGTGCGGAAACAACGCATAATCCTGAAACACCGTGGTCGTCGGACGGTCCTTCGGCCCTACTCCGGCCATGTCCCGCCCGCCGATCAGCACGCGGCCCTGATCGGGCTCGGCAAACCCGCCGAGGATGTTCAGCAGGGTCGTCTTGCCGCAGCCCGACGGGCCGAGCAGCACGACAAACTCCCCTGCCGCAATCTCGAGGCTCACCGCGTCCAGCGCCCGCGCCGCGCCATAGGCCCGCGTCACGCCCTGCACCGAAACCCCCGCCGTCATGCCTGCCTCCGCACGGCTTGTGCGCCAAAAACCGCCGCCACCGACACGAGGAAGACCAGCGACCCCACCGCATTGGTGGCCGGTGACAGACCGGAGCGCAGCATCGACCAGATCTCGACCGGCAGTGTCACGTCAAACCGGGTCAACAGGAACGCGATCAGGAACTCGTCCCAACTGAAGGTCATCGACAAAAAGAACGCAGCCCCGAGGGCCGGGGCCAGCATCGGGGCCGACACCAGGGCCAGCACCTGCACCTCCGACGCCCCGAGGTCGCGCGCCGCCCGCTCTGCCGCTTTCTGATGGTCCCCCATCGCGGCGTAACAGATCGCGAAACACAGCGGCAGGTTGATCACCACATGCCCGATGCCGGCGGTCAGCAGGGACAGCCGCACACCCATCTGGTTGAACAGGCTCAACAACCCCAAGGCGATGATCAGGGAACTGACGGCGATCGGCGCAATCAGCACCCCGCGCAGCCAAGCCGACCCGGGCAGAACCTGTCGCGCCAGCCCATGCGCCGCCAGAAACCCCAACACCAGCGCCACCGCGGACGACACCCCCGCGACCAGCGCCGAATTGAGCAGCGCCGCGATCAGATCGCGGTCCGAAAGCACCTTGAAATACCATTTCAGAGATACCCCCTGCAACGGCGGCACAGGGAGCCGCCCGTCCTGAAACGAAAAGACCACCAGCACGACCACCGGCAAAAAAATGAATGCGTAGATGGCGCAGAGATAGAGCCACACCAGCCCCCGCCCGATGCGCGACGCGGTGGCACGGCGCATACCCCCTCCCCCGTGTGGGAAGGGGAGGGAGTCGCCGTCACCTGCGATACCTGTCCGCGCGCCCATCCCGGTCATGCCCGCTCCAGCCGCAACCAGCGCGCCGAGGCCAGATAGGCCAGCGAGACCACTGCCATCAGCACCACCGACAGGGCAGAGGCCAGCGGGAAATTCCCCGACCGACCCAGTTGCAGCAGGATCAGTTGCGGCAGCGTCAGGTCATTGTTCCCGCCGAGGATCTGCGGCGTGATGTAGTCTCCGATGCACAGAACGAAAGTCAGGAACGCCCCCGTCACCACGCCCGGCAGGGTCAGCGGCAGGATCACGAACCGGAACACCTGCAGCGGCCCCGCGCCCAGATCGCGCGCCGCCCGCGCATAGTTGGGCGAAAGCTGCACCAGATTGGCATAGATCGTCAGCGTCAGCAGCATGACGAAGAAATGCACGAACCCGATCACCGTCGCGACCCGCGTCGCCGCAATCTCCAGCGGCTCGGCAATCAGCCCCGCCCCCAGCAGCGCCTTGTTCAGCACCCCGTTCTGCCCCAGCACCAACAGCCACGCATAGGACCGCACGACATAGCTCGTCCAGAACGGCAGAACCGCCAGCACCAGCGCCAGCCGCTGCCACCGCTCCGGCACCCGGAACGCGATGATCGCCGCCAGCGGATAGGCCAGCAACACCGACAGAACGGTGACCACCGCCGTGATCTCCAGCGAGTTCAGCAGCCCCTTCACCAATGGCCATTCGGTGAAGACCCGCGCGTAGTTGCCCGGATCGAGGGCGGGCACGATCTGCCGCCCCTCCATTCGCGCGAAAGACAGCCCGACCATCGCGGCAAAGGGCAGCACGAAAAACCCGGCCGTCCAAGCCAGGGCGGGGGCCACCAGCCCCCACCCGAGGCGACGGTCGCGGGCCGCCAGGCTCACTGCTGCAGCATCTCCGTCCACAGATCCTGCATCGCGGCATCCAGCCCCGCGTCCGGGATCGGATAGAGCTGCGCCCGGCCCAGAAACTCCGCCTGCTCGTCCCAGCGCAGCACCGCCTTCTGTTCTGGAGTCAGCACGTCGCCGGTCTTGGCATTGGCCGGCATCCCCCAGTAGCAGGCCGACGTCGCGAGCTTTGCCTGCCCCTCGGGCGACACGATGTATTTCACGAACTCCAGCGCCAGATCGGGCTGCGTCGTCCCCGCCACCACGCCGATGGACTGCGCCCACCGCAAGCAGCCCTGCTTGGGGATCGTCCAGTCCAGATTGGGATTGTCGGCAGCCAAAACTGCCGTCACCCATTCCCCTCCACCGACCATGATGTCGACCTCGCCGGTTGCCAGCGCCGTTTGTGCCGCCACCACATCCGCCACCTGCTTGGCCGCCTTTTTCAGCGCGAAGAGCGGTTCTTTCAGCGTCGCAAGGTTCTCCGCCGTGATGTCGGCCGTCGCGATCCCCTGACCCATCGCGACCAGCCCCAGCACCGGCAGGTAATAGTCGTAGATCGCGATCCGCCCGTCATATTTGCCGGACACCAGCGTCGCCATATCGGCCATGTCCGCCGGGTCCACCTTGGTCTTGTCATAGGCGATGGTGTTGTAGCCGAACTTCTCGGTCACCGCATAGGTCACCCCGCCGACGGTGTTGTTCTCGGCCATCACCAGCTCGGGAAAGAAATCCGCCGTCGGCAACGCCTCTGCGGGCAACGGTGCCAGCTTGCCCGCCTCCACCGCTCGGCCCACATCGACCGCATCGATCACCAGCACGTCCCATTCGCCGGGCTGCGAGCCGTCCAGAATGGCCATTCCGGCGGCGGTGCCCTCGTATTCCTTCAGGTTCACCTTGACCCCGAACTTCTCTTCGAACGGCGCCACCAACGCCGGGTCGGCATGATCGCACCACACCAGCGCGTTCAATTCCTGCGACAGGGCCGGCGAGGCCACCAGCAGCGCCAGCGCGGATATTCCAAAACGAAGGGTCATCGCGTTCTCCATGTCAGGGGTCCGACGGGGTCTTTTCGCCCGCCCTTGAAGAAAAATATGGAAGCCATTCATTTTTGAAGTCAATATCAAAATTCAGGCAGTTTACGAAAGCGACCGATGTCCGGGCTGCGCCAGAAACAGAAAGCCGACCGTGCCAGCCGCATCCTGCAGGCGGCGACCGACCTGTTCCGCCACGGCGGCTATCCGGCAGCGCGAATCGAGGATATCGCGGCGGCGGCGCAGGTGTCGGTCGGCACGGTCTACAACTATTTCGACACCAAGGGCGACGTTCTACTGGCGATCGTGACGCTGGAGGTCGAAGAGGTGCTGGCCCAGGGTCTGGCCCTGGTGGCCGACCCGCCGCCGGATGTCAGCGAGGCATTGCACCGCCTGATCGGCGGCTACCTCGACCACTCGCTCGTCTATCTTTCGAAGGAAATGTGGCGCACTGCGATGGCGATCAGCATCGAACACCCCGACACCCCGTTCTCCGCCCGTTACACCCGGCTGGACGCGCAACTCGCCGACCAGATCCGCACCCTGATCACCGAGTTGCAACGCCGTGGCCACGCCCGCCCCGATCTCGACGCCTGCACCATCGGCGAGGTGTTGTTCAACAACCTCAACATGATGTTCATCGAATTCGTGAAATCCGAGCCGATGCCGCTGGCCACCCTGCAAGCCGCCGTCGCCCGCCAGACCGCGCCCCTGGCCGATCTTCTCCGACCCCGACCCTCGCCCTGACCCTCGCCTCCTTCCTCCTGGCGAAAATATCCCGGGGGTCCGGGGGCCGGCCCCCGGCTTTGCCCCGTCCGGGGGCCGGCCCCCGGCGCATCCGGTGTCGCGCCACGTCAAATCCCGACCCACTCCGCCGCCGCCTGTTTCAACGCCGCGAGAAAGCTCTGCACCTTCAGCGTCCGGTGCAGATCGACATGGCTGACGATCCACAGGGGCGTCTCCCATTCGGGCCGGGGCGGCAGCACCTCGACCAGATCGGGGTCGCCCTCGGCCAGCCAGGCCGGGTGAAACCCGATCCCCACCCCGGCCCGCAGCGCCGCCTCCGCCGCCGCCGTCTCGGTGATCCGATACGAGATGGCGTCGGCCGGTACCGCCTGACGCAGCCAGACATGGAACGGTGCGCGGCTGTCGGCGGCATCGCTGGCGATGAAGCGGTGCTGCGCGAACTCCGCCACCGACGCCGGCATGCCCTGCCGCGCCACATAGGACCGCGCGGCATAAAGCCCCGAGCGCATCCGGGCCAGCGGCTGCACCACATTGTCGGGTTCCTGCGGCGCGGCGCCGGCACGGATCGCCACATGCGCCTCGCCATAGTCCAGCCGGAACACCCGCATATCGGTCAGATAGCGCACCACGACCGCCGGATGCGCTCTCTGGAACGCCGCCAGCACCGGGGTCAGCAGCCCGGCCAGCCCGGTGATCGAGGTCACGACCAGCTCGCCCGCCACCACCTCGCCCTGCCCCTTGATCCGGCTGGCCAACTGGCCGAACTGCTCTTCCGTGGTCTGCGCCACCGACAGCAGGTCCCGACCGGCCTCGGTCGCAGTATATCCGCGTGCATGGCGCTGGAACAGCCGGGTGCCGAGGCGCTTTTCCAGCGCGTCGATGTGGCGGATCACGGTGGCATGGTGAACCCCCAACACGTCCGCAGCACCCGAAACCGTGCCAAGGCGCGCCACCTGATAGGCGGTGCGAATCTCGTCCCAGGTCTCGATGCCCATGCCCTGCGCCTCCCCCCGCCCCTGCTTCCCGCCCGTGCCTCCGACTGAACCCGCGTTTGCCGGACGGGGCAACCCCTTCTAACGCGACGCGAGCGCCGCTCCCAGCCGCGCCAGCCCCTCGGCCAGCCGCACCTCGGCCCCGCCGCCGACCCCCAGCCGGATGTGCGCGGGGCAGCCATAGGCCGACCCCGGCAGCAGGAATGTCCGGTAGGGCGGCTGCAGCAACCGCCGCGCCAAGGCCTCTCCCGGCTCGCCCGCGACCCGCACCAGCCCGATCAACCCGGCCGCAGGCGGCACCCAGGCCAAACGGGGCTGCCCCGCGATGAAGGCCTGCAACATCGCCAGATTGGCCGCGCCTTCCGCCCGCGCCTGCCCGATGGCGAGATCATAGCGGTCCTCGCGCAGCGCCACCCCGGCAATCACCTCGCCCAGAATGTTCATGATCTCGCTCGAATTTTCGCGCAGGATCACCGCATCGCGGATCACCTCCGGGTCGCGGCAGATCAGCCAGCCGGTGCGCAACCCCTGCAGCCCCAACGCCTTGGAGACCGACCCGGTGGTGATGCCGCGCGCGTAAAGCCCCGCGACCGACGGCGCGCGCGCCGCGCCCCACTCCAACCCCGCGTAAACTTCGTCGACCAGCAGATAGGCCCCCACCCGGTCGGCAAGCCCCGCAATCCGCGCCAACTCGGCCCCGGTCAGCAGCGCGCCCGTCGGATTGTTCGGATTGGTCAGGAAAATCAGCCGGGTACGCGGCCCCACCGCCGCCTCCAGCGCGTCCAGATCGAGCGCCCAAGCCTTCGCCTCGTCCCGCGCCACCTCGCGCACCGCGATCCCCATCGCCCGCGCCAGAACGCCCACCTGGGGCCAGCCGGGGGCCTCGGTCACCACCTCGTCCCCCGGCCGCAACAGTTGCCGCATCACCAGGTAGTTCGCCTCCGCCGCGCCCGCCGTGATCAGCACATCGGCTGCCTCGCACAGCCCCGCCAACCCCGCCCGCGCCAGCACCTGCTCCCGCAGGGCGGGCAACCCCTGAAACGACACGCCGTTCCAGTCCAGCGGCAGCGCGGGGTCAAGGTCGCCCAGAAACTCCCCGAGGCGCGGCGACCGCGCCAGGCTCAACCCCAGCACCGCCTCGGGTGCCGCCGTGGTGGTGTCCAGCAGATAGTCGAACAGCTTGTGGATCGTGACTTTCATGCTACCCCTTGAAAGAACCCGCGAGGCCCCCATGCTCCCCGACTTTTCCAACAGCAGGCTAGCGCGCCTGACGATCCTCGACTACGGCCTGTTTCGGGTCACCGCTGCCGACCGCATCATCGGCATCTGCGGGTATCTGCTGACCACCACCGACGGCAAACAGATCCTGATCGACACCGGCTTTCCCGCCCTCTACGTGACCGACCCCGAAACCGCCGCCGCCGCCGACAACCTCGCCAGCTTCGGCCACCTGCTGTCGCTGACCCCGACCCAGACCCCGCAAGGCCAGCTCGCCCTGGTCGGGCTGACCCCCGCCGACATCGACCTGCTGATCCTGACGCACGGCCATATCGACCATGTCGGCCAGATCGCCGCCTTCGCGCATTGCCCGATCCTTGTCTCGCAGGCAGAACGCGCCTTCGACCGGCCGATCTACTTCGGCACGGCCAGACCCATCGCATGGCCGGACACCACCTATGTCGAGATCGACGCCGACCTTTCCCTGTTCCCCGGCTGCCGGATTCTGCACTGCCCCGGCCACGCCCCGGGCCAGCTTGCCGTCCTGCTGACCCTGCCCGAAACCGGCCCCGTCCTGTTGACCTCCGACGCGATCAACCGCCCCTCCGAGCCCGCAGAAGGTTTCGCAGGCTCCTGGAACGTCCCCCTCGCCATTCATCACGGCCAGCGCCTGCTGACCCTCGCCGCAGAAACCAACGCCCTCGTCCTTTACGGCCACGACCCCGGGCAAGGGCCAGACCTGCGCAAGGCACCCCGCGCCTATGCCTGACCGACCCCCTGGAACACCGATCCTGTCCCTTTCCAACTGGCCCAAATATCCCACGGGGGTGCGGGGGTGTGAAACCCCCGCTTCTGACATCGGGTGCGGGGGTGTGAAACCCCCGCTTCTGGCATCGGGTGCGGGGGTGTGAAACCCCCGATATTGGCATCGGATGCGGGGGTGTGGCCCCCCCGCTGCGGCGCCTACCGCACATCCCGCCCCTGGTTCAGGATGATCACGTTCCCCGAACACACATCCCCCGCGCCGGAAATCAGAAACCCCACCCAGGCCGCCACTTCCGATGGCTGCATCGCGCAGCCCCACGGCATCGCAGCCACCGCCCGCGCCAAAACCTCCTCGCTCAACACCGCGAACAGCGGGGTTTCCGTCATCGCCGGCGCCACCGAATTCACCACGATCCGCTGCCTGGCATAGCGGCGCGCCAGATCCTTGGTCAGCGTATCCAGCGCCGCCTTGCTGGCCCGGTAATGCGGCGGATCGAACACGTCAAAGTTGTAGGCCCCGTTCGACGAGATGTTGACGATCTTCTTCACCCCCTCGCGCCCCAGCATCAACGGCACGGCGGCCTGGCAGCAATGAAACGCCGCAGAAAAGTTCAGCGCCATCTGGCGGTCCAGTTCCCGCGCCGAAATCGACGGGAATTCGCCCATCAGGCAGGTCCCGGCATTGTTGACCAAGGCATCCACCCCGCCGAACTCCGCCTCCAGCCCCGCGAACAGCGCGCCGATCGCGGCCACGTCGAACAGATCGACCACCCGGCCCAGAAACCGCTCCCCGGCCATCTGCGCCAAACCCGCAGCGTCGATATCAACCCCGATCACCCGCATCCCCTGCGCCATCAACTGCGCTGAAATCGCCCGCCCCAGCCCCCCGGCCGCCCCCGTCACCACCGCAATCCTGTCCATGGCATCCTCCCTTTCCCGCCACCCTAACGCCAATCCCCCTTGACTCCATCCCCCCGCAGGCCTAACCCGCCTCCAATTCCCCGGAGGCCAATGCTTCCGGTCCCGCCCCAGTTCGGGATCGCCATCCGTCAGCGCGTTGCGCCCACGGGTGTCGTTCTGCATTGGGTTTTCGCCGCCGGTTTCCCATATCCGGCAAAACGCCAAAGGAGCGCGCCCATGTTCGAAAGCCTCTCGGAACGCCTTGGTTCCGTCTTCGACCGCCTGACCAAACAGGGCGCGCTGACCGAATCCGACGTGGACACCGCCCTGCGCGAGGTTCGCACGGCCCTGCTCGAGGCGGACGTCTCGCTCGACGTCGCCCGCAATTTCATCAAGGCGGTGAAAGCCCGCGCCATCGGTCAGGCCGTCACCCGTTCGATCACCCCCGGCCAACAGGTCGTCAAGATCGTCCATGACGAATTGATCCGCGTGCTGGCGGGCGAGGGCGAACCCGACGCCCTGAAGATCGACAACCCGCCCTCGGCCATCCTGATGGTCGGTTTGCAAGGTTCGGGCAAGACAACGACGACCGCAAAGCTGGCCAAACGGCTGAAAGAGCGCAACGGCAAGCGTGTTCTTCTGGCCTCGCTGGATACCAACCGCCCGGCGGCGATGGAGCAACTCGCGATCCTCGCGGGCCAGATCGGCGTGGACAGCCTGCCCATCGTCAAGGGCGAATCGGCGGTCCAGATCGCCCGCCGCGCGAAAACCCAAGCCGCGATGGGCGGTTACGACGTGGTGTTCTTCGACACCGCCGGTCGTCTGCACATCGACGAAACCCTGATGGCCGAGATTCAGGCTGTCCGCGACATCGCCCAACCGCGCGAGACGCTGCTGGTGGTCGATGGCCTCACGGGGCAGGACGCGGTGAATGTGGCCACCGAATTCGACGGCAAGGTGGGGATTTCCGGCGTGGTCCTCACCCGGATGGACGGCGACGGCCGCGGCGGTGCGGCCCTGTCGATGCGGGCCGTGACCGGCAAGCCGATCCGCTTTGTCGGTCTTGGCGAAAAGATGGATGCGCTGGAAACCTTCGAGGCGGACCGCGTGGCGGGCCGCATCCTTGGCATGGGCGACATCGTGGCGCTGGTCGAAAAGGCGCGCGAGACGTTCGAGGCCGAACAGGCCGAACGCACGATGCGCCGGTTCCAGAAGGGGCTGTTCAACATGAACGACCTGCGCAGCCAGTTGGAACAGATGCAGAAGATGGGCGGGATGCAGGGCCTGATGGGCATGCTGCCGGGCATGGGCAAGATGGCCAAACAGGCCGAGGCGGCGGGTCTGGACGACCGGATGCTGAAACGCCAGATCGCCCTGATCCAGTCGATGACCAAGAAGGAACGCGCCAATCCGGACCTGCTGGCGGCCAGCCGCAAGAAACGCGTGGCGGCCGGGGCGGGGATGGAAGTGTCCGATCTGAACCGCCTGCTGAAACAGCACAAGCAGATGGCCGAGATGATGAAGAAGATGGGCAAGGGCGGCGCGATGAAGGCCGCGATGGCCCAGATGATGGGCAAGGGCGGGGTGCCCGACCCGTCGAAGATGTCGCCCGAACAACTGGAAGAGGCCGCACGCGGCATGAAGCAGGGCCTTGGAGGGATGGGCGGCGGCATGGGCATGCCGCGCGGCCTGTCGTTGCCACAGGGCCTGTCGGGGCTGATGAAAAAGAAATGATCGCCCCCACCCTGCACACAGACCGGCTGACGCTGCGCCCGCTGTCGATGGCGGATTATCCCGCCTATGCGTCGTTCTTGGCCTCACGCCGGTCCGTCCACATGGGCGGTCCGCACGACCGCAACGCGGGCTGGGGCATCTTCTGCCACGAGATCGCCTGTTGGACGCTGTTCGGCCACGGCGGGTTGATGATCGACGTAACGGCCACCGGCGAAACGGTGGGCTGCGTCGGCATCAGCCACGGCCCGCTCTACCCCGAACCCGAACTCGGCTGGTTTCTTTACGACGGCCACGAAGGCCACGGCTACGCCACCGAAGCCGCCCGCGCCTTCCGCGACTGGGCCTTCGGCACCGCGAACCTGCCCACATTGGTCAGCTACATCGACCCGCCCAATCGCGCCTCTGCCGCCGTGGCCGAACGGCTTGGGGCGACGCTTGACCCCCACGCGCTGCGCCAGCCAGGTGACGAGGGCGACCTCGTCTATCGCCACCCGAGGCCCGCCGCATGATCGCCCTTACCCCCACCCCCACCCTGAGCACGGCCCGCCTGACCCTGCGCGCCCCGAAGGCGTCGGACTGGCCGCACTGGCGCGACTTTGCCGCGTCCGACCGCGCCCGCTTCGTCGGCGGCCCGATCGACGAGGCCAAGGCCTGGCGCGCGTTCGGTCACGTGATCGGCATGTGGGTGCTGCGCGGCTACGGCACCTTCGTGTTCGAGGAAACCGGCACCACAACCCCTTTGGGCATGTGCGGCCCCTGGCGCCCCGCCGACTGGCCCGAAGCTGAGATCGGCTGGACGGTCTGGAGCGCCGACGCCGAAGGTCAGGGCTATGCGTTCGAGGCCGCAACAGCCGCCCGCGCCTTCGCGTTCACCACGCTGGGCTGGGAAACGGCGGTCAGCTACATCGACCCCGACAACACCCGCTCCATCGCACTGGCCCTGCGGCTTGGCGCAATCATGGACCCAACGGCCCCGCCACCGCCGTTCGATACCCCGGTCGAGGTCTATCGCCACCTCCCGCCCGTGGTGCTGCCATGACCCCCAACTGGCTCGCCCCCCCCACCGGCCCCGCAGCCCGGATCGCCGATGCCATCGCCGCGATGGTGCCGGTGATCGACACCGACCGTCTGACCCTGCGCGCACCCCGCATCACCGACTTCCCGCCCTACCGCGCCGTGTTCACCAGCGACCGCGCGCAACACATGGACGGCCCGTTTAGCGAGGCCGAGGCCTTCGCCGACTTCTGCGAAGGCATCGCAGGCTGGATGCTCCGCGGGGCAGGGATGTGGACCCTGACCCTTCAGGGCGACGATACCCCGCTGGGCTGGATCTACCTCTGGCAGGAACAAGGTGACGCCGACCCGGAACTCGGCTGGGTGCTGACCGAAGCCGCCGAAGGCCGGGGCTATGCCGCCGAGGCCGCCCGCGCCGTCCTGCCCCACGCCGTGCAACTCTATGGCGCACAAGGGTTCGTCAGCTACATCGACGCCGAAAACCACCGCTCGGCCCGACTTGCCACGGCGCTTGGCGCCACCCGCGACCCCGCCGCCGAAGCCGCCATCGGCGAGCCCACCCTGCACGTCTACCGCCATACCGGAGTGCCGCTTTGACCGACGTCACCACCCGCGCCGCGGCCCTGCTGGCCGAACACCGCGACAGCATCGACCGGCTGGACGCCATCCTGGTCTACACGCTGGCCGAACGGTTCAAGCACACCCAACAGGTCGGGCGGCTGAAGGCCGAACACGACCTGCCGCCGTCCGATCCCGCACGCGAAGCCAAGCAGATCGCGCGGCTGGAGAAACTGGCGACCGACGCAAGGCTCGACCCCGAGTTTGCCAAGAAATTCCTGACCTTCATCATTTCGGAAGTCATCAGGCATCACGAAAAACTGCAGAAATGACCCAACCAACGGGGCCGGACACCGCGCCCCTCTACGAAAACCCGAAGGAGACTACCCCATGTCCATGAAAATCCGCCTCGCCCGTGGTGGTTCCAACAAGCGCCCGCACTACAGCATCGTGGCCACCGACAGCCGGATGCCGCGCGATGGCCGTTTTCTGGAAAAGCTGGGCACCTACAACCCGCTTCTGGCCAAGGACGACGAAAACCGCGTCAAGATGAACATCGAACGCATCCAGCACTGGATCTCGCAAGGGGCCCAGCCGACCGACCGGATCGCGCGCATGCTGGAATCGGCCGGCGTGATGGCCAAGAAGACCCGCCTGAACCCCAAATCCGCCGTGCCGGGCAAGCGGATGGCGGAACTGGCCAAGAAAAAGGCCGCCCGCGCCGCCGAACCGGCGTCCGAATAACCAACAGGCGGGGCAGGGGCCGGGGCGTGATCCCGCGCCCCGGGCCTTGTGACACGACACAGCAGGGACGGCAGACATGACGGCGGACCGCATCTGCATCGGGGCCATCGCAGGCTCCTTCGGCGTATCGGGCGAGGTGCGGCTGAAAAGCTTCTGCACCGACCCCGAGGCGATCGCCGCCTACGGCCCCTTGTTCACCGAAGACGGCAGCCGCAGCTTTACCGTCAGGCTGACCCGGCCGGTGGCGGGCGGCATCGGCGCGCGGTTGTCCGGCATCACGACCAAGGAACAGGCCGACGCGCTGAAAGGCACCGGGCTTTTTGTCGACCGCGCGCGGCTGCCCGCGCTGCCCGACGACGAGTTCTACCACGCCGACCTGATCGGCCTGGCCGCCCATGACCCTGGCGGCGCGCTGATCGGCACGGTTCAGGCGGTGCACAACCACGGCGCGGGGGATCTGCTGGAACTGGCGGGACCGACGCTGAAGCAATCGCTGATGGTGCCCTTCACGCTGGCCGTCGTGCCGACCGTCGATCTGGCCGCCCGCCGGATCGTCGTTGACCTTCCCGAAGGCCTGGACTAACGCGCCGCCACCCTGATCGGGGAACGGCTCGCGGGGCGGAGAACATGTTGCACTCCCGGTTGCGTCTGATGATGGGGGCGACGGCCCTGCTGTACCTCGGCCCGCTGCTGGCGGGTCTGGGCGGTTTCGGCTGGCGTGTCGTGCCGGTGTTCGTGGCGATCTTCCTTCTGTGGACCCTGATCCTGCGCCCGTCGTCCTGGCCGCAGACCCGCGCCGACTGGACCCGCCCCGAGGCAGTGGTGGCAATCGGGGCGCAGTCGGCGGTGCAGGTGCTGCTGGTGGTGATCTGTTTTGGAATCGGGCGTGGTATCGGAGGGGCCCTTGGCGTGGTGCCGCCGTTCCCGGTGCTGCTGCCCGTCGCGATCTCGGCCCTTGCGGTCCCGCTGTGCCGCCTGATCTGGGACCCGCGCAAGGCCGAGGCGATGGACCGCTTTCTCGACACAGCCATTCAGGGCATCAACGCCGCCGCCGCCGACCTGCCGCCCGACAGGTCCGAAGCCCGGGCGCGGGCGTCCCGTCTGCTGGCCCCCTTGCAGGCCCTGCCCGAAGAGACCCCCGATGCCGAGATCGAACGCCGCCTGCGCGCCGTCGCGGACCACGCCGACCCCGAGGATGTCAGGCACGCCCTGCTCGCCGCCGCCAATTCCGCCTCCGCCAGCTTCACCGGCCTGCGCGCGCTGATCCTGCACGCCACCGACCCGCGCAACACCGACCGGCTCGGCGGGCTCGGCTATCCGGCGCAGGTGTTTGCGCTGATTGCCACCGACCCCGAGTTGACCCGGCTCTACATCCGCCGCAGCACGGCCCAACTTCAAGACGACGCCGCCGCCTGGTGGGACAGCCCGACACCCGACGCCCTGCGCACCGCCGCCGCCACGGTCCCTCCCGCGCTCTGCGCCGCGCTGACCGACCTTGCCGCGCTGACCGCCACGCTGGCCCCGCCCGACGATGCGTCCTGACCTGGCGTCAAGGTCGCCCTGCCGGAGGGGCCCGTGTTCCCGGTTCCCTCGACCGTGCCGTTGCGTTAAACCCGCCCGATGACCGACATTCCCGATCCCCCTGGCAAAAGCCACCGCCGCCTGTCCGTCTCGGTCGGCACCACCCCCCGCGACCTGATGGCGGAACCCCTGCGCATCAAGGGGGCCTGGACGGCACGCGTCATCACCCTGTTCCCCGAGGCGTTTCCGGGCACCCTCGGCCTGTCGCTGACCGGCAAGGCGCTGGATTTCGGCCTCTGGGCGCTGGACCCCATCGACTTGCGCGGCTTTGGTGCGGGCAAGCACCGCAACGTCGATGACACCCCCGCCGGGGGCGGTGCCGGGCTGGTCCTGCGCGCCGACATCCTCGACCGTGCGCTGTCGATGGCGGCACTCGGCACCCCGTCGGACCGCAGCACATGGCCGGTCGTTTACCTGTCACCTCGTGGGCGTCCCTTCACCCAGGCCACCGCGCAGGCTTGGGCCGCAGGCAGCGGCATCACAATGCTGTGCGGCCGCTTCGAAGGCGTCGATCAGCGTGTGCTGGACCACCATGCGATCGAGGAAATCTCGCTTGGCGATTTCGTCCTGACGGGGGGCGAAATTGCGGCGCAAGCCATCTTGGACGCAACCGTGCGCCTGATCCCGGGTGTTCTGGGCAACGCCGCCTCCACCGAGGACGAGAGTTTTTCGGACGGCCTTCTCGAACACCCCCACTACACCAAGCCCGCCGTCTGGAAAGACCGCCCGATCCCCGAGGTTCTCTTGTCCGGCAACCACGCCGAAATCGCCAAGTGGCGTCGGGCGCAGGCCGAACAGATTACCCAGGCCCGCAGGCCGGACCTTTGGGCGGCGCATTGCAAGCTCGAGTAGGGCGGGGTTCACCCCGCTGCGGACCCGCACGAACGGCAGGTGACCCCCGCCCCGCTCCCGCGCCGTCCCGCCTCAGGGGGCGATCAGGATGCGGCCCAGAACAGCGAACCCTGCGCCCTGCGGCACGATCACCAGAACCTCGCCCGACGCGGCGCCTTGCCCGGTGAGGGCCGAGATATTGACCTGATGCGTCACCATCATCACCCGCCCTTCGGTCTGCGCGATCAGCGCCCGGGTCGCCTCGGTCTGCGCGTCGCGGCTTGCCCGATCCTCGTAGAACGAATTCAGCGGCGTCGCCTCCGCCACCGGCCCTACCTTCAACAACTCCGCCGTTTCGCGCGCGCGGCACCACTGGCTTGTCAGCACAACGTCGAACCCGATGCCCCGGTCGCGCATCTCCTGACCAATCTTGCGGGCCTGCGCCTGCCCGCGCGCATCCAGATTGCGCTGCGTCGCGCAATCGCCCAACACGAAACCTTCAGGATCGCCCGTCCCGGGGGCCAGCGCATGCCGCATGATCGCAACCGCCCCCGGGCTGCGCAACGCGTCCCAATCGTTGGCCATCCCGACCGCTGGCAGAAGCAAAGCCAGCACGCTTAGCCATCGCATCCTGTTTTTCCCTGTGATCCTCGCAAAACATGGCACGCGGGCCCGCTGTGGCAAGGCCGCTCCTCTTGACCCCCCACCCCCCACCCCCTATACGCCCGCTGTCCGGGGTCCAATCACCCATCGGACCCGATTCCTTTGTGCATCGGACCACAAACATCGGTTGTCCAACCTTCCCTCGGGCTTGCTTTTCTCAAGGCAGGGACCCGGCCAGAAACGGAAGCTCTGGGGCGGCATCACATCCGGGGCAAACCCCGTGAAACATGAAGGACCAGGCATGAACCTGATCGCGCAACTCGAGGCGGAACAGATCGCCGCCCTCGGCAAGACCATCCCGGATTTCCGCGCGGGCGACACGATCCGCGTCGGCTACAAGGTGACCGAAGGCACGCGGAGCCGTGTGCAGGCCTATGAAGGCGTCTGCATCGGCCGCAAGGGCGGGGCGACCATCTCGGCGTCGTTCACCGTGCGCAAGATCAGCTTCGGCGAAGGCGTGGAACGGGTGTTCCCGCTCTATTCGACCAACATCGACAGCATCGAGGTCGTCCGCCGGGGCCGCGTCCGCCGCGCCAAGCTGTATTACCTGCGCACCCGTCGCGGCAAATCGGCCCGGATCATCGAAGACACCACCTACAAACCCAAATCGGCATAAGGCGAGGCGCGATGAAAACCGGCATTCACCCTGATTATCACGTCATCACCGTCAAGATGACCGACGGTTCCCTGTTCCAGACCAAGACCACCTGGGGCAAGGCGGGCGACCAGATGGCGCTCGACATCGATCCGCTGGCACACCCGGCATGGACCGGCGGCAACGCCAAGCTGATGGACACCGGCGGCCGCGTGACCAAGTTCAAGAACAAATACGCAGGCTTGGGCTTCTGATCCGGGGGGATCGCTGCGGCGATCCGCCCGACACCGCATCCAAGGCGCGCCCCAGCGGCGCGCCTTTTTCGTCCCCCACAGGAGCGACCCGTGGCGCATATCATCGTCGTCGGCAACGAAAAGGGCGGAAGCGGCAAATCGACCACCTGCATGCATGTCGCCACCGCCCTGGTGCGGATGGGGCATCGCGTCGGCGCGCTCGACCTCGACCTGCGGCAGCGCAGCTTTGGCCGCTACGTCGAAAACCGGCGGGCCTACATGGCGCGCGCGGGTCTGTCGCTGCCCACGCCGGACTATACCGACCTGCCCGACGGCCCCGCCCCGCAACCCGGCGAAAATCCGTTTGACGCCCGGCTTTCGGCGGCGGTGGCAGATCTCGACTCCCGCAGCGATTTCGTCGTGATCGATTGCCCTGGCAGCCATACCCGGCTGAGCCAGGTTGCCCATTCCTTCGCCGACACCCTGATCACCCCCCTGAACGACAGCTTCGTGGATTTCGACCTGCTGGCCCGCGTCGACCCCGACTCCGGGCGCGTCACCGGTCCATCGATCTATTCCGAACTGGTGTGGAGCGCGCGGCAGCAGCGCGCCCAGGCCGGCCTCAAGCCGATCGACTGGATCGTGCTGCGCAACCGGCTTGGCGCGCAACAGATGCACAACAAGCGCAAGGTTGGGGCGGCGCTGGACGACCTGTCCAAGCGCATCGGCTTTCGCGTCTCGCCCGGCTTTTCCGAACGGGTGATTTTCCGCGAGCTGTTCCCGCGCGGCCTGACCGTCCTCGACCTGAAGGACACCGGCGCGGATCAATTGAACCTGTCCAACATCGCCGCCCGCCAGGAGGTTCGCGACCTGATGCGAGAACTCAGGCTGCCGGGCGTAAGGACAGAGTTCTGAACACCCCGGCCCGCACCGAGCAGCGGCGTTCCCGCACCCCGATCCGCTCCAGCCGCAGATCGAACAGATCCGGGGCCGCAACCTTGCGGGACGCCAGTCCCAATCGATCCAACAGGGCTTTTCCGAGTTTCATTGCAGCCTCCTGCCGCGTTGCCTCACCTGAATCTGCCGGGCAAGCGGGGCGAAATCGCGGCAAGCTCTGGGTCAATTGCCGCAGGGTCGCATGAAACCGGAAACAATCCGTTTCCTGCATCGGCGCATGACCCCTTCAATTCGATCAGGATTTGCGGTCTGATCGGTTCGATTGTCCAAAGCGGGTGCGGGGGTGTGAAACCCCCGGCATGTCCGCCACACAAGGCCCCGCCATGCCCAACCCGCTTTACGACGCCCTGTTCGCCCCGCTTGCAGATCGCGACACCGCTCTGCTGATCCTGCCCGACGGGACTGCGATGACCGGGGCCGCCTTTCACGCCCTGACCGCCCGCACGGCGCAGGCCCTGCGCGCAGCAGGGCTGACAAAAGGCGATCGCCTCGCGGTCCAAGTCCCCAAATCTCCCGAGGCGCTGGCGACCTATGCCGCTGCTATCGCCCTTGGCGCGGTCTTCCTGCCGCTGAACACGGCCTACACACCCGCCGAACTCGACTATTTCCTGGGCGATGCCACCCCGCGCCTTTTCCTGTGCGATCCGGCACGCGCGGCCGACCTTGCCCCGCTGGCCACCCGACACAACGCCACCCTGCTGACGCTGAACGGCCCGAACGGCACCCTGCCTGACGCCGCAGCCCTTCAGCCCGACCGGATCACCCCCGTCGATTGCGCCCCCGGTGACCTCGCCGCGATCCTGTATACGTCGGGCACCACCGGGCGGTCGAAGGGAGCCATGCTGACCCACGGCAATCTTTTGTCCAACGCCGCCACGCTGGCCGACCTCTGGCGCTTCACCCCCGCCGACACCCTGCTGCATGCCCTGCCGGTGTTTCACACCCACGGTCTGTTCGTGGCGACCAACATCGCGCTGCTGACCGGGGGGCGCATGATCTTTCTGCCTGGTTTCGACATCGACACCGTGCTGCGCCTGATGCCGCAGGCGACGGCCATGATGGGGGTGCCGACCTTCTACACCCGCTTGCTGGACGATCCCCGGTTCGATGCCGCCCTGACCGCCCACATGCGGCTGTTCGTGTCGGGCTCCGCCCCGCTGCTGGCCGAAACGCACGAACGGTTCGAAGCCCGCACCGGCCACCGCATCCTCGAACGCTACGGGATGACCGAGACCAACATGAACACCTCAAACCCTTACCACGGTGACCGGCGGGCGAGCACTGTCGGTCTGCCCCTGCCCGATGTCGCCTTGCGGATCATGGGCGACGCGGGGCCGCTGCCGCAGGGCGCCGTCGGCGTGATCGAGGTGCGCGGCCCGAACGTCTTTGCCGGGTATTGGCAGATGCCCGAAAAGACCGCCGAAGACTTGCGCCCCGACGGCTGGTTCATCACGGGCGACCTCGGGGTGCAGTCGGCGGATGGGTATGTGACCATCGTCGGGCGGGCCAAGGACTTGATCATCACCGGGGGGTACAACGTCTATCCGCGCGAGGTGGAACTGTTGCTCGATGCCGTTCCCGGGGTGCTGGAAAGTGCGGTGATCGGCCTGCCGCATCCCGACTTCGGCGAGGCGGTATTTGCCGTGTTGACCCCGCGCCCCGGTGTCGTGCTGGACCCTGCGGCGGTGCTGGCCGACATCGCCCCGAGCCTTGCGCGGTTCAAACAGCCCAAGGCGGCGGTTGTGCTGGCCGATCTGCCGCGCAACACGATGGGCAAGGTGCAGAAGAACGTCCTGCGCGCCCGGTTTGCCGGGCAGTTTTCCGGCTGACCCCGCCTCCGGGTCGTCTGCACGTAGGGTTCACAGAGGGGGCTGGCACGGCCGTCCTAGGGGTGTTCCGGATTCTCGCCCGGGTCAAGCTCGGTTGCCAGAAACCGCTCGAACGCGTCCAGATCGACCGGGTCGAACTGCCCGAACCCCTGCATCCAGACCGAGGCCGCCCGCATCGCATCCGGCTCCAGCTTGCACCAGATCACCCGGCCGCGCCGTTCGCGGCTGATCAGACCGGCCTCGGCCAAAACGCTCAGATGCTTGGAAATCGCGGCCAGCGACATCCGGAAGGGTTCGGCCACATCGGTCACCGCCATGTCATCCTCCAGCAGCATGGCAAGGATCGCCCGTCGGGTGGGGTCGGCCAGCGCGGCAAAGATCAGGTCCAGATCGGGGGTCATCGGGCGGTTATCGCGGGGCAGGGGGCGATCGTCAACCATCCGGTTGAATATGCCCCGCCAACACCGATGAACATCGACCGGTCAAAAAAGCGCAACATATCAATCAGATGGATCGCATTTCTGCGACTGCATCGCTGCTTGACTCGCTGATGGCCTGCCCGTATCAACCGATCAACCGAAAGGGACTGCTCCATGGCGGACGAACCCGATCCAGACCGGCTGCGCGCCCTTGAGGCAAAGCTGGCGAAGGTTCGCGTGAAGCTGCCGATGGAAAAGCCGAAGACGGGCACGGGTTTCTCGCAGGGCGAGGTGGCCTGGAGGATGATAATCGAGCTGTGCACCGGGATGATCCTCGGCATGGCGATCGGTTACGGGCTGGATGTGCTGTTTGGCACGCTGCCGATCTTCCTGGTCGTCTTTTCTGGCATCGGATTTGCCGCCGGGGTGAAGACGATGCTGGGCACGGCCAGGGCGATGGGCGAAACGAAGGACAAGGGCTGATCATGGCAACCGAAGACCACAGTGCAGGCGGGCTTCAGATCCACCCGATGGATCAGTTCATCGTCAAGCCTTTGTTCGGCGGCGACCACATTGCCTGGTATACCCCCACCAACGTGACACTCTGGATGGCGATTGCGGTCCTCGCGATGACCGCGCTTTTGGTGCTTGGCACCGGTCGCCGGGCCATCATCCCGTCGCGCAGCCAGTCGGTGGCCGAACTGTTCTACGGGTTCGTCCACAACATTGTCGAGGAAGTCACCGGCCACGAAGGCCTGAAGTTCTTTCCCTATGTGATGACGCTGTTCATGTTCATCTTTCTTTCGAACATGCTGGGGCTGATCCCGATGAGCTTCACCACCACGTCGCACATCGCCGTGACGGCCACGCTGGCGATTCTGGTGTTTCTGACCGTCACCATCGTCGGCATGGTCCGCAAGGGGCCTGCGTTTCTGGCAATGTTCTGGGTTTCCGCAGCGCCCCTGCCGCTGCGCCCGGTTCTGGCGCTGATCGAGGTGATTTCCTATTTCGTGCGGCCGTTGTCGCATTCCATCCGTCTTGGCGGGAACCTGATGGCGGGGCATGCCGTGATCAAGGTGTTCGCCGGGTTCGCGGGCGCGATGGGGGTGGCGTCGGTCGTCCCGATCGCCGCGATTGCTGCCATCTATGGCCTTGAACTGCTGGTCGCAGCCGTGCAGGCCTATGTGTTCACCATCCTGACCTGTGTGTATCTGCGCGATGCAGTGGGCGATGCCCATCACTAAGGCCTTGAAACTTCAGTCAATTCCATAAAGGAGCTACCAAATGGAAGGCGATATCGCAGAAATGGGCAAGTTCATCGGTGCCGGTCTGGCCGCGTTCGGCCTTGGCGGGGCCGGGATCGGTGTGGGCAACATCGTGGCGAACTTCCTCGCCGGCGCGCTGCGCAACCCCTCGGCCGCGCCGGGCCAGACGGCAAACCTGTTCGTCGGCATCGCGTTCGCCGAAGCCCTGGGCATCTTCTCGTTCCTGATCGCCCTTCTGCTGATGTTCGCGGTCTGATCGACCTTGTGTGACATCCGGCCAAAGGGCACGCCCCTTTGGCCGCAGCATCAGGACGGATGAAAGGACGGCGACATGGCGACCGAAGCAGCCGCAACGGCGGGCGCACAGGCTGAAAAGGCGGGCATGCCGCAGCTTGATTTCTCGACATGGCCCAACCAGATCTTCTGGTTGGCGGTGACGCTGGTCGCGATCTATCTGATCCTGACCCGGGTGGCCCTGCCGCGCATCGGGACGGTTCTTGCCGAACGCGCCGGAACGATCAGCAACGACCTGTCCGCCGCCGAAGAGTTGAAGCAAAAAGCGGTGGCGGCCGAAAAGGCCTACAACGACGCCCTGACCCGCGCCCGGACCGAAGCCGCGCGGATCGTGGCGGAAACCAAGGCGGACATCCAGAAGGACCTGAACCTGGCGATTGCCAAGGCCGATGCCGAGATCGCCGCGAAGTCGGCGCAGTCGGAACTGCGGATCGCCGAAATTCAGGCGGGGGCGACGGATGCGATTGCCGAAGTGGCGCGTGACACCGCTGCCGAGCTTGTGGTGGCTTTGGGAGGCTCTGTTGATGCCGAGGCCGTCGCATCCGCTCTCTCGGCGCGGCTGAAAGGGTAAACCGATGAAACTGCTGATCGCTCTTTTGCTCACCGCATCGCCCGCCCTGGCTGCGACCGGGCCCTTCATCTCGCTGTCCAACACCAATTTTGTCGTGCTGATCGCCTTCATCCTGTTCATAGGGGTGCTGGTCTACATGGGGATTCCGGGCAAGCTCACCGGCATGCTCGACGCCCGCGCGGCCGGCATCAAGGCCGATCTCGAAGAGGCGCGGACCCTGCGGGACGAAGCGCGCGCGCTGCTGTCGTCCTATGAGAAAAAGCAGAAGGACGTGCAGGTGCAGTCGGAACGCATCGTGTCACAGGCCAAGGCCGAGGCACAGGCGGCGGCGGTTCAGGCCAAGGAAGACCTGAAGGAGTCGATTGCCCGGCGGCTGATCGCGGCCGAAGAGCAAATCGCCTCGGCTGAAGCCGGTGCGCTGCGGGCGGTGCGCGAGCAGGCCGTGACCCTCGCGGTTGCGGCGGCGGGCGACGTGCTGGCGCGGCAGATGACGGCGCAGCGCACGTCGGACTCTATCGATGCGGCCATTGCGCAGGTCGAGGCGAAGTTTCACTGACCCCTGCGACCGAGCGTCGGACATGGCCGGGCAGACCGCCCGGCCGTTGTCATTTTTCCTGCTCGTGTTCAAAGCGTTGGCGGGCAATGTCTTCGTTTCGTGCGGCGCGCAACTGTTCCAGCAAGGACTGTTCCACATAATCGAGATGGGCGGACACCGCGGCCCTGGCGGCGGCGCAGTCGCGCGCCTGGATTGCCAGATGGATGGCGCGATGCTGATCCAGCAACTGATCGCGCGTCATGCGGTTCTTGAACATCACCTGGCGGTTGTAGAACACGCCCTGCCGCAGCAGATCGAACATCGACCGCATCATGTGCAGCATGACGACGTTGTGACTGGCCTCGATGATTGCCATGTGAAACTCGGCATCCAGTTGGGCCTCGTCTGCCGGGTCGCGTTTCTGGTGGGCGATTTCCATCTTTGCAAAGATCGCCGCAATCACCTTGAGGTCGGTTTCGGTGCCCATCCGCGCGGCGCGTTCCGCCGCCAGTGCCTCGAGGTCGCGGCGAAACGAGATGTAGTCGAACACCGCCTCGTCGTGGCTGGCGAACAGACCGATCAGCGCGGGCGAAAACGCCGATCCCAGCACATCCGCCACGAACACCCCGGCCCCCTGGCGGCTGACCAGCAGCCCGCCCTCCTGCAAATCCGCCAGCGCGTCGCGCAGCGAGGGTCGCGACACGCCAAGCCGTTCGGACAGTTCGCGCTCGGCCGGCAGCCGTTCCCCGGGCCGCAGGATGCCGCGCAGGATCAGCAGCTCGATCTGGCGAACCACGGACTGCGACAGTTTCTCGGGCATAACTTTGTGAAAGGGCATCGGCTGCTCCGGATTGGTCCGAACATATGACCAGGGAACCGCGCTGCCAATCGGAAAACCGGGGGCGGCAAACCCCCGGTCCGGCGTGTCAGGAGGTCGGGCGGATGATGATCTCGACCCGGCGGTTCTGCGCCATGCCCTGCGGGGTGAGGTTGGTGGCGATCGGCGCATCCTCGCCCCTGCCATAGGCCGAGATGCGCGCGTCGGGCACGCCGCTGCTGCGCAGGACATTGGCCACCGAAACCGCGCGGCGCTGCGACAGGTCCTGATTGTAGGCGGCGGACCCGGTGTTGTCGGTATGCCCCACCACCTCGATCCGGCTCTTGGGATAGCGGATCAGGCTGGTGGCGACGGCACGGATGTCGTTGGTCAGATCGGGGCGCAGGGTGGCGCTGTCGACGGCGAACAGCACGTCCTGCGGCATGTTGACCACCAGATAATCCCCGTAATTGGTCACACTCACGCCCGAGCTGAGCGAGCCGCGCAGTTCGGCCGCCTGCTTGTCCAGCTCGTTGCCGATGGCCGCCCCGGCCAGCGCGCCGATCCCGGCCCCGATGACCGCCCCCTTGGTCTTGTTGTTTTCGGCCGTTGTCGCGCCAAGGACGGCCCCGCTCAACGCACCGATCAACGCGCCATTGCGGGCGCGGGCGTTCGGATCGTCCGGATAGGCATTGGGGTCGACCGTGCAGGCCGACAACGCCACGGCGCCGGTGATCGCAAGGAAAATCGGGGTTCTGATCATCATTCTGCTGCCTCTTTTGCATCAGGCCACTGCGGACCTTCAGCAATACCTATACCAGTCCGCCCGGCCAAGGGACAGGGTGGCGGGCCAGAAGGCAGGTTTCCGCCCATCACGCCCGCGCCCTTTCCCCCGTGCCAGCCACCCCGCCCTCTGTGCGCGCCGCTTCCCAGGCGAGCATGGCGCGTTTGACCGGCAGGCCCCAGTGATAGCCGCCCAGACCGCCGGATTTCCGCAAGGCGCGGTGGCAGGGGATCAGAAAGCTGATCGGGTTGCGGCCCACGGCGGTGCCGACGGCGCGCACGGCGGCGGGGTGGCCGATGGCGCCGGCAATCTCGCCATAGGTGGTGACATGGCCGGTGGGGATGCGCAGCAACGCCTCCCAGACCTTGATCTGAAACGGGGCGCCGATCACGAAGATCGGGGTTTCGCTGTGGTCGGGCGTCATGCCGAAGGCCGACAGCGCCCAGGGGCGAAGGCGCATGGGGTCTTCGACGAAGGCGGCCCGTGGCCAGCGCGACAGCAGGTCCTCCATCGTCGCCTCGGCCCCGGTTTCGGCGGCAAAACCGATGCCGCAGATGCCCTTGTCGGAGCCCATCACCAGCGCCGGGCCGAAGGGGCTGTCGAACCAGCCCCAAAAGATCGTCAGGCCCGCGCCGCCCCTGGCATAGTCGCCGGGGCTCATCGCCTCCCAGGTCAGGAACAGGTCGTGCAGCCGCCCGCCGCCCGACAGCCCGGTGCTCAGCGCGGTGTCGAGCACCGTAAAGCGGTCGGCCAGCAACCGGCGCGCGTGATCCAGCGTCAGGTATTGCTGATAGCGTTTCGGCGACACGCCCACCCATTGCGAGAACACCCGCTGAAAATGCGCGGGGCTCATCCCCATTTTCCCGGCCAGACCGTCGAGCGTCAGGCCGGGGCCCGCCTCGTCGATCAGGGTCAGGGCGCGGGCGATCACGGCGTAATGGTAGGGCGGGCGCTGGTCGGTCATCATGGTCTCCTTGAACGCCGAACCTAGGGGCTGCGGCGCTGGCATGCGACCCGGAATCTGCGGCTTTTGCTTGTCCGTCCCGCTGCGGGCTGGCAGAACGGGCGCATGGTGCGCCAATTGGAATATCCTGCGATGCAGGCCGTCTTTGCCCGGTTTCAGGCGTCGGAGCCGGACCCCAGGGGCGAGCTGGATCACCTGAACGCCTATACGTTGCTGGTCGCGGTGGCGCTGTCGGCGCAGGCGACCGATATCGGCGTGAACCGGGCGACCAAGGGCCTGTTCGCGGTGGCCGACACCCCGCAGGCGATGCTGGACTTGGGGGAGGAGGCGCTGATCGCGCATATCAGGACGATCGGGCTGTTCCGCAACAAGGCGAAGAACGTGATCCGCCTGTCGCAGCGCCTGATCGAGGCTTATGGCGGTCAGGTGCCCTCCAGCCGCGCGGCGCTGCAATCGCTGCCCGGCGTGGGGCGCAAGACCGCGAATGTGGTGCTGCAGATGTGGTTCGGCCATCCGGCCCATGCGGTCGATACCCATGTGTTCCGTGTGGCAAACCGCACCGGCATCGCGCCGGGCCGCGACGAGATCGCGGTGGAACGCGCGCTGGAAGACAACGTTCCGGTGGAATACCAGCACCATTCGCACCACTGGCTCATCCTGCACGGTCGCTATGTCTGCACCGCGCGCAACCCCAAATGTGCCACCTGCGCCATCGCGCCGTGGTGCCTGTTCGAGGAGAAAACCGCATGAAAAGCTATCAGGTCGTCGGCATCGGCAACGCGATTGTCGATGTGTTCTCAACCGCCGACGACAGTTTCATCGACCGGATGGGGATCGAAAAGGGCATCATGCAACTGGTCGAGCGCGACCGCGGCGAATTCCTGTATGGCGCGATGACGGACCCGGTGCAGGCCCCAGGCGGATCGGTGGCCAACACCCTGGCGGGACTGGGCAACCTCGGCCTGACCACCGCCTTCATCGGGCGGGTGCATGACGACGCCCTCGGGCGGTTCTATGCCAGCAGCATGGCCGAAAACGGCACCGATTTCGTCAACCCGCCGGTGGCGGGCGGCGAGTTGCCGACCTCGCGCTCGATGATTTTCGTCAGCCCCGATGGCGAGCGGTCGATGAACACCTACCTCGGGATTTCGTCGGAACTCGGGCCCGACGATGTGGCGGACGAGGTGGCGGGGCGGGCTGAAGTCCTGTTCCTTGAAGGCTATCTCTATGACAAGCCGAAGGGCAAGCAGGCGTTCGAACGCGCCGTTTCCTTGTGTCACGTGCAGGGCGGCAAGGCCGGCATCGCGCTGTCTGACCCGTTCTGCGTCGACCGGCACCGCAGCGATTTCCGGCGTCTGGTCAAGGATCTGGACTATGTGATCGGCAACGAGCACGAATGGGCGTCGCTGTATCAGACCGACCTTTCGGCGGCGCTGGAGATGGCTGCAGCGGATGCCGGCCTCGTGGTCTGCACCCGGTCGGGGCATGACGTGATCCTGCTGCGCGGCGACGAACAGGCGGTGGTGCCGGTCAACCGGATCGTGCCGGTGGATGCGACCGGGGCTGGCGATCAGTTTGCCGCCGGTTTCCTTTACGGCATGGCGACCGGGCAGCCGCTGGCCACCTGCGGGCGGATGGGATGTGTGGCCGCCGCCGAGGTGATCAGCCATTTCGGTGCACGCCCCGAGGCGGATCTGAAGGCGCTGTTCCGGGCCGAGGGGCTGATCTGATCCCTGCCTTCATCTGTTCCTGACTATCCCACGCGGGGTGCGGGGGGATGAAGCCCCCCGCCCTTTGCGGCAAGACCCTCAGTCCCCCAGCTTGGCATGCACCTCGGCCAGATCGATGTCGGCCACCGGCAGCTTGTTGGCCGGGTTTTCAAAGTCATATTTGAATACCTGGAAGTCGCGCTTGTAGATTTCCCACACCAGATGCATCGACAGGTCGTCGAAATACGCCTCGACCGGATGCGCCCGTTTTGGCCCGTGGCCTTCGCTTTCGTTGAACTTCGGGATCGTCCTGAGGTCGACGGGGTGGGCTTGCGAGGTGTTTTTCAGCACCTCCCCCATGCCTTCGTCGAACTTCTCGGTGAAAAAGATATGGTCATAGCGCCCGCCGTTGACGATGTAGGTCGAGACGTGACCCGACATCGCCGACCAGTGGATGTCCGGCTCCATCGGTTTTTTCCAGCGGATCGTGTCGCGCGCGAACAAAAGGAAGCGGCGGAAGCTGGTGATCTGGTCGAAATCGTCGCGCCCCTCCGGCCCGCCCACGTCCACGCCGTATTTCTGGGTCAGCAGCGGCACCAGATTGCCGCGATAGCGTTTGCCGTTGCGCTGGATGCCGCAGATCTTGTCGAAATAAGAGGACAGGATGCGGGTATAGGGGTTGCGCACGCAGGTGAAGGCATAGGATTTGTGCGCCTTGACGTTGCGCTCGATCAGCGGCTGGCTTGCCTCCTGTGCCCATTTGTGCAGACCCGTGGTGCTGTCGTGAATGTCGCCGTCATAGAACCTGCCATGGTCTGCGTAGAACATGATCTGGCCGATGGTCGAACAGGCGCATTTCGGCACCACGCGATACACCATGCTTTCGCTTTCCGTCATCCAGGTGCCCGGAAATCCCATCTGCTGCGCCTCCGCTATGCCCCGACCGGCGATCGGGATCATTGATGCGCAAAAAAGCAAAGAAACGCTGTCTTTTCAATGTGTGATGACGATATTGAGGAAAACAAAGACCCGCGCAGCCCGGCAAGTGTTTCGACTATGGCAAAAATCGCGTATATCCTGCTGTGTCACAAGGACCCCGAAGGCATCATCGCCCAGGCACAGCGCCTGACGGCGGCCGGGGATTTCATCGCGATCCACTTCGACGCCCGTGCCGCGGCCAAGGATTTCGATCGGATCAGGACCGCCCTGGCCGCCAACCCGTCGGTGGCTTTTGCGGCGCGGCGGCTGAAATGCGGCTGGGGCGAATGGAGCCTGGTGCAGGCCACGCTGCTGGCGGTGCAGGCGGCCGTCGATGCCTTTCCACGCGCCACGCATTTCTACATGCTGTCGGGCGACTGCATGCCGACCAAGACGGCCGAATTCGCCCACGAGTTTCTGGACCGCGCGGAAGTCGACTACATCGAGAGCTTCGATTTCTTCACCTCCGACTGGATCAAGACCGGGATCAAGGAAGAACGGCTGATCTATCGCCACTGGTTCAACGAACGCACCCACAAGCGGCTGTTCTATGCGTCGATGGACCTGCAGCGCCGGTTCGGGATGGCGCGCAAGGTGCCGTCCGACATCCAGATGCAGATCGGCAGCCAGTGGTGGTGCCTGCGCCGCCGCACGATCGAGGCCGTGCTGGAGTTCACCGCGCGGCGGCGCGATGCCATGCGGTTTTTCCGCACGACCTGGATTCCGGACGAGACGTTCTTTCAGACCGTGGTGCGCCATCTGGTGCCGGACGACGAGATTCGCACCCGCACCCTGACGTTCCTGATGTTCACCGACTACGGCATGCCGCTGAATTTCTACAACGACCACTATGACCTGCTGACCAGCCAGGATTTCCTGTTCGCACGCAAGATCAGCCCGGACGCCAAGGTGTTGAAGGAACGGCTGGGCAAGCTTTATGCCGAGACGGGGGTGAAGTTCGCCATCTCGAACGAGGGGCGCAGCCTGTTCAGGTTCCTGACCGGGCGGGGCCGGATCGGGCGGCGGTTTGCGCCGCGGTTCTGGGAAACGGAAAGCAGTCTGGGCCGCGAACGCACGCTGCTGATGGTGACCTGCAAGAAATGGCATGTGGCCAAGCGGCTGGTCGAACGTGTGCGCCAGGTGACCAACCTGCCCGCCATCGACTATCTGTTCAACGAGGCATCGACCCCGTTGCCCGACCTTGGCGGCATCCAGACCACGCTTGAAAAGCGCACGCGCCACCGCCGGGCCCTGATGCGGATGCTGTTCGACTATTGGCAGACCGACAAGCTGATCGTCTGCATCGACCCGGCGAATGTCGATCTGATGCATGATTTCTACAATGACAAGGCGCGGGTGCGGCTGTTGGAAATCGAGTGTCAGTTCAGCGACGACTATCTGATCGGCCACGCCCGCAGGGTCGGTCTGGCGGGCGAAAACACGCCGCAGGACACGATCGACCGGTTGCTGCCCACAATCCGGTTCGACGTGCGGTTCGAATCCGACCGCATCACCGACGCCGGATTCAAGGACATGAGCCGGGTGCGGCAATCGGCATCGGTCGACGAAAACACGGTGCCATTGGCCGAATTTCTTGGTATCCCGGCAGCACAGGCGCGCGAGATCATGGCGACCGAATATCTGTTTGTGGACTGACCGATGCCCCATGCCTACGACCCGAACAACATCTTCGCCCGCATCCTGCGCGGGGAAATTCCCAACAGGACGGTGCTGGACACGCCCCATACCCTGGCGTTCCACGACATCCGCCCGCTGGCCCCTTTTCATGTGCTGGTGATTCCGAAAGGGGCTTATGCGACCTTCGACCATTTCGCCGCCGAAGCGAGCGCCGAGGAGCTGGTCGATTTTCACCGGACCGCGGCGCAGGTCTGCGCGATGGCCGGGCCGCAGGGCTATCGCGGCATCACCAATGCCGGGGCGTTCGGCATGCAGGAAGTGCCGCATTACCATCTGCACGTGCTGGGGGGGCGGGTGTTGGGACGGCTGGTCGATCCGGCCTGAAACCGCAGGAACCGGGTCGATGGCCCGGGGCGGATCGGGCATGTTCCTGCCAAACAGGAGCCTCTGATGACCCTTCGCTTTACCCCGATCCCGACCGATCTTGTCCGCGCCTTTCAGGCCGGTGCCTCCGATGCCAACGGCCAGCCGCCCGAGCGCCACATCTCGGACGGCGGCGGAAACCCGTGCCGCCACTGCCTGCAGATGATCCCCGCAGGCGCGGGCATGCTGGTGCTGGCCCACCGGCCGTTTCCCGCGCCGCAACCCTATGCCGAGATTGGCCCGATCTTTCTGTGCGCCGATCCGTGCCAGCCGGGGGGAGGCGGGTCGGTGCCCGCGATGCTGGACTCGCCCGACTACATCCTGCGGGGTTACGGGTCGGATGACCGGATCGTGTATGGAACCGGGGCGGTGGTGCCGACGGCTGATCTTGCAGCGCAGGCTCTGGAACGGCTGGCGGACCCTCGGGTGGCCTATGTGCATGTCCGCTCGGCGCGCAACAATTGTTATCAGGTCAGGATCGATCGCTAGCGGCGGAACGGTTTGGGGCGTGCCCCGGTGCCCGCGCTTGCCACCACATCGGCGATGCGGGCGGCGCGGGTGGGGGCGGTGCGGGCGGTCTTGATCCACTCCAGCGTGCCGCGCCGGACGGATTTCGGATACGCCTCCCAGCCCGCTGCCGTCCCTGCGGCAGCAAGGGCCGCCATCAGGTCATCCGGCGCCTGCAACGCATCGACATCGTTCAGGAAATCCCACATCCCGTTGGCGATGGCGGCGGCGATCTTCGCCTCGCCCGCCGGGGTCATCGCGCCGGAGGCCCGCGCCCGTTCGACATGCGCCTTGTTGATCGCCGACCAGCCCGAGGTGGGCTTGCGCGGTGCGATCAGGATCATGCTGCTGTCGGCATCGAGCGCGCGGGTCATCGAGTCGATCCAGCCCCAGCAGAGCAGTTCTTCGACGATGGATTCATAGGCGAGATGGTCGGGGTGGCGGCGCTTGTAGGTGGCCAGCCAGTGGCTGGGGGCGCCGACATGGTTGGCGGCCAGCCAGTCGCGCAACTCGCACCGGCTGCGGACGGTCAGGATCGGGGCATCGTCAGCCGCGCCCATGTTCGGCGTCCCAGGCCTTGAGCCAGCGTTTCGGGGCGGCATCCCGCCAGTCGCGCAGCAACCTTGCACGGGCCCAGTCGGGGTCGATGCGGCCCGCGCGAACCAACATCAGGTTGTACGCGGCATAGTGGGGGTGCAGCGTGAAGCTGTCCGGGTCGGCGGCCATCAGCATCTCGCGTTCGTCAAGGGTGGCGCGAAAGACCGCGGCATCGACGTAGGGCGACCACCAGCACCACATCTTGCCATGCGCCTTGAGGCAGGGGTTGCCCCAGGGCATGGCCTCGGTCACCTCGGGCAGGTGCAGCGACAGGGCGAGGTCGCGCAGTTCGGGATAATCCCGGATCGTCAATGTGCCGCCGCCCAGTTGACCCCGCTGCCTGCCTCGACCGTCAGGGGCACGCTCAGGGTGACGGCGGGGTGGGCGGCCGTTTCCATGACGTGCTTGGCGACGGGGATCAGGGTTTCGGCGGCGTCCTCGTCCACTTCGAACAGCAGTTCGTCGTGGACCTGCAGCAGCATTTTCGCGGGCAGGTGGGCGATGGCGGCAGGCATGCGGACCATGGCGCGGCGGATCACGTCGGCGGCGGTGCCCTGTATCGGGGCGTTGATCGCGGCGCGTTTCGCAAAGCCTGCGGCGGGGCCTTTGGCGTTGATCTCGGGCGTGTGGATTTTCCGGCCGAACAGGGTTTGCACGTAGCCCTTTGATTGCGCGAAGGAAACCGTGTCGGACATGTATTCCTTGATGCCGGGGAAGCGTTCGAAATAGCGGTCGATGAAGCCCTGCGCCTCGGCGCGCGGAATGCGCAGGTTGCGGGCGAGGCCGAAGCCGGAAATGCCGTAGATGACGCCAAAGTTGATCGCCTTTGCCTTGCGGCGGATGTCGGGGGTCATTTCCGACAGCGGCACGTTGAACATCTCGGAGGCGGTCATCGCATGAATGTCGATGCCGTCGGCGAAGGCCTGCCGCAGCGACGGGATTTCGGCGACATGGGCGAGGATGCGCAACTCGATCTGGGAATAGTCCAGCGACACCAGCAGCTTGCCCGCCGGGGCTAAGAACGCCTCGCGGATGCGGCGGCCCTCTTCGGTGCGGATGGGGATGTTCTGCAGGTTGGGGTCGGTGGACGAAAGCCGCCCGGTGACGGCCCCGGTCAGGGAATACGATGTGTGGACGCGCCCCGTTTCGGGGTTGATATGGTCCTGCAGGGCGTCGGTGTATGTGGATTTCAGCTTGGAAAGCTGCCGCCAGTCCAGCACGCGGCCGGGCAGTTCATGTTCGGTGGCAAGGTCTTCCAGAATGTCTGCCCCGGTGGCATAGGCCCCGGTCTTGCCCTTTTCGCCCCCCGGCAAGCCCATCTTGTCGAACAGAATCTCGCCAAGCTGCTTGGGGGAGCCCACGTTGAAGGTGACCCCGGCCATGTCGTGAATCTCCGCCTCCAGCCCCGCCATCTTCTGTGCAAAGGCCGATGACATGCGGGACAGAGTGTGGCGGTCGACCTGGATGCCCGCCATCTCCATCTGCGCCAGAACCGGCACCAGCGGGCGTTCGAGGGTTTCGTAGACGGTCGTGACGCGCGCGCGGTGGAGTTGCGGCTTGAACAGGTGCCACAGGCGCAGAGTGACGTCGGCATCTTCGGCGGCATAGCGCACGGCGTCGTCGATGGCCACGCGGTCGAAGGTGACCTGGGTCTTGCCGGAGCCCAGCAAGGTCTTGATCGGAATGGGGGAATGGTTCAGGTATCTCTCTGATAGCGCATCCATGCCGTGGCCGTTCAGCCCCGCCTGCATCGCGTAGGACATCAGCATGGTGTCGTCGATCGGGGCGACAACAACCCCCTGACGCGCAAAGATTTTCGCGTCGTATTTCATGTTCTGGCCGATCTTGAGGATCGACGGGTCTTCCAGAACCGGTTTCAGCAGCGCCAGCGCCTCGGCCAGCGGCATCTGGCCGTCAGTCAGGTCTGCGGAGCCGAACAGATCGCCGCCGCCCTGACGGTGGCCGAGCGGGATGTAGGCCGCGTGCCCGGGGTCCACACACAGCGAAATCCCCACCAGTTCGGCGCGCATTTCGTCGAGGGACGTGGTTTCGGTGTCGACGGCGACATAGCCGCGTTCCCTGATCCGCGAAATCCACGACGACAGCGTTGCGGCATCGCCGATGCGGACATAGGCGGCGGGATCGAACGGCAGGCGGTCGGGTTCCGGGGCGGCGTCATGGGCGCCTGCCACCTCGAACCCCCTGGCGGGTTCCATTTCGGGGGCGGCGATGTTCAGCTTTTCGGCGACCCGTTTGGTCAGGGTGCGGAATTCCATTTCGGTCAGGAAGGCCATCAGCGCCGTGGGGTCGGGAGGCTGGACCGCCAACTCGTCGAGGCCCACGGTGACGGGGGTGTCGAGTTTCAGCCGCACGAGGTCGCGCGACAGGCGGATCCGGTCGGCGTTGTCCACCAGCGCGGCGCGGCGGGCGGGCTGTTTGATCTCGCCCGCGCGGGCCAGCAGCGTGTCGAGGTCGCCGTATTCGTTGATCAAGAGGGCCGCCGTTTTCAGCCCGATGCCCGGAGCCCCGGGGACGTTGTCGACGGAATCCCCTGCAAGCGATTGAACATCCACGACTCTGTCAGGGCCGACGCCGAACTTTTCGACCACCTCGTCCGGTCCGATGGCACGGGCCTTCATCGGGTCGAACATGTTCACCCCGTCGCCCACCAGTTGCATCAGGTCCTTGTCCGACGAGATGATGGTGGCCGTCCCCCCCGCCGCGCGCGCCATGCAGGCGAGGGTGGCGATGATGTCGTCAGCCTCGAACCCCTCCATCTCGATGCAGGCGATGTTGAAGGCGCGGGTGGCGTCGCGGGTCAGCGGGAACTGGGGCCGCAGGTCTTCGGGCAGGGGGGGGCGGTTGGCCTTGTAGGCGGGGTAGAGGTCGTTGCGGAAGGTTTTCGCGGAATGGTCGAACACCACGGCGATGTGGGTGGGGGCCTCGGCCTTTCGCGTTGTGTTCAGCTCGCCCCAGATGAGGTTGCAGAACCCGGCGACGGCCCCAACAGGTAGACCGTCGGACTTGCGGGTGAGCGGGGGCAGGGCATGGTAGGCGCGGAAGATGTAGGCCGACCCGTCGATCAGGTGCAGGTGGTGGCCCTTGCCGAATGTCCCCGCGCCGATTGCCATTGTCCGCCCCTTGGTTGCTGGGCAAGTATTGCCACGGATGCAGGCGTGGTTCCAGCGAGAGGTGGCAGATGAGGGCCGTGTTATGGGGGGTGGGCGGGTTTCTGGGGGGCGGGTTGCTGGCCGGGGTGATCGGCATCATCCTGCCCGGCATTTTCAGCATTTCGCAGGCCGAGGGGGCCTATGCGATGGGGATTGCGTTCTTTTGGGTGCCTGCGGCGGCAATCGTCGGCGGCATTGCCGGGGCGGTCTACGGGGTGTGGCCCCGCTAGTGGTCGTCGTGGGCGTGGTCGCGGTCGATGACAAAGCGTTTGTCGCAATAGCCGCATTCGACAAAGCCGGTGTCCTCGGGGATGGTCAGCCAGACGCGGGGGTGCCCGAGCGCGCCTTCGCCCCCGTCGCAGGCGATCTTCCAGTGGGTGACGATCTGGGTCTCGGGGGCGGCGAGGGGCATCGGAACGATCCTGTTGTGAAGATGACGGCAGTTTAGCGGGCGGTTCGGGCGGGGCAAGGGATTGGTGCGTTCTTGCGCTTAAATGACCGAATTTGCTGAAAAAATCGGGTATGCCATGCGTGCACCCCTTGTGCACCCGCTGTGCAGACGAACCGAAAGGCGGCGGCGTTCACCCTTGGCGGACGAATCAGGTTGCGTGACGCCCCGAACCACAGCATTTTCGCACAGACGAGGCCAAAGAGGTGTGCGATGTGCCTTCGCGCAGCCTTGACGTCAGGTGCCGATCAGCCGTGCGCGCGCCTTGAGGGCGCCGAGCCAAGCCAGGCCATGCACGGTGGCGCGGGCGGGGCGGTATTCGGCGGCGATCCAGCCGTCATAGCCTGCGGCGTCCAGCTCGCTGCACAGGCCGGTCAGGTCGAACCCGCCGCCGCCCGGTTCGGCGCGGCCGGGGAAGCCTGCGATCTGGATGTGGCTGATCCGCGTCTTGTGTCGCTGCCACACCGCAGCCGCATCGCCATGGATGCGGGCTGCGTGCCACAGGTCGAACTGCAACCCGATCTGCGGCAGGCCGAGGTCGTCGAGGATGCGCCCCGCCTGATCGAAGTCGTTCAGGAAATAGCCCGGCATGTCTTCGGTGTTCAGCGGTTCGATGCACAGCCGCTGGTCGGGGGCCTGCGCCGCAGCCCAGGTCAGGTTTTCGGCATAGGTCTGTTCGGCCAACGGGCCGCGCGCCACCCCCGCCATCACATGCAGCCGGGACGCCCCCAGTTTGCCGGCCATCTCGGCCCCGCGCAGAAAGCTGTCGCGAAAGGCCGTGACGTCGCCGGGCACGGCGGCATGGCCGCGATCCCCGGCCACCCAGTTGCCGGGCGGCGTGTTGATCAGCGCCACAGGCAGACCCGCCAGCGCGGTGATCCAGTCTTTCGCGGCATGGTCATAGGGGAAGAGCATCTCGACCCCGTCGAACCCGGCTTGGGCTGCGAGGCCCGGCCGGTCGAGGGCTGCCACCTCGGTGAACAGCATGGTCAGATTGGCGGCGAAACGGGGCATTCAGGGCAATTCGTTCGAGGGGATCATCGGAAAGAAGATGCCGGATGACCAGACGCCGAACCAGCTTTGCCCGTCAAGCGGTTCGTGCAGCCCGAGGTCCACGAGGCGGTAGAAGCTTTTGCGGTCGATGCGCGCGGCAAGACCGGGCCGGATCAGGATGGACGGCGCGGGTTCGCCGGTGACAGGGTCGCGCGGCACCAGCAGGGGGTGGTCGGGGCCTGCGGCCGCCTCATCCTCGGTGCGGGTGTGGAAGGTGATCACCTGGTCGCGGCCCTGACCGGTGGCGGTGAAGTCGGTCGCGTGCAGTGGCAGGTCGTCGACCTGGATGCCGACCTTTTCCACCGGCGTCACCAGAACATACCGCCCGTTCTCGGCCCGCAGGATCGAGGAGAACAGCTTCACCAGAGGCGCGCGCCCGATCGGGGTGCCAAGATAGAACCACGTCCCGTCCCGCGCGATGCGAATGTCCAGCTCGCCACAGAACGGCGGGTTCCACAAATGCACCGGCGGCGGGCCTTTCTTCGTCGCCGCATGAACAGACGCCGCCAGCCCGTCGGCCGACAGTTTCACGATCATTTGTCCCGTTTCGGTTTTTGCCATTTGTGCCTGCCGTCTTAGTTGGCTCTAATGCGCATATAACCTGTCCCGGAGCAATGTCATGACCGATCCCGCCAGCCTTGTCGCCGAAATCGAAGCCTTGGGGGCGCGGTTGGGGGTGGCGAAGCGCGAGGTGAACCAGCGGTTCATCGGGCAGGACAAGGTGGTGGATCTGGTGCTGGCGGCGATGCTGTGCGGCGGGCATGCCTTGCTGGTAGGCTTGCCGGGCCTGGGCAAGACGCTGCTGGTGGATACGCTGTCGACGGTGATGGGGCTGAAAGGCAGCCGCATCCAGTTCACGCCCGATCTGATGCCCGCGGATATCCTGGGGTCCGAGGTGCTGGACAGCGGCGCAGATGGCAGCCGTGCGTTTCGGTTCATCGAAGGCCCGGTGTTCTGCCAGTTGCTGATGGCCGACGAGATCAACCGCGCCAGCCCCCGCACCCAGTCGGCACTGCTGCAGGCGATGCAGGAAAAAGAGGTGACGGTGGCGGGGGTGCATCGGCCTTTGGGCCGCCCGTTCCATGTGCTGGCCACGCAGAACCCGATCGAGCAGGAGGGGACCTATCCGTTGCCCGAGGCGCAGTTGGACCGGTTTCTGGTGCAGGTGGATGTCGACTATCCGACCCGGGCGACCGAGCGCGACATCCTGATGGCGACGACCGGAGCGGTGGAGGCCAAGGCGGCGGCGGTGTTTTCCGCCGAGGAGCTGATCGCGGCGCAGGGGATCATCCGGCGGATGCCGGTGGGGGAGTCGGTGGTGGAGGCAGTTCTGGACCTGGTCCGCGCCTGCCGTCCCGGCGAGCCCGAGGGGCGCGATCTGGAAGGCTCGCTGTCCTGGGGGCCGGGGCCGCGCGCGGCGCAGGCGCTGATGCTGTGTTGCCGGGCGCGGGCGCTGCTGGATGGGCGACTGGTGCCGGGGCTGGCGGATGTGGCGGCGCTGGCGCGGCCCGTGCTGTCGCACCGGATGTCGTTGAGTTTCGCCGCACGGGCACGGGGCGAGACGCTGGCCGGGCTGATCGACCGCGTGGTGATGCGGACCCTGCGGCTTGAGGCCGCCGCGTGACCGTTTCCGCCGATCTTCGGGCGCAAGCCGAGGCGTTGGGGCAATCGCTGCCCGCCCTGCTGGCGCAGGCCGAACATCTGGCGGCTACGGTGATGCTGGGCGAGCATGGTCGGCGCAGGGCGGGCTTGGGCGACGAGTTCTGGCAGTATCGCCCGGCCCATGCCGGGGACCCGGTGCGGATGGTGGATTGGCGGCGGTCGGCGCGGTCCGACAGCCATTTCGTGCGCGAGCGCGAATGGCAGGCGGCGCAGTCGGTGACGCTGTGGGTCGACGGCGCGAAGTCGATGGGGTTTTCGGGCGACAAGGCGCGGGGGTCCAAGGCCGAGCGCGCGCGGCTGCTGGCGCTGGCGCTGGCGGTGCTGTTGCTGCGGGGCGGCGAGCGGGTGGGGATGGCGGAAACCCCGCGCGCCGGGCGCAGCCAACTGATGCGGCTGGCGCGGGATCTGGCGGATACGGACGCGGACTATGGTGCGCCCGAGGTGGCCGGCATGGTGGCGCATGGCCGGGCGGTGTTCGTGTCGGATTTTCTGGGTGAGATTGCCGCGGTTGAAACCGCGCTGGCGGCTGCGGCGGATCGCGGAGTTCGGGGGGTTCTGATGCAGGTGCTGGACCCGGCAGAGGAGGATTTTCCGTTCGACGGGCGTACCATCTTTGAATCGATGGGCGGTGGCGTTCGCTATGAAACGCAGCGGGCGGGCGATCTGCGCGGGCGGTATCTGGCGCGGCTGGCCGAACGCAAGGACCGGCTGGCAGGATTGGCCCGGGCGGTCGGCTGGCAGTATTCGTGTTTCCACACCGGGCAGGGGGCGCAACCGGCGCTTTTATGGGCGTATCGCGCGCTGGAGGGCGGGCGATGATCGCGCTGGCCTTCACCACACCTTGGCTGCTTTTGGGGCTGCTGGCGCTGCCGGTGCTGTGGCTCTTGCTGCGCGCCGTGCCGCCGGCACCGATCCGGCGGCGGTTTCCCGGCGTGGCGCTGCTCCTCGGGCTGGTCGATGAGGACCGCGAGGCCGACAAGACGCCGTGGTGGCTGTTGCTGCTGCGGATGGCGGCGGTGGCTGCGGCAATCGTGGCCTTTGCCGGTCCGGTGCTGAACCCGCGCGACGAGGCGGCGGGGACCGGGCCGCTGCTGGTGGTGCTGGATGGCGGATGGGCGGATGCGCGCGACTGGCCGCGCCGGGTGGACCGTGCGGTGGCGCTGGTCGAGGAGGCGGGGCGCGACGGGCGCGCAGTCGCGGTGGTGCAACTGACCGATGCGGTTGAGACGCCGGTGTTTCAGGCGGCAGAGGCCTGGGTGGGCCGGGTGGCGGCCCTGACGCCCGCGCCGTGGCTGCCGTCGATGGCATGGGTCGATGCGCTGCCCGGCGGAAACTTCGACACGGTCTGGCTGTCGGACGGGCTGGCGCATGACGGGCAGGCCGATCTGGTGCGCGCATTTCAGGACCGGGGCCGGCTGACCGTGGTGACCTCGCCGCGCCCGGTGCTGGCGCTGGCGCCGCCGGGGTTTGCCGATGGCGCGGTGCAGGTGAAGGTGGCGCGGGTGCCCGCCGGGGCGGCCGTGCAGGTCGAAGTGGCCGCGCGCGGGCCGGACCCGTCGGGGATCGACCGCGAGTTGGCGCGGGTTGCGGTGGAGTTTGCCGACGGGACCGGGATGGCCGAAGGTGCGCTGTCCCTGCCGCCGGAATTGCGTAACCGGATCAAGCGGTTCGAGGTTCTGGGGCAGCGCAGCGCAGGCGCGGTCAGTCTGACCGATGACAGCCTGAAACGCCGCAAGATCGCCCTGATCGGCGGCGGGGCGGACCGTGAGGGGCTGCAACTGCTGTCACCCACCCATTTTCTGCGGCAGGCGCTGGAGCCGGTGGCCGAACTCGTCGAGGGCGGGCTTTCGGATGTGCTGCTGGCCAATCCGGATGTGATCGTGCTGGCCGACGTGGCGCGGTTGACCCAGACCGAGACAGACGGCGTGCTGGACTGGCTGGACAAGGGCGGGCTGCTGCTGCGCTTTGCCGGGCCGAAACTGGCGGCGAGCGACGTGAGCCGCGTCGACGAAGACCCGCTGATGCCGGTGCGGCTGCGCGAAGGTGGCCGGTCGGTGGGTGGCGCGATGAGCTGGGGCGAACCCAAGGCGCTGGCCGATTTTGCCGAGGGCAGTCCGTTTCACGGGCTGGTGATCCCGGCGGATGTCACGGTCACCGCACAGGTGCTGGCGCAGCCCGACCCGGACCTGTCGGCGCGCACCATTGCTGCCCTCGCCGACGGCACGCCGCTGGTCACCCGCAAGGCGGTCGGGCAGGGCCAGGTGGTGCTGGTGCATGTGACGGCGAATGCCGAATGGTCCAGCCTGCCGCTGTCGGGCCTGTTCGTGCAGATGCTGGAACGGCTGGCGGTATCGACCCGCGCCGGAGCGGCGGATGGCAGCGATCTGGCCGGGCAGGTCTGGGTGCCGCAGGTGCTGCTGGACGGGTTCGGGGTGGAACGCGACGCGGGCGAGGTCGGCGGCATCGCGGGCGAGGATCTGGCGGCGGCGATGACAACGGGGCCGGGTGCGGCGGTGCCGCCGGGGCTTTACGCCGGGGCCGACCGGCAGGTGGCGCTGAACGCGGTGGGGGATCAGACCCTGCTGGCGTCGGCGGACTGGCCACGGGGCACGGTGATCGAGGGGCTGGAGGGCGCGCGGGAACAGGCGCTGAAGGGCGCGTTTCTGGCGGGGGCCCTCGTGTTGCTGACGGTGGATATTCTGGCGGCGCTGTGGCTGTCGGGCAAGCTGGCGGGGCTGGCGCGGGCGGCGGTGGCGGGGCTGGCGGTGTTTGCGGCGGGCGAGGCGCGGGCGCAGGAGCCGGACGACGCGCGGGCGATGCTGGCGACCCAGGCCGTGGTGCTGGCGCATGTTCTGACCGGCGACGCGCGGGTGGATGGCGACGCCGAAGCGGGGCTGCGCGGCCTGGGCGATCAGTTGTGGCTGCGCACCTCCGTCGAGCCGGACCTGCCGCTGGGGGTTGATCTGGAGGTGGACGAACTGGCCTTCTATCCGTTCCTGTACTGGCCGGTCACCACCAGCCAGCCGCTGCCATCTGCCGAAGCCTATGCCAAGCTGAACAAATACCTGCGCACCGGCGGGATGATCCTGTTCGACACCCGCGATGGCGATATCGCCGGGGCGGGCGGGGCCACGCCCGAGGCGCAGGCGTTGCAGCGGTTGGCATCCGGGCTGGACATTCCCCCCCTGGAGCCGATGCCGCCCGACCATGTGCTGAGCCGGACCTTCTATCTGCTGCAGGATTTTCCGGGTCGCCACACCGGGCGGACCCTTTGGGTGGAAGCCGCCCCGCCGGATGCCGAACAGGTGGAAGGCATGCCGTTCCGCAATCTGAACGACGGGGTGACGCCGGTGATCTTCGGCGGCAACGATTGGGCGGCGGCCTGGGCCACCGATGACAACGGCGTGCCGCTTTATCCGGTGGGGCGGGGGTATGCCGGGGACCAGCAGCGCGAACTGGCCTACCGGTTCGGGATCAACGTGGTCATGCATGTGCTGACCGGGAACTACAAATCGGATCAGGTGCATGTGCCGGCCCTGCTGGAAAGGTTGGGGCAATGAGCGGAATCATCTTTGCGCCGCTGCTGCCCTGGCCGATGGTCTGGGGTCTGGCGGGGGGGGCGGCGCTGTTGCTGGCCTTTGCGCTGTGGCGCGGGTTGGCGGGCTGGGCGCTGCGGGCGCTGGCAACGGGGGTGCTGGTCGTGGCGCTGACCGGGCCATCGCTGCAGCAGGAAGACCGCAAGCCGCTGACCGACATCGTGCTGCTGGTGGTGGACGAAAGCGCGTCGCAGGGGCTGGGGGACCGGCCCGACCAGGTCGCGCAGGCGGTGGCTTCGGTGCAGGCCGAGGTGGCGGCGCTGCCCGACACCGAACTCAGGATCGTGACCTTTGCCGACGGGGCCGAGGATGCCGGGTCCCTGGCAATGACCGCGCTGGCCGAGGCTTTGGCCGAGGAACCCCGCGCCCGGGTGGCGGGGGCGATCCTGATCACCGACGGGCAGGTGCATGATCTGGAACTGGTGCCCGCCCTGCCCGCCCCGTTGCAGGTGCTGTTGACCGGGCGCGCGGCGGACTGGGACCGCAGGCTGGTGGTGACCGACGCGCCGGCCTTCGCGATCCTTGGCGAAGAGGTGATGCTGAAGCTGCGGATCGAGGATCAGGGCGCGGTGCCCGCCGATGCGGGCGGCTTTGCGCAACTGACCATCGCGGTGGATGCGGACCCGCCCCAGACCTATGAGGTGCCGGTTGGCGAGGATCTGGACCTGCCGGTGACCCTGCCGCATGGCGGGATGAACGTGCTGCAGTTTTCGGTGGCCGAAGGGGCCGGGGAATTGACCGACCGCAACAATGCCGCCGTGGTGCAGATCAACGGGGTGCGCGACCGGCTGCGGGTTCTGCTGGTGTCGGGCGAGCCGCATGCGGGTGAACGGGTGTGGCGCAACCTGCTGAAATCGGATGCCTCGGTCGATCTGGTGCATTTCACCATCCTGCGGCCCCCGGAAAAGCAGGACGGGATTCCGGTCACTGAGTTGAGCCTGATCGCCTTCCCGACGCGCGAATTGTTCGTGGAAAAGATCAGCGAGTTCGACCTGATCATCTTCGACCGCTACCGGATGCGGGGCATCCTGCCGATGAGCTACATCGACAACGTGGTGCAGTATGTGAAAGACGGTGGCACGGTTCTGGTCGCGGCGGGGCCGGAATACGGCGCGGTTGACAGCCTGTGGCGCTCGCCGCTGGCCGAGATCCTGCCGGCCGAGCCGACGGCGCGGGTCGTCGAGCAAGGCTTCCAGCCCGCGCTGACCGATCTGGGGCGGCGGCATCCGGTGACCGAGGGGCTGGAGGCGCTTGCCCCCGAGGGTGGCTGGGGCCGCTGGCACCGGCTGGTCGAGGTCAATCCGCTGCGGGGGCAGATCGTGATGTCGGGGCCGGGGGATCGGCCTTTGCTGGTGCTGGACCGGGTGGGCGAGGGACGAATCGCGGTGCTGGCATCGGATCAGATGTGGCTCTGGGGCCGCGGTTACGAAGGCGGCGGGCCGCAACTGGAACTGCTGCGGCGGCTGGCGCACTGGATGCTGAAGGAACCCGAACTGGAAGAAGAAAGCCTGACCGCCACCGCCAAGGGGCCGGTGCTGACCATCACCCGGCGGTCGGTGCAGGAGGGGCCGCCGGGCGATCTGACGATCACCGGGCCGGATGGGGCGGGGGTCACGCTGCGCCTCCCCGAGATCAGCCCGGGCAAGTATCAGGCCGAGTGGACGGCACCGATGCTGGGCCTGTTCCGGCTGGAGCAAGGCGATCTGACGCGGGTGGTCGCCGTCGGGCCGCGCAGCCCGCGCGAGTTCGAGGAAACGATCGCCACGGCAGACAAGCTGGCCCCGCTGGCAGCGCCGACCAACGGCGGCGTGATGCGGCTCGAGGCAGGGAACCCGGACATCCGGGCGGTGCGGGCGGACCGGCAGGCCTGGGGGCGCGGCTGGATCGGGATCACGCCGCGCGGGGCCTATCTGACCGAGGATGTCCGGGTCGCGGCGCTGATGCCGGGGTGGCTCTATCTGCTGCTGGCGGCGGGACTGGCAGTGGCGGCCTGGCTGGTCGAGGGGCGCAACCGGCGGGGGGCCTGAGCGGCACGGCGGGCCTCATCCTTCCCGGATGGTCAGTCTTCGGGGCGATTTGCGCAGACTGACCGACCGGGAAGGAGAAGCGTCGCGCGGCATCAGGGGCTGTCCATCCAGTCGGGGCGGGGCAGGCCCAAGGCCTCGGGGTCGGACAGGTAGATCGCTCCCGCGACCAGAACCACGACCAGAACCACGGCAAGGGCGATCTTCCACGCCGAATAGGGGCGCTCGCCCTGCACCTCGCCGGTCTGGCCGTTGACCAGAAACCGATAGCTTTTTCCGCCGTATTTGTAGGCCGCCATCCAGACCGGCAGCAGGATGTGCTTGAATGTCTCGTTCGAGAAATCGGTGTCGATGCTGTCGACCTGCTGGACATCGCCGCCGATGTCACGGCGCACGTCCGAAACGATGACCTGTTCCATCCGCGCGCGCGCGGATTTGTGGCCATCCGCCAAGGCGACCGTATAGCCTTCGGCCTGAAATCCGGCAAGGTAATCCGGGGTATAGGCGGTCAGGGCGGTCAGGTCCCACGGATCCAGCCCCTGTGCCAGACGTGGCGGCAGCGAGGTGGAGGCGATCACCACCACATCATCGAAGTCCCGCGCCACCCGGCCCGAAGCCGGATACCAGCGGGTTTTCTGCACCTGTTCCTGCCGCTGTTCACGCTTGCCGTTGACCTCGACGGTGACCGTGCGGGTCTCGTAGTAATGTTCGCCGCGTTGCCCGCGATAGCGCGACCGGGTGGCGGCGTCGAAGGTCCAGTAGGGCACATAGATGCCGGTCATCGCGCGGCCCTTGCGGGTGAATTCCAGCAGTTTCGACGGCGCGAACCACAAGCGGCCCAGCCATTTGGTCAACTGGTCGCGCGCCTGGTTTTCGGTCAGCGCGAACGGGATCAGCGCCTGGGGTTTGATGACCCGGTGCGCGCCGGTATCGACCGCGACCGGGCTGGCGCAGAACGGGCATTCGGTGGCGTGGGTCGCGCCCTGAAACTCCACCACCGCGCCGCAGGACGGGCAGGAGGTCGACCGAACTTCGGAGGTGGCCGCTGCGGGCAGGTCATCGCGCAGACCGTAGGACAGGCTCAACTCGCCCAGGGCCTTGGCGGTGGCGCGGGGGGCTGCCGGTGCGATGTCCTGCACATGGCCGCAATGAGCGCAGGTCAGCGAGGTCTGCCCCGGCGCATAGCGCAGGTCGGCCCCGCATTGCGCGCAGGGCCAGCGGTGTTCTTCGGCCACCCCCATGTCAGACCCCCGGCGGCGGCGGCGGCGGGATCATGCTGAACAGGCGCGACAATTCGGTTTCGGCGGCCGGTTTCCAGCCGTCCTGCCCGGCGGTCCAGACATGCGTCGTGCGGGTCAACTGGCCCGAGGCGGCCATGCCGGCGAGGTCGGCGTCGGTGTAGGGGCCCTTGGTCGTGCCACTGTCGGCCACATGCCACGCGCGGGCGGCGGGCGGCGGCGGGGGCGGCGGCGGGGCTGCGGCGGCGGGCGCGGCCCCCCAGGGACCCGGCTGCGCCATCTGGTTGGCCATGTTCATCCCCATCGCGGCCCCCATCCCGGCCGTCATCGCCGCGCCCGCACCGGAGGCCGGGTTGGCCATCGCCTCGGCCGCGTTGAACTGCATGTATTTGTTCAGATCGCCTGCGATGCCCACGCTCGTGCGCTTGTCGAGGACTTTCTCGACCTCTTCCGGCAGGCTGATGTTCTCGATGTAGAATTCCGGGATCGACAACCCGTAGTCGGCAATCTTCGGCGCGATGGCGGTGGCGATCAGTTTGCTCAGATCGGAGGTGTTGGCGGCCATGTCGAGCACCGGGATCCCGGATTTCGCGATGGTGACGGAGAATTCCTGCACGATGATGTTGCGGATTTGCAGGCTGATCTCGTCGGCGGTGAATTCGCCATCGGTGCCGACGATTTCCTGCATGAACTTCGCGGGGTCGGCCACCCGCATCGAATAGGTGCCAAAGGCGCGCAGGCGCACCGGGCCGAATTCCGGGTCACGGCACATGATCGGGTTCTTGGTGCCCCATTTTAGGTCGTTGAACCGGGTGGTGTTCAGGAAGTAGATTTCCGACTTGAACGGGCTTTGAAAGCCGTGATCCCAGTGCTGCAGCGTGGTCATGATCGGCATGTTGTTGGTTTCCAGCATATACATGCCGGGACCGAACACGTCGGCCATCACACCTTCATGCACGAACACCGCCGCCTGGCCCTCGCGGACCGTCAGCTTGGCCCCCATCTTGATCGCATTGCCGCGCCGTTCAAAGCGCCAGACCATCGTGTCACGGGTGTCGTCGAGCCAGGTGATGACGTCGACGAATTCGCCCTTCAGGAAATCGAATACCATGGTGCACTCCTTTGCCCGCAGATGCCGGGCCTAGCTTTGGCCACCCACAAGACGGCTGGCAAGGGTTGTGATGATCGGGCGGGCCTCGGCCTCGGTCATGCCGGGGCGCAAGGCGGGGTTGTAGAGGATGCGCAGCATCGCCTCGTCCTGGCGGGTCAGCAGGGCAAATTCCTCGTCATCGTTGAAGATCGACGGGCGGGCTTTCGGGCTGTCATTCGGCAGGCCCAGACCCTGGGCGATTTCCTCGTGCAGGCAGGACAGCCGCAGCAGGTCGGGATGTTCGGCGCGGATCACCGCGAAGGCCGCAGCGTAGGTCGAGCTTGCGCCGTCCGACTGGGCATAGACCAGGCAATAGGTCGAACGTGGCATGCCCGTCATGCCCGCCACATCGGGACTGGCGACGCCGGGCAGGGCTGCCCGCAGGGTGGGGCCGAGGGCCTGGCGTTCTTCCTCGTTGACGATGTGGATGTGGAAGTTCGGGTTGGCATCGTCGAGCCGGATCGGGTGGCCGGTCAGCCCCTGCAGCCGCGCGAGATAGGACGCCACACGGGCGCGGTCGGTCGCCTGCCGGGCCGGGGGCACCGACGGGCCGAACCGCAGGCCGACGCGCACCGGCACGACCCAGCGGCGCAGGTGGCTGACGGTCTGTCGCTGCACGGCAGCCCCGCCGAAGCCCCGGTCATATTCGTCGAACAAGGCGATGCGGATGAAATTCTCGGTCAGCATGCGGTCCGAAAACGGCGCATCGGCGCCGCCGCCATCGGTTCGCAACAGACCCTGCGACAGCAGGGACTGCTGGACCTGCGCGTAATAGGCCTGCGCGGCGGCACTGGCGGCCGATTGCGGCACGGCGGCCACCGCGCGCGGTGCGGTCGTCGGGGTGGCTGGCCCGGCGGGCGCCGCCGCGGGCAGATCACAGCCCGCAAGGCCAAGCGCCGTGACCAGAGCGGTCACGGCAGCCTGTTTGCGCCACGGGGCCGGGGGGTGCGACATCAGCCGCGCAGCGCCTCGCCGGTCGCAGCGCCAAGGCCGGTCTTGCGGGCGGTCGCCGAGGCGAGCGTGTCGCGCAGTTCGTGCTCCATCTTGACCAGTTCAACCTCGGCGGTTGCCCGGCGGGCCTTGCCTTCGTCGGCGATGGCCAGGCTTTCGTTGATCGTGGCGATCAGCGTCGCGTTGGCCTTCTTGACCGCTTCGATGTCGAACACGCCGCGCTCCATCTCGGTGCGCACGATCCGGTTGGCCTGCTGCAGGTTTTCGGCGTTGGCGGTCAGCAGTTCGTTGGTCAGGTCATTGGCCGAGCGCACCGCTTCGGCGGCTTCTTTCGACCGCTGGATGGTCACCGCCTGCGCCAGTTGGGTTTCCCACAGCGGCACGGTGTTGACGAGCGTCGAGTTGATCTTGGTCACCAGCGACTTGTCGTTTTCCTGCACGAGGCGGATCGACGGCAGCGATTGCATCGTCACCTGACGGGTCAGTTTCAGGTCGTGCACCCGGCGTTCCAGATCGTCGCGCGCGGCGCGCAGGTCACGCAGTTGTTGGGCGATCTTGACCTGATCGTTTTCGGGGGCGGCGGCAACTTCGGCCTCTTTCGCCGGAATGTTGACCGTGTCGACCTCTTTCAGCTTCGCCTCGCCCGCCGAGATGTAGAGCGCAAGCTCGTCGTAGAACCGCAGGGTCTTCTCGTAGAGCATGTCGAGCGACTTGATGTCTTTCAGCAGCGTGTGTTCATGCTTCAGCAGGTTTTCGGTGACCTGATCGATCTGGCCCTGCACGGTTTCGAACCGCGCGACGAAATTGGCAAAGGGGGCCGCGCGGCCCAGCAGTTTTTCCCACCATGACTGTTTGCGGCGCACGTCAAGCTCGGAAATCGAGAAGCCGCGGATCGTGGTGACGATCTGGCGCAGGCTGTCGCCCGCGGGGCCCGCATCCTTGTTCTTCACATCGGCCAGCATCTCCTGGCTGATCACCTGCAATTCGGCCTGGGCGGACGAGCCGAACGAGATGATCGACTGGGTGTTGGACATGTCCAACTCGTCCATCCGCTTGCGGATGTCGTCGGCGACCGGGGCGGGGGCGGCCTCGAGTGCCACGATGGCAGTGCCGGGTTCGGGCAGCACCGTCGCGGTGACGGCTTCGATGTCGGCCAGGGCATCGGCGGCTTTGGTGCGGATCGAGTCGGTCATGGCTGTCTCACTTATGCGGGCCCCGAGGCGGGGACGGTGTGTCAGGTTGGGGGCAGTCTACCCTTCCAGCTTCAGGCGGTCACGTAACACGGCGATTTCAACATCCAGATCGGCGTGATTATCGGTCAACAAAGCCTGCGTCCGGGATGCGAAATTGGTTTCCAGATCGGTCAGCAGCGCCTCGTAATCGGTTCGCGCCTGCGCGCTGCGGTTCTGGGCATAGACATCGGCGAACTTCACCGTCGCGTCGCGCGCCCCCATCAGGTAAACCGACAGATACTTGCGCGCGCCCGTCAGGTCGCGCGGGTCGGCCTCGACCGTGCGGAACAGGGCCTGGGCCGTGCCTGCGAAGCGGTCCACCCGGGCTGCAAGCTGGCGGTCGTTGGTGCGCAGGATCGCGTCCTTCATCGCCTTGACGTGGCGTTCCGCCTCGTCCACCGCGCGGGCGACCCGATCGGTCTGGAACTGATCCACCCCTTCCATCCCCTTGTCGCTCATCGGGTCGAGGCCGAACGACCCCAGATGCAGCGCCGCCCCCACCACGCCGAACAGGATCGGATACAAAAGGCCCGGGGCCCAGGTCACCGTGCCGATGGCAAGCCCGACCCCGGTCAGCACCGCCCCGGCGATCTTGCGCGGAAAGGCGGGGCGGCGGGCGACGCGGCGCGCGGACCATGCGGCATGGGCCAGGATGCCGTCGCGGGTCAGCCAGGCCGCCAGCATCAGGACAGCCCCCGCAGCGAGGCCGAGGAAGAGGTTGCCGGTTGAGCTGAAAAACGCCGGGATCAGGAACAGGAACGGCGTGGCGAACAGCACGCCCGAGCCGAAGCCCGCCTGCTGTTTCGGCGCATCGGCCAGCCGGGGCACCTCGCCCGGTTTGGTCGGCTGCGACGCGTTCGGGCTGTATTTGCCGCCATACTTCTGCGCCATCACACGCTCCCGCCGATCGCGGCATAGAGCGTCAGCGCCAGCAGACCGAGGAAACTCAGGTTCTGAAGTGCCTTGGCAGACATGGTCCCCCCTCGGTTCCATCCGATCCGTTCCGGGCCGGACTATAGGCGATGGAGGGGGGCGGTGCCAGTGGGTTCCGGCGGGGCAGGGCTGGCTTTCTTCTTGCGGTGATGCGGGGTCAGGCGGGCGATCTGGGCTTGCGGGGCGCGCCGGTGGCGGGCGCGCGCGGTTTGGCGGCCGGTTTGCGCGGCGTGGTGGCCTTGGTCCAGGTGTCCGACAACTGCTGCAGGGCCGGGGCCAGGGTTGTCGCGGTCTTGACCTTTGTCGCGGCGCGGCGCGATGCGGGCTTGGCGGGATCGGTCTGGGGCGCGCTGCGCCGGGCGGGTTCGCCCTGTCCGGCGCGCGGGGTCGCCGAGGCGGTGCCCGGACGCGGCGCGCGGGTTTTCCGCACGGCGGTGCCGGTCGGCTTTTCGTCCGGCTGCTCGCCCAGTTGTTCGCGCAGGGTTTTCGCCTTGACCTCTTCGACCTGCCCCGGTTCCAGATCGCCCAGACGGAACGGGCCGTAGCTGACCCGGATCAGCCGGTTCACCGTCAGCCCGATCGCCGACAGCGCACGGCGGATCTCGCGGTTCTTGCCTTCGCGCAGGCCGACGGTCAGCCAGGCGTTGGCCCCCTGATGCCGGTCAAGACTGACCGCCATCGGCTGAAACCGCTCGCCCTCGACCGTGATGCCCTGGCGCAGGGGCTCCAGATCGGCGTCGGCCGGATTCCCCTTGATCCGGACGCGATACTTGCGCAGCCAGCCGGTGGAGGGGAGTTCCAGGCGGCGCTTCAACGCGCCATCATTGGTCAACAGCAGCAGCCCCTCGGAGTTCAGGTCGAGCCGCCCGACCGACATCACGCGCGGCAATTCGGGGGGCAGATTGTCGAACACCGTGGGGCGGCCTTTTTCATCCGCCGCCGAGGTCACCAGCCCTTCGGGTTTGTAGTAAAGCCAGAGCCGCGCCGGTTCCGCCTCGGCCAGGGGTTCGCCGCGCACGGTGATGCGGTCGGCGGCGGTCACGTTCAGCGCCGGGCTGCCGATCACCTTGCCGTTGACCGCGACCTCGCCCAACTCGATCATCCGTTCGGCCTCGCGGCGCGAAGCGACCCCGGCGCGCGACAGCACCTTGGCGATCCGCTCGCCTGACGGGGAACCTGGCGGTTTTCTGGCAGTTTCCTTGGTGGTCATCGGGCATCCTCGCGTTTACTGTCAGCGCGCGCACCGGCGGCGACCGCCGGGGGTTTTCCACCCCCGGACCCCCGGAGGATATTTGAGCCAGCTGGAAAGGGCAATCTGGGGTGAGCAGGTTCCGGTCGTTCATGGATCTGGCGCTGGACGAGGCGCGGGCGGCGGGGGCGCGGGGCGAGGTGCCGGTGGGGGCGGTGCTGGTGGTGGGCGGTGCGGTGGTGGCGCAGGCGGGGAACCGGGTGCGCGAGCTGTGCGATCCGACGGCGCATGCCGAGATGCTGGTGATCCGCGCGGCGTGCCGGCTGGCGGGGTCCGAGCGGTTGGCGGGGGCAGATCTGCATGTGACGCTGGAGCCCTGCCCGATGTGCGCGGCAGCGATTTCGGCGGCGCGGGTGGCGCGGCTCTATTACGGGGCGGCGGATGCGAAGTCGGGCGGGGTGGCGGTGGGCGCGCGGGTGTTTTCGCATGCCCAATGCCATCATGTGCCCGAGGTTTACGACGGGATCGGGGCGGGCGAGGCCGAAGCGCTGTTGAAGGGGTTCTTTGCCGGACGGCGTTAGGGTGCGCGCGGCCCCTGCGGCTTCAGAAGGCGATGGGCTGCAGCACCTGGGGCTCGATCACACGCACGCCGGGCAGGCCGATGACCAGGTCGCTCGCCTCCTGCGCCAGCGCCGGAAAGGTGCGGTAGTGGCAGGGGATCACCGTCTTGAAGTTGAAATACCTGCGGGCGGCGAAGGCCGCGCGTTTCATGTCCATCGTGTAGACCCCGCCGGCACACAGGATGCCGATGTCGGGCTGGTGCAGCTCGCCCATCCAGCCCATGTCGGCCATGATGTCTGTATCGCCCGAGACATAGATCGTGTGGCCGTCGCCCGCGATCATGAACCCCGCCTCTGAGCCGACCGGCACCGGGCCGTTCGGCCCCGCGACCGACGAGGAATGGCAGGCGTTGACCATCGTCACCGACGCTCCGCCCAGATCGACCGTGCCACCCTTGTTGAAGCCGCTGACCGTGACGCCTTCGGTGCCGAGCCAGCTCATCAGGTCGTAGATGCCGCAGATCGGCAGCCCCATGTCCCGCGACACCGCGACGGCGTCGCCCAGATGGTCGCCGTGGCCGTGGGTCAGCAGGATATGGGTCGCCCCCGCCAGAGCCTCGGCGCGCCGGTCCGCCGGAAACATCGGGTTGCCGGTCAGCCAGGGGTCGATGAGCAGGACGGCGTTTTCGATCTCGATGCGAAAGCCGGAATGGCCAAGCCAGGTGATCTGCATTCTGGGTCTCCGTTGCGGGGGTGGGGCTTGGTCGCAGGCGGCACCGGAGGCCGCCACGCACCGTGGGGGATCAGACTTCCTGCTTGATCAGCGGCGTGCCCAGAACGGGTGTCCAACTGTCGCCCGACTGGAAAAACGTCACGGCGAAGCGGGCGAACTTGTTGGTGTCGCCGGTGCCCATCAGCCGCGTCATCGGCCCGGTGATCCCCGAACTGGTGCGATAGTCGAGCACGAGATGCGACTTGCCCGAGGGGTCGACGAAGATGACCTCTGCGTTCGGAAAGCCGTCGCCCCGCAGGTCGCCGGTGAAATGCGCCCGATTCTCGCCGAAATGCGCCACAAGGTCCACGAAGGTGTCGATGTCCGGCGCGCCGGGCACCATCGGGTTGCCGCCTTCGGTATAGGCGGTGAACTTGATGCCGGTGCCGACCGAACCGAAGCCCGACAGCTTCAGCTTGACCTTGGCCACGTGGCGGCCGAGGAACCGCGGACCGATGTTCTTCATGACCTCGAACGGCCCGACATAGGCGGTGCCGGAACTGGCCCCGCCGAGCGGCACGGCGCTGGTTTCGTTGAAGATCACGCTGCCGGAGGTGCGCGATGTGGCGTTGGGATCGGCGGTGGCGACCCGGTTGTCGCCTTCGAACCCGCCGCCGAAACTTGCAAACGGGGCGAAACGGCGGAAGATCATCAGAAAGACCGGCATCGGGGAAATTCTCCTGGCGAGGAAATGGTCACGGGACGTTCCAAAACGGTCGGGCAGAGAATAATCGGCGCGAACCGCGAGGCTGATCCTAAGCAGTCTTGACCTCTTTGCCACTCCTAAAATACCGAACGGCGTCGGTCTGCGGTGTGTGCGGCCCGGCGCGGGCGGGGGGGCGGCATGGAGTGGCTGGCATCGATCGACGGCTATTGCGAACGGTTGGGACCGGGATACTGGGCCGAGCCGTTGAACGCGCTGTCCAATGCGGCCTTCCTGATTGCGGCGGTGGTGATGTGGCGGCGTGCGGCGGGGGCCGACCCCGGTCTGGCCCGGGCGATGTGCGGGGTGCTGGGGGCGATCGGGGTGGGAAGCTATCTGTTTCACACCCATGCCAACCCGCTGACGGGCCTGCTGGATGTCGTGCCGATCCTTGCGTTCATCCTGCTCTATGTGTTTGCCGCCAGCCGCGACATGTTGGGACTGAAGGGCTGGCAGGCCGGGCTGTGCGTGCTGGCGTTCTTTCCCTATGCCGCCGCCACCGTGCCGCTGTGGGGAATGGTGCCGGGGCTGGGGTCGTCGGCGGGCTACGCTCCGGTGCCGGTGCTGATCCTGGTCTATGCGGGACTGATGCGCGGGCAGCCCGACACTGCGCGCGGGCTGGCGGTCGGGGCGGGGCTGCTGATCGTCAGTCTGGCGTTTCGCACGCTGGATGCGCCGTTGTGTGCGGTCGTGCCGGTTGGCACGCATGTGCTGTGGCATCTGCTGAACGCCGTCATGCTGGGCTGGATGATCGAGGTTTACCGCCGCCACAGGCTTGCAGCCTCGGGGGCGCGGGGCTAAACGAAGGCAATCCGCATGAGGAAGCCCGATGTCGATCGATATTGATACCGCCCGCAAGGTGGCGAAACTGGCCCGGATCCGGGTGGAAGAGACCGATCTGCCGGCGCTGGCACAGGAATTGTCAGGCATTCTGGGGTTCATGGAGCAGTTGAACGAAGTCGACGTGACCGGGGTCGACCCGATGACCTCGGTGACCCCGATGCGGCTGGCACGGCGGGCGGATGTGGTGACGGATGGCGGGTATCCGGCGGCGGTGCTGGCCAATGCGCCGGACGCGCGCGAGGGGTTCTTTGCGGTGCCGAAGGTGGTCGAATGAACGCCAATGAGATGACCATCGCGACGGCGCGCGATGCGCTGCGCCGGGGCGAGTTGTCGGCGGTCGATCTGACGATGGCCTGCCTGACGGCGATGGACGCGGGCGACGGGTTGAATGCCTTTGTGCACAAGACGCCCGAGATCGCGCTGGAGCAGGCGCGGGCGGCGGATGCACGGCTTGCGGCGGGCGCGGCCCCGGCGATGTGCGGCATCCCGCTGGGGATCAAGGATTTGTTCTGTACCAAGGGGGTGCCGTCGCAGGCCGGGTCGACCATTCTGCGCGGCTTCAGGCCCGAATATGAATCGACCGTCACCGCAAGGTTGTTCGATGCGGGCGCGGTGATGCTGGGCAAGTTGAACATGGACGAATTTGCCATGGGGTCCAGCAACGAGTCCTCCTGTTATGGCCCGGCGGTCAATCCGTGGAAGGTCGACACCCGCAATCTGACGCCCGGCGGCAGTTCGGGCGGGTCGGCGGCGGCGGTGGCGGCGGATTTGTGCCTTGCGGCGACGGGCACCGACACCGGCGGGTCGATCCGCCAGCCTGCGGCCTTCACGGGAATCGTCGGCATCAAGCCGACCTATGGGCGGGTCAGCCGCTGGGGGATCGTGGCCTTTGCGTCCAGCCTCGATCAGGCGGGGCCGATGACCAAATCGGTGCGCGATGCGGCGATTTTTCTGGGGGCGATGGCGGGGTATGACCCCAAGGATTCCACCAGCGCCAACCTGCCGGTGCCGGACTTCGAGGCGGCGCTGACCGGGGACATTCGCGGCAGACGGATCGGGATTCCACGCGAATACCGGATGGACGGCATGCCCGACGAGATCGAGGCGCTGTGGGCCCGGGGCATCGACATGATGCGCGATGCGGGGGCCGAGATCGTGGATATCTCGTTGCCGCACACGAAATACGCGCTACCCGCCTATTACGTCATCGCGCCCGCCGAGGCGTCGAGCAACCTCGCGCGGTATGACGGGGTGCGCTATGGCCACCGCGCGAAACTGGCGCAGGGCGACGGCATCACCGAGATGTATGAAAAGACCCGCGCCGAAGGGTTCGGCCCCGAAGTGCAGCGCCGGATCATGATCGGCACCTATGTGCTGTCGGCGGGGTTCTATGACGCCTATTACAACCGGGCGCGGCGGGTGCGCGCACTGATCAAGCGCGATTTCGAATTGGCCTTCGAGGGCGGGATCGACGCGATCCTGACCCCCGCCACCCCGTCCACCGCCTTCGGGATTGGGGAAATGGCAAGCGCCGATCCGGTCGAGATGTATCTGAACGACGTGTTCACCGTGACGGTCAACCTCGCCGGTCTGCCCGGCATTGCGGTGCCGGTCGGGCTGGACAGGCAGGGGCTGCCGATGGGGCTGCAACTGATCGGGCGGCCATGGGCCGAGGCGGATTTGCTCAATCACGCCTATGTGCTGGAGCGGTCGGCGGGTTTTGTGGCCCGTGCCGAGAAATGGTGGTAGGGGCGAAAAATGCGAGGTCCCGTGGAGCAGAACAAGATGCGTGCGCCGTTTCTGATCGCGACCCTTGTGGCGCTGGCGGCCTGCACGCCACCGGTGCCTGAATCCGGGGTCGGGTTTCAGGACTACAACACCTATTTGCGCGCCCGTGAGGCGCAGGCCACGGCGCCGATCGTGCCAGCCCCGAATCCTGCGTCCCCCGGTCCTGCGTCCCCCGGGTTTTCGACCGGTGCCGCAGCCGCCGCCATCGACCGGGCCGACGGGGTCGCCGCGCCTGCGCCCACCCCGCGTGCGCCGACCGGCATCGTGGCGGATCGGCCGCGTGGCGATGCCCCGGCCGGGATCAAGGTGGAGTCGGGCGAGGTGGCGGTGGCCGCCGGCACGATTTCGGACGAGCAGGATTTCAACGCCGTGTCGGCGCGCGAAACCATCGAAAGTGACCGGGCCCGGATCGAGCGCAACCGCGCGCAGTACACCGTGATCCAGCCCGGCGCGCTGCCGGTGCGCCCCGGAGATACCGGGCCGAACATCGTGGCCTATGCCTTGGCGACCAACAACGCGCCGGGTGTGGCGCTGTATCCGCGGTCCGGCCGGGGTGGGAATGCGGCGGCGGCTTGTGCGCGCTATGGCTCGCCAGACATCGCGCAGGAAGCGTTTCTCGAGGCCGGCGGGCCGGACCGGGATCGCAAGGGGCTTGACCCCGATGGCGACGGCTTCGCCTGTTCGTGGGACCCGCGCCCGTTCCGCACCGCGCTGCAGTGACGGCTTTCCCCTCGCCGAGCTTTGGCGAGCGGCGGAGCGGCCTGCGGCCTTCGTTGATCGTGATCCATTACACCGCGATGGCGAGTTGTGCGGCGGCACGGGATCGGTTGTGCGACCCCGCTGCGGAAGTCTCGGCGCATTGGCTGATTTCCGAAACGGGCGATGCCGAGGCGCTGGTGCCCGAGCCGCTGCGCGCCTGGCATGCCGGAGCAGGGACGTGGCAGGGCTGCGACGACATCAACTCGCGCTCGATCGGGATCGAACTGGCCAACCCCGGCACACATCCGTTTCCGGAACCGCAGATGGCGGCGCTGGAGGCGCTTTTGCGCGGCGCGATGGCGCGGTGGGGGATCGGGCCCGCAGAGGTGATCGCCCATTCCGACATGGCACCGGGGCGCAAGGCCGATCCCGGCGCGCGGTTCGATTGGCGCAGGCTGGCGCGGGCGGGGCTGTCGGTCTGGCCGGAGATGCGGGAGCCGGGCGATTTCCGGGCCGACCTGCGCAGCTTCGGCTATCCCGATGCGCCGACAGAGGTGTTGCTGGCGGCGTTCCGGCTGCGGTTCCGGCCCTGGGCCCGCGGCCCGCTGGACGACACCGACCGGAGCCTGGCCGCAGGGTTGCTTGACGCTGCGGCGGGCCGGGCGTAAGGCAACCCTCGCGCGGATGGCTGGATGACTGCGGGGGGAAACCTCCGAGGAAAGTCCGGACTCCATGAAGCAAGGGTGCCGGGTAACCCCCGGCGGGGGCAACCCCAGGGAAAGCGCCACAGAGAAGAGACTACCCCGAGAGTAGCGAAGGTTCGCCGGAGGCGAAAGCGGGGGAAAGGTGAAACGGCGGGGTAAGAGCCCACCGCGGACCGGGCAACCGGGACGGCAAGGCAAGCCCCACCCGGAGCAATGCCGAATAGGGGCCTTGCGTGGGACAGGATCCGGAAGGATACCGCCACAGGGACGCTTCAGCCCAGAGGCCCGGGTTGGCAGCTTGACCGCCCTGGTGACAGGTGCGGCAGAGGAATGGTCATCCAAGGGGGAAACCGCAAGGGGACCCCCCGGACAGAATCCGGCTTACAGGCCATCCGCGCATCTGCCTTTCGCCCCGTTGTCTTCCCGTCTGCCGCTGGCTAGCATCGCCCCGACAAGGGCATCAACGCCCGGCAAACAGGGCAGGGGCAGCAGGGATGTCGATCAAGGTCGTCCGCAAGACCAACAAGCTGTGGAACCGCTTCATGACGGACCGCAGCGTCACGACCCTTGCCAACCCCGGCATTTCGCGCAGCGACCGGTTTTTCGTGATGGGCAGTTGTTTTGCCGAAGAGATCAGGCTGGCGCTGGAACAGGAGCTTGGGCAGGGCCATGTGGTGCCGGATTATCGCCAATTGGCCTTCGATGCGTCGCAGGTCCAGGTCGATGGCCTGCCCGAACGCAACCATCTGAACACCTACAACGTCCATTCCGTGTTGCAGGAGGTCGAACGCCTGCTGCACCTGTGGAAGCCTGCGGCGGACGACCACTGGCAGCTTGACGGCAAGGTGCAGTGCCCTTACCGCCGACTGGTTCTGGCCGCCACGCCGCAGGCGCTGAATGCGGTCAACGACGATCTGGACGAGGTGCTGCGCGCCGGGTTCGCCGCAGCCGACCATTTCATCTTCACCTTCGGGATGACCGAGATCTTCATCAACCGCGCGTCGGGCAAGGCGGCCAACCAGAAGCCGGGCTATGCCCGGGGGGGCGGGCGCGAGGAAACCACCTATCACCGCGCGGGCTTTGCCGAAAACCTTGCCGCGCTGGAGCGGCTGGTCGATCTGATCGGCGCGCAAAAGCCGCAGGCCACGATCTTTGTCACCGTCTCGCCCGTGCCGCTGCGGATGACCTTTTCGGGCGATGACGTCTTCGTGGCCAATGCCCTGTCGAAAAGCACGCTGCGCGCGGCCTTGGGCGAGTTGGCCGACCGGCGGGCCAACGTGCGCTATTTTCCGTCCTATGAGGCGGTGATGGCCGCCGGACCCGACGCCTGGGCCCGCGACGGACGGCATGTGCAGCGCCCCCTGGTGGAACAGATCACCCGCAGCTTCGTTCTGGGCAACCTCGCGCCCTAGGCGCTGCCCGGGTTCGGGGGCCGGGCCATGACGAAACTGCCGCCGGTGCCGCCGAATGCAGTTGACACCGCCGCGTTCCTGCGTAAAACGCGGGCTTCATCATTTCACCGGGGCCGGGGGCCTCGGGCGGCAGGAGACTGGGACTATGGCCAAACCGGCGACGATCAAAATCCGTCTGAACTCGACGGCAGGCACCGGGCACTTCTACGTGACCAAGAAGAACGCCCGCACGATGACCGAAAAGATGACCGTCAACAAATATGACCCGGTCAAGCGGCAGCATGTCGAATACAAGGAAGGCAAGATCAAGTAAGGTCTGCCCGCCACGACCAGGAACAAGGCCGCGCCGGATGCGCGGCCTTTTGCATTTCCGGCGCGGGGTCGCGACCCCGCGCCCATCAAAGCAAAAGGGCCGGCGTTTCCACCGGCCCTTTGTGTTTCAGAAGCCTGCGATCACTCGCGGTTGCCGAGGAACTGCAGCAGGAACATGAACATGTTGATGAAGTCCATGTAGAGGTTCAAGGCACCCATCACAGCCGCCTTGCCCAGCCATTCCTCGTCGCCCATCGCGGCATGCTCGAGGTAGGTGTTCTTGATCGTCTGGGTGTCATAGGCGGTCAGACCCGCGAAGATCAGCACGCCGATGAACGAGATCGCGAAGGCCAGCGCCGACGAGGCGAGGAAGATGTTGATCACCGAGGCGATCAGCAGCCCGACCACACCCATGATCAGGAACGTCCCCATCGCCGACAGGTCCTTCTTGGTCGTATAGCCGTACAGCGACAGCGACGCGAAGGCGATGGCGGTCACGAGGAAGGTCTGCGCGATCGAGGTGCCGGTGTAGACGGCGAAGATGAACGACAGCGACAGACCCATCACGGCGGCGTAGACGTAGAAGAACAGTTGCGCGGCACCCACCGACAGACGGTTGATCATCGCGCCGAACGCGAACACCATGATCAGCGGCGCGAACATCACCAGCCACTTCAGCGGCGTGGCGAAGATCGCCTGCAGCATCGCCTCGTTGGTGCCGACGGCCCAGGCGACGCCACCGGTCAGCAGCATGCCGACGGACATCAGCCCGTAGACCTTGTTCATGTGGGCGCGCAGACCTGCGTCGATCGCGGCGGTGCGGATGCCGACCCCAACGGGACGGGCGGTTTGGTATTCAGCCATTGTGAGCCTCCTGTTTGACCAAAGGTCAGCGCGGGGGCCCGCGCTGCCGTGTGACCACAATATTGGGGGCATTGCGCCGGGTTTCAAGGATTTCCGTCAGGAAACCCTAACCTGCGTTACCGCTTTTTCAGACCGAGCCGAGATGGCGCCAGTTTGCGGGCACATCCCACAGCGGACGGTTTGCCTCGGTCAGGGCCTGCGCGCGGGTCAGGCCGATATCGGTCAGGGCCGCATCGTCCAGCAGGGCCAGTTTCTGGCGCTGGCGATGGGTGGCGTAGGCCAGCCGCAGGGTCGCGAACAGGCCGTCAAGGGTGCCGCGCGACTGCACGCGACGAACCGTCAGCGTGGAGGTGTGGAGCGAGGCGAACATGGTCGTATCCTTTCAGGGTTTCATCGTCGTCAGTGATCATGCGGGCCGCAGGATCAAATCACTTGATCAAAATACCCGAATCAGAGACATTCTTGAAATGAATGGTTTTGACGGCTGACATCAGGAATTGTGATATGATCCGAAATCTCGATATGACGTCGCTGCGGTCCTTCGTGGCGATTGCCGATGCGGGCGGGGTGACGCGGGCGGCGGGGTTCCTGAACCTGACGCAATCGGCGGTGTCGATGCAGATCAAGCGGCTGGAGGAGATGCTGGACCTCGACCTGCTGGACCGCTCGGGTCGCAAGGTGGCGCTGACGGCGGCGGGCGAGCAGTTGCTGGGCTATGCCCGCCGGATGCTGAGCCTGAACGACGAGGTGTTCGGGCGGCTGACCCAAGCCGCGCATCACGGCGAGGTGGTGCTGGGGGTGCCGCATGACCTGGTCTATCCGGCGATCCCGCAGGTGATGCAGCGGTTTGCCAAGGATTTCCCCAAGATGCGGGTGCAACTGATTTCCGCCTTCACCCGCACGCTGAAGGCGCAGTTTGCACGCGGCGAATGCGACATCATCCTGACCACCGAGGATGACCTGGAACCGGGGGGCGAGACGCTGGCCGATGTGCCGCTGGTCTGGATCGGGGCACCGGGCGGTCAGGCGTGGCGGCAGCGCCCCCTGCGGCTGGCACATGAGACGAACTGCATCTTCCGGCAGGGCGTGCAGGCGGCGCTGGACGAGGCGGGCATCCGTTGGGAAATGGCGGTGGAAAGCGACAGCACGCGCGCGGTCGAGGCGACGGTCAGCGCCGATCTGGCGGTGCATACCGTGCTGGCGGGGTCGGAGCCGCCCTATATGGAGCAGATCGCGCATCACGGGGCGCTGCCCGATCTGGGGCGGATCAAGGTCAACCTCTATGTCGCGGACCCGGTGCATTCCCCGGCGGTCGAGGCGCTGGCCGTGCTGATCCGGCGGGCCTATGCGGTGCGTGCGGTGCGCGGGCCGGTGGAGGTCATGGCAGGGTAAGCACCACCTTGCCGGTTGCGGCGCGGGTCCGCAGCAGGTCCAGCGCGTCGGGCAGGGCATCGAACGGCAGGCTGTGGCTGATGTGGGGGCGCAAGCCGCCTTGCGCGAACCAGTCCAGCAGGGTTGACAGGCTGCGGGTCAGCACCTGCGGCCGGAACGCCAGATAGCCGCCCCAGTAGAGCCCGATCACCGACAGGTTCTTGACCAGCAGCAGGTTGGCGGGGATTTGCGGCACGGTGCCGCTGGCAAAGCCGATGGCCAGATAGCGGCCCTCGGGGCGCAGCGACCGCAGGGCGGGGTCGAACATCGGGCCGCCGACGGTATCATAGACCACATCGCAGCCCCCGAGCGCCCGCAATGCATCCCGAAGGTCGGGCGTGTCGCTGTCGAGCAGGTCATGCGCCCCCGCCGCCCGCGCCACGGCCAGCTTGTCGGCCCCGCGCGCCATGGCGATCACCCGTGCCCCCATCCGCGCCCCGAGTTCGACCGCCGTCAGCCCGACCCCGCCCGACGCCCCGGTGACGAGCAGGGTCTCTCCGGCCTGCAGGTGCGCGCGATGGTCCAGCGCCAGATGGCTGGTGCCATAGGCCACCGGAAAGCCCGCGGCCTGTGCAAAGGTCATCGCCTCGGGGAGGCTTGCCAGATGGTCGGCGGGCAGGCACAGCGCCTCGGCCATCGCGCCGGGTGCAAAGGCCAGAACGCGGGTGCCGATCGCCGGGCCGGATGTGCCGGGCCCCAACGCCTCGACCACGCCCGCGCATTCGAGGCCAAGGGTGAACGGCACCGCGCGACGTTCCTGATAGCGGCCGTCGATCATCAGCAGATCGGCGAAGTTCAGCCCGCAGGCCGCGACCCGGACCCGCGCCTGCCCCGGTCCGGGAACCGGCAACGGGGCTTCGGCCAGGATCGGCGGCTGTCCAAGGCTGGTGATCTGCCAGTGTCGCATGGGTGTTTCCAACAAAGGATGCGCAAGACACATCACCCTAGCGTGGACCGGGTCGGCTGACCAGCCCGGCAGATTTGCAAAAAGCAAAGATACTCGCAGGGCTCTTGCAAAATGCGCAGCAAAATGGAAATACCGCGTCGGGCGAGTTCTGCCGCCGCCAAGACTGCATGGCGCGATTTTGACAACCTCGGGCTGTTTTCTTGTCCACCTGTATAATCGGACATATCCAAAAAGACAGGTTTGCCCAAGGGGGAAGGATAATGTCGCATCATGGGCTCTGAGGGTGGCATCTGGCACGGTTCTTGCTTGAAGATTGACAGGAAACAAGGAGCGGAGAAGTATTGATGAAGCACCCCGTGGACGCGCATGTGGGCAAACGCATCCGGCATCGGCGCTGGATGGTCGGCATGACCCAACAGCAGCTTGCCGACAAAGTGGGCATCAAATTCCAGCAGATCCAGAAGTATGAAACCGGGATGAACCGGGTCAGTGCCTCGCGTCTGTGGGATGTGGCCGAAGCCTTGGGGGTGACGATCAGCTTTTTCTTCGAAGGATTGAACGAGGCCACCGGCACCTTGCAATCCGGCGGCGATATTCTGGCCGACAAGGAGGCGCTGGAACTGGTGCGGTCGTATTACGCGATCCCCGAGGCGCAGCGCCGCAGGCTGTTCGACCTGGCCCGCGTGCTGTCCGACGCCGCCTGAAAGGCCGGCCCGCTTGACCTGTCCGCCGCGAAGGATTAGCGGCGGAACAACCGGGGGCAACACGCCCCCGACGGGCAAGGCGGTGCGACATGGCAAGCGACACTCGGATGCGGGAGGATGCCGCGGACATCATCGCCACGGCGGCGGACCTGGCAGAGGCGGCGCGGGCAGCGACGCTGCTGCATTTCCGCAGCGCAGGTCTGAGCGCCGAGACCAAGGAAACCGACCGGTTCGATCCGGTGACGGTGGCAGATCGGCTGTCGGAACAGCGGATGCGCGAGATCCTCGCGCGCCGCCGCCCGCAGGACGGGATATTGGGCGAGGAATTCGGTGCGGTCGCGGGCAGTTCGGGGCTGACCTGGGTGCTTGACCCGATCGACGGCACGCGTGGCTATCTGGCCGGAACGCCGACCTGGGGGGTGCTGATCTCGGTCCGCGATGCCACGGGGCCGATCTATGGCCTCATCGATCAACCCTATATCGGCGAGCGGTTCGAGGGCGGTCTGGGCCGGGCGCAGATGCTGGGGCCGTTGGGGCCGCGTGCCCTGCGCTGCCGCGATGCCCGGCCGCTGTCGCAAGCCATCGTGATGACGACCTTTCCCGAGGTCGGCACGGTCGAAGAGGGGGCGGCGTTTCATCGGCTGGCCCCCAAGGCGCGGCTGGTGCGCTATGGGATGGATTGCTATGCCTATGCGTTGATCGCGGCGGGGCAGATCGATCTGGTGATCGAGGCAGGCTTGCAGGCCTACGATGTGCAGGCCCCGATCGCGGTGATCGAGGCGGCGGGCGGGATCGTCACCGACTGGCAGGGGCGGCCCTGCCCGGATGGCGGGCGGGTTCTGGCGGCGGCCAATGCGGCGGTCCATGCCGAGGCGATGGCGCTGCTGAACGGATAGCGGGGCTTGCGCCGGATCCGGGGGCTTTGCGCCGCCTCGCCTGCGGCTGGCCCCCGCAGGACGGTTGTCCCGATGCGAAGGCCGGGGGGCGGTTTTGCGCGGAAAGCGTTACGGCGCGCGCCGCGGGGCGTAACCTGGGGAGACACGGCAGGGGGCGGCAATGGCGGAAGTTCTGATCCGGGGGGCGGTGGCGGTGGTCACGATGAACGCCCGGCGCGAGGAGCTGGCGGGGGCGGATGTGCTGATCCGCGACGGGGTGATTGCCGGGGTCGGGGTGGGGTTGGCCTGCGCGGGCCGGGTGGTCGAGGCGGCGGGCTGCGTGGTGACGCCGGGCCTGGTCAACACGCATCACCACCTGTTCCAGACCCTGACGCGGGCGGTGCCGGGGGGGCAGGATGCGCTGCTGTTCGGCTGGCTGAAGGTGCTTTACCCGATCTGGGCGCAGTTCGGGCCGGAAGAGATGTTTGCCTCGGCTCAGGTCGGTCTGGCGGAACTGGCGCTGACGGGCTGCACGATGACATCGGATCACCTCTACCTATTCCCGAACGGGTCGCGGCTGGATGACACCATCGCGGCGGCGGGCGAGGTCGGCTTGCGGTTCCATCCCACACGGGGCGCGATGAGCATCGGCGAAAGCGCCGGTGGACTGCCGCCCGACAGCCTGGTGGAGCGCGAGGCGGATATTCTGGCGGACATGATCCGGGTCGTGGACGCCTTTCACGACCCCGCCGAAGGGGCGATGGTGCGGGTGGGTCTGGCGCCCTGTTCGCCGTTTTCGGTCAGCCGCGATCTGATGCGTGAAACGGCCCTGCTGGCGCGCGACAAGGGGGTGATGCTGCACACCCATCTGGCCGAGAATGACGAGGATGTGGCCTATTCGCTGGACCGGTTCGGCTGCCTGCCGGGCGACTATGCCGAAGGGTTGGGCTGGACCGGGCCGGATGTCTGGCACGCGCATTGCGTCAAGCTGAACGCGGCAGAGATGGCGATGTTCGCGCGCTCGGGCACCGGGGTGGCGCATTGCCCCTGTTCGAACTGCCGGCTTGGGTCGGGGATCGCGCCGGTCCGCGCGATGCGGGACCGGGGGGTGAAGGTCGGGCTGGGGGTCGATGGGTCGGCCAGCAACGATGCGGGTTCGATGATCGGCGAGGCGCGGATGGCGATGCTGTTGCAGCGGGTCAGCCGGGGGGCCGATGCGATGAGCGCGCGCGAGGCGCTGGAGATCGCCACCCTGGGCGGGGCGCGGGTGCTGGGGCGGCACGATTGCGGGGCGATCGAGGTGGGGTTGCGCGGCGATGTCGCGGTGTGGGATGTGTCTGGGGTCGAAATGTCGGGGTCGTGGGACCCGGTGGCGCTGCTGCTGGCGGGGCCGGCGCGGGTGCGCGACCTGTTCGTCGAGGGGCGGCAGGTGGTGGAGCGCGGGCAGATCGTGACCATCGACCTGCCGCGGGTGGTGGAACGGCAGAACCGGCTGGCGCGGGCGTTGAGGGGGTAGGCGATGACACATAACTTCGAGTCGCAGCGGAAGGACACCTATGCGACGTTCAAGGAGTCCAAGGGGGTGAAGCTGCCCAAGGAGGCGGTGGTGGACTTCCTGTTTTTCATCGAAGAGCTGGATGCCGATTGGGGCGCGCTGGAAAAGGCGTTGCGGGCGGCGGGGTTCCGCACGCGGCGGCTGGAGGATGGCGAGACGCTGGTTGCCAGTTATGGCCCGATGCCGGTGACGCCCGAGGCGATCTGGCTGCAGGAGCGCGAGGCGACCTCGATCGCGCTCAAGCATGACTTCTATCCGGACGGGTGGGAGCTGGCGGAATAGCCGGGGCATCACACCTCGGTGATCCTGCTGTTTGGGGCGGGGATGGTACCGGATCGCTGTAATGGCGCGGCCGGGGATCGCGAACTGCCCCTGACAGGAGAAGCGATGCCGTTCGACAGCAAGACCGACCTTCTACATGTGCAGCCCGACGTCTTGCGGCTGTCGGGGCTTTTGGCGCTGATCGGCGGGCTGGTGGTGCTGTCGGCGGTGTACGGGGCGAGCCTCCGGGTGCCGGTGCTGGCGGTGGTCGGGGTCGGGCTGGGGTTCGTGCTGTTTCAATCGACGTTCGGTTTTGCGGGATCGTTCCGGGCGGTGCTGGAGCGCGGCGATGCCTCGGGGTTCCGGGCGCAGGCGGTGGCACTGGCGGTGGCGAGCGTGCTGTTCTTTCCGCTGCTGGGGATGGGGCCGATGTTCGGGCTGCATCTGGGCGGGTTCAACGCCGCCATCGGGGTCACCTTTCTGATCGGCGCGGTGATGTTCGGGCTGGGCATGCAGATCGGCGGGGGCTGTGCGTCGGGGACGCTGTTTGCCTTGGGCGGCGGCAACCTGCGGCTGATGATGACGCTGCTGTTTTTCATCGTCGGGTCGGCGGTGGGGGCGGCCAGCTTGCAGTGGTGGTGGGGGTTGCCGCGGTTGCCGGCCTGGACGTCGCAGGGGTTGCTGGGCTGGCCTTTCGCCCTGGCGGTGCATCTGGCGATCTTTGCCGCCGTGTGGCGGTTTGCGCCGGGGTCGTCACCCGCGTTGCAGCCGGTGCGGGGGCCGTGGCTGGGGCCGTGGTCGCTGATCGCCGGGGCGGTGGGGCTGGGATTGCTGAACGCCGCCACGCTGGTGATCGCGGGGCGGCCCTGGGGCGAGACGGCGGGGTTCGCGCTGTGGGGGTCGAAATGGGCGCTGATGGCGGGGTTCGACGTGGCGGCCTGGCCCTATTGGCAGGGCAATCCGGGGCCGCTGCGGGCCAGTGTCTTTTCGGACATCACGTCGGTCATGGATTTCGGGATCATTCTGGGCGCCACCCTTGCGGCGGTGGTCAGCGGGCGCTTTGTGCTGCAGTGGCGGGTGCCGCCGCAGGCCTGGGCCGGAGCCGCCCTCGGCGGATTTCTGATGGGATACGGCGCGCGCCTGTCGGGGGGGTGCAACATCGGGGCCTATTTCTCGGCCCTGGCCTCGGGCAGCGTGTCGGCCTGGGCCTGGGTCGCGGCGGCCTTCGTCGGAAGCTGGATCGGGCTGCGGCTGCGCCCGCTGTTCCGGCTGGCGTGATCGGTCGGCTTGTCGGGGCTGCGCCGGCACGCTAGCTCCGGGATGAGAGAGCGGGAGAGCCGGATCGTGAAGCCAATGCGGGGTCTTGTTACCGGTCTGGTCGCGGCGGCGCTGATCGCCCTGTCGGTCTGGATGCTGGAGCGCGGGCAGGCCGGGCTGATCCTGAGCGACATTTCGGTCGGCACCACGCCCGCGACGGTGTATCGCCAGCCGGGGCAGGCCGGGCCGCTGGTGGTGATCGCCCACGGATTTGCCGGGTCGCGGCAGTTGATGCGGGCCTATGCGCTGACGCTGGCGCAGTCGGGGTATACCGTTCTGGCGTTTGATTTCGAAGGGCACGGGCGCAATCCGGTGCCGATGTCGGGCGATGTGGATGCCATCGAGGGCACCACGCAGCGGCTGGTGGACGAGACGCTGCGGGTCGTGGCGGCGGGGCGGGCGCTGCCGCAGGTCGGGCCGGGGGTCGCCCTGCTGGGCCATTCGATGGCGACCGACATTCTTGCTCGGGCGGCGATTGCCGATGGCGGGATTGATGCGGTGGTCGGCATCTCGATGTTCTCGCAGGCGGTGACGGCGACCGAGCCTGCGCGGTTGCTGGTGATCTCGGGCCAATGGGAGGCGATGCTGCGGGCGGCGGCGCTGGACATGGTGCGGCTGGTCGATCCGGCGGCGGCGGAAGGGCAAACGGTGGCCGCGGGCGATGTGATGCGGCGGGCGGTGGTGGCCCCCCGGGTCGAGCATGTCGGGGTTCTTTACAGTGGGACGGCGCTGCGCGAGGCGCGCGACTGGCTGGACGCGACGTTCGGGCGGCACAGCACCGGGCCAGTGGTCAAACCGGGGCTGTGGATTTTGCTGCTGCTGGCGGGGATCGTGGCACTGTTCCGGCCCCTGGCGCGGATGCTGCCGGCCGGGGCAACGCGGCCTGCGGTGCCGGTCGGGCGGTTCTGGGCGGCGGTGCTGATCCCGTCGGTCGCGGTGCCTGTGGCGGCGGTGCTGACCTATCGGCCGTTCCTGCCGGTGCTGGTGGCCGATTACCTGATGATCCACCTCGCGCTGTTCGGGGCCGTGCAACTGGCGATCCTGCGGGTCTGGCCGTTGCCGCGCGTGGTCTGGGTGGCGGCGGCGGCGCTGGTGGTCTGGGGGCTGGCGGTGTTCGGCCTGGCGATCGACCGCTATGCCGCGTCCTTCGTGCCGACGGTTGCGCGGTTGGGGATCATCGCGGCGCTGCTGGTGGGGACGGTGCCGTTCCTGCTGGGCGATGCGGTGGTGGCGATGGGGGGCTGGCGGCGCGGCGTGGCGCGGCTGGGGTTCGTGGCATCGCTGATCGCGGCGGCGCTGATGGACCTGGAGCGGTTGATGTTCGTGCTGATCATCCTGCCGGTGATCGTGCTGTTCTTTCTGGTGCTGGGGCCCTTGGGGTCGTGGGTCGCGCGGCGCAGCGGGGCCGGGGCTGCGGGGCTGGGGCTGGGGGTCATTCTGGCCTGGGCCCTGGGGGTCAGCTTTCCGCTGTTTGTCGCAGGCTAGGGGGTAGCGCGGGCGGGCGATCTGCCGCATCATGACGGCTTGGCAGAGCGCGGGGAGGCGCTGCGCCAGAACGACGGAGACGACCTGCACGGCATTTGGGAGGATGCGATGCGACGGATTGATCCTGCCAGCCATTCCACCACGATCGAGCGCGCCGTGTTGGGCAGCGACGCCGCCCGATCGCCCTTGGTCGCAAGCTGGGCGCGCTCGGCCCGGCTGCACGGGCTGGACCCGGCCAAGCGGCGCCCGCCCGAACGGTTGACCGCCGCCGAACTGACTGCCGCGCGCGACCGGATGGGGCCGATGATCCGGCTGGCGGGGCCGAGCCTCGACCGGCTGTTCCAGTCGGTCGGCGGGGTCGGGTGCTGTGTGCTTCTGGCCGACCGCGACGGGGTGCCGCTGGACCGGCGCGGGGCCGCGGTGGATGATGCCACGTTCGAGGAGTGGGGGCTGTGGACCGGCACGATCTGGGCCGAGGCGCAGGAGGGGACCAACGGCATCGGCACCTGTCTGGCCGAGGGGCGGGCGGTGACGATCCACCGCCAGCAGCATTTCCTGACGCGCAACACGGTGCTGAGCTGCATGTCGGCCCCGATTCACGACGCGGGCGGCGGGTTGATCGGGGCGCTGGATGTCTCGAGCTGCCGGGCCGACCTGACCGAAGGCTTCGCCAGCCTGATCGCGCAGTCGGTGGCCGATGCGGCGCGGCGGATCGAGGCGGAGGGATTTCTGGCGGCCTATCCCGGCGCGCGGATCGTGGTGGTGCCCCGAAGCGAGACATCGGGGGGCGACGGCCTGCTGGCGGTCGATGCCGATGATCTGGTGATCGGGGCCAACCGGGCGGCGCGGGCGGCCCTGGGGCTGGTGGGCGATCTGCGCGCCCGCCCGCGACCGGCGGCGGATGTGCTGGGGCAGGCGGGCTGCGACGGGCTGCCCGATGCCGAACGCGCGGTGCTGGTGCGGGCGCTGGCGCGGGCGGGGGGGAATGTGTCGAAGGCGGCGCGGGGCCTGGGAATTTCGCGCGCGACGTTTCACCGCAAGCTGGGCGCGCGCGATTGACGGTTTCGGCTGCCGATGTGTCGCAGGGTTGCGACGGGTCGGGGCGGGCGAGGCCCGGGGCTTGATTGACAGACGGCGGGCGCGGGCCAAATCTGCATGCACTGGCTGCGAGGAGGCAGCCCGCTCTGGGAGGAGACACCATGAACAAAGTTGAACATTTCCGCACGTCCGCGTCGCCGTTCAAGGCCGCCTACGGCAACTTCATCGGCGGCGCATTCGTGCCCGCCAAGTCCGGCCGCACGTTCGACAACACCTCGCCCGTCACCGGCGAAGTGATCTGCCAGATCGCCCGGTCCGAGGCGGCGGATGTCGAGGCGGCGCTGGACGCCGCCCACGCCGCCAAGGACGCCTGGGGCCGCACCAGCGTGGCCGAGCGCGCGATCATCCTGAACAAGATCGCCGACCGCATGGAAGCCAACCTCGCCCATCTGGCGCTGGCCGAAACCTGGGACAACGGCAAGCCGATCCGCGAAACGATGGCCGCCGACCTGCCGCTGGCGATCGACCATTTCCGCTATTTCGCAGGGGTCATCCGCGCGCAGGAAGGCTCGCTGTCCGAGATCGACGCCGATACGGTCGCCTATCATTTCCACGAGCCGTTGGGCGTGGTCGGCCAGATCATTCCGTGGAACTTCCCGCTGCTGATGGCGACGTGGAAGCTGGCCCCGGCGCTGGCCGCCGGCAACTGCGTGGTGCTGAAACCGGCGGAACAGACCCCGGCCAGCATCCTTGTCCTTGCCGAACTGATCGCAGACCTGCTGCCGCCGGGTGTGCTGAACATCGTCAACGGCTTCGGTCTGGAAGCGGGCAAGCCGCTGGCATCGTCCAACCGGATCGCCAAGATCGCCTTCACCGGCGAGACGACCACCGGCCGACTGATCATGCAGTATGCCAGCCAGAACCTGATCCCGGTGACGCTGGAACTGGGCGGCAAGAGCCCGAACATCTTCTTCAAGGACGTCTGCGACGCCGATGACGACTATTTCGACAAGGCGATCGAAGGCTTCGTGATGTTCGCGCTGAACCAGGGCGAGGTCTGCACCTGCCCGAGCCGCGCGCTGATCCACGAATCGATCTATGACAAGTTCATGGAAAAGGCGCTGGCGCGGGTGGCGGCGATCACCGCCGGAGACCCGCTGGATCCGACCACGATGATCGGGGCACAGGCATCGTCCGAGCAGTTGGAAAAGATCCTGTCCTACATGGACATCGGGCGTCAGGAAGGCGCCGAAGTCCTGGCGGGCGGCGGGCAGCGCCACATGGAGGGCGGTCTTGCGGGCGGATTCTACATGCAGCCCACCGTGTTCAAGGGCCACAACCGGATGCGGGTGTTCCAGGAGGAGATCTTTGGCCCGGTGGTGTCTGTGACCACCTTCAAGGACGACGCGGATGCACTCGCCATCGCCAATGACACGCTTTACGGTCTGGGCGCGGGGGTGTGGAGCCGGTCGGCCAACACCTGCTATCGCTTCGGCCGCGCCATCCAGGCCGGCCGGGTCTGGACCAACTGCTATCACGCCTATCCGGCGCATGCGGCCTTCGGCGGTTACAAGCAGTCGGGGATCGGGCGGGAAAACCACCTGAAGATGCTGAGCCACTATCAGCAGACCAAGAACATGCTGGTCAGCTATTCGCCCAAGAAGCTGGGCTTCTTCTGATCCGTCAGGAGCGGGGGGTTTTCCACCCCCCGCACCCCCCGGAGGATATTTGTGAACGGATGATGAGGTGCGGGTTGGACAAGGTTTCTGCGACGCCCGAGGCGTTGGCGCTGTTGGCCGAGATCGTGGCGGACCACGGGCCGGTGATGTTTCACCAGTCGGGCGGCTGTTGCGACGGGTCGTCGCCGATGTGCTATCCGGCGGGCGATCTGCTGGTCGGCGACCATGACGTGCAACTGGGCGAGATCGGGGGCATGCCGTTCTACATCTCGGCCAGCCAGTATGAGGTGTGGCGGCACACCGACCTGATCATCGACGTGGTCAAGGGCCGGGGCGGCATGTTCAGCCTGGACAACGGGCGCGAGCGGCGGTTCCTGACCCGGTCAACCGTCTGCCTGCCGGGGCAGACCGGCTGAGCGCCGGACCCCCGCCACCCAGACGTCGCGCACCGCCCGGTCATCGCCCAGCATGATCGTGGGGAACAGCGCCTGCCAGATGTCGCCCGCCCGCCGCACCGCCTGGGCGATGGCCGGGGTCGAGGCAAGGTCGAGGATCACCAGATCGGCCTCCATTCCGGGCGCGATGTTGCCGATGCGGGTTTCGGCCTGCAGGGCGCGGGCGGAGCCGGCGGTGGCCAGCCACCACAATTGCGCGGGATGCAGGGCCTGGCCGCGCAGTTGCGCCACCTCGTAGGCCGCAGCCATGGTGCGCAGCATGGAAAAGCTGGACCCGCCGCCGGTGTCGGTGGCCAAACCCACCCGCAGGCTGCGCGCAAGGGTCATGTCGAACAGCCCCGATCCGATGAAGGTGTTCGAGGTCGGGCAGTGGACCAGCGATGCGCCGACCTCCGTCAGGCGGTCCTTTTCACGCGGGGTCAGGTGGATCGCGTGGCCGAACACCGCCCCGGCGCGCAGCAGGCCCTGCGCCTCGTAGGTGTCGAGGTAATCGCGCGACTGGGGGAACAGATCCTGCACCCAGGCGATTTCGTCCGTCTGTTCGGACAGATGGGTCTGCATCAGGCAGTCGGGATATTCGGCCCAGAGCGCGCCGAGGGCGTGAAGCTGATCCGGCGTCGAGGTGGGGGAAAAGCGCGGGGTGATGACATAGGACAGCCGGTCCACCCCATGCCAGGCCTGCAGCAGGCGCTTTGAGTCGTCATAGGCCGACTGTGCGGTGTCGCGCAGGCCGTCGGGGGCGTTTCGGTCCATGCAGGTCTTGCCCGCAAAGGCGCGGAGGGAACGGGCGCGGGCGGCGGCGAAGAACGCGTCCACCGATCCGGGGTGGACGGTGGCATAGCTGCACATGCTGGTGGTGCCATGCGCCAGGGCCAGATCGAGATAGCGGTTGGCGATCTCGGCGGCATAGGCGGGGTCGGCAAAGCGCAGCTCTTCGGGGAAGGTGTAGCGATTCAGCCAGTCGATCAGCCGCTTGCCCCAGCTCGCGATGATCGCGGTTTGCGGATAGTGCACATGGGCGTCGATGAACCCGGCGGAAATCAGGGCGCGGCCATAGTCGGTGACGCGGACCTGCGGGTGGGCGGCGCGCAGGGTTGCCCCGTCGCCCAGGGCCACGATCCGGCCCTGATCGACCAGCACGCCGCCGTGCGTCTCGTGCCGGGCGGCGGCTTCGCCATCGGTCATCGGGTTGCCGGTAAAGGACAGCACCTGCCCCAGCAGAAGATCGGCCATGTCGGACTCCTTTTCCGGGCAGCCTAACCGGTTTGCGGCTTTGGGAAAATGCGGGCATTTCCCCTGTTTGCGCGAAACAGCGTAAGCTATGGTTTGGCGAACGCGGGGTGCAGGGTGCCGGACGATCTGACAGCGATGGAGACGGACGGCCTGGATTTCCGGCGCGTGACAGCTTTGCTGGACGCGGTGGATGCGGGCGACGTCGGCCGGATTGCCGGGCTGATGGAACCGCTGCATGCCGCCGACATTGCCGACCTGCTGGAGCAGATCGGCGGGCCGGACCGCCGCGCGCTGCTGGCGCTGTGGTCGGTGGGGATCGACGGCGACGTGCTGTCGGAAATCGACGACGCGATTCGCGAAGAGGTGATCGAGGCGCTGCCGGCATCGGTGGTGCGCGACGCGATGCGCGAGCTGGACAGCGACGACATCGTGGACATCCTCGAGGACCTCGACGCGCCGGAACAGGGCGTGATCCTCGAGGGGCTGGATGTCGCGGACCGGGTGGCGGTGCAGGCGGCGCTGGCGTTCCCGGAAGGGTCGGCGGGACGGCTGATGCAGCGCGAGGTGGTGGTCGCCCCGGACCACTGGACGGTGGGCGAGGCGATCGATTTCCTGCGCGAAACCCCGGTGCTGCCGGATCAGTTCTATCACGTGATCCTGGTCGATCCGCGCATGAAACCGGTGGGATATGTGACGCTGGGGCGGGTCTTGTCGTCGGCGCGCAGCGTTCGGCTGGACGCGGTGCTGGAGGACAGTTTCCGCACCGTGGAGGCCACGGCGGACGAGGCGGATGTGGCCTATATCTTCAACCAGTATCACCTGATCTCGTGCCCGGTGGTCGATGCGGGGGGGCGGCTGGTGGGGGTGATCACCATCGACGACGCGATGAACGTGCTGGACGAAGAGCACGAGGAAGACATGCTGCGGCTGGCCGGGGTCGCCGATGACAGCAGCCTGTCGGACGGGGCGTTCGAGACGGCGAAGGCGCGGCTGCCGTGGCTGGTGGTGAACCTGTTCACGGCGTCGCTGTCGGCGCTGGTGATCACCGCGTTCGAGGGGACGATTTCGACCCTGGTGGCGCTGGCCGCGCTGATGCCGATCGTGGCGTCCACCGGCGGCATTGCCGGGACGCAGTCGCTGGCCGTGGCGGTGCGGGCGCTGGCGACCCGCAGCCTGACCTCGGCCAACGCGCGCCGGGTTGTGGCGCGCGAGTTGGGGGCGGGGCTGTTGAACGGGCTGGGGCTGGCGGCCATTCTGGGGTCGGGCGGGTTTCTGGTGTTCGGCGATCCGCTGCTGGGGGTGGTTCTGGGGATGGCGATGATCGCCAATCAGGTGGTGGCGGCCTTGGGGGGCGTGCTGGTGCCGCTGACGATGAGCCGTCTGGGGATGGACCCGGCGCTGGCCTCGGGGACGTTCGTCACCACGCTGACCGATGTGATGGGGTTCTTCGCGTTTCTGGGGCTGGCGACCCTGGTGCTGATTTGAGCGATCTGGCGGCGGTGAAGGCAGAGGCGCGCAGGGCGGCGTTCGCGGCGCGAAGGGCGGCGTTCGCGGCGGGGCAGGGGCAGGCGGCCGGGCTGCTGGCCGATGTGCTGGCCGGGCATCGGGGCCGCGCGGTAGCGGGATACATGCCGATGCGGACCGAGATTGATCCGCTGCCCGCAATGACGGCGCATCAGGGGCCGGTGGGGGTGCCGGTGATCATCGGGCGGGGATTGCCGCTCAGGTTTCGCGAGTGGACCCCCGGCTGCGCGATGAGCCCCGGCGAGTTCGGCGCGCTGATCCCGGCGGAGGGGGCATGGATCGAACCCGAGGTGTTGATCGTGCCGCTGCTGGCCTTCGACGCGCGGGGGTATCGGCTGGGCTATGGCGGCGGGTTCTATGACCGGACGTTGCAGGCCCTGCGGGCTACGGGGCCACGTCTGGCCATCGGTTTCGCCTTTGCCGGGCAAGAGGTTGCCGAGGTGCCGATCGACGCGACGGATCAGCGGCTGGAGATGGTGGTGACGGAAGCCGGAGTGCGGGCGTTCGGGGGGGGCTGAGCCGGGGCGCTCGTCGCGCCCTTCGGTCGCTCTTCGCGCAAACCGCAGACCGACCGCAGGGCGGGAGAAGGTGCGCTATTTTGCGATCGTCTCGTCGCGCACGAACATGTTGCTCCAGGCGCGGTCGATCAGGGCGGGGGTCATCTGATACGGGATGCCTTCGAATTCGCAGATCGAGATCATCTGGTCGATCAGGAACACCGGCTGGTAGTTGGCGTAGGTGTTGGCGATGGTCGGATACTTGACCTTCAGCAGATGGACCAAGGCCGCCTCGTCCAGCGGCATCTTCTTTTTCCGGGCCACCATCGCGAAGATCTTCAGGTAGTTTTCCTGGTTCGGGCCGTCGATCTTGATCTTGAAGAAGATCCGCCGCAGGGCCGCGCCGTCGAAGATCTCGTTCGGGTGGAAGTTGGTGGAAAAGATCACCAGCGTGTCGAAGGGCACGGTGAATTTCTCGCCCGATTGCAGGGCCAGGATGTCTTTCGCCTCTTCCAGCGGCACGATCCAGCGGTTGACCAGTTTCTGCGGCGGTTCCGATTGGCGGCCGAGGTCGTCGACGATGAAGATGCCTCCGCTCGATTTCAACTGCAGCGGCGCCTGATAGGTCCGCGCGGTGGGGTTGTATTTCAGATCGAGCATGTCGAGCGTCAACTCGCCGCCGGTGATCACGCTGGGGCGTTCGCAATAGACATAGCGGTTGTCGAAGCGGTTCGAGGTGCGGCGCAGTTGCGTCGGATCGTCGACGTTCTCTTCGGCCTTGGAATGCACGATGGGATCATAGACGGTGATCACCTGCCCCGAGTATTCGATGGCGCGGGGGACATAGATCTTGTCGCCAAGCGCCGCGCGGATACCGTTGGAAATGCTGGATTTTCCGTTGCCGGGCGGGCCATACATCAAGATGCTGCGCCCCGAGGTGACGGCGGGCCCCAGATTGTCGATCAGGTCGGGCGGCAGGATCAGGTGACCCATCCCGGCCATCAGTTCGGGCCGGGTGAGCCGGATGTTGCGCACCGATTGCCGCTTCATCTGTTCGGCGTAACTCGCCAGCGGCACCGGCATCGCGCCATAGTATTCCGACTGGCTGAGCGCATCGAGCGCCCGGCTTTTCCCGCCATCGGTCAACTGATAGCCCATCTCGGAGCCCGAGGTCGCATGCAGCGTCCCGGTCGCCTCCAGCAGCTTTTGCCCGCGCGCGAGGTCCACCAGTTCCTGCGTCACCGGCACCGGCAGGCAGATCACCCGGCTGATGTCGGACACGAGGTCGATGTTCATCCGGAACATCGTCTTGAGCAGGATATCCCGCATCATCACCATCGAAAGGCCGGTTTCGGCCATGGTCTTGGCCGGCGGCGGTGCCTGGACGACGGGCGTGGGCTGCGTGTTCATCGGGACACCTTTCGTTTCAGGCCGTCTTCGCGCAGGCGCATCAATTTTCGGTGAATCGGGTGAGGTTCAGCAGCAGCGCCGCGAGGTAGAAGATCAGCGTGCCCGACAGCGCGAGGCCCATCGGGAAATCCTTGTTGGTCCAACTGGCCCAGTCGGCGGTGGCGGCGCGGAACGGGGTGACCATCCGCATGCCGCGATGCCCGACGAAGGCCCCCAGCAGGCAGGCGGCGAACAGCGCCATCACGAACCGCGGGTCGGCCGAGACAAAGAACGGCGCCATCGCGGCGGCGAATTTGGCATCCCCCGCGCCGATCAGCCCGGCCATGGTGGCAAGGAAGGTGACGACCAGAACCGCCGCCCCCAGGGCCCAGCCCCACAGCCACAGGTCGATCGGCACCACGAAAATCCCCACCACCAGCCAGACGGCGGCCAGCGCCATCACGGCCTTGTTGGGGATTTTCATGAATTTCATGTCGCTCCACGACACCCAGATGCCGATGGCGAGAACGAAGGGAAGGAAGACGAGGGCGGCCATCCGCCTAGGCTTCCAAGGCGGCGAGGGAGCGGGTGGCGGCCTCGAAATACTGCGGGTGGGTTTCGATGGCCTGCTGCAGCAGGCCCTTGCCCACCTGGGTGTCGCCCTGTTTGACCGCCGCAAGCCCCAGTGTGTACATCAGTTCGGCCCGTTCGGTCTGGCTCATCGGGATCACCGGCATGTCGTATTTGCGCTGGCCCGCGCGGGCGAGGATCAGGTTGTTCTTGGCGGTGAACAGCGCGGGATCATAGGTGATCGCCTCGATGAACAGCTTTTCCGCCCCCGCCGCATCGCCCCGCGTCAGCTTGGAATAACCCCAGTTGTTCAGCACCCCGGCCGGTTTGGTGGTCAGACCGGCGGCGATTTCATAGAAGCTGTCGGCCTTCTTCCAATCCTTCTTGCTGTCGGCCACCATCGCCTCGAGCCGGTAGCGCGGAAAGGTTTCATGCGTCGGCGGAATCCGGTTCAGTTCCGCTTCGGCACGGGGCCAGTCATTGGTGCGGATCAGCGCATCGGCGAGGTCCACGCGGTCGTCATTGGTGCCTTCCGGAGATCCGACGATGGCGGCCCAGACGGCGACGGCCTCGGTCGGACGGTTGGCGCGGATCAGCGACTTGGCCAGCCCGCGCTTGAGGTCGATCCTGTCTGGCTTTTCATCGGAGGACCGCTTGAAATAGGCCACCGCCTCTTCGGGGTCGCCGACGGTCAGCATGATGTCGCTGAGGTTGGATTCGTCGATCACGTTGACCGCATCCATCGCGCGCGCCACATCGGCATCGGATTGCTTCTGACAGCCGACCAAGCCCACCGTGCCAAACAGGCACAGGGCAACAAACACAGGGTGGCGCATTTTGCGTCCTTTTTTACTGCTCGCACCGCATCCTTACAGTTGGGAGAGCAGGACGTAACTGCCCTGACCCCGCCTGACGAGCGAAAACTTCGGCGCTTCCTGTGCTGGATCATAGACCGAAACTTCGGTCTTTTCTATCGCGCCGCGCAGATTTTCGCGGATCGAGTCCGATTGGCCACTGTCCAGCGCGAAGGCCTGCTGAAAGGTCACCCGCGCCTCGCCGGTCTTGCCCTGTTCCATCAGAACGACGCCCAGATTGTTGAGGGCCGGCACGAAGGTCGGGTCCAGTTCCAGCGCGCGGCGCAGCAGTTGTTCGGACTGCCCCAGCCGCCCCAGGGCCAGATTGGCCGACCCGAGCGCCGAAAGGACATCGGCGTTGATGCCCTGTTCGGCGGCGGCGCGCAGATAGGCCTTCAGCGCCAGATCGGCTTCACCGGCCTGCATCAGCCGGTGGCCGACCAGCAACCCGTCTACGCCCTCGCCGCGCCTGTCGGCTCCGGGGGGCACATTGCGGCTGGCCTCTGATGGCCCGAGGCCGCCCGTGTTGCCACAGGCGGCCAGACCGATCCACAGTGCCGCAACGCCGATCCGTTTCACAAAGCGTTAGCCCCCTCCGTCCGCCCCGCCGCCCATGCCGCCCAGCATTGTCGAAATCCCGTAGACCGACGGCCCGATCAGGATGATCATCAGCGGCGGCACGGTGAAGAGCATTGTGCCCAACGTCAGCTTGGTCGGCAACGTGTTTGCCTTCTCTTCGGCGCGCATCACGCGTTTGTCCCGCATCTCTGCGGAGTAGACCCGCAGGGCCTCGGCGATCGAGGTGCCGAAGGTGGCCGACTGGACCAGCGTGGTCACGAAGGACGACACGTCGCTGATGCCCACCCGTTCGGACATGTCTTTCAACACCTGCACCCGTTCCTTGCCTGCCTTGACCTCTTGCGCGACCATGTCGAATTCGTCGGCCAGCGCCGGATAGCCCGCGCGGCTTTCCTTGGCAACGCGGTTGATCGACTGGTCCAGCGACTGCCCCGCCTCGACACAGACCAGCATCATGTCCAGCGCGTCGGGAAAGCCCGAGATGATTTCCTGCTTGCGGGTCTCAACCCGGCGGGTGACCCAGTATTGCGGCAGATAATACCCGGCCGCCCCCGGCCCGATGGTGGACATGATCATGAACTGGGTGCCGACCTCCTGCTGGGCCGACACGATCAGCGCATAGATCACCCCGCAGGTCAGCGCGCCCAGTCCCAGCACCAACTGGGCAAAGTGGAACATCCGGACCGAATTCTTGGCCCGATACCCGGCGCGCAGCATTTTCAGCCGCGAGGCGGTCATCGTCTCGACGTCCTGCGGTTCGAGGAAGGCCGAAAACTTCTCCAGCTTGTCGGACTTTTCGCCGCGCCGCAGGTCCTGACCCTGACGCGGCGGGGCGACCGCCGTCCGCTGCGCCTTGAGCTTGCTGAACGCATCGGGTTTCTTCGACAGCAGGGGTGGCAGGGTGAGGATGGTCAACAAAAGGCCAAGACCGCCCAGAACCAGCAGCGGGCCCATCGGGCCCAGCATGTCGGTCAGCGTCGCATTGAGATCGGACAGGAAGTTCATGACACCTCACACCTTGATATTGACCATGATCTTCATGAAGATCACGTTGATCACCAGAAACACCGCCACGATCAGCGCGGCGGGAATGAAGGCCGGGGTGTCGTAGACATCGTCGTAATAGTCCGGCTGGATCACGTTGATCATGATCAGCGCCCCGATCGGGAAGGCCGACAGGAACATCCCCGACCATTTCGCCTCGGCGGTGATCGCTTTGACCCGGCGGAACAGTTTGAACCGCGCCCGGATCACCTTGGCCAGACCGTCGAGGATCTCGGCGAGGTTGCCGCCCGACTGCTGCTGGATCGTCACGGCGACCGCAAGAAAGCGCAGATCCTGGCTGTCCATCCGTTCGGCAAACGCCTTGAGGCTTTCGGCGATATCACGGCCATAGGCGGCCTCGTCGGCGATCACCCCGAATTCGGTGCCGAGCGGATCGGCCACCTCTTTGGACACGATGCCGATGGCGTTGGAAAACGGGTGACCGACACGCAGCGACCGCACCATCAGTTCCACCGCGTCGGGCAGTTGCTCTTCCAGCAGGGCCATGCGTTTCTTGGCCTTCTTGTTGACCCAGGTGTAGACCCCGCCGATGCCCATGCCGATCGCCACGACCACGCGCACCGGCGTCGCGGCTTCGGTGCCGATGGTGAGGCCGATGTAGGAAAACACCCCCAGGCCGGCCATGATGCCGATCAGTTGCTGCGGCGTGAAGGCGATGTTCGCCTTTTGCGCCTTGGTGGCCAGCAGCGAATAGATCGGGATGCCGCGCGAATTCAGGTGCTGCGACATCTCCTTGCGCAACTGGGCCAGAACCTGTTCGCGGTTCTGGTTCTTTTCCAGCAGCGCCAGACGGCGGCTCATCCGGTTGTTCAGGCTGATCGACTTGCCGAACACCGTCAGATACAGCCCTTCGACCAGCATCACGACGGCGACGAAAATCAGGATGTAGATCAGCGGCGCGGCTGAGATCTGCATGGCGTATCCTCAGATGATCGGTTCGTAGATCGAGGCAGGCAGGTCATAGCCCCACTGCCGGAATCGTTCGGAATAGTGGCTGCGCACGCCGGTGGCGTTGAAGCGCCCGATGATCTTGCCGTTGGGTTCGACCCCGAGGCGTTCATACCGGAAAATCTCCTGCATCGAGATCACCTCGCCTTCCATGCCGGTGATCTCGGTGACCGAGATCATGCGGCGCGAGCCGTCCTGCAGACGCGCGGCCTGCACGATCAGGTTGACGGCCGACGCGATCTGGGCCCGCACGGCCTTCAGCGGCATTTCGATGCCGGCCATCGCCACCATGTTTTCCAGGCGGCTGATCCCGTCGCGCGCCGAGTTGGCGTGGATCGTGGTCATCGAGCCGTCGTGGCCGGTGTTCATTGCCTGCAGCATGTCGATCACCTCTTCACCGCGGGTTTCGCCCACGATGATCCGGTCGGGGCGCATCCGCAGGGCGTTGCGCAGACAGTCGCGCTGCGTCACCGCCCCCTTGCCTTCGACGTTGGCGGGGCGGCTTTCCATCCGGCCGACATGGACCTGCTGCAGTTGCAGTTCCGCCGTATCCTCGATCGTCAGCACGCGTTCGGTGTTGTCGATGAAACTGGACAGGGCGTTCAGCGTGGTGGTTTTTCCCGAACCCGTGCCGCCCGAGACGATGATGTTCAGTCGGCACGACACGGCGGCCTGCAGATAGGCGGCCATCTCTTCGGTGAAGGCGCCGAATTTCACCAGATCGCCGATCGCCAGCTTGTCCTTCTTGAATTTGCGGATCGACACAAGGCTGCCGTCGACGGCCACCGGCGGCACCATCGCGTTGAAACGCGACCCGTCGGCTAGGCGGGCGTCAACGTAAGGGTTCGATTCGTCCACCCGGCGGCCCACGGCGGACACGATCTTGTCGATGATCCTGAGCAGGTGGCGTTCGTCCTTGAAGGTGATGTCGGTCAGCGTCAGCTTGCCGCCGCGTTCGATGAAGATGCGGTTGGGGCCGTTCACCAGGATGTCGTTGACCGTGTCATCCTTCAGCAACGGCTCCAGCGGGCCCAGACCCATCACCTCGTCGTAAAGCTCCTGGTTGAGAATACCGCGATCCTCCTTGTTCAGGGCGACCGACATCTCTTCCAGACCTTCGTTGACGATGGTCGCGATCTCGACCTTCAGGTTCGCCTCGGTCGCGTGTTCGAGGGCCGCAAGGTTCAGGTTGTCCAGCAGGCGCTTGTGCAGTTCGACCTTGAGGTCGGACAGGCGGTCCTTGCGTTTCTTTTCCTTGTCCTGTGCCGCGACTTCGGCAGCGGGGCGGGGGGCTGCGGCCGTGGGCAGCGGACGGTTCGTCAGCACCGGCTTGACGCTGGCTGCGGGGGCACGCCCGGCCGCATTGCCCGGCCCGACCGGGGCCAGAGGAGCCGGTTTGGTCGGCCCGTCAGATTTCTTGAAGCGCGAAAACATGTGTCAGCCCCTTTGCCGATCTCAGCGTTTGCCGGATTCGACTGCCTTGTTCAGATCAAACAGCGATTTGGCGAGTTTCTGGATCTCGCGCCGCAAAACGTTCTTCCCCGCCGATTCGGAAAGCGGCAGACCGTGGTCGTTGGCCTGGGTCACTTGCGCGCCGCCATCGGGCAATTGCACCTCGATGTGGATATCCAGGCTTTCTGCCATCCGCTTCACCCGGCTTTTCGCGGACAGATCGGTGAACTTGGGCGCGCGGTTCAGCACGTAGCGCAGCTTTTCATGCGGCAGGCCTTCGGCCTTCAGCGCGCGCACCAGACGCAGCACGTTCTGCGCCGACCGCAGGTCAAGCTCCATCAGCGCGAAATAGACATGCGCACGGGTCAGCACGGTTTCGGTCCAGGACACGATGGTTTTCGGCATGTCGATCACGACGAAGTCGAAATTCGCCCGCGCCATGTCGATGATCCGTCCGATGTCGTCCGGGCCGACGATGTCGAGCGGCAGCATGTCGGCGGGGGCGGTCAGCACATGCAGCTTGTCGTTGAAGGTCAGCATCGCCTGCAGCAGCGAATCGCTGTCGGCATTGGCGGTGTCGGACAGCAGATCGAACACGGCCTCCTTCCGGGGCAGATCGAGATAGGTCGCGACCGAGCCATACTGAAAGTCGAAGTCGATCAGGCAGACCCGCGGCGGGGTCTTGTCGATCGTCGCCAGCTCCCACGCGAGGTTGGTGGCAAAGGTCGAGGCCCCCGACCCGCCCGCCAGCCCGTGCACCGGCAGCACGACAGCGTCGCGGTCGCCCTTGGCCTTGAAATCGGGGCGCGCGCCGTCCTGGTCGGGTGGCGGGCCTGCGGGCGCGGTGGCGGCGGTCGCGGCCGCCGGGGCCGGTTTGCGCATCCGCTCGATCGCGTCGTGCAACGCCCCTTCGGGCAGCGGATAGGGCACGAAATCATTGGCCCCCAGGCGCAGCAACTGGTGCAGGGCAATCGGGCTGACCTGGTCGGCGATCAGGATGACCTTGATCGAGCGCGCCTTGGCCTGCCGGATGATGTCGGTGATTCGGGTAAGATCGGCCTCATCCTCGCCGTTGACCGCGATGGCCACGAATTCCAGCGTCGCGGCGTCGGGTTGCCCCAGAAACACCGCCGCATCCTCGAACGACAGGTCGCCCCAGCTTTCGCCCAGTTCCAGTTCCATGTCGTCGATCAGCAGGTCAAAATTCTGCACATCGCGCGAGATGGTGCACGCCACGATGGGGGCCGGGTCCGGCGCCAGATTTGCCACGCTCGTCATCGCCTCACGTCCTTCCAAAGACGGTTCCCAGACGATCCTGCGACCATCCGCGAAAACCGTGCACGCCCGATGTCGAGTGTGCGACCGTTTCCGTTGGATGGACACTGCTGTCTGATGGTGGCGAGATTGGGGCTAAAAAACCGTTAATCTTTGGTTTTTACTGAATTGCGAAACAACGGACGCGCAAGCAGGGCGCAAAGCGGCCGATCAGCCGCCCGGATTGACCTCGGTCTGCGTGCTGGTGATGTCGGGGTGCGGGCGCGTTGCCCCTTCGACGTATTCGCGGAAGATCACTTCGGCATACTTGCCGTTCAAGAGCATCGGGTGGCGGTTCACGAATCCCGTCACCTCGGTCACCGTGCGGCGGTTGCGCTGTTCGGGGCCGGGGGTCGGCACCACGGGCTGGGTCTTGCCGAACGACGCCACCGCTTCGAGCCGCGCGGTCGAAATGCCCAACTGCGACAGATAGGCCACAGTGGCTTTGGCGCGGCGCAGACCCAAGGCCTTGTTGTAGGCGTTCGATCCGACCAGGTCGGTGTGGCCATAGACCCGGAAGCGCACTTCGGGAAACTGCCGGATCCAGTCGGCCTGCTGGCGCAGCGTGGTTTGCGCCTCGGGCGTCAGGGCGGAGGAGTTGAAGGCAAAGGTGATGGTCGACGGGACTTCGCGGGCGAATCGCTCGGCCAGCCGGAACGTCGCGGTGGCCTGCCCTGTCATCAGAAGGGTGTTGTTCATGTTGGGGTTGCCGAAACCGCCTTCGTCAACCTCGGCGCCCGCCTCTCGCAGGAAGTCGCTGGAGCATCCCGACAGCGCCAGCGACGCCGCAAGAAGGAAGGCCAGACCGGTGGTGCCGCGCATCGCCCTCACTCCATCACATAGCCGTAGGAGCCGCTGAAGTCCTGCCGGGCAACCTCGCCCGCCGGGCCTTTCTGGCCTGCCACCTTGCCGAACAGGAACAACTCGTTTTCGGTCGGAATGCGCACCCGGTCCGTGGGCAAGGCCAGCGCCTCGCCGCGGGTCGGGGTCACCAGATGCGGCGTCACGATGATCACCAGTTCGGACTGGTTGCGCTGATATTCGGCGCTGCGGAACAGCGCGCCCAGAACCGGAATGTCGCCCAGCCACGGCACCTGACCGTTCAGATCGGTGAAATCGTCCTGCAGCAGGCCCGCGATGGCAAAGCTTTCGCCGTCGCGCATCTCGACCGTGGTCGAGGTTTCGCGCCGTTTGAAGGCGTTGACCGTGACCCCGCCGCTTTGCAGGCTGATGCTGCTGTCGATCGAGGAGACGGCGGCGTTGATGATCAGGTTGATCGTGTCGCCGTCCACCACCGTGGGGGTGAAGTTCAGTTCCACCCCGAACGGTTTGTATTCGATCGAAATGCCTTCCGAGCTGGCCACCGGAATCGGATATTCGCCGCCCGCCAGAAACTTTGCCTCCTGGCCCGACAGCGCCGTCAGGTTCGGCTCGGCCAGAGTGCGCACCACGCCCTTGCTTTCCAGTGCCTCCAGCAGCACGGCAAATTCCAGCGACCCGGCGGAAAAGCCCAGGCTGAGCGCGCCTTCGGTGCCGTCCTGCACGGTCACCCCGTCGTCGATGCTGTTCGTCCCGTCCAGCCATGTGCCCGATTCGCCCGCAACCCCAACATCGGTGCCGCCCTGGATCGCCAGCGACGCGGACAGGCTTTTGGACACCGACCGGTTCATTTCGGCAAAGCGGACCTTCAGCATCACCTGCTGGGTGCCGCCGACGCTCATCAGGTTCGACACCCGTTCGGGCGCATAGCGGTTGGCGAGATCCAGCGCCCGGTCCAGTTTGGCGGTCGACGACACGGTGCCCGACAGCACGATGCCGTCATTGGCGGTGCGAACCTCGATCGCCTCGCCGGGCAGGATCTGCTGCAGGCGTTCCTTGAATTCGGCGATGTCGGGCGTCACATGCACCTCGACGTTGGCGATCAGGCGGCCATCGGGCGACAGCAGCGTCATCGTGGTGCGGCCGGGCGTCTTGCCGAGGACATAGATCGAGCGGTCGGACAGGGTCGAGATGTCGGCGATGCCGGGGTTGGCGATCGACAGTTCGGCAAAGGGCTCGTCGCTTTCGACGACAACGGCGCGGTTCATCGGCACTTGCAACGGCGTCGAGGCAGAGCCGGTCATCACCCGCAGGGTCTGGGCCGAAACGGGCTGCAAAACACTGCATGCGAGGACAGCGCCCATCACACCGGCCGTCCATAGGCTGCGCAGTTTCATGTGACCTGCCCTTCCGCTCTCGCCTCTGGCCGGGTCTTGGATGCCCGGTCCGTTCCTAAGGTGCCTTAGATAGGCTTTTTATGCAAGAATCAAATGGTTGGGGAGGGTTCCTTATGTGGATAACCTGCAACAGCCCCCCACCGCTTGCCTGCACCCGACCATGGACCCCCAGATGCGGTGCCCGGCTTTCGCCAGGTTGCCTCAATTCGTGCAGGCAACCGGGGTTTCGACCAATTCCGAGCCTTTGCGGGTGCGGATGGTGCAGACCTTTTCGGCCGCAGGCGCGGCAACCTCGGCGGTCTGTTCGATGCCGAACAGGCCTTTCTGGTCGACCTCGATCTTGCCGTTGACCGTATCATCGCCGACGCCGACCAGCGACAGCGCCAACCCGCCGGTCGCCTGGGCCTGTGCCAGACGCGCCACAACCTCGGGCGAGGCGGCGACCGTCACCGTGCGGGCGACCATCGCGCCGCCGCTGCCGTTGTCTGCCGTCTGATCGACGGCAATGATTCGCACGCCGCTTTCGATCAACCGGGTAAACTCGTTGGCTTCGCCTTCCGACGACGAGGCACCGGTGCCGGTCCAGTAGATGTCGACCCGGTCGCCCGGCTGCACGAAGCCCGACACACCCGAAGCCACGTCAACCTTGATCGCAAAGGCGCGCATCCCCTTGGCCAACTGGCCGGTCAGTCCGGCGGGCTGCCCCGGTTCGGTGACCTTGACGGCCAGGATCGGGTCGTATTTCTCCATCTGCCGCGTCACATAGCGCAGCTCCTTGCCGCCGTTCGGAAACAGGTCCTCTTCCTTGCGAAAGATCGTTTCGGGCAGCGCGTTCTGCGGCCAGTAGATCAACTGGACGTCTTCCTTGGCCAGAACCTCGCCATAGTTCTTGGGTTTGTTGACCACGTAAACCTCGACCAGTGGCCCGGTCTTGGCCCGCATCTGCCGCTCGCGCTCCAGGGCGGTCTGCGTCTGGCTGATGTAGCCTTGTGCCATGTAAACGGCCGCACCCGCCAGTGCGAGGCCGATCACCAGCACCAATCCAAACATCATACGCATGACTCACTCCATTTTTCGACTCGGGCGCGGGCGGGCAGCGCGCCGCACCTGTCGTATCGCGGCCAGCATAAAGCGCAACTGCGGCCTGATTGTGGGCAAAATCGGGCAGCGGCAAGGATGGGGTCAGTCGGGCATGTAGGCGCTGGTGACGCTGCTGATGCTGGCTGCCACGATGGCCATCGAATTGCCGGTGTTGAAGGCGATCGGGCCGAGGACCACCAGGCCAATACCCACCACGGCAGCCGTCAGGACGACCCAATCGACGGTGACCGCGCCGCGTTCATCCTGCAGGAAATCCCCGATTTTTGCCAACACGGTCACCCTTTCCTCATTGAACAGAACCGGGCGAAGTCTGAGGCTTGCAACCCATGCGTGAACCCTAGCAGTCGATTGCGGCAAGATTTGGCAGCGGCTAAGGAAAAGGCCGCGCCGGGGGTCCGGCGCGGCCTTTCGCTTGGGGGTAATACCAGGATTAGTCGTAGGCTTGGTTGGTGCCAACGGTCGCCAGGTCGCCTGCGACGTTCGTGCCCAGGTCGGTGACGCCGACGCCGACGGTGTTCATGACCACGAGGCCCAGGCCCACAATGGCAGCGGTCAGCACGACCCAGTCAACGGTCACGGCACCGGCTTCGTCGTTCTTGAAGGATTTGAAGATGTTCAGCAGTTTCATGGTTTTCTGTCCCTATCTAGGAGTTGCTCTGGTTGCCTGCCGCACCGCGTTAACTCTGCCCGGCCTCTGTTCCGGTCCGATCTTCGTTTCGGCATGGAAGGAGTTTTGCCTGCCAAACGTGGCCCGATTGGGGCAAGGACGGGGTGTTTTCCGGGTTCTTCGGCGGTGTTCTTGCGTCAGGGGGGTGCGGGTTCGGCAGGTGACGGGCGATGCCGGTCCGTCGCATCGGACGCCGCGCCGACCGGGCGGGCCGCTTTTGTCCCGCGCCTGACGGACCGAACGGGGCGCGACGATCACCAGCCCACCCCAAGGCGGCGAAGCGGGGCCGGGAAACGCAGAAAGGCCGCGCCGGGGGTCCGGTGCGGCCTTTCGATTTGCAGGAAGGAGTGGATTAGTCGTAGGCTTGGTTGGTGCCAACGGTCGCCAGGTCGCCTGCGACGTTCGTGCCCAGGTCGGTGACCCCGGTGCCGACGGTGTTCATGACCACGAGGCCCAGGCCCACGATGGCAGCGGTCAGCACGACCCAGTCAACGGTCACGGCACCGGCTTCGTCGTTCTTGAAGGATTTGAAGATGTTCAGCAGTTTCATGGTTTTGTCGTCCCTATCTAGGAGTTGCTCTGGTTGCCTGCCGCACCGCGTTAACTCTGCCCGGCCTCTGTTCCGGTCCGATCTTCGTTTCGGCATGAGAGGAGTTTTGCCTGCCAAACGTGGCCCGATTGGGGCAAGGACGGGGTGTTTTCGGGGTTCTTCGGCGGTGTTCTGGCGACATTTCCCCGGGTCCGCGCGCCTTGGACGCACGGCATTGCACACACGGTAGCCAAGGGGCGATCTTTCTGTCATGCTGTGGATAACGAGAACAAGAATGAGCAGGCATCCTCGCGATGCGAAGACTGGGCAGTTTCCTGACGTCGGTTGTTCTGGCCGCCGCGCCGGTATCGGTCGCGGCCGAGGGTCTGACCGGGGCGGATGATTTCACCTTCAAACGGGTGAAGGTCGGGGCGGCCAGCCCCGGCAAGCGGATCACCGTGCAGATCGACCCCGCCGAACAGGCGCGGCGACTCGCGGCGCTGCCCCGGGTCGACCCCGACGGCGTGAAGGTTCCGGACCCGACCGCCGCCGCAGCCGTCCCTGTGCCGGGTCCGGTGGCCCCCTCCACAGCGGCTTATGACTGGTTCTGGAACGCGGTGCCGGTGGCGCAGGATGCGGTGGACGGGCGGTTCCCGCTCGCCCTCGCGACGCTGTCACAGGGGCCGGGCGGGGCGGCGGTCAAGGCCCCGCGGCTGCAAAGCCTGCAGGACATCGCGACCCGGCACGGCACGGACATTCTGAAGGCCACGATCGGCACCGATGTGTCGCCTGCGCTGGTGCTGGCGGTGATCGGCATCGAAAGCGCCGGGCGCGCCGATGCGGTGAGTTCCGCCGGGGCGCAGGGTCTGATGCAACTGATCCCGGCGACGGCGACGCGATTTGGGGTGACGGATTCGACTGACCCCGTGCAGAACATCCGGGGCGGCGTCGCCTATCTGGACTGGCTGATGGGTGAATTCGACCGCGATCCGCTGATGGTGCTGGCGGCCTACAACGCGGGCGAGGGCGCGGTGCGGGCCAATGCCGGGGTGCCGCCCTATGCCGAGACGCGCGATTATGTGCCCAAGGTGCTGGCGGCGTGGCAGGTGGCGCAGGGGCTGTGCCAGACCCCGCCGGAGCTGGTGACCGACCCCTGCGTGTTCAAGGTGATTGCGGCGTCAAACTGAACCCGGGCAGGGGGGCCGTCTGCCCCCCTCTTGGCTGCGCCGCTTCACCCGGATGGGCACTGGCGGCGTCAGGCGACAATCGTGGCCTCGGTCGCGGCGCGCAGCTCTGCCTCGGTCACGCCGTCGGCGAGTTCGATCAGGCGCAGGCCGCCCGGGACCACATCCAGCACGCCCAGGTTGGTGATGATCCGGTTGACCACGCCCTGACCGGTCAGCGGCAGGGTGCATGCCTTCAGCACCTTGGACTCGCCGTGCTTGCTGGTGTGGTCCATCACCACCACCACCCGGCCGACGCCCGCCACCAGATCCATCGCCCCGCCCATGCCCTTGACCAGTTTGCCCGGGATCATCCAGTTCGCCAGATCGCCATTCTCGGCCACTTCCATCGCGCCGAGGATTGCCATGGCGATCTTGCCGCCGCGGATCATGGCAAAGGATGTGGCGCTGTCGAAGAACGCGGTCTGCGGCAGTTCGGTGATCGTCTGCTTGCCCGCATTGATCAGGTCGGCGTCTTCCTCGCCCTCATACGGGAACGGCCCCATGCCCAGCATGCCGTTTTCCGATTGCAGGGTGACCGACACGCCGTCGGGGATGTAATTCGACACCAGCGTGGGAATGCCGATCCCGAGGTTCACGTAGGTGCCGTCCTGCAGTTCCTGCGCAGCCCGTGCGGCCATCTGATTGCGGTCCCACATGGCTCAGCTCCTTTTCCGGACGGTGCGCTGTTCGATGCGCTTTTCGTGGGTGCCCTGCACGATGCGGTGCACATAGATGCCGGGCAGGTGGATCGTGTCGGGGTCGAGCGCGCCGAGTTCCACGATTTCCTCGACCTCGACCACGCAGACGCGGCCGCAGGTTGCGGCGGGGGGGTTGAAGTTGCGGGCGGTCTTGCGGAACACGAGGTTGCCCGAAGGATCGGCCTTCCATGCCTTGACGATGGACAGGTCGGCCACGATGCCGCGTTCCAGGATATAGGTGCGCCCGTCGAAATCCTGATGCTGCTTGCCTTCCGCGATCACCGTGCCCACGCCGGTGCGGGTGAAAAAGCCGGGGATGCCAGCGCCGCCCGCCCGCATCCGTTCGGCCAGGGTGCCCTGCGGGTTGAATTCCAGCTCCAGCTCGCCGCTCAGATACTGCCGCATGAATTCGGCATTCTCGCCGACGTAGGAGCTGATCATCTTCCTGACCTGCCGGGTTTCCAGCAGCACGCCCAAGCCGAACCCGTCGACCCCTGCGTTGTTCGAGGCCACCGTCAGGTTTTTCGTGCCGGCGTCGCGGATCGCCGCGATCAGCAATTCGGGGATGCCGCACAGCCCGAAGCCACCCGAAGCGATCAGCATGCCGTCCGACAGCAGCCCATCAAGCGCCGTTGCAGCGTCAGGAAAAATCTTGTTCATCGGCCACCCCGTTGCCCGTCATCGCCCCGTTATGGCCTTGCCTGCGATACCAAGTCAATTGCCGCAGCGCGGCAGGACTGGCGCTTTGCCCGGTGCCCCGGCTATGCTGACCGGGCCCGCCCGCGTGGTGAAATGGTAGACACTGGGGACTTAAAATCCCTTGGCCGCAGGGCCGTGCCGGTTCGAGTCCGGCCGCGGGCACCAAATGCGCGGTTCAGACCGTGTGCAGATAGAGGTCGAAATCCACCTCGGACACCCTGCGCTGCACCCGCGCGTATTCTGCCGCCTTCACCGCCGTGAAGGTCCGGTGCATCTCTTCACCCAGAGCGTCCTTCAGGAAGGCGGAGCCCTTTGCCGCCTCGATCGCCCCGCGCCAGTCGACCGGGATCGCGGGGGCCTCTGCGCCATCGACATAGCCGTTTCCGGTGGTTTCCGGGCCGGGGTCGAGCTGGTTCGCCATCCCGTGCCGCACGCCGGCCAGCACGGTGGCGGCGACGAGATAGGGGTTGGCATCCACGCCCGCCGGGCGATGCTCGATCCGGCGCGCCTTGATGTCGCCCGCCGGGATGCGCAACGCGACGGACCGGTTGTTCACCCCCCAGGTCGGACTGACCGGCGCATAGGACTGCGCGGCAAAGCGCCGCCAACTGTTGGCATGCGGCGCAAAGACCAGCATCGACTCCGCCATCGTGGCCCGCAATCCGCCGAGCGCATGCAGCAGGGTCGGGGACCATGTCCCCACCTCGGCCTCGACGAACACGTTGGTCCCGGCGGCATCCAGCAGCGACACATGGAAGTGCATGCCGGACCCGGCGTAATCCTCGTTCGGCTTGGCCATGAAACAGGCCGTCACCCCATGCGCCCGCGCCTGCGCCCGCACGATGCGTTTCAGGCGCATCAGATCGTCCGCCGCCTGCATCACGTCGGTGCGGTAGTGCAGGGTCAGTTCATACTGGCCGGGGGCATATTCCGAGATCATCGTCTCGGCGGTGATCCCGGCCTTGGCGGCCCCGGCGTAGATGTCGGAAAACAGGGGCAGCATGCCGTGCAGATGGTCGACCGAATAGACTTCCGTCTTGGAACTGCGGCGTCCGTCCAGCACGTCGCGGGCCGGGACCATCTTGCCGTCCGGGCCGCGTTCGTTTTCCAGCAGGAAGAATTCCAACTCGAACGCGCCTGCGGGATAAAGCCCCTCGGCCGCCATCGCATCGACCTGGGCCTGCAGGGCGTGGCGCGGGTCGGAGGTCATCCGCGACCCGTCCAGCCCATACATCGACATGAACACCTCGCCCCGGGCCGGGTGGGTGGCGTGCAGCGGGACCAGCGTGCCGGGGATCGGCCAGGCCCGCAGGTCGCCGTCGCCCTGATCCCAGATCAGCCCGGTTTCGTGCACATCCTCGCCGCAGATGTCGAGCCCGAGGATCGAGATCGGCAGGTGGCGGCCCCCCCGGTAGAACGGCAGCAGTTCGTGGCGCCGGATGATCTTGCCGCGCCCGATGCCGTTGGCGTCATGCAGGACGATGTCGAAGGCTTCGATTTCGGGGTGGGCGGCAAGAAAGGCCTCGGCCTCGGCGATGGTTGACCCGGACGGAGAGGGTTCGGTCATGGCTGTCTCAGCAATTCGGTCAGGATTTCGTCGAAGGCGGCGATCAGGCGGTCGATCTGATGCTTCTTTGTCGCGGGGCTGACCAGCATCATGTTGTGGAACGGGGCAATCAGGCTGCCGCGGTTCAGCAGGGCCAGATGCAGCGCGCGTTCGAGTTGCGGCTGATGTGCAAGGCCCGCCTCGGCCCCGTTGTGCAACGGCCCCGGCGCGCAGATGAATTCGACCCGCGCGCCCACCCGCACCACATGCCAGGGCAGGGCATTGCGGGCGATCACGGCGGAAAGCCCCGCCTCCAGCCGGGCCGCGCCCGCCTCCATCGTCGCGTAAGCCTCGGGCGTGGCGACCTCTTTCAGCGTCGCCACCAGACAGGCGAACTGCATCGGATTGGCCGACAGCGTGGTGCCCATGCCCGAATGCCCCGAGGCGCGACCCGCATTGACCGCGACATAGCGCGCGGCAACCGCAGGCGTCATGCCCCAAACGCCCGTCGGCATCCCCCCGGCCACACATTTGCCGACCACGAACATGTCGGGGTCCAGCCCGTGCATGCGGGTGTATCCGCCGTAGCCGGTGGAAATCGTGTGGGTTTCGTCGATGATCAGCAGAGCGCCCGCATCGCTGGCCAGCGCCCGCAAGCCCTGCAAAAATCCCGGCTCGGGCAGCACCATGCAGGAATTGGTCATCACCGGCTCGGTCAGGATGGCTGCCACATCACCCTGGGCCAAAGCCTGCGCGACCCCCGCCAGATCGTTGAATTCGCAGCACACGGCAAGCTGCGACAGGTCCGCCACCTGCCCCAGCAGACCGGGGCGGTTCACCGTCGCCCCCTGATCCAGCGTCACAAAGATGTCGTCCACCGTGCCGTGATAGCAGCCGTTGAACACCAGAACCTTGGGTCGGCCCGTGACCGCCCGCGCCACCCGCAGGGCGAACCGGTTCGCATCGGTCGCCGTCGTCGCGATCTGCCAGCGGAAATCGCCGAACACCTCGGTCAGCAGCCGCCCCGCCTCCAGTGCGGCCTCGGTGGGCAGCATGTAGGTCAACCCCGCCCGCGCCTGTGCCCGGATCGCGCGCGCGACCGGGGCGGGGGAGTGGCCGAACATCGATCCGGTGTCGCCCAGACAGAAATCGTCGATCCGGTAGCCGTCGATGTCGGTGATCGTGGCCCCCTCCGCCTCGGCCACCAAGGGCAGATGCGGCATCGGCCAGTCCTTCATCCAGTGCATCGGCACATCGTCCAGAAACACCCCGGCCCCCCGCGCCATCGCGGCGGCCGAGGCAGGACGGCTGGCAGCGAACCGGGCGGCCTCGCGGCGGGTCAGGTCGGCAAGGCGCGCACGCGGCACGCCGGCGATCAGATCGGGGGTCATCACAGACGTCCTTTTGTTCCGCGTTATGCCGCGCAATTTGATCAAATGGAAGGGCCCGCTATTCCGCCGCCGCGTCCTTCATCAGCCGGTCGGCCTTCTTGCGCACCAGGACGCTCCGCAGATCGTGCATTGCCAGCAGCAGCGTGTCGGTCACCTCTTCGAGGTCTGCGTCCGAGGCCCGGGTCTGCACCCAGTGGGTCGTCAGGTTCATATGGTCGATCGCGCGGAAGATGTCGTCGATCTCGCGCCGCGCCAGCAGATCGACCCGCGCCGCCATCCACGCCCGGATCGCGATGATCTCGGCAGCGGCCAACGGACGGTCGCCATGCGGCTTTATGTTGCCGTTCCTGACGTTGACCGTCGCGATCTCTTCCATGTCGATCCGGCGCTGGCGGTTTTCGGTATCGACCCGAAACACCACCGCGCCGTTTTCGCGGATGCGGAAGTAGTAGTCCGGCAGATCGCTCGCCATGTCAGTCTCCGTTATCCAGAACCCGCAGCAGCGAGCCGTCGGGGTCGACCAGCGCGAACATGCGCGGTGCATCGGGCAGCCGGACGACCTCGGTCAGGCGCGGGACGGCGGTTGGGTCGGCGGGCAAGCCGACTACCCCCCACGCTCCCCGCAGCCCATCCAGATCATCGACCCGGATGCAGGCCGAGAACCAGCTTGTGGCCGGATCGAGGGAGGGGTGCGGAAAGAACTCGATCTCCAGCGGGCCGCGTTCCAGCATCAGCCAGTCAGCCCCCCGATAAGCCACCGAAAAGCCCAACCGCCCGTAAAACGCCACGGTCGTGGCAAAGTCCCGGCTCGGCAGGTTGGCGGTGATCCGGTCGGCCATCGGGTTCCTTTAGACCAAGGCGGCGCAGAAATTCTGGATGCGCGTGCAGGCCTCAGCCAAAACCGCGTCCGACGTAGCGTAACTGACGCGGAAGTTGGGCGATAGGCCAAAGGCCGCGCCGAACACCACCGCCACCCCGGTTTCCTCCAGCAGGGCCGTCGCGAACACCTCGTCATCGGTGATCACGGTGCCGCCGGGGGTCGCCTTGCCGATGCAGCCGGAAATGTCCGGATAGACATAGAACGCGCCCTCCGGTTTCGGGCAGGTGATGCCTTTGGCCGCGTTCAGCATCGATACCACCAGATCGCGCCTCCCTTGAAACAGCGCGCGGTTGGGGGTCAGAAAGTCCTGCGGGCCGGTCAACGCCTCGAGCGCCGCATACTGGCTGATCGAACAGGGGTTCGAGGTGGACTGCGACTGGATCGTGCCCATCGCCTTGATCAGCGCGACCGGCCCCGCCGCATAGCCGATCCGCCAGCCGGTCATCGCATAGCTTTTCGACACCCCGTTGCAGGTCAGCGTGCGGTCGTAAAGCGCGGGTTCGACTTGCGCCGGGGTGGTGAACACAAAGTCATCGAACACGAGGTGTTCATACATGTCGTCCGACATGATCCAGACCTGCGGGTGGCGCAGCAACACGTCGCAAAGGGCGCGCAGTTCGGCTCGGGTATAGCCCGCCCCCGTCGGGTTCGACGGCGAATTGAAGATGAACCATTTGGTCTTGGGCGTGATCGCGGCCTCGAGCTGCGCGGGCGTGATCTTGAACGCGGTCTCGATCCCCGCCACCACCGCCACCGGGGTGCCGCCCGCCAGCAGAACCATGTCGGGATAGCTGACCCAATAGGGTGCCGGGATGATCACCTCGTCCCCCGGATTGCAGGTCGCCATCAGCGCGTTATACAGAATCTGTTTGCCGCCGGTGCCGACCGTCACTTGCGCGGGCGTGTAGGTCAGCCCGTTCTCGCGCAGGAATTTCGTGCAGATCGCCGCCTTCAACTCGGGGATGCCGTCAACGGCGGTGTATTTGGTCTTTCCCGCGTCGATCGCCCGCTTGGCGGCGTCCTTGATGTTCTGCGGCGTGTCGAAATCCGGCTCGCCCGCGCCAAGGCCAATCACGTCGCGTCCTGCGGCCTTCAACTCGGCGGCCTTGGTGCTGACGGCGATGGTGGGCGACGGTTTCACGCGTGCCAGGGTGTCGGACAGAAAGGCCATCGGGTCCTCGCGGGCTTGGGTCTGGAACAATGTCGCCGTTCGTCATAGGCTTGACAGCGCAGGCGTTCAAGCAAAAGGCGGACCGGATGGCAGAGACGGCAGAGGCGCGTCTGAAACGGATGCGGATGCGCAGTTGGCGGCGCGGCACCAAGGAGATGGACCTGATCCTGGGGCCCTTCGCGGACGCGCATCTTGCCGCGATGGCAGAGGGGCAACTGGCGGCCTATGACGTGCTGCTGGAGGAAAACGATCAGGACCTGCTGCCCTGGGTTCTGGGGCAGGGTGCCCCGCCCCCGGGGCTGGCCGGGTTGATCGCCGAGATCGGCGTGTTCGCGCGGGCCCGGCTGATGGCGGGGAAATCTTCCTAAAATCGCCGCCAATCTGTGGCGAGTTTACGCTATGTTTGCGTTTTGTCCGCAGTCTGGCCCGAAGTTTCGGATCGCGGAGATCACGCATGACCCTACACGCCCCCCTTCTGGATGGTTCGCAAAAGGCGTTCATGTCCGGCTATCTCGACAGTCTCGCGTTGGTCGAACGGTTGCACCGGCTGCTGCTGGACGTGGTCAAGGACGAATTCGAACGGCTGGGCATTCTGGAGATCAACTCGGTGCAGGCGCTGCTGGTGTTCAACGTCGGCGACAACGAGGTGACGGCCGGCGAATTGAAATCGCGCGGCTACTATCAGGGGTCCAACGTCAGCTACAACCTGAAGAAGCTGGTCGAGCTTGGCTACATGCACCATCAGCGGTCGGAAATCGACCGCCGGTCGGTCCGGGTGCGGCTGACCGAAAAGGGCCGGCGGGTGCGCGGGCAGTTGACGGACCTGTTTGCAAGGCACGCCGAAGGGCTGGCCAAGCGCGGGCTGATCGACCCCGACGGGATGGAGACCATCAACCAGTCGCTGAAACGGATGGAGCGGTACTGGACCGAACAGATCCGCTACATCTACTAGGATCGCCACCAGTGGGCGCGACTGGCGAGACGTCCTTGCAGCTTGGCCAACAAGCGCAGCGCAAGTCCGGTCCTTGGCAGGCCGCCCCCGGCCAACCGGTCCAGCGCCACCTCTGGCGGGCAGGGCAGACGGCTGACCGGATCGAAATAGCGCGGATAGGCAATCAGCGCGGCATGGGCCAGATGCAGCAGGTCCGGGCGCATCTGCCCCGCACCGGCGGCCCGCCGCGCAGGCACCGGCCCGAGGTCGGTCGTCAGCCCCCATCCGGCATAGAACGGCGCGCCGAGGCACGTCACCCGCTTGCCGCGCAGCAGCGCCTCGAACCCCAGCAGCGAGGTCATCGTCCAGACCGCATCGACGCAACCGATCAGCGCCAGCGGATCGGCCCCGCGCGCCACCACATCGGCCAGCCCCGCCGCATCGACGGCCCCCGCGCGCAATCCCGCCTCGACGTCCGGGTGGAGCTTGTAGATCACCACCGCCCCCGGATGCGCCGCCCGCACCGCCCGCAACAGCGCCAGGTTGGTCCGCACCGCCCCCGCCCCCAGTCGGATCGACGCGTCATCCTCGACCTGGCCGGGCACCAGAATACGATACCCGGCGGGTAGATCGGGCACTCCGCCGCCCAGATTGTATTTGCTGACCCCGCCTGCCACCAGCCGCGCCACCAGCGCCGCCGCCCGGTCCGCCCCGCCCGGCGGCAGCGGCGACAGCATCAGCCGCTCCAGCCGACTTTCGCGGGTCGGATCATAGTAGATACCCAGATCGTCGGTCACCAGGCTGAGCGGCGGCACCAGCGCCGCGCCGAGGCCCCGCGAGCGCAGGAATCCGTCCTCGACCCGGCGCAGTGGCGGACCGGCCGACAGCGCCGGGGTTTCCTTGCCCGCCCAAACCAGCAGCCCGCGCCCCAGCTTGCGCGCCAAATCCACCGCCCGAGCTGGATCGTCCTGAAAGATCAGCGGCTTGACCCGCCCGAACACGGCCTGCAGCCGGGCGCGTTTCCACAACCGCATGCCGACCGCGACATGGCCCGCACGGTCTTCGCGATGGCTGCGCACCGCCGCCTCGAGGTGATCCACCGCCTGTTCGAACGAACACAAAGCATCGCGGCAGGGGTCATACCAGACCGGAGCCAGGATCATCGCGGCGGCGAAAAGCTGCTCGGGGGTCAGCTTGCGCCCGCGCCGTGCCACCGGCTGGCGATCGTCCGACAGACCCCATCCGGCATAGAACGGCTGGCCGAACACCTGCGGGCGATGCCCGGCCAGGATCGCCTCGAACCCCAGTTGCGACGACACGGTATAGACCGCAACCGCCCCCCGCAGCAGGGCCCAGGGAGAGACGGGGGCGGTCAGCAGCAGGGCCGCCTCCTGCGCGCCGAAATGACCGGGCCGCAGGCCCTGCGTCGTTTCGGGATGGGCCTTGATCACGATCCGCGCGCCGGGGTGATCGCGGCGCGCCGCCGTCAGCATCGCCGCAAAGCTCGCCGCCGAGGCCCCGGCATGGGTGATCGAGGCATCGCCCCGCGTCTGGTCCACCACCAGCACATAGCCCGGCGCGGGGGGGGGGCGTCGCGTCATGCAGGTTGTATTTCGACAAATCCGCCGCCTGCAGCCGGTCGATCCCGACCCAGGCCCGCGCCAGCAGGCCCGCATCGTCCAGCGGGGCCGTCGCCAGCAGCCGCTCCAGCCGCGATGGCGCGCTGCTGTCGAAATGCACGCCCACCGGATCGAGGATCAGCCCCAGCGGCGCGTCCCCCAGCCGCCCCGGACGAATCGAGCGCAGGAACGCATCCTCGACGCGCACCAGCGGAACCGAACGCCGTGCCGCGACCGCCTCGCCACGTCCGGCATAGGGCGAGCGGCCCCAGACCACCACCCCGTCGCCGGGCCCCGGCAGACCGAGGCACAGCTCATGCCCCGCAAGATGCAGGATGCGCCGCAACCGGGTCTGCCGCAAAAAGCCCGCCGTGTAGAAAAACAGCCGCCGGGGAACGCCCCCGGCGGTGTGATCGTCGTGACCGGGGGCGGACACCGCCGCCTCAGCCGCCGATGGTGCTGAGCGACGTGGCGGCCCCGGCCGAGCCGGTGATCGCCGACAAGGTCTTGTTCCATTGCACGAAGGGGGCTTCGGTGACGTAAACCGTGTCGCCGTCGCGGATCAGGAAATCGCGTGCCTCGAACATGCCGGTGGGCTGGGTCAGGTCGAGGACGTAGACGAACCGCTGATCCCCGGTCAGGTCGGTGCGGCCCAGAACCGGGTTGGCAATCTCGGCCGGTTCGTTGCGGAACACGAAAACCCCGGTCGGATCGGCCGACCCGGTGGACAGGCCGCCGACCGTGGCGATGGCTTCGATTGCCGACAGCGTCTGGGTCTCGAATGGCACGCGGCTTTGGGTGCCGGTCGCGCCGAGCGCGGTGAACGCGCGGGTGTCGCGTTCGATGGTGATCTTGTCCCCGGCGCGCAACGCGATGTCGAGGGCGGGGTTGGCGTAAAGATCCTCCAGCCAGACCTTGCCGGAATGGCCGCCCCGCGTGACGCGCACCAGCGCCACGGCGGGTTCGATCGACACCCCCCCGGCGCGGGCGATCATCGCCGTCAAGGTGCGGGTCGGACGTTCGATCGGCAGGATGCCCTGCGCGCCGGCAAAGCCCGAAATGGTGACGGTCGCGCCATCGCCCGCCAGCCGCTGCACGGTCACCTGGGGGTCGGGCGTCTGGGTGTCGAGCTTGCGGGTGATCGCCTGTCGCAGGCCTTCCGGCGTCTGCCCCGCCGCCTTGATCCGCCCGGCATAGGGCACGAAGATGAAGCCCTGACCGTCAACCTGGATATCCGTCAGCCCCGAAACCCGCTGCCCGGTGTTGCCCAACAGCGGGTCATCCTTGACGTTTTCAAAGATCGTCAGCCCCAGAGTGTCGCCCGGCGCGATCTGGTCGGACCCGACCACCCCGGCGTTGAGGAAGCTGGACCCGAAGCCGAACGCCGGTGCGATCGAGGTGAGGCGCGTGACCCGCGAGTTGACCGAGACGATGAAGGCGTCGCCTTCCTTGAGCACGGAGCCCTTGAAGATTTCGGCCTTGTTCGGCCCGGAGCGCGGCAATCCGCAGCCCGCAAGCGCCGCAACCAACGCAACAAGGGTCAGGGCCTTCGCCCCCCTTGGGAAATTCCTGTTCACTGCTCGGGCTCCTTTAGCCGGATTTGCCTCAAGTTTTGCCGACAACCCTACAGAAAGGCGTCAGAAAATGAAAGTGCCGGTTTTCAGGATCAGTTCACCAGCCGCAACTGTTGCCGTGGTGCCGCTTTGCCCGCCGTCAGCGCGTCATAGGGATCCTCGGGTTGCAGCATCATGTCGACCACCTGCCGCAGCAATTCGCGCCGCCCGCGCGCCGAATAGAACCCCCCGGCAATCTGGCTGGTTTCCAGCAGATAATGGCGATAGTCGCGGTAGGCGCGGCTGTCGGGGCGGGTCGGCAGGGCAAAGAAATCGGGCAGGCTTTGCGTCGAGACGAATTCGGGTTTGGCATAGACGGCCGCCCCGAAGGTCTTGAGCGGAAGTCCGCGCCACAGCACCTGCTGGGCGGCGGTCGAATTGACGGTGATGGCGCTGCGGGCGTGGTTCAGCAGCCCCGCCAGTTTGCCGCCCCGCACGAAATGCACCCGGCCTGTCACGCCATGCCGGGCCGCAAGGCGGCGCAGATCGCGGGCGATCGCGCTGCGGCCGTCCTCCAGCGGGTGCGCCTTGAACACGATGTGGTGGTGCGGCGCGGCTCCGCGTGCGAAGCCTTCGATCACCAGCGCGAGGAAGTCGTGCATCGAGGTGAAGGGCGAATGCATGCGGAAACTGGCGTCGTGTTCCAGTTGCAGCAGCACCAGATGATAGGGAAAGCCGCCATGCTTGATCCGCAGGGTGGCCAGCATCCGTTCCCACCGGTGAAACGGCAGCAGGATCAGGCGTTTGACATAGAGCAGGAATTCCTGGCCGACGGTAAGGCTGCGATGCGGGCGGAAGTTGCGGAAATCCCAGAACCCGGACAGCACGAACCAGTGATACAGCGCGCCCCAGAAGATGTGCTGGCGCATGTCGCCCCAGCGGGCCGGGGCATCGGGCAGGTCCATGTCAAGTTGCGCCAGCGCCGCCTGCATCTGCGGCACGGTCATCTGCATCAGGCGCGAATGGCCGTTGGCCCCGCCGCGTTCATAGGTGACCCAATAGGGGCGCAGATACCCCTCCTCGAACACATGCACGGTCAGGCCTGCGTCCCGCGCGATCAGGATCGCCTGCGCATGGACGGGTCGCGTGTCTCCGTAAAGCACCAGATCGGTGATCGCGCGTTCCGCCAGCAGGGCGGCCAGCGCGGCAGGCCAGGCTTCGGGCGTGCCGCGATAGGGAATGAAACTGCCCGACGGCCAGAACGCCCGATCGCCCCGGTTGAAGCCGACCCGCCAGACATGGCCCCCGGCCGCCGTCAGCATCTGCCCCAGACGGTGAAAGAACGGCCCGTGCGGCCCCTGAAGGAACAAGAACCGCCGATCCTGACCCGTCACGCCCATCAAAACCCCACATCCCCCGCTGTTGCCGCCAGCCTTGCGATAGACCCGTTTGCGTCCGGTTAAACGGGAAATCCTTGCTGGCCGCCGGTCTTACCCACAAAGCGCGGCAAATTTGAGGCATCGCGCCCGACCTTGCCCCCCCGACCTTGCCCCCCACCTTGCCCCCGGGGCCCCCCGGCGCTAGCCTTGCCACAAAATGGGGGCCGCAGATGTTCACCGGGATCGTCACCGACATGGGCGAGGTTGTCGCGCTGGATCAGCAGGGCGACCTGCGGGCGCGGATCGCGACGCGCTATAACACGGCGCGGATCGACATCGGCGCGTCGATCGCCTGCGACGGGGTGTGCCTGACGGTGATCGCCCTCGGCACGGCCCCGCAGCCATGGTTCGACGTGCAGATCAGCGCGGAAACCGTCAGCAGGACCAACATCGGCGGCTGGACGGTCGGGACGCGCATCAATCTTGAGCGCGCGTTGAAAGTGGGCGACGAGTTGGGTGGGCATATCGTGTCGGGTCACATCGATGGCGTGGCGCGGGTGACCGCGACCCGCGAGGAGGGCGACAGTTTGCGCGTGACCCTGCAGGCACCCGACGACCTGGCAAGGTTCATCGCGACAAAGGGCTCGGTCGCGCTCAACGGCACGTCGCTGACGGTGAACGAGGTCGAGGGCGCAAGTTTCGGCATCAACTTCATCCCCCACACCCGCAAGGTCACGACCTGGGGCACGGTGGCGGTCGGCGATGCGGTGAACCTGGAGGTCGACACGATGGCCCGCTATGTGGCCCGGCTGCGCGAATGGGGCTGATCGGGCATAACGGCGGCCCGGGGGTCGAAGCCGGGGCCAGTTGGCGGCGGCACTGCTGGACCTCCGCCCGGGCGCGGTTGCTGCCGACCCTGCCGATCGAGGTGGTCCGGCTCAGGGTCAGGCGGGCGGCGGAACTGGGGCTGGACTACCGGACCTATGCCGGTGTTCGGGCGGCGACCGGCCATGACGTGGTGGCCTTCCTGTTTTCCTCGAACGCCTTGCGGGTCACCGCGACGCGGCCTGTGATGGCCGAGGAGCGCGCGGTGAAACTGGCCGCGATCCGCGACTGTCAGCGCATCGCCCTGGCGGTGGCCCCGCTGCAGGCGCCCGTGGTGCTGCAAGCCAATCCGGTGCTCGATCAGGCCCATGCGGCCCCGCCCGCCCTGGGCCGGTTCCGCGATGTCGCGGCGGCGCTGCGCACGGCCTGCGGCAAACTGCCGTCAGACCGTGTCCTTCTGGTGGGCGACATGGCACTGGAACGCGAATGGTGTGCGGCGGGGCGGCTGGCCGCCTATCTGTCGGCGGATCGGTATTTCCCCGGCTGAGCGATGCACCGGGCTGCGGCGCACCGTCCGCCCTTGCGTCCCCCTCTGGCCTTTGGCCGCCCGTCGCGGTATAGGCTGCGAAACGGCGGAAGGTATGCGATGACCGAGATGAGAACCGACTACCGCGATGCGATTTCCTCGGTCGAAGAGATCATCGAGGATGCCCGCAATGGCCGGATGTTCATTCTGGTCGATCACGAAGACCGCGAAAACGAAGGCGATCTGGTGATCCCGGCGGAAAAGGCGACACCCGAGGCGGTGAACTTCATGGCGACGCATGGCCGCGGGCTGATCTGCCTGACCCTGACCGGCGCGCGGATCGACCAGTTGGGCCTGCCGCTGATGGCGTCGAAGAATTCGAGCCGCCATGAAACCGCCTTCACCGTGTCGATCGAGGCGCGCGAGGGGGTTTCGACTGGCATTTCCGCCGCAGACCGCGCGCTGACCGTGCAGGTGGCGATTGATCCGACGAAAACCGGGGCGGACCTTGCCACGCCGGGCCACGTCTTTCCGCTGCGCGCGCGCGATGGCGGCGTGCTTGTGCGGGCCGGGCATACCGAGGCCGCGACGGACATCAGCCGGTTGGCGGGCCTGAACCCGTCGGGCGTGATCTGCGAGATCATGAACGACGACGGCACGATGGCGCGGCTGCCGGACCTCGTGGCCTTTGCCCAGAAGCACAACCTGAAGATCGGCACGATTTCCGACCTGATCGCCTATCGCCGCCGCCACGACAACCTGGTGCGCGAACGGTCGGTCAAGCGGGTGCAGTCGGTGCATGGCGGCGACTGGCTGATGCGGATCTTTGCCGATGAAACCCAGGGCGCCGAGCATGTGATCCTGACCAAGGGCGATCTGTCGGGGGATGCGCCGGTTCTGGTGCGGATGCATGCGCTGAACCCGCTGGAGGATGTTCTGGGCATCGGCGACGGGCATGTGGGCGACCTGCAGGGCGCGATGCGGATCATCGCCGCCGAGGGGCGCGGTGTGGTGGTGCTGTTGCGCGACACGACGATGAAACTGGTGCAGGAGGGCGAGGTCAGCCCGCAGACCCTGCGGCAGTATGGCCTTGGCGCGCAGATCCTGTCAGCACTCGGGCTGACGCAGATCACGCTGGTGACCAATTCGAGGGCTCCGCGCGTGGTGGGGCTGGATGCCTACGGGCTGTCCATCGCGGGCACCCGCGCGATTGCGGAGTAGATCATGGCCGGAACCGAGACGCATTACACCCTGCCGCTGCCGGTCTTCGACAAGCCGGTGAAGCTGCTGATCGTGGTTGCCCCCTATTACCGCGACATCGCCGATGATCTGGTGGCGGGGGCGAGGGCCGTTGCGGCGGCCTGCGAGGCCGAGGTCGATCTGATCGAGGTGCCGGGCGCGCTGGAAGTGCCGACGGCGATTGCGATGGCCGAACGGATGGCGCAATTCGACGGCTATGTGGCGCTCGGCTGCGTGATCCGGGGCGAGACCACGCATTATGACACGGTGTGCAATGACAGTTCTCGTGCGCTGTCGCTGCTCGGCCTGCAGGGGGCCTGCATCGGCAACGGCATCCTGACGGTGGAAAACCGCGATCAGGCAGTGGTGCGTGCCGATCCGGCAGGCCAGAACAAGGGCGGCGGAGCGGCGGCGGCGGCCTTGCATCTGGTGGCCCTTTCGCGCAAGTGGGCGGGCCAGACCAAGGGGATCGGCTTTCGCGCATGACAATTTCCAAGCCTGACAAACGCCGGATGAAGGCCGCAGCCCGGCTTTACGCCGTGCAGGCGCTGTTCCAGATGGAGGCGTCGGGCCAGACGGTCGAGGCCGTGACGCGCGAGTTCGAGACGCACCGGTTCGGCGCAGTCTATGACGACGACGAGATGGCGGAGGGCGACGTGGACCATTTCCGCGCGCTGGTGGGGCATGCGGTCAACATGCAGGCCAAGATCGACCAGATGACCGACCGCGCGCTGGTGGCGAAATGGCCGATCGACCGGATCGACCCGGTGCTGCGCGCGCTGTTCCGGGCCGCCGGGGCGGAAATGGCCGAAATGCCCACCCCGCCGAAGGTGGTGATCACCGAATTCGTCGAGGTCGCCAAGGCGTTTTTCCCGGATGGCAAGGAGCCGAAATTCGTCAATGCCGTGCTCGATCACATGGCGCACGAGGCGCGGCCCGAGGATTTCTAGACGCGCGGCCAAGCAACCGGGCTCGGCGCGCGTCCCGCAGGCGATGACCCCAACAGGAGATGTCCGATGACCAGATTTGCCCTGACCGCCCTCGCCCTGATGATCGCGACGCCGCTGCAGGCCCAGACCGAAGGCCTGGTGCTGACCCTGCTCGACGGGGCGGCCCCGGGATTTGAGGCGACGCTGAGCTTCGAGCAGCCCGGCATGGTCTTTGGACGGGCTCCCTGCAACCGCTACTCGGCGCAGCTCGACGCCCCGCTGCCCGCGTTCAAGCCCAAGGCGATCATGTCGACCCGCATGGCCTGCCCGGCACTGGACGCCGAACAGCAGTTTTTCGATCTGCTGGGCCAGATGGATCAGGCCGAATTGGGCGACGGTGTGGTGACCCTGACCGGGGCGGGGCATGTGATGGTGTTTTCCAGCCGACCGTGAGGCCTGCGGCAACTTGCGCCTGTGCAGACCGCCGCGACCGTGTAGGCTGGGAAGGAAAAGGAGCGCCCCATGCCCAAACTCATCCGCCTTTACATCGTGAACTGCGCCATCGGTTTCGCCATCGCTGCGGCCTTCGTGGCGGGGATGGTCGCGCTGGACGTGGCGCATCTGCGGCATCTGATCCTCGGCTCGCCCGACGGGTGGCTTGCGGCGGTCGTTCTGGTGCTGTTCAACGGCGTGGTGTTCGCGGGTGTTCAGTTTGCCATCGCCGTGATGCGGCTGGCCGAGCCGGACGAGGGTCCGCGCGGCGGGCGCAGGCACCCGATGCCGGTCCGGTCGGACCCGATCCCGGTCGAGGCGGGGGCGAGGGTCGTCAAGCGGCGCGGGTGAAGGTGGCGGGAACCGCAGCGGCCGTGGAGACGTGAATTTCCCGAGAGCCTGAGTGTTCAGGTTGGTCGCCAGGTAGCAGGACCGGGATCCTGCCAGAGCCAGCTCCCTCGGAGATGCTTATCGGCCACTGGAAAAGGGTCTCGCACGAGAAGAGCAGAACCCGCCACTGCCCAACATAGGCACGACGCGCGGCCCCTGCAAGGCTTGCCAGATGTTCCCGTTTTGTACATGATCCGGGCATGTCCATGGACCAAACCCTGCACCCGATGCCCGGACCTCGCCTTGCGCGTGGGGTGGCGCGGGCTTTGCGCGGGCTGGATTTCGTGACGGTCGAGGAACTGGTGCCCACGCCGGGGCTGCGGGTCGATCTGCTGGCCTTGGGTCCAAAGGGCGAAGTCTGGGTGATCGAGTGCAAATCGGGGCGGGCGGACTACCTGACCGACCGAAAGTGGCAGGGCTATCTGGACTGGTGCGACCGGTTCTTCTGGGCGGTTGACGCCGATTTCCCGACCGACCTGCTGCCGGAAGGGACCGGGCTGATCCTTGCCGACGCTTATGATGCCGAGATCATCCGGATGGGGCCGGAGACCCCGCTTGCCCCGGCGCGGCGCAAGGCGATGGTGCAGAAGTTTGCGCGCCATGCTGCGCTGCGTCTGCAGGCCTGTCGCGATCCGGGGGTTGCAGGGCTGATCAACGCCGCCTTGGCCTGACGGCGCGGGTCAGCGCCTTTTCGGCCTGACGGCGCGGGTCAGCGCCTTTTCGGTTTGGCCGCACCCCTTGCCCGGGCGGCCTCGGCGGCGGCGCGCAGTTCCTCGGCGATCTCGTCGGCCTCTTCGGGGTCGAAATCCAGCGGCAGTTCGATGCCGCCCTCTGCCTCGATGTAGATCCGCACCATGCCGAGATCGGTCGGCCCGATCTGGATGTTGGCGGCGATGTCGCTTTGCTTGTCGATGCCCATGGCGGTCTCCGTTGCACGAAACGGGCGTAGCGCGCGGGCTGCGGCGGCGCAATCCCGCTCTTGCAATCCGCGCGGTCGGGGGGTAAATCGCCCGAGTGCGTGCCGCGCTAGCTCAGTTGGTTAGAGCACTAGATTGTGGATCTAGGGGTCCCCCGTTCGAGCCGGGGGCGTGGTACCACCTCTGCATCACTGCGCCGCGACGTCCCTCGGATAGACCAGGATCCGTTCGGTGACCGACGACAGAGCCAGGGCAGCAGCCCCGTGCGCCCACAGCAGATCGCCCCAGGCATGGATCTCGATCGGCGGCAGGGGTCGGCCGGTGTTGATCGCCAGGTTCTGCATCTCGGCCAGCGTCTCGGTCGCGTAAAGGTAGTCATAGCGCATCCGGTCGCCCGACAGGATGATCAGCGCGGGGTCGAACAGGTTGACCACATTGGACAATCCTACGGCCAGATAGCGCCCGGCCCTTCGAAAGATGCTGCGGGCGGTCGCATTGCCCGCCTTGGCATGTTCGTAAAGGCTTTCCAGCAGCACGCCGATCGACTGCCCCTCCTTGTGCCCCCAGTTCAGCGCCGTCGTCGCCTCGCGCGCCAGGGCGTAGTCGGCGACGTAGGCCTCAAGGCACCCGCGCTGGCCGCAGCGGCAAAGCGCGCCGTCAAGCTGCACCTTGGTGTGGCCCAGTTCCAGCCCCAGCCGCCCCGCCCCGCGATAGATGCGGTGATTCATAACGAACCCCATGCCGACGCCGTGCTCGATGGTCACCACCGCGAAATCCGACAATGCCCGGCCCGCGCCGAACCACAATTCGGCCAGCGCCACCAGATTGGCATCGTTGTCGATGAACACCGGCAGGTCCAGACGCGCCTGAGCTTCGGCGGCCAGCGGCACCGCGCGGTCCAGCAGCACCGACGACCACAGCACCACCCCTTCGGCGCTGTCGACAAACCCCGGCACCCCGATGCCGATGCCCGAAAGATCGCCGCGCGCGAGGCCCGCCTTGGCGCAGACCCGGGCCAGCAGCGTTTCGATCGCGTCGAGAATCTCCGTCACCGTCATCGGCCCCGGCTTGCGCGGGATCACGTCGTCGGCCAACAGGCGCCCGGCGAAATCGACGATGACCGCCGTGTGTTCGCGGTCCGACAGCTTCATCCCCGCCACATGATGCGCCTGCGCGCGCACCCCCAGGGCCACGGCAGGCCGCCCGCGCCCCGGATCGCCGTCACGCGGCGCGCTGACCTCTTCGATCAGGCCGGCGTCGATCAGTTCGGCCACCAGCGAGGTCACCGAGGCCGGGCTGACCCCCAGATCCTTGGCCAGTTGCACGCGGGGAATCAGACCGGCCGCCCGCACCTTTTCGAACGCCTGCTGCCGCAGCGGGCGCAGCGATTCGGAAAACGGCGGAATCAGAGGCCCGACGCCGCGATGCCCTGCGGAACGGCTGTCCTCTGGCACTTTTGTGGCCATTTCTTTGGTCTCCAAACAAAAATAACCGGCCAACCTTCGCGGAAGGCGTCAAAATGCTGCAAAGCAGCATTCTTTTCGCCTGAGTTCCGACAAACCCGAGAGTTGACCAGCATTTTTATTTTGACAACTGAAATTATTCACGGCAATTTTTGCCCGTCCCGGCGAATCTGTCGGGTCGGCCATACGCTGGCCGCATCCATAGGGAGGATCTTATGCGTAACGCAGTTCTCGTCGCCCTTCTGGCGACCACGGCCTTTTCGACCGCCGCATTGGCCGAAGGCAAAATCATCGGCGTGTCCTGGGCGAGCTTTCAGGAAGAGCGCTGGAAAATCGATGAGGCAGCCATGAAAGCCGCCATCGAAGCCGCCGGCGACACCTACATTTCCGCCGACGCGCAGTCATCCTCGGCCAAGCAGTTGACCGACATCGAGGCGCTGATCGCGCAGGGGGCCAACGCCCTGATCATCAACGCCTGGGACAAGGACGCCATCGGGCCTGCGATCGAAAAAGCCGCCGCCGAAGGCATTCCGGTGGTGGGCTATGACCGCCTGATCGAAGACGCGCGCACCTTTTATCTGACGTTCGACAACATCGGTGTCGGCCGGATCATCGCCGAAACCGTGTCTGCGGTGAAACCGGACGGCAACTATGCCATCATCAAGGGCGACCCGGGTGACCCGAACGCCGCCTTCCTGCTGCAGGGCATGATGGAAGTCATCGGGGACGAAGTCGCCGCCGGCACCATCAAGATCGTCGGCGAGGCGTTCTCGGACGGCTGGAAGCCGGAAAATGCCCAGAAGAACATGGAGCAGATCCTGACCGCCAACAACAACGCGGTGGATGCCGTGCTGTCGGAAAACGACGGGATGGCCGGCGGCGTCGTGGCCGCCCTCGCGGCTCAGGGCCTGGTGATCCCGGTCGGCGGGCAGGACGGTGACCTGGCCGCGATCAACCGGGTCGCACGCGGCACGCAGACCGTGTCGGTCTGGAAGGACTCGCGTCAACTGGGCAAGGCGGCGGGCGAAATCGCCGCCGCTCTGGCCGGCGGCGCGGCGCTGGACAGCATCGCCGGTGCGGTGAAGTTCTCGGGCGGCGAGAAGGGCGTTGAAATGAACGCCATCCTGCTGGCGCCGACGCCCTTGACCAAGGACAACCTGAACGTCGCGATCGATGCGGGCCACATCTCGAAAGAGCAGGCTTGCGAAGGCGCGATGGCCGGCGTCGTCGGCTGCGAGTGATCGTCTGATCGTCCTGGCGTCGGCCCCCCCCGGGGTCGGCGCCAGCCTTTTTTCCGTTCCCTGACGCAACCGGCGGGCGGCCACGTGCCGCGCTCTGCCCCCTGCAGACGCCCCCTGCGTCCTTTCCCGAACCACGAGCGTTGGACGAGGACATGACACAAGCACCCCCCCCGATTTCCGCAAAATCCCATGCCGCCGATCCGCATCTTGGCCCCGTGGCGCGTTTTCTGCGCGCGACCGAGATCGACACCCGGCTTCTGGGGATGGCGGGGGCGCTTTTGCTGATCTGGGTCGGGTTTCATCTGTATGGCGCGATCTTCAACGGGTTCGGCGCGTTTCTGACGCCGCGCAACCTGTGGAACCTGTCGGTGCAGACGTCGTCGATCGGGATCATGGCCTGCGGGATGGTGCTGGTCATCGTCACCCGCAACATCGATCTGTCGGTCGGCGCGATGCTGGGCGTCACCGCGATGGTGATGGGACTTTTGCAGGTTGAGGTCCTGCCGAAATTCCTCGGGCTCGGTCATCCGGCGATCTGGATCATCACGGTGATCGTCGGAATGACGCTTGGCACGCTGATCGGCACGCTGCACGGCTGGCTGATCGCCTATCGCGGCATCCCGTCGTTCATCGTCACTCTGGGCGGGTTGCTGATCTGGCGCGGCTCGGCGTTTCTGGCGGCGGGCGGCAAGACGATCTCGCCCGTCGATTCCACCTTTGCCCTGCTGGGCGGTGGGCCCTACGGCGCGGTCGGGGCCACGGGAAGCTGGATCGTCGGCATCCTCGGCTGCGTCGGCGTGTTGTGGATGCTGCGCAACGGGCGGGCCAACCGGCGCAAGCACGAGTTTCCGCTGCGCCCGATGTGGGCCGAGACGTTTCTGGCGGTGCTGGGCTGCGGGGCGATCATCGGGGCCGTGCTGCTGGTCAACTCCTATCCCTGGCCTGCGGGCATCCTGAAGCAATACTACGAGCGTCTTGGCCAGCCGGTTCCCGAGGACGCGTTCATCAGCCACGGCTTCGCCATTCCGGTGCTGATCCTGATCACGGTCGGCATCCTGATGACCATCCTGATGACCCGCACCCGGTTCGGCCGTTATGTGTTCGCCATCGGCGGCAACCCGGAAGCGGCGAGCCTCGCGGGCATCAATACCCGCTGGATGACGCTGAAGATCTTTGCGCTGATGGGCATGCTGGCCGGGCTTTCGGGGGCGGTGGCCTCGGCCCGCCTGAACTCGGCCACCAACGCGCTCGGGGTGTTCGACGAGCTTTACGTCATCGCGGCGGCGGTGATCGGGGGCACCTCGCTGGCTGGGGGGATCGGCACGATCTATGGCGCGATCATGGGGGCGCTGGTGTTCCAAAGCCTGCAGACCGGGATGGTGCTGATCGGCTTCGATACGGCGGTGCAGCAGATCGTCGTCGGCTGCGTGCTGGTGCTGGCGGTTTATCTCGACAATGTCTACCGCAGCGTTTCGAAATAAGGGGGCAAGGGCATGACCAACAAAGGCACACCTCTGGTCGAGATGCGCGACATCTCGATTTCCTTCGGCGGGATCAAGGCGGTCGACCATGTGACGATCGACCTGCATCCGGGCGAGGTCGTGGGGCTTCTGGGCCATAATGGTGCGGGAAAATCCACGCTCATCAAATGCTTGTCCGGGGCCTACCAAAAGGATGCCGGGCAGATCTTCATCAATGGCGAAGAGGTCGAGATCAACAACCCGCGCGACGCCCGCGCGCAAAACATCGAGACGATCTATCAGACGCTGGCGCTGGCCGACAATCTGGACGCCGCGTCGAACCTGTTTCTGGGGCGCGAGATCGTCTCGCCCCTCGGTTTTGTCGATGAATCCAAGATGGAATCGGAAACCCGCAAGATCATGGCGCGGCTGAACCCGAATTTCCGCAAGTTCGCGGTGCCGGTCAGTGCCCTGTCAGGCGGGCAGCGCCAGTCTGTCGCCATCGCGCGGGCGGTCTATTTCAACGCCCGCATCCTGATCATGGACGAACCCACCGCCGCCCTTGGCCCGCACGAGACCCAGATGGTGTCGGAACTGATCCAGGAGTTGAAGGCGCAAGGGCTGGGCATCTTCCTGATCGAGCATGACATCCACAACGTGATGAAACTGTGCGACCGTGCGTCGGTGATGAAGAACGGCCAGTTGGTCGGCACGGTCAACATCGCCGACGTGACCGACGAAGACCTGCTGGGCATGATCATCCTGGGCAAGAAACCGGCCAAGGCTGCGTGATGTATCTCGGGCTGGATCTGGGCACTTCGGGCCTGAAAGGCGTGCTGATCGACGAAGATCAGCGCGTGCTGGCCGAGGCGGCGGCTCCGTTGAGCGTGCAGCGGCCTCATGACGGGTGGTCGGAACAATCGCCGTCGGACTGGATCGCGGCGGCGGAAACCGTGCTGGATGCGCTGTCGGGGCACGGGCTGGAGTCGGTGCGCGGCATCGGGCTGTCGGGGCAGATGCACGGCGCGACCTTGCTTGATGCCGCCGACAACGTGTTGCGCCCGGCGATCCTGTGGAACGACACCCGCAGCCATGACGAGGCTGCCGAACTTGACGGCGATCCGCAGTTTCGCCGGATCACCGGCAACATCGTGTTTCCCGGCTTTACCGCGCCGAAACTGATGTGGGTGCAGCGCCATGATCCTGCGCTGTGGGCCAAGGTGGCGAAAGTCCTGTTGCCCAAGGATTTCCTGCGGTTGTGGCTGACGGGCGAGCATGTGTCGGACATGTCGGATGCGGCGGGGACCAGTTGGCTTGACACCGGGGCGCGGGATTGGTCGGACGATCTGCTGGCCGCCACCGGGCTGTCGCGCAGCCACATGCCGCTCCTCGTCGAAGGGTCGGCCGTGTCGGGCCGTTTGCGCGCGCCACTGGCCGACCGCTGGGGCCTGCCCAAGGGGGTGGTGATCGCGGGCGGCGGCGGCGACAATGCGGCGTCCGGCGTGGGGGTCGGCGTGGTGCGGGCGGGGGATGCCTTTGTGTCTCTGGGCACCTCGGGCGTGCTGTTTGCGGCGAATGACGGCTATCAGCCCGCGCCGGAGACCGCCGTGCATACCTTCTGCCATGCCCTGCCGGGGACGTGGCACCAGATGGGGGTGATCCTGGCCGCGACCGACGCGCTGAACTGGTATGCCGGGCTGGTCGGGCAGGAGGCGGCGGGGTTGACGGCGAGCCTTGGCAGCCTGCAAGCCCCCGGAAAGACGCTGTTCCTGCCCTATCTGGGCGGAGAGCGGACCCCGTTGAACGATGCGGCGATCCGGGGCGCGTTCCTCGGGCTCGAACATGCCACCGACCGTGCGGCGGGCACCCGTGCCGTGCTGGAAGGCGTGACTTTTGCCGTCCGCGATTGCCGCGATGCGCTGGCCGCGACCGGAACCCGGTTCGACCGGTTGCTGGCGGTGGGGGGCGGGTCGCGATCTGACTATTGGCTGGGTGCCATCGCCACCGCGCTGGATTGCCCGGTGCAGGTCCCTGTCGCGGGGGATTTCGGCGGTGCCTTTGGGGCCGCGCGCCTGGCGATCATGGCCGCGACCGGGGCCGGGGCCGAGATTGCCACCCTTCCCCGCATCGCCCGCACCATTGACCCGGACCCCACCCTGCGTGCTGCCTTTGATGCAGGCCATGCCCGCTATCGCAACGCCCAAACCCTGCTCAGGAGTTTACCATGACCGACTTTTTCAAAGGCATTGCCCCGATCCGCTACGAAGGCCCCGACACCACCAACGAATTCGCCTATCGCCACTACAACCCCGAAGAGGTCATTCTGGGCAAGCGGATGGAGGATCATCTGCGGTTCGCGGTGGCCTATTGGCACAGCTTTGCCTGGCCGGGGGGCGACCCGTTCGGCGGTTCGACGTTTGAGCGGCCTTGGTTCGGCGACAGCATGGACATGGCCCGGATGAAGGCGGATGTGGCCTTCGAGATGTTCGATATCCTTGGTCAGCCGTTCTATTGCTTTCACGATGCCGATGCGCGGCCCGAAGGCGCGACGTTTGCCGAAAGCAAGCGCAACCTCGACGAGATCGTGGAGTATCTGGGCGAAAAGCAGGTGCATCACAAGGCGAAACTGCTGTGGGGCACCGCCAACATGTTCAGCCACCGGCGCTGGATGGCGGGGGCAGCCACCAACCCGAACCCCGAAGTCTATGCCTATGCCGCCGCCACCGTGAAGGCGGCGCTGGATGCGACGCACAAACTCGGCGGGCAGAACTATGTGCTGTGGGGCGGGCGCGAAGGCTATGAGACGCTCTTGAACACCGACCTCAAGGCCGAGCGCGACCATGCCGGGCGCTTCCTGCAGCAGGTCGTCGAATATGCCCACAAGATCGGGTTCAAGGGCACGATCCTGATCGAACCCAAGCCGCAGGAGCCGTCGAAGCACCAGTATGACTATGATGTTGCGACGGTTTTCGGCTTCCTGCAGCAGTTCGGGCTGGAAAAGGAGGTCAAGGTGAACATCGAACAGGGCCATGCGATCCTGGCCGGTCACAGTTTCGAACACGAGATCGCCACGGCGGCCAGCCTGGGGATTTTCGGGTCGATCGACATGAACCGCAACGATTACCAGTCCGGCTGGGACACCGACCAGTTTCCCAACAACCATGCCGAGAAGGCGGTGGCGTTTTATGAAATCCTGCGGGCGGGGGGCTATACCACCGGGGGCACCAACTTCGACGCCAAGATCCGGCGTCAGAGCCTTGACCCCGAAGACCTGATCGCGGCGCATGTCGGCGGGATGGACACCTGCGCCCGCGCCCTCGTCGCGGCGGCCTTCCTGTTCGAGGACGGGCTGCTGGAGAATGCGCGCGCTGCGCGCTATGCCGGCTGGAACGTGCCGCAGTCCAAGGCGATGCTGGCGGGCGGGCTGGAAGAGGCGGCGGCGCTGGTGACGGCGATGAACCTCGACCCCAAACCGCGCTCGGGTCGTCAGGAACGGCTGGAGAATATCTGGAACTACTACGTGTGACCTTGCTCTTCGGGGGGTAAAGGCTATGCTCAGGCTCCCTTCGAAGGAGCCTGAGAATGAGCGACGTCCAGACCCGCATTGCCCGCCAGATTGCCACGGAAATCGGCGCGCAGCCGGCGCAAGTCGTTGCTGCCGTTGATCTTCTGGACGGCGGGGCGACGGTGCCCTTCGTTGCGCGGTATCGGAAAGAGGCGACCGGCGGGCTGGACGACACCCAGTTGCGCGACCTGTCGGAACGCCTGGTCTACCTGCGCGAGCTGGAGGCGCGGCGGGCCGCGATTGCAGGCTCGATCACCGAGCAGGGCAAGATGACCGATGCGCTGGCCCTGGGGATCGCGCGGGCGGTGACCAAGGCCGAGCTTGAGGACCTTTACCTGCCGTTCAAACCCAAGCGCCGCACCCGTGCCATGATGGCGCGCGAGGCGGGCCTGGGGCCGTTGGCGGACGCCATCCTGGCCGACCGGATGACCGACCCTGCAGTGCTGGCAAAGGCTTTCGTCAAGGAGGGCCTGGACGTGAAGGCGGCGCTCGAAGGCGCGCGGGACATCATCGCCGAAGGCTTGGCCGAGAATGCAACGCTGCTGGGGCGGCTCAGGGCCCACATGAAACAGGTCGGGCGGCTGGTCGCGGTGGGGGTGAAGGGGAAGGAGGCCGAAGGCGCAAAGTTTTCGGATTATTTCGCGCATTCCGAGCCCTGGGCAAGTGCGCCCAGCCACCGTGTTCTGGCGATGCTGCGCGGGCAGAACGAAGGGTTCCTGTCGGTGGACCTCGACGTGGACCCCGACGCGGTCAAGGGCGAAAGCCCTGCGGAGCGGGCCTGCGGCGCGGCAGTGATGGCGACGGGCAAGGGGCCGGGGGATGCCTGGCTGCGCGAGGCGGCGGCCTGGGCCTGGCGGGTCAAGATCCGCACCTCCCTGACGCTGGAGGTGATGGGCGAGTTGCGCGACCGGGCCGAGGCCGAGGCGATCAGCGTTTTTGCCCGCAACCTCAAGGACCTGCTTCTGGCGGCCCCCGCCGGCGGGAAGGCCACGATGGGGCTGGACCCCGGCATCCGTACCGGCGTCAAGGTGGCGGTGGTCGATGCGACGGGCAAGCTGCTGGCGACCGACACGGTTTATCCGTTCCAGCCGAAGAACGATCTGCGCGGCGCGCAGGCGGGGATCGCGCAGTTGATCGGCAAGCATGGCGTCAAGCTGATCGCGATCGGCAACGGCACCGCCAGCCGCGAGACGGAAAAGCTGGTGGGCGACCTGCTGGCGCTGCTGCCGGGCGAAAAACCGGTGAAGGTGATCGTCAGTGAAGCGGGCGCTTCGGTCTATTCGGCCAGCGCGCTGGCGGCCCGCGAGTTTCCCGATCTGGACGTGTCTTTGCGCGGCGCGGTGTCGATTGCGCGGCGGTTGCAGGACCCGCTGGCGGAACTGGTGAAGATCGAACCCAAGGCGATCGGCGTCGGGCAATATCAACATGATGTGGATCAGCACCGGCTGGGGCGCAGCCTGGAGGCGGTGGTCGAGGATGCGGTGAACGCGGTCGGGGTCGACCTGAACACGGCCTCGGCCCCGCTGCTGGCGCGGGTGTCGGGGGTGGGGCCGGGGTTGGCGGAGGGGATTGTGGCCTACCGCGATGCCAACGGGCCGTTTGCGACCCGGCGCGCGCTGTTGAAAGTGCCGCGACTGGGGCCGAAGGCGTTCGAGCAGGCGGCGGGGTTCTTGCGCATCCCGGGTGGGGCGGAGCCGCTGGATGCAAGCTCGGTTCACCCGGAAGCCTATGACGTTGCAAGGAAAATCGTGGCGGCTTGCGGGCGGGATGCCCGCGCGGTGATGGGGGATTCTGCCGCCCTTGCCAAGCTGGACCCGAAGGCGTTTGTCGATGCGCGGTTCGGGTTGCCGACGGTGCGCGACATCCTTGCCGAACTGGAAAAGCCGGGGCGCGATCCGCGACCGGGGTTCAAGACCGCGACCTTTGCCGAAGGGGTCAACGATATCAAGGATTTGCGGCCGGGGATGCTGCTGGAGGGCACCGTGACAAACGTGGCGGCCTTTGGCGCGTTCGTGGACATCGGGGTGCATCAGGACGGGCTGGTGCATGTCAGCCAACTGTCTGATTCCTTTGTGAAAGATCCCCATGCCATCGTGAAGGCGGGCGATGTGGTCAAGGTGCGGGTGGTCGAGGTGGATGTGACCCGCAAGCGCATCGGGCTGACGATGAAGCGCGACAGCGGCGAGGCGCGCGAGGCGGTGCGCGAGCGGTCGCAGCCGGTCCGGAACGGCAAACCGGGGCCGATGCAGGCGGGGCCTGCCGGGGGTGGCGGGGCCTTTGCCGAGGCGTTGAAGGGCAAGTTTCCGGGGCGGTAGGGCGGCGCTTGAACGTCGGGCAGGCGTCCCTGCGGCCACTGGCGGCATAGGGGGGCCTTCTGCCCCCCTCGCCCGTGCCGGGCTCACCCCCCGAGGATATTTTTGAACAGGTGACGGGAACGGAAGAGCGGGCGCGCAGGCTCAGGCCTGCGATCCGCCCACCGTCAGCCCGCCGATCAGCAGGGTCGGCTGACCGACCCCCACCGGCACCCATTGCCCGGCCTTGCCGCAGTTGCCGATGCCGGGGTCAAGCGCCAGGTCGTTGCCGATGGCGCGGATGCCTTTCAGCGCAGTGGCCCCGTCGCCGATCAGGGTGGCACCCTTGACCGGCGCGCCGACGATCCCGTTCTGCACGCGATAGGCTTCGGTGCAGGAGAACACGAACTTGCCGTTGGTGATGTCGACCTGACCGCCGCCGAAGCCCACGGCATAGATGCCGTCCTTGAGCGAGGCCAGGATATCGGCGGGGGCGTCGGGGCCGCCCAGCATGAAGGTGTTGGTCATCCGGGGCATCGGGATGTGCGCATAGCTTTCGCGCCGCCCGTTCCCGGTGGCCGACACGCCCATCAGGCGGGCGTTCTGGCGGTCCTGCATGTAGCCCACCAGCACGCCATCCTCGATCAGCACGTTGCGCTGCGAGGCGGTGCCTTCGTCATCGACCGATATCGAGCCGCGCCGGTCGGGGATCGTGCCGTCATCCAGCACGGTGACCCCGCGCGCGGCGATCTGCGACCCCATCAGCCCCGCAAAGGCCGAGGTTTTCTTGCGGTTGAAGTCGCCTTCCAGACCGTGGCCGATCGCCTCGTGCAACAGAATCCCCGGCCAGCCGGGGCCGAGGACGACGTCCATCATGCCCGCAGGCGCGGGCACGGCGTCGAGGTTCACCAGCGCGATGCGCAACGCCTCGCGCAGCAGCGGTTGCCAGTGGGCGGGCTCCATCAGCCGGGCGAGGCCGAAACGGCCGCCGCCGCCGGTGCCGCCCTGTTCGCGGCGGCCTGCGTGGTCGACGATCACCGACACGTTCATCCGGGCCATCGGGCGGATGTCGGTCAGCCGGGTGCCTTCGGGGCGCAGGATCTCGATCTCTTGCAACCCCGCGGCGATGGTGGCGGACACCTGCACGACGCGGGGGTCGAGGGCGCGGGCGTAGGCGTCGACCTCTTTCAGCGTGTCGATCTTGGCGGCGAAGGTGGCGTCGGCCATCGGGTCGGCATCGGTGTAAAGCCGCTGGTTGGTGCCCTGGGGGGCCGGGGCCATCGTGCCGCCGCCCTGCCCGATCGCCAGACGCGCGGTTTCGGCGGCCCGGGTCAGCGCGCGGTTGCTGATTTCGGTGGAATGGGCATAGGCCGCCACCTCGCCCTTGACCGCGCGCAGACCGAACCCTTCGGAGGCGTCATAGGTCGCGGTCTTGATCCGGCGGTCGTCCAGCACGATCGCCTCGGACCGCTTGCGTTCGAGAAACAGCTCGCCGTCTTCGGCCCCTTGGGTGGCGGCGCGCAGGGTGGCAAGCGCCGCAGCCTCGTCCAGCAGAGTCTCGAACGGGCGGAAGGGGGTGTCGGGCATCGGGAAAATCCTTCTGGTTGCTTTGATCTGGATCAAGCCCGGCGCAAATGCCGCAATGAAACCAGTTGTCGTCTTGAGCCTAATATGGTTTCACGGGGGCCGGAAACAACGGGATTCTGCCAGCCGCATGGCAGGGTCGAAACGGCAGCCGTCAGGTTGCGCAGTCGGACGGGGCAAGGCGATGGATTTCGGAAACGTTCTGAAAGGTTTGGGTCTGGCCGGGGTGCTGGGAGGCGCGGCGCGGGCGCAGGCGCTGGAAACGGTCGGTGTGCCGGTGAGCGGCGGCATGGGGTTCCAGCCGGCCGCAACCGAAATGGCGCGCGATCTGCAATCGCTGGACTTCATGATCCTGGTCATCATCTCGGTCATCACGGTGTTCGTCACCGCGCTGCTGCTTTTCGCCGCATGGCGGTTCCGCGCCAGTGCCAACCCCACGCCCCGAACCTTTACCCACAACGGCCCTTTGGAAGTGGCATGGACGATCGTGCCGGTGGTGATCCTCGTGTTCATCGGCGCATTCAGCCTGCCCGTTCTGTTCAAGAGCCAGGAAATCCCGGTGGCCGACATCACGATCAAGACCACTGGCAACCAGTGGTACTGGAGCTATGAATACGTCGACCATGGCGTCAGCTTTGACTCGGTGATGCTGGAAAAGGACGAACTGGCGGCGGCGGGCTATGCCGACAGCGATTACCTGCTGGCGACCGATACGGCGGTGGTCATCCCGGTGGGCAAGACCATCGTGGTGCAGGTCACGGCGGCGGACGTGATCCATTCGTGGAAGGTTCCGGCCTTCGGGGTGATGCAGGACGGCGTTCCCGGGCGGTTGGGGCAGTTGTGGTTCAAGGCCGAACGCGAAGGCGTGTATTTTGGCCAATGCTCGGAGATCTGTGGCAAGAACCATGCCTATATGCCGATCACGGTCAAGGTCGTCAGCCAGAAGGCGTATGACGCCTGGCTCGCGGGGGCCAAGGAAGGCAACCTGCAACTGGCGTCGAACTGAGGGCGGACCGGGCGGGCGTTGAGCCGACCGGGTGGGAAAGCAGGCGGACGATGGCGGAAATCCGGGTCTTTGACGGTGCACCCGAGGCGGGGTTTGGCGACTACGTGGCGCTGTTGAAGCCGCGCGTGATGTCGCTGGTGGTGTTTACCGCGCTGGTCGGGCTGCTGGTCGCGCCGGTGCGGCTGCATCCGGTGGAGGCGTTCGCGGCGATCCTGTTCATCGCGCTCGGGGCGGGTGCAGCGGGCGCGTTGAACATGTGGTGGGATGCCGACATCGACGCGGTGATGAAGCGCACGAAGGCGCGACCGGTGCCGTCAGGCCGTGTCACGGGCGACGAGGCTTTGGCGATCGGGCTGGCGCTGTCGGGCGTGTCGGTGGTGATGCTGGGGCTGGCGACCAATCTGGCGGCGGCGGGGCTGCTGGCCTTCACGATCTTCTTTTACGCGGTCGTCTATTCGATGGGGCTGAAACGCCTGACGCCGCAGAACATCGTGATCGGCGGGGCGGCGGGGGCATTTCCGCCGATGATTGGCTGGGTCTGCGCCACGGGGTCGGTGTCGATCGAGGCGGTGCTGATGTTCGCGGTGATCTTCATGTGGACGCCGCCACATTTCTGGGCCTTGGCGCTGTTCATGAAGGAAGATTACCACACCGCCGGGGTGCCGATGCTGACGGTGACCCATGGCCGGAAGGCAACGCGGGCGCATGTTCTGGCCTATGCGCTGCTGCTGGCCCCGGTGGCGATCTGGGCTGCGGCGACCAGCATCGGCGGGCCGTTCAGCATGGCGGTGTCGCTGGCGCTGAGTGTGTGGTTCGCCAAGGGCGGCTATGACATCTGGCGGCGCGACGAAATCCTGGCCGAGGCCGACAAGTATGCCGTCGAAAAGGCGTTCTTCCGGTTTTCGCTGCTGTATCTGTTCGGGATTTTCGCGGCTTATCTGATCGAGGCCGGGTTGAAGGCCTATGGGTTGGGGGGCTGGTGACATGGCATTTCGTCCGCCACATGAGATTCATGCCCGCCGGTTCGGTCGCAATCTGGGCGTGGCGCTGCTGCTGGCGGGCTTTGTCGCGCTGGTGTTCGCGCTGACGGTCGTCAAGGTCACCCGGGGCGATCCGATGAAGGGCTATGATCACGTCGTCGAACCGGCGCTGCTGCCTGATCCGGGAAAAACCCCATGAGCGGGCGTGCCGACATCCGCAGGACCGGCCTGCAACTTGCCGCGATCGGCGTCGTCATGGCGGGATTGTCCTTTGCCGCCGTGCCGTTCTATGACTGGTTCTGCCGCACGACCGGGTTCGGGGGCACGCCGCTGGTCGCGGTAAAGGCACCGGATGTGGTGCTGGACCAGATGATGATCGTGCGGTTCGACGGATCGCTGGATGCTGGGATGGCGTGGACGTTCGCGCCGCAGCAGCGCAAGATGACGGTCCGGCTGGGCGAGACGGGGCTCGCGTTCTTCGAGGCGCACAACCCGACCGACCGGGTGATTGCGGGCACGGCGAGTTACAATGTCACCCCGGCCAGCGCGGGCGGCTATTTCACCAAGATCGAGTGTTTCTGCTTTACCGAGCAGGTCCTGAAACCCGGCGAGCGGATCAGCATGCCGGTGACGTTCTATGTCGATCCGGCCATCCTGCAGGACACCGACGGAAAGCACGTCAAGGAAATCACCCTGTCCTACACTTTCCACGAAACCGACCTGTCCGAGGACCAGGCGCGCCTTGCCGCCGCTCCGGTGCCGACGGTCAACTGACAGACAACGAGGGATCCCGAAAATGGCCCATGCCAAGAACCACGACTACCACATCCTGCCGCCGTCGATCTGGCCCCTGATGGGGTCGGTGTCGGCCTTTGCCATGCTGTTCGGCGCGGTGTTGTGGATGCATGACAACGGGCCCTGGCTGGGGCTGATCGGGCTGGCGGGCGTGCTTTATGTGATGTTCGCCTGGTGGTCGGACGTGATCGCGGAAAGCCAGGTCGGCGATCACACCCCGGTGGTGCGGATCGGGCTGCGCTATGGCTTCATCCTGTTCATCATGTCGGAAGTGATGTTCTTCCTCGCGTGGTTCTGGACCTTCTTCAAGCATGCGCTGTATCCGATGGGCGCGCAAAGCCCGCTGGTCGACGGTGTGTGGCCGCCCGCCGGGATCGAGACGTTCGACCCCTGGCACCTGCCCTTGATCAACACGCTGATCCTGCTGTGTTCGGGGGCTGCTGCGACCTGGGCGCACCACGCCTTGGTGCATGAAAACAACCGCAAGGATCTGGTGACCGGGCTGACGCTTGCCATTGTGCTGGGGCTGCTGTTCACGGTGTTTCAGGCCTATGAATACAGCCATGCCGCCTTCGGGTTCACCGACGGGATCTATCCGTCGACGTTCTTCATGGCGACCGGGTTCCACGGGTTCCACGTGATCATCGGCACGATCTTTCTGGCGATCTGTCTGCTGCGTGCACTGAAGGGGCATTTCACCCCGGAAAAGCATGTGGGGTTCGAGGCGGCGGCCTGGTATTGGCATTTCGTCGATGTGGTATGGCTGTTCCTGTTTGCCTCGATCTACGTCTGGGGTCGGTAGGCTTTTCATCGTCCGGGTTGCGCGCGGGCCCGTTGTGGCCCGCGCTGTCGTTTTCGAAAGGTGCATCTGGTGCGTCGCATGATCTTTCCGGTGCTGCTTGGGCTGGCGGGGGTCGCCGTGCTGTGCAGTCTGGGTGTCTGGCAGGTTCAGCGGATGGAGTGGAAGCGCGCCTATCTGGCCGAGATCGAGGCGCGGATCGCCGGAAATCCGGTGGCGCTGCCGGTGGCCCCCTACCCGCAGGCCGACCGCTATCGCCCGGTGTTCGTCGAAGGCCGGTTCACCGGCGAGGCGGTCGAGGTGCTGTCGTCGACCAAGCCGGGCGGCGTCGGCGTTCGGGTGATCGGGGTGTTCGAGGCGGACGGGCGGCGCGTGCTGGTCGATCGCGGCTACCTGCCCGAGGCGGCGCGGGCCGCTCCGCGCGAGGTCACGGTGGCGCGCATCGAGGGCAACCTGCAATGGCCGCAGGACAGCGACCGCTTCACCCCGCCCCCCGATGCCAAGACCGGGTTGTGGTTCGCCCGCGATGTGGCCGCGATGGCGCAGGCCCTGGGCACCGAAGCCACTTTGATCGTCGCGCGCACGCCCACCGGGGACGGCATCGCGCCGCAGCCGGTCGATACGTCGGGAATCCCCAACGATCATTGGGGCTATGCGATCACCTGGTTCCTGCTGGCCTTCGTCTGGGCGGGGATGACAGCCGGGTTGCTGTGGCGTATCAGACAGCGGGCGGTGTAAGGGTCGGTCATGCACTATATCTCGACACGGGGCGCGGCCCCGGTTCTGACATTCAACGAGGCGATGATGACCGGGCTGGCGCGCGACGGCGGGCTTTATGTGCCGGGTGCGGTGCCGGTTCTGGACTTCGGGGGGATGGCGGGGCTGTCCTATGAGGACACCGCGTTTCGCGTCATGTGGCCGTTTCTGGGCGACACGTTCGAGGCGGACGAGTTTCGCGGGCTGATCGCCGCCGCCTATTCCGGGTTCGGCCACGCGGCGCGCGCGCCTCTGGTGCAGCTTGGCCCCAACCATTTCCTGCTGGAGCTGTTCCACGGCCCGACCCTGGCGTTCAAGGATTTCGCCATGCAGTTGATCGGCCAGATGATGCAGGCGTCGCTTGCCAAGCCCGGCGGGCGGGTGACGATCGTGGGGGCGACCAGCGGCGACACGGGGTCGGCGGCGATGGAGGCGTTCCGGGGGCTGGCCAACGTCGATCTGTTCATCCTGTATCCGCATGGCCGGGTCAGTGACGTGCAGCGGCGGCAGATGACCACGCCGGTCGAGACGAATGTTCATGCGCTGGCGATGGACGGCGATTTCGACGACTGTCAGGCCCGCGTGAAGGACATGTTCAACGATCTGGTGTTCCGCGACGGGGTGCGGCTGGCGGGGGTGAACAGCATCAACTGGGCGCGGGTTCTGGCGCAGGTGGTGTATTTCGTTTACGCAGGCGTGGCCTTGGGCGCGCCGGGGCGGGCGGTCAGTTTCACCGTGCCTACCGGGAATTTCGGCGACATTTTCGCAGGCTACATCGCGCGCCGGATGGGATTGCCGATCGAGCGGCTGGTGATCGCCACCAACCACAACGACATCCTGCACCGCGCGTTGACCAGTGGCGACTACCTGACCGACGGGGTCAAGCCGTCGATCAGCCCGTCGATGGACATTCAGGTGTCGTCGAATTTCGAACGTGCGTTGTTCGATGCCTATGGCCGCGACGGGGCTGCGGTGGCCGGGCTGATGGCCGAGTTGCGCGCGGGGGGCTTTCACATCCGGCAGGACGCGCTGGCGATGCTGCGCGAGACGTTTGCCTCGGGCCGGTGTTCGGAAGACGAGACGCGGGCGACGATCCGGGCCGTCTATGCCCGGACCGGGGAAATCCTGTGCCCGCACAGCGCGGTCGGGGTGAAGGTGGCCGAAAATTTCCTCGGGGCGACCCCGATGATCACGCTCGCCACCGCGCATCCCGCCAAGTTTCCCGATGCGGTTCAGGCGGCGATGGGGGTTCGGCCCGCCCTGCCGCCCCGGATGGCCGATCTGTTCGACCGCCCCGAACGGATGACCCGGGTGCCGAACGACCTGGCCGCCCTGCAATCCCTGATCCGCGAGAGGACCGCCCTTTGAGCCTGAATCTGACCACGCTGCCCAACGGGTTGCGGATTGTGACCGAACAGATGCCGGGCCTGAAATCGGCGAGTGCGGGGGTCTGGGTGCAGGCGGGCGGGCGCCATGAACGCGCCGCCCAGAACGGCATCGCGCATTTTCTGGAACACATGGCGTTCAAGGGCACCAAGCGGCGCAGCAGCCTGCAGATTGCCGAGGAGATCGAGGATGTCGGCGGCTACATCAACGCCTATACCAGCCGCGAGATGACCGCCTATTACGCGCGGGTGCTGCAGGGCGATGTGGCGTTGGCGCTGGATGTGATCGGCGACATCGTGTTGAACCCGGTGTTCGACCCGAAGGAGATCGAGACGGAGCGCCACGTGATCCTGCAGGAAATCGGGCAGGCGCTGGACACGCCCGACGACATCATCTTTGACTGGCTGCAGGAGGTGTCCTACCCCGACCAGCCGTTCGGCCGCGCCATCCTGGGCCCGGCGGCGGGGGTTTCGGGGTTCACCCGCGACGATCTGACCGGGTTCGTGGCCGAGCATTACGGGCCGGACCAGATGATCCTCGCCGCCGCAGGCGGGGTCGATCACGACGCCATCGTCGCGCAGGCGCGGGCCATCTTTGGCGGGCTGGCCCCGGTGGGCGGCAAGGCCCTGCATCCCGCGCGGTTCACCAGCGGCGAGCGTCGCGAGGTCAAGGATCTGGAGCAGGTGCATTTCGCGATGGCGTTCGAGGCGCCGGGGTATCGGCACCCGGATGTGTTCGTCGCACAGGTCTACGCGATGGCGATGGGGGGGGGCATGTCGTCCCGGCTGTTCCAGAAGATCCGCGAGGAGCGGGGGTTGTGCTATTCGATCTTCGCGCAGTCGGGCGCCTATGAGGATACCGGGCAGATCACGCTTTATGCAGGCACCTCGGAAGAGGAGATCGGGGATCTGACCCGGTTGACCATCGACGAGATGAAGCGGGCTGCAGGCGACATGACCGAAGCCGAGGTGGCCCGCGCCCGCACCCAGATCAAGGCGGGGATGCTGATGGGGCTGGAAAGCGCCTCGTCCCGCGCCGAACGCATCGCGCGGCTGCTGGCGATCTATGGCCGGGTGCCGGATGTCGACGAGGCGGTGGCGCGGATCGACGCGGTGACGACGGCGGATGTGCGGCGGTTCGCCGAAACCATGGCGCAGGTGCCGTCGGCGCTGGCGCTTTACGGTCCTGTGGCGGCGGCTCCGGGGCTGGAGGCTATCCGCGCGCAGATGTCCGCCTGATGCTGGGAACGCGCCGCCGACCGAGGATCGACACCGAAAGGATGCTGCTGCGCCTGCCGGTGCATGCCGACTGGCGGGCCTGGTCGCAGTTGCGCGCCGACAGTGCGGCACATCTGACCCCGTGGGAGCCGGTCTGGGCCTATGACCATCTGTCGCGCCGGGCCTTCACCAACCGGGTCTACTGGGCGGGGCGGGCGGAAAATCTGGGCACGGCCCTGCCGCTGCTGATGATCCGGCGCGAGGATGACACGTTGCTGGGGGCGATCACACTGGACAACATCCGGCGCGGTCCGGTGCAGGCGGGCACGCTGGGCTACTGGATCGGCGCGCCGTTCGCCCGGCAGGGGTTCATGCGCGAGGCGATCCTGGCGGTGTCGCATCACGCGTTTCACAAGATGGACCTCAGCCGGGTCGAGGCCGCCTGCCTGCCGGAAAACGTAGCGTCGCGCGGGGTGCTGGAGGGGACAGGGTTCAAATACGAGGGCGTCGCGCAAAGCTATCTGCAGATCAACGGGCGGTGGCGCAACCATGTGCTCTATGCCAACCTGCGCGGTGACCGGCGCGGGCGGACCGATGCGGGGTAAGTCTGGCGGGCCGGAGCGGGGCGCTGCCCCGCACCCCGGGATATTTTGGCCAGTTGGAAAGCCACACGGATTTGTGAAACAGCGCGGGCGGGCGGCAGACTAGGTTTCGGGTCGGAGGTGCCGCCATGATCCGCTCCCTGTCTTTCGCTCTGTTGTTTGCCGGGTCCGCTGCGGCGCAGGATCGCATTCCCAGCCATTGCATCGCGCTGGCGCAGAACGGGGCGGACGTGGTGCAAGTGGCCTTTGGCGATCCACTGGCGGCGGATACGGTGCGGCTGCGCTATGTCGATCATGCGACCTTTGTGCTGGAAACCGCCGGCGGGCTGGTGGCGGCGACCGATTACACCGGGTTTTTGGGAACCCGCGACCTGGTGCCCGATGTGGTGACGATGAACAACGCGCATGACACGCATTGGACCGCGACCCCTGACCCCGCGATCCCGCACGTGCTGCGCGGATGGGCCGATGCGAACGGGCCTGCGGCGCACTATCTGGACCTGGGCGAGATGCTGGTGCGCAATGTGACCACCGATGTGCGGTCGCGGTTCGGCGATGATTCGCGCAGCGATGGCAATTCGATCTTCATCTTCGAGGTGGCGGGGCTGTGCATCGGGCATCTGGGGCATCTGCATCATGTGCCCGATGATGCACAGTTCGCCTCGATCGGGCGGCTGGATGTGGTGATGGTGCCGGTGGATGGCGGATACACGATGAACGTGGCGGACATGGCGGATGTCGTGCGGCGGCTCCGGTCTTCGGTCGTGGTGCCGATGCACTGGTTTTCCGGTGCCTCGCTGGAGGTGTTCCTGACCGAGATGGCCGGCGAGTTCGACGTGGTGCGCCCCGAGATGTCGGAGATCGTGCTGTCGCTGGACAATCTGCCGCGTCGGCCGACGATCCTGGTGCTGGAGCCGGAATATCTGCAGTGACCCTTGGCGCGGGGCGCGGTAGGGAGGGGGCAAAGGAGCCTTGCCCATGCTGAACCCCGCCGATCCCGCCTTTGTCGCCCGTCTGGCCGCGCTGGTGCCGGACGGCGGTTTCCGGGACGTGCCGCCCGGCTATCTGGAGGAACCGCGCGGCAGTTGGCACGGGCGGGGCGGGGTGCTGGCCTTGCCGCGCACCGTCGAAGAGGTTGCGGTGATCGTGCGGGCCTGTGGGGCCGCGCGGGTCGGGATCGTGCCCTGGGGCGGCGGGACGGGGTTGGTGGGGGGGCAGGTGCTGCAGGACGGTCTGCCGGTGATCCTGTCGCTGGAACGGATGTCGGCGGTGCGGGGTATCTGGCCGGACGAAGGGGTGATGGTCGTCGAGGCGGGGGCGGTGCTGGCCGATGTTCAGGCAGCGGCGGAGCGGGCGGGGCGGCTCTTTCCGCTGTCCTTGGCCTCGGAAGGGTCGGCGCGGATTGGCGGGCTGTTGTCCACCAATGCCGGGGGGGTCGGGGTTTTGCGTTATGGCAATACCCGCGATCTGGTGTTGGGGATCGAGGCGGTTTTGCCGGACGGGTCGATTTTCCATGGCGCGCACCGGCTGCGCAAGGACAACACCGGCTATGACTTGCGGCATCTGCTGATCGGGGCCGAGGGCACGCTGGGGGTGATCACGGCGGCCTCGCTGCGGCTGTTCGGGGTCCCGGCTCAGGTGGTGACGGCGCTGCTGGTGGTGCCGGGGCCAGCGGCGGCGCTGCGGCTGCTGTCGCTGGCGCAGGGGCGGCTGCCGGGGATGGTGTCGGCCTTCGAGCTGATCGGCGGGCAGGGTTTGGCCTTTCTGGCCGAGACGATGCCCGAGGTTGCGGTGCCCTTGGCGGCCGACTGGCAGGTTCTGGTGGAACTGGGCCTGCCGTCGGGGATGGACCCCGAGGCTGCGATGGCCGGGATCTATGCCGAGGGGGCCGGGGCGGGGCTGGTTCTCGACGGGGTGATCGCCATGTCCGAGGCGCAACGGGCCGGGCTGTGGCGCATTCGGGAAAGCATCCCCTTGGCCAACCGGAAAGTGGGGGCGGTGGCGAGCCATGACGTGTCGGTGCCTTTGGGGGCGGTGGCGGAGTTTCTGGCGCGGGCAGGGGCGGCGCTGGCGGCCTTGGGCGACTGGCGGATCAACTGTTTCGGCCATCTGGGGGACGGCAACCTGCACTACAACGTGTTTCCCGCGCGGGGGCGGTCGCGGGCCGATCATGCGGGGCAGGGGGAAGCGGTGCAGCGGGCGGTGCATGAGGTGGTGCATGCCGTTGGCGGCTCGATCAGCGCCGAGCACGGCATCGGGCGGCTGAAGGTGGCCGAGTTGGAGCGGTTCGGCGACCCGGCGAAGCTGGCGGCGATGCGGGCGGTGAAGGCGGCGCTGGACCCGGTGGGGATCATGAATCCGGGGGCGGTGCTGGGGTAAGGGTGGCTATTTTCGAGGGGTGTGGCCCGATCAAGTTGCAGACGTTCAAAGGCGCACCGAATACGAAAGAACTTCTGAACGATCTCAAGCTCTTTCAAGTCGTCCATGGACTTGAGACGCCTTTTGCCCAGGCGCTTCTCAAACAGACCAAGTGCTTGAACGACCGTTTGGTTTGAACCCAAGATATCGTCCAAGCACAGGGTATCATCCTGTCGGAATGAGATAAACGCATTCAAACACCAATCAGATGGGAAACGGATCATCCAAGCGTATTGAGCGTGGGGATCATCTCGGAATTTCATCCAATGGTAGAGAAAAGAGATCAAAGTTCAACGACTGATCTTGGTTGAAACTGCCGATGCGTCGCGTTACGACCAGCGCATCTCCCCGAAGTTCAACATCCTTGAAAGCGCCACGCCAGAACATTGCTTCCGGCCAACTGGAAAAAATGACCCTTGTCCAAACGAGCTGCTTTCGTCGAAGAAGACTCAAGGAAAGTCGGAATTCTCCTGCCAGGAGAAGACACTCAAGCCGAGCGGTCAAACCAAGCTGCACGAAACGACGTGAGCAGTAACTCCAAGCAAGTTCATATGGCGTCTCTTGTATTTCGTGGACCATTTGTTCAAGCTTGCCAATGGGCAGATTGAAGCTCTCGGGAACTCGGGTCAGACTGCGAAGCATCGTACCACAGATCATATCCCTTATGACATCAGACGGCCCATGCAACTTACTGAATGCGTCGGGATCATTCGAGTTCAAGGCTTCATGCGCTGCAGCCTTTTCACCCAGCCAATCCGCAAACGCTTGCCAATCAAATAAAACATGCACAGGCAGGATATGCGCAAACTGCTGCGGTTCTGGAAGCTTTTCGACCGTTGGAACTATTGCAATGTCCGCAATGCCCGTGGTCAAGAGTTTTTCTCTCTTCAAAGCGGTTCTGATGCGGAAATCCGCAACTGAAGAGCAGAAAGTCAGCAACAAACGCTCCATTCCTTCGGCATCGCTATCCCATGCTCCGACGCCCGTGCTCAAGGAAAAGCTTCTCAAGATCATTTCGTACGTGTCATTTACACACTCATCTTGGAAGTGTCTGAACTACGGAGCATATCATAACCAGTAGGGCTTCCCCTTCTTGGTCGTGCGCGTTGCGATAACGCGCAATCCAAACTTCGACGCTACCCTTGGCGCGGTCCGCAAGTCCGCCTTCAATTCGTTGTCCCAGCTTGCTCCATCTTATGACCAAGCAATCAGCCATCGCTACCTTGAAGTCAACAAAATCAACCTGAAAGCGGACTCTCGCGTCTGGAAACCGGAGGTCCGTTTCGTTCCGCAAACCGGACCTTCCCCCGCCCGCACGCCCCGCCGGTTGCCCGACGGGACGCTGGGGTGTGAGTAGGTCACGTGTTGCAAGCAGCGTGACGTTCGGTTGGGTAGACCGAACACGGACATGCTTAACGGTGAGTCGTTAGCGAAAGGTTTATGGAAATCGCTAAAGCCCTTCGAACGCGCACAAAGCGTGAACTTCCATGCCCATCGCCTGCAGTTTCTTCATGCCGCCAAGGTCGGGGAGGTCCACCACGAAGGCGCAGCCGATGACTTGGGCCCCCAGACGTTCGATCAGCTTGATCCCGGCCTCGGCGGTGCCCCCCGTGGCCAGCAGATCATCGACCAGCAGCACCTTTTCGCCCGGTTGCAGCGCGTCGTCGTGAATCTCCACGATCGCCTCGCCGTATTCCAGCGTATAGCCTTGGGAAATCGTCTGGCCGGGCAGCTTGCCCTTCTTGCGGATCGGCACGAAGCCGGTCGACAACTGGTGCGCCACCGCCCCACCCAGGATGAACCCCCGCGCCTCCAGCCCCACCACCTTGTCGATCCGCATCCCGGCATAGGGGGCGAGCAACTGGTCGATGCACATCCGGAACCCACGCGGGTCGGCGAAGAGGGTGGTCACGTCGCGGAACAGAATCCCTTCGTGCGGGAAATCGACGATGGTGCGGATGTAGTCTTTGACGGATTTCATGTCAGGCCTTCAGGACGCGGGCGGCCACGGCATCGAGCCGCGCCAGCATGGCCGGGTCGCGCGCCGCCGGAGCCGTGATCAGGGCGTGGGTCAGGGCGACATCACAGCCGTGCGGGCAGGCGTCGTGCACCGGCGCCAGATGCGGGGGCAGCGATGCCACCACGGCGCGGGCATGTTCGGCATTGGCGGCCAGGATGGTCAGCACGACCGCCACGTCGACCGGCCCGTGATCTTCGTGCCAGCAGTCGTAGTCGGTCACCATCGCGAGCGAGGCATAGCACAGCTCCGCCTCGCGGGCCAGTTTCGCCTCGGGCATGCCCGTCATGCCGATCACATCGGCCCCCCAACTGCGGTAGAGGCGCGACTCGGCGAGGGTGGAAAACTGCGGGCCCTCCATCGCGAGGTAGGTGGCGGCGGGATGGACGGTGATCCCGGCTTGCCGGGCCGCGGCAAGGCAGGCGGCCCCGAGGCGGCGGCAGGTGGGGTGGGCGAGGGACACATGGGCAACACAGCCGGGGCCGAAAAAGCTGCTGTCGCGGGCAACGGTGCGGTCGATATACTGGTCCACCAGCACGAAATCCCCCGGTGCGTAGTCTTCCCTGAGCGACCCCACCGCCGACACCGCCAGAACGTCGGTGCAGCCCAGCCGTTTCAGCGCGTCGATGTTGGCGCGGTAGGGGACGGAGGCGGGGGCGTGCGGGTGGCCCCGGCCGTGGCGCGGCAGAAAGGCGATCGGGATGCCCCCCAGCCGCCCCACCAGCACCTCGTCGGACGGCTTGCCCCAGGGGGTCGCCACCTTGACCCAGCTTGCCCCTTCCAGCCCGTCGATCTGATAGACCCCCGAGCCGCCGATCACGCCGATCATCGTTTGCATGGGGGGCCTTTCGGGTTTGCGTTCCACCCAAGTCTAGGGGGCGCAAGCGCCGGGGGGAAGGGGGTTTCGTTGCGGTGCACGACCGGTCGACGGCCTGTGTCTGGCTGCGAAATCAGGGGTTTGACGCTGCCGGTCTGGCCCGTTGCGCCGGGTGTGCCATCCCTGTCTGCCCGGCTTCGGCCCGGCTGTTCAAGATGTCGCAGCCGGGGACGACGCTTTCACGGCAGAGATTGATTCAGGTCAACCCGGCCCGGGCGTGATCCCCCTAGCAGGCAGAAGACCTGTGTTCCCAAGGAGATGTCCGATGAAATCACTGATGCTGTCCACCGCGCTGCTGCTGGGTCTGGCGTCCGGGGCGCTGGCCCAGGTGGCCACGCCGCAGGAAAAGGGCCTGTCGGCCCCGATCGTGGCGCTGACCCCGGTGCTGGCAAAGAACGCCGATCTGCTGAAGCTGGACGATGCGCAGAAGGCAGACCTGAAGGCGTTCCTCGATACGATGCCCGCCAAGCGGATGGCCTTCGAGGATGAAACCGCCGCCCTGCGCAAGGAGCTGCACGACGCGATCCTCGCCGACGCGCCGGTGGCCGACCGCGAGGCGCTGGCCGCCCGGATCGGCGCGCATGAAACCCAGCTCGTGATGATGCGGTCGGGCTGTGTCGATCACTGGCGGTCGGTGCTGTCGGCGGACCAGTTCGCGCAACTGGTCGCTCTGGCCGAGCCGAAGTAGCCCGGTTCCGCCGACCGGACGCCGCGCCCGATGCGGCGCGGCGTCCGGAAGTCCGGCCCGGGCCGGGCGCCTGCCGCGCGCGGTTGCGCGGATGCGGGACGGTGGCGGCGGTCAAGCCTCGCCGGGACGCAGCAGCTCGAACACCTCGCGCACGATCGTGTAGTCGCGGTAGCCCATGCGGGCGGCGGGGTGGTATCTTGCGGGGTCGAACCGGCCATCCGTCAGGCAGGCGTCGGCGATGTGGATGCCGGTCACCTCGCCCAGGATCAGGATGTTGCCCGCCCCCTTCAGATCGATGACCTGCGTCACGGTGCATTCCAGGGTGGCGGGGGCATCGGCGACGCGGGGGCAGTCGATGCTGGTGCAGTCGGCTTTCGCGACCCCCGCGGCCAGAAACTCGTCGGTGCCGGGGGGGAAGCGTTCCGATGTGTCGGACATCTGCCGCAATGCGGCCTCGGCCACGAGGTTGACGGCGAACACCCCGCTGTCACGCAGGTTCCGCAGGCTGTCCTTCACCCCGACAGAGGCGAACATCACCTGCGGCGGGGCATAGGCCACGGCGTTGAAGTACGAATAGGGCGCGAGGTTGTCGCCCAGGGGGCCCCGGGTGGAAATCCAGCCGATCGGGCGCGGGGTGACCAGCGCGCCGAACGGGTTGTGCGGCAGGCCGTGGCCGTCGGCGGGGCGGTAGAACATCGCGGCTCCTGCAGGGATTTGATCCTGACATAGTCGCGTGTTACGGGCGTTTCCACGGGATTCGGGGGGGCGTCGCGCGGTGTATCGGCTGGAGGAGGAAAGCGAGGACGACTGGTGGGAGGTGGAGGCGCTCTTTGATCTGTGCTTTGCCCCCGGCCGCACCGCGCTGTCGTCGTATCGGCTGCGGGACGGGGTGGAAACGGTGGCGGCGCTCTGCGCGGTATTGCGCGATGCGGGCGGCGTTCTGGCGGCGGCGATCCGGTATTGGCCGGTCGAGGTGGGCGGGCAGGACGCCTTGCTGCTGGGCCCGGTGGCGGTGCATCCGACGCGGCAGGGCGAAGGGCTGGGCGGCCTTCTGATCCGCGAAAGCTTGGCCGAGGCGCGCCGCCTGGGATGGGAGCGGGTGATGCTGGTGGGCGATGCGCCCTATTACGGGCGGTTCGGGTTTGCCCGGCTCGACGGGGTGGTGATACCGCCGCCGACCAACCCGGACCGGGTCCTGGGGCTGGCGTTGAAACGTGGGGCCTGGGACGGGGTGACGGGGGCGGTGACCAAGGCACCCGGCATTGCAACCTGAGGGCTGTTGCCCCACATTGACGGCATGAGCAATCTGCCCGCCCTGCTGCCGCCCCCGATCGACGCCGAGATTTCGGCGCTCGCCCGCGTCTACAAGACGGCGAACGGGCCGCTGATGAGCCTGGTGAACCGGCTGGGCGGATCGGTGGAGCATCAGATCGCGCTGCTGCCCGCCGCGATGCGCGACCAGATCGACCTGGTGACGACCGGCGCGCTGCAGGTGGCGCACGGGCTGGCGGGGATCGGCGCGCTGGCCCCGGATGTCGGGCCGCGCGGCACGCTGGCGGCCGTGATGGCGACCGGGGCGGCCGGGGGGATCGGCGGCCTGCCTTCGGCGATTGCCGAACTGCCGGTGACGATCACGCTGCTGCTGCACGCCATCCGACGCGAGGCGCAGAAGGCGGGCTTCGACCCCGACTCCCCGGCGATCCGGGCGGCCTGCCTGCAGGTGTTTGCCGCCGGCTCCCCGATTGCCGCCGATGACGGGTTAAACACCGCCTTCCTGTCGGCGCGCCTGACCCTGACCGGCCCGGCGCTCCAGAAGATGATCGCCACCATCGCGCCGCGTCTGGCCACCGCCTTGGGCCAGAAACTGGTGGCGCAGGCAGTGCCGGTGCTGGGCGCGCTCAGCGGGGCCGCGCTGAACGCGGCCTATCTGGGGTATTACCGCGACATGGCGCGGATCCGGTTCGCGCTGCTGCGGCTGTCGGAAACCCATGGCCCCGAACCGGTGCTGGCCGCGTTCCGCGCCGCCTGCGCGCCGCCCCGGATCGTCTACGCCTGATCCCTTTCCAACTGGTCCAAGTATCCTCGGGGGGGCCGGGCTTGCCCGGCGGGGGGCAGACAGCCCCCCTCGCGGCGCGGCGGATGACAAATCCGGTCAGCGGCCACGGCGCGCTTGCTCTGCCCGCCGCGGCGGCTATCCTGCGCGCATGCAGCCCCTGACCCTGATCCTTCTCGCGCTTCTGGCGCTTGCCGCCCTGCCCGTCCGGGGCGAGGTAAGGGCGGTCGTGATCGGGGTTGGCGATTACCAGCACCTTGACGCCGATCTTAAAGGCCCGCCGCAGGATGCCGCGCTGATCGCCGACGTGCTGATTGCGCGGGGTGTGGCACCGGGGTCGATGCAGGTGCTGGGCGCGGTGCGCGTGCCGCCGGGCGCGGGCACCGGGGCGCCGACCCGGGCCGGGATCGAGGCCTCAATGGCCCTTGTGGCCGCGCAAAGCCGACCCGGCGATACGGTGGTGTTCTATTTCTCGGGCCACGGGGCGCAGGTTCCCGATGTCAGTGGCGACGAGGGCGGCGGGTCGGACGAGGCATTGCTGCCCGCCGATGCGCGCCGGGTGGCGGGGGGGATCGACGCAGCCCTGGTCGATGACACGTTGCAGGTCTGGGCGGCGGGGCTTTTGTCGCGCGGGGTGGCGGTGGTCGGGCTGGTCGACGCCTGCCATTCGGCCACCGGGTTTCGCAGTCCGGCCGGGTCGGGCGTCGCGCGCGGCCTGGCGGTTGATCTGCCGGGCCTGCCGGAGGCGGGGGAGGCGGGCCAGATCGCGGGCGGTCTGTCCGGGGATTTCGTGTTTCTGTATTCCTCGCAATCCGATCAGCGGTCCTTCGAATATCCCTTGGGCGACACCGGGCTGTGGCACGGCGAGTTCACCCTGCGGCTGGCGCAGGTGCTGCGCGATGCGCCTTCGGCCAGTTGGCGGCAGGTCTTGGCGGCGACAGGCGACGCCATGCTGCAGGGCCCGGCGCGCCAGATGCCCGAGGGCGAGGGGCCGCTGTTGGACGCCGGGGTGTTCGGCCGGGGGGCGGGGACGGAGCGGTTCGCGGTCGAGGCAGGTGGGATCGGCGAAGGCGGGGTCGGGCCGGGCGGGG